>FWWM01000535.1_pt1 | contig 126440 bp, 108 predicted proteins | sample 2228351 | NCBI WGS metagenome assembly FWWM01 (sample SAMEA103939774, study PRJEB20133) | metagenome
TGGAGTTCCCAGGCGCGCAGGCGTCGCGCCTCGCGCCAGTCGTGGGGTTGGGTTGCTTTCACAGGCTTCATGCCCCATAGGTTACCACATCCTATGAGCGTTTACAAGTCTATGCAGAGGTCAGTAGGTAATCATCGGTTGGAACCGGCCTTGACAGAATGGCGCGGATGGATTAGAATGACACGTGGACGTGGGGTGAGCCGCCGAGGTAGCTCAGTTGGTAGAGCACGCGACTGAAAATCGCGGTGTCCCCAGTTCGATTCTGGGCCTCGGCACAGTGCGGGAGTAGCTTAGGGGTAGAGCGTCTCCTTGCCAAGGAGAAGGTCGCGGGTTCAAATCCCGTCTCCCGCTCTCGGGCGCCGTCGCCAAGTGGTAAGGCAAGGGTCTGCAAAACCCTCATTCACCGGTTCGAATCCGGTCGGCGCCTCTCTTCATGTTATAAAACTCTGCGAAGTTGCCTATTCCCCTCCCCCTCTTGTGCGCTAAGAACCGCGCCCAGCCTTGATGTATACTCTCGTCTAAACGGAAGGGGCGAGGATAGCTACTATCCTGAGTTTTGACGAAGACTTTGAGCGCATTCCAGGCATTATACGGCAGGAGCCGTGATTGTGCCAGCCTTCTGGGCCTATCAGGGTTTTTATTATGGACATGGGTGGTCTTTTAACGTAGAATTGCTGGGAATGGAGGACCAACCGATGATGCGAAATTCAGTTCATGGCATTCACCACGTCACTGCGATTGCGGGCAACGCTCAGCAGAATCTTGACTTCTACGTCGGGGTCATGGGGATGCGGCTGGTGAAGAAGACGGTGAATCAGGATGTCCCGGATACCTACCACCTGTTCTATGCCGACCGGATCGGGACGCCTGGGACCGATCTCACCTTCTTCATCTGGCCGGAGATGGAACCGGCTAGGCTGGGCGTTGGCTTCACGGTAGAGGTGCTGTTCGCTGTCCCTGTGGGCAGTCTGGCGTATTGGCGGAAGCGATTTGAGGAGAAATATGTCGCCTTCGGTGAGGCAGAAATGCGCTTCGGCGAACCTGTGTTGCCGTTCCATGACCCCAACGGGCTGCGGCTGGGGCTGGTGGAAACGGGCGATGAGCGGCAGTTTATCCCCTGGGAGGGCAGCCCTGTCCCGGCGGAGCACCAGGTGCGCGGCCTCCACGCGGTCCGGCTGTGGGAGCGCGACCTGAAGCCGACGGAGGCGCTTCTCACGCAGGTCATGGGCTTTGAGCCTCGCGGTGCTGAAGATGGCTGGCAGCGCTACGGCGTTGAGGGCGGCGCATCCGGCACGCTGATTGAGGTCAAAGCGTTGCCGGGCGAGCGCTATGGCCAGTGGGGGATCGGGGGCGTCCATCACGTGGCCTGGCGGGTGAAGGATTCGGAAGAGGAGATGGCGTTGCGCACTGCCATCATGGCGGTGGGGCTGAGGCCGACGCCGCAGATTGACCGGTTTTGGTTCAAGTCGGTGTATTTCCGGGAGCCGGGTGGGGCGCTGTTTGAGTTGGCGACGGACGGGCCTGGCTTTGACCGGGATGAGGATCAGGAGCACCTGGGCGAGCAGCTTGTCCTGGCGCCCTGGTTGGAGGTTTACCGGCGTGAGATTGAAGCCGCGCTGCCGCCTATCGTGATGCCGCGCTTACACGTATAATTCTCGGTTGTAACCTCAGATGCATTCCTCCACCCCAGCCCTCCCCCACAAGGGGGGAGGGGGGAGAAGAGATCGCCCTCTTTATACACTCACAATGTGAGCCAATTTGCGAACGGTGGTCAGCATCAGGGGCGTTTTGAGTCCACGACATATGGCAATGGCGTTACCAACTTCAACAATAACGTTGATGATGTAAGCCTGTGTATCAGCGGGGCAGTGCAGACGCCGCCGCCCACGCCCATACCGGTGACGCTGACGCCGCCAGGCTACAATTATCGGCTCTACCTGCCGCTCGTGGTGAAAGACTGGCCTTGAGCGATAGAGTGCGCTGCCAGCCACGCCCCCCACGTCGCCATCCACAGCGCCCGGCCCTCGGCGCCGCCCCAGGGGTAATAGTCTAACAGGCTGATCACGGCCAGACCCGCCAGCGCGGCCAGCCAGACGGGTTCCCACAGCCCCGTGCCCCTGCTGCGCACATGCTGCCAGGTGAGGGCGAAAGGTGCGGCTGCGCCAGCCAGCCACAGGGCCAGCCCCGGCAGGCCCAGTTCTTCAAGGGCCAGCAGGGGGACGTTGTGCACCGGCAGGCAGACGCGCTTATGTTCGCTCGCTGGCGTGTTTAGCCAGGTGACGATCGGCGCGTTAGCTGCACCCAGGCCGGTCAAAGGTGCGCGCTGCACCTCGCGCCAGGCGATCTGCAATTGGCGCACCCGGCTGGTCAGGCTGGTCTGCTCCATCGGGGCGATCTCGCCGCCGCGGATAACGGCGGCTGCTGGGGCGATAATCCGCTGAACAAAGCCGCCTGGCCGGCTGGCGATCACGCCGACGGCGATGAGCGCGGCAAGTGCGGTTGTCGTGATCAGCGCCTGGCCTGCCCCGTGGGCAACGCGACCGCGCTGAAGGAGCAGGCCAAGCACGATAAGCGCGAACGCGCCCCCTGCCCAGGCGCTGCGCGAGAAGGCTGCGGCCAACCCGGCAGCGATGGAGATGGCGGCGAGGCCGGCCAGAACCTGGCGCCAGCCGGCTGTGGCGGCAACCAGGCCGAGTGCAGCCAGGAAGCCGGCCATGAGATAGCCCCCCAGCAGATTCGGATGCGTCGTCAGGCCGTAGCCGCGGATCCACAGCCCCATCCCCGCCCGTGCCCCAGCGTCTTGAAGCTCGCCCAGGGCCTCCAGGCCCAGCGGTCGCTGGGCGATCAACTGGCCGAGTGCGACCGCTGACTGGATAGCTGCGCCGATGGCCAGGGCAGTGGCTGCGGGCGCCGGGGGCTTCAGTTCGTTGCGGGCGAAGAGGGCCAGGCCGAGCAGGGCACCCCCCCGAATGCAGCTTTCCAGCGCCAGTGGGGGGAAGCTGGCCCAAAGCGCGCTCAATCCCATCAGCGCGACCAGGCCGAGTATGGGCAGGGTCGCCACCCAGGGCGTCAGGTGCAACCGTCCGGCTGGAGCCAGCCCCTGAGCCCAGAGCCAGAGGGTGAGGCATAAGAGGAGGGGGATGTCGCTGAGATAAAGCACCAGGCTGGTGAATTCGGGGAACAGCGCGCCGACCGGCCGGTTGATCAGGGTCCAGCGGAAGGTGGAGGGGAGCAGGATCAGGAAGATGTAGAAGAGCCAACGCGCCGCCCGGCGCATGCGGGCGGCGTCGGCCAGGCGATTAAGCGCGGCCTGGGATGAGATCATACCGGTTGCCTGTGGAAATTGCTTGCTGAAGGCTTGATAGGGTGATACAATTGGGTTGGATGGGGCCCGGTGGGCGTGACCCCATAGAAGCGAGGGATACCGCTATGCCAGACATCGGTTTACCTGAGATCCTCATCATCCTGCTCGTGGTGTTGCTCCTGTTCGGCCCAGGCCGTCTTGCCAACGTTGGGCGCGACCTGGGGCGCGGCATTCGCGAGTTTCGCGATGCGCTGCAAGGCAAAGACAGCGGGCCGGCGAAAACAGACGAGGCCTCGGCCACCGAGAGCAGCCGACAAGATTAGATCGCCCCAATACTTCGTATAGTCATTCATCTCACGGGCCGACAACCTCTTGGACCAGCGGACGAATGCGCTCCCAGCGCGGCAGCAGCACCTGCCCGCCGCTGCGCGTGGTGAAGGGCGTGGTCATCTCGGCGTTGATGACGACATGCCGGATGCCCTCCGGCCCGACGCGCACCAGTGTGGGCAGGAGCGCCAGGATGTCCCAAGGCTGCACATCGGTCTCTACCGATTGGATCACAGCCTGGGCGACAGCCGGCCAGCGTGGCCAGGCTGAGGGTTGGAGCAGTTGCCTGACTAGCGCCAATACGACCTGTTGTTGTCGCGTGGCGCGATCAAAGTCGTTAGAGCTGTGGCGCGTGCGCACATAGCGCAGCGCGGCCTCGCCGTCCATATGCTGTGGCCCGGCAGGGAACTCAATACGCATGACCCCATAGTCCTCCGTCGGGTAGGCATTGTCCACGATGCGACGCGGCACATCAATGTCCACCCCGCCAGCAGCGTCTACAATCGCGCGGAAGCCGTTGAAATCCAGCCGTGCCCAGCGGTCAACGGGGATGCCGAAGTTGAGGGCGACCGTCTCGGCGGCAAGCGCCGGCCCGCCGAAGAAGTGGGCAGTGTTGATGCGGCTCTGGCCGTGGCCGGGGACCTCCACGTACAGGTCGCGTGGGATGGAGAGGAGCGCCACCTGAGGTGCCTCCGGGCGGACGGCGATAAGCAGGATGGTGTCGCTGCGCGTCGGGCCGGTCTCATCGGGCCTGCGGTCCAGGCCGAGGACCAGAATGGTGCGCGGTGCGGCAGGTGCAAGCAGGATGCTGCACGTTAGCGCTGCTGTGACCAGGACCGCCAGAAGCGCAAGCAGGACCAGGACAGTGCCACAGCAGCCATGCCTGAACGTCGAACGAGCCATAGACAGCCATTGTATGCCAGGTGGAGAATGCGTCAAATTGCCCCTTCTGCTCTGGCCCCTGGCCCGGCTCTGGGCCTTGGGTACCAGGTGACTTGAGTGGGTTTGGCCCTCCCTGGCTGGTTGTGCCTGCTTCTGCCTGGTTAGAAATCAGGGATGTTCCCCAGGGAAGATACCAGAGACCCCCGATACCCTTCAGCCCGGTTTGGTCATATACTCGTGATTGCGCGGACATCTCCAACTGGGGGAAGATAGAAATTATGTCGCAGAGTGACATGGATCGGATTAAAAGGGCACGCCGTTATCGCACAGTGGATTTCGCCGGGCCGGGCCAGATCTGGCTGGATGGCCAGCTTGTCTCCTGCCATTGGGCCGATCTGGAATACCCGGTCCGCGCTGTGGACGCGCCCCAGGGGACGTATCGTATTCATGTCCTGGATCGGGATAAGCGCCCCAAGTTATGTATTGATGGCGTGGCCTATTACCACGCGGATGACCCTCACGAAGGCTGGTAGCCCCTGCGCCGCACGCGGACACCTCAGCCCATGGGCTGAGGCGGCTGCCTCTGGCTGGACTCCACGCGATTTTCCAGATCCGACTTGCACGATTTCCTAAATTGAATATCGGGAGTATACTATGGTTGATGCCAGGCCATCTGGCGCAGCCGGGGAGCCTAATGGCTGCGTGCTTCGTCGCAGATGGCTTGTGCATGACGTGTTCCCTCAATCCAGGCCAGATAAGGGCCGGCTGGTGGCTTGCTGTATGAAGTGCCCTTTAAGGGGATTTCACACAATTGGTCTCCTCCGTTAACGTCGGGTTAACATGCATATGGCAGGATCTGCCAGGGAAGCGACAGCTTTCTGAGATCCCCCGTCCCTCATCCTGAGGAGAGAGGAATCGCCATTGGCCGGCGCCGGGGCTGGCCAGCCACAATTCAGTTTAGGAGGACTGGACCGATAAAAACGCGCGTCTTTCACGTGATTGTGCTTGTGGCGCTGTTGTTGGGCCTGGCTTATGTGCCCGCAGGCAGCGCCCCCGCATCCCCGCCGTCTGCTCCGGATAAGCCCACGGCTCAGAAGGTGATCTTCTTCGCCGCCGATGGGATGCGTCCGGACCTGGTGGAGCGCTATGCCGCGCTGGGTCTCATGCCCACTCACCGGGAGCTGATGCAGCGCGGCGTTCGCGGCGATAACGGTATGCTCCAGGGCTTCCCGCCCAACACCGGCGTTGGCTGGTACACGCTGGCGACGGGCACCTGGCCCGGCGAGCACGGCTCCACTAACAACACCTTCCACCGTATCGGTGAGGGCAACTTCAATAACCGCACCAGCTTTGCCACGACCGGCATCCTGCAGGCCGATACGATCCAGCAGGCTGCCGAACGGGCCGGGAAGACGGTCGTCTCGGTGGAGTGGGTCGGGTCGCGCAACCTGGTGCCCGCGCTGCAGGGGACGGTGGTGGACTTCCGCACCTTCTTTTCCATGCGCGGCATCCTGCTCAACTACGACATCCCCGGCCAGCCAGCGGGCGCGAACGCCTTCGGCGTGGCTTACGAGCGCGTGAACCTGGCCGCGGCCAACGGCTGGACCAATGTCCCGCCCAGCTACAGCCCGGCGATGGAGACGACGCTCGCGGTCACCTCCACCTTCACCTCGGAGAACCCGCATCGCTACTACGATCTTTATATCTACGACTCCACAGACAATGCCGCGACCGACTACGACCACATCCTGATTGTCCCCTCCACTGCGGGCAAGGACGGCAGCCAGGCGGTCGCCAACCTGGCCCAGGGCGAATGGGCGGACGTTAAGGTGACGTTGATCGGTGCGCGGACAGGCCAGACCGCCGGCTTCTACATCAAGGCGATCAACATCGCGCCGGACCTGTCGCAGTTCCGTATTTACTTCACCTCGGTCGCGCGGGCCAACGCGACTTATAACGGCTGCACTTACGCCCCTGGCTGCAACACGCCGCTCGGCTTTGAGGACGAGCTGAACAGGATGTTCCCCTCTTCGACCGCCGCCGACTTCGCGCCGCTTGAGGCCGGGGTCATTGACGAGGACACCTATGTGGAGCAGGGGCTAAAGTGGAAGGACGCCCATTGGGCGTACCTGGATTACATCTTCAACACGCTCAGCGTCCATCCGGACCTGCTCATGCTGGGCAACCCGGTAACGGACGAATTCTCGCACCAGTTCATGGGGCTGGTGACGCCAACCGACATGGATGGCGACCCGAACCCGTACTATGATGACGTGGATGGCAATGGCGTCCCCGATGGGCGGGTAGCGGTCCGCGAGGGCTATATCCGTGCCGCCTATCAGGAGGCCGACCAGACACTGGCGCTGGGTCGCCAGCTCATGGGCAGCGACGCAACGGTCTTCTCTACCTCCGATCACGGCTTCGCGCCGCAGTGGTATGCGATCAACGCCGGTACCGTCCTCGCCCAGGCCGGCCTGCAAGCGACCGAGCAAACGTCCAACTGCCGGGTGGGCGGCGCGCCGACCAAGGCGAAAGCCTGTTGGGCGGGCGGCACGGCGCAGATCTACATCAGCCTGGCCGGGCGCGATCCGGGTGGGGTCGTCCCCGCTGGCGAATATGAGCTGGTGCGCACGCAGATCATCAGCGCCTTCCAGAGCCTGACCGACCCGGCCAACCCCGGTGCACAGGTGATCCAGGCGATCTTCCGCAAGGAGGAGTTGCGCAACGTGGATGGTAGCGACTCGCTGCACCCCAGCCGCAGCGGCGATGTGGTCGTCGTGGCACGCCCACCCTACCAGTTTGATGCGGCCACGCCGAACACGCCGATTGCCTTCTCCCAGTTCTTCGGCCAGCACGGCTACCTGCCGGACCTGGTGGACCTGGCGCACAATGTGAACATGCACGCGACGTTCATCGCTGCCGGTCCCGGTATCCGCAAGCAAGGCCCGGTGGCGGGCATCCGCGCGATTGACGTGGCGCCGACGATCGCCTTCCTCATGTGCATCCCCGGCCCACAGAACGCGCGCGGGAAGATCCTGTACCAGCTCTTCCCCACGCCGAACCGCTGGAAGGAAGCGACTATCCTGGACATCAGCGACTATCACGGGCAGCTTGTTCCGCTCTCGGAGGCCGCTGACAACCTGAGCGGCGGCGGGGCGAGCAACCCGAGCTTCGCCATCGGTGGCGCGGCCTTCCTCAAGCCCTGGTTTGATGCCTATCGTGCGGAGGCGCCGGATGGGAGCATCACCGTGGCGGCGGGCGATTCGGTGGGGGCGACACCGCCGATCTCCAACTTCTTCGGTGACACACCCACCATTGAGTTAATGAACGCCATGGGCTTCAGTGCGGATGGCCTGGGCAACCACAACTTTGACCGGGGGCAGACCTACCTGCGCACGACGCTGATCCCATTGGCGAACTTCCCCTACCTGTCGGCGAACATCATTGACCCGGCAACCGGCAGGACGCCGCCCGAATGGCGCCCGTCCACCATCTTTCACTTCAATGGCTTCAGGCTGGGTGTGGTCGGCTTTTCCAACCATGATCTGGAGTCGCTGATCTTCCCCGGCAACCTGGACCCGTTTGAGGTGACGGACCCGGTGGCGGCGGTGAATGCAGAGGCTGCGCGGCTGCGCTCGCGGGGCAGGGTGAATGCAATCATCGCCATCGGCCATGAGGGCGCGACAGCGGGCACGCTGACCGACCCGACTGGCCCGCTGATTGACCTGGCGGATAACGTTGTCGGCGTGGACGCGGTCATCGGCGACCACACCGACTTCCAGGTGCTCACCACGCGCCCCAACGGTGTGCTGGTGGTGGAGAACCGCAGCAAGGGCATTCGCTTCACGCGCGTGCGCCTGACGGTAGATGCCGCCACGAAGGCCGTGATCTACAAGACCGCCGACTTCCACAAGCCGTGGAACATCGGCGTGACGCCCGACCCGGCTATCCAGGCGCGGATTGATGAGCTGAACGAGGCGCTTCAGCCCATCCTGGCGACGGTGATCGGCGAGTCCACTGTATTCATCCCACGCACAGACGCCTGCGGCAATACGGCGGGCCGTACCTGCGAGTCGCTGATCGGTGACATCACCACCGACTCCATGCGCAGCACGTACAACACCGACTTCGCCATCACCAACTCCGGCGGCCTGCGCGCCGACCTGACCTGCCCGACGGTGGATAACCCGGATGACTTCTGCCCGCCCTATGTCCCGCCGCCGTATCTGATCACGCGCGGCCAGGTGCTGGCGGTGCTGCCGTTCGGCAACGTGGTGGCGACCCTAACGGTCGATGGCGCTGAGCTTAAGCAGTTCCTGGAGAACGGCGTCTCGCAGATGCCAGCGGTCTCTGGCCGCTTCCCCCAGGTCTCCGGCCTGTGCTTCACCTACGACATCTCGGCGCCAGCGGGCAGCCGCGTGGTGAGCGCGGTGCGCCAGGCGCCGGATGGGAGCTGCACGGGCGCGCCCATTGACCTGACGTCGGCCTCTAATTACACGCTGGCGATCAACGACTTCATGGCGGCCGGGGGTGATGGCTACCCGGTGGTTACATCGCGCATCACCACCCAGGATTTCATGGATGAGGTGCTTGCGGACTACATCGCAGCGAACACGCCGGTCAGCCCGGCAATTCAGGGGCGCATCGTGTGCACAACGAGCGGCACGCCAGCCTGCCCGGTGGTTGTGCCCTAGGGCGTTCCCAGGCCAAACCGTAGAGCACGCCTCTCCAAAGGCGAGGGATTGACAGGCTGGGGTGCATGTCCCTTAAGCGTGCACCCCAGCCGACTTCATCAGGTTAAGGGGGAGGTAAAGATGCATAGAAATCTCATTGCGGTTGCGATTATTATGGCAATGGTTATGCTCCTCGTTCCGCTCGCCCAGGCGATCACGTATGGTGAGCCGGACGGAGACGGGCACCCCAATGTGGGTGCGCTCATTGCAGAATGGCGGGAGCCGGGGGTGAAGGAGCAACTGTGCTCCGGCACGCTCATCGCTCCAACGGTCTTTCTCACCGCTGCTCATTGTACGGCCTATCTGGAGTCACTCGGCATCCCGAATGACCAGGTATGGGTGAGCTTTGACCAGGACGTGGACCCGGTCACAGCCACGACCACACTGTACCAGGGCCGTTGGGTCACGAACCCGGCCTACAATCAGCGCCAGTCTGATCCCGGCGACCTGGCGGTTGTGCTCTTTGAGACGCCCATACCAGGTGTTGAGCCTGCCTCCCTCCCGACCGCCGATCTGTTTGACCGGATGCAGGCCGCCGGGACGCTCCGCGGCCAGCGCTTCACGGCTGTAGGCTATGGCGTACATGAGCCGGAACGTGGCGGTGGGCCGCCGACTTTCCCCTTTGACGGCGAGCGCTGGCGCTCTGTCTCCGAGTTTAATGCGCTCAATCCGGCCTGGCTGCGCCTGTCGCAGAATAACGCGACTGGTAACGGTGGTACCTGCTACGGCGATTCGGGTGGACCGAACTTCCTTGGCGCGGGTAGCGGGGAGACGAACATCGTCGCGGCGGTGACGGTGACCGGCGATGCGATGTGCCTGGCGACGAACGTCGTCTATCGCCTGGACACAGCCTCGGCCCGACAGTTCCTTGGCCAGTATGTGACGCTGCCGTAGCTGAGAAATGACGGGGGAGCCAACACCGATTCTCCTGAGAGGCGGCGCGGGTGCATTCCACATTGGGGGCAGCCGCCTTCAGACTGTCATTCTGAGCCAAAGCCCGGACCCTGAGCCGAAGCCCTGAGCGAAGCGAAGGGGAAGCGAAGGGGCAGCGAAGGGGAAGGGGCAGCGAAGAATCTCTAGTTCGCACCTCAGAGACCCTTCGCTGCGCTCAGGGTGACAAACTTGCCCCAGATATGGAATGCACCCGGCAGCGCGGGGGGATTGACGACCTGCGCCACCAATGGTATAATCTGGGTTGCCCGACAATGGGCCTGTGGTGACTGTAGCTCAACGGCAGAGCACTCGGCTGTGGCCCGAGGTGTTGTGGGTTCGAGTCCCACCAGTCACCCCTCTCAGGTCAAACGTGAAACGCCATGCGGAAGGATGGCGTTTCACGTTTGATGTTTGAATGGCCAGGCGGGGATGGATGGGAGTCGAACCCACCGCGCCCTGCCACGCAGCGCGCCAGACGGTTTTGAAGACCGCGAGGGCCACCGGGCCCCAACCACCCCCATAGGGCAGCATCTCTAAGTTTAGCTGAATTCTGAGCGCAACGCCAACTGGAAGCGGCGAGGGGTGCATTCCACATTGGGGGCAGCCCTGCGACGGCAGGCGCGCCTGGGGGAGGGAAAAATCCGCCGCCGATTTCTAATCGGCGGCTTCTTCTGAGAAACCCGCGTAGCGGGTTGGATACAAGTCACTGGCGGATTCTATCCTCCGGCGGACCGGGCGCCATGCATTGTGCCCCTACGGTCGCCAGCGCCAGGCCGCCCCAAATAGGGAATACACCCGCAGCGAGCTGAAGCAAAGCCTGAGGCAGAGGAGGGCTAGTTAGCCGTGCCGGCGGTGAACTGGCGAATGCGCGTGATCAGATCGCCTGGGACAAAGGGTTTGCAGATATAATCATTGGCGCCCAGGTGCAGGCCCCGCACAATATCGGCACGGCGGTTGCGGACGGTGAGGAAGATGATGGGGACCTGGCTGTGATCGCGGATGCGACGGCACGTCTCCCAGCCATCCATCTCCGGCATCATCACGTCAAGCAAGATAATGTCGGGCTGGATCTCAGGCAGCCAGCGCAGCGCTTCTGCGCCATTGTCTACTGTGCGCACTTCAAATCCCGCGCGACTGAGGATCAGGGTTAAGAGGGCCTGAATATCAAGGTCGTCGTCAACAACCAGCACACGCACAGGCTGCTCCCGTTCTTGGCTCATGATTGGTCTCGTAGAGGATATGCCCGTAAATCCAGCCGCGCTGCCCCCCGGCCAGGCCCCCGTTTGCGCGGCACGGGCTCATCAAGTATAGTATAGAGGCATTTCTGTCAGCGCACATCAGGCAAACAACGTATTTTATGCTACGTCATTTTACGTAATTGTGATAGCCAGGGCTTGGGCGCCTCATTCTGGCTGCTTGTTTATGCCTTTGCACGCCCCAGTATAGCAGATCAGAGCTGTAAATCCATGATCACCCTGGCGTATTTTGGCCTACGCTATTTTGCGTATAATATCACAAACTCTGCCGGGCGTTCAACATGGAGCGGGGTTGTGTATAGGGAGCTAAAGAAAATATAATAGGGCCATGCGTAGCCAGTTGTCCCTCTCCTCGCGGTTGGCCTTGCCAGCGCTCCTGTTTATTGCTGCGCTTATCTATGCGCCTACGCTTTCCTATGGCTTTGCCTATGATGATCTCTGGCAGATCCCGCTCAGCACCTGGGAGCGGGTGTTGGCCGAGTTCCAGCCGGAATTCCATGTGTCTCCTGATGATTTCCGTTTCCGTCCCGTGTTCATCCTGGTCACCGGCCTTGAGCGCACAGTCTGGGGGCTTAATCCCCTGGGCTTTCACCTGGTCAATCTGGGGCTTCATTTGATCAATGTGGCCCTGGTCTTTCGGCTGTCTCAGATCATTTCCGGGCGTATTGGGCTGGCTTTTGGGGCCGGGCTGATCTGGAATCTGCTGCCCGGCACAGCGTATTCGGTGGCCTGGATTGCCCAACTGAATGATCTGCTGTGTGCCTTCTTTATTTTGTTCTCAACATGGGCGCTGATCCAGGGCGTGCGCCAGCGAACGGTATTGTGGGGTATCCTCTCGGCATTGTCCTATGGCCTGGGGCTGTTGAGCAAGGAGATGGCCGTCCCGTTGATCGGGGTGCTGGGATTGGGGCTAGGGTGGCTGCGTCGGGAGGCTGGCCCATTGAGGGCATTCGTGCGCTTCGTGCCCCATGCCCTTGTCCTGGCGGCCTACTTCGGGATGCGCTACTGGATCACCGGTTTTTTGCTGCCGCCGCCTGTGGAGAGCGCGGCCTCTGCTTATGGTGGCAGCCTCTTGTCTCAACTGGCGGTCACGGGTTTTCATTACATAGAATCGCTTGTTCAGCTTATTATCCCGATCTATGAGTTGCCCTCATGGGGGAGCGCGGCCCTTTTCATCGTTTTGACAGCCATCCTGGGGGGCATGTTGCTCCCCCTGGCCCTGCGCCTGTTGCGAGCCGACGGGAATGGGGTGGGGCGTCTCTACCAGGCGGGCCTGGTCTGGTGCGTCAGTTTCCTGGTGACTGCGGCCCTGGCCTGGGGGCATCCACGCCATCTCTATGTCCCTGGGATCGGTTTCGCGGCCATGCTCTCCGCGCTGCTGGGAAAGGCACTGGCGCAGCCGCTTGGCGCCCGGCGTCGGGTTGTGATGCAACTGGCTGTGGCGGGTCTGGCGCTGCTGAACCTGGCTATGACCCTGGGGGTTCAGTCCCTGTTTGCGCCCTCCTCACCCAAGGTGCTGGATTATGCGGCCTGTTATGCCAGCGCTCCCCTGGATGGGACGCTTCAGCCCTATGCCCAGGCGCAGGTGATCCGCTACAATCCCGGTGCGCGTTGCGTCGTCGGCACAGATGCCTATTGGGAGGGGCTGACGCTCAATGGGCTGTTTGAGGCCAAGCGTCAGGGGCTGCGCCCTCTGGTCGCTCAGTGGTTGAGGGCGCTGTTGGGCCCATAGATGGGCTGCGCTAGGCGCGCGGCTGGCGCAGCCGCAGCAGGTAGAGTAGCCCCCCACCTATAGCCAGTGCAGCTACAATCACAGCGACAGCGGTCGTATTCCCACCGCCTCCGCCACCAGGGCCCGGTGTGGGCGTCACTTCGCCGGGGGGCGTTGGAGACGGCTGCCCGGCTGAAGGCGTTGCAGTTGCAGTGGGTGCAGGCGGGCTGGTGGGAGCAGGCGATGTCAGCGTCGCTGTTGGCCGGATAGTGGCCGTTGCCGTCTCCGTCGCCAGTGCCGTTGTTGCTGTGCTGGTCGCTGTCATAGTAGAGCCAGGGGTTGGCGAGACCGCTGGCGTGCTTGTGTTGGTGGGTGGGACCTGTGTCGGCACGCTGGTCGCTGTGGCGGTGGGCGGTTGTGTCGGCGCTTCGGTCGGCGGCGGCTGGGTTGGTGGCGGTTGTGTGGGAGGGGGTTCGGTTGGCGGCGGTTGCGTCGGCGGCTCGGTTGGCGGCGGTTGTGTGGGAGGCGATTCAGTCGGTGTGCGCGTCGGCACCGTCTGGCGCCAGGGTACCTGCGCGGGTGCCGCCCAGGCCGAGGGGAATTGGGCGAGCAGCACAAGCACCAGCAGCACAGTTAAAGGCCCAACCCACCACAACGTATGGCGATGTCCTCTCATTTTCCTCTTTCTTGCCTCCTTTGCGTTATATTATTTGATAGCGTATAGCCGCACCTGAATTCGGAACCATTCGCGGCTCAGCAATAAGGGATAATTGCGTTCTAATTGTCTGGCCACCTCGTCCACTGTGATACCTACAGGTGCTGTGGATTGGATCAGCCAGAGGCGCTTCACATCCTGCCCTAAACTGCTGACATCCAGATCGGTGGCAGTAGCGGGCAGCCCTATCCACCTGGGCTTGCCCTGATAGTAGTAGCTAAAGACGTAGTGTCCGTAATCCGGCTGGAGCGCGATCACGTCTCCGGGCGCCTGTTGTGCCTGGACCCAAGCCACCGCTTCTCGCCATTGCTCTTTGGGAACCGCCAGGATGGTGTACAGGCTGATCACCAGGCTTAAGGCCAGCGCCCCTGCAGCCAGGATATGCGGCTTTCGCGTCCGCCTGATCGCCCAGGCGGCGCCCATCAGCAGAAACGGCAGCAGGATGAGGCTCTCCCGCTTGAGGAAATAGCCCCTGGGGATGGGCATGGCGATAAGGCTCAGCCCCAAAGCCGCGATAAACGCCCAGCTTATCCATCGTTGGCGCACCAGCCAGGCGATGGCGCGTGCGCCGCGCCACCAGGCCAGGCCGAGCAGAAGCAGAGCAAGCGCGAGCCCCGCCAGAAGGACCATCTGCCAATGCTCAGACGTTGTGTCCATGTGCAGCAGGCGGAAAATCACAGTTGTGTACACATCAAGCTGGGAGGGGATAAAGCTGCGCATCTGCTGACCCAGCAGCGGCAACCAGGGTAAGTACCCCAGCAAGAGAACCCCGTGCGCCAGCACCCAGGCTCGCCATTGTGAACGAAGTTCGGGCCTATGGCTGGCCAGCGTCAGAAACGCCAGATTGCCCAGCCATAGACTAACCACGGCGCTGTAATCTGTATAAATTGCCGCCAGCGCAGCCAGGATGGCAGCGACCCAATAGCCCCGGCCTTGACCACGTATGGCCTGGACGGCGTTGAATGCAGCGGCCAGGGCGAGCAGCGGCACCAGGCTATACATGCGCGCTTCCTGGGAATACCAGATATGCAAGGGGGAGAGGGCCAGTAAAGCCGTTGCCAGTGGTGCGCCTTCTCTACCAATCCACTCACGGCTCAGGCCGTAAAGAAAAGGGAGCGCCAACGTCCCAAAGATCACAGAGGGCAGGCGTAGCAATACCTCGGATTGGCCCAGCATAAGCCAGAAATGCATGAACAGGTAATACAGCGGCGGGTGAGCCTCATCGTGGGCGATCACAATGGTGGAGGGCTGCGCCATCGCTTTGCTCAGCGTCACGGCCTCGTCCAGCCACAGACCCTTGTGGTCAAGGAAGGCCAGACGAAGCGCAAGCCCGGTGAAGAGGATGGCGGCCAGCCCTATCCGTTCCCAGGATAGACGATAGTGGAGTGAACCGGGCTGAAGCCCGGTACTGGGTAGCCCGGTACCGGGTAGGCCGGTGCCGGGTAGGCCGGTATCAGGTAGCCCGGTGCCGGGTCGTCTGTTTAATAGATTCACCGGAATGCCACCTCAATGGATTGATCTGTTTCCAGCGTCAGTTCAAAGCGCAGACGGTCCCCTTCTATCCACGTGGGTGCCGGCTCTGCCGCCACAATGGTGGCACCTGGGCGCAATTGGATCGTCACGGTGAGCGCCGGCGCCAGGGTCCCCGGCTGCTTTTGGACGAGGAGGCGATAACGCATCACATCGCCATCGCGCTGCACGACCGAGGCGGGCAGCAGATAACTAAAGCCGGAATCTAAGCGCTCGCCTGAAGGCACAACCAGGAACTTGCCAAACGCTGTCTTGCCGCCCCCGCCTGGCTCGGCCAGGGTTTCGGCCTCGCCCGATGCGGGCTGCCCGCTGATCAATTGACCGGCGGGCAGCGGATGCCGTGTGGCCCAGAGCAGGCGGCTGCCCTGCGGCGCGAGCACGCGCACGTAGTCCCAATAGCAATCTGCCGCCATTTGCGCATAGCTTTCCACGGTTGGCACGCGCATCACACAGCGCCGTTCCTGGCTCTGTCCAGGATGGTGGTAAGTGATCAGCACGTCCGCCTGCGGATGAGCCAGGTCTGTCAGATTGACGCTGTATTGGATGGCTTCTTCCACCATCGCATTGGCTTTGTTGAAGCCCAGGTTGGCATCCACGACCATGAGATAGTCCCCGGGGCCTGATAGCAGCGCCCCGTCCCATTGCCGCGCTGCGATCAGGGCCTGGGTCTGAGGGTCGCGCAGATAGATGAGCACATGGCGCTGGCGAAGCGCCTCGTTCAAGGCGCCTGCCAGATTGAGGATGTCCCTCCGGCTGAGTCCCTGTTCAACCCGCGAATAGAGCGCAGCGGCGACCTGAGCGATGAAGTCCTTACGCTGCCACCAGGGGACCTCGGCGCTGCGCTTTTCGCGCATGAGGTCAATCACCGTCTCTCCTGTGAGCGGCTCCGAACTGTCGGGCAGAGGGGGTAGAGGCTCAAGCGCTGTGACGATCAACTGTACCGCTCGCTGATCCAGTGCGATCACACCATCTACCTCAATTCCCCGGCCCATGCGATAGAATTCGGCTGCCTGGCGGGCCGAGGTGGGGAAGTCGGGTGACCAGTTGCTATCGCGGAACAGCCAGAGTTCCGAGCGCATGTAGGTGAGCAGGGGCGCGGGTGGTTCTGGATAGGCCTGTCCCTGCAAGTCATCAATGGCGTAGCTATCCTCAAACGTCAGGCCCGTGATCCGGCCCTTCTCAACAGTGAGCAGCCCTGCTGCACTGATGAACCCCCCTGTGGGGCGGATCTCATCCTCGTTCTGTGTCAGGATCAGGTAATAGCGTGGGCCATAGGCCCCCCCCAGCTCAGGCAGGATCAGGCCGCTATCCAGCGCCAGCCCCAGTCCCTCCAGGGCGGTATCTGCGCGGGTGACCCACTCCGCGACGCGGGGTGAGAGCCGCTGCACATCAATGCCCTGGCGCGCTGCCAGGGCCCGTTGCAGATGTGCCCGTGCTTGTTCAATGTCAGGGCGGGCCTGGGCCAGCGCCAGAAGCGCCTGTTGGCGCCCGTCTGTGTCAGGTGGGGCATTCTCCAGCGCATCGGCCAGGGGCGCCAGGTGCTTCAACGGTATGGCCGCCGCCGCGGCTGCCTCTACGCCTGTGTCCACCAGGAGCGGCGCCGCCTGAATATCTCCGCCGTATGTGGGCAACCAGCCCAAATACGGGGCGATCGCCAGGAAGGGGCGCGCTGCGGCACGGAACGCCAGCGCGTCCGCGTACGCGCCCTGAACCAGGTCGCCGACCTGGGCGAAGCTCATCCGGGCAAGGCCCTGATTTGCCAGCGATTGCGCTTCGGTCAGGCGATCCATCAGTGCCCGGCCATAGCGCACCGTCTGAACGGCGTGATAGCCGATCCAGAGCGTGGCGGCCAGTAACAGCAGGGCGAGCGCACGCACAAGGTGCGCCCGCCAGGGACGACGGGCGACGGACGAGGGATGAGGGAAAAAGCCTGCCTCAGTCAACTTCCCTTACCCTCCTCTGAGGCAGGAAGGCAATCCAGCCGCCAGGCAGTTCCTTCGCCCGTAATCTGGCATACAGGCCGATCCGGTGCCTGGATACCTTGCGGCCCGCTGAGAGCGCTGAAGGCCAGGCCCGGCTCATGCCGGATCAGCGTATCCCTGTACCAGGAGTAATCCAGTAAATCAGCGTCCACGATAGCGATGTCTGGTCGCGATCCGCGCACGTAATGCTCATACCATAGCACAAAAGAGTAAAGGTCGCTATGGCTCACCAGTACTGCCCGTGAGGGTGCAGCAGCGAGCACGCCCTGCGCAAACTCCACCGCCGTCCGATCCTGGCTGGCGTCTGCCGCGCTGTAGCCGCTCAGCAGCAGCCAGAGCGGGACCGCCAGGCCCAACGCTGCCGCTACCCCAGCCAGGCGTCTCTGCTGGCGCCATAGGGTGGCCAGAGCCTGAGCCCAGCCGAACCCGGCCCACAGTGCCAGCACAACGAAAGCGGGGAGCAGTAGAATGTAAGAATCGGTCGTATTGTAACCCAGGGCGAACAGGCTGACCAGCCCAAAGGTGGCGCCGCTGGCCAGCGCCCATCCCCGCCCGATCCGGGCCAGCCAGGCCAGGCCAAATAGCCCCATCGCCAACCCGATCCAGGTGAACTGCGCCCCCAGCAGCCCTGCCCACGCGCTCAACCGCGTCGGCCAATAGGCCAGTGGCAGCGAAAACACATACCCGTGATAGAGCTGTCCCGAAACCAGCCACCCCAGCCCGGTGAGGGTGTGTGCGCCTCCCCAGTTGATCGCAGGCCCTGCGCTCGCTCGCAGGGGCAGGATGAGATAGACGGTCAGACCCAAAGCAAGGCCGCTGCCCAACCGCAGCCAGGGCCTGTAGCCGGGCTGTTCTGACTCTCTGGCCCGCATGGTCGCCAGCAGGATCAGGGGCAACGCCAGGAGCAGTGTCAGGTGATTCCCCAGTCCCACGCCCCAGATGGCCCCAACAATGAAAGGCGACGCGCCGGGCGGCTCGTTGGGGTGCAATGTATTGCGCCCTGCTGTGACTAGAAGGAGCGCGGCGAAGAACAGCGCGTGGAGTGTGTACACCTCCGTGACCACTGCCTGCGACCACAGCACAGATGAGAAGGCCAGCGCCAGGCCAGCCGTGACGCCTGCCACCTGGGGGGCCGGGCTGTCTCCGTTCCCTGATTGCGAGGAGAGCTGTATCACCGCCCGCGTCAGCAGCAGCACAGCGCCTGCCGCAGCCGCCGCCGACATCAGATTGAGGCGGTAGGCTGGGTCGCCCGGCAGCAGGGCGGTGAGCAGGCTGCCCAATAGCAGGTAGGTGGGATAGCCGGTGGGGTGCGGCACGCCCCCGGTGTAGATGGCGGTGATCAGATCGCCGCCGTCGCCGCTCGCGTGGGCCCAGGATATTGTCGGCGCCAGTGTCCTGGCGTATATTCCGAATGCCGCCAGTCCGACCAGAGCCGCTGGCCCCCACCCCTTCACCCATCCGCTCACGTTGGCGGTCCGTCGTTAATGCGCGCCTTTGCCTAAGATCACCGAGGGGATCGTCTTCGCCAGGATCTGGATGTCCCGCCAGACCGAATAGTGCTCAATATAGTCCACTTCCAGCTTCACACGTTCGTCCAGCGGCAGGTCGCCGCGGCCATTGATCTGCATGGGGCCGGTGAGGCCGGGTTTCACCGCCAGCCGCCGGCGGTGCCAGTCGTTGTAGCGTTGGACCATCCTCAGTTCCTCAGGGCGCGGCCCGACCAGGCTCATCTCGCCTTTGAACACATTCCAGACCTGGGGGAGCTCATCCAGGCTGGTGCGGCGCAGGAAGCGGCCCACCCGCGTCACACGGGGATCGTCCTTGATCTTGAACACGGGGTCAGGCAGCGCATCCAGGTCCACCAGCTCGGACAGGCGCTCTTCTGCGTCCGCAACCATAGAGCGGAATTTCACCATGCGGAAGCATCGTCCGTTTTCGCCCACGCGCTCTTGGACGAAGAACACGGGGCCGGGTGAATCCAGCTTGATGGCGATGGCGATGAAGGGGAAGAGCACGGCCAGAACCACCAGCCCCAACAGGGCGCCGATCAGGTCCATCGTCCGCTTGATCCACCAGTTCAGCCCGCTGATGGTGGACTGCCCCTCAACAACTCCACCGGGCAGGCGCAACGTCCCCCAGGCATAGCCCAGTCCCAGCGCCAGCGCCCGCACGACGAGCAGTGCAGGCGAAGCCAGGGCCACCTGGCGGTCCTTGCCCCAGGCTTTCAATGTGAAGGGGATGGTTGAGGCGAGCAGCAGGGCAAACAGGAGGAGCGCCGGCGCCCATAGCGCCGGGAGCGCCAGGCCAGCGAGGCCCAATACCCCGGCCAGCCCCAGAAGTGCGATCTGCACTTTCATCACTTGAGGGGTGTGCGAATCGCGGAAGACTTTTTCCGGGTAACGGCGGGCGACCTGTGCCTTCCAGAAGCCGATGATGAACTTCTTGCGGAAGTAGCTGCGCACGGTGGGTGCGTGCCGGTGATAGACGACCGCCGCTGGCTGGAACACGAGCTTATAGCCGCGCTGCGCCAGCCGGAAGGAGAACTCCTGGTCTTCCAGGTAGGGGAAGACCTCGTCAAAGCCATCGTTTGCCAGGAACACATCGCGGCGGTAGGCGGCGGAGTACGTGTCAATGAAGTCAATGCGCGGCTGGGTGGCCAGCAGGTCGTATTTGTCTTCGTACTCGGCCTGGACGAAGCGGGCGACCAGCGCCGACTGCCGCGTGCGATACGTCCCTTTGGCCCCCACCACCTCAGGGTCGGCGAAGGCGGCCTGCATGGCTGTTATCCAGTTCGGCGCGGGGGCGCAGTCGGCGTCGGTGAACAAGATCAGGGGGGCACGCGCCTGTTCAACGCCCCGGTTGCGCGCGGCTGCGGTTGTCGCTTTGGGCTGGGTGAGCACAACGCCGGAGAGATGGGGGTGGCGGGCAAACCAGGTACGGGCCACCTCGGCGGTGCCGTCGGTGGAGCCGTCGTCTACCACGATGATCTCAAAGCATTCCGGCGCGACCGTCTGGGCCGCCAGCGCCTCAAGGCATTCTGTGATCGTCCGGCTGGCGTTGTGCGCCGGGATGACTACACTGAATTCAGGAGCCTGTGCGCGCATCTTCTTCGTATAGTGATCAGCGGTCAGCTTTCAGCTCTAAGTTAGAGGCCGGGGTTGCGTGCTTCAAGCTGATCGCTGAGAGCGGAAAACTGAGTGCGGTCAGCCACAGCGAGAACCCGCCAAAGATCAGCACGGGCCCGACAACGACCAGATGGATCAGGACGCTGGCGCTGAACGCCACTGCAGGCAGCACCCGGTAATAACTCTCCAGCACAGTGGTGGCGGCTGCCTCAATCACCCCCACGTAGCCGGGCGGCGAGGAGGGGATAGAGACAGCGCCCTGAAGCGCAGCCAGCAGGGCGACCGGCGCTGTCCATGAGAGATCCAGGCCGAATGCCAGGAGCGCTGTGTGAAATGAGAGCGCACTCAATAGCCAGATCACGATGCTCAGGCCGAGCACTGGCGCGAGCCCCCGCAGATCGGATAGAGGCTCAAACGCCGAGAGCACAGCGTTGATCGTCTTGAGTAAGTTGCCCTGCCAGCGCGGTGGTGCAAAGCGCACCAGCCGCTCAAACCAGGGCGTTAACCAGTGGCGGCGCCAGCCCAGGCCCGCCAGCGCCAGCGCCCCTCCCGCGACCAGGGCCAGCCCCAAACGCATGGCCGCCCATTCGCGTGTTGCAGCCAGCGCGGCCAGGACAAGCCCGCTCAGGCACAACAGGTCCATGACCTTCTCAGCGACGATGGTGCTGAGCGTGGCCGCTTTGCCCACGCCTGCGCGGCGATGAATCAGCAAAATGCGGACGATCTCACCGATGCGCACGGGGGAGATATTGTTGATCATCTGGGCAATGACCAGGGTGGAGAATATGTGGCGATAGATCAAACGGCGATGGTGGGGATAATACAGCCAGCGCCAGCGCGCGGCTTTGAACACCGCGACCATCGCTGAGCAGGCAAAAGCGGTGAACGCCGGTAAGGGGCGAATAGAGCCGAAGACCTGCACCACCTGGTCAAATCCAACATCGCGCAGCGCCCAGGCCAGGCCAGCTACGGCCAGAGCCAGCCCAATCAGCATCCGCAGGATCAGCGCGCGCCGGTTGTGTGTTGCCGCTTCCGTCGTATCTGTATCTTCCTCTGGCGTTGGCGGGTTCGCCACAACCGGCAATGCCTCAGTCCACTGGTGATCCATGTGATGCTCCCATTTTCTATGTCCTTGTCCTTTATGATACTCTTCTCTCGTGCGCTGTAAAATAGGCCAAATAGGCCAATAGAGCCAGTGCCATTCGCTTTCGGCAGCGTTGCTAGCTTTAAGTGGTGTTTCCGATGCGCCAGGCACGCCAGGCTTGAGCGCTACAGACCAGCATCAAGATCAGCCACAACAGGCGTTCTGCGCCACGCGCTGCCCCGGCCAGGCCCAGGGCCACCAGAGCCATGCCCAGGCTGGCGGCGATCACGAATCCCCGGCGCGTGAGTGCCTGGCGTAATCCCATGCCCTTCTCGCGAGCCAGCCAGTCGGAGTACCCCAGGGCCGCCAGGATGACCGCCAGCCCCAATACCCATAATGCATTCACGGCAATACTCGCCAGATTAGCCATAGCCACTCGCCGTCAGATCCTGGCCGTCAGCGCTCAGTTCCGCTCCCTAACTTAGAATGCTGAGCTTTGCAGTGCGCGAAGCGGCTGAGTGCTGAAAAGGTATCCGATGGTCAGGACCGGTTCATATTGAGGCGGGCACATTATAGCCCCGCCATACACAGGTGTCAAATGGGCAGGCGAACAGGGGTGTTCTATTTTACTTAAACCGATGTTCTACTAACCGTATATGGACGCTATAAGCAGATTGTGGTATGATTATAGCCAGGCGGTGACTGGGCCGTTGTTGTCACCGCCTATTCTTGTAGAGGAATGTGAGCAGAGATGACCACGCTAAAAGCGCCTAACCATGTTGCCGGCACCCCCGGCATCTCGCTCCCCCAGCAGATTGGCCGGTTGGGTGAACTGGCTTACAACCTGTGGTGGACCTGGCACCCTGAGTCACGGCGGCTGTTTGAGCGCATTGATGCGGTGCTGTGGGAGCAGGTCGCTCACAACCCGGTCAAGTTTTTGCAGCAGGTTAAGCGTAAAAACCTGAACGCGGCGGCCCAGGACCGCCGCTACGTGGAGTTGTATAATCGCATCATGGCCGAGTTTGACGCTTATATGGGTGAGACGGACACCTGGTTCGCACGGACATACCCGAATCTCCTCGGCCAGACCGTTGCCTATTTCTCCATGGAGTTTGGGCTCCACGAGTCGCTGCCCATGTACGCAGGCGGCCTGGGTGTCCTCTCCGGCGACCACCTTAAAGAAGCCAGCGACTTGGGTCTGCCGCTCGTGGCTGTTGGTTTCCTTTATAAGCAAGGCTACTTCCGCCAGCGGCTCACCGAGGATGGCTGGCAGGAAGCCTACTTTGATAGGATTGACCCGAATGATCTGGCCGTCACGCTTGTGCGTGACGGCCAGGGCCAGGAGGTCCAGGTCGCCGTAGAACTCCCTGGCCGCAGCGTGCTCACGCGCCTCTGGCGCGTCCAGGTGGGGCGTGTCCCCCTTTTCCTGCTGGACACGGACATTGAGGGGAACTCTCCCGGCGACCGGGAATTGACCGCGCGGCTTTACGATGCTGACCCCGATATGCGCATCTCCCAATTCATCATCCTGGGCCTCGGCGGCGTGCGCGCGCTCCGCGCCCTAGGCATCCAGCCGGCGGTCTGGCATATGAACGAGGGCCACTCCGCCTTCCTTAACCTGGAACGGCTGCGCGAACTGGTGAGCGGGTTGCCGAAAGGCGAGGACACATGGGAGCGTGCTCTGGAGCTGGTGCGGACCACGACTGTGTTCACCACGCACACATCTGTGCCTGCGGGCCATAGCAACTTTCCCTTGTGGATGATTGAGAAGTATTTCTCGCACTATTGGGGCGAACTGGGCCTGAACCGTGATAGCTTTATGGCATTGGGCCAACACGAGGAGCCTTGGGGGCTGGTCTTTGGCGTAACGCCGCTGGCGCTGCGCCTCTCTGCATACCATAACGCCGTCAGCGAATTGCATGGCAGGGTCTCGCGTAAGATGTGGCATTCCCTGTGGCCCGACCTCTCCGAAGATGACGTCCCGATCACCTCTATCACCAACGGCGTCCATACGACCACCTGGCTGGCCCGGCGCTTCCAGCGCCTCTTTGATGTCTATCTGGGGCCTGACTGGCAGGAGCGGCTGGATGACCCGGCGACGTGGGAACGTGTCTGGGACATTCCGGATGAGGAGCTTTGGGCCGTGCGCAAACACCTCAAGCGCCAACTGGCCGCTTATATCCGTGATCGCGCCCGCCAGCAATGGGCCTCAGGAAAGGCCCATCCGATCCAGATTGTCTCTGCCGGTGTGTTGCTTGACCCTTATGCGCTCACAATCGGCTTCGCCCGTCGCTTCGCCACGTACAAGCGGGCCACGTTGCTCTTGCGCGACACCGAGCGGCTGCGGCGGCTGGTTAATCAGCCGGACCGGCCTGTCCAGTTTATCTTCGCCGGGAAAGCCCACCCGGCTGATGATCCCGGCAAGCACTTTATCCAACAATTGTACCAACTGGTGAAGCAACCGGCCTTTAGCGGGCGCCTGGTCTTCCTGGAGGATTACGATATTCGCCTGGCCCGGTTGTTGGTTCAGGGTGTTGATGTCTGGCTGAACACGCCCCGACGCCCGTTTGAGGCCAGCGGGACCAGCGGTCAGAAAGCGGCCATTAATGGGGTGCTGAACCTGAGTGTGCTGGATGGCTGGTGGCGCGAGGGCTACAATGGCCAGAACGGTTGGGCCATCGGCGATGACACCGACTACAGCGACTATGAGGCTCAGGACGCCGCGGATTGCGAATCCCTCTATAATCTGCTGGAGAATGAGGTTGTCCCCCTTTACTATGACCGCGATCCGGACAATATCCCGCGCCAGTGGCTTAAGAAAGTTCGGGCCTCCATGGCGACAATTGGGCCAGCCTTCAGCACACGGCGCATGGTGAAGGAGTACACGATGACAATGTATGTCCCGGCGATGGAATGGTATCTTCTCAGGAGGCAGGAGACACAGGGGGCAGCCGTGCGCTAGCTTCTGCCGCGCTGCGCGCCCCGGTTTGCTTTCTCTGATGCTCTCAAATATAATTGAGCACCTATGGTGCATACACTTCGCAACCGCCGTTTTGCCCTCCTGTTCGCAGGTCAGACGATCAGCGAAATGGGCAATAGCTTTACGCTGGTTGCGTCCTCGCTCCTGATCCTGCATCGCACAGGCTCACCTTCTCAGGTGGGCCTGTTTATTATCGCCACCAACATTCCCGCGCTGCTTCTGGGCCTGATCGCCGGGACGCTTGTGGATCGTTGGGACCGGCGGCGCATTCTGATCGCCTCCGATGTGCTTCGGGGGGTCTTCATCGCGGCCCTGCCAGTGCTGGCCGAAGCCTGGTTGGGCTGGGTCTACGTTATTGGCTTCGCCAACGCCTTTATCGCCCGCTTCTTCATCCCGGCCCTGCGCAGCGTCTTGCCGGACATTGTGAGCGATCAGGAACTGGTACCGGCCAACGGCATGTTGGCCTCCTCGGAGTATATCAGCCGGACTATTGGCTACGCCCTGGCTGGCCTGGCCGTCCAATATTTATCGTTCACCTGGGCCTTCTACGCCGATGCGGCCACGTTCTTTCTCTCGGCGCTCTCCATTGTCCCTATTTCCGTGCCACCGCTTTCAGCAGCGCAGGCAAGAGGGCGGGGCGTAAGCGCGGTCTTCTCCGAGCTGGTGGAGGGCCTGGTCTATATGCGCCGCCATGCGCTGATGCTGGCCATCGTCCTGATCGCGTTGGGCTTCACGCTGAGCACGGGCGCCTTCAATGGCTTTTTCGCGGCCTTCAACCAGCGCGCACTCGGCGGCGACGATGCCAGTTACGGGCTGCTGGAAGCCGCGATCTCGGTGGGCATGGCCCTGGGGGGATTGCTTTTCAGCCGCAGCAGCCCGCGCAGTATAGGTCACATGATCATTGGCGGGTTGTTGGGCGTGGGGCTGGCCACGATATTTACGGGGCTCAGCCCATCGCCACTGGTGGCGCTGCCTGTATTGGCGCTGGGCGGTATCGCCAACACCGTTTTCATCCTGGCGCTGGACCTGATCATCCAGCGCCAGGCGCCGCGAGAATTGCGGGGGCGCGCCTTTGCGGTGCTTGGCCTGGCGGGCCGGGTTGGGTTGACGGTCGGCCCGGCTGCCGCTGGCCTTCCCGACGCGATCTGTGGCCCCCGCTCCTTTGCCTGTGACCGGCCCTATGTAGTCGTGACCGGTGCCTGGCTGGTTCTGTTGGCGCTGGTGGCCGCAGCGGTCCCTGTGGTGCGTTTGGCCGGGCAACTCCAACCTGGCGAGGCTCCAGGCCACGAAGCCGTCACGAAGTAACCCTCACCTCTCCCCCACCCAATACCGGGCTGAGCTAAAACCGCGCCGTTTACAGGGCAGTATCCGGGCCGCCGGGAGTTGCACAGCCTGTAGGGGGCGCTAACCCACCGCTATGTGTTTGACGTTTGAGGCAGGTTAGCGGCATGTCCCCGGCCCGCCCTCACACAGGAGGGCGCGGCTGGATTGGTCGGTGTGGTATTCGTACGTATTGCCTTGGGCGGAGAGCAGGATCAGATAGCCCGGCGTGATGACATCCGCACAGGCGATACCCGGTGTATGGATCCCCAGGCAGGCATCCGACCAGGTCACAGCCTCGCTCTTGACCAGCGCGATCTCGGTCACCGGGATGCCCAGCCGCTTCGCCAGGTCGTTCTTCGCCATTTCCACCATGGGATTGTCTCCGCCCATAGAAGGCTCCGTGGGTGCGGGGCTTTGCCCTTCGCCGCACTCTGCGATATTACCTCGCGTGTCGCCATGATATTCATACGTCTGGCCCTGCACCTCCAGGAAGATACGGAAGCCGGGCGTGAGCACTTGCAGGTATCCCTGGCCAGGCTTGGGGCAGCCCAGGCTGCTATCGCGCCAGGTCACGCTCTCCAGCCGGAGCACACGGATGTCTTCCTCGGTGACATGCAAGCGGCTCGCCAGATCGGCGCGAGCGGCGGCAACAGCCGCCTCTGCATCTTTGGGTATGACTGGCGGTGTTGCAGGCATGGGTGAGGGAGAGACAGGTGGTGTCGTCGGCCCAGCAGTCGGCTCAGGCAGAGGCACGGCACCTCCGCAGGCAGCCAGGAAGAGCAGGGCTGCGATCCCCAGCCAATAAGCGGTCGTTATATTCATGCCAATCTCCTCCTGATACTAGACGTCTCATCCCGCCCTCAGGTTCCCGAACCCAGCAGGCGACGTTCCACCTCTTGAGCAGAAAGCCCGAGAATGCGCACAAGCTTGTGATGGGCAGACTGGCCTTTGGCCAGCGTGACCTGCCCCCGGCGCAGGCCAAGCTGTGCGGCCAGGAAGGCGAGCAGGGCCGTGTTCGCGGCGCCCTCAACCGGTGGCGCAGTCAGCCGGACCTTGAGCGCGCCCCCCACGACGCCAGCGATCTCATTTCTGCTGGCTCGTGGGGTCACGTGGACCGCCAGGGTGACCCCCTCAGCGGTCTCGGTGATCTGCAGCGCTCCATCGCTCAACTCAATACTCCCACCAGGATAATGCGCAGCAGCCAGAGGCCCAGCAACAGAACCATCGGGCTGAAGTCCAGGGGGCCGCTCTGGGGCAGTCGTCGCCGGATCGGCGCTAACACCGGCTCGGTCACGCGGAAGACGAAATCGTAGACCGGGTGGTAAGGACTGATGCCCAGCAGGGGCATGAAGACCCGCGCCAGCAATAGGATAAAGACTGCGTAGTAAATCAAGTCAAAGATGGTGAGGAATATGGTCATTTGCTGCTTTCTTTCAGTGATCAGTAGGTGATCCGTATTATTCCGGCGGTCGTTCGCCGAAGATGGCCCGCCCGATGCGCACCAGCGTGGCGCCTTCCTCAATCGCTACCTCAAAGTCATCGGTCATGCCCATAGAGAGATGGCGCCAGTGCACGGTGGGGAAGCGTTCGGCCAGGACATCGCGTAGCTCCCGCAAGCGGCGGAAGGTGGGGCGGGCCTGCTCCGCCTCGGGCACGAGCGGCGCCATCGTCATCAAGCCCTCCAGGCGTAAGGCGGGTAAGGCCATGATCTCGCCGACCGCGCTGAAGAACGCCTCGGCCTGTGCCTGATCCTCCGGCCAGCCGCCCATGGCAAACCCGTACTTGCCCGGCTCGCCGGAGATGTTCACCTCCAGCAGGATGGGCAATGTGCGCCCGGCCTCTTCCGCAAAGCGGCTCAGCCGCTGCGCCAGCTTAAGGCTATCCACCGAATGCACCCAATCAAAGTGAGCCACCACATCGCGGGCCTTGCGGCTCTGGATATGCCCGATCATATGCCAGGTGATCTGCCGCTGGCGTAGGGCCTGATGCACCTGGGGGAGCTTATCCGCGGCTTCTTCCACGCGATTCTCTCCGAAGTGCCTCAGCCCCAGCGTGTAGGCGGCTATGATCACTTCGGCGGGCACCGTTTTCGTCACCGCGACCAGCGTGATCGTCTCCGGGTCGCGCCCAACGCGATACGCGGCTTGCGCGATGCGCTCACGTACGCGGCTCAAGCGACGTTCCAGGTCATCCATGGCCCTGGCGCAGGCCAATGATCGCTCCAAACCGACCTGTGCGGCCTCCTTCAGCCCGGTGCGAGAAGAAGTCATGGCATAAGTCTGCTGTGCATAGCCCGGCGACCTCAATCTGCCGCACGCCTGCCACCGCAAGTTGCCAGCGGTTGGCCTCCCACAGGTCAAGATGCAGGCTCCCGCTCTCGGTCCGATACCACCAGGCGCTGGCTGCGTCGCCGAAGGCGCGATGGAAGGCCCCAATGACCTCCTGGCCGACGCGGTAGCAGCATGGCCCAATCGCCGGGCCGATTCCCGCGAGGACATCGGCGGGGCGGCAGCCGAAGGCGTCGCTCATCGCGGCCACCGCCGCACGCGCAGCTCCGGCCAGCGTCCCCCGCCAGCCAGCGTGCGCGATCCCCACGGCGCGATGCACGGGGTCGTAAAGGAAGATCGGCACGCAATCGGCGAAGCGCATGGTGAGCCAGACCTCCGGCGTATCCGTCAGGAGGATGTCGGCCTGCGGCGGTGGGCGCTGCTCGCGGTTGGGGCGGTCAAAGACCAGGGCGTGCGCGCTGTGCACCTGCCATGCAGTGGCCGTTCGCTCTGGGGGGATGTCCAGGGCAGCCGTGGCGCGGCGGAAATTCTCCCTGACGGCTTCTGGCGCGTCGCCGACTGTGCCGCCCAGGTTGAGCGTGTCAAATGGCGGTGCGCTCACGCCCCCATGCCGCGTGAACACGGCATGAGTCAGGCCAGGTTGCTCAGCCAGATGCTCAAAGACGTAGTAACTGACCCCGTTGTGCCAGAGGCGATGCATGGCGTTTATGACGGAAGACGGAATTCGCGCTCAGCGCTCAGCTTTTATCTCCAATCCGCAGGATAGAAACTGAAAGCGGATAGCTGAACGCTGACAGCTTTTACCTATCTAGTGTAGCACGGAAGCTACCTGAGGACAAGGTGCAGGCCGACACGGGTGCATTCCATATCTGGGGCGAGTTTGTCACCCTGAGCGCAGCGAAGGGTCTCTGAGGTGCGAACTAGAGATTCTTCGCTTCCCCTTCCCCTTCGCTGCTCCTTCGCTACGCTCAGGATGACATTGCTCAGGGCTGGGGCTCAGAATGACAGTCTGAAGGCGGCTGCCCCCAATGTGGAATGCACCCGCCAACGCTATTCCAGCCTTCAGCGCTCAGCTTTTTATCTGCAATATGGAGGCTGAACGCTGATAGCTATTCGCTATTCCAGCGGCCAGCCAAAGCGCTGTGAAAGCTGCTGGCGCGTTTCGCGCATGGAGAGGTCAATGGAGGGATAGGCCAGCCAGGCCAGACCCAGGCCAAACAAAGCGCCCGTGAAGGTGCGCAGATACCAGGTGCTCTCGCGATAGGGTAGCCAGTTGAACGGCGGCTGGCTGAATAACTGGCTCAGCCCGTCAAGCGCGATCGGCAGGGCACACAAGGCGATAAACGACGCCAGGCTCAGGCGCGGCAAACGTGTGCGGGCCAGAGCATATGCCAGGCCTCCCAACAGGAGCGCGCCATAAATGGCCACATCGCGCTGGCACAAGGCCACTTTGTACCCCAATTGCGCGTTGCCGATGAATTCGCTGGCCTGTTGCAGGCCCGTATAGGCTGTGGTGTCAATCCCTGTGAGTTGGTCAAACAGGTCACGCGGGTAGTGGCTTGCCTGTCCGAACAGGAACCATGAGCGGAAGGCCAACTGGTGGCAGAGTGGATGGTAAATGCGGTAAATCACCTGCGCCGGGCCGGTCAGGCCAGCCCACATAAAAATCGGCGCCAGGAATGGCACACCCACATACAGGGCCACTGCGATGTTGAACACGGCCAGCCAGTGGCGGCTGAGCCAGTAGATGAACCGATCTGCCGCGATCACCAGATCGCGTTTGCGGCCTGTCACGCGCGGCCTGGCGTTGCTCTTATCCATCTCTGCCTTCCCTCTGGATATGGAGACCGCGCCATTTACGGCGCGGTGTGGGGGACACGGTTGTGTGTCCCTGCTGTAGGGGCATGGCACGCCATGCCCCTCCAATTCCCTCTTTAGGGCCGGGCCAGCAGGCCCTCCACATAGCCATGAATCTGTTCGCCGGTCATAGGGCCGAGGTGGACCGCACTGATTCGGCCCTGCCGATCAATAAAATAGCTCGTCGGCAATGCCCGTACCTGATACAGGTCAAAGACTGTGCCAGCGGTGTCCAGGAGCGGCACAAATGAGAGACGCAGTTCTTCTACAAAGGCGCGTACGTCCTCGGGCGGCTCCTGGACATCCACTGCCAGCACAGCGAAGCCCTGTTTCTGATAGGTCTGGTAAGCCGCCTCAATCTCCGGCATCTCCAGGCGACAGGGCCCGCACCACGTGGCCCAGAAGTTGATCAGAACGGGCCTGCCGCGAAACTGGCTGAGTTTCACTGTTTCGCCGTTCAGGTCTTGCAGGCTGAAATCCGGCGCCATGTCCCCTGCCTTGAGCAGCTTGCCGCCGGGCGCGAATTCCGCAGCGAACCGCTCAGCGAACGCGGGTTGCTCTTCGTTCGCCGGGCCAATCCATCCCCCGCCGATCACCGTTGCGGCCAGGGCGAACCCCACCAGGGCAAACACGGCAAACAGCAAGAGACGATGAAGGACGAACGATGGACGAGTGACGATCACTGGGGCCTGTCCTCCGTCTTCTGTCCCCCCTTCGCTCTGCTCAGTTGGCTGCGGCCTGGGAGAGTGTGCGTCCACTGAGGTAAAACACGTAGGCTGGCACCAGGGGCAGGACACAGGGTGAGAGGAAGGAGAGCAGCCCGGCGACCATGGCGATGAATAGGGTTGGCGTCGCCACGCCCAGCGGCCCCACATCCAGGTAGAGGTTCCGCTCCTGGGCCCAGCGGGCGATGATGGTCAACTGATTCGTGAGCAGGGCAAAGCCGATCAGGATGAGGAGCACGCCATTCACGATCTGGACTGTGCGCATGTGGCGCCGCAGCGAGCGCAATAGCCTTGTTGTGCGGTCAAGCGCCAGCGCAAACAGCAAGAAGGGGATGCCCAGGCCCAACGAATAGGCGGAGAGCAACAGGACACCTTGATTGACTGTGGCAGCGTTATAGCCCAGCGTCAAGATCGCGCCCAGCGTAGGGCCGATGCAGGGCGTCCAGCCTGCGGCGAAGAACGTGCCCATCAGGAACGAAGCCAGATAGCCGTTCCCGCCACGGCGGCCCCAATCGGCGCGGGTGTCGGCATAGAAATAGCGCAAGAAGCCATCCAGAAGTGCCTTCAGGCCGAGGACCGGCAATGTCCACCAGGGGGCCTCCCTCGTATCGGCGCGCTGTGCCAGGCGCTCCAGGCCGCGCGAGGCTGCGCTGAAGATGCCCATGGTCGCCAGACCGAACAGGATGACCACCACGCCGCCGATGCGGGCCAGTGGCTGGCGCAGGTCAAACACGAGCTGGCCGATGCCGCTCACCACTGCACCAACCGAGACGAAGATGAGCGAAAAGCCCAGGACAAACAACACCGCGTGGAGCAACGGCCTGGAGTGGTGTCTGGGCAGCGCAGCCGCCTGCGCGGCTGTCTTTGCCGTGCCGCCTGGGGCACCCTTTGACGTGACTTCAGCCATCTGATTGCCCTCTATGAGCCATTATAGCCCTTCAGTTAGATGCACGACTGTAAAGCAGGTTACTATCGCCGATCCGAGGGCAGCGGACGGTAGCTTGCCTGTTCCTGCGGCTTCCGGCTATCCTCGGACTGCTCCTTTTGCTCCTCCATCAGCGTCTTCAACACCTGGATGTCTTTCTCCAGATTGCGCGTGCGGGCGACCAGGCTGATGACAAACAGAAAGGTGATCAGCCAGAAGACAATGTAGCCAGCGACCAGGTAAGCCAGTGTGTTGGGCGTCTCTGTAGGCATCAGCGTTCCCTTTCTTAAGCAGATATTACGGCGTGAGGAAGCGCGCCTTCAATGCCTCAACCTGCTCGCGCAGGGCCTCCAGCCGTACCCGATACAGTAGGAAAGTGACGTAGAGCACCGTGAAGGTCAACAGGCTGAAAAAGAAGGCGGGGCGCATCCCCGGCGCTAAGGGGGCATCGCCCCTCGTCTGGGGCGAATTGGAGCCGAAGAACAGCGCCGGGTGCGTGTCCGCCAGAATGCTGGTGGAGATAAACGTCAGGATGACGCTGGCAAAGCCCACGATGCTATACACGGCGGCGTAGCGGCGACGCCGGTTAGGGTCCTCTACAGCGCCGCGCAGCATGAAGTAGGCCAGATAGACCAGCCACATGATGGTGGCCGTCGTCAGGCGGGGTGTCCACACCCACCAGGTGTTCCAGGCCGGGCGCGCCCAGATGGAGCCGGTGACCAGTACCATAGTGATGAACACCAGGCCGATCTCAATGGACGACAGACTGATCAGGTCATACTGCGCTTTGCCGCTGCGTAAGTACAGCGCGCCGGTCACGAGCGCCACCAGAAAGGCCAGTGCGCCAATCCAGGCGGCGCCCACGTGGAAGTAGAAAATGCGCTGGACTTCGCCCATGGTGCGTTCCTGCGGCGCCACCAGGAACACGAGCACCAGCGCGATCACGACCATCACGGCACTCAGGCCCCCCATGATCCGCAATGTACGTGTACTGACCATCTCAACCCTCCCATCCGACGGAAGACGAAGGATAGAATTAGCGCTCAGCTTTCAGCGGTCAGCGTTCAGCTTTTTATCTACAATACGCGGGCTGATAGCTGATAGCTGAACGCTGACCGCTTTTCTCTGTCCGTTATTCTTCCACAACGTAATCAAACGTCATATAGGCTACCGCCAGGAGAATCATATCATAAGTGAGCATCAATTGCACCCAGCCCTGGAACTCTCCCCAGGGCAACCCGTCCAGCACACCACGCGTGGCTTTGACTGCGGCCAGGATGAAGGGGATGAGCAGCGGCAGGAGCATGATCGGCAGCATGACCTCGCGGGCGCGGGTGTGTACGGCCATGGTGGAGATCAGTGTGCCGATGCCCGCCAGGCCAATGGTGCCCACGACGATGATCAGCAGGATGCCGGGGCTAAGCAACGGGTAGTTGAACAGGATGGAGAACAGGGGCAGGAAAATCGCTTCCACAACGGAGATAAACAACAGGTTGCCGATCATCTTGCCGAAGTAGATCGCGCTGCGGTCCACCGGGCACAGGAGCAACCCATCCAGGCAGCCCCGGTCCTTCTCCATGGCCAGCGAGCGGTCCAGCCCCAGCATCCCGGCGAAGATGATGGTGACCCAGATCAGCCCCGCCGCCACCAGGCCCACCCGATCCAGGCGTAGCTCCAGCGCGAAGTTGAAGCTCAGAATGACCAGGATGGCGAAGATGAGCATGGCGGTGATCAGCTCCTTGCTGCGCAACTCCGCCACCAAGTCCTTCCACACGACCGCTGCCACCGCCCTGACATAGGCGGTGAGGCTATGGCGTGCCCATGCCGCCAGCCGCTGGCCCGAAGCGCCCGACGCCTCGGTTTCTGGCGCTTCTGCGGCCTGCGGCAGGGCGTCTATCACTGGCCTGGCGGGCCTCGTACTCACCTGCGAATCGGGCATCTGCACCCTATGAACGGTTGGTCACCTGGGCGTACAGTTGACCGAACTGCTCTGCATCCACGTCACTGCGCGGCGCGATATAGGCGATCTTGCCCCGCGCCAGGATAGCCACGTAATCAGCCAGCATCAGCCCCCGCGACAGGTCGTGCGTGGTCATCAACACCGTGCGGCCCTGGCCGATCGCGCTTCGCAGCAGGTCGTCCAGCATGGCGGAGGCATCCGGGTCCAGGCCGGTATAGGGTTCATCCAGCAGGAGCACGGGCGGATCGTGCAGGATAGCGCGGGCGATGCTCAGGCGCTGCCACATGCCGCGTGAGAAGGTGCGCACCAGGTCGCGCCGCCGGGCGCTCAGCCCCACCTGTTGCAGGGCCGCATCAATGCGCGTCTCCAGTCGCGGCACGCCGTACATCCGGCCAAAGAAGCGCAGGTTCTCTTCGGCGGTCAGGTCGCCGTAGAGCAGCGGCTGGTGTGACAGGACGCCCAACCACTGGCGCACCAGGCCCGCCTGCCCTGGCAACTCGTAGCCGGCGATGCGCACACGCCCCCCGCTGGGGCGGCTGAGCGTCGCCAGGATGCGCAAGAGCGTGGTTTTGCCGGCGCCGTTGGGGCCGACAACCGTCAGGAAGGCCCCTGCAGGCACCTCCAGGTCCAGCCCGCGCAGCACCGGTTTCAGCCCGAACGTTTTGACCAGCCCCTGAACCTCAATCACCGCTGGAATCGCGCTTAACGCTCCTCCTTCATCAGCGCGATCAGGTCGCGCTTTAATGCTGCCCGCTTCTTTTCGTAAGCCGCCCGGTCTATCTGGCCGCTCTCATAGGCGTCGTCCAGGTCGGCGATCTGCTGGAGCAGGGCCTCACGGCGAGCCTCCTGCTCAATGCGAGCGATCCGCGTCGTGGTGCGGCTTTTCACAGGCTGCTCCTCCGGCCCGGCAGCCGACCGGCGCCACCACCACACGCCAATGCCGATCAGCGCGACCGCCAGCGCCGTGCCACCCACAATCAGCCCCACCGGCAGGGCTTGAGGCGGTGTGATGGTCAGCGAGAATGTGCTCCCCGCGGCCAGGGGGGTGCCGCGATACACGGTATACACCTCGCCGCTGAACTCTTGCTCATCTTGTGAGGTGAACTGGGGGCTGGAGAGCCTGAGGCTGTCCCTGGGCGCCAGCACCACCATACTGCCGACCGGGTAGGGGGCCGTGCGCGTGCTCGTCAGCGGCCCGCTCAACGGCAGACGATAGGCGATGGTGACTATGTGCTGGCCGGGCGGCACGGGCAGGGTATAGGCTAGGCCCTCCTCTGTGCGCGTGATCGTCGTCTCTGTCCCCCCTTCTACCACAGAGACCTCCCTGGCTTCGCGCGGGAGCGGAAAACGCAGCGTCCTGAGCCCCTCCGCGCCCTGCGGGGGCGGCGCGAACGCCCGATCGCTTGTGTTGGAGTAGACGAAGATCTCAAAGACCTCCACGCTGGACTCGGTCACCTCGGAGACGGCAATGTGCCATTGATCCATGCGAATCACCGATGGATCGCTGGTCAGGTCGTAGATCTGGACCGGCACGGTGAGGACATCCGTAGTCAGCGGATAGGTGAACGGCGGCGTATAGAAGGGCGCATAGTCCTGCCGCGCCTCCACCTCGGAGATCGCCCCAGGCGGGATGAGCACATCGCTGAAGCGATAGCTCCCATCTGCCTCCACCGTCGTCGTGAATGTGGCCAGCTCGCTCACCGTATCATAGACATGCAGGGTCACCGGCGTCCCGGCGGGCACGGTTGTGCCCGTTGTGGCATTGGTCACCTGACCGACGACGGTGTAGCGGCGCGCCTCGGGGGGTGTCGCAGTTGGCAGTTGGCCGGGCGGCGCGTAAATGTAGGAGAAGGTGCGCACGTAATCCGCGACGGCCCAACGCTCGTCTTCGCTCAGGACGCTGGCGAAGGCGGGCATGGCCTGATCTGCCCCCTGGCCGTTGCTGATGGCGGTAAACAGGTCGGCCTGGGTGCGCCCGGCCATAAAGACGCTGTCCGTGAAATCAGGCAGGGTCTTGCCCGCCGCGCCCGGCCCTTTCCCGCGCCCGTCTTCACCGTGACAGGTGCTGCAACGCTGCGAATAGATAAGCCTGCCCTGCTCAATGCGCTCCGGCGAGGTGGATAGGGACCAGGCATAGAAGAGGACGTTCCAGCGTTCTTGCTCGCTCAGCGGGCGGCTGGAGCCCTCGCCGAAGGGGGGCATGGCGCCACCGGTCTCAACTGACCCCTTCGTAATGATGTCGTACCATGTGGAGGGCTTCACCGTCCGCACCCGGTTCGGATCGGTCAGGTCGGGCATGGTCAGGCTGGCCTGGCGGGCCATGGGGCCATCGCCCTTGCCCTGCTCGCCATGGCAGGAGGCGCAGCGCTGGCTGAAGATGGCCGCGCCGGCTGCGGCGGATGGGGGCTGCGGGGGTTGGGGTTGCAGCCCTGCCCCCCCGGTGGGGAGGGAAGGGGAAGAGGCCACTACAAGAAGGGCCGCAAGCGCGGCGACCCAGTACCGGGCTGAAGCCCGGTGGGGCGGGGAATAGGCCATCCAACCCTCAGGCAACGTGCTCACACCTCTGTCGCCGGAATGGAGGCTCCCTGCGATCCCAGGGCAGCGCCGCAATTGCGGCAGAAGCGATCCTCCGGCGCTGTAGCGGCGCCACAGCGCGGGCAGGTGGATGCCACCGGCGGGGCTGCACCCTTTCGGCGCAGGGCGCGGATTTGCGCCTCAATCTCGGCATCCGATAAGCCTGTCTGGTGGGGGGGCGGGCCGGTGCGCTTCCGGCGGCGGCGCGCGACCTCGGCTTCAAGCTCGCCCTCCAATCCTGCCTCCCCGTCTGGCGAGAGGGCATCCAGTTGCTTCAGGATGGCGACGCCCTGAAGCGCCAGCCGTTCACGCTGTGGGTGGTAGTCCTCTTCGCTGATTTTGCCCAGGCGGAAGTCAAAATCCAATTCGCGGATCGCCGCGTAAATTGCATCGCGCTGGCGCAACAATGCCTCGCGGGTGCCGCTCTCTTTGGCGTTGCTCTGGGCATTGGCATGGGGCGCCCGGGTGCCCTGTTTCTCTACCAGGGGTCGCAGGACAAAGACCGTGACCACGATGAGCAGCGCCAGACCGAGTAACAGTGATCCTGCGTCCATTAGCCTCCGGGTTCAGCCACCAGTGCATCCAGCTTCGCCGTCAACTCGTCCCAAGTCAGCGGCGCGATCTTCAGGTCCACGATCTCGCCCTTCCGGTTGATGAAGAAGGTCTCCGGCACGCCCTGGATGCGATAGGCCTGGGAGATACGCGTGCCGGTATCGGGCCCGTTGGGATAGGTGATGTTGAAGCGCCTGATGTAATCCAGCGCCGCCGATTCTGTGTCCACCCAATCCACGCCGATGAACATGACCCCCTTGTCGCGGTACAGGCGCCAGGCCTGCTCCAGTTCGTCGGCCTCCTCCTCGCACGGCTTGCACCACGAGGCCCAGAAGTTGAGCACCACGACCTTGCCGCGCAAGTCTGCTAACCGGATTTGCTGGCCATCAAACGTCGTGAGGGTGAAATCCGGCGCCAGGCCGGAGCGGGGCTGCGCCTGGCGATCAATGACCAGCTTCCAGCCAAGGGTGCCGAGCAGGCCCAGGACCACTATCCAGATCAGAAGCTTCCAGGGGCGGAAGCGGGCTGGTGCCTGACCCTGTTCAAGGGTGGGTTCAGCTACCATGGGCGCTTCTTCCTGAATTGAGATGCTCATTTAAACTTCCTCGCGCACTTCTCGCTCCAGGCGCGCACGATACTCATCCGCGTCTTCGGGCAACGGGTTGGGCTCCACCTCAGCAGTTGCCGGGCGAGGGCGTCTGGCCCATGAGCGCAAGAGCCAGGCCAGGAACACCGCAGCAGCCGCCAGGCCGAGCGGGGGCAGCCACCACAGGAGTGGGATGGGCGGCTCGCCCACGACGCGCATCCCGTAGTCGCGCACAAACCCCTGGATGATCTCCTCATCGCTCTTGCCCGCCGCCAGCTCATCGCGGATGCGCGCCCGCCACTGGATGCACGCCTGGGTCGGGCAGTTCGCCAGGGTGATGTTCTCGCACACCGGGCAATAGAGCTGGTTGGCGACGCGGTTCACGTCGTCCTGCGTTGGCCCTTGAGCGGAGACGATAGAGACTCCAAAGAAGAGCGCCGATAGAACCGCAAAGGACGCGAAGAGCGCAAAGAGATGATAAAAAGCTTTGCGTCCTCTGCGGTCTCTGCGGTTAAACAGCTCCATAGCTGACCTCGCTTAAACCTCTCCCAGCGCCAGACGCCGCTCGGCTGCAGGGGACAGAATCCGCTCCTCTGCCGGGTTGGGCCAGGCAGCCACCAGCGTGCCCAGGATGAAGACCACCCCACCCAACCAGATGAAGTTGACCAGGGGGTTGATATAGACCTTAAAGCTGGCGCTGGTCAGCCCGGCCTGCTCCCAACCCACCAGGAGCAGGTAAATTTCCTCCAGGCCCATCTTGCCGCCGTACAGCGCGGGCGGTGTTAATGTCTCCTGTGTGGTCTGATAGAACTCCCGTTGAGGCTCCAATGTCGCCAGCCGCCGCCCATCGCGGTATAGCCCGACTGTGGCAATGTCCAGCACCAGGTCATCGCCGGGCTTGGGTGGGAGCTCGCGGAAGCCCTCATAGACAAGCGTGTACCCGGCGATGGTCATGGATTCGCCGCGCCCCAATGTCGCCTGGCTCTCTTTCTGGAAGAAATGCGAGCCGACCACGCCCACAGCGATCAGGACGACGCCCAGGTGGATAAGGTAGCCGCCGTAGCGCCGCCGGTTGCGCCCGATCAGGCGGCTGAGTGCGGTCAGGAAGGGTTCGCTGCTTGAGCGCTGGCGGGCGCGCGCCCCTCGCCAGAACTCGGAGAGTGTCGTGGCGGCAGTGAACTCGGCGATGGCGAAGCCGACGACGGCGCCGGGGATGCTCACGCCCAGGAACACGAGCGCGATGGCCAGAAGGAGCGCTGACGTGGTCGGTAGCCAGAGCAGGCGCCCCAGGGCCTTCGCTGAAGCCCGCCGCCAGGCCACAAGCGGGCCAATGCCCATGAGCAGCACGAGCGCCGCGAACTGGGGGCCGGTCACGCGGTTATAGAAAGGCGGCCCGACGGTGATCTTCGTGCCGGTGAACAACTCCGAGAAGATGGGGAAGAATGTGCCCCAGAAGACCGCCAGCGTGATGCCCATGAATAGCAGGTTGTTGAGCAGGAAAGCCGCCTCGCGTGAGAGCAGGGAATCCAGTTGGTTCTCGCCCTTTAACCCCTCCAGGCGCGAGATCAGCAGGGCCACCGAGCCGACCAGAGCCACGCCGACGAAGATGAAGAAGGGGATGCCGATCTCCGAGCGGGCGAAGGCATGTACCGATGAGATCACGCCGGTGCGGGTAATGAACGTCCCCAGGATAACCAGGCAGAAGGTCAGGATGATCAGGACCATGTTCCAGACCTTCAACATGCCGCGCTTTTCCTGGATCATGACGGAATGCAGGAAGGCCGTGCCCGTCAGCCAGGGCAGAAAGGCCGCGTTCTCCACCGGGTCCCAGCCCCAGTAGCCGCCCCAGCCCAGGACATCGTAGGCCCAGCGCCCGCCCAGAAGCAGCCCCAGGCTCAAGAACAGCCAGGCGGCCAGCGTCCAGCGCCGCGTTGTGCGAATCCACGCATCGGAGCGGTGGCCACCGGTGAGCAGCGCGGCGATGGCGAAGGCGTAGGGAATGGTGAAGCCGACGAAGCCCAGGTAGAGCATCGGCGGGTGGACGATCATGCCGGGGTGGCGCAGCAGCGGGTTCAGGCCACGGCCATCTGCGGCGCGGAAGGGCAGCGCTCCCGCCGGGGGCAGGACTGCCGACACGCGCTCCCCGGAGGGCAATTCCCAATATTTGGCGAAAGGGTTGGCGAAGAAGAGCACCAGCCCGATAAAGAACGCCTGGGTGATCATGGTGACCGCGATGACGTAGGGCATGAGTTCGCGGTCACGGTCCCACTTGCGCAGCATCACCCCGAAGGCGAACGCCGACATCAGCCACGACCAGAACAGGATTGAGCCGTTCTGCCCGCCCCACAAGGCGGTCACCTTGAGGAAGGTCGGCATGGCCCGGTTGGAGGTGTTGACGACGTAGGCGAGATGAAAGTCGCCGCGCACCAGCGAGACAATAATCGTCAGCGAAGCCAGCGTCAGGAGCGGCAAGACAGCGAGCGCCGCATTCCGTGCGCTTTCCACCCAGACAGGCTGCTTGCGCCGCACCCCATAGAGTGAAGCGACCACAGCATAGACGGCGCAGATGAACGCCAGCGCCGTTGCCCAAAGCCCCAGGTCTGCGATCATCGCTGGTTACTCGCCGCTGCTCTGCTCAGGAAGCGCCTCCTCGTAGCGCGTCGGGCACTTCAGCAGAAGCTCGTGGGCCTCAAAGACGCCGTCCTCACGCAGCCTACCGGTCATGATGGCCTGGGCCTCATGGCGCAGCAGGTCTGGCTTGGGGCCAATGTACTCCACCTGCAGGCGCGTGGCATTGGGGTCCCTCACCGCCTGCGCCAGGACCTCGGCCAGGCCGCCGGCGCGGGCGATCTCATCGTTGGAGTTGGTCACGTTAGCGACGGTGAAGGTCAGCTTCAGCGTTTTCGGGTCATACTGAATGCTGTCGCCGATGACGGCGCCAGAGACGCGCACATCGCGCCCGATCATCGCCTGGCCTTTCGCTTTAAGCTCGTCCACGGTGAGGAAGAATTGTGCGGTTTGCGCCACACCGCTGACGATCAGGTAGACGATGGCGGCAATGATGATCAGGCCGCCGACATAGAACTTTGCTCGCCCCGAGGGCCCACGCGCAATGTGGGCCGGGGGCACCCAGGCTGTTTCTGCCATCGTGGATTTCTCTACTCCTGTCTCTTGTCCCAGTCACGCCCTGATTTGGGCTTATTCTATCAGGAATTATACACAATAAGCAAGTATTCGGGTTTCTGAACCCCGAATTGAGGCCGAAGCGCGCTCCTGATCACGGCGATGGTTTGCCGGGAAACGGCCCGTACCAGGTGGCCCGCACGCCGTCCGGTGCGTCCCACACCCAGAAAATGTCCTCCACAGGGCAATAGTACGCCATGCGCCAGGGGTCCCCCTGGATATGGGGGTCTGGCGGGTCCAGGACGATCTCCTGAAGCTTGGTCTCGTCACGCGGACACTTTTTGCCCCCTCAGGTAGGACATGGCTGGTCCTTTTCCGGCGATTTGTGCGCCTCGTCCAGCACATACGCACCCGGCGCCAGGGTCGGAGTCACCGGCGTGGCCGCGACAGGGATCGGTGGTGGGGTCGCCAGCGACGGCACCACCGGCCCACAGGCGACCAGGGCCACCGCCAGGGTCGTGAGCATGGCTATGGCCGGATGTCGTATCAAGCTCAGCCCCCTTTAATTAAGCCTGCGGATAATCATTTAATGATAAACCAGCCCCATTATTCATACAAATCCGGTCTGATCCAAGGGCCAAGCGACATATTTCCGGCATGACATTCGTCCCGTTTTATAGCTCAATCGCCGTTAGAGGGAGCAGCCCTGCGACTGAAGGCGCGCCTGGGGTAGGGGTGCAATGCATTGCACCCTGTGGCTGTTAGTCGCCAGCCCTTTCGCGGGTGCTTGACGGGGTGTTGCAGAACGGGTAAAATACCCCCTTGGAATGTTTGAAAACCTCACCACGAAACTTCAGACTGTCTTTGACCGGTTGGGCCGGCGGGGGAAGCTGACCGAGGCGGACGTGGATGCGGCCTTGCGCGAGGTGCGCCTGGCGCTGCTGGAAGCCGATGTCCACTACACCGTCGTCAAGGATTTTATCGCCCGTGTGCGGGCGCGCGCAGTGGGCGCGGAGGTCATGCGCAGCCTGTCGCCGGCGCAGCAGGTCATCAAGATCGTCCACGAGGAATTGATCGCTACGCTGGGCGAGCCGGGGACGCTGAACCTGAGCGGCCCCCAGCCCGTTGTGCTCATGCTCGTCGGCCTGCAGGGGTCGGGGAAGACCACCATGGCGGCCAAGCTGGCACTGCGCCTGCGCAAAGGCGGGGCGCGCCCGTTGCTCGTCGCCGCCGATACCTACCGGCCCGCCGCGGTGGAGCAACTCCAGATTTTGGGGCGCCAGATTGATATACCGGTTCACGCGGAGGGCGTTGAGCCGGACCCGCCCGACATCTGTGCGCGCGCCGTCGCGCTGGCCAGGGAACGCGGCTACTCGCCGGTGATCCTGGACACGGCTGGCCGTCTGCACATTGACGATGAGATGATGGATGAGGTCGCGGCGATCAAGGCACGTACCAGGCCCGCCGAGGTGCTCCTGGTGGTGGATGCGATGACCGGGCAGGATGCCGTGCGCGTGGCGACGGAGTTCCATCAGCGGCTCGGCCTGACCGGGTTGATCCTGACCAAGATAGATGGCGATGCGCGCGGCGGCGCGGCCATCTCCATCCGTTCGGTGACGGGCGTGCCCATCAAGTTTCTGGGCACGGGCGAGAAGGTGGACGCCATTGAGTCTTTCCAGCCCGACCGTCTGGCTGGCCGCATTCTGGGCATGGGGGATATTCTCAGCCTGATTGAGCGCGCCCAGGAGGCGGTGGAGTTTGACGAAGAGCAGGCCCGCAGGTTTGAGAAGAAGCTGCGCGAGGCGAGCTTTGATCTGGAAGACTTCCTCACCCAGTTGCGCCAGGTGAAGAAGATGGGGCCGCTAAGCCAGCTTTTAGAGATGATCCCAGGTATAAACCGCATGGCGGCGGAGCTCACGCCGGAGATGACCGATGGGCGGATACGCCAGATTGAAGCGATCATCAGTTCAATGACCCCGGCGGAGCGCCGCCATCCGGAGATCATCAATGCCTCGCGCAAGCGGCGTATTGCGCGGGGCAGCGGCACCAGTGTGCAGGATGTGAATATGCTCTTGCATGAGTTCCGCCAAATGCAGCGGATGATGAAGCAGCTTGGCAGTGGCCGTGGGCGTGGCGGCCTGCTGGGGCTGTTCGGAAGATAGCGTTTGAGGAGATAGGAGAACAGTATGGTTCGTATACGACTGCGACGTGTTGGCGCCAGGCACCAGCCGAGCTATCGGATTGTGGTTGCCAACTCAGAGAGCCCTCGCGATGGGCGCTTCATTGAACTGATCGGCCACTACAACCCTCGTACGGATCCGCCAACGATTGAGATTAAGGAGGACCGGGCGCTGTACTGGCTCAGCGTTGGTGCGCAACCCAGTGACCCGGTGCGGTGGATGTTTGAGAAGCGCGGCCTGTTCGCCCGCCTGGCGGAGTATCGCCAGCGCCAGGGGATGAAGCAGGCGGAAGCTGCGCGGGCCGAACCTGCGGGGGCGCAGGGGGCGACCGCTGAGGCTGCCCTGCCTGCCTCTGAAGAAACTGCCTCATGAAAGAACTGGTTGAGTACATTGCCCGCTCCCTGGTGAATGACCCGGTCCAGGTCCAGGTCAAAGAGGTGGATCATGGGCATGAAGTGATCCTGGAGCTCCATGTCGCGCCTGAGGACATGGGCCGGGTGATCGGGCGCAATGGGCGTGTGGCCAACGCCATGCGGGTGCTGGTGCGCGTTGCCGCCGCCCGCCAGGGGAGGCGGGCCAGCGTTGAGATCGTCTGATGCCCAGGCGAGCGCGTCGCCCAAAAGGCTCAGCCTCCGCTTCGGTGGGGTCTGAGCCTGATTTCTTTGTGGTGGGGCGGGTGCTTCGCCCGCATGGGATACGCGGCGAATTGCGTATCGCCCTGGAAACGGACCATCCAGAGCGCTTGCAGCCCCCGTTAACCCTCTATTTTGGCCCCATGCGCCTCGCTTACACCATCGCGGGTGTGCGTTTTGACCGGGGGGATATGTTGCTGAAGCTGGAGGGTCTGGATAGCCGCACCGAGGCTGAGTCCTTGCGCGGCCTGGAGGTTGCCATCCGGGCTGATGAGGCTGTGCCCCTCCAGCCAGGCGAATATTATATTCACCAGATCATCGGCCTGGAGGTGTGGACGGAGGGGGGCAGGCATCTGGGACAGGTGGTGGAGGTCCTGGAGACCGGGGCGAACGATGTGTATGTGGTGCACGGCCCAGGTGGGGAGGTCCTGATCCCGGCCATCCAGGATGTGGTGATCGCAATTGACCTCTCGTCAGGGCGGATGATTATCCGTCCCCTGGAGGGGCTGCTTTAACTTTCTTTAATTTAAGGTCATTTCCGACTCTGTACGCTTGACAGCCTTCCCAGCGGTGAGTATGATGCGAATATGCTTGCCCAGCGAGATGACCTGAAATACTGGGTCGGCTTCAACCGGGTGAAGGGCATCGGCCCGGCGAAGCTCCAGGCGCTGCTGGACCACTTCGGTGATCTCGGTGCGGCCTGGAACGCCAACGCTGCCACGCTGCGGGCCATTGGCATTGACCAGCGGGCGATTGAGGCGCTCTTCGCAGCCCGCACCCAGCTTGATCTGGATGTTGAGCTTAAGAGGATCGCGCGGGTCGGTGCCCAGGTGCTCACCTGGGCTGATCCTGGCTATCCGGCGCGGCTACGCCAGATCCCCAATCCGCCGCCGGTTCTGTATGTCAAAGGCGAACTGAGCGAGGCCGACTATTGGGCGGTGGCCGTCGTAGGCACGCGGCGGGCGACGACTTATGGTCGCCAGGTCACGCGGGAGTTGGTGGCCTCGCTGGCCCGCAGCCATGTGACTGTGGTGAGCGGGCTGGCGCGGGGGATTGACACCGAGGCGCACCAGGCAGCACTGGACGCCGGGGGCCGGACGATTGCCGTGATGGGGTGCGGCATTGACCAGGTGTACCCACCGGAGCACCGGCGTCTGGCTGAGGCGATTGTGGCCCATGGCGCCCTGATCACCGAATGTCCTCTGGGCACGCCACCGGAAGCCGCGAACTTCCCACCACGCAACCGCATCATCAGCGGGTTGTCGCTGGGTGTGCTGGTGGTGGAGGCTGGGGCGCACAGCGGGGCGCTGATCACCGCTGATTTCGCCGTTGAGCAGGGGCGTGATGTGTTCGCCGTGCCGGGCAGTATTTTCATGCGCGGCAGTGAAGGCACGAACCGGCTGATCCAGGATGGCGCCAAGATGGTGCTCAAGCCAGCGGACATCCTGGAGGAGCTGAATCTGACGCTTGTGGCCGAGCAGGCGGAGGCGCGCCAGGTCATTCCCGACAACCCGGTTGAGGCGCGCCTGCTCAGCCTGCTCTCAGCCGAGCCAATGCACATGGACGAGGTCGCTGCAAACGCGGGCCTGCCCATCACCGAGGTCTCGGCCACGCTGGCCCTGATGGAGCTTAAGGGGCTGGTGCGGCAGGTGGGCGGCATGAATTACGTGCTGGCGCATGAACAGCGCGCGGCCTATATGGTGGATTGAACATGGGGGATAGGGAGGGGGATTTCAGCCACTATTACGCCCTGATCATGGCCGGTGGGGTCGGGTCACGGTTGTGGCCGCTCAGCCGCCAACGCCGACCCAAGCAGGCGCTGTCACTTGTCAGCGAGCGGACGATGTTCCAACTGGCGGTGGACCGGCTCAAGCCGCTGTTTCCCCCAGAACGGATTACGGTGGTGACCGCTCAGGGGCACGCGGCTGTGCTGCGCGAGCAGGTGCCGGAATTGCCGCCGGAAAACTTCATTCTGGAGCCGGTTGGGCGGGGGACAGCACCAGCGGTGGGGTTGGCCGCGCTCCATCTGAGCCGCCGCGACCCGGATGCGGTCATGGCCGTGCTCACCGCCGACCACTATATTCACGACACGGCCCGCTTCCGCGCCATCCTGGCCGTAGCTTACCGGGTGGCGCTGGAAGGCCATCTGGTGACGCTGGGCATTACGCCAGTGTATGCCGCCACCGGCTTCGGTTACATCTTGCAGGGGGCGCCCCTCGGTGAATACGATGGCTTCCCCGTGTACCGCGTGGAGAGCTTCGTAGAGAAGCCGGATCAGGCCACCGCCGAGGGCTTCCTCCAGAGCGGGCGCGCGTCGTGGAATAGCGGCATGTTCATCTGGCGTGTGGGCCGTATCCTCCAGGAGTTTGAGGCGCAGATGCCGCAGTTTTACCGGCAGCTTCAGCAGGTGGATGCGGCGCTGGACGGGCCACAGGCGCAGGAGGTCCTGGCCCGCGTCTGGCCGCGCGTCGCCAGCCAGACGATTGACTATGGGATCATGGAGGGGGCGAAGGACGTCGTGGTGATTCCGGCGGACATTGGCTGGAATGATGTGGGCAGTTGGGCGGCGCTCTTAGATATTTTATCCGAGGATGAGGCCGGGAACGTGATCCGGGGGCGGCATATCGGGGTTGACACGTCCGGCACGCTTATCTTCGGCACGGACCGGCTGGTGGCGACGATTGGCCTGCGGAACATGATCGTGGTGGATACAGAAGATGCTGTCCTGGTCTGCCCGGTGGATCGGGCGCAGGACGTGAAGAAGATCGTGGATAAATTACAGGAGTCGGGTGGGGGGTATCTGTGATGGAGGACGAAGGACAAAGGATGGATAAAGAGGTGCGTAAGAAAGGGACTGCAAGGCCTGGGAAGACGCAAGGGGGCCAGGCCCGGCAAGCGCAGGGTGAGAACCGCCTGGTGATCGTGGAGTCGCCGGCAAAGGCACGGACGGTGGGACGCTTCCTGGGCAGCGATTACCGTGTGAAGGCGTCGCTCGGCCACGTCCGCGATCTGCTTAAGAGCCAGCTTTCAGTAGATGTGGAGAACGACTTTCAGCCGACCTATCGTGTGCCCAGGGAGAAGGCCCAGGTCGTGAAGGAGCTGAAGGAAGAGGTCAAGAAAGCGAAAGAGGTTTACCTGGCGACCGATCCGGACCGCGAGGGCGAGGCCATCGCCTGGCATCTGATGGAAGCTACGGGGATCAGGCCAGAGCAGGCCCGTCGGGTGGAGTTCCACGAGATCACCCGCCCGGCGATTGAACACGCCTTCGCCCACCCGCGCCCGTTGAACCTGAACCTGATTGACGCGCAGCAGGCCCGGCGCGTTCTTGACCGGCTGGTGGGCTATAAACTTAGCCCGCTCCTGTGGGAGAAGGTGCGCAGCCGCCTGTCCGCCGGGCGCGTCCAGTCTGTGGCCCTGCGGCTGGTGGTTGAGCGCGAACGCGAGATTGAGAGCTTCGTCCCCCAGGAGTATTGGACGATCGCGGCGGAGCTGGCCAGGCGGATGGCGGACGATGGACGGGAGGCGCGCCAGTCATTCACGGCCCGGTTGCATAAGATCCGCGGCCAGGACGTGGACCTGAAGTCCGAGGCCGAGGCGATGGCGGTGGTGGACGAACTGGAACGCGCTCGCTACGTCGTCGCCGATGTCAAGAAAGGTGAGCGGCGGCGCAAGCCCTCCCCGCCATTTACGACGAGCACGCTCCAGCAAGAAGCCTCACGCCGCCTGGGATTCACCGCCAAGCGCACCATGGCGCTGGCGCAGCAGCTCTATGAGGGCGTGGACCTGGGGAAGGGCGAGGGGCCGGTGGGCCTGATCACCTATATGCGCACAGACAGCACGAACGTGGCTGAGCAGGCGCAGAAGGAGGCCCGCGACTATGTGGGGAAGCGCTATGGTGCGGCGTTCCTGCCGCCGCAGCCGCCGCAGTACAAGACGCGGACGAAAGGTGCACAGGAGGCGCACGAGGCTATCCGCCCGACCAGCGTGATGCGCGAGCCGGAGGCGATTAAGGCCGCTCTCACGCGCGATCAGTTCCGCCTGTACACGCTGATCTGGCAGCGCTTCCTGGCCTCGCAGATGGCCCCGGCGGTCTATGATACCATCTCGGTGGACATCCTGGCCGGGTTGGACCAGGGGAGTCGTGAGGGCTACCCCTACCTGTTCCGCGCGGCTGGCTCAACGCTGAAGTTCCCCGGCTTTCTGGTCGTGTATGAAGAGGCGCGGGATGAGGACGTGGCCGCGCCGGAAGAGGAGGAAGAGGGCAAGGCCATCCCGGAGTTGAGCGTGGACGAGGTGCTGGAGTTGATGCGGCTGTTGCCGGAGCAGCACTTTACCCAGCCGCCCCCGCGCTACAGTGAGGCCACGTTGGTCAAGGCACTGGAGGAGTACGGCATCGGTCGGCCCAGCACGTATGCGCCTATCCTGTCCACCATCCAGGAACGCGGTTACGTCCAGCGGGTAGATCGGCGGCTTGTGCCCACTGAGACCGGCAAGGTGGTCAACGATCTCCTGGTCCAGCACTTCCCAGACATCGTGGATGTAAACTTCACCGCGCGGATGGAGGAGGACCTGGATCGGATTGCGCGGGGGGAGATAGGCTGGGTGCCGGTGATCCGTGCGTTTTACGGGCCATTTGAGCGGCAGCTTGCGCGGGCCGAGGTGCAGATGCCAAAGGTGGAAGGCATGGATGGCCAACCCATCGGGCGGACATGCCCGGAGTGCGGCTCGCCTCTGCTCTTGCGCTGGGGGCGCTATGGCAAGTTCATTGGTTGCAGCAACTTCCCGGCGTGTCGCTACACCGAGCCGTTCCTGGAGAGGATCGGCGTGCTGTGCCCCAAGGATAAGGGCGAGCTGGTGGAGCGCAAGACGCGCAAAGGGCGTGCCTTCTACGGCTGCGCCAATTATCCCAACTGCGACTTTACCTCGTGGAAGCGTCCGATCCCTCAGTCCTGCCCGGCCTGCGGCGGGCTGCTGGTGATCGCGAATAAGCAGGAGGCGCAATGTATCCAGTGCCAGCAGTTCATTGCACTGAACGAACTGCCGGAGGTTGAGGCGGAATTAGCGGTCAGGTAATAACCGGGTTAAAACCCGGTACTGGGCTGAGTGCTTTTCTCTGTCCTCCATCGGGGGTGAAGCGCGCCCACAAGAAACAGAAAGGAGTCGTCTGTGATGGACAAGGTGTCCACTTTTGTCAGCCGTCGTCCCACGTTGGCCCTGGCGGTCGCGGCACTCCTTGGATTAGGCCTGGGGTTGGTGGTCGGCTGGGTGGTCTGGCCGGTTCAGTGGACGGATGCCGGGCCTCAGCACCTGCGGGCCGATCTTCAGGAACAGTATCTCAAAAACGTGGCCATGCGCCTGCAGGTGGATAATAATGTCCAGGCGGCGCAGGCGGCCCTGGCCGACTGGCCCGAGGCCGACGAAGCGATCCAGGCGCTGATGCGGCAGCCGACAACCACGGAGGAGGAGCGGCGCCAGCTTGATCAGTTGAGCCGGGCATTGGCCAGTGGCGCGGGCCAGGCGCAGGCCCCAGCGGACCTGTTCGGGGCGGTGCGGAACGTTGGCATTGTCTGCCTGGCTGGCCTGCTGGCGGTGGCGCTCATCAGTGGCCTGTGGGCACTGGTGCAGGGTCGCTTGGGGCGTGCCCAACCTGTGCTTATGGAGGAAGATGAGGCTTTCGTTGAGCCTGACATTGCGGTGGGGTTCCAGAGCGAAGGGAAAGAGGGCATGAAGGCAGTGCCTGAGCGTGTGCGTGGCCGACTGAGCGCCGAGCCGGTAGGGCATTTCACCACGACGTATGAGTTTGGCAACGACGGTTACGACGACTCTAACACCATTGAAAGCGGGAACGGGGAGTTCCTGGGCGAATATGGCGTGAGTATCGCTGAGGCGATTGGCGTGGGCGAGCCGCGCAAGGTGACCGCGCTGGAGGTCTGGCTGTTTGATAAGAACGATATCCGCACGGTCACGCAGGTGCTGATGAGTGAGCACGCCTACTATGATGATGCCTTCCGCGCCAAGCTGGCGCCGAAGGGGGAGGCGGTGTTGGCCCACGTGGGGGAGACGCTTGTGTTGCAGACGGCCTCGCTGACACTGCACGCCCGCGTGGTGGACCTGGAATATCGCCAGGGCAACCTGCCCCCGCAGAGTGTGTTTGAGCGTGTCACATTGGAGATGACGGCCTGGGTGCGGCCCAACGGCGGGCAGGTCTCCAGCGTCCGGCGGCAGGCGGTGCGGGGGTTGTGACCTCAGTAAGAGATGGTAAAGGTATAGCGTGCTACGCCTATACAGCCGGCCGCGCTACAAATGGAGCGCAAGCTGGTGAGTAGTGGCGTGCTTTTGCGTTAATGAGGCTAATTGCCTGGCCCAGTTCAAATCGCGACCAATCAATAGCTCAGTCATCTTTGCATGATGGGTGCTCTTCATAGCGACAGGGAGCATATCGAGTCCGTGCTTCTGCGCCAATTCCCGTACACCCGCGGCATTTTCATACGTCATCAGGAAGTCACCGACGAGAGTAGCGGCAATTTGAAACAGGTCCTCATGGTTAAGGTTAAAGTGCTTATAGAGACGAGTGCCAGCCTTCTTACCCGCAGCCGTGTAAGGTGGGTCAATGAAGAATACAGCATCTGCACGATGCACATTTTGACGTAAGAACTCCACCCCATCGCCTTCAACAAAGTCAATTTTGCCTCTCCTCTTTGCAATTTCCAGGATGCGCGTTTTCAGGGTCTTGGGGTACCAGCGCGATCTGAGACCTTTGCCATTCTCACCATATTTGATCCGCCCTGCGCCTGGGGCTAGAATGCCGCCACGATTGATGCGGTTTTTCAAGATGGTCTGAAATGCTTTGTCCTCTAGCGTCAAAGCGGGCTCCAACAGGACGGCATCCACTGATTCTGGGGTGAGATCAAACGCCATAATGCGATATGCTAAGTGCTCGGCATCACCGTACAGGATCGTCTTCCAAACGGCTGCCACCTGGTCGTCCAATTCTATAAGCGTGACATGATCAGCCAGGTCTTCAAATGCGACGGTCAGGCCGACGATAGCGCCGCCTGCAAAGGGCTCAATAAACTCAACTGGCCGTGCTGGCAGGCTTCTAAGCCATTGCCTGATGTGCGGAACGAGCCATGTTTTACCTCCCGGGTACCGGAATGGGCTGAGTTGCGGCACTAGAGCAACATTTATAATCTTATTGAGATCAGGTAGAGACTGATGCTGCATGTTTGCATTAGTCAAAGCAGATCATCAATGGCAATATCGCCTAAATCTAATCCATCAAATGGCTGCCTGTCCCTTATTCGCTTAAGTTTGGTCTGCAGTGTGTTAATAAAGGCCTCTACTGGCCCGGCCTCATGGGTTGTGAACCTAAGGAGTGCCTGATCGAAATTCGTATAGATTGTCTTATACCGCACCAGACTGAACCTGTTTCGTACAGGATCACGCTGAAGGTCATAAACTAACCATACCATATCTGCGTTATCCCGGTCAATTTCAGGCACAGGAGGCAATGTTTCATAAAACGGTCGCTGAACAGCAATAGCCTGTTTCTTTTGCCACTGCCTCATAATGCTGCCTTTAGCAATAAGCTGAGGGACCAAGCGTTTGAGCGAGGATGATAAATAGTCGGGGCGTGGATAAGCTTTGTCATTCTCCCAAACCATGTTCGTGTGGGCAGCGGGATCGCCCATATAATAGTCAAACGGTCCAGTGACATTGCCAGAGATGTAAACTGCCTGGACCTCAAGGCTGGCAAAATCCGTGATGCGGCCATATTGATCATGAGATACCAGAACAAAATCAATGTTGCCTACCTGCTTCCCATACCTGTCTTTAAGGCGAACCTCGGGCAGAGGCGTCCAGAGAACCCCTTCTGGGAAAAAGAAAGCCGCCGCATCCGTTGTGATATACCAATGCTGGCGAAAGCGGATTGGACATGTAATCACTGCCTGGTCCCCGTCATATACACTACAGACACCTAACGGTTTAGTCACGCTGTTCTTGGTACACTTTGGGATCTTGTTAGAGAATGGGCAAAGAGTATTCTGCCTATAGTTGATGGCCTCCGCTGTCATGTCATCAATAGTGAAACCAAATACCTCTGCAAGGGGCTGTCGGCTTGATGTCGGAGCCCTCCCGCCTTTATATTCCATGGTAGAACAATTATATCATACCTGACTCCATGTACAATCCGGGCGCGGCAGAATCGGTTCACCCTCTATCATTTTGAGTGAAGCGAAGGGCCTGCCAATCCGCTGAAACTGCGCTGCTTTGAACCTTGGCTCGCAACTCGACGGTATAATTATGGAGATTATCCTCACAGGTATAAGGAGAGGCAACTGATTTCACGCTGGCGCTTCCTTATCGGTATTCGTGTCGGTCTCCGAGCTGCGCTATATCACCTTCTCACCAGTCTGGCAACGCTCCTGGTCATTATCTATCTGACATTGTTCGGCCTGATCATGGCTGAACGGGGGCGGGAGCGGCTGCCCGCAGAGCCTCTGAACGCGCTCGGCGAGGCGCTGGAGCACACCGTTGCCTATCTCATATATCATCCCACGACGTATTACTGGCACAGGCAGGACGTGCCGGTGGGCGACGTCGTGGGCACGGCCTTTGTCAATAGCGCCGGCCTGCTGATCGCCGCGCTGGGCATTGCCGTCGTTATCGGTGTGCCGCTGGGGGCCTCTGCGGCCCTGGCCCGCCGCAGGCGCCGGGCCATCACCGTCATCGTGCTTTCCATCCTCGGCGTTTCCATCCCCAGCTTCATGCTGGCTATGCTCTTCTGGGTGGTGAATATTCAGTTGTATCGCCTGGGCCTGCCACGGCTACCGGTGATTGGCTTCGGCTGGGATGAGCACATGGTCATGCCTGCGCTTGTCCTGGCCACGCGCCCGCTGGCGCAGATCGCCCAGATGACATATGTCGCGCTCTCTAACGTTATGGGGCAGGACTATATCCGCACGGCCCAGAGTAAGGGGCTGCGCCATCGCGTGGTGTTGCTGCGCCATGCTCTGCGCAACGCGCTCATCCCGATCATCACGACTCTGGGCACCTCGTTGCGCTTCTCGCTGGCGAGCCTGCCGGTGGTGGAGTTCTTTTTCATCTGGCCGGGCGTGGGGCTGACCCTTCTCCAGGCGATTGAGCTGGGGATGACCTTCCTCGTCACTGATATGATCGCCGCTTTGGGGCTGCTCTTTCTACTTATCCATCTCCTCCTGGAGGCGATCTATGTGCTTATTGACCCGCGTTTGCGCAGTGGGGTTCAAGCGGTTGAGCGACACGATCAGCGCACCTGGCAGGAGCGTTGGGGTGATGTTCAAGCGATGCTGGCCGCATGGTGGGCTGACCTGCGCCGCCAATTTGGGGGCCTGCGCGGCCAGCCGGCCCATCTACCGCCCTTGCCCGTGCGGGGTGAAGCGTCCATCGCCGCCGTGGAGGGGGCAGCGCTGGCATCGCGTTCGTCGCGCCGCCGGATCGTCCGCAGTGTGATCGCCAACCCTGCGCTGATCGTGGGAACGCTGTTGGTGGCAGGCTTCCTGGTGATGGCCTGGCGTGGGGAATATATGACCCAGGCCAACCCTTATGAGACGCATGGCGTCATGATCGTGGAGGGCAAGCTGAGCGCGCCGCCTTACCCGCCATCCGAGACCTTCCCCTGGGGGACGGACCCGGTGGGCCGCGACATCCAGGCGCTGGTGCTGTCCGGCGCCAGGCTGACACTGGTGCTGGCACTGTTCGGCACGCTGGGCAGGATGGCCATCGGCACCTTCCTGGGGGTGCTGGCCGGGTGGTGGCCGGGGAGCTGGTTTGACCGGCTGGTCAACGGGGGTATAGCTACCTGGGCGGCCTTCCCGGCGACCTTGTTTGCGATGATCCTGATCCTGGCGCTGGGGATTCAACAGGGGGTATGGGTGTTCGTTGTGGCCTTGAGCGCGGTGGGCTGGGGGGAGATCGCCCAGTTCGTGCGAGGGCAGGTGATGGCGATTAAGCCACAGCCGTATATTGAGGCGGCCCAGGCAGTGGGTGCGCGCGTGGATCGGCTGCTCTCGCGGCATGTCATGCCCAACCTCCTGCCCTCTCTGCTTGTCCTGGCCGTGCTGGAAACAGGCGGCGTGCTTATGCTCCTGGCCGAGCTGGGCTTCCTGAACATCTTCATGGGGGGCGGCTTCCGTATGACGATTGGCGAGAGCGGTGCCATGCAGCCAGTCGTGTATGTCTTCTCTGATGTGCCGGAGTGGGGCGCGCTTCTGGCGAATATCCGCAACTGGTGGCGCACGTATCCCTGGATGGGGTGGTATCCGGCGGTGTTCTTCTCCCTGGCGATCCTGGCGTTTAACCTGTGGGGGGAGGGCCTGCGCCGCTTCCTTGACGAGAGCCGGGTGAATATCAGCCGCCTGTTCAACCGCTATACGCTGCTCAGTATAGCGGTTGTGATGTTCGGCTTGGGCTGGGTGCTCCAAAGCACGACACCGCTCAGTCTATACCGGCGGCAGGCCGAGATGTTTGATGCCCGGCGGGCGCTGGCCGACATCCAGGCGCTGGCCTCGCCGCGCTTTGCCGGCCGTGAGACGGGCACGCCAGGCGCGCAGGCGGCAGCGGAATACATCGCAGAGCGCATGAAGGAGATTGGGCTGTTCCCGGCCGGTCGGGAGAATACCTTTTTCCAGACCCCCCCCTCGCCGCGCTTCCATCTGACGGACGTGCCGCGCCTGGAGGTCCTCAGCGAGCAAGGCAACGTGAGTGAGGCGCTGCGCTATCGGCAGGACTTCGTTGAATACGTTGGCACGACTCCGACCTTCGGCAAAGGCGAAGGTGCGGTCGTCGGCCTGGCGCTTGGCCCCGATCCGGAGACCGCCGGGCGCGATCCCTACCGCATTGCCGACCTGGGCTTGTACGAGAATGTCATCATTGTCCGCGAAGACCATATTGAGCGCATTAACACGGGTGCGGTGGCAGCCACACTGGTCGTCACAGCCGATGCGGGTAAGCTCCAGCGGAAATATCTCTTCGGCAGGACATCGGCTCTCAGGCCCCATCAGACTGAAACCGCCTCGCCTGTAATGTGGATCACGCCGCAGGTGGCTGACCGGCTGCTGGCCACGGCGGGCAGCAGCCTGGCGCAGCTTGATGCCCTGGCCAGTGGTCTGGGGCGGGGTGAGGTGGCGCTGACCGGCGAAGGTGTGAACGTGCGCGTGGCGATCACGGGGACGTTAACGGAGGGATTGGACGAGAAATACTACCATGTCATTGGCTATATCCCCGGCATCGGCTCGGGGATAGGGCTGGATAGCCACGCGATCATTGTTAGCGCCTACTACGATGGCCTGGGCAGCGGCCCGGATGGCACGTTCTATCCTGGTGCCAACGATAACGCCAGTGGCGTGGCCACCCTGCTGGAGATCGCCCGTGTGCTGAAAGAAGGCCCTTATCCGCCTGAGAAGACAGTGGTCTTCGTGGCCTGGAGCGGTGGTGAACGCGGTGAAGGGTTGAGCACATTTGAGGTGATGAATGCCAAGATCGGCTTTAGTTCGTTGACGCTGGAGGCCGTGCTTGAGCTGAGCGGTGTGGGCGCGGGGGATGGGGAGGCCATCGCCATCGGTGAGGGCAGCAGTTTCCGCCTGATCCAGCTTGTCCAGGCAGCAGCGGGGCGTATGGGCGCTACGACGACCACGCGGGGGCGCGACCCGCACTATGGGCTGCCCGTGGCCAGGACGGGCTTCGGCGGGCGCTCGGCCTTGAGCCTGTACCTGAGCTGGGATGGCTCCGACCGCACGGCGCACACCCCTGACGATACCCCTGAGACGATAGACCCCGAAAAGCTGCGCAGGCTGGGGCAGACGACCCTGCTGACGCTCACCGTCCTCAGCCGCGAAGGTGATTATTGAGCGCATTGTGCACTCCCCTGCCCCGAAAGGGGAAAGCACGTTTGTGCTATAATAGCCTGCAACCGGGTATCTTTAAGCTTTAAAGTGGGTCATGGTGCTCTAATGAGCGACGTTTCACCCATCCGCCAACAGTATTTGCAGATCAAGCGGCAGTATCCCCAGGCGATTGTCTTCTTCCGCCTGGGTGACTTCTACGAGACATTTGACGAAGACGCGGAGACCGCTGCCCGCGAGCTTGACCTGGTGCTGACCTCGCGCCCGGTGGCGCGCAACCAGCGCGTGCCTATGGCAGGCATCCCGCATCACGCCGCTGAGGGGTACATTGCCCGCCTGATCGCCAAAGGCTACCATGTCGCTATCTGCGAACAGATCGGTGATGAACCGGTCAAGGGGCTGATGCCGCGCAAGGTCACCCGCGTCGTCACGCCTGGGACGGTGATTGAGCCGCAACTGTTGAGCGAGAAGCGCAACAACTACCTGGCTGCTGTCGTCACTGAGGAGGGCCGGGCGGGGCTGGCTTATGTGGACATTACCACCGGCGAGTTTGCCACGACGCAACTGGACGGCGAGGGGTGGGCGCAGGCGCTTCAGCGGGAACTGGCCCGCCTGCAACCTGCCGAGGTCATCCTGCCGGAGGAGCAGGCCGGAGAACCGCAGAGGAACTCAGGGGCGCTTATAGGAAGTCCACTTCCAATCACCCGCTTTCCCCGGTGGCGATTTGAATTGGGCACTGCCCGCCGTGCGCTCCTGGACTATTTCGGCGTGGCGTCACTGGCGGCTTACGGCTGTGAAGGGCTGCCGCTGGCGACACAGGCGGCAGGGGCGATCATCCAGTACCTTGGCCAGACGCAAGCGCTGGCGCCGGGGCAGTTGACCGGCCTGCACACCTATAGCACGGCGTCCTTCATGGCGCTGGATGCCTCTACGCGGCGCAACCTAGAGTTGACCGAGACACTCCGGGGGCAAAGCACGCGCGGATCGCTCCTGGGCGTGCTGGACAGGACGCGCACGCCTATGGGCGGGCGGCTGCTGCGCCAGTGGATCCATCAGCCGTTGACGCAACGCGCGCCACTGGAGGAGCGGCTGGACCGGGTTGAGGCGCTCGTCACCGATACACCGCTGCGCACAGAGCTGGCCGATCTCCTGAAGGGTCTGGGTGACCTGGAACGCCTGACCAACCGTGTTGTGGCCGGTTCGGCAGGGCCACGCGATCTGTTGGGATTGGCGCGGGCGTTGGAGGCAGTGGCGCGGCTGAAGGAGGCCGAGGGAAAGGGCGCAATGCATCGCGCCCCTACCCCCCCACCTTCCTTCCCTTCTCAAGAGAAGGGCCAGGAGAAAGGTCATCCCCTGCTCCCCCTGTTTGCCCGGCTTGACCCCTGTCCGGAGGTCGCCGCGCTGATTCGCCAGGCGATTGCCGAGGATGCGCCGGCGACGCTGAACGGGACGGGGATCATCCGGCCAGGGTACTCCGCTGAATTGGATGGCATCATCGCTGCGTCGCGGGACGCCCGCCAATGGGTAGCTAACCTGGAGCGGGTGGAGCGCGAGCGCACGGGGATCAAGTCGCTCAAGGTCGGCTATAACAAGGTCTTCGGCTACTACATTGAGGTCACCCAGGCCAATCTGAACCTGGTCCCCCCGAACTACATCCGCAAGCAGACGTTGAGCGCAGCCGAGCGCTTTATCACGCCGGAGTTGAAGGAATATGAGGCGCTGATCCTGAACGCTGACGAGCGTATCCAGGAGATGGAGACACGGCTGTTCCGTGAACTGTGCCAGCGGATCGCGGCAGAGGCGGGGCGGTTGCGGAAGACGGCTCAGGCGCTGGCTGAACTGGATGTGATCCTCTCGCTGGCGGAGGTGGCGGTGGCTCACAACTATGTCCGGCCAGAGTTGAGCGATGAAGATGTCCTGGAGATCCGCGCCGGGCGGCATCCGGTGGTGGAACTGGCGCTCCAAGACGAGCGCTTTGTGCCCAACGACGTGCGCTTTACGCCGGAGGAACGCATCCTGATCATCACCGGGCCGAACATGTCCGGGAAGAGCACGTTCCTGCGGCAGGTGGCGCTGATCGTCCTGATGGCCCAGATCGGTGCGTTTGTCCCGGCAGAGTCGGCGCGTATCGGCTTGGTGGACCGCATCTTCACGCGCATCGGGGCGCAGGATGAGATCGCCGCAGGCCAGTCCACCTTCATGGTGGAGATGGTGGAGACGGCCAACATTTTGCACCATGCCACGAACCGCAGCCTGATCATCTTTGACGAGGTTGGGCGCGGCACGAGCACTTACGACGGCGTGTCCATTGCCTGGGCGATTGTGGAGTACATTCACAACCACCCCAGGCTGCGGGCCAAGACGCTGTTCGCCACGCATTATCATGAACTGACCGAACTGGCCGAGGTCTTGCCTTATGTGCGCAATTACAACGTGGCTGTGGCCGAGGAAGGCGACCGGGTGGTGTTCCTGCACCAGATCGTCCCTGGCGGGGCCGACCGCAGCTATGGCATCCACGTGGCGCAACTGGCGGGGTTGCCGCGCCCGATCATCAACCGGGCGACGGAGATCCTGACGCACCTGGAGCGGCACGCGCCGCAGGCGACGCAGCGGCCCAGCCACCTGGGGCTGGCGCAGCAGTTGGCCCTGTTCCCCGAAACCAGCCCACTGGTTGAGGAGTTGAAAGCATTGGATGTGACCGCGCTCACGCCGCTGGAGGCCCTCATGAAGCTGTACGAGTGGCAGCGGCGGTACGGGGGGATCGCTTAATTCGTCCTAGCGGTCAGCACAAGCCACACCGTAAACGGTGTGGTTCAGCACTGAAAGCTGGAAGCGGATAGCTGAATGCTTTTAGCGGCGGCCAGGCCGGCGGCCCCGCCTGAGGCCAGTCCGAGGCCCGCGACGATGGTCCCTTCAATCAGCAGGGACGGGGCAGACGACCCACCGGTCAGAGCCACCAGCGCCAGGCCCGCCAGCAGGCCGAGCAGGGTGCCGGGCACGGTCAACAGGATGGTCTCCGTCAGGATCAACCCGCGTATCTGAGCGGGCGTGGCGCCGGCTTCGCGCAGGCTGGCGAACTCGGCGGCGCGTGCCTGGAGGCCGTTTACCAGTGTTTTCACCAGCCCCAGCCATGCGGCCAGAATCACCATTCCCGCGCTCACCCCCAATTGTATCCAGGCGGGGAGGTCACCCAGGCGAGAGGCCAGGGGGACAGCCACGAGCAGGGTGGCAGGGGGGATGGCGGTCAGTATGAGCGCCGAGATCGGGCGCCCTCGCCGCAGGTAGCGCAGGGCCAGGGTCAGCGTCAGGCTCATGGGGTTTCGTCAAAGAGTGTGATGTCAGAGATAACACCGTCGCGCAGATGGACGATACGGTCGGCGTACGCCGCGGCGCGGATGTTATGGGTGGTCAACAGGATGGACTGCCCCCATTCGTCGCGCGCCCGCCGCAGCAGGCGCAACAACCTGTCTCCGGCCTGGGTGTCCAGCCTGCCGGTGGGTTCATCCGCCAGGATGACCGCCGGGGCGACCGCCAGGGCGCGGGCCAGGGCGACGAGGTGGGCTTCGGCGGGCAGGAGGTGCGTTGGATAATCGGTGCGACCTGCGCGCAGGCCGACGCGCTCCAAAGCGTCCCGTGCTGCTTGAAGCGCTTCTGCCCTGGCCCTGCCGTCCAGGAGCAGGGGGAGGGCCACGTTCTCTTCAACAGAGAGGACTGAGATCAGGTGTGGGGTGGGCCAGAGCAGGCCGATGCGCAGGCGGCGGAAGCGTGCGCGGCGGGCTTCGCTCAGGCGCCCCAGGTCGGAGCCATCCAACAGCACCCGGCCTTCGCTGGGCGTATCCAGCCCGGCCAACAGGCGCACCAGCGTCGTCTTACCGGCGCCACCTGGCCCCAGCACGGCCACAAACTCGCCGTCCTGGATGTCCAGGTTGACCCCCGTCAATGCGCGCACGGCAGCCGCGCCCTGGCCGAAAATCCGGCTGAGGCGCTCGGCGCGCAGGCGCGGGATGCCGGAGCTTAGGCTGTCCACAGGGTTAGCCCTCCCCAGGGTTGCTGTCTGTGCTTCGCGGCGGGCGCCCACGCGGGCGCGGCTGTGGCTCTGGCCAGGTGTGCGCCTTGAGCGAGTTGAGCCGGGCTTCGTAGAGGGCGAGCCAGTGCAGATCGGCCTCCAGGTGCAGGATGGCGGAGTCCAGCAGGAGAATGGTGGGCGTATCCTGTCCCCAGTCGCATTGAGCACGCTGGAGGGTCACCTGGTGAAGTTCGCGCAGCAGGCCCTGGCGCTGGGCCGCGATGATCTGCTCTGCGGGCGCGGCGCCCGTCAACAGTCCCATGAGCAACTTGACGTAGAGCTCGTCACGCAGCCGCTCGCCCCGGTCTATCGGCTGGGCGAACCAGCGATGGAGTTCCTGTTCCCCCCTGGGGGTGAGCCTGTACACTTTCTTATCTGGGCCGGTATCTTGGGCGACCGGATCATGTTTGACCAGGTCCTCGCGCTCCAGGCGTTTCAGGGTCAGGTAAATCTGGCCGGGGTTGAGGTCCCAATGGGACCCTAGGCTGAGCTCAAAGCGCTCGCGCAGCTCGTAGCCGTGGCATGGGTGGCGGTAGAGCAGGCTGAGGAGGGCGTACTTGACGCTCATGATAATTAGATACCCTGTAGCTAGATTGGCCTAAGCATAGATCGTATGGCCCAATCTGTCAAATATGCACCTGGAAGCGGGCGGAGGCCCGTTCAACGTAGGGCACGACCGATCTGTCCGCTTGCGACAACAGGCCCTCTCGGCTATGGTAAGGGGAGCGGCGCTGGAGGAACAGATAGGGCAGAGAGGAGGCAGGCCCAATGATGGAACGTCTGACTGCTGGAGCGCGGGAACTGGGGATCACCCTGTCCTCGGAGCAGGTGGCGCGCTTTGAGTTGTACTATCGGGAGCTTGTGGCCTGGAATGCGCGGATGAATCTGACGGCGATCACGGATTACGACGAGGTGCAGGTGAAACATTTCCTGGATTCGCTGACGTGTCTCCTGGCGATGGAGGCCAGGGCGTCTGGCCAGCGCCTGTTGGATGTAGGCAGCGGCGCGGGTTTTCCAGGGCTGGCGCTCCAGATCGCCTGTCCGGAGCTGGAGGTCACGCTGCTGGAGGCGACCCGGAAGAAGGCCGAATTTCTTCGCTACATCAGTGGGCAGCTTGGGCTGGTCAAAGTTCGTATAGTCAATGCCCGCGCCGAGGATGCTGGGCGCGATCCTGAGCATCGGGAGGTGTATGATTGGGTCGTGGCGCGGGCCGTGGCTGATCTGGCCGAGCTTGTTGAGTACATGTTGCCGTTTTGTCGCCCTGGCGGGGTCTGTCTGGCACTGAAAGGGGGTGGGATTTCACATGAGATTGAAGCTGCTACAAGAGCAATTGAGATATTGGGTGGGCGATTGGCGCGAGCTATTTTGGTGCAACACTCTGCCCTGAGGGATTTGCAGCGCCAGGTGTTGGTGATTGAGAAGGTCAGACCAACGCCCGCCGCCTATCCCCGGCGGCCCGGTATCCCTCATAAGCGGCCTATTCGTCAGTAATGCGCCCTGCTTCTACGCGGAGGATTTTGGCTTTTTGCAGGAATGTGGGGCTGAACAGGCTGGGGTCGGTGCTGGTCAGGAGGGCCTGTTGGACGCTGTCTACGCGCTCAAGCAAATAGTGCCGGCGCGCCAAATCCAGTTCGGCCAGGACCTCGTCCAGCAGGAGGACCGGCCACTCACTGGCTGCGCGGTGGATCCAGGCGACCTCGCCCAGTTTGAGCGCAAGTACGGCGGTGCGCTGCTGGCCACGCGAGCCATAAATCCCCAGGTCCACGCCGTTGACCAGGAAGCGCAACTCGTCGCGGTGTGGCCCCCAGAGTGTCATGCCTCGGACAATCTCCTCACGGCGGCCCTGCTCCACCTGTTCGCGGAGGGCGGCGCGGAACTCGTCGGCGGAGGCGACCAGCGGCACGTCGGGCTTGAGGCTGGATCGTGCCGATGCGCGGGCGGGGACAACGCTGGGTTCATAGCGAAGGGCCAGATGTTCGTGGCCACCGCTGAGGTCACGGTGGATGTCGCGGGCCTCGCGTTCCAGTTCGGCGATGGCCTGTGCCCGGCGGGCCATGAGCAGCCCCCCGGCCTCAATTAATTGCTGGTCCCAAAAGGAGAGCTCATCGGTGCTGCCCCGGCGCTCCTGGAGGGCCTTGAGCAGGGCGTTACGCTGCGTGACCACGCGATTATACAGGCTCAACGCCCGGCAGTAGGTCGGGTCCACCTGGCAGAGTGTGATGTCCAGGTAGCGGCGGCGCTCGCCTGGCGGGCCAGCCACGAGGGCGACGTCCTGGGGGAGGAAGAGGACAACGTTGAGCTGGCCGAGCAGGTCAATCGTGCGGCGGGGCACGCCGTTGACGCGCACCTGCTTGCGAAAGCGGGTCTCCACACCGGTGAGCGCCTCTTTGATAAGCGTGATCTCAATATGGCGGTTGCCCTGGCGGGTGACAACATCGGCGACCAGGCGGGCAAAGGGCAGGGGCTCTTGCTCGGCCAGCCAGTTGATGAGCTGGCGGTCCACCGACGTATGCGGCGAGCGTGAGGTCGCCAGGTAGTAGATAGCCTCTAGCAGGCTGGTTTTGCCCTGCGCGTTGGCGCCATAAAGCAAAATCGTGCGCGGCGGCAGGTCCAGCTCCAGCCGGGCGTAGTTACGGAAGTTGGTCAGGCTGAGATGTTCAATCCGCACAGTACAAATTTTAACACGGATATGCGGATTAATAAAGTCGGGGGCACGGCAAATGTGGAATGTACCATGTTCAGCGGTCTGTGCGCACCCACATGACCTGGCCGTCGGTGATCAATTCAACTGTGCCATGCTCGTCGGTGCGAAAGATGCGCCGCCCGGCCAGGCGGTTGAGCACCTCAGGCGCAGGCTGGCCGAAGCGATTGCCTGCACCCACTGCGATCACGGCGAATTGGGGGTTTACCGCCGCCAGAAAGGCCGGCGACGTGGATGATGCGCGGCCATGGTGGGGGACTTGAAGTACGGTGCTGAGCAGGGGCTGGCCGGATGCCAACAGGGCGCGTTCAGAGGCTTCTGTGATGTCGGAGGTAAACAGGAAGCTGGCTTTTCCCCAGGTGAGGCGGAGGACGATGGCGTTGTCGTCGGCATCCCCGGCGGGCAGGGGGCCAGGGTTGAGCACGTCCAGGGCGATGTCTGGCTCCACCTGGATGTGCGTTCCGGCACGTGCGTGGAGGACATGCGCTACATGGCCTGATCGGAGCGCCTCGGCCCAGGCGTCGCCCAGTTGACCCGGTGCATTTGTACCGTTGTCCAGGACGGCGCCGATCTCGTATCGCTGCGGGAGCGGGATCAGGCCGGTGAGGTGGTCGGCGTGCGGATGCGTCAGAATGACCAGGTCCAGCCAGTGATCCCAGAAGGGGATGTGGCGGCCAAGCTGGCGCAGCAGGAGGGCAGGCTCCGGCCCGCCATCTATAAGCACCTGGTGGCCGCGTGGGGTGGTGATGAGGATGGCATTGCCCTGGCCAACATCAAGGAAGGCGACGTGCAGGCGCCCATCGGGTTGGGCGGCGACCGCGCTCCACAGGGCGATCGCGGCCAGGCCCATAGGAGGTGCCCAGAGCCGGGCGGGCGGGGCGGCCAGTCGCGCCCGCAGCCCGGCGCGCACGTCCTTCTCCTGGCTGAACCACCATGTGGCCGCCAAAATGAAGGGGTAGTAGAGCCAGACGACCCAGGTGGTGAGGGGTAACGGCACGGTGGCGAACGGTAAAGCGGCCAGCTTCTCGACGATGCCGATGGTCCAGCTCAGGAGCACCCAGGGGATGCTCATCAGGACGCGCCCGGCGGGCAGCCAGAGGGCGGCAAGCGCGGCGGCCAGGCCGCCCGCGCTCATGAGCAGGGGCTGGACAGGCAGAATGAGGGCGTTCGCCGGCAGGCTAACCAGCGAGAGTTGTTGGGACCAGAGAAGCAGGAGCGGCAGGGACATGATCTGGGCGGCGATGGTGGGTGCGAGCACGCCGATGAACATCTCGGCGAGGGAGCGGAGAGGGCCGGGGGCGAGGCGCTGCTCCAGCCAGCCGGTGGCACGGGCCTGGATCGGCGTGGCATATAGGATAAGCCCCAACGTGGAGGTTATACTCAATAGGAAGCCCCGGTCGGAAAGCGCAAAGGGGTCGTGGAGGGTCATCAGAAACGTGGCCAGGGCCAGGCTGTTGAGCGGATGCGCCTGGCGGGCGATGGCGCGACCGAGGATGATGACGCTCGCCATGAGCGCCGCCCGGACTACAGCGGGCTCAGCGCCGACGAGGAGGGTGTAAGCGGTGATGCCGGCCAGGACGCTGAGCGCCCGTCGCCAGGGCCAGCGCGTTCCGGATCTCATAGCGCCGAAAAGCGCGGCCACGATGGTCAGGTTATAGCCGGAGATCACCAGGATATGGTTGGTCCCGGTGCGCTTGAAGGCCTCTTCCAGATCGGGGGGAATGGCAGAGCGGTCGCCGAGGAGGATGCCCTGGAGCACGCTGGCGTGGGGTTCGGGCAGGCTGGAGGCCATGGCCGCTCGCACCTGCGCCTTGAGCGCGAGGAGAACGCTGAGGAGTGGGTCCCCCTGACCCTGGGCGATGCGCCTGAACGGGCGGGCCTGGAGCAGGGCCTGGATGCCGCGCTGGGCCAGATACTCGCGATAATCAAAATCAGCGAATACCGGCGCGGCGGCCAGGGTGCCGGTGATGACCAGCCGGTCACCATAGGCGACGGGCGTGAAGGGCGGGAGCTGAACCAACAGGTCGCTGTCTATGGGGACAGGTGGGGCATGCGCAGTCGTGATCTGCTCAGCGCGGAAGCGAAATTTCGTATAGTCATCATTCGCTACCGGCTCAGCCACGACGACACCCTCAACCCGGACGTTGTCTGCCCCAAGATAAGGGGCGAGCGAGGAGCGGTCGGGAGGTGGGGGATAGCGCAGCGCACCAAGTACAGCACACAGGGCGCAGGCAAATGCCAGTCGTGAGTGGGGATCATGCCGCCAAAGGAACAGACCCAGCGCAGGGATAAGCGCTGAGGCTGCCAGAAGGGTGTGGGGCAGGGGGAATGAAGAGGCCAGGGCGAGGCCGGCGAGCCAGGCTGCGGTCAGGGCGACAAGGGGCAGGGGCAGAAGCACTGTGGGCCGCAGTAGTTACAGAAGCGATCACCGTGTGACTGCGGTAGTCACCGGCGTAAACACAACCTCAAATTGCCCTTCCTGGCCCAAAACCTGAGATGCATCTAATATCTCCAGTCCGATCAGTGTACCCTGTGCGTCAAAGTCTGCATGGATACCGGGCGCCACAGTATCGGTTCTGGCCGCGCGTGTGCCAGGCGCGCTTAACCATATATACAACAAGTCTCTGGCGGGATCATATTCAATTCTCATTGTCAGCTCCCTCGCTGGAAACTCTGCCCATACCTGGCCTTGACTGTCAGCAGAATCAGGCCGTGTTCAGTTGATCTCATCTCACAACGGGGTCGGTGTCGCCTGTCGGCCTGGGTTGATCGCTGTATAGATCAAGCCGCCGATAGCCGATAGCCCAATGGTCAGCAGTGGGCCACAGATCACACTGAGAACCAATACGGCGACGACAAGTGACTGTGGGGTTATACCGATCTCGCGAAGCTGGCGCAATAGTTCGGGTGGGAACTGGGTCGCGAGAGCGGTGGCTCCCAGGCTCAGGAAGCGGATCACCGTCCAGACGATGGCGACCAGGCCCATAACGAGACCGGCGATGGCGCCGGCGCCCAGGCCCCGGCCAGCGGTGCGCGGTGTCTGAAGCCAGTGAGCCGCCAGTGCTCCTATCACGACATAGAGTGCCAGGTCAAACAAAGCCACCAGGCAGGAGATCGCCTGGCTGATCCTCGGCGCAGCCAGGTTACACAGGCTGATCAGTATGAGGATGGCCGCGCCAATTGCCCCGGCCAGAAGCCCGGCGCGAAGTACAGACATAGTGACCTCCTTCTAACGACCGAGATTTCGTGGGCGTGTGCCAGGTTGCTGGCGCCGGGCAGCTGCCCTACCGCGATAGGCGGGCGCCAGGATGCCGAACACGCGGCAGCGGGTGTCGTCCAAAATGCGCGTGGACAGACGGGGGTCAAGTTCTTCAACAGGCACGGCGGTGGTGATCACAGTGGGCAGCCGTGCCGCATAGCGGTAGTTCATGATCTGGTAGAGCTTCTCCCGCGCCCAGGGGGTGGCGCTCTCCGTGCCCAAGTCATCCAGGATCAGCAGTGGGGCCGTGCGCACCTCCTCAAAGCGTTTATCGTAGGGCACCAGGCTTTGTGGACTGTACGCCCGGCGCAGATGGTCCAGCAGGTCGGGTACGGTGATAAACAGGACAGGGTGACCCTGCTGCTGGCGGTAGTTGGCAATAGCGGCGGCCAGGTGCGTCTTGCCGCAGCCATATGTCCCCGTCAGCACCAACCAGACGGGCGGCTGGGGGTCATGCGGGTCCTCCGCCAGGCCCCGCAGCGGGTCCTGGGCGAAGCGTTTGGCCAGTTCCAGTGCCCGTTTCAGGTTCTCCGATTCCTCGCGTAATAGCTCGTTTTGCCTCAGGCTGAAGGTGGCGAATGTCTGGTTATCGTGCAGGCTGAGGCTGGAAAGCTCGGACTGGGTGGGGTCAAGCGAGATGTAGCGGAAATCCGGCGCCGTGATCACCACAATGCGCGTCAGGCTGGCGTCCAGCATCCGGCTGCGCAGCCGCAGATCGATCTCTTCCAGGTCACGGTTGGTGGTGATCACGGTGGGTAGCCGCGCGTTGTAGCGATGGTTGAAGATCTGGAACAGTTTTTCCTGAACCCACTCGGTGGTGTTCTCCGTCCCCAGGTCGTCCAGGATCAACAGTGGCGTGGTGCGGATCATTTCAAAGCGTTCGCTATAGGTGATCTCTGAGGTCGGCGCAAAGGTGGCACGTAAATAGTCCAGCAGGTCGGGGACGGCAACGAACAGGGCAGGCTGTCCACGTTCAATGCGGTAATTCGCCACCGCTGCTGCCAGGTGGGTTTTGCCGCAGCCATAGCTTCCGCGAATCAATAGCCAGCCCTGGGGATTCTCGGCGAACTCCTTAACCTGTTCATAGGCCAGGCGCAGGTTGCGGCGCTTCTCCGGGCTTAAGCCGTCGCGTTCGGGGATGAAGGTGTCAAAGGTCATCCGCGCCAGTGCCTCCAGGTTGGACATGGCGCGCAAGGCGCGGATGCGTTCGGCCTCCAGCTCGGCCAGGCGATGGGGGCAGGGGAGCGCCTTGCCGAAATTGGGGTGCCCGAGCGGCACGTCCTCGCGCACGTAGCCCGTTCCGCCGCAGATGGGACAGACAGTAGAGGACGCGGATTGAGGGTCGGCCTGGGCTGAATCCCTGTCCGCCCCCTGATCTCTGGCCTGTATTCCAGGCTCAGTGTTCAATGAATTCGCCGAACTCGCCTTCGATATACCGGCGACGGTCCTTGAGAGTATCTCCTCGACCGGTTCCATCGTCTTTACCCTCGCTCCGCCAGCGTTCCAGGATGCTTAAGACGTAGCGCCATTTGCGCACATTGTTCTTTACGGCCAGCGCGATGGCCTCTTCAATCCAGCCAGGGGGATAGGTTAGCTCGGCATCGCGCAGTTCGTCAGCAATAATTGGGGTTAACATCCCGATATTCTGCTCATAGAGTGTGAAGATGTTGGGCCGCTCAATGGTGAGGTGGATGGCCGGCTCCTCTGTGTCTGGGGGCTGCCAGCCCTCGCGGGCGATGGTTTCGGCGGCTGCGCGCCCGCGTTCGGTGTTGAGGAAATACAGCTCTTCAATGCCTGTGCTCGTTTTGGCTGTGGCTTTGATCAGCGTGCCGCGCGTGACCGCCCGTTCCAGGCCGGTGTTGAGGGCCTCTTCGGCGGCCCGGCGTGTGGGCCCCAGGCCGCTCATGAACAACTCGTCGTCAAGGAAATCCACGCGCCGCAGATACAGCGGCTGACCACCCCGCCGGTGCAACGCCCAGAATACATACAGCGTCACCTTCAGCTCGGCCAGGTCGTCAATCAGCGGCAGGAGGTCGCTGAAGAACAGGCTGGGCAGCGGCGTTGAACGCAGCTTGCCGGAGGGGAACCCGCTGAACCCTTTCACTACAGGCTGACCTCCCGCGTCATGAGGTTGGCGAATTGGGTGAGGTGACTGCGGAAGTACAGGTCCACCGAGCCGGTGGGGCCATTGCGGTGCTTGGCGACATGGATTTCGGCGATGTTCTTGCGCTCGGTATCGGGGTTATACAGGTCCTCGCGATAAATGAACATGACGACGTCCGAGTCCTGCTCTATGCTGTTATGTGCGATGATATTGTTCACGACGAAGTTGTGATAGCCGGGGACGGTCAGGTCAAATACTTCTTCCGCCGCGTCGGGTGCGATCACATCAATTCTATCCCAGTAAATGTCGCTATTGGCCAGCGCCGTCAATTCATCGGAATTGACTACACAAGCAACTCTGCCGGCCCGTTCTCGGCTGACATTCTGTTTGTAGAGGCCGGTGCCGCAATAGTTTGTTCTAATGGCCGCCTGCATCTGGCGTGCGGTGAGGCCGGTCTTTGCCATCGCGGGAACGACATGCATGCGCCAGATATCGTTGTGAACCCGGTGCGTATGCTGGCGCGTTGAAGCCAGATAGACCTGATACCAGCGCTGCTCATAAACGATGCGAGGATTGACTTCGTCCCCAAATACTTCGCTGGCGAGACTCGCGACCATCTCAGCCAGGTCTTTTTCATGAGTTGTATACTGCAAGGCATGTGTGGGTAGGGTACAGCCGTCCCCGATGAGATGTCCCAACAGAACGAGTTCTGCGTCGGTCATGGATTGCTGAGACCCGCTACTCAGAAAACGCGGTACTGCCAGGTAATCACCGACGTGGAGTTCATCCAATCGCCTCCATCCGTGAATAGTCAAGAATTGATGATTGACGGTCGCGCGGATCGTGCGGCCTAGACGGGTGGTCAAGCGAAAGACGGGCTTGACGCCGGTCGAAAAAACGCGGCTGACCGGCATTGCTTCCAGTTTCAAGGTTTGCGGGTTCAACGCCCAAATCCTGAAACCTGATTGGCCGACTAACTCTCGTAAGGGCACATTCGCACCGCGGTCGGCCAGCGTCACCAGGCTGTCGCCCGTGAGACAGCCACTCTCTCTCAAATCCGAGAGCATGGGGCGTTTGTCCTGGCGCTGTTCTACGGCTCGCGAGAGTTGGGCCGCCGCCAGGACGGGCACATCCAGTTCACGGGCTAGCGCTTTCAGATTACGCGAGATGTAGGAGATTTCCTGGACGCGGTTTTCGGCGCGGACATCGCCGGTCATGAGTTGCAGATAGTCCACGATGATCAGGTCCAGCCCGAATTCCGCATAGAGGCGGCGGCATTTGGTGCGCAGTTGTAGCGCCGAGATAGAGGGTGTATCGTCAATAAAGATGCGGGTATCGGCCAGGCGGCTGGTCGCCTGGACGAACAGGGGCCATTCTTCTTCTTTCAGGTCGCCCAGGCGCAGTCGCTGGCTGTCAATGCCTGTCTCTGCCGCGATCAGGCGTTGCACCAGTTGTTCGGCGGACATCTCCAGGCTGAAGATGGCGATGCGCTGGCCGAACTTGCGGGCGGCATTCAGGGCAGTGGTCAGCAGGAACGAGGTCTTGCCGGTGCCGGGGCGCCCGGCCACGATGATCAGATCGGATTTTTGCAGGCCGCCCAATAGCCGGTCCAGGTCAATGAAACCGGTGGGGACGCCGATCATCTCGCCGCGGTGATCGTAGAGGTACTGGATACGGTCATAGTACTCGCTGATGACCTGTTTGATCGGGACGAGTTCTTTGGCCAGGCGGCGCTGGGTGACATTGAAGAGGGCCGACTCGGCGCGGTCCACGACCTCGTCCACTTCGCTGGCATCTTCGTAGGCGATCTTGGCGATCTCGCTGGCGGCCTCAATCAGGCGGCGGCGCAGGGCGGTGCGTTCCACGATGCGCCCGTAGGCTTCGGCGTGGATGGCGGTGGGGACGGCGTTGATGAGTGAGGTGATGTAGGCACTCCCCCCGATCTCTTCCAGTTGGCCGCGCCGTTCCAGTTCTTCTACGACGGTGAGGAAATCCACCGGCTCGCGGCGGTCGTGCAGCGTCAGGATCGCGTCCCAGATGCGCTGGTGGCGGACGAGGTAAAAGTCCTCGCTGCGCAAAAAGGGGACAACGTCAAAGAGCGCTTCCGGGTTGATCAGGATGGAGCCGAGGACAGCTTCCTCGGCTTCAATGGAGTGTGGCACGCTGCGGTCCGGTCGGGCGCCATCGGCTGGCGCGTCGCTCATAGTTCCCTCCTGACCCGATTCCAGGTGGCCCGGGTCGGTCTGTTGGTTTACTGGAGCGCGCTCCGGCCCGCGCTCCCCGCCCTGGCAGGCGGGGTATGGATGGCGGCAGGCAGTCGCCTACCGCCGTTCGTGTCTATTCCTCGCTGCCTTCCAGGTCGTCAAGGTTGAGCGAATCTACAAAGTCTTTAAAGGCATCCAGACGCTCATCGCTGGCAGAGGTGCTCTCGGCTTCTATCTCCTCCTCTGGGGTGATCGCGGCCCGCTCCATCACCTCGTCCTCAACGAAGATGGGCACGCGCACGCGCACGGCCAGGGCGATCGCATCGCTTGGGCGGGCGTCAATTTCCAGGCGTCGCCCGTTGACGTCAATAACGATGCGTGCGTAGAACACGTCATCGCGCAGGTCATTGACGAGGATGTGCGACACGGATGCGCCCATCTCATGGATGAACGTCTTGAGCAAGTCATGTGTCAGTGGACGGGCGACCTCAACCTCCTGGAGCTCAACCGTGATCGCGTCGGCCTCGCAAGGCCCGATCCAGATGGGCAGGTAGCGTTCGCTGTCCACATCCTTGAGGATGACGACACGGTGCTGGGACATTAAGCTGACCCGGATGCTGTCAATGGTAACTTCAACCATATGTTCCTCCCGTCCACCTCTCCTTCGTTGCGCTCAGGATAATATCGGCGCCTGTGTGGCTTTGTAGAGATTATACCACAGAGTGGTGAAGCTGGACAAATAGCCATTTAAATGACAAGCTCGTTATAGAGCAATTCCAGGCTGAGTTCGGGCACAACGGTCTCGGTTGAGCGTAGGGTCAGGGTAGCGGCGGAGACGCCCAGGCGCAGGGCTTCATCCACGGGGATATCGTTGAGCAGGGCGAAGATGGTGGCTGCGGTGAGGGCATCTCCGGCGCCGGTCGCGTCCACGATCTCGGTCTGAATCGCCGGGATGTGGCCCACGGCGTCCGCCGTGGCGTAGGTCAGGCCGCTCTCCGCCTGGGTGATCACTGCCAGGCCCACGCCCATCTGCACCAGGCGTCGCGCGGCGTATTGTGCCGTCTCAATCCCCTCAATTTGTGTCCCATCTCCCAGGAGGGCCTCGGCCTCGGCTGCATTGGGGGTGACCAGCCAGAGCGCGCTCAGGTAGGGTCTGAGCCGTGGGGCCAGCACTACCGAGGTGGGATCGGCGCTGACGGGCACATCGTATTCGCGGGCCAAGCGGAAGAGGCTGCGGAGCGTGGCAGGCGAGAGGTTGGCGTCAATCACCACCATAGCGGCCTGTGCAAACAGGCGCCGCCGCTGGATGAGGTAGCGTGGCGTCAGCGTGGCGATGATGCTCATATCGTCAAATGCCAGTGCCGGGCTGCCGAACTCGTCCAGGACCGCCAGGTAGGTGCCGGTGTGATAGCCTGGGCGGATGGCGATGTGCTGTGTATCAATCCCGGCCTGGGCGGCCTGGTCAAGCAGGCGTCGCCCCGATTCATCCGCGCCGACGGCGCTCAATAGAACCGTTGGCTGGCCCAGCCGGGCCAGGTTCTCGGCAATGTTGCGAGCCGCGCCGCCGGGGCTGACGCGGATGTCAGCGGGGTTGGATGTGCCGGGAATAGCGGGGCCTTTGGGCCGGACTTTGATGTCCAGGCTGGCGGCGCCGACGACGAGAACGTGACCCTCCGGGTTTGCCATCGTCTATCCTCGTTGCGGGTGTGTGTGGCGATAAGATTATAACACGGCATGGCGTAAAGCGAGAAACAACCAGAGTGACTTGGCAGGTTTCTGAAACCTGCCAGGTCTGTGTACTCTACTCTTCCGGCGCGAGCGGCGGCAGTTCATGGATTGAGCCCAGGCCAAAGTGCTGGAGGAAGGCGAAGGTGGTGCCGTACTGAATGGGGCGGCCTGGGCCTTCGGCGCGGGCGACTTCCTCAATCAGCCCTTTGCTCAACAGGGTGCGGATCACGCCATCGCTGCTGACGCCACGAATGGCCTCAATCTCAGGCCGCGTGATCGGCTGGCGATAGGCGATGATCGCCAGGGTCTCCAGTGCAGCGAGCGAGAGGCGACTTTTGCTTCCCTGACCCAGGAAACGTTCAATGTAAGGCGCCGCAGGCGGCGCGGTGGTCAATTGCACGCGGTCGCGGGCACGCTGTAACCGCAGCCCGCGATTGTGATAGCTGTGCTCCAGCTCTGCCAGGGCGTTTTCTATGTCGGAAACGCTCGCATCCAGCGCTGCTGCCAGTTGCCGGAGTTCAACTGGCCCTTCGGCGACGAACAGCAGGCTCTCCACCAGGGCGGCCAGACTGAGGCTTCTATCGTTTGATTCGGCGTTCATTCGGGCCATGCAACCTTTCGCTGCGCTGCGGGTGACGTTTCTTCGCAGATTTCGGGTCAGGGCAGGGATCCATCATAATCCAGAGCGCCTGTTTAAGTAAAGTCAGCCGGTATAAACGGCCAGGCCAGGTGTGCGCCCCCGCCTGAGTAGAGCGATCGCCAGGGCGACCCCCAGCCCGATCAGACTGGCACAGGAAAGCCCCAGCCCCAGCTGCCATGCAGGCGGATTGAAGACAAATTCCACCCGGTGGTGGCCTGCGGGGAGGGGGACGGCGCGGAAGAGCAGATTGGCGCGCCAGATGGCCGCCTCGGTACCGTCCACGAAGGCCCGCCAGCCGGGGTAGTGTGTGTCGCTCAGGACCAGAATGCCTGGGCTGCCCAGGTCGGCCTCTATGAGAACATGTTCCGCGTCGTATGTGAGAACCGCCACCCGATCCTCAGCCCCCGATGCGTTGTTCTCAAGCGGCTGCCCCTCGCTGAGGATAACTGTCTTAGCCGGCTGAAAGTCGGGCGAACTCAGCGCCTCCAGTGCACGCTCGTCATCGGGGATCAGGCGGGCCTGGTGGACGATAGTGGCGCGAGGGAGCACGTGCGCATTCGTGTACACCTTCACATCGCCGGAGTGGACTAAGCGCCAGCGGTTGCCCTCGGACAGGGTAAGCGGCTGGAATGCGCCGGTGCGTTCGTCAATCAAGGTCAGGCCGCGCAGCAGGAAGGCCTTATCCAGGCTCAGGGCCTGCACACGGATCGCCTGGACCTGCGCGGGGCCGATGCTCCAACGCAGCCGGGTCGCTGGCTCATTTGGGGAAAGCTCAAAGGCCTCTTCGCGCCCATCGGCGAAATGGAGGGACAGGCGGGCGACAGGGGGAGCCGCCTGTCCTCCGACACCCTGTGCCTGTGCGATCATGCCCAGCGCAGTCGCTTCAAATTGGGGCAGGTCCTTCAGTTCCAGGACAGGCGATGTGGGGCTGAGCACGACTGTGTGTTGGAGATCGTAGTAAATGCCATCGGCCCAGGTGTCGCCAGTCTTGTCGGTGATCAGTGTGCCAATATTGAGCAGGTCCAGGACGCGGTTGGGCGGGATAGCGCGGACGTTTTCGCGCAGGCGGCCATCGGGCGAGATGCGATCTGGGGGGAGAAGTAGCTTCTCCATCTCCACATAACGGCGCAGGGGGAGCAGCCCCCCATCAAAGCCATCGGCTGCCATGAGATGGTAGCTCAGGGACAGGTTGGGCGCAAGGACTTCTTTGGCCTTTGTGGCCACGATCAGGTCACGGACGGCCTCAGGGGGCAGTTGGCTATCGTAGATAGCGTGGATCTCGTTCAGATCGCCGGGATCAAAGAGGATGTCCGACATGGAGAGGAAACGGGCCGGGGGCGTTGAGCCGGATCGGGCGTCGGCCAGGAGTTGGAGGATGGCGGGGCGCAGGCTGGTCACGGCTTCGGGCGCGGTGGGGTGATTGTAGGGGAGCGCCCGGCTGGCGGCGAACAACTCCAGCATGGCCAGGGTGATCAGAGCGGTATTGCGGAGGCGGCTGGGGGCGCGGGTGAGTATAAGGGCGGTCGCGGCTGCAACCAGGAGCCAGCCGGCCAGCGTTTGCAGCGTGGGGCGTTCCCCCAAGGGGGAGCTGAGGGCCAGCAGGCCCAGGAGCAGCAGGCCGGCCAGGATAGGGCGGCGCGGGATGGTGCTGCGCTGCACGGTTTCCAGGCCGAGGCTGGCCAGGGCTGAGCCAGCGAAGGCGAACAACACCAGCCAGCGCGCGGGGACGCGGAACAGGTTGAAGCCGGGCACGAATTGCACGCAGAGCCAGTACAGCGGGTTGTACATGCCCAGGGCCAGGAGCAAACCCAGGATGCCCAGGGCGGTCAGCGCAGTTACATGGCGTTCGCGCCGCCGCGCCCAGGCGCCGATGAGCGCCAGGAGCAGGCCGCTGACGCCCAGATAGCCGACATACTCGGTGAAAATGGTTTCCCCGTAGCCGGGGAGCAGGGCCCGGCCCAGCAGCAGCGGGCTGAGCGAGAAAGAGATGGCCTCATGAAAGGGCAGCCCGCCGCCGCGCTGGGATAGGCGCGACAGTTCTAAGGCCGGGATGACCTGCGCCCCGGCAAGCCCAACCGCCCCAACCGCCCCGACAACGAGGGTGATCAATGGACGAAGGACGAAGGCCGGGGGACGGAAGGCAGGTTTTGTGATCATCCAGAGGCTGTAGAAGGCCAGGCCAACCAGGGTGATGAAGGCGGACTGGGTGTGCCCGGCGAGGAGCTGAAGCGCCAGGACAGCGGCCAGGCCCAGTGTTCCCCATAATGTGCCCGGATATGCAGCGATCAGGGTAAAGGCAAAGGGGAGCCAGGCCAGACCCTGAAGCTGGTTAATGTGCTCAACCTGAGCCGTCAGGTAGCCGCCCAGCGCGAACAGCAGACCGGCCAGCCAGGCGCTTGAGGGCCTTAAGCCGAGGGCGCGGCGGGCGAAGAGGATGGCGCCAGCGCCGGCCAGGATGAGGTGGGCGGTCGCCGCGATTTTGAACGCGATGGGCGAGGGCAGCCAGGCCAGCGGCCAGTTGAACGGGTAGAGCACCCCGGCCTGGCTGTTGGCCAGAAAGGGCGCACCCATGAACAGATAGGGGTTCCAGAGCGGGATGCGTCCGCTCCGCAGGGCCTCGGCGCGATAATCCCAGAGGGGGTAGAAATACAAGAGCACGTCGCCTCGGGCCAGGACCAGATTGGTCAACGCCAGCCGCCAGAAGAAGGTGACGATCAGCGCCCCCAGGCTCAGTATTCCCAGTGCATCTTGCCAGCGTTGCTTCTTCATGGTGTGTAACTGCCTGCTGTAGTGCCGCCTTCCGGTGTGAGGCGGTACACGAAGAATGAAGGCTGGCCATCTCGCCGGAAGGTGGTGAGGAACGGCTCCTGCCGGTAGCCGGCTGCGGCCACTGCGTCGTGGAGGGGTAGGCTGGGTTGCCAGGCCGGTACGATGAGCAGGCGTGGGGTGGGGGTGTCGCGAAAGGCGCGGAGGTCATTGGCCAGGTGCTCAGGGCTGCGGAACCAGGCGAGATAGATGGGGCCATCAAAAAGGTAGTAACCCAATTCCCAATTGAGCGCCTGATCGTAAAGGACCGTTCCCCAGGGCATCTGGCGCAGGTGCCTGGCGATCTGGTCTATGCCGTCATAGGCCCCATGATCGCCACCGATGGGGTATTGGCTGTGGGCGGCCTGCCATGCGGGGAGAAGCAGCAGGGCAGTCAGCCCAACCGCCGCAATATTTCGCATAGTCATCAATCGCGCCCCAACAAGACGTGTCGCCCCACGAGCGACGAGCAATGCCAGCACAGGGACAAGCCCTAGCAGGTAGCGATCCCAGATGTTGAACGTGAGAAAGACGTGGATGGCCAGGAAAGCAAGCACAAAGACGGCCAGAAGCCGGGTTGGGCGCTGAATGCCGGATGCTGGACGCCAGGCGATGGAAGCTATCAGTATCAGGATCAACAGCCCGGTCAGCCAGGGCGGGCCTAGAAGATACGCGCCTCGTTCAGCCCAGCCTGCCAGGCGCGAGGGGAGTTCCTCCCCTGTTATCAGGCGCAGGCCGCCATAGCTGATGATACTTTGCTGCCAGAAGCTGGCAGGGGCATGCCGCAGGGTATCCCAGGCGGTGATCGCCGCGCCCCCAGGCGCAAGGCCAATCGCGAATCGCGCCAGTGCCTCTGTTGGCCTGTGCGTGCGATTGCGCATAAGGGCTATCCCTATCGCCAGGGGGAGGAAGAGGAGGGCGGTTTGCTTTGTGGCCAGCGCCAGGCCCAGGCACAGGCCAGCCCAGCCGGGCCGATCCCGCGCAGCGAGGGCAAGCGCAGCCAGCACCCACAGAACCAGCAGGGGGTCGGTAAATGCAGTGACGGCGAAGAGGATGCCATAAGGCGAGACCGCCATCAGCGCCGCCGCGAGCATCGCTGTACCCGTAGTCCCCCACAGGCCGCGAGCGAATGCGTAGGTGAGGGCCACACTGATCAGGCTGGCAGCGAGCGCAGGGATGCGGGCGGCCAGTTCGGAATTGCCGAACAGGCTGAAGCTGCCCGCCAGGAGATAGGGCCAGAGAGGCGGTTTGTCCACTGGCTCGTTTGTCAGGAGGGGGTCACGGCCTGTGGCGATGAGCAGGCCCCAGCGGGCATACAGGGCTTCGTCGGGATGGAAGCGGTTGTCGCTGAGGGGCAGGATGCGGGCGGCGGCTGCTAAAAGCAGCAGGCCGGTCAGAAGGGCGAGATAGGCATGAGCGCGAAGCGGCTTAGTCCACAAAGCGGTACTTGATCAGCGTCCAGGCCGCGATTGGGCCATCTTTCCAGGTGATCTTCTTGCCCTCGGTGTATTCCCGTCCGGTGTAGGTGATCGGGACCTCATAGATGCGGTGGCCACGCTTAAGCACCTTGGCTGTGACCTCAGGCTCAAACTCAAAGCGGCGCGAGTGCAGAGGCAGGTTCTTGATGACATCGGCGCGGAAGACCTTATAGCCGGTCTCCATATCGGTCAGGATGGTGTCGTACAACATGTTGGTGATCAGCGTCAGCAGTTTATTGCCGACAGTGTGCCAGAAGAGCATAGCCTTGCGCGGGCCGCCCAGGAAGCGCGACCCATAGACGACCGTCGCCCGACCCTCTTCAATGGGCTGCAACAGCGCCGGATAATCGCGCGGATCGTACTCCAGGTCAGCGTCCTGGATCAGGATGATATCGCCGGTGGCATGAGCGATACCGGTGCGCACGGCTGCGCCCTTGCCGCAGTTGGTGGCGTGGTAAAGGACGGTGACGTTGCTATTTTGGGTGATCTGGCTGAGGACCTCGCGCGTGCCGTCGGTTGAGCCGTCGTCCACAATGATGATTTCATCCGCCCGCCCGACGGCGAGCACCTGGTCAACGACCCTGGCGATCGTGGCCCGCTCGTTGTAGCATGGGATGATGACCGACAGACGCAAGCGTTGTGTGGGCCAGGTCATAAGTGCATTATAATCCGGATCGGTGGATTGGACAATCTGTGCTATAATCGCCGTCCAACACGGGCAAGGATGAAGACACGAAACAAATGAAAGGGGGAGGAGATGAACCGTCCTTCAACCTTTTCTATTGTGGCCTATGATCCCGAACGGCAGGAGTGGGGCGTGGCTGTGCAGTCAAAGTTCCTGGCGGCGGCAGCGGTTGTGTCCTGGGCGCGGGCGGGCGCGGGCGCGGTGGCGACGCAGTCGTATGCAAACACCAGCTATGGGCCGCGCGCCCTGGAGTGGATGGCCCAGGGGGTCCCGGCGCAGGAGGTGGTGGCGCGGCTGATCGCTGAAGATGAGGGCCGGGCCCAGCGCCAGGTGGGCGTCGTGGATGCGCAGGGCAATGCAGCGGCTTATACGGGCGAGGGCTGTCTGGCATGGGCCGGGCATATTGTAGGCAGGCACTATGCCTGCCAGGGCAATATCCTGGTGGACGAGCGCACTGTCAAAGCGATGGCGGAGGCCTTTGAGACGACCGGCGGCGAATTGGCCGAACGCCTGGTGGCTGCGCTGGCTGCCGGCCAGGCGGCGGGCGGTGACCGGCGCGGGCAGCAATCGGCGGGGCTTCTGGTGGTGCGCGAGGGCGGCGGCTATGGGGGCTTCAACGACCGCTATATTGACCTGCGGGTGGATGATGACCCGCAACCGATTGAGAAACTGCGCCAGTTGCTTGAGCTGCATCATCTCTACTTCGGCACACCGCGCCCGGAGGACTGGCTGCCGATTGAGGGGGAAGTTGCGCGGGAGTTGCAGCGGATGGCCGCCAGGGCGGGCTGGTATCATGGCCCGCTTCACGGCGAATATGATGCGGCGACGCGGGCGGCCCTGCGCGCGCTGATCGGGGTGGAGAACCTGGAGGAGCGCTTCCGCGAGGAAGAGGGGCTGATTGATGTGCTGGCGCTGAAGGTCTTGCGCGAGCGCATGGGGGCGTGAACCGATGTTGATCACACATGGCCTCGTCTGCACGTTTGGCGCTGAGCCCCAGGTGCTGGACGATGGGGCGGTCTATATTGAAGGGGATCAGATTGTGGCCGTTGGCCCTACGGCTGAGCTTCAGGCGCGCTATCCGCAGGCGGAGCGGCTAGATGCGGAGGGCCAGCTTGTCATGCCCGGCGCGATCTGCGCGCACACGCATTTTTACGGCGCGTTTGCGCGGGGGATGAGCCTGCCGGGTGAGCCGCCGCGCAACTTTGTGGAGATCCTCAAGAAGCTGTGGTGGCGTCTGGATCGGGCGCTGGATGAGGAGGGCATCCGCTATTCCGCGCTGGTCTCGCTGGTGGACGCCGTCCGTCACGGCAGCACCACGCTGATCGATCACCACGCCAGCCCGAATTGCATTGACGGCTCGCTGGACATCATTGCTGAGGCGGTGGAGCAGGCCGGGGTGCGCGCCTGCCTGTGCTATGAGGTCACCGACCGCAATGGAGATGAGGGAGCCAAGGCGGGCATTGCGGAGAACGTGCGTTTTATCCGGCGCGTGCGGGCACAGCGCAGGGAGCACCCCCAGGGGCCTCTGTCCTCTCTCCTGGCGGCTTCCTTCGGGTTACATGCCTCGTTCACTGTGTCTGACCGGACTGTGGAGCACGCTGTGGCCGAGGCCCAGGCGCAAGGGACGGGCTTTCATATCCATGTGGCTGAGGATTGGGCCGACGAGGAGGACAGTTTGCAGCGCTACGGTGTGCGCGTGGTGGAGCGGTTAGAGCGCAGGCGTGTCCTGGGGCAAATGACGCTGGCCGCGCACTGTGTGCATGTGGACGCGGGCGAGGTCGCCGCGCTGGCGCGGACAGGGACGAAGGTGAGCCACCAGCCGCGCAGCAATATGAACAACGCGGTGGGCACGGCGCCGGTGCAGGCGCTGCTTGACGCTGGCGTAGTGGTGGGATTGGGCAATGATGGCTTCTCCAATAACATGTTTGCGGAGATGAAAGCGGCCTATCTGGCCCATAAGGCGGCGATGCGTGATCCGCGCGTCATGACTGGCGATAGGGTGATGCGGCTGGCTTATGCCAACAACACCCAGATCGCGGACTTGTTCTGGCCGCAGCCGTTGGGCGTCCTGGCGCCTGGGGCTTACGCCGACATCGTGCTGCTGGATTATCGCCCCTATACGCCGCTGACAAAGGATAACCTGCCCTGGCACGTGATCTTCGGCGTGGATGGTTCGCATGTGACCACGACAATCTGCGCCGGGCGTGTGCTGATGAAGGATCGCCAACTGCTCACACTGGATGAAGAGGCCATCGCGGCCAAAGCGCGCGAAGTGGCGGGCAAGGTCTGGCGACGATTTGCGGAGATAGGAGACTGAATGCGCATCGGCATCCTGGGAGGGACGGGGAAGGAGGGTTCGGGCCTGGGGCTGCGCTGGGCGCACGCCGGGCATGAGGTGGTGATCGGCTCGCGCGAGCGGGCCAAAGCGGAGCGGGTTGCAGCAGAACTCAACCTGGCTCTGGGCCGCGAAGCGGTTATCGGGCGAGAGAACCTGGAGGCGGCCCGGCTGGGCGAGGTGGTCGTGCTGACTGTGCCCTACGCCGCCCACCAGGCGACGTTGGAGAGCGTGCGTGAGGCGCTGGCGGGGAAGGTGCTGGTGGACGTGACGGTGCCGCTTGACCCGGCAGCCCCGCGCCGTGTGAGGCTTCTGCCTGCGGGGTCTGCCGCGGTGGAGGGCCAGCAGCTTCTGGGGCCGGAGGTGCGCGTCGTGGCGGCCTTTCACAATGTTTCTGCTGAGCATCTCAAGGCGCTGGGACATCCCATTGACTGCGATGTGCTGGTGTGCGGGGATGACAAGGCGGCCAAAGCCCTGGTGATCGGGCTGGCGCAGGATGCCGGGATGCGGGCATTTGATGCCGGGCCGCTGGTGAACGCGGTGGTGCCGGAGAGTTTAACCTCCGTCCTGATTCATATCAACGCGCGCTTCAAGATCAAAGATGCTGGCATCCGCATCACCGGTATCCCCCACAACCAGCCATGACGATGTTTACCCCTCACCCCAGCCCTCCCCCCCAGCAGGGGGAGGGGAGCGCCCCCCCACCCCAGCCCTCCCCCACAGAGGGGGGGGAGCGTCCCCCCACCCCAACCCTCCCTCACGAGGGGGGAGGGGAGTTCGTCCCCCGCTCCGACCCTACCCCGCAAGGGGGGAGGGAGACAGCAGGGGCAAGCCTGCAACTTATGGCTATCCCCGGCATCCCCCTGATCCAGGCCGGGGATGACCTGGCCGCGATTGTGCTTGAGCGGCTGATGGCGGCTGATCTGCACCTGCAAGACGGCGATGTGCTGGTGGTGGCCTCTAAGATCGTTTCAAAGGCCGAGGGGCGATTGGTGCGGTTGAGCGATGTGCTGCCGTCACCGCAGGCAGTGGAGGTGGCCGCCGCCTGCGAGAAGGACCCACGGCTGATTGAAGTGATCTTGCGGGAATCCAGGCGTGTATTGCGCACCCGGCCAGGGTTGATCATCGTTGAACACAAGCGCGGCTTTGTCTGCGCCAACGCGGGCGTGGATCATTCCAATGTGGCCGGTGAGGACTGGGTGCTGCTCCTGCCGGAGGACCCCGATGCTTCAGCGGCGGAGCTTCGGGGGCGGCTGGAGGCAGCGACAGGCGCGCGTATCGGTGTGATCATCGCCGATAGCCATGGTCGCGCCTTCCGCATGGGCACGGTTGGCGTGGCGATTGGCGCGTCGGGCGTGGCCGGGCTGCTTGACCTGCGCGGGCGGCCTGATCTCTTCGGCTATCGCCTGCAGGTGACGCAGGTTGGGCTGGCCGATGAGATCGCTGCGGCGGCATCGCTGTTGATGGGCCAGGCGAATGAAGGACGGCCCGTGGTGCTGGTGCGTGGGCTGCCTTATCCGCTGCGGGAGGGGAACGCGCAGGAATTGATCAGGCCACGCGAGTTGGACCTGTTCAGGTAGGCTGCGATGACGGTATCCACTGGAGAGGGCGAAGTATGGCAGGGGGCACAGAGTGGGCGCAGGGAGCTCATCCTGTCGTACCTGGCCCTGGGCGTTGGAGCGCTAAGCCTGGGGGTCTCAGCCATCTTCGTGCGTTGGGCGAACGCGCCAGGGGCGGTGACGAGCTTCTACCGGATGGCGATTGCCGCCGCCCTGCTTGCCTGGCCATTTTACCGGCGGGTCAAGGCCAGAGGGGGACTCCCCCGGCGCGGTGTCGGGTTCGCGCTCCTGGGTGGGCTGTTCTTCGCTGCTGACCTGGCTTTTTGGGCGACCGGGGTTATGTTGAGCGGGGCGACGAATCCGACACTGCTGGCAAACACCGCGCCGCTGTGGGTTGGCCTGGGCGCGCTCCTTATCTTCCGCGAGGAGCTGAATGCAACGTTCTGGATGGGGCTGTTGCTGGCGATGGCAGGCGCACTGGTCGTGTTGGGGCTGGATGCGCTCCGGGCGACGTCCCTCGGCCTGGGGACGTTGTCAGGGTTGCTCGCTGGTGCTTTCTACGGCGGGTACTTCCTGATCACCCAGCGCGGGCGGGAAAGCCTGGACGCGCTGACCTATTTCTGGCCTGCCGCACTCAGTTCAACGTTCAGCCTGCTTGTCCTGAGCCTGGCGCTGGGCCAGCCCCTGACCGGCTACCCCCTCTCCACCTACGCCAACTTTCTGGCGTTGGGCCTGGTGACGCAGGTGCTCGGCTATCTGGCGATCAATTACGCGCTCGGCTACCTGCCCGCGTCCCTCGTTTCACCGACGTTGTTGGCCCAACCGGTCGTGACCGCGCTCCTGGCCGGGCCGTTGTTAAGCGAGCGGCTCAATACCTGGCAGGTCGCCGGTGGGGTGGCCGTCCTGATCGGCGTTTATCTGGTGCACCGCAGCCGCCAGGATCGCGCCACTTCTTAAGGAAAATGCTCAGGGTGTGTCATTACCTGACCCAGCCCTGTGGTAATATCAGGGGCAGATTCCTGTTCGTGGGCCAGCCCAGGCCTGGGCTGGCTGGTAAGGAGGGGCAAGGTGAGTACAGCGATTGATATGGAATTGCGTTCGCAGTTGCTGGATCGGCGAGAGCGGCTGGAGAGTGCACTGGCTGCGCTCGGCGAGGACGCTTATCTACGCAACCTCCTGGAGGAGGTAGACATGGCCCTGGACCGCATTCGCGAAGGCACGTATGGCCTCTGTGAGGTGTGCCACCAGACGATAGAGCTTGACGCGCTTATGGCGAATCCCTTGCTGCGGGTCTGCCTGGGCGATCTCAGCCCGGCGCAACAGGCCGCGCTTGAAGATGACCTGGAGTTGGCGGCGCGCATCCAGAGCGAACTTTTGCCGCGCCGGGAACTGCGCTTTGACGGTTGGGAGGTGGCCACCTATGTCCAGCCAGTCAGTGTGGTCAGCGGCGATTACTGCGATGTGGTAATCCCAGAGACCGCCGGGGGCGATATCCTCTTCCTGATCGGCGATATTACCGGGCATGGTGTGGCAGCCTCCATGCTGATGGCGCATTTGCACGCGATTTTCCGCAGCCTGATGGATAGTGATGCACCGGTCAATACGCTGGTGGAGCGCGCCAACCGTGTGTTCTCTCAAAGCACCGTCTCCTCCTATTTCGCCACGTTGGTGTGTGGTCGGGCGAATGCGGCGGGCGGGGTGGAAATCTGCAATGCGGGCCACAGCCCACCTTTGCTCCTGCGCCAGGGGCCGCCCCAAACCATCAAAGCCACCGGCCTGCCCATTGGGCTGTTTAGCTTCGGCCAATATGGCCTCAGCAGGGTGCAGTTGGCTCCGGGTGAGATGCTTCTCCTGTACACCGATGGGCTGACCGAGGCACAGAATCATGCCGGTGAGCAGTACGGCATGGGGCGGCTGGAAAAGCTGGTCGGCTCTGTGGATGCGCGCTCGCCCCAGGCGATCATCGCCGCCTGCCTGGAGGATTGGCGGACCTTCCGGTCTGGAGTGCCGCAGCATGACGATCTCACCTTGATGGCCATTCGGCGGACAGGGTAGACGACGGAGGATGGATAGAAGCAGCAGCCAGTAGTCAGACAATCTGACATCTGACTACTGACTACTGACTACTGACTACTGGCTACTGACCACTGATAGCTGACTGCTCATATGGAACTCTTTGAGGCGATCCGCTCGCGGCGCTCGCTGCGCCGTTATCGGCCTGATCCCGTGCCGCCAGAGGTGGTTACGCGATTGCTGGAGGCGGCCTGTTGGGCGCCTTCAGCGCACAACCGCCAGCCCTGGCGTTTCGCTGTCGTGACCGGCGCTGAGGTCAAGGAACGGCTGGCGCGTGCGATGGGGGCGCGGTTGCGCGCCGACCTGGAGCGCGATGGGCTGCCCCCGGAGGCCGTTGAGAAGGACGTGGCCCGCTCTTACGCCCGCATCACGGGCGCGCCGGTCGTTATCCTGGTCGCGTTGACCCTGGTGGATATGGATGTCTATCCCGATCCCCGGCGTTCCCAGGCGGAATGGACGATGGCGGTGCAAAGCGTGGCGATGGCGGTGCAGAACCTGCTGTTGGCGGCGCACGCCGAGGGGCTGGGCGCGTGCTGGATGTGCGCCCCGTTGTTTTGCCCGGATGCGGTGAAGGCTGTGCTCCACCTGCCCCGGGATTGGCAGCCGCAGGCGCTCGTCACCCTGGGGTATCCTGCTGAACTGCCCAAAGAGAAAGGCCGTGAGCCATTGGCCAGCCGGGTGGTGTATTGCCGATGAATGTGGTCGCGCTGGCTGGCGGCGTCGGTGGGGCCAGGCTTGCCGACGGCCTGGCTCAAGTCTTGCCGCCTGAGAATTTGACCGTTGTGGTCAACACGGCGGATGACTTTGAGTGGTATGGTCTGCACATCTCCCCCGATCTGGACACGGTGATGTACACGCTGGCCGGGATCGCCAATCCGGCGACTGGCTGGGGTCTGGTCGGGGAGTCCTTCCAGGCGCTGGAGATGCTGGGGCGCTATGGGCAGGAGATATGGTTTCAGGTGGGGGATCGCGATCTGGCCACGCACGTCCTGCGCACCCACTGGCTGAATGCGGGCATGACGTTGACAGCGGTGACGGCGGCGCTGGCGCGGGCCTTAGGGGTGCAGGTGACTCTCCTGCCCATGAGTGATGCCCGTGTGGCTACGGTGGTGGAGACGGACGAGGGCGTGTTGCCCTTTCAGGAATATTTCGTCCGCCGCGCCTGGCAGCCGGTGGTGCGGCGCATCCGCTTTGAGGGGATTGAGACGGCGCGACCCACCTTCGCGGTCATGGCCGCGCTCCGCTCTGCCGACGCGGTGATCCTATGCCCCTCCAATCCGTTTGTGAGCATCGGCCCGATCCTGGCGCTGCCCGGCGTGCGCGAAACGCTGCGCAATGCCCCGCGCGTTGTGGCCATCTCGCCTATCATTGGTGGGCAGGCGCTCAAAGGCCCGGCGGCGAAGATGATGGCTGAACTGGGCCAGCCTGTCTCGCCGGTGAGCGTTGCTCAGGGCTACGGCGATTTCCTGCATGGGTTTGTGTTGGATTGGGCCGATCAGGCAGAGGCGGATCGGATCGCCGCGATGGGCATCCGGCCCTTTGTGACTGATGCGGTCATGCGCGATCGGGCTGATCGGGCCCGGCTGGCGCGCGAGGTGTTGGGGATGCTGGAGCGCTTATGAGGGCCTGGGCGATTGTGCCGGTAAAGCACCTGCGCCAGGCCAAGAGCCGCCTGGCGCAGGTGCTTACACCCAACCAGCGGGCGACCCTGGGGCGGGCACTGCTGGCGCGAACGCTGGACGTCTTGACTGTGCAGCCGGACCTGGCCGGCGTGCTTGTGGTCAGTGCCGACCCGACCGCGCTTGCCCTGGCCAAAGCCAGGGGTGCGGTCGCGTTGATGGAGATTGAGGTCAGCCTGAACGCTGCCCTGGCCCAGGCGACGGCCTGGCTCGCTGAACGCGGCGCGGAGGCCACACTGGTCATTCCCGCTGATCTGCCCTTCCTCAGCGGAGAGGATGTGGCCGGCCTGCTGGCGCTGGCCGGGCCACCTCCGGCTGTGGTCCTGGCGCCTGACCGGCGGGAGCAGGGGACAAATGCGCTTCTCAGCGCGCCACCCGGCCTGATCCCTTACGCGTTTGGCATGGGCAGCTTTGCCCGCCATCAGGCGCTTTGCCGGGCGCGTGGCGTGCCCTGCCGCCTCTACCGCTCGCCTGGCCTGGCGTTTGACCTGGATTTGCCGGAGGACCTGCGAGAGTGGATGCCTTCCCTCCCCCCCAAGAGGGGAGGGAGGTGAGATCCTTCGTTTCGCTCCATGGCTGATGGTGGGTCCCTCCCCCGTTGGCGGGGGCAGGGGGGCGGGCTGGCAGGGGCTAACTGGATGCCCAGCCGCTGCCCGCTTTGATGATCTGTTCCGGCTGGAGCACCAGGTTAATCCGGGTCGGTGTCATCAGCCGCTGGACCACCGCCTCCACGCGCTCTGGCGGGTGGTAGCGCCCGGCCAGGCGCCGCACCCAGGTCTCAATATCCTCGCGCAGCGGCTGGACGCGGCCTTTGATCATGACGTTGCGATACTCCTCAGGTCTGCCGATACATACGGTAACACGGTTGTCACGCTCAATGTTCTTAAATTTTTGGCGATCGGTCTGCGTGGTAAAGTAGAAGCGCCCATTTTCGTATAGATACCAGATCGGCATGATATGTGGGTATCCATCGCGGCCATTGGTGGCCAGATAAGCATACATATTGCCCTGTTGCAGGAACTGCTCCAGGGCCTCATCTATTGCTACTTTGCCGTTCTGTTCTCCTGTTGTGGCCTGTGTCATCGCTCAGGTAACCCTCCTTAAGGATGGATGCAAGTACGTAGGCTGCAATACGCAGACTCAGTAGATCACAAAAGTGTCACCCCTTCGCCAGGCTCAGGGCAGGCTCTGAGCCGAAGCCCTGAGCCGAAGCCCTGACCCTGAGCGAAGCGAAGGGGAAGCGAAGGGTCCCCTGAACATACATTGGAGATGCTTCGCTGCGCTGATGCTTCGCTGCGCTCAGCATGACAAACCTGTGATCTGCTGAGCCTGATGGCTGATAGCTGGATGCAGATAGCTTTTATCCGTCCACCGCCCTAAATTATAGCAAGGTGGCATTTGCCCCGCATCCCTATTCAGTGTAGGATATGTTGCCTGGCGCAGCTTTCTTGGTTTCTGTCGCTGAAGGCGACGTTTTGAGCTTTACATCTGGATAGTGGAGCAGGGGAGGAGGGGCCTATGAGCCGAGATCGGGTTGCCTTGTACCTGCAGGATGCGCACCCCATTCGCGATGGGATGCGCTACGCCCAGTATGCCGAGTCGCGCGGGTTTGAAGCGGTGTGGCAGGCCGAATCGCGCCTGGTGCGCGACGCGATTGTGCCGATGGCGGCCTATGCCGCGGTCACCGAGCGCATCAAGGTCGGTTCCGGTGTGGTCAACAACTGGACGCGCAATGCGGCGCTTCTGGCCGCCACCTTCCTGACACTGGATGACCTGGCGCCGAACCGGATCATCTGTGGCATCGGCGCGTGGTGGGACCCGTTGGCCGCGAACGTGGGCATCGCCCGCACGAAGCCGCTCAAAGCCATGCGTGAGGTCGTCACCGTCGTGCGCGACCTGCTGGCGATGAAGCGCGTCACCTTCCACGGTGAATTTGTCCATGTGACCGGCATTGAGCTGGATGTTGTGCATGGACGGCGGGAGCCGCGCAATGTGCCTATCTATATCGGTGCCACCGGTATGCAGATGATGGAGCTGGCGGGCGAGGTCGCCGACGGCGTGCTATTGAACTACTGTGTTCCGCCCCAGTACAACGACATCGCGCTGGAGCACCTGGAACGGGGGGCCAGGCGGGCAGGGCGTTCGTTGGATGATCTGGACCGGCCACAGCTTGTGGTATGTTCGGTGGACTATGATCGTGAGCGAGCGCTGGATGGGGCGCGGGAGCTATTGACGCAGTATCTGGCCCAGCAACCCCACATCGCCCAGGCCAGTGGGGTGAAGCCGGAGGTTGTTGCCGAAATCCAGCGCATTTTGGGCTGGCCAGCGACGAAAGCGCAGATCCGTCAGGCGATGCGGCTGGTGCCGGATGACCTGGTTGAGCGCATCACGGCGAGCGGCACACCGGAGGAGGCCAAAGCCAAAGTGCGCGAGTACGTCGCCCACGGCTGCACCTGCCCGATCTTGTATCCGTTAGGCGATGTCCAGTTGATGATTGATACCTTTGCCGGGGGCTACAATGGCTCTGGTGAATCTCAAGCAGGTTTATCGCCCCAAAACGGTTGAAGAGGCAGTGAAGGCCCTCGCCTCCGCCCCCTCTGTCGGGGAGGGGAGAATCGTGGCCTTGGCGGGCGGGACGGCGCTTGTAGGCACAGGCGGGCCGGACATCACCCATGTTGTGGACCTGTCGGGTCTGGGCCTGGCGTATATTCGAGTCGGCGGCGAAGAAGTGCGCATCGGGTCGGCAACATCACTCCAGGCGCTGGTGGATGCGCCGGCGTTGGGCGATGCAGCGCTGGGCATTTTGCCGCAGGCGGCGCGGCTGGAGGCGGGGCGCAACCTGCGCACGGCGGCAACGCTGGGGGGAACGCTGGCCACCGCGGGCCCGGAAGACCCGCTTGCGGTTGCTCTGCTGGCCCTGGACGCACAGGTCGTCTTGTATGCCCCGCAGCAGCAGCGCCTGCCCCTGGATGATTTCCTGGAGGGCCGCGAGCACCACCTGGCAGGTGGGGCGCTGATCGCCGAGGTCGCGCTCCCCTTAAGCGGTGGCGGCACAGCGGCGGCCCTGGCCCGCGTGGGGCGAACGCCACGAGACAGGCCGATTGTGTGCGCAGCCGCGCGGCTAAGGCTGGCAGGTGGGCTGTGCCAGGCCCCTCGCCTGGCCCTGGGCGGCGTGGCCGGGCGACCGATTCGCTTGCGCCAGGTTGAGGCCATGCTCGCGGGGAGGGCGCTGGATGAGGAGATGCTCGCTGCGGCAGCGCAGGCGGCTATGAGCGCGGTTTCGCCGCCGTCGGATTACCGGGGCAGCGCGGACTACCGCCGGGCGATGGCCGGCGCCCTGACCCGGCGCGTTCTGGCGCAGGCGGGTGCATTGGAGACATAGGCGATGAAAGTCACCTTGAAGGTAAATGGCCGCGTGCACCGGCTGGACCTGCCGCCTTACCGGCGCCTGCTGGATGCACTGCGTGGCCTGGGCTACTTCGGCGTCAAGCATGGCTGCGACACCGGCGAGTGTGGCGCGTGCACCGTCCTGATAGATGGCCTGCCGCGTAACAGTTGCGTCATGCTGGCCGCGCAGGCCGAAGGGCACGAGATCACCACGATTGAAGGCATCGCGGGTGAGCAGGCGCGTGGCTGGCGGGGCAGCGCGCCCCTGCACCCGTTGCAAGAGGCGTTCGTTGAAACCGGCGCCATCCAGTGCGGTTTCTGTACCCCGGCAATGATCCTGGCCGCGAAGGCGCTCCTCGACCGGAATCCAGACCCCACAGAGGCCGAGGTGCGCGATGCGCTCTCCGGTGTGCTCTGCCGCTGCACGGGGTATCTCAAGCCGGTGCAGGCCGTGCTGCGGGCAGCGGCGATCATGCGCGGCGAGGCTGTGCCCCCGCTTGAGGGCGAGGGGCCCGGCCTGCCGTTGACCGGTGTATTCGGCCCAGACCTTCCCCCACCCAGTACCAGGCTTCAGCCTGGTTGGGAGGAGGGGTCCTCCCCTCCCCTTACAGGGAGGGGGTTGGGTGAGAGAGCAGGTGTATTCGCACCAACCCGCCTCGCCCCTCTCCCAACGGTGGTGATTGCGCCGGAGGCCGAACCGTTCAGGGTCGTGGGCAAGCCGGAGAAGAAGGTGGATGCGCTTAAGCTGGTCCAGGGCAAACCGGCCTTCACCGATGACGTTGAGCTGCGCGGGATGCTCCATGCGAAGCTGCTCCTGTCACCTTACGCCCATGCCCGCATTGTGCGCATTGACGCCAGCCGCGCCCGCGAGCTGCCCGGTGTTCACGCCGTGCTGACGCACCACGACTTGCCACGCGTGGTCTTTACCACCGCCGGCCAATCCGACCCCATCCCAGGCCCAATTGATTATTTCAGCCTGGACCATAAGGTGCGCTTCGTGGGCGACCGGGTGGCGGCGGTGGCGGCTGAGACAGCGGAGGTGGCGGAACAGGCGCTTAAGCTGATTGAGGTGGAGTATGAGGAGTTGCCCGCCATCCTCAACCCCGAAGAGGCCATGAAGCCGGGCGCGCCGATCATCCACGATGAGCCGGAATCGTACAACATCGCCGATAAGAGCCGTAACCTGGCGGCGGTGGTGGAGTTTGAGGTCGGTAATGTGGAGGAGGGGCTGAAGCAGGCGGATTACGTCTTTGAGCAAACCTACCGCGTCCCCCAGGTGCAGCAGACGCCCCTGGAAACCCACGTGTGCATCACCTATTGGGATGAGGACGACCGGCTGGTGATCCGCACAAGCACGCAGGTGCCCTTCCACGTGCGGCGCATCCTGGCGCCGGTGCTGGGGCTTTCGCCCAAACGCATCCGCGTGATCAAGCCGCGTATCGGTGGGGGCTTTGGATCAAAGCAAGAGGTGCTGATAGAGGACATCTGCGCCCATTTGACGATCGTCACTGGCAGGCCGGTGCGGCTGGAGTACACGCGGGAGGAGGAGTTCATCGCCAGCCGTTCGCGCCACCCCATGATCATCACCATGCGCACGGGCGTCAAAGCGGATGGCACGATTGTGGCCAACGAGATGCGGGTGCTCTCCAACACCGGGGCTTACGGCACACATGCGATGACGGTGGCGGGCAACACCGGCCACAAGGCCATGGCTTTATACAAGGCGCCTCATATCAGGTTCCATGCCGACGTCGTCTATACCAACCTGCCGCCGCCGGGTGCATTTCGCGGTTATGGCGTGCCGCAGGGCTTCGCCGCAGTGGAGCCGCATATGGAGTGGATCGCCCGTGAGCTGGGGATGGACCCGCTGGAATTCCGCCTGAAAAACGCGGTCAAGGCGGGCGATGAGCATCCGCTGTCGCGGGCGTGGAGTGAGGGGCGCGAGCCCAGGCCGGAGATCATCAAGACATGCGCCTTGGCCGATTGCGTGGCGCAAGGTGCGGCAGCGGTCAACTGGCATGAGCGCATGGCGCGAGACGACTGGCGCAGGGTCCCCGGCGCGCCGCAGATGAGGCGCGGGTTGGGCGTCGCCTGTGTGATGCAAGGCACGGCCATCCCCTATCTGGACATGGGCGCAGCGAGTATCAAGATCAACGATGATGGCTCGTTCAACCTGCTCGTCGGCGCGACCGACCTGGGCACGGGGTCGGACACGGTGCTGGCGCAGATGGCTGCGGAGGTCCTGGGCTGTCCGGTAGAAGACATCATCACGTATTCCTCGGACACCGATTTCACGCCCTTTGATAAGGGCGCATATGCCTCGTCCACGACGTATATCTCCGGCGCGGCGGTGGTGCGGGCGGCGCAGCAGGTGGCTGAGCAGATCAAAGCGGTGGCGGCGCGGATGCTGAGCCAGCGCGGCAGCCCCGTGGCCGCGTCCGACCTGGTGCTGCGCGATCGGGCGGTATGGGCGCCGGATGGGCGCAGCGTGACGCTGGAGGCGGTGGCGCTGGAGTCGTTGCACCACCGTGACCAGCATCAGATCATGGCTGTGGCATCGTATGTGTCGCCGGAGTCGCCGCCGCCCTTCGCCGCCCAGTTCGCCCAGGTGGTGGTGGACACCGAGACGGGCGAGGTGCAGGTGGAGAAGCTGGTCATGGCCGTAGATGCGGGGGTGATCGTCAACCCGGCGACAGCTTCGGGGCAGGTTGAGGGCGGTATGACGCAGGCGCTGGGCTACGCCCTGTGCGAGGAGATGTGCTACGATAGGCGAGGGCGGCTATTGACGACGCGCTTCGGCGATTATAAGATCTTTCAGGCGGACGAGATGCCGGAGCTCGTCACCATTTTTGTGGAGACCTATGAGCCGTCGCATCCCTTTGGTGTAAAAGCGGTGGCGGAGATCCCCATGGATGGGGTGGCGCCAGCGGTGATCAACGCCATCTACGACGCGGTTGGGGTCTGGGTGCGCGAGCTCCCGGCGACGCCGGAGCGGGTGTGGCGGGCGTTGCAGAGGCTGAGGGACAATGTGGAGAGAAAGCAGGGTGGCTGAGGTGGCAGGCTTTCAGTGAGTTCGGCGTGAGAGGGAGCTATACTATCTTTCGCCATATGGAAGCCATCTTTGAAGGCATCGCTGAAGCCGGACGTAAGGGACAGCCGGTAGCCCTGGTGACAGTGGTGCGGGCGCGTGGCTCGGTGCCGAGGCACGAGGGCTCCAAAATGCTCGTCTACCCCGACGGCTCCATCCTGGGCAGCGTCGGCGGTGGGGAGATGGAGGCACGGGCCATCGCCGAGGCCCTGGCGGCACTGAAAGAGGGCCGGCCCAGGCTGGTGGACTACACGCTGGTGAACCCAAAGGAAGGCGATCCAGGCATTTGCGGCGGCGAGGTGACAATGTTTGTTGATCCGCTGATACCGCCGCCGACGTTGCTTATCGTCGGGGCAGGGCATGTGGGACGTGCGGTGGCCTTTCTGGGCAGGTGGCTTGGTTTTCGTATAGTCATCTACGACGACCGGCCCGACTACGCTACATCGGAGGCAGTAGCGGACGCTGACCGGCGCCTGACCGGCCCACTGGACGAAGCCCTGAAGGATGTCCAGTTCACACCGGATACCTATATTGTCGCCGTGACGCGGTCGTATCCGATGGATGTGGCACTCTTGCGGCAGGTGCTTGACGTGCCTGCGGCCTACATCGGCATCATGGGCAGCCGGAGGCGCGTGCTGGAGGTGTTCAAGGCGCTGCGCGACGAGGGTGTGCCGGAGGAGAAGCTGGCGCGGGTGCATGGGCCAATCGGCCTGGAGTTGAACGCTGAGACGCCGGAGGAGATCGCGGTCAGCATCCTGGGCGAGATCATCATGCTGCGGCGGGGCGGGTCGGGCGAGCCGATGAAGATGATGGATCGGGGATAACGTTGTGAAAATCACGTCCATCATCTGGCTTGTGGTGTTCATCTATAAAACCAATCGTAGAGCGCTGATCCTAAGTGCACGCGACATGACCGATAAAGAACAGCGATTGTACCGAAAGGATTGAGGAATGGCGAAGATACCTGATTTCAAAACTTTAGATGAAGCGGTTGAATTCTGGGAGACCCATGACTCTGCCGATTACTGGGAGGGAATGGAGGAGGCTGCCTTTGAGGTGGATCTCCAACGGAACCTGCTCCATCCCAGGCTGATTGTCCTGACCCATCGGCCTGAGCGCTGCCCACGTTGTCAGCATGAGTTGGAGGATATTGTCATTGAATACGTCACCTGGAGCAATGGACATCTTATCATGATCCGTGATGTACCTGCGCTCCGATGTCGAGCCAATGGACATGAGTATATCTTGGAAAAGACGCTAGATCGCATTGAGAAGCTAATGCGTCTGGAAAGGACTCAGAAAATCCAACCGACTGGAACGCTTCAAGTCCCTGTGTTTGATCTGGGATCATCAGTGGATAAGGGAGCGTGAGGGACATCCGGCCAGGAAGCGTCCCAGCAGGGGCGGGTCGGGCGAGCCGATGAAGGTGATGGGAGACCCTCGCATCCGCGAGGCCGTGACAGAGTTACAGAATCACACATGAAGTCAAGATAATGTGGGAGATTTACTACACACCGAGATCCGTTGACGAAGTCCTGGACCTGCTGGCGCGGTACGGCAAGGAAGCGCGCATCATTGCCGGTGGCACCGACATCATCATTGAACTGGAGCGTAAGATCCGCCGGGCCCCCATTCTGATTGATATTACGCACATCCCCGGCCTGGACGAGATCACGCTGGATGACCAGGGTTGGATTCACCTCGGCCCGCTGGTGACGCACAACCGGGTTGTCGCCTCGCCGCTCATGGTGGAGCGGGCCTTCCCCCTGGCGCGAGCCTGCTGGGAGGTCGGTGCGCCGCAGATCCGCAATCGCGGCACAATCGCGGGCAACCTGATCACCGCATCACCGGCGAATGACACGATCACGCCGTTGTGGGCGATGGACGCGACGGTGACCCTGGCAAGCGCGCGCGGGCGCCGCACGTTGACTTTCCCCGAATTCTTCCTGGGCGTGCGCCAGACGGCCATGGCCGACGATGAAATGATGGTGGACATTGCCTGCCCCGCGCTCAAGCCGGGCGAACGCGGCACGTTTATCAAGGTGGCGTTGCGGCGGGCGCAGGCGGTCTCCGTGGTGAACATCGCCGCCGTAGTTGATTTTGACGGGCCGGTCGTGCGGCAGGCACGGCTGGCCTACGGCAGCGTCGCGCCGACGATCGTGCGGGCGCACGAGGCCGAAGCCTGGCTGGTTGGGAAGACGCTGGATGAAGCGGTGATCAGGCGAGCTGGAGAGCTGGCGATGGGGGCTGCGCGCCCGATTGACGACGTGCGTGCCACAGCGGAATATCGGCGCGAGATGGTGCGCGTGACGACCGAACGGGCGTTGCGGGCACTGCGCGCCGGGACAGAACGCGAGGATTGGCCGGCCCATCCGGTCATGCTCTGGGGCCACACAGACGGGCGCTTTCCGACAGGGCCTGGCCCGATGATGGAGCACAGGACGGACGGTGACGAGGTCATTGTGACCCGGATCAACGGCCAGCTCTACACGATCCGTGGGGCCAATGATAAGACACTGCTCAGGATGCTGCGCGAGGACGCGGGCCTGACCGGCACGAAGGAGGGCTGTGCGGAAGGTGAATGCGGGGCGTGTACGGTGTTCCTGGATGGGATGGCGGTGATGGCCTGCATGGTGGCGGCGCCCCGCGCCCATGGGGCTGAGATCGTCACGGTTGAGGGGCTGGCGCGGGACGGGAACTTGCACCCGATCCAGCAGGCGTTCATTGAAGAGGGCGCGGTGCAGTGTGGCTATTGCACGCCTGGCTTTATCATGGCCGGAGCCATGCTCCTGGCCGAGCGACCCTGGCCATCGCGTTGGGAGATCGCCCAAAGCATCACGGGCAACCTGTGCCGCTGTACCGGTTACTATAAAATCCTGGCGGCGATTGAGCGAGCCGCGCAGATGGGACGGAGAGCGAGTGACAAAGGGACATAGGAGGCGATCATGGCTTATCGGCCTGCATATAGACCCCCGGTAAAGAAGCCGGATCCGGCACGCCGTGCCTGCCTGGGCGTGATCTATTTCATCGCTTTGGCGCTGGTCGCCTTTGGCCTGTATACCCTGATTGACAGCCGGGTAGGGCTTCGGCAGGTATTGCAAGTGGGCAAGGAGGTGCCGGACATGGTGTTGACGGTGGTGGGATCACTGGCTCTCTTGCTGATCCTGCACCTGATGGTCCTGTTCGGCGTGTCTATCGTGCGTGGAGCGAGGACGGATGGCACTCGGCCTTAGTTTGCCGCGGATTGACGCGCGCGGCAAAGTCACCGGTGAGACCCTGTTCCCCGGCGACATCGCCATGCCGGGGATGCTGCACATGAAGATCCTGTTCGCGGGCCGCCCGCACGCCCGCATTCGCCGCCTGGACACGTCTCGCGCTGAGGCTGTCCCTGGCGTCGTCGCCGTGCTCACGGCGAAAGATGTCCCTGTCAATGAGTATGGGCTGATCATCAACGACCAGCCGGTGCTGTGTGGCCCTGGTAGCCGCAAAGAAGGTGCGGATGTCGTGCGCTTCATTGGCGATCAGGTGGCACTGGTCATCGCGGAGACGGAGAAGGCGGCGACGATAGGGCGCGATCTGATTGAGGTGGAGTACGAGGATTTGCCGCTGGTGACGGACCCCATCGCGGCCATGCAGCCGGATGCGCCCCTGGTTCATCCAGAGCTGGGGACGAATATCCTCAAGCATTACCGTATCCGCAAGGGGGATATTGAAGCGGGGTTTGCCCAGGCGGATGTGATCGTGGAGGGGACATACCACACCCCATATCAGGAACACGCTTATCTCCAGCCAGAGGCCGGGCTGGCCTATATAGACGAGGCCGGGCGGGTTACGGTGGTGGTGGCCGGGCAGTGGACGCATGAGGATCAGCAGCAGATCGCCCACGCGCTTGACCTGCCGCTGGAGCAGATTCGGGTGATCTACCCGGCGATTGGGGGCGCGTTCGGTGGGCGCGAGGATATGTCGGTGCAGATCGTGCTGGCGCTGGCAGCCTGGAAGTTGCGCCGCCCGGTCAAGATCGTGTGGAGCCGCGAGGAGTCCATCATCGGCCACCACAAGCGCCACCCGATGACCTTCCGCACGCGCTGGGGCGCCACCCGCGAGGGCAAGATCGTGGCTGCCGAGGTGGAGGCCATCGCTGACGCGGGGGCGTATGCATATACCTCCACCAAGGTGCTGGGCAACACCACGCTGATGTGCACCGGCCCCTACGAGATCCCCCATGTCAAGGTGGACACATACGCGGTGTACACCAACAATATTCCCACCGGCGCGTTTCGCGGCTTCGGCGGGCCGCAGGGGCTGTTTGCGGCGGAGATGCAGGTGAACAAGCTGGCGGAGGCGCTCCACATGGACCCGGTGGCGTTGCGGCGGCGCAACCTGTTGCGGGAGGGCAGCCTGGCTTCCATCGGTGCGCCCTTCCCGCCTGGGGTGACGATTGAGCAGGTGGTGGAGAGGGCGGCTGAGTACTGGGCTGCGCCGAGAGAGGAGGGGGCAAGCTACCCCAGCGTTTACGCTGGGGTGCGCCATCCCGACGAGGGAGCAGGGACGAGGGAGAGGGCAGGGGTAAGGGTGCGCGGGCGCGGTTTCGCCTGTGGCTTCAAGAACGTTGGTTTTAGCTTCGGCGCTCCGGAGCGATGCTGGGCCACAGTGGAGTTGCACGGAGGCGCTGAGATTGAACAGGTGGTGGTGCGCCACGCCGGGGCAGATGTGGGCCAGGGGGCCCACACGGTGATCGTGCAAATGGCGGCGGAGGCTGCCGGTGTGCCTGTGGAGCGGGTGAAGCTGATCGCCTCAGACACCGCCGAGACAGGCGATTCGGGCAGCGCCTCGGCTTCGCGGATGACGTTTATGGCAGGCAATGCCCTGCGCGGGGCGATGGAAGAGGCCCTGAAGAAGTGGCGCGAGGAGGAACGCCCGGCGGTGGCCACCTATGTGTACCGCCCGCCAGCGACCACACCGTTTGACCCGGAAACCGGCCACTCTGAGCACCCCAATTTCGCCTATGGCTACGTTGCCCAGATAGCTGAGGTGGAGGTGGACACCGAAACCGGGCATGTGCGTCTCGTCCGCGTCGTTTCCGTGCACGATGTGGGCCGGGCGGTGAACCCGCAGCTCATTCAAGGGCAGATTGAGGGGGGCGTGGTACAGGCGCAGGGCTATGCGCTGATGGAGAACCTGGTAGTGCGCGAGGGGCGCATCCTCAATCCTTACCTGAGCACGTATCTCATCCCCACTGTGCTGGATATTCCCGATGAGGTGCAATCCATCATCCTGGAATATCCCGATCCGCGCGGGCCCTGGGGCGTGCGCGGCATGGGGGAGATGCCCTTTCTGCCGCTGGCGGCGGCCATCATGGCCGCTGTCCACGATGCCACCGGCGTCTGGTTTGATGCCTTTCCCTTAACGCCGGATCGCGTGTTGGCAGGGTTAAAGTTGAAGCCTTCAGCGGCTGGCATTTAGCGCGACAAGTTTGTGGGCACCTGAGATGCTTCGCTATCGCAGATGCTTCACTATCGCAGATTCTTCGCTATCGCTCAGCATGACATCCTGTTGTCATTCTGAGCGTAGCGAAGAATCTCATCGTCCTTGTCATTCTGAGCGCAGCGAAGAATCTCGTCGTCGGCACCTGAGATGCTTCGCTATCGCAGATGCTTCGCTATCGCAGATGCTTCGCTATCGCTCAGCATGACAGCATCGCCCGGCATGACAGCATCGCTCAGCATGACATCCTGTTGTCATTCTGAGCGCAGCGAAGAATCTCGTCGTCGGCACCTGAGATGCTTCGCTATCGCAGATGCTTCGCTATCGCAGATGCTTCGCTATCGCAGATGCTTCGCTATCGCAGATGCTTCGCTATCGCTCAGCATGACATTAAAGTTGAAGCATTCAGCGGTCAGCTTTTTATCTGACTACTGACTACTGGCTACTGACTACTGATTGCTGATAGCTCCCTATGCGCTTTGACGAATTCCCCTCTCCCATCGCCTTTCCCGACGTGCTCATTGTGATCAAAGGGGCGGGCGATCTGGCGACAGGTGCGGCCTACCGGCTGCACCAGGCCGGTTTCCCGCTGGTGATGACCGAACTACCTCAGCCACTGGTTGTGCGCCGGGCGGTGGCCTTCGCCGAGGCGGTCTATAGCGGTTGGACCCGCGTGGAGGGCGTTGTGGCGCGGCGTGTTGCTGATGCGCTGCAGGCGCGGGAGGTGGCCTTGCAGGGAGAGGTCCCCGTCCTGGTTGATCCGGGGGCCGCCTGCCTGAGGGTGCTGTCCCCCCTGATCCTGGTGGATGCCATTATGGCCAAGCGCAATACCGGGACGCGCATCACTGATGCGCCGCTGGTGATCGCGCTGGGGCCGGGGTTCGTCGCCGGTCAGGATTGCCATGCAGTGGTGGAGACGAATCGGGGGCACTGGCTGGGGCGGGTGTATTGGAGCGGGTCGGCGGAGGCGGACACAGGCAAGCCCGCAGCGGTGGCGGGGTACCAGGCGGAACGCGTGCTGCGGGCGCCCTGCGAGGGCCTGGTGGAGACGTTTTGCCAGATCGGTGAGAGAGTCCAGCAAGGGCAGCGCGTGGCCGTAGTCGCCGGGCAGGATGTTGTGGCGCCCTTTGATGGCGTGGTGCGCGGGCTGATCCACGCGGGGGTGAAGGTGCGGGCCGGACTGAAGATCGGCGATATAGACCCCCGGGCGCAGCGCGAGCATTGCTTCACTATCTCCGACAAGTCGCTGGCAGTGGGCGGTGGCGTGCTTGAGGCTGTCTTAGCCTCGCCGATGGTGCGGGCGCGGATGCGCGGCTAAGATGGAGCTTTATCGCGCCCTGCGTGTTGCCAGACGTGACCTTGTCGCCTTCGTAGGGGCGGGCGGCAAGACCACAGCCATGCTCCGCCTGGCCAACGAGCTGGTTGCTGCTGGATACAACGTTGTAGTCACCACGACCACCCATATTTACCCTCCAGCCGGAGGGCAGCCGCTGATCGTCTCGTCAGATGAATCTGATCTGTGCCAGCGTGTGCGCGAAGCGCTGGAGCAAAGCCGCCTGGTCGTCGTCGCCAGTGAGCGCACACAGACGCCTGAGGGCACAAAGCTGGTCGGTGTCCGGCCTGAGGTTACGGCGGCACTGCGCCATGAAGCGGGGGCGGATGTGGTCCTGGTGGAAGCGGACGGGGCACGGGGGCGGCTGCTCAAAGCCCCGGCCGCACATGAGCCGGTGATTCCAACGACCTCTACGCTGGTGGTCCCGCTGGCCGGATTGAGCGTGATCGGATGTCCCTTGTCCCCTGAGGCTGTGCACCGGCCTGAGGGGGTGGCTGCACTGACGGGCCTGCAGCCGGGCGAACCTATCACACTGAAGGCTGTGGCCACGCTCCTGAGCCATCCGCAAGGAGGTCTCAAGGGGGTTCCAGCCGGGGCGCGGGTGATCGCCTTGCTTAATCAGGCCGATGATGCCGGGCGCTTCCAGGCTGGACAGGCACTCGCCGGGCTTTTGCTCCAGGCGCAGCGTTTTGAGGCAGTCTGCATTGGCCATGTGACCCGCGCCGATCAGCCGGTAGGCGAGAGGCACGACCGGGTAGCAGCGGTCATCCTGGCGGCTGGCGCCGGGCGGCGCTTTGGCGGCTTGAAGCAACTGGCGTTATGGCGGGGGCAGCCGCTGCTGGGGCATGTTATTGAAGCTGTGCTCGCCAGCCAGGTCCGTGAGGTGGTGGTCGTGGTGGGATACGAGGCGGATCGGGTGAGTGCTTTCGTTCGGGCTAGGTGGCCTAAACTTCGCATAGTGGTCAATCCCAACTGGCCCCAAGGCCAAAGCACCTCCATGCAGGCTGGCCTCCAGGCACTGTCTCCAGAGAGCGCGGCGGCGTTGTTCGTCCTGGCTGACCAGCCGCGCCTGTCCGCCGGGGTCATCAACGCGCTGATTCAGCGGCGCCGCGAGACATTGGCGCCGATCATTGTCCCGACATACGGGGGGCAGCGCGGCAACCCGGTGCTGTTTGACCGCGCACTCTTCCCAGAGTTGATGGCCGTAACGGGCGATGTGGGCGGACGAGGGCTGATCCAGACATACGCGGATCAGGTGGCCTGGCTGCCACTCAGCGCCGGGGCCGCGCCCGGCGATGTGGATCGCCTGGAGGATCTGGTTGAGGCGTAAAAAACGAATGGCGGACTGCCATACCGTGTCCGCCATTCGTATAATCAGGGTCCCCGCCCTATCCCTATCCTATCCTCATTATAAAGGCGATCTATGTACGATCAATGCATACCTGGATAGAGAATGGTTAGAAATTGGGTAAAATGTGCCTATCCCATAGCCCCAAATGGCCTGGGGCCTGTCAAGGCAGGGTATAATCATAACTATGGCTTCTCATCACAATAGACTTAAAATCCTTGTCACTGGCGGGGCCGGTTTCATCGGCTCACATGTCGTAGATGCCCTGTTGGATGCAGGGCATGAGGTCGTTATCGTGGATGACCTCTCTACCGGGCGGGAGTCTAACATCAACCCACGCGCCCGCTTCTACCGCATGGACATCCGCGACCCCGCCCTGAGCCAGGTGTTTGAGCGCGAACGCTTTGATGTGGTCAATCACCATGCAGCGCAGATGGACGTGCGTAAGAGCGTCGCCGATCCGCTGTTTGACGCCGATGTGAACATACGGGGGTCGTTGAACATCCTGGAATGCGCCCGTAAGAGCGGTGTGCGCAAGATTGTGTACATCTCCACCGGCGGGGCCGTCTACGGTGAGCCAGAATACCTGCCCTGCGATGAGGCCCACCCGGTCAACCCCATCTGTCCTTATGGGGCCAGCAAGCATACGGTGGAGCACTACCTCTATATGTACCAGATCCTCTACGGCCTGGCCTATGCTGTGCTGCGCTATCCCAACGTGTATGGTCCGCGCCAGGACCCCAACGGCGAAGCGGGCGTGGTGGCTATCTTCATCGGGCAGATGCTGGCCGGGAAGCAGCCGACGATCTTCGGCAACGGGGAGCAAGAGCGCGACTTCGTTTATGTAGGCGACTGCGCCCGCGCCAACCTGCTGGCCATGCAAGAGCATGTCCAGGGCATCTTCAACATCGGCTCCGGGCGCGGCACCACCATCAACCAGATTTATACGCTCCTGAGCGCGATCACGGGCTACCGCCGCCCGCCGGTCTATGGCCCACCCAGAGCGGGTGAGACCTTCCGCATCTTCCTGGACGCCACAAAAGCCCGGCGCGAGATGGGCTGGGCGCCTCAGGTCAGCCTGGAGGAAGGCCTGCGCCGGACAGTGGACTACTTCCGCACCCAGGAGGTGGGCGCGGCCCAGGGGTGACTCTTGTAGGGGGCGTAATTCATTGCGCCCCTCCTCAGGCACTCTGGCATCTGACGACTACTACTACACCGTAAACGGTGTAGCTTGGCTAGCGAGTGCCGATCGCCTCGTGCAGGGCCTGCAGGCCGCGCTCAACCAGCGCCCTGTCCGCCTGGGAGCCCATGTGGCCGATGCGGAAGACCTTGCCCTCTAGCGGGCCCAGGCTGCCGCCCATGACCACGCCGCGCTGGCGCAGGCGCTGATCCAGCTCTTGCCAGGTCAGGTGAGGTGGCACCTTGACCGCCGTCACCGTCGGCGAGCAGGCGGCTTCATCTACCGGGAATAGCTCCAACCCCATAGCGCGGATGCGCTCTCTAGTGGCCTGGGCGACGCTGCGATGGCGGTTGAAGACATTTTCCAGGCCCTCATTTAAGACCGCTTTGACAGCGACATGGAGGGCGGCCAGCGAGGCCCAGCTCGGCGTGTACGGGAACCAACGGCGCTCCAGGGCATCGCGGAAGGGCAGGAGCGCGTCATAGCCGGGGTAGTTCACCTGAGCGATGATCTCCCAGGCCCGCTCACTCACGGCCACAATCGCCAGGTCGGGGAAGGCTGAGAGGGCCTTCTGCGTGCCCACCAGGCACAGGTCAATGCCCCAGTCGTCTGCACGCACCGGCACCCCCGCCGCGCTAGATACAGCGTCCACGTAATACAGGGGCACCTCGTACTTGCGCACCAACATGCCGATCTCAGCGACCGGGTTGAGCGTGCCGGAGGGCGTCTCGCAGTGGACAGCGGTCACCATCTTGGGGCGGAATTGCCGGATGGCCTTCTCCACCTCATCGGGGTCGGCAACGCGGTCGTAGCCGAACTCCACGTATCTGACCTGCGCGCCGATCTGTTCGGCCATCTCGCCGATGCCATGGCCGAAGACGCCGGTGCTGACCGCCAGGACGCGGTCGCCCTGGACGATGCAGCTTTTGAGCGCACCCCACAGCGCCAGCATCCCCTCGCCGGTCATGATGGCCATCTTGTTTGCCGTGCCCAGGATGGCGCCCAGGCCCGCCTGGACGCGGGCGTACTCGGCGCTGTACTCCGGCTCCAGATCCGCCGAGCCATAATCGGTGAGATAAGCTTCGCGCACAGCCTGCGGCACTCGCGTTGGGCCGGGTACAAGTGGCACTTCGTACGTGATCATGGTGCGATCCCCTCTCCCATTTTGTCATTCTGAGCGCAGCGAAGAATCTGGTCGTCGGCACCTGAGATGCTTCGCTATCGCAGATGCTTCGCTATCGCAGATGCTTCGCTATCGCTCAGCATGACAGCATCGCCCGGCATGACAGCATCGTTCAGTATGACATCCTGTTGTCATTCTGAGCGCAGCGAAGAATCTGGTCGTCGGCACCTGAGATGCTTCGCTATCGCAGATGCTTCGCTATCGCAGATGCTTCGCTATCGCTCAGCATGACATCAAAGTTGAAGCATTCAGCGGTCCGCTTTTTATCGCCCATCCGCACGCTGAGGCTGAACGCTGATAGCTGAATGCTGGTAGCTACCTGGCGGTGGCCTTCGCCTGCGCTGATTCTAGCATAAGTTAGCGGCAGAGGCGAATGGGATGATATAATGTAGGCCTCACAGGAGGCGAACGCCATGGGCAACATCTTGATCCGCCATAGTGATGTGGTCACGCTAGATGATGCAGGAACGATCTTATTCGGGGCGGACATCGCCATTGAGGGTAAGGTGATCCGTGCCATCGGCACAACGCCGCCCGATTTCCGCGCCGATGAGGTGATTGACGCTGCCGGCCACGTGGCCATGCCGGGGTTCTTCAATGCCCACTGCCATGCCCCTATGACGTTTGAGCGCGGCTGGGCAGAGGACCTGCCGCTTGACCGCTGGTTCAACGAGCGCATCTGGGTGGCCGAATCGGCGCTGACCGAGGAGGACGTGTATTGGGGCGCGGCGCTGGCCGCCTGCGAGATGATCCGCTCTGGCACGGTGGCTTTCGCCGATCACTATTTCTACATGGACCGCGTCGCCGAGGTGGTGGAGCAGAGTGGGTTGAAGGCCGCGCTCACCTGGTGCGTGTTCGGCATCGGCGCGGAGGCCGAGATCGGGCCGGGGTTGGAGGGGACCATAGAGTTCGTGAAGCGCTGGCAGGGCGGGGGCGATGGGCGTATCCGCACGCTCCTGGGGCCGCATTCCCCCTACGTCTGTCCGCCGGAGTTTCTGGCCGAAGCCGCCGGGCGGGCGCAGGAGTTGGGCGTGGGTGTGCACATCCACGTGGCTGAGTCTATGGCGCAGGTGGAGAACTCCCTGCGGCAGTATGGGCGGACGCCGGTGGCGCACCTGGAGCAATTGGGCGTCTTGGATGTGCCCTGCATCGCTGCCCACTGCATCTATCTGACCGAGGACGACCGGCGCATCCTGGCGGAGCGCGGCGTCCACGTGGTACAGTGTCCCAAGACGCACCTGAAACTGGCGATGGGCGCGACGCCCGTGCCAGACCTCCTGGCGCGGGGGGTTAACGTGGCGCTGGGCAGCGATGGCCCTGGGTCAAACAACACGATGGACATGTTTGAGGTGGCTCGCCTGGCGGCGCTGATCCAGAAGCACGAGCTGAACGACGCGATGGCCATGCCCGGCGACACAGTCCTGCGCCTGGCAACGCGCAACGGGGCTCAGGCGATGGGCTTTGAAGGTAGCGGCGTGCTCGCGCCGGGCCGCCCGGCGGACCTCATCCTGGTGGACTTTGATCGGCCTCACCTGCGCCCGCGCCACAACCTGGTCGCCAATCTGGTGTATGCCGCCTGTGGCGCCGATGTCAGCCACGTGATCGTGGATGGCCGCCTGCTCATGCGCGATGGCGAGCTTTTGACGTTGGATGAAGAGCGCATCCTGGCGGAGGCGGAGCGGCGTGCGTTGCGCATGGTAGGGGAAGAGATGCGCATCGTCCGGGAGTACCGCGCATAGCCGCTGTGCCCCGGCGGTGCCACGTTCAGAATGACAACCTGAAAATGACAAAAGGAGGATCGGGTCTCTATGGACTGGCTCACTGACCCCCAGACGTGGATCGGGCTGGTGACGCTTGTGGTGCTTGAGGTTGTCCTGGGAATTGATAACATCATATTTATTTCTATCCTGGTGGGGAAGCTCCCCAGCAGCCAGCAGGACAGGGCCCGGCTGACCGGCCTGGGGCTGGCAATGGGCATGCGCATCTTGCTGCTCCTGACCATTTCCTGGATCATCGGGCTGACGCAGCCGCTGTTTGAGGTGTTCGGCTTTGATGTCTCCGGGCGCGATCTCGTCCTGGCCGGGGGTGGGCTGTTCCTGGTAGCCAAGGCCACGCAGGAGATCCACCAGCGGCTGGAGGGCGAGGAAGGCCATTCCTCGGCGAAGGTCGCGGCAACGTTCTCCAATGTGATCCTCCAGATCATGCTATTGGACATCGTGTTCTCGCTGGACTCGGTGATCACGGCGGTGGGGATGGTCAATCAGATCCCGGTCATGGTCGCCGCGGTGATCATCGCCGTGATCTTCATGATGATCGCCTCAGGCTCCATCAGCGCCTTCATCCACCGCCACCCCACGATCAAAATGCTGGCGTTGGCCTTCCTCCTGCTGATCGGCGTGACGCTGCTGGTGGAGGCATTGCACCAGCACATCCCCAGGGGCTATATTTACTTCGCGATGGCCTTCTCGGTCTTTGTGGAACTGCTCAACCTGAGGGCAGCGCGGGCGGAGAAGCCGGTGGAGTTGCGCGAGCCGTATGTGCCGGAACGCGGGGCGAAGGGGGCTAAGGCGTCGTAATCAGGGGGTACGCACGACAATCACTGCTCTGGCTCTGGCCTGCTGCTCTCTATCCCAGGTGATGAGAGGGATTCCCAGGTAACGCGCCAGGGCGACGTAGACAGCGTCAGCGCCCCGTAGTCGCAAGTCGGCAGCCAATTCAGCGGCTTCCTTGCCCAGGCGAGCATCTACAGAAACCAGGCGCAGGTTCGGGATACGGAGGACAGCGTTGGCTGCCCGGTGGCCAAGGTCTGGTTGGCCGGTACGCCGTGAGATGGCTCCGGCAACTTCTGAGAGCAAGAGGGCTGGTATGATGATAATCCCTCCATCAGCCAGGTATCGGTTCAGCCACAAGCGGCTGGCAGCGTAGTTTATATCTGGCGGAACCAGTGCGCTCACCCAGACGCTGGCATCCATTACTGTCATAGTTCGCGCCGCTCTTCGCTGACAGCTTCGGTGGCTGTTACCCCTTCCGGCCAGTGGGCGCCGATTTCAGCCGCCAACTGATCCAGCTCTGTCCAGACAGATCCCAATACTTCGGGCGTGGGCTCAGATGGAGTTACAGGGATCAGGCGGGCCACGACCCGCCCATGATAAGTCACCTGAAACTCTTCCTTGTTCTCCCGCACACGGCGCACGATCTGGCTGGCGTGTTCCTTCAGCTCACGAATTCCAATCGTACGCATATTCCCTCCATTGTGACTACAATTGTATCCACATTATAGCCGAAACCGGGTTGCGCGTCAAGGCGAACAGTGCATAATGGAGAAGAGACGGCCTTCAGTTGTGCTGACTGAGCGCCTGCTGAATCTCCCCCACAACCATTGCGTCCGCCTCCAGGCGCAGTGCCTTCATAAGCGCCTGCCTGGCCTGTACGCCCCCGATCCGCCCCAACGCCCAGGCTGCATGGCCACGAACCAATGGCTCCGGGTCATGCAATGCCTGGATGAGCGCGGGAACCGCCTGTGGGTCACCCCAATTGCCCAATGCCACGGCCACATTGCGCAACAGGCCACGCCGTTTCGCCCGCATGACCGGTGTGCCACGAAAACGGGCACGGAAGCCGGCCTCGTCCAGGCCGATCAGGTCAAGGAGGGGCGGCGCGGCGCGGCTGAGATCCACCGGGCGGAAAAGCGGCTCATGCGTTGGGCGGGCGAAGCGCAGGTTCCAGGGGCAGACCTCCTGGCAGATGTCGCAGCCGAAGATACGGTTGCGCATCCGCGGGCGCAGGTCGGTGGGAATAGGGCCTCGCAACTCAATCGTCAGATAGGAGATGCAACGGCGGCTATCCAGGACATAAGGGGAGACGAAGGCCTCGGTCGGGCAGGCCACCAGGCAGCGTGTGCATCGGCCACAGCCTATACGCGACGGCTGCGGCAGATCGGGTTCAATTTCCACATCTGCCAGGACCTCACCCAGGAAGAGATAGGAGCCCAGGCGTGGGTGGATCAGGCAGGTGTTCTTGCCGGTGAAGCCCAGGCCCGCCTGGACGGCCACGTCGCGCTCCAGCACCGGGCCGGTATCCACATATACCCTGGTGGCGACCGCGCAGCCCGCTTCCGCCTGGATAAAGGCAGCCAGGGCCTTCAGGCGCGGAAGCATAAGATCATGGTAGTCGGCACCCCAGGCATAGTTGGAGATGATGCCCCGCGAGGGGTCGTTGAGGATGTCGTCGGGCAGCCTGATCGTGTGGTAGCTCAGGCCCACCGAGACGACCGAGCGGGCGCCGTCCAAAATGTTGCGCGGGTCCTGACGGCGCGCTGGCTCACGCGCCATATAGGCCATCGTGCCCGCGTACCCGGCCTCCAGCCAGGCGATGAACTCTGCCGCGTGGGGGCTGGGCTGTGCTGGCGCGATCCCGACCAGATCAAAGCCCAGCGCATAGGCGCGGGATATGATCCGGTCGCGGAGAGAGGTGCTCATCTTGTCAATGCAGCACTCTTCTCGGCGATCCGCTGAAGCAGCGCCTGGAATGAATCGGCGAACGCCTTCACACCCTCAACCTGTAACTCCTGCGTGATCTGACCCAGATCAATGCCCACTTCAACCAGCCAATCCATCACCGCGTAAGCCTCCTCTAGCTTCTCCTCAAGCGTGGGGCGGACGACGCCATGATCGCGGAAGGCCTCAATCGTGACAGGCGGCATGGTGTTCACCGTATTTGGGCCGATCAATTCCTCAACATAATAGGTATCCCGGTAGGCCGGGTTCTTGGTGCTGGTGCTCGCCCAGAGTGGGCGTTGCAGGCGGGCGCCTTGCGCCTTCAGCCGGGCAAAGCGCGGGCCGTTGAAGACCTGTTTAAACCGCTGGTAGGCCAGCTTGGCGCTGGCGACCGCAGCCTTGCCCAGCAGGCGGCGCAACGCCTCCCGCTCCCCAGGGGCGGTGGCCTGCTCCATCTTCGCCTGAAGCTGCCGATCCACCTTCGTATCTATCCGGCTGACAAAGAAGCTGGCTACCGAGGCGGTATGATCCAGGGGTTTATTCTCCTGCAGGCGGCGTTCCAGCGCATTTAAGTAGGCATTGGCCACCTGGTCGTAGTGGGCCAGCGAGAACATCAGGGTGATGTTGATGTTGAGGCCATCGTACAGAAGCTGCTCAATCGCGGGGATCCCTGCTGGGGTCGCCGGGACCTTGATCATCAGGTTGGGGCGGTTGACCTGAGCCCACAGGCGATGGGCCTCCGCAATGGTCGCCTGGGTGTCGTGGGCCAGCGCAGGCGAGACCTCCAGGCTGACGAAGCCGTCGCCGCCCCCGGTCTCCTCGTAGATCGGGCGGAAGAAATCGGTAGCCAGGCGCACGTCCTCGGTTGCCAGCGCCTCGTAAATGTGGAGCGGCGATCTGCCTTCGGCGGCCAGCGAGCGGATAGGGTCATCGTACTCCGTGCCTTCGCTAATGGCCTTCTCAAAAATGGTTGGGTTGGCGGTCATACCGCGCAGACCGTCTTCGTCTATCAGCCGCTGGAGTTCACCGGAGGTGAACAATCGCCGGTGGATGTTATCGTACCAGAAGCTCTGCCCATAACGCTGCAACTGAACCAGTGGGTTATCAGCTCGCATCATCCCTCCTCGGTGTTCAGGCGGTCGCGCGCTATTGTAGACGGAATACGTCAATTATACCACTGTGGACAGGGCGGGGCAGCCCGGCCCCTAAAAGAACGATTGACAACCCAGGTCGCCCCGGTTATACTGTTCAGCATGAACTCGCTCATGAACTATTTCAGCCACCAACTCAGCGCGATGACTGCGCTCCTGGAACACATTGTCCAATTGGAATCGCCCACGACGAATAAAGCCGCTGTAGACCGCTTAGGCGCGTTCCTGGCCGAAGAGGTGCGGAACCTGGGCGCGGAGGTGACACTGGACCGGCAGGCAGGCGCTGGCGACCATGTGGTCGCGCGCTGGGGACAGGGCGATGGCCAGGCGCTGATCCTGTGCCATATGGATACGGTGTGGGACATCGGGGCACTGCCCTTGCGCTATGAGGATGACCGCCTGTATGGGCCGGGCGCTTACGATATGAAGGGCGGCATCGTCATTGCCATCAGCGCCCTGCGCGGGCTGCGTGACCTGGGCCTGTGGCCGCCGCTGCCGATCACGCTGCTGCTTACCTCGGATGAAGAGCGCGGCAGCCGCACGTCGCGGGCGTTGATTGAGGCAGAGGCGCGGCGCAGCCGTCTGGCTCTCTGCCTGGAGCCAGCCCTCTCCAACGGCGCCCTCAAGACGCGGCGTAAAGGCACCGGCCTGTTTCGCGTCACAGCTTATGGCCGGGCCGCCCATGCGGGCGCTGACCACGAGAAGGGCATCAATGCCATTGAAGAGTTGGCCCACCATGTCCTGGCCCTGCAACGCCTGACGGATTACGCCGTGGGGACAACGGTGAGTGTGGGGCGGATTGAAGGCGGGACGCGTTCCAACGTTGTTCCGGGCAAGGCCTGGATGTGGGTAGATGTGCGCGTCGCCAACCGCGCGGAGAGCGAACGGTTAACCCAGGCCATCCACAGCCTCAAACCTGTCCTGCCCGGTGCCCGCCTGGAGGTGCATGGCGGGATGAGCCGCCAGCCAATGGAACGCACCCCGCTGATCGCGCAGACCTTCGCCTGGGCGCAGTCAGTCGCCGCCGGGCTGGGGATCACGCTGCTGGAGGGCGCCACCGGGGGCGGCAGCGACGCCAACTTCACTGCGGCCCTGGGCGTCCCCACACTTGACGGCCTGGGGGTTGTGGGCGATGGCGCCCACGCCGTGAATGAGCATGCCGTCCTGTCAAGCCTGCCGCAGCGAGCGGCGTTGCTGGCGGCGTTGCTGAGCGCGGCAGCGGATTTCACCCCTGGAAATATGACCGTCCTCCCATTGTCAGCGCCGGATGCTGCGGTATGATAGTGGATAAGCTGGACGCGCAGGAAAGCGCCGTGAGTATGAAAATCATCGTCGTGATCCCCACGTACAACGAGGCCGACAACCTGCCGCCCCTGACCGAGGCCCTGTGGGCCTTGGGTCTGCCGGGGCTGGAGATCCTGGTGGTTGATGACAACTCGCCCGATGGCACCGGTCAGGTCGCCGATCAACTGGCCGAACGCTGGCCGGGCAGGTTCCACGTGATCCACCGGCCTGGCAGGGGCGGGCTGGGCACGGCCTACATCACTGGCTTCAAGCGGGCGCTGGAATTGGGGGCGCACTATATTGTGCAGATGGATGCCGATTTCTCCCATTCGCCCGCCTACATCCCCCGCTTTCTTGAAGCCATCCGCGATGCCGATGTGGTGGTGGGTTCGCGCTATGTGCCGCAGGGCAAGCTGGATGAGCGTTGGGGCACGGGGCGGTTGCTCCTGAGCCGCTGGGGCAACTTCTATGCCAAACTGATCCTGGGCATCAAGGTGCAGGACGCGACCGCCGGGTTCAAACTCTGGCGGCGCGAGACGCTCCTGGGCATCCAACTGGACCGCATCCGCTCCAGTGGCTATATTTTCCAGGTGGAGATGACCTACGTCGTGGAGAAGCTGGGCTACCGTATCCTGGAGATCCCCATTTACTTTGAAGACCGCCGCGTGGGCCAGTCCAAGATGACCCTGGGTGTCAAGCTGGAAGCCGCCTGGCGCACCTGGGAGGTGTGGTGGCGGCATCGGCATCTCACACCTGCCGCGCGCGCCCCGGCCCCACCACTGCCGGCGCACGCTCAGGTCAAGGACGGATAACGGATAGAAGCCCCGCTAATGTGGTATAATGAGCCATTGTGCGCAAGCGGTGGCCTGATGTGTTCATCCTGGCGGGGCTGCTGGCCCTGCCGACCCTGCTCTACTGGCCCGTTATCTTCGGCGGGCGTACCCTCATTCCGGCAGATAACCTCTTCACGTTTGAGCCATGGCGCTCGTTTGCGCAGCAGTTCGGCATCAGCACGCCCCACAATAGTCTGCTCTCCGACCTGATCCTGGAGAATTACGTCTGGAAGCGGTTCATTCTGGAGAGCCTGCGGGCAGGCCAGCCGCCCCTATGGAACCCCTACCTCTTCGCCGGGGTGCCTTTCCTGGCCGCGGGCCAGCATTCGGCGCTGTATCCCTTTAGCCTCATCTTCTATATCTTCCCCCTGTGGTGGGCCTACGGCGCATTCGCAGTCTCACAGGTGTTCCTGGCGGGTGCGTTCATGTACCTGTTCATGCGCGTGCTCGGCGTGGGCCGGCTGGGGGCTACGCTGGCGGCGATGACTTATGCGCTCAGCGGCTTCATGCTCGTCAGCGTTGTGTTCCCCATGATCGTCGCGGGCGCGGCCTGGCTGCCACTGATCCTGGCGTTTATTGAACTGGCCCTACGCCAGCAACCGGCACTGGGGGGGAGACCGACCCGGTTGCCCTGGGTCGCGGGCGGGGCGGTGGCGCTCGGCTGCCAGGTGCTGGCCGGGCACATTGAGATCACGCTATATACACTGCTGGTCGCCGGGGTGTATGCGGCCTGGCGGCTGCTGCGCGAAATTAGCGGTCAGCTTCCAGCGGTCAGCAAGCCGACATCTGATAGCTTTTATCCGTCTTCCGTCCTCCGTCCTGTGTCGTCCGTCGTCGCTATACTGGCTCTGGGCCTGGGGCTGGGCGCCATCCAGCTTGTGCCCCTGTTTGATGTGGTCCAGTCCAATTTTCGCCAGGGCTCCGCCACGTTTGAGCAGATTCAGGGGTGGGCCTACCCCCCGCGACATATCGCCGCCTTCCTGGTCCCCAACATCTTCGGTAACCCGGCCCACCACGCCTATATTGACCTGTTTACCGGCCAGATTGCGCCTGCGCCGCCGAACCCCCTGGCCGGGGGCGAGCCCACGATCTGGTGGGGGATCAAGAACTATGTTGAGGGTGGGGCCTATGTGGGCATCCTGCCTCTGCTGCTGGCGGCTGTGGCTGTCTTTGGCTGGCTGCACCAGCGCAGACAGCGCAGGCGGAGACCGGGGCTGGTCTACGTCTTCCACCGCGACCGCTACGATCCGGCTCCCGTTCCGTTCTTCGCAGTTCTGGCGCTGGTCGCACTGGCCTTCGCCTTTGGCACACCGCTCTACCGGTTGATCTTCTGGCTGCCGGGCGTCAACCAGCTCCACTCGCCTTTCCGCTGGGTCTGGCCCTATACCCTGGCGGTGGCCGCCCTTGCCGGTTTCGGCGTGGAAGCGGCCCGAAGGATACCCGCTGAAGGTGTGCAGCGGCTGGGCCGACTGGCAGCCCTGGCTGGAATGGCCGTGATGGGCACGCTGGTCCTGGGCCGGGTGTTCTTTGACGCCATTGAACCGGCGGTGACGCGCCTGTGGCATGGGCTGGCCCTGGCCGATCAGGCCTTCTCCAACGTGCGCGTCTTCTACTCTTACGAGGGCCTGTGGATCGGCGTGTTTGGGCTGGCGCTCGCGGCCAGCGGCCTGATTGTGCTGAATCTCCCCGGCTCGTCCGGCGTGCGTCGCGGCAGCCTGGCCCTTGGCGTTCTGGCGCTTGACCTGCTCCTGGCTGGGGCCGGGTTCAACCCAGCAGCCCCTCCCCAACTCCTGGATTTCAAGCCGCCGGTGGTCAGCTTCCTGGAACAGGACAAGAGCCTGTGGCGGCTGACGAGCTACACGCGCGAGGACCTGGGGACAACCAAGACCTTCAATGCGAACGTCGGCATGTTCTACGGCTTCCAGGATGTGCGCGGCTATGACTCTATCATCCCCAGGCAGTACGCCGAATACATGGCGCTCATCCAGCCCCAGGGCGAACTCCTGTACAACCGTATCGCGCCTATCACCGATCCCAACGCGCTGAACTCGCCGCTGCTTGACCTGCTCAACGTCAAATATATCCTGAGCGAATTGCCGGTTGAGAACCCCAGGCTGACCCTGGTCTACGATGGCGAGGTGAAGGTTTATCGCAACGAAGAGGTCCTCCCCCGCGCCTTCACTTTACCGCTCGGCTGCGCCGTGGTGAGCACGGACGTCAGGCAGGCGCTGCAACACTATGACCCGCGCCACTATGTTATCCTGGAGGGGCCGGAGCACGCCGCACCCACGCGCGAAGCGCTCATCGCGCCGACAGCATGTACGCCAGCGGCAGCTACGGTGACCAGCTACCAGCCTGCGGAGGTCTGGGTAGATGTGGCCCTGACCGAGCCGGGCTGGCTGGTGCTGGGCGACAGCTTCGCGCCGGGTTGGGTGGCCTTCGTCCGCCCTCTTGGAGGTGCCCAGGAAGACGAGCGACAGGTAGACATCCTGCGGGCCGATGGCAATTTCCGCGCCGTGCGCCTGGAGGCGGGGCAGTGGACCGTGCGCTTTCGCTACAGCCCCTTCCCGGTCAAGCTGGGCCTGTTCGGCTCGTTTATGGCGGGCGTGGTGGTGGTTTTCCTGCTGGGCGTGTGGCTCTGGGGGCATGTTTACACCGAGGACGCGGTGAACTCAACGGCGCGGCGCGTGGCCAAGAATAGCCTGGCGCCAATGGCCCTCAACCTGATGAACCGCGCGGTGGATTTCGCTTTTGCCGCGCTCATGCTGCGCATCCTCGGGCCGGACAACGCGGGCAAATACTACTTCGCGGGCGTCATCGTGGGCTGGTTTGAGATCTTCACGAACTTCGGCCTGAACACGCTGCTGACGCGCCAGGTGGCCCGCGACCGGGCGCAGGCCAACCGCTACCTGGCCAACACGGCCATCCTGCGCCTGGTCCTCCTGGGCCTGTCCGCGCCGCTTTTGCTGGCTGTGATCGCCTTCTGGCGCGCGCAGTTTGGCATGGGGGTGGACACAGCCCTGGCGATCCTCCTCCTGGCGCTTGCGCTCGTGCCAGGCTCGCTCTCCACCGGGCTGACGGCGCTGTTTTACGCTTATGAGCAGGCTGAATATCCAGCCGCCATTACCGTGATCACCGTGCTGCTCAAGGTGGGCCTGGGCACGCCGGTGCTGCTCCTGGGCGGCGGATTTGTGGGGCTGGCGGCAGTAGCTATCGTGGTCAATGTGGCCACGTTGATCATCCTGGGGACGCTGGCCGTTCGCCGCTTCTTCCGGCCCTTCTGGGAGAGCGACGCACGCCTGCAGTGGGAGATGGTGCGGGAGTCCTGGCCGCTGATGATCAACCACCTGCTGGCGACGCTCTTCTTCAAGGTGGACGTGCCACTTCTCAATGGCCTGAAAGGCAACATCGTCGTCGGTTGGTATAGCACAGCCTATAAGTGGCTGGACGCGCTCAACATTATCCCCTCCTACTTCACATTGGCGGCTTTCCCGGCGATGACGCGCCAGGCGACGGAGTCCAAAGAGACCCTCCTGCGTTCATATCACCTGTCCATCAAGCTGCTGGTGATGGTCGCGTTGCCGGTGGCGATCATTACCATCGCCCTGGCCGAGCCGCTCACGCTCCTGTTGGGTGGCCCCCAATACCTGCCGCACGCGGCCATCGCACTCCAATGGATGATCGCTTCCATCCCCTTCGGTTGGATCAACAGCCTGACCAACTATGTGCTGATCGCGCTGGGGCAGCAGACGAAGCTGACGCGGGCGTTTGCCCTGGCCCTCGCCTTCAACTTCACGGCCAATCTGGTCTTCATCCCGCGCACGGCGCATGGGTATGAGGCCGCGGCGGTGATCACCATCTTCTCGGAGATTGTGGAGGGGGCGGCTTTCTACTATTACCTGCGGCGCAGCCTGGGGCCGATCCCCTGGTGGACGCTGTTTGGCCGTTTGGTGCTGGCTGCGTTGGCGATGGCGGGCGCAATGGCGCTTCTCTTGCCGCTCAGCCTGGTCCTGGCCGTGCTGGCCGGGTTGGTGACCTATGGCGTGGCCCTGGTCATCCTGGGGGCCTTTGGGCAGGAGGAACGTGAACTTGCACGGGCGCTATTGCCACGCCGCTGGGGAGCACAGCCAGAGGTGACCTCCCTGCCCTGAGCTGAACGCGAAAGGGGGGCGAGCTTGTGGGCTACTGATTCACAGGTGTGCCTGCGAAGCGGTAGCCGACCCCCCGCGAGGTGATGATCCACTGCGGACGGGCCGGGTCCTTCTCCAGTTTGCGGCGCAGGTAGTGGATGTAGGGCTTGAGGCTATCCATCGCATCGCTGTATTGGGCCCCCCAGGCCTGCACGACGAGGTCGTGGCGCGACAGGACCCGCCCGGCGTTATTGACCAGGCAGGCGAGCAGGTCAAATTCCTTTGGTGTGAGTTCAACGCGTTTGCCCCGTACAGTGACCTCACGCCGGTAGAAGTTGATGACGAGCTGGCCATCATCAAAAACGAGCTCCTCGGCTGGCGCCGTGCTCGGCGCCCGGCGCAAATGGGCCTTCACGCGGGCGACCAGCTCATGGTTGTCAAAGGGCTTGACCAGGTAATCGTCTGCCCCCATTTCCAGCCCTTTGACCACATCGCGGATGTCGCCCTTTGCGGTGAGGAAGATGATGGGCATATCGGCCAGCTCGCGCAGACGCCGGCAGACCTCCCAGCCGTCCATAGAAGGCATCATAATGTCCAGGATAACCAGATCGGGGTGGGTCAGATAAGCCTGGCGCAGCCCCTCTTCAGCAGAATACGCGGCAACCACCTCATAACCGTGATGCTTGAGCAACGTGGAGACGATCATCACGATATGGGCGTCGTCGTCAATTACCAGGATCTTCTCGGCCATGCGCTCCTCCGCCTGCCCTATGCGCTCCTGCTGTTCGCCTTGGGTAAGCGCGCATCATTTTTCAATGTATTATACCACTTATTCACGATTGTGGCTGAGGCCCAGGAGAATTGGCCTCTCCTGCAAGGGGGGAGGGTTGGGGAGGGGGAAACGCAATGAATAATAGCCATCGGATAACATCCGACGGCTTCTGCTATCAAACCCGCAAAGCGGGTTTCCCGTGCGTAGCCGTCGGTTTCTAACCGACGGCTGACTTTTATCCGTCCTCCGTCCCTGGTCGGGCGCGTAACGCCCGTGCGAATCAGACCTGAACCGGAACCGAGGTGGCCACTCCCTCAGCCACATAGACAGCCGGCTTCCCGGCGGGCCCATCCGAGAGGGTGGGCGCATTCGGGGTGGCTACGACGCTGGCACCGTTAGGAGGGTGCAGCGTAGAGGCCGGGACCGGAGCGGCCACCGCGTTGAGGCAATAGCCGATGCCGCGCACCGTTTGCAAATAGCGCGGCTTATCCGGATTTTCTTCTATAATCTGCCGCACCCAGCGAATATGCACGTCCAGCGTGCGCGTATCACCGACATACTCGGTCTGCCAGACATGGCGCATGAGGAAGCGGCGGCTGAGGACTTCGCCGGGGCGGCGCATGAACGTCTCCAGCAGCTTAAACTGTTTCGGCGTCAGGCGCCTCTCCCGGCCATTGCAAATCACGCGCTTCTGTGTCAGGTTGAGCGCCAGATCGCCCACCCGGAGGATCTCCCCGCTGCGAGCGGGCATCAGCCGCTCAATGCGGTTAAGCAGTTTCCGGGAGGTGAACGGCGCCACCAGACAGACATCGGCGTCCCCCGCGTCGGCGGACTCGCCTTCAGCGCGCAGGACAATAATAGGGATCATGGGGACATGCTCATGCAGCAGATGACAGATGCGTGTCCCACTGGAGTGGAGCGAGATGCCATCCACGATGATCACATCCGGCGGCACGGTGGCAAGGCGCTCCAGGGCACTTCGCCCCGTGTGCACCACATGGATATGATGACCCTTCTTCTCCAAGGGCACCCGGAAGGAATTTGGACCTGCGCCCTTTCCTTCAATGAGAAGCACTTTGGCCTGTACCATGTCGGTCCTCGCTTTGAAGTGGTTTTCCCGCGTGCAAGCGCCAGAAACGGGCAACGTCTAACCACCAGCAACCAGGTATGCGTGTAGGATCATCACATGACTGTTTCTCGCCTTGGCGAGTGGCTGTTCCGCCGCCCTTGGTCCGCTGTGGCGGACACTTCAACCGGTTTGCCCCGCCGGGTGTTCGAGGCAAGAATCCGACTGATTTTACCGGGGCTAACCGCCTTGTATGCCCCGGCTCCGGCAATTGCGCAGGGGATTCTCATTATAACTCTTGAACTTTGGGTTAATCAAGCCCTTCCGCCGGGAAGGGCGTCCGGGGTCTAAACTGGCCTGAATCTGGCGATTGTGACACAATGAACGGCACATATAGGGTCAATAGCCTCGCAAAATTAAGTGCAGTAGGCAACGCCCGGGTCGCATTCAGGTGAGAAGGGGGCTGATCTTCCTCTCACCCCGGCGGTTTGACGCCGGGGAACAGCTTCGCTAAAATCTTCGGGCATAAAGGGGGAAACTATGAGCGTTACGATTGAGATCGGCCCGGTGCGCGGGCGGCCTGGGGAGCTGGTGTACGGCGAGTTTGAGGCCCTGCCGCTGCCCACAGGTGGCAGGGAATGCTTCCCCGTCATCATCGCCCAGGGCCGCGAAGCCGGGCCCGTGCTGTGGTTGACCACCGGCATCCACGGGCCGGAGCACACCGGCCTGAATATCCTCCACCAACTCCTGACGCCGGAGCTGCCCGCTCTCTTGCGGGGGACGATCGTAGCTATCCCCACACTGAATCCCGCTGGCCTGCGCACCCAGGCGCGCGAACCCTATTACGCCTCCGGCGACCCCAATCGCCTCTTCCCTGAAGACAGGGGCCGGCTGCCCCCGGACGATCCCGATCGGGATGTTCCCTCCGCGCTGGAGGAGGCGTACGCCCGCCTGTTCCGGGCCATCCAGGCGACCGCCGATTTCCTCATTGACCTGCACAATGCCTGGATCGGCTCGGTGCCCTTCGTCTTCCGCGACCGCGTCCTGTATCGCCCTGGCCACGACCGGCACGAGGCTGAGAGGCTTCAGGCGCGCACCAGCCAGATGATTGAGGCGTTTGGGCTCTCGGTCGTCAACGAGTTCCCGGTGCGCAAGTACCTGAGCGAGAAGCTCCACCGCTCTGTCAGCGGCGCCGCCCTGAACCTGGCGCGCATCCCGGCGATCACGGTGGAGCTGGGCACCGGGCTGGTGCCGGACCCGGCCATCATTGCGGCTGGGCTGAGCGGCGTGCGCAACGTGCTGCGCTGGGCTGGGATGCTGCCGGGGGAGCCTGAGCCACTCCACGGCGTGCCCATCGTGCGGCCCGGCTACCCCACGCGGCGGCATATGCATCCACGCGCCCCCACCGCCTGTATTGTGCGCCACCTGGTGCGGCCAGGTGACCTGTTGCAGGCAGGCGACCCTGTGGCGGAGATCCGCGATATTTATGGGCGACCGATCGGCGAGGGGGTGGTGCGCACGGAGTACGATGGCTGGGTCATCGGCTTCCAGCACGGCATTGTGACCTACCCCAATATGCCCATTGCCGTCATGGCCATCCGCGACGACGAGCCGCTGGTGGCGCCGTACCCGGATTAGTCCGCGCTGGTCGGGCGGCTGCGCGTGCGTCGCCCTGGCGCCTTTCGCGGGGGGAGTTGCTCCAGGCTGAGATAGGGGCGCACATAGCCCAGGGTGCATACGCGCAGCGCGGTGTAGGCCAGAATCTTCAGATCAAGTGCCAGCGACCAGTGGTCAATGTAGGCCAGGTCGTGGGCCACCCAGCGCTCAAACGTGGCCCCCTCGCGGTCCGCAAGTTGCCACAGGCCAGTGATGCCCGGCAGGACCTCCAGCCGCCGCCGTTGCTCCTCTGTGTAGAGGGCCACCTCGCTGGGATATTGGGGGCGCGGGCCAACCAGGCTCATCTCGCCCTTGAGCACATTAATGAGCTGGGGCAATTCGTCCAGGCTGGCGTAGCGCAGGAATCGCCCCACGCGCGTGACGCGAGGGTCATGGGGGATCTGCACGAAATAGGCCCCGCCCTGGTTGCGCCCGGCCAGCTCCGCCAGCCGCGCCTCGGCATCCACGACCATCGTGCGGAACTTGTACATCAAGAACGGCTTCCCATCCTTGCCGATGCGCACACGGTTGAAGAACACCGGCCCAGGCGAATCCAGCTTGATCAAGATGGGGATGAGCGCGAAGAGCGGCGCAGCCAGGATCAGGCCCAGCGCGGCCAGGGTCACGTCAAGGACACGCTTGCGCAGCGGCGTGCTGCGTGTGGCCTCAGCGGGGATCGTGTGCGTGGTGGTGAGTTCCATCAGCCGGATGAGGGATGACCGATCGCCGATGACGGACCCTCCTCCATGGTCCAGCGTCTTCTGGCTCTGCCCAACTCCGGACGCTGAAGGGCCGCGTAGATCGCCTCAAGCTGATCGGTGATGCGCTCCCAATTGTACACGTTGCGCACGCGTTCGCGGGCGCGCTGGCCAGTCTGACGCCTGAGTTCGGGCAAGGCCAGCAACCGGGCAAGCTCCCGGCGCAGGTCGGCGGGGTCGTTAGGGGCGTAGCTGAAGCCGGCATCGCCGATGGTCTCCAGGTTCTCCGGGATGCCGTTGACCAGGACGCAGGCGCCCGCCCCCATCGCGCCGAGCAGGGCGGGCGAGGTGCCCTCCACTGCTGAAGGGGTGACATACAGGGCAGCATGGGCGCAGAGCTGGCGGAACGCCTGGTCATAGGCGTAACCCAGAAAGCGCACACGCGCATCGGCCATGGCCTTAAGCTGGCGGATGTAGTCCTGGCTGAAGGGGTCATCGCCGACGATGACCAGCGGGACGTCGGTCTCCAGGCCGCGATAAGCTTCTATCAGATGGTGGACCTGCTTCTCCGGCTTGAGCCTGCCCACGAACAGGACATAGCGCCCCGGCTCCAGGCCATAGCCGCGCACAATGTCATCGCTGCTCACTTCACTTGTATCGGCGCCATAGGCCACATAAGCCGTCTCTCGCCCATAGCGACGGCGATAGTAAGCGGCGATCACCTGCGAATCCACAATGACGCACTCGGCGAAGCGGACGGCGCAGCGCTCGGCAAACTGCAGATAAGCGCGGGCCACGCGATTCCATTTGCTGCGCGCCCAGTCCAGCGCATCCACCGAGATCGCCACGCGATAGCCGCTGCGATGGATCAGCGGGATCAGGATGGCGTTACCGACGTTATACAGGTGGACCACGCCTCCCCCTGAAGGTGGGGCAGGGAGGGGATGGCGGGCCAGGTGGCGGGCGGCGCGGAACGTGTGCCCTAATGTGTGCAGGTATTTATTGTCCGGCTGCGGGACATAGGCCAGCTCCACGCCGCGATAGGTAGCGGGCTGCACCCTGGCCTCCTTGCGGCAATAGACGCGCACATGGTGGCCACGCGCGGCCAGGCGCGTGCCTGTCTCCTCCACGCATGTCTCAAACCCGCCGTGCCGGGCGGGGATGCCTCGTGTCCCTAGAATGGCGATAAACAACGTTATAGCCCTCAGCGCTCAGCTATCCGCTTTTATCTGACTACTGATGTACTCACATAGCGCGTCCTGCCAGTGCCGCAGCGGTGCGAACGGCCAGCGCAGGCTCACCGCCGCTTCCATGCGGGGCCGGGGCGCAGGCAGCGGGAAGGCCTCGGATGTGGCCGGGACCAGGGTGCAGGTGGTGATCCCGGCGCAGTCCAGCACAGCGCGGGCCACCTGATAGCGGCTGACCGGCCCCCCGCTATTCACCAGGTGAACCGTCCCCTGAAAACCGTGCGCCACAAGCTGGATCACCCCGGCGGCGAAGTCACGAGTGTACGTGGGAGAGCCAAATTTGTCAACCACGGCCAGGAGCGTGCTCCGCTCGCGCGCCAGCCGCAGGACCGTGCCCACGAACTTCTTATCCCGTGCCCCGCCGCCGAAGAGCCAGCCCGACCGGGCAATAATATGGCGCGGATAGGCCGCGACCGCCTGTTCGCCTCCCAGCTTGGAGCGGCCATAGGCATTGGCCGGGCAGGGGGCATCTTCCTCTGTGTAAGGCTCGGCCTTCTCGCCGTCAAACACGGCGATGGAACTGGGATAGACTATGAGCGCACCGATCCGGCGGCAGGCCTCCACCACATGGGCTGTACCCTCGGCGTTGACCCGCCAGGCCTCCGCCGGTGCCTGCTCGCAGGCGTCCACGTCGGTCATCGCCGCCAGATGGAAGACGACATCGGGCCGCACGTCCGCAATCAGCCCGTGGACGGCGGCCTCATCTCGCACGTCTAGGTCCGCCCGCCCCAGCCCGATCACCTGGCATCGCTCCTGGAGGAGATGCTGCGCTTCGCCCAGCAGGCGGCACAGGTCACCGCCCAGCATCCCCTGCGCACCGGTGACCAGGGCCCTCATGCGGGTCCTCCGGACGACGAAGGGAAGGGGACGGCGGACGATGGGCGACCGGAAACGTCTGTCCTCCGTCCTCTGTCCTCAGTCAATTCTGCTGAGAGCGCCAGCAACCGCTCCAGGTAAGCCCGGGGGGCGTGATCGCGCTCGGCGCGTTTGCGCGCTGCCCGGCCCATGGCTGCCGCCTGCGCGGGATCGGAGAGCAGACGGGAGAGCGCCTCGGCCAGGGCAGCGTCATCGCCGGGCGGCACGAGCAGACCCTCCTGGCCAGGCGTCACATATTCAGGCAGGCCGCCAATGTGCGAGGCCACGACCGGCACACCATGGGCCAGGGCTTCCAGCAGGGCCATCGGGCAATTTTCGTACCACTCCGAAGGCATCACCAGGCAGCGGGCCTCGCGGATAAGCCTGGGGAGGTCCTCTGGGGGGACAAAGCCCAGGAAGCGCACATTGAACCGGCCCTGTTGGAGGCACCAGGCTTCCAATTCTGCCCGCAACGGCCCCTCGCCCGCCAGACGGAACTCCGCCTGGGGCAGGCGTTGCGCCGCGCGCATCAGGGTCCACATCCCCTTTTCCGGCACCAATCGCCCGCTGTACAGAACATAGCCCGCGTCCCGTGAACGCGGCACAGGTGGCAGCTCCACCGGATTGGGCCAGTGGAGCAGCTTGCTCTCCGGCAGACCGGCGCGAATCATCATATCATGCAAGAAGCGGCTGGGGGCGATGAAATAGGCCACGCTCATATAGGCGCCACGGCGACGGTGAAGGGCGTTCTCAATGGCGCAGACCAGGCTCTTGACCCTGGATCCCTGGACGCAGCGGTGGAGGACGGCGTGATGGAAGCCGTCGCCAACGCAGCGCGTGCACGGGCCTCCCCCGGTGTACAGGCGGTAATTGGGGCAGGCCAGTTTGTAATCGTGCAAGGTCATGATGATGGGGACGCCGGCTTCGCGCAGCGCATCCAGGACCGAGGGCGAAAGCTGGTGATAGATGTTGTGGACATAAGCGATATCGGGTTGGGTCTCGGCGAGCAGGCGCTTGAGCCGCGCGCGGGCCTCCGATGAGTACCACATCGCCCGCGCCGCGGTGACCTGCGCCCGCAGGCCCATAGGCTGATGGTAGTTCACCCCGGGGACCAGGAACTTGTCATAAGCAGTGAGGACATTGCGCGGATGCGCCATGCCGAAGGGGATGACCGTGTGCCCGTCGGCCTCCAGGGTGCGCCACACCAGGAACATGACCGCTTCGGCGCCGCCCGCAGGGTAGAGGAACTTGTTGACCAGCAGGACCTTCACGCGCCCTCCAGGAGACATTTTACCGGAAGAGGCAGATTTAGGCGAATGGCAGGCGCATCGGCTGTTACCTCAGGTGCCGGAGTTGCGCCTGGGCCCAAACTCCGCTATACTTCCAGCATCAGCAGCCAGCCGACGGTTGCTGCCATCCCTATCTGACTACTGACTACTGACTACTGACCCATGAGCGAGCGCCGTACCCGTCTGCGCCAGGCGGCCCTGGCCTGGGCTGGCCTGGGCAGCCTGGTTCTCCTCAATACCTTCTTCGCCGAGCTGGGCCTGCGCAGCCGGGTGGATCAGGCCATGGAGTTGGGCCTGGGGGCCCTGTTCGTGCTGGCCTCAGCGGCCTTATTGGGCCTGGACATCCGCGTCAGGGGTGCGGCCTGGTCGGTCTGGCTGGCCCGCCTGCTGCTCGTGCCGGGCCTGTGGCAGATGCTCGCCTCGCTCCGGGGCGGGCTGGCCGCACAGGGCGCGGCGGGGGGAGGCGACTGGCCTGACCTGGCCCAGGCTGCTGGCCTGATCAACGCCGCGCTGATGTCCATTGTCCTGGTTCTGCTGGCGCGGGCCGGATTTGGCCACGACCGTAGGGGCGCGATTGATCGCGCCCCTCTTGAAAAAGGATAGACAATGCCTGAGTACCCCCGTCCCTCACGTGTCGCCATTGTGGGCACGGGCCTGGTTGGAGCCACCTTCGCCTACGCCCTGATGATTACCGGCATGGTCTCCGAAATCGTCTTGATTGACGCCAACCGGGAGCGCGCCCGTGGCGAGGCCATGGACCTCAACCACGGCCTTCCCTTTGTCCGACCGGTGCGCGTTTGGGATTGCGACTACCCGGAGTGCGCCGAGGCCGATGTCATCGTCATTGCCGCAGGCGCGGCCCAGCGCCCCGGCCAGACGCGCCTTGATCTTGTCCAGCGCAACGTCGCCATCCTGCGCGAGGTCGTCACGCAGGTCGCCCGTTACGCCAGCCAGGAGCGATCTATATTACTTATAGTCTCTAATCCTGTAGATATTCTTGCCTATGCCGCCTGGAAGTTCTCCGGCTGGCCCGCCGAGCGCGTCATCGGCTCCGGCACCGTCCTGGACACGGCCCGCTTCCGCCATCTCCTGGGCCAGTACTTCCAGGTGGACCCGCGCAGCGTCCACGCTTATATCATCGGCGAGCACGGCGACAGTGAGGTCCCCCTGTGGAGCAGCGCCAACATCGGCGGCATCCCCCTGACTGAATTTGAGAGCTGGGATCGGGCGGCGATGGACGAGATCTTCGCCCAGACCCGCGACGCGGCCTATGCCATCATCCAGGCCAAGGGCGCGACGTATTACGCCATTGGCCTGGCCCTGGTGCGCATTGTGGAGGCCATCCTCCACGACCAGCACAGCGTGCTATCCGTATCCACTCTGATGAGGGGCGATTATGGGCTGAGGGACGTGTACCTCAGCCTGCCGGCGGTTGTTGGGCGGCGCGGTGTGGAACGTGTGCTGGACCTGCCCCTGATCCAGGAGGAGGTCGTGGGGCTGCACCGCTCGGCGGGGGTGTTGCGCGAGACGATGGCGCAGGTCGGTATTATTTAACCGAATGCGTATTCAGTTAAATACTATCCTGAAAACGCCCCCCTGCTCTTCCCCCGGCGCACTTCGGCCCAATCAGCCTATTGCCTGTACAGTCCAGGGAAGTATAATTACCGCGTTAGCCTGTCTGTGGCCTTTCGTCTGTGGATAGCAGTGAACCAGGGGATGTGCCCATGAACCTACCGGACGCAGATACCATCCTCGAAGGCAGCTTCTGGCCCGAACCCGTGCGGGTCCTCTCCACCAGGCAGGTAGGCGGGCGTGTCAAAGTTGAGGCAGTCGGTGAGCGCACGCGCCAGTTCTACTCCCTGCTCCTGTCGCCGGAGGACCTGGCCCAGGTACGCCGGGCCTCACGCGCGGCGGTGGACTTCTCCGGGCGCGGCGAGGCCTTCTTCCTCGGCGTAGAAGCGCAGCGCATCCGCTACGCCTACCAGTTTGATCCCCTCTACGCCGTTAACGTCTCGCAGGTGGACCCCCTGCCCCACCAGATTGAGGCAGTCTATTACTACATCCTGCGCAACCCGCGCATCCGCTTTCTCTTAGCCGATGACCCTGGCGCCGGCAAGACCATCATGGCCGGCCTTCTGCTCAAGGAACTCAAGTATCGGGGGCTGGTGCAGCGCGCGCTTATCGTCGTGCCGGGGCACCTCCGCGACCAATGGCTGCGCGAAATGAAAGAGCGCTTTGAGGAGCACTTCATCATGGTGGACCGCAGCATGGTCAATGCCACCTGGGGGCGCAATGTCTGGCAAGAGGAGCCCCAGATCATCACCTCTATGGACTTCGCCAAGCAGGCCGATGTCATGGAGGCGCTTTCCGGCGCGCGCTGGGACCTGGTCATCGTGGATGAAGCCCATAAGATGGCCGCCTATCGCTACGGCCAGAAGCTGGACCGGACCGAGCGCTATCGCCTGGGCGAAGTCCTCTCGCGCAGCAGCCAGTTCCTGCTCTTCCTGACCGCCACGCCCCACCGTGGCGACCCGGAGAACTTCCGCCTGTTCCTGGACCTGCTTGAACCCGGCTTCTTCGCCACCACCAAGCTGCTCCATACGTCCATCCACAACCGCGATAACCCGCTCTTCCTGCGGCGGCTGAAGGAGGACCTGAAAGACTTCAATCAGGCGCCCTTATTCCCGCCCCGCCATGTGGACACGGTCAGCTACTATCTCAATGACGACGAGAAGCGGCTGTATAATGCCGTCACCGATTACGTGGAGAAGTCCTATAACCGCGCCCTGCAGAAGGACAAGCGCAATGTGGCCTTCGCCCTGCTCATCCTGCAGCGGCGTATGGCCTCCAGCGTGCGCGCCATCCGCTGCTCACTGGAACGGCGCAAACAGCGCCTGGAGGACCTGCTCCGACTGGGGCAGTGGCTCAGCGAGGGCAGCAGCGTGGACGAGGACGCGCTGGAGGACGCGCCGGAGCTGGAGCGGCTCAAGCAGGAAGAGGAGTTGGCCGCCCGCCTGACCGCCGCCGAGACCCGCGAGGAACTGCAGGCGGAGATTGAGCAGTTGGCGGAGCTGATCCGCCTGGCGAAAGAGGCCGAGCGCCACGATGTAGAAACCAAGCTCAATAAACTCCGGGAGGTCATCGGGGACGAACGGATTCAGCAGACCGGCGAGAAGCTCCTGATCTTCACCGAGTCCCGCGACACGCTGGACTACCTGGCCGAACGGCTCAAGAGCTGGGGCTTCTCCGTCGTCACCCTGCACGGCGGCATGAACCTGGACGAGCGCATCCGGGCCGAGCATGACTTCAGGGACAAGGCCCAGATCATGGTCTCCACCGAGGCCGGCGGCGAGGGCATCAACCTGCAGTTCTGCTCCCTCATGGTCAACTACGACATCCCCTGGAACCCCAACCGCCTGGAGCAGCGCATGGGGCGCATCCACCGCTACGGCCAGCACAAAGAGGTCCACATTTACAACCTGGTGGCCTATGACACGCGCGAAGGCCGCGTGCTGCGCACGCTGTTTGACAAGCTGGAGCGCATCCGCGAGGCGTACGGAAGCGACCGCGTCTTTGACGTGATCGGCGACATCCTGCCGGGCGTGAGTCTGAAGGACCTGATCGTGGATGCCATCGCCAACCGGCGCACGCTGGACGACATCATCGCCGAGGTGGAGCGCATCCCCGACGAAGAGGCCCTGCGCCGGGTGCGGGAAGCCACCCTGATGGGGCTGGCCACGCGCCACATTGACCTGCAACGCATCCTGGGCGACGAGCGCCGCGCCCGCGAGAACCGCCTGGTGCCGGAGTATGTGGAGCGCTTCTTCCAGCGGGCCTGCGCCTTCCTCAACCTGCCGTTGGAACGGCGCCAGGATGGCCTCTGGCGCCTGGAGCGCGTGCCTTACGAGATCCGTCACGTCTCCTTTGACTTCAAGCGGCGCTTCGGCCAGGTGTTTAGCGGGTACCAGCGCTTTAGCTTTGACAAGGGCACGGCCCGCCGCCAGGGGGCCGAATTCGTCGCCCCCGGCCATCCCCTGTTGGAGGCCGTGGTGGAGGCCATCTTCGCCCGCTGCGGTGACGACCTGCGCCGGGGCGCGGTCTTCACCGACCCGGATGGCCGCCTGGATGGCACGCTCTGGTTCCTGGAAGGCGAAATCCGCGATGGCGCCAACGCCGTCGCCGGCAGACGCCTCTTCACGCTATACCAGCCCTCTACGGGCGATTCGGGGTTACGGCCCATCTCGCCAACGGTGCTCTGGGACCTCAAACCCGCTTCTGACATCTCCGAACCGGCCCCGGCGCCGGACACCGACGCCATCATAGACGTGGCCATAGAGCAAGTGTTGGAGCCGTACCGCCGGGAACTGCTGGAGCAGCGCCAGCGGGATGCGGACATCAAGCGCAAGTATGGGCTGCGCTCATTGGAGCAGCGGCTGATGGAGTCGGAGGCCAGGCTGAGTGAGTACGCCACCCGCCAGGCGAAGGGCGAGGACATCCCCGAGCCGCTGATCCAGAATGAGGAGCGGCTGAAGGAGGAGCTGCAAGAGAAGCGGCGCCGCCTGGAGGAGTCCATCCGCCAGGAGACGACCCTCTCCCCCACCGAGCCGCGCATCCTGGGCGCAGCGCGGGTCATCCCTCAGCCGGTGCCCCCTGTCATTCCTTCGCTGCGCTCAGGGCAGGCTCTGAGCGAAAGCGAACAGGCGGTGGACATGCACAGCGACCCGGAGGTGGAGCGGATTGCGATGGAGGCGGCGCTGGCTTACGAGCGGGCGCAGGGCCGCGCGCCGGAGGACGTCTCGGCGCAGAACCTGGGCTACGACATCCGCTCCCGGACCCCTCCCCCACAGAGGGGGGAGGGCCTGGGTGGGAGGCCGGGCGGCTGGGGTGAGGGCGTCCGCTACATTGAAGTCAAGGGCCGGGCGCACACCGGCCCCGTCGCCATCACGCCCAACGAATGGCTCATGGCCAACCGCCTGGGCGCGGATTATTGGCTCTACGTGGTGGAGCACTGCCGGACGCAGCCCCAGCTCTACATCATCCAGAACCCCGCCGCCACCCTATCCCCGCAGGAAGTCGTGGAGGTGGTGCGCTACATTGTCGCAGATTGGAAGGCGGCGTCGGAATTAGCTGGTGAGGGGTGATTTTGTCATGCCGGGCGCGGCCCGGCGGCTGTTGGGCGTACCGCAGCGTAAACGCTGCGGCTTGGTGGCTGTTGGACGTACCGCAGCGTAAACGCTGCGGCTTGAGGACGCCCCACCGTTTACGGTGGGGTGTCTCTGGGCACTTGTATTGGGCGTACCGCAGCTTGCTATGAGGCATCTTCAAAGGTGTCATTCTGAGCGCGAAGCGCGAAGAATCCCGTTGTCACAAGGGCAAAGAGCGATCTGGCTACGAGATTCTTCGCTCCCTTCGGTCGCTCAGAATGACATGTCGGGTAGTGAGGTGTGGGCCTAATATGCGGACTAATTTGTTAAA
>FWWM01000536.1_pt1 | contig 126245 bp, 94 predicted proteins | sample 2228351 | NCBI WGS metagenome assembly FWWM01 (sample SAMEA103939774, study PRJEB20133) | metagenome
TTGCCCCATCCCCGTCGGGTCTCCACTTACTAAACCCACGCGCACACGCACCGGCAACCGCCTTTCCCGCGCGTCATGCGAAATTCCTGGGGAAGCGCTTGGGCGGCTTGACGCGTCGGACGCTGCGGTTGTACACTGCCACTGTCCGGACGCCGAAGGTGCGAGTCCGAGGGTTACTGGCTTCAGGGGTGGGACCGGCGAAGCCGGATACACTAATTAATTCGCCATGGAGAAAATGTGATGCGGGCAGGGGTCAACGAAGCTTGGGCTGTCTGGTGCGTGACCGTAGTTGCGTTGCTGGCAGCCGTTGCGCTGAACGCACAGATCGGTGGCGGGGGAACCATCACCGGAACGATCACGGATCCCTCGGGCGCGGTCATTCCAGGCGCCACCGTGGTGGCGACCAATGTGGCTACCGGAGTTCAGACGACAAGGCAGACTACCGAAGCCGGGGTCTACGTGATTACGCCGTTGCCGCCGGGCCGGTACACAGTCTCCGTTTCGGCTCCAGGATTTCAAACCCGGGTGCAGGAAAACGTGGTGGTAGACGCCGCCGGGACCGTAGGGCTGAACCTCACCCTGCAGGTGGGCAGCACGACCGAACAAGTGACGGTGACGGCGGCGCCGCCGGAACTCAACACGGTAGATGCACGGTTGGGGCAAACCATGCGCAACGAGATGTACACCGCGCTCCCGTTGGCGATGACCGGTTCGCCGCGAAATCCCCAAGCCTTCGCGTTTCTGCTGGCGGGAGTCCAGGAGGGCGGACGCTGGGGCTTCATCAGCGGCGGCCAGAGTTTCTCCAAGGATGTTTACCTGGAAGGCGTACCCCTGACAGACGCCGTGCAGCAGGGCGAGGGGCGGGCCTTGACGCTGGGTGTCTCGGTGGAAGCCGTGGACCAGTTTCAAGTGGAGACGAGCGGCCAGGCGGTGGAGTTTCAGGGTCAGGGATCCGAGAACTACACGCTGAAATCAGGCACCAATGAGTTCCACGGTTCTGTGTTCGAGTACTTTCGAAATACGGTCATGGACGCTCGGGGCTTCTTCGCGCCCAAACGTTCAGCCCAGCGACAGAACGAATTCGGCTTCACCATCGGCGGACCGGTCAAGAGAAACCGGATTTTCTTCTTCGGCTCGTATACCGGCTACCGCTACCGAGTGGAAACGGACTATCGCTTCGCATCGGTGCCGACGTTGAAGCAGCGCACCGGCGACTTCAGCGAACTGCCGGTGCTCATCTACGATCCCCTGACGACCAACTGTCCCGGGGGAACCAATTGCAGTCGCCAACCTTTCCCAGGGAATCTCATCCCGGCCAATCGGATTTCCAAGATCTCGAGATTCTTCCAGGAGCCGATGCCGCCGCCCACTCACCCGGGGATCGTGAGCAACTATCTGGCCAATCTGCCTATCGGGTTCAACAACGACAACACCAATAACAAAGTGGATATTAACGCCACAGACCAACACCGCTTCTCAGTGGTTTTCACGCGCGGTCGTCGGAAGCAGAGCAACGAATACCGGGGCAATCCCCTGCCGCTCCCGCTGCCTTACACCGTGACGCGCGTCGTGGACGAGGTCCCCACGGTTGGTCAGGTGAAGCATACCTGGTTGATCACGCCTGCACTGCTCAATCAGGCCAGCTTCGGCGCCTCCCGCCTTTACGTGCCTATCCGCAACCCCACGGTGGCCGGTAAGTGGGCGGAGCGAGCGGGCATCAAGGGACTGCCCCCGGGCGACGCCTCGGAATCGTTCCCCGAAACGGCCTTCAGCGGGCCCAATTCTCCCACGGGGTGGCGCGGTACGGACGCACGTCCTTTCCTGGATGCGCTGAACAACTTCACGTTTCAGGACAGCTTACAGTGGGTTCGCGGCCGGCATTCCGTGAAGTTCGGCGTTCAACACCAGCGATTGCAAGACAACTTCCGCGACCGTTGGGACGGGACTCTCTTCATTGCCCGTTTCAGCAACGTCCAGACCGCGGGGTTCAGCCCCACCGGCACGCTGCTGACAGGAACCGGCCACGCGTATGCCAGCTATCTGTTGGGCACGTTGAATTCTGCCAGCGTAATCGAGGATTACGTGGTAACTTCCGGCGCCCGGTTCCGAAACTACGCCTGGTGGTTGCAGGATGACCTGAAAGTGACGAGCAATTTCGCGCTTAACCTAGGCCTGCGATGGGACCTGATGTTTCCCTATGTCGAGGCCGTGGATCGCATGTCGTGGATGAATCCGGACATCCCCAATCCGGCAGCCGGCGGACGGCCGGGCGCGTTGCAATTCGCTGGTAAAGGACCGGCTCCTTTGTATTGCAACTGCCGAACCAACATCAAAACGCATTACAACAACTGGGGACCCAGGATCGGCTTCGCTTACCGGCTGGACGATAAGACCGTCGTGAGGGCCGCCTATGGGATTATGTACTCGCGTCACGGCGCGGTCGGCGGCCGTGCCGGTGCACGGGACGGCACGGGAAAGCTGGGTTATACAGCCTCTCCCGGTTTTTCATCTCTGGACGGTTTCAGCCCGGCCTTCAACTGGGAAGATGGCATTCCGCCGTATCAAAAGCCGCCTTTCATTGACGCCACGCTCAACACCGGCTTCACCCTGGAAAGACCCTCCGGAGGCAGCGTGACTTATGGCAACCCGGCGGAAGGAGCCCGCCCACCTCGATATCAAAACTGGAACCTTTCGATTCAGCGCTCGCTGCCCTACACTATGACCTTGACCGTTGCTTACGCCGGTAGTAACGGGAAGTTGCTCCGCGGCGGCGGCCTGGGCATTTGGTCCGGTCAAATTCACCCCCGATATCTCGCTCTGGGACCCTTGTTGACGGCCACCGCCAACGCGGCCAACATCGCAAGTGCCCAGCGCATCCTACCGGATGTGAGCTTGCCTTACCCGAATTATCGGGGCACCATCGGTCAGATGCTCCGGCCTTTTCCCCAGTATTCCAGCGTCGCCACCCCGTATAACAACCTCGGCAACTCGAACTACAACTCGCTGCAAGTGACGCTCCAGAAGAGAATGGCGGCAGGCCTGACGTTCAATGTCAATCACACCTGGAGCAAAACACTGGCGGACACGGGGGCTGGGCGCAGCGGTTACTTCTGGCAGATCGAGAAGACTCATGCGGAGAACGATCTGACTCATGTGTTCAACGCCACCTTTGTCTACGAGTTGCCATTCGGGGAGGGGCGCTCCGTCGTGCCGGGTAACAGCGCCATCCGGGCGCTCGTCAGCGGTTGGCGAGTCGCGGGAATCACCCGCATCCGCTCGCGGGCTTGGTTCGGCATCATCGGCGCTTCGTGCGTCCTCCCCAACGCGGGCGGTTGCCGCGCCTCTTACAATCCCAACTACACAGGTTCGGTGCGGATCGGCGGCGAATGGGGGAGCGGCGATCTCCTGGGTCGGACGCCGCCGGTGTTTTTGGACAAGAACGCGTTCATGAATCCGGCGCCTTATACTTACGGGGACACCCCCGGGGCCGGAGCCTTCGGGCTGAAGAATCCCACCTTTTGGAATCAGGACCTCAGTCTTATGCGACGGTTCGGGCTGACGGAACGCTACAGCTTGAGCTTTCAGGCTGACAGCTTCAACGTCTTCAACACCGTCATTTTCAGCGGTCCGGCCTCGCTGAACATAGCGGATGCGAATTTCGGCCGCGTAACTTCCCAAGCCAATTCGCCGCGGACGTTCCAGCTCTCCCTGAAGTTGCAGTTTTAGAACCGACGCTGACGTACAACTGGTCGTCAAACGACCGAGAGGATACAAGATGATGCGGGTGAGAGGGCTATGTGGAGTTGCCTTATTCGTCGCTGCCGCACTTGCGCAGCCGGAACGGGAGAAGGGATCTATCCCACCGAACTTCGGGTATTACAAGCTCAATCCGGAGTACAAAGGGCCGCCCAGCAAGCTCGGTTGGGCGGACCGGCGGATCGAGGAACGCCTGGGCCGCGGCCTGGTCGGCGTAGCGTTGGAGAACGGCGGAGTCTACTTGAGTTGGCGCTTCTTGAAAACGGACCCCGCGGACATCACTTTCAATATCTATCGCTCCAGCGCCGGAGGTCCTGCGCAAAGACTCAATACACGCCCCATTCGGCAAACCACCGACTTCGTGGACAAGACTGCGCCGCGCGATCAGGAGAACGCCTGGTGGGTGCGGCCCGTGCTGAACGGGCGGGAGGGAGAAGCCTCCGCGCGTTTCATCTTGTCTGCCAACGCGCCGGCAAGTCCCTACCTGGCCCTCCGGTTGAAGGGAGACCTGCCCCTGACTTCCATTGACCGCGTTGGGATCGGCGATTTGGACGGGGATGGCGAGTACGACTTCGTGGTCAAGCGCCCACGGGGCATGGTAGATCCCGGAACCATTCGCCGCAGTCCCGACACGTTCAAAATCGAGGCCTACAAGCGCGACGGAACTTTCCTCTGGCGTAAGGACCTGGGTTGGGCCATCGAACTCGGCATCTGGTATTCGCCCATGATCGTCTATGACCTCGACGGCGACGGACGGGCAGAGGTGGCCTTGAAGACCGGCGAGGGCGATCCGCGCGAGCCGAACGGCCAGGTGCTCACGGGTCCCGAGTATGTGTCGGTGTGGAAGGGCCTCACCGGGGAAGAGATAGCGCGCGCGGATTGGATTCCGCGCGGCAAGCCGGCGGATTGGGGCGACTATACCGGCAATCGGATGAACCGCCACATGATCGGCGTGGCCTACCTGGACGGCAAAACCCCGAGTCTGCTGGTGCTGCGCGGCATTTACGGTCTCATGAAGATGGACGCGTGGCTGCTGGATCGGGGAAGGCTCGAGAAGGTCTGGAGCTGGTCGAATTACACCTCAGGCTGGAAATACCAGGGTCAAGGCCAGCATTCGATCCATGTGGCTGACATAGACGGCGATGGGCGGGATGAGATCCTCAACGGTTCCATCGCTATTAGTCACGACGGACGCATCCTGTGGAGTACCGGGCTCGGCCATGGCGATCGCTTTTACGTCGGCGACATAGACCCGAATCGCCCCGGGCTGGAAGTTTTTTATACATACGAAGATCCCCACCCGCAAAATGGCGTCAGCCTGTGGGACGCCCGCACGGGCGACCTTATCTGGGGGCTGCGGGAGGAAACCGAGGACAATCAGATCAGAGGCGGCCTCTGCGCTGACATAGACCCCGAGCGCCCCGGGATGGAGTGCTGGGCGGATAGGTATTTCTTCACGGCGAAAGGGGCCCGCCTGGAAGGTCCTGTTCCGCCACAGCAGGCCGTCATCTGGTGGGACGCTGATCCGCTCCGCGAGCTCCTTTCTCGCGGCTCGATCTCGAAATGGAAAGGGCCGACGCTGGCCCCGAGCATCGAAGGTTTCGTGATGGCTATCGCCGATATCCTGGGTGACTGGCGAGAGGAAATTATCACCTACGCACAAGGTGAGGTGCGCATTTACACGACCGCCATTCCTGCGACCGACCGACGCGTCTGCCTGATGCAGGATCCTCTTTATCGGCTCGATGTAGCGCTGCGCACGATGGGTTACGAACACGTGCCGATGACAAGCTATTACCTCGGCGTCCGATAGGCGCGAACAGCATCATAGCTGCCCGTGGACAACAAAGGGCCGCCGCCTTCTCCAGCGCCGGCGCGTCACCGACCCAAGGAAGCGCGGCGGCCGCGAACGCGCCTGCGCGGCGCGGACCGATGAATCGTTACGACTCAAGCATCACGAACCGGGCGAACCCACGCCGCATCCGCTTAGAAATCCAGGCGCAACCCGGCCTGAAGAGTGCGCGGCGTGTTGGCGGAGGTCGAACGTCCGAAGTTGATATTGTTCAGATCGCTGACCGGATTGTTGAGGTTCACCGTATTCCAGGCGTTGAAGGCCTCGATGCGGAGCTGCGCGGAGAGCTTCTCGGTAAGACCGAAGCGCTTGGCCAGCGCCAGGCACGTCTCCTGGAATCCCGGACCGCGCGTCGCGTTGCGGCCCAGGTTGCCGTTGGTTCCGCGGACCGGCACAGGGAAGTCGGCCGCGCGAAAGACGCCCTGAAGGAACTCAGCCTTGGTCCAACCTCCGCGCAGCACGCCGGGCGCAGGAGCATTGGGACGATCATGCCCGGTGACGCCGTCGCCGTTGAAGTCACCCCGCGGCCAGGCGGCGTTGTTGACGACGTTGACCGGCAGCCCTTTCTGTGCGATCAACGTGCCGCTAAGCTGCCAGCCGCCGGCCAGCCGCCCCCAAAGATCCCGCCGTCCGCGCAAGAAGGGGATCTCCCAGACACCCGCCACGCTCAACTGCTGCGGCGAGTCCCAACTGGTGACCGCGCGATCCAGACGCTGATTGTTGGCGTCCATAAAGGAGTTCGAGATGTCGCCCGCGTCGCAGTCGGAAATGGCCTTGCCGAAGGTGTAGGCGCCCTGAACGGTGAAGCCTTGCTGGAAGCTCCGCGCGACGCGCAGCGTGCCGCCGTGATAAATGGACAGCGAGTTGGTCTGGACCATGCGGATGTTGCCGAAACTCGGGTTGATGCCGTGGTAAAGGTTGTCGAGCATATCGCCGACGTAGCGATTGGCGTTGAAGGTGCTCAGCAGGTGACGCCCGGCCGAGCCGATGTAGTTCATCTCGGCGACCACACGCCCGGGCAACTGGCGCTGGAGACCGAAAAACCAATTGTGAACGTATGGGGTGCGCATGTTCGGATCGGCCGCCTGGACCATCACGCGCGCGCCGCGAATGCCGTTGCGTTCATCCAGACCCAGCCGCATCCCCGGCTCGATGGGGTAACCGAAGTGAGGCTTGGAAAGGTCACCCAGGGTGTACGTAAAGGTCGTTCCTAACTGCGGCCCTAATGTGGCCGTGCCGACGATCGGCGGGTTGGCGGCGTAACTGGCGATGCGCAGCGAGTAAATGCGATCGAATGCCAGGCTGTAACCGCCGCGCACCGCCATCAGGCCTTTCGAAGTAGGATCCCAGGAGAAGCCGAAGCGCGGGCCGAAGTTCGTGAAGGCCGTGGGATACAGCTCGTTGACAATGTCCACGCGGGCGTTGGCTAGCCGCTCGATGTAGTTCTGGCCCTGGCCGAAGATCAAATTGGTGAGCGTGTGGCTGTCCCGGATGGAACCGTAGACCTCGTACCGCAATCCCAGGGTCAGACTGAGGTTCGAGCGGACCTTCCAATCATCGTTCACAAACAGCGCCCACTCGCGCGTCCGGGCGCCGACGTAAACGGTCTTCGGCTCGCCGTTGCGCGGGTCCACGCTGCGGGACATCGTTAGCGCCTCGTCATCGGCAAAATCCAGGATGCTGGCGAAACTGTAAGAGGGGATGTAGTTACTGGTGTTGACGTTGTTGGCGAAGTCGCGCCGATATTCGCCACCCAACTTCAAGGTATGAGCTCCCCGGATCAGCGAGAAGACGTTCTTGAAGCTCCAGTTCGTCTGCCACCAGCCGTTGGGGAACTGCCCCAGCGGAAAGCCCGTGGCGCCGGAAATGCTGATGTTGGGGATCTCCGGGTGTGGAGGCTTCTCATTTCCCCCGACGAGACGGATGACTCCGGCGCGGAATTCATTGATGGACGTAGGGCTGAAAATGTGCGTGTGGTTGAGGTTGGCGAACTGAGAAGTCTCCAGAAAGCGCCGGTTGAAAGCCGGACGTAAGTTAGCATCCAGCGATTCGCCTTGATTCCGGTAGTAGTTGCCGTAAAGGCGATCCTTGCCCGGCCGCAGCTCGTGGTCAATGCGAAGCTGGAATTGGTTGGCGTCTCGTGTGCTGGGAGCCGACCAGACGGCGCTTCCCACATCGGGGATTCCATCGGCCGGGCCGATCACGTTGACGCCGGCGCGTGGGCTGCCGAGGTCCCGAAAGTTCGTGCTGGCGTAGACCAGGGGCCGGAACTCGCTCAGCAGGCGGGCAGCGATCGAGTTCGGCCGCGTGCGTACCACAAAATCCCGGAACTCCGGCGTCTCTACCGTAGCCACACTGCCCCGTCCGCCGGATTGCCGCAAGCCCTCGTAAGTGGTGAAGAAGAACGTCCTGTTCTTGAGAATGGGACCGCCCAGCGTGTAGCCGAACTGGTTGCGCCGAAACACCGGCACCCGGGCTTCAAAGGTATTTCTGGAAGACAGTGTGTTGTTCTGAAAATAGTAGATCGCGCTTCCATGGAACTCGTTGGTCCCCGACTTGGTGACGACTTCCACTTGCGCGCCACTGTTGCGCCCGTCCACCGCGGAAACGTTGGTGACCGTGACACGAACCTCCTCGACCGCTTCTGCGCTGGGCACGATGTTGGTGAATCCGCCGCGCACGCCCGAGTTGATGCTGGCGTTGTCTACGGTGAAGTTGTTGGCCTCCGTGCGCTGACCGCCGGCGTTGATGATGGCGCCGGCTTCGCCGGAGAACGGATCGTTGCCGGATCGGCTGCCGCCCCCTTCAGCTACCGAACGGCCTCTTCCGATGACGCCCGGCTGGAGGGCGATCAGGTTGAACAGATTTCGCCCGTTCAGCGGTATCTCTTTGAGCTGGATGCGGTCAATCCGCCCCGACACGCGCGCCTGTTCGGTCTCCACCACAGGCGGCGCGTCGGCGATCGTAATCCGCTCGGTCACTCCGCCCACCGTAAGGGTGAAGTCCACGCGGGCCACTTGGTTGTTGGCCACCGCCACTGCCTCGCGCTGCGCAAGGGCGAAACCTTCTTTCTCCACACGGACGCTGTAAACGCCGGGGCTGAGGCTGAGGATCCGGTAAAAACCGCCCTGACCTGAAGTCGCAGTCCGGCTGATGCCTGTCGCCACGTTGGTGGCCGTCACCCTCGCATCAGGAATGACGGCGTTCGAGGAATCGGTGATGGTCCCCTGGATGGCGCCGGTGAACTGCGCCAAAAGCGCCCCGGCCAGGGCCAGTTGAACGGACAAACAGCGTAGAAGCGATTTCACGTCCATCCTCCTGAAAGCTATGCTCCCGATAGCTCCAAGTTGGCGTCGAGATTTCCACTGCTGCCTTGCATCTAACACCAGGATACACACACGTTACGAACGGGTGTAAAACCGCCGCCTTTAGTAGCGACGCAGCCGCCGGAGCTTCCGGCAGGCGGATCCCGGACGACAGCGCCGAGTGATCGGCCCGCTGCGGACACCGCCACCTCAATGGAATTCCCGCCGGGTCGGCGCCGGCGGCGCCCACCAATCGTCCAGTTCCACTAAGCACTCGACGGTCCAGCGGAAGCCCGGTTGAATCCGGCAGAGCTCGATAGCGGCCTCCAGGTAGCGGACGTGCTTGTCGCGCACTACTGACGGCGGCGCCATGTAGCCGCTATCGGTGTGCGTGTGCTGGATGATGTCCACCTGATAGATAAGCACCCGCGGGTGCTGAATCTAGTAGGCAGGCACGGAACAGGCCGCCGGCAGACTGCGGGGAAAATCACGGCGCTTCATGGCGCGCGGAACCTCGCCGCGGGGTCCATCAATGCCGGAATCGAGCGGCGCTCGGGCGACGGTTCACCGGGACGCACGCGCGCGGTTCGCGGCTTCGAAGATTCCCTCGCCGCGGCGTAACTGGCGCACCGCGGCCAGGTCGTTGCCGATCAGGCTGATGTCACGTGAGCGCTGCGCCTCCAGAAACAGCTCCGCTTCTCCCACCGTGCGGCAACCGCGCACCAACGCCCACTCCACGTCCCGCAGGCGGACCGCGGTCCGACGAGCTTCGAACCGGCAACCGCTGACGTCCAGGTCCTGAACGTCGTGACACACCAGCGCGGGCCGAACATCCGGTTTGAGGAAGCGCGTCTCCACACCCTCGAACCGAATGTTCCGCACATGGCGGCAGAAGAAGCCGTAGGCCGGCAGCGTCCCGAACATGTTGTACTCCGGGTATGCTTCCGGGCGTTCGGGAACATCGTCGGGAGGCTCCGCGACGCCGCCTTGAAACTGGATCGAAACATCGCGCAGCACGACGTTCTCGATGTTGTGGCCCGGGATTCCGGAGATCGCGCAACCGATGGGGTTGGCGCCGCTCACCTTCACATTGGCGATCTGCACGTTGCGCAGCTTACCGACCGGCGGCCTGGGCCCGCCCGCAAGGAACGGACGCGCCCGATCCCCCAGACGGATGAAGATCGCCGACTGCACGTCTCGCATGACGACGTTGGAGACCTGCACGCCGTCGAGTACGCCGCCGTCCACCATCTCGATGGCGATGCCTGAAAGGCGCGTATCGTAGATGGCGCAGTTGGCGAGCACGACCTCCTGGAAACCGCCGTTCGATTCGGTGCCCAGCTTGAAGGCGTTGCTGGCGCTCGAGAGCACACAGTTGGCGACCACCACGTCGCGCGTGGGCCGGTCCGACGTGCTCTTGAGCACGATGGCGTCGTCGCCCGAGCTGATATCGCAATCCGAGACCCGCACACGGCGGCAGCAATCCAGATCCAGGCCGTCGTTATTCCGGTTCACGCGGCTCCGCACGGTGAGGCCAAAGATCGCAACATCTTCGCAATCGAGATAGTGTTGCACCCACATCGGCGAATCGCGCAGCGTCAACCCGCTCACCCACACATTGCGGCAGCTCACCAGGCGGATGAGGTAGGGACGCACCTTGTGGGGTCCCTTAAACTCGCCGCCCCGGCCATCAATGGTTCCCGGTCCGTGCAGGCCGACGTTTTCCAGCCCCTCCCCATAGATCAGGCTGCGTTCGGTGTAATTGTCGGTGTAGGAGCGGAAGGCTGGAATCGTAATCGGATAGTCCTCCAGGCGCGGACTTCCCAGCAACGTAGCGCCGGCTTCCAGGTACAGATGAACCCGGCTCCGCAAACGCAAACCGCCCGAAAGATAACGTCCCGGCGGAAAATAGACAAGGCCGCCGCCGGCCGCGGCGCAAGCGTCAATCGCCCCCTGAAGGGCAGCAGTGTCGTCGTCCCTTCCGTTCCGCGCGGCGCCGAACTGAAGGACGTTGAAGACGCCTGCACTCGCCACAGTCGCCCCATGAAGACTACGCGCCAGTGCCCCCGCGCCGGCCACCGCCGCCAGGAAGCTCCGCCGAGGTTCTCCTGCGTCCATATGCCGCGGATTCTACCATGAATTCTGCGGAGGGCTGCCGGAAGATGGAAGAGTGGCTCCGTTTTGTCGAACGCCCCCGCTCGTGCGCCTACCTGCCGCGAGAGACTGCCGCACTTGAAGTGCGGTTGGTGGCGGAAATCTCGGCCGCCGAATATCAGGACCTTCTGGAGCGAGGCTACCGGCGATTCGGCCATCAAGTCTTCCGTCCGGCTTGCCCGGTCTGTCGTGCCTGCCGACCGCTACGCGTTCTGACAGACCGTTTCGAGCCGCGGGCCTCCGAACGGCGAATTTTGCGGCAAAACCAGGACCTCGAGATCGAGCTCGGCCGGCCCGGCGCCACCGCCGAACAACTGGAGCTCTACAACCTCTATCACCGCTTCATGCACGAGCATCGCGGCTGGAGCGGCCGGCAGGCCACGGCCTCTGAGTATCGCTCCGCATTCCTCGCGCCCTTTGATTTCGCCCGGGAGTGGCGCTACCGGCGCCGGGGAAGGCTGGTGGGAGTGGCCCTGATGGACGAAACCCCTGGCGCCATCTCGCTGGTTTACTGCTATTACCACCCGGACTGGCGTCCTCATTCTCCGGGAACTTTCTCGATCCTGCATCAACTCCTGTACGCGCGCGAGCGTGGCTTGCCCTACGCGTATCTCGGTTACTGGATTGCGGACTGCCGTTCCATGAGCTATAAAGCTCGATTCCGTCCTCACCAGCTTCTGCGGGCCTTCCCCGCGGATGACGAACCGCCGGTGTGGACGCCGGGAACTTAGCGAGCCGGCTCCTCGGCAGCAGATGCGGGGGCCGGCCCGGAGGCGGCGGCCGGCGCAGTAACAACGGAGGGCCTCACCGTATCGCGCGCCTCGACGTCCAGCAGGATGAAGATCAGAAAGATCGCCAGCATGACGGCCCCGGTGAGGAAGATGATCGCGTTCACACGGCTGTCGTAAAGCAAATGCATGAAAAACAAAGCGACGAGCGAGGCTTTCGCCGTGGCGATCACCAGAGCCACAACGACGTTTACCGAAGGTGAGCCGAAATGAATCCCGGCTACGATAACCGTAATGACGGTGAGCACGAGCAGCGCAGCCAGGACCATGGCGTAAGTTCTTTTGGCTTGGGCGTAAGTGTGAGACGCCATCGCCGCTCCTTAGGAGATCAAATACATCAGAGGAAACAGATAAATCCAGATCATATCCACCAGGTGCCAATAGAGGCCCACTAAGTCAACCGGGGTGTAATACCGCTCCGAGAAGTCCCCCCGAACGGCTCGGCGCAGCACCCAGCTAATAGCGACCATTCCGGCGGCCACGTGCAAGCCGTGCAGCCCGGTCATCATGAAGTAGAAACTAAAAAACATGAATTCGCCGGGCACGGCTTCCCCTCGATACGAGTAGAGCTGTCCCGGCAGCAGGCCCTCGTGGATCTTGTGTGAATACTCAAAGTACTTGATCACCAGGAAGACGCCGGCCAACGAAAGCGTGGCAATCAAGTAACGGATGAGCTGGCGTCGCTTGCCGGCTTGCGCGGCCGCCACCGCCATGACCATCGTGAAGCTGCTGACCAGCAACACCACGGTGTTCAGAGCGCCAAGCACTCGGTCGAGATGACGGTGCGCGGAAGCGAAGGCCTCCGGATGCTTGGCGTGCATAATTCCGTAGCCGACGAACAGGCCCCCGAACAGGAGCACTTCGGTCACCAGAAAGACCCACATGCCGATTTTGGCGGCATCCACCTGTTGGGCCGGCGCCGCAAAATGGTGCTGGAGAAACGGCTCGTGCAAGTGTTCGGTGCGCGCGGCCGGCTCGCTCATCGCGCGGCCTCCTGGAGACTGTAATCGTAAGGGCCGTGCGTCAACACGGGAGTCTCCTCAAAGTTGTGCGTGATGGGCGGTGACGACGTGGTCCACTCGAGCGTCCTGCCGCCCCATGGGTTGCTCGGGGCGTCATAGGGCTTTCGCAGAGAAGCCAGCAGATAGCCGGCTACCAGGAATAGGCCCAGCGCGAGCAGCCAGGAGCCGACCGTGGAAACCACATGGAGCGGCTGGAATTGCTCCAGATAGTTGTAGTAGCGGCGCGGCATGCCACGGCTTCCCATCACGAACTGGGCCAGGAAGGTCATGTTGAAACCGATGAAGATCAGCACCGCCGCCGGCCGCGCCCATTTTTCCGAATACATGCGGCCGAACATCTTCGGCCACCAGTAATGCAACCCCGCAATGAAGGCGATCACCGTCCCGCCCATCATGACGTAGTGGAAGTGGGCCACGACGAAGTAAGTATCGTGCAGGTGCACGTCAACCGCGATCGTTCCCAGAAAGACGCCGGTGAGTCCCCCGATCGCGAACAACAGCAGGAACATAATGGCGTAAATCATGGGCGCCTTCAAATCAATCGAGCCGCGATACATCGTCGCCAGCCAGTTGAACACCTTGATGGCCGAAGGGATCGCCACCAGGAAGGTAAGGAAGCTGAAGACCGCCGTAGCCAGGTCCGATTGGCCGCTGGTGAACATGTGGTGTCCCCAAACCAGGAAGCCGATGAAGGCGATGGCCACGCTGGAATAGGCGATCGCCTTGTAACCGAAGATGGTCTTGCGCGAAAACGTGGGGACCACCTCGCTCATGATGGCCATGCCGGGCAGGATCATGATGTAGACCGCCGGATGCGAGTAGAACCAGAAAAAGTGCTGGAAGAGCACCGGGTCGCCCCCCAGGGCCGCGTCGAAGACGCCCACCCTCCACACCCGCTCCATCACCAGCAGCAGCAGGGTGATGCCCAGCACCGGCGTCGCCAGAACCTGAATGATCGCCGTGGCGTAGATGCCCCAGACGAACAGCGGCATCTTGAACCAGGTCATTCCGGGAGCGCGGAGCTTGTGGACGGTCGCGATAAAGTTGACGCCTGTGAACACCGAGGAAAAACCGAGAATGAAGGCCCCCAGCGTCATGAGGCTCACCTTGGTGGTGGTTGTCGTACTGTAGGGGGTGTAGAAGGTCCACCCGGTGTCCACCCCGCCCAGCACCATCGAGGCGAGGGCGAACAGAGCGCCGACGACGTAGATGTAGTAGCTGGCCAGGTTTAGCCGCGGGAAGGCCACGTCTTTCGCCCCGATCAAAAGGGGCAGCACGAAGTTGCCGAGCGCCGCCGGAATGCCCGGGATGATGAACAGGAAGATCATGATCGCGCCGTGGAGGGTGAAAGCCTTGTTGTAGGCGTCGGCGGTCATGATGGTCTGCTTGGGCGTCAGCAGCTCCACTCGGATCAGCATCGCGAAAATGCCGCCCAGCAGAAACGCCAGCAACACGCTCCACAGGTACATCACGCCGATGCGCTTGTGGTCCAGTGTGGTAAGCCAGGAGCGGATCCCCCGTCTCTCGTTCAGATAGTTGAGAGCCGGACGCCCCGGGCTAACAGGCAGTGCAGCGGAAACCTCAGCCATCCTTCACCCCCTCTTTACTTTTGCGCCTTGATGAATTCGATCAGCGCTGCGATCTCTCGCTCCCGCAGCAGGCCCTGGAAGGTCGGCATGATCGCCTCGTAACCAGCCACGATCTTGGCCTGCGGTTCCAGAATAGATTCCCGCAAGTAGTTTTCGTCCACCACCACGGTTGCGCCATCGCGCATGCGGTGAGTTGCGCCGAAGATCCCGCGGAAGCTCGGCCCTTCCAGCCGCGAGCCGTCCAGGGAATGGCAGACGGCGCAGCCCCGGCTGTCATACAGCAGTCGTCCCAACTCGGCCAGAGGCATCGCGCGAGTCCGCTCGTCGCCCCCCTCCTGCCACTCTCGATACTTCTCTTCGCTGACCACGTGGATCCGGGCGAGCATGTCGGAATGGCCCCGCCCGCAGTATTCGGCGCACAGCATGGTGTGCACGCCCTCTTCGATGGGGTGAAACCACAGGTAGGTGTAACGATTGGGCAGCACGTCCATCTTTACCCGGAAGCTGGGCACAAAGAAGGAGTGGATCACGTCCTGCGAAGACATGATGAAGCGCACGGGACGATTCACCGGGATAAAGATTTCATTGACCGTGCGCATGCCGTCCGGATACTCGAATTCCCAAACCCACCGCTTGGCTCGCACCTGAATCTCCAGCGCCTCCGCCGGCCCGATGCGCGCATTCATGTAGCTGTTGAAGCCCAGGAAGAACAGGACGACGACGATGATGAGCGGAATGACGGCCCAAACCACCTCCAGTTTGAAATTGTGGCTGATGTGAGGTGTGACTTCATCGGGACGCCGCCGCCGGTACCGCCAGACAAAGTAGCTCAGCAATCCCGCGATCAGCAGAAAAAAGAACGCCGCGATGCCCAGGATGAGCAAGAAAAGGTTGTCCACCTCGGTGGCGTAGGCGCTGCCCGGAGCGGGCATCAAGACGGAACGCAGCCAGTTCATCGCGCTTCAACTCACGGCTTGCAGTCGGCTCCGGCGCCGCTCCAGCCGCCACATTCGCAACAGAACGCCGCTCACCACCAATACGATCAGCACGCCGCCGGCGCGCATAATGTTGGTCGCGAACAGCGCATAGGACCTCGTGCTGGGATCGTAGTGGTAGCAGAACAAAAGGACGCGGTCCAAAACCGTGCCGATCTTGCCCTGGGAGGCTTCCGTGAGCGCCAGGCGCAGGTCCCGGGGCCGATACTTGATCCCATACAAGTAGCGCGAAACCTGGCCCCGCTCGGTGAGTATCATGATGGCGGAGGCGTGTGCATATTCTCGCCGGCGCTCGTCATAGCGGTAATGAAAGCCCACCTGTTCGGCGAGCTTCTTGACGTTGCCCTGATGGTCCACCAGGAAATGCCACCCCGGAGCCGGCCGCTCGTAACTGGTCAGATACATCTCACGCTTCTGCCTGGCGAGCGCATACGTTTCGCTGGGATCAATGCTGATGGTGAGGATTACGTATTCCCCTCCGGGCGTCCAGGGGATCTCGCGCAAGGCCTCCACCTGCCCGTTGAGAATAAGCGTACAGAGCATCGGACAGGAGTAATAGACCAGATTGAGTATGACGGGCTTCCCCTGCCCGAAATACTTCCGCAAAGGCGTGGGGTAACCATTCTCGGCGATGAACGTCAAATCCAGGTCAATCTGGGCGCCGAGCTTCTCTTCGACGCCCACACCCTCCAATTCCGGCGGCAACCCCTGGGCTGAGGCGATCGCCGCACCCAGAACCACCGCAACGAAGCTAACGAGCCTCAACACTTTCCGCCCCCTGCTGAACAGCTTCTTCTTTCTTGACCGGATACGGCTTCACCGGGTAAAAAACCTTGCCGGCCGCGTACTCGGCGGCCAGCAGTTGCATGGCCCGCTCAATCGGTAACCGCACCTGGCCCTTTTCCCGATTCAGGAACTGATAGCTGTGCAGCTCCTGATCCTCGCGGGCCCGCAGATCCCGAAGCGCTTGCGACTCCGGAGCCAACACTTTGATGAAAATCTGCTGCTCTTTGACACGGTCGTGGTAATACTGAAGACCCACAATGATGAGGGCCAGCACCACGATCAGAGCCGAACCGAACAGCGCCAGGAACCGCACATTGGGTTCGTGCCGGTCATAGCCCTCTCCGGCGGGCCCTCCGGCCGCAGAATTTTCGGACTGCATCACGCTGTCAAGCCGCTCCCTACATGTTTTGATGCTGCAAGGATGCCGTTAGGCGCAGGTCCCCCACCGGAACCATAGGATGGCTCCGCAACCGATACCAGAAGACCAACCCGAAGACCGCCCCTACGCCCGTAAACGTCGCCAGATCCAACCAGTGCAAGTGGAATCCGTGCGGGTGCACCGAGGGAAGGATCAGCCAGTGCAGCTCCATGCCATGCATGACGAGGGTCCAGGCGGCCGCCGCGCCCAGCACCGTTAGGTTGCGCTTGGCGGCGCGAGACATCAGCGCCAGAAACGGCAGCAGGAAGCGCCCGACCACCAGCAGGCCGCTCAGATAGGCCCAATCGCCCTCCGCGCGATGATGAAAAAAAGCCGTCTCCTCAGGCAGATTGGCGTACCAGATGAGCATGTACTGCGAGAAGGCAATGTAGGCCCACCACACCGTCAGGGCGAATAGCCACTTGCCCAGGTCATGGTAGTGTTCCACAGTGATCGCCTCGCGAAGGTGGCCCGTAGCTCGCAGCGCCAGCGCGATCAGAATCAGCAGGGCGATGAAGGACAGCGCTCCGCCCGAGAAGACGTAGACGCCGAAGATGGTCGAGTACCAGAACGGGTCCAATGACATGACCCAGTCCACACCCGCCATAGTGACGGTGACGGTAAGGATCACCAAGCCGGGCGCGCTCCAGGCGCGAGCGTTGGCCGTCGCTTCACGGTAGTCGCCGTCGTCCTGCGCCACGGAAATCCGGTACAGGGCGAAGGCCAACACACCCCAAACGAACAGATAGACGCTGGCGCGGATCAGAAAGAACGGGGGACTGAAGAAGGCCCGTTTGAAGGCCAGATCCGCGTTGTGCGGGTCGAAGAAGCCCGGGGAAGACCATTTATAGAGCACGTCCAGACCCAAGGCCACCGGCAAATACAACAGCGTCACCGGGGCCACGGTGATCATGATGGTCTCCATCAGCCGGCGCAGCGTCACGCTCCAGGTCGCCCCGGTGACGTGATGGACCATCACGAAAAACAAGGCGCCCCATCCGATGCTCAAGAAGAACATGAAGTGGACCAGGTAGGAGCCCAAGAAATTGTACCGGTCCGTCGCCCAACCGAACACGCAGGCCGCCCAGGCCGCCAGGCCGAGCATCCAGAGTGCGTTGCGACCGCGCCGCCACAGCGCCTCATCCAAGCGATACGCGGAGGCGGCTAAGGATTCCGTGGCGCTCAAGCTGGTTTGCATGACTTAGCGCAACTCCCTTCGCAAGTCCCGGGGAACGTCCTCGATCGTGCCGCTGGTGGCCCGCTGAAGGGCGCGCACGTACGCCACGATCGCCCAGCGGTCCTGTTCGGAAATCTGAAAGCGGTAGCCGGGCATCGTGCGCCGGCCGTAGGTGACGACCTGAAAGATCTCGCCATCCACCATCTGCTTGATGCGCTCGTCGTGCAGATTGTTGGCCACCCACGCGCCGCGCTGAGCCACAATGCCGCGCCCCGTTCCGGCGCGATCATGACAGGGGGCGCAGTAAACGTTGTAGCGCTCCTGACCCCGCTGGAGCACTTGCTGGTTCAACGGCAGCGGGTTGCGGCCCACATACACGCCGTTTTCGACACCGGTGGCGAAAGCTGCATCCGCGTCGAGCTGACCCTGCGCCACCGTCCCGGGCGGCGGCATGCGACTGGCGCGACCGTCGGCGAAAAAAGCGTGAGCTTCTTGCGCCTCCAGCTTGGGCTGTCGCTTCATGTCGCTGAAGATTTCGATCGGGGGCTTGCGGCTGGTCTGCCCCGCGCAGCCTGCGAGGGCCAGCGCCGACGCGATGCCCAGGGTCGCGCACCACGGTCTCATGCGGACTCCTCCACGCGGCGCACCTCCAAGGCCCCGAGGCGGGCCAGCAAGCCAGGCGTCTCCACAGCATCAAACGACGGATCGGCGGCTTCCAGAACCAACACGAAGCGGTCGTCGGAGGCGCGGCGGAAGCCCTCATCCTCGAACAGCGGGTGATACAGCCGCGGCAGCCCGTTCAATGCCAGCATGCCGAAAACCGTAGCGAAGGCCGCCAGCAGAACGGCCAGCTCGAAGGTGATCGGGACCGAAGGCCAGAGCGCGAAGAACGGTTTGCCTCCCACGACCAGGGGATAGTCCACCGCGCCCGTCCACCACTGCAACAGCAGCGCAGCGCCCGCTCCCGCCAGACCGGCGACCAGGGCGAACCAGCCCAGCGGCGAACGACGAAGGCCGAGCGCCTCATCCAGACCATGGACCGGAAACGGAGTGCAGGCGTCCAGGCGACGATAGCCGTGTTCGCGCATCCGACGAGCGGCCTCCAGGAGCGCTTCCGGCGAATCAAACTCCGCGACGAGCCCGTACAGGCGCGCCATCAGTGACCTCCTTTCGCAGCATCGGGCGACGGGATGACGCCTTTCACTTCCGAAATGGCGATCACCGGCAAGAACCGCACGAACAACAGAAACAGCGTTAGAAACAGGCCCACGCTACCCGCAAAGGTCAGTACGTCGTAAATGGTCGGCCTGAAGTAGCCCCAACTGCTGGGCAGAAAATCCCGGTGCAGCGAGGTCACGATGATGTTGAAACGCTCCAGCCACATGCCGATGTTCACGATGATGGAAACCGCAAACATCACCGGGATCGAGCGCCGGAACATTTTGAACCAGAACAGTTGCGGCGCGAAGACATTGCAGGCGAACATGGTCCACACCGCCCAGGCGTACGGGCCGCTGACACGGTTGACGAAAACGTAGCGCTCGTAGGGATTGCCGCTGAAGAAAGCGGTGAAGAACTCGACGGCGTAGGCGTAGCCCACGATCGTGCCGGTGGCCAGCAGGATCTTACACATGTTCTCCATGTGGGTCATGGTGATCAGATGCTCCAGTCCGTACACCTTGCGGACAATGATCATCAGCGTGATCACCATGGCGAAGCCCGAGAAGATCGCCCCGGCGACGAAGTACGGTGGAAAGATCGTGGCATGCCAGCCGGGCAGGATGGACACGGCGAAGTCGAAGCTGACGATGCTGTGCACGGAAAGCACCAGGGGCGTCGAAAGACCGGCCAGCAGCAGGTAGGCTTTCTCATAGTGGCTCCAGTGCCGGGCCGAACCGCGCCAGCCCAGGCTCAGAACGCCGTAGATCACCTGCCGGATCCTGCTGGTGGCTCGATCTCGCAAAGTGGCCAGATCCGGGATCATGCCCACGTACCAGAACAAGAGCGAGACCGTGAAGTACGTGCTGACCGCGAACACGTCCCACATCAGCGGACTGCGGAAATTCTGCCAGAGCGCCAGATCCTGGTTGGGCAGGGGCAACAGCCAGTAAGCGCGCCACGGCCGGCCCGTGTGCAGCAGCGGGAAAATGCCCGCGCACATCACCGCGAAAATCGTCATCGCTTCGGCGGCGCGATTGATCGAGGTGCGCCAGCGCTGGCGAAACAGAAACAAAATCGCCGAGATCAAGGTGCCGGCATGGCCGATGCCGATCCAGAAAACGAAGTTCGTGATGTCCCACGCCCACCCGACAGGCTGATTGTTGCCCCAGATGCCGATGCCCGTACGCACCAGGTGCGTCAGGACCGCAAAAAGAACCAGGGTGAGCGTCCCGCTCACAGCCAGGGCGAGATACCAGAAGCGCGGCGGGCGTCGCTCCACGACGCGAGCCACGTCGGAGGAGATGTCGGCGTAAGTGCGCTTGCCCTCGATCAGCGGCGGCTGCAGTTGGATCGGTTCTGGAATCGCGAGGTCGGCCATGGGCTATGCCAGCTCCGGATTAGGATTTCGGATGCGCGCCAGGTACGAGGTCCGCGGCCGAACGTTCAGCTCCTCGAGCATGAAATAGTTGCGATTCTGCTTCCTCAGTTGCGACACGCGGCTCGCGGGATCGTTGAGATTGCCGAAGACGATGGCCTCGGCCGGACAGGCCTGCTGACACGCCGTGAGAATTTCCCCATCACGGATCTGGCGGCGCCCCTCGGCTTTGGCCTGGATCTTCTTCTCCTCGATCCGTTGCACGCAATAGGTGCATTTCTCCATCACGCCCCGCATGCGGACCGTGACGTCGGGATTGAAGACCATCTTCTGCGGTTCTTGCAATCCCTTGTGCCAGTCCAGGAAATTGAACCGCCGCACCTTGTACGGGCAGTTGTTCGAGCAGTAGCGCGTGCCCACGCAGCGGTTGTAAACCATCTCGTTGAGGCCTTCGGGACTGTGCACCGTCGCGTTCACCGGGCAAACGTTCTCGCAAGGGGCTTTCTCACAATGCATGCATGCCACCGGCTGGAAAACCGCCTGCGGCGCCTCCGGGCTTCCCGTGAAATAGCGGTCCACCCGCAGCCAGTGCATCTCGCGGCCACGCCCGACCTCGCGCTTGCCCACAATGGGGATGTTGTTTTCGGCCTGGCAGGCCAGGATGCAAGCGTTGCAGCCCACGCAGCGGTTCAGGTCAATCGCCATGCCCCACTGGTAGCCTTGCGAGTAATCGTGCTCCGGATAAAGCGATTTCAGTTCCGGGACATGGACTGCGTGCTGCGCGAAGTCGGGATGCTCGCGCCAGTAACGAAGTGTGGCCTCGCGCACCAGCGGACGGCCTTCCATGGCATGATGATCCTGCGTGCAGGCCAATCGGTAGCGCCTGCCCGTCGGACGCACCTGAATCCCGGTCGCAAATCCCATGGCCCGGCTGGTGCGCAACGGGTAAACGTTGCGCCCCACACCGCGTCCCACGCGGCCACATACGCTCCGCCCGTAACCCAGCGCCACGGCGATCGAGTCGTCGGTCTGCCCGGGCATGATCCAGACCGGCAATTCTGCGCTGCGCCCTTCGTGCTCAACGACCACCAGGTCACCCGTCTTCACGCCCAGCGCCTGAGCCGTCTTCGGGCTAACCAGCGCGGCGTTGTCCCAGGTGAGCTTGGTCATCGGATCGGGCGCCTCCTGGAGCCAGCCGTTGTTGGCGAAGCGCCCGTCCCAAACTGAAGGACTGGGATAAAACACAAGCTCCAGTTGGCCGCCGGACCCAGCCCCGGCCTGCGCCGCCAGCACGCGCTGTCGGTCCACCGGGGGACGCAACCGCGGCGCGGCCGTCCCCTCGATCAGTCCGTCGTGCAGGGCACGCCGCCATCGTCGTTCCGCTTCCGCGGCCGGCCAGCGAGCGGTCCAAAAATTGCGAACAATGTCGTAGGCTCGCCGGTCTTTATAACCGCTGAGCAAGGCTAACAGCTCCGCCGGCGTACGGCCGTCGTAGAGCGGCTGAATCAGCGGCTGTTGGATGCTGACGGTGCCATCCGGACTACGGAGATCACCCCAGGACTCCAGATAGTGAGCTTCGGGCACGTGCCAGCTTGAGGCTACGGCGGTCTCGTCCGCCTCCAGGCCGAGGTGAATCGTGGTCGGCACCTTGGCAAAACGCGCCGCGAAATCGTAGTCCGCCGGCGCCGTGAACACCGGGTTGCCGTCAAGGACCACCAGGGTCCGAACGCGCCCGCCCGCCATCGCTTCGACCAACTCCGCCAGGCTCGCTTCGCCCGGAGCGCGTTCAGCAGCTACGAAGTTGACCGTTATCCCGAAGTTGCCGAGCGCTTCGTTAATCAGATGCGCCAGGGCATGAACCTCGGCCGGCTGGCCCGGTCCCACCAGCACGAGCGAGGCGCCGCGATGCGCGGCTAGGTCCTTCGCCACGGCTTCGACCCATGGATAGGCTGAGGCATTCCCGGGCCCCAATCCGAGCGCGGCCGCCAGCGCCCTCACCGCCTCGGCCATGTCGCAGGAACGTACGCGGAAGCGATGGTCGGCGATGGCTCCGGTCGCCGAGAACCGACTCTCCGCCACGTAGAGGCGGCTCATGGAATCCTTCTCGCTCGCCACCGCGCGGCGCCGGATGAAGTCGCGGATGGCGCGGACGCTCGGGCAGTCTACTCCCAGAAAGTCCGCCTCGAAGGAGACGATGACGTCGGCCTTTGAGAAGTCGTACAGCGCATCCGCCCGGCGACCAAAGGCGATTTCGGCGCCGCGCCGCTGGCTGTCTCGCGAAACAGGCTCGTACTCTACCCAGCGCGCTTCCGGGAAACGGCTCATCAGATGAGCACGCACGGCTTCCAAAGACGGCGAGGGAAGCAACGAGCTCAACACCCACAGGCCGCCCCCGCGCCCGAGCGTTTCCGCGCGAAAGTGCTCGGCGGCAAAGCGGACAAATTCCTGCCACGTCGTGGCTCGACCCCTCCGCAGAACGCTGCGCGAGCGATCCGGATCATAGAGGCTGAGCACCGACGCCTGGGCGAAAGCCGAACAGGCGCCCAGACTCTCCGGGTGCTTCGGGTTGCCCTCAACCTTAGTCGGCCGACCGTCGTGCGCCTCGACGATGAGGCCCGTGACCGAGCCCGCCAGGTTCATCGCCGTGGCGTAATAGAGCGGCTCGCCCGGAACGTAGTGCTCGACACCTTTGCTGAGCGGCAGGATTTTCTCCTCCGGCCGACGGCAGGCCACCAATCCTGCCAGTCCGAAGGAGGCCGCCATCAGCTTCAGCAGCGTGCGCCGCGACGCGGAGGAAAGCAGCTCGGAGGCCCCCCTGGGAAATTCCCGCTCCACCCACTGGCGAAACTGCGGGGTTGCGGCCAGCTCCTCCAGGCTGCGCCAGTAGCGGGGACCGGTCTCGAGGGGTTGCGCTGCGGGAGCGGAGATCTGCACCAGATTCATCGGTGGCACCCCGTACAATTCACCGGTGGGGCGATCCCCCGCGCCTCCATAATTTCACGGCCGATCTCGGCCGGGTCGCGGTCCGGCCGCCACGTCATGTTCGTGACTTCGTTGGCGGGACGAAGTTTAGGAGCCGGGTTACGATGGCAATCCAAACACCAGGCCATGCTCAGCGGCTCCACTTGTTTAACCACGATCATCTGGTCTACGCGGCCGTGGCAGCTTACGCACGCCACGCCCGCCGTCACGTGGGCCTGGTGGTTGAAATAAACATAGTCCGGCAAATTATGCACTTTGACCCACGCTATGGGCCGGCCGCTGGAGTAACTTTCGCGGACCGCTTGAAGCAGAGGACTGTCGGCCTTCACCCGCACGTGGCAGTTCATGCAGACCTCCGTAGGCGGGATGGCGGCGTAGGCAGCCTGCTCTACCGTAAAGTGGCAGTAGCGGCAATCCATGCCCAGATCACCCGCGTGTAACTTGTGGCTGTATTCAACCGGTTGTAGCGGTGCGTAGCCGGTTTCGCGCACCGGCGGGCTCGCCAGGTAAAAAGCCACCGCGACCGCAGCTCCCGCCGTCGGCACGAGCGTCAACAAACCAATCCGGATATAGACATCCGATGATTTGGAAAATAGGGCTGCCATTCAGTCGCGTTTCACAGTTCGCAGTCTGACTGTAAGCTCAACCGCCATGATAGATGGGTGAACAGCGTAGACGCAATCAAATCCGGACGCCTGCCGGGCGCCCGATAAGAGCGTCTGATTGTCAGATGCGATAGGGGCGTCAGTCGTCGCAGCAAAGTTCATTTGTCCCTTTGCGACTGCCGCCGCGGCGCACTCCGGCGGGAGGGCGTGCGACCTCCGGCGCCTGACGTGCGGGGCGCGCTCTGGCCCAGGCGCTGCGCTGCTGACTCTTGCCCGATGCGGTCCGCGACGCGCGACGTCAGTGAGAGTTCACCGCCGCGCGATCCTCAGACTTCCAAAATCACCGGCAGGATCAACGGGTGGCGGGCCGTCTGCTTGACGATGAAACGCCGCAGATCGGCCCGGATCTTTTCCTTCATTACGCCCCAATCGGTGCGCTCTTCCGGCGTCGAGTTCTCCAGCGTGCGGAGCACAACCTGGCGGGCCTGCTGGAGCACTTCCGAGCCGTCCTCGGCGGAGACAAAGCCGCGCGCGACAATCTCGGGCGTCCCCTCCAGCCGTCCCGTGTGCTTGTCAATGGCGATCACCGGCAGCAGAATGCCCTCTTCAGCCAGCCGCCTTCGGTCGCGGATCACCATGTCTTCCACCACTTCGTCCATAGCGCCGGAGTCAATCGAGACCCGCCCCACCGGTGCACGCTCCCCTTTACGGGCTCCGTAGCGGTCTATCTCCAGGGTCTCCCCGGTCTCCAGGACAAACACCTCTTCCAGCCCCGCGTCCTTCAGGTGCGCGGCCAGAGAGGCATGTTTGGCGAGCTGGCGGTACTCCCCGTGGATGGGAACAAAGTAACGCGGGCGCACCAGGTTCAGCAACAAGCGCAGCTCCTCGGCGCTGGCGTGCCCGGAGACGTGCACCGGAGGGTTCATGGAGCCGTAGATGACGTCCGCCCCCAGTTTGGCCAGGTGATTCATCATGCGGTAGATAGCCTTCTCGTTGCCCGGTATGATGCGCGAGCTGAGCACCACGGTGTCGCCGGGCTCGATCGTCAGGTGGCGATGGTTGTTGACCGCCACGCGCGCCAGCGCCGACATCGGTTCGCCCTGGCTGCCGGAAATCACCACCACAACTTTGTCGGGCAGCACCTGCATGATGTCCTGGGGTCGCAGCAGGATTCCGTCCGGCAGGCGCAGCAGTCCCAGCGAGTGCGCGATCTCCGTGACGCTCAGCATGCTTCGTCCCAGGAAGGCCACCTTGCGCCCGAACTCGGAGGCCAGATCCACGATCTGCTGGAGGCGATGGATCGAGGAGCTGAAGCAGGAGACAACGAGGCGGCGCTCGGCGCGGTGGAAGATGTCCTCCAGCCGGGGCCGGGTCGCCTGCTCGCTCTCGGTGTAGCCGGGCCGGTCCGCATTGGTCGAATCCGAAAGCAGCAACAAAACGCCCCGCTTGCCGTACTCGGCCAGCGTGTGCAGATCGAACAGGCGGTTGTCGGTGGGCGTGGGATCCAGTTTGAAATCGCCGCTGTGGATGACGACCCCGAGCGGCGTGGTGATGGCCAGCGACACGGCCTGCGCGGTCGAGTGCGTGACGTGGATGAACTCGATGCGAAACGGTCCGATTTCCAGCTTATCCCCGGGGCGCACGGCATGCAGCCGGACGTCCTCCGGCGCTTCGTGTTCCTCCAAACGGCGTTCCGCCAGCGCCAGAGTGAAGGGCGTTCCGTACACCGGGACGTTGACCTCGGACAGCAGGAAAGGGGTGGCCCCGATGTGATCTTCGTGGCCGTGCGTGAGGATCAGCGCACGGACATGCTCGCGGTTCTCCGCCAGATACGTGAAGTCCGGCGTGACAAAATCCACACCCGGCAGCTCGTCCTCGGGGAACATCATGCCGGCGTCAATGACAAGAATATCGTCGCCATAGCGCAGCGCCAGGCAGTTCATCCCGAACTCGCCCAGCCCGCCGAGCGGCACGACTTGCAGCTTTTGCTGGCTCATGCTTCCCTCAACTGTATCGCCGTCGGCCCGCGCAATCCAAGTCCTCGGTCCCTGGCCGGGCCGTCACCTGCGGCCCCAGCCCGAAGCCAACGGTCCCCGAGCTTCGAAAGTCAGCGCCCCAAAGGCAGCGGATCCCGACAGCGTCAAGCGCAGGTTGAGTTCGGCTTGTATGTGCAGCCCAGAGGGGGATGCGGTAGACCAGGGTTTCGCGCCTCAGGCGAGTGGAAACGCTTCGCAACCGCCCGCTCAAGAAAGAGTTAGCAAAGCGAACGGTCCGGAGGCTGACGCCTGCTGCGGCCCGGAATCCTCCAACAGGTCCTGAAGGGTGACGCCCTCGAGCGCGTCGTCCACCGCCCCTTGCAGGCGCTGCCAGAGATTCCGCACCGTGCAGCTTGGCGAATGCGAGCAGACGTTGCGCCGCCCAGGATGATGGCGGCAAAACTCGGCGTCCCACAGGCGCCCGCCCAGAGCCGAGAGAGCCTCCGCCACGGTGATCTCCGCTAGCGGACGCGCAAGCACGTAGCCGCCCGCCTGCCCGCGGACGCTGCGCACCAATCCGCTTCGGCGCAAGATGCGCATCAGCTTGGCGACATACTCCCGGGAAAGTCCTTCCGCCTCGCTGATCTCCGGGATCGTGGCGCTGCGCCCCGACCCCCTGCGGCCGAGCTGAAGCAAGCAGCGGATGCCGTATTCTTCCTGGGCGCTGATCTTCATGGCGAACTAAAAAAATCCCAACTTGAGTCGCGCCGCCTGGGACATTCGCTCCGGCGTCCAGGGCGGATCCCAGACTAAGCTCACCTTGACGTCGCTCACACCGGGAAGCTGGCGCACGCGCTCTTCCACCTGGCGCGGCAACGCGCCCGCGACGGGGCATGCCGGCGCCGTCAGCGTCATCGCGATGCGCACGGCGCCCGCATCATCGGCCTCCACCCCGTAGATCAAACCCAGATCATAGATGTTGACCGGGATCTCCGGGTCGTATATGCTCTTCAGGGCTGCAATCACCTCGTCTTTGAGGGATTCGCTCATGGGCTTACTCCGTCGAAACGCTATCCTGGCGCCCTTCGAGCGCCGCCCGCAATGTGTGCCACGCCAGAGTGGCGCACTTGACGCGCATCGGATATTCCGCTACTCCGGCGAACGCCGCCAATTTCCCCAACTCCACGCCGGGCGGCACCTTCTTGCCGGTCACCAACCTGCGGAAGCCCTCGAACAACTCCAGCGCTTCCGCCACTTTCTTGCCCTTGACCGCCTCGGTCATCAATGAGGCGGAGGCGGTGGAGATGGCGCAACCGGAGCCCTGAAAAGCGGCGTCCGCGATGCGCTCCCCGTCGAGCTTCAAATACAGCGTCAAGCGGTCGCCGCACAGCGGATTATGACCCTCCAGCCGCCGGTCTGCGGGCTCCAGGACGCGGAAGTTTCGCGGCCGGCGGCCGTGGTCCACGATGAGTTGCTGATAAAGATCGTCGAGCGCCGTTTTCAAGCGAATATCTCGCGCACGCGCCGCAGGGCCCGCGCCAGCGCGTCCACCTCCTGCTCGGTATTGTACAAAGCGAAAGAGGCTCGGGTGGTAGCGGGCAATCCCAGCCGTTCCATCAGCGGCTGCGCGCAGTGATGGCCGGCGCGGACGGCGACGCCCTCGTGATCCAGGATGGTCGCCACGTCGTGGGGGTGCACGCCCTCCACGACGAACGAGACCACCGCGGCTTTGTGCTTCGCCCGCCCCACAATCCTAACGCCGGGTACTTCCTCCAGCGCTGCGGTGGCAGCCTCCAGCAACCGATGCTCGTGGGCTGCGATAACCTCCGATCCCAGGCGCTGGACGTACTCGATGGCGGCGCCCAGTCCGATTGCCTCCGCGATCGGCGGCGTCCCGGCTTCGAACCGATGAGGAGGATCGGCGTAAGTGGTCTTCTCAAAGGTGACCGAACGAATCATGTCGCCCCCGCCTTGATACGGGGGCAGGCTCTCCAGCAGCTCGGCCTTGCCGTAGAGTACGCCAATTCCCGTCGGCCCGTAGAGTTTGTGCCCCGAGAAGGCATAGAAATCACAGTCGAGCTCCCGTACGTCCAGCTTCAGGTGCGGCGCCGCCTGGGCGCCGTCCACCAACACGCGAGCGCCCGCGCGGTGCGCTAGACCCACGATTTCCTTGATCGGGTTGATGGTCCCCAGCGCGTTCGAGACGTGAGCCACCGCCACCAGCCGAGTTCGCGGACCCAACATGCGCTCGAACGCATCCAGCACAATCTCGCCCCGATCATTGATGGGCGCTACTCGCAGGCGAGCGCCGGTCTGCTCGGCGAGCATCTGCCAGGGCACGATGTTGGAGTGATGTTCGAGCTCCGAAATGAGCACCTCGTCGCCGCCACGTAGAACCGTCCGGCCGAAGGTCTGCGCCACAAGGTTGATGGCTTCGGTCGTCCCCTTGGTGAAGATGATTTCCTCGGGGCGAGCGGCATTCATGAAGAGCGCCACTTTCTGACGCGCCTCTTCATAAGCGCGCGTGGCGCGTTCGCTCAACGCGTGGATGCCGCGATGTACGTTGGCGCAATCGCGCTTGTAGAAACCTAGCAGGGCATCCAGCACTGGCTTGGGTTTTTGTGTGGTGGCTGCGTTGTCCAGGTAAACCAGGGGTCGTCCGTGCACCTTCTGGCGTAAGGCCGGAAAGTCCGCCCGCACGCGGCGGACGTCGTATCCTGTTACGGGGGGCGTCATCAGCGCCAGATTGCCAACGGCGTTCATGGATTCCTCGTCAGGGCGTCGCTCAAGCGCGCCGCCATCAGCTCGTTCAGGCGTTGCTGCAAGGCCGCAGGCTTGAGCCGTTCGACGATCTCGCCTGCGAATGCCAGCGTCAGCAGGCGGCGCGCCTCATGCTCGCCGACGCCGCGACTCCGCAAATAGAAAACCGCGTCGGCGTCCACCTGGCCCACCGTAGCGCCGTGCGTACACCGCACGTCGTCGGCATAGATTTCAAGCTGCGGCTTGGTGTTGACCACAGCGTCGTCGCTCAGCAATAGGTTCCGATTGCGCTGGATGGCGTCGGTCTTCTGCGCCTCGGGACGCACGATGATGCGACCATGAAAGACCCCTTCGCCGTGCCCGTCCAGGATGCCCTTGTAAAGCTCGAGGCTGGTGGTGTGAGGTTGCGCATGATCCAGCGTGGTGTAGTTATCTATGTGCTGGCGACCACCGGCCAGATACAGCCCGTTGAGAACGCAGGAGGCCCCTTCTCCGGCTAACACCGCGCCGACTTCGCTGCGCACCAGGGCACCTCCAAGGGCGATGCTGTTCACCGTAAGGTTGCTAGAGCGCCCCTGTCGCGTATGCACTGCCTCAAAGTGGAAAGCCTGGTCACCTTCCAGCTCCAGACGCGTGTAATCCAGCACCGCGCCTTCGGCGACGAAAATTTCGGTCACCGCGTTGGTGAAGTAGACAGCGTTGTCGGGTCCGATCCAGGCTTCCATGACGACCGCCTGACTGTTGCGTCCCGCCAGAACGAGCGTGCGGGGGTAGGTCACCCACGGCCGCGCGTCGCCGACACTATAGTGAACCACCACTAAGGGTCGCTCCACGACCACGCCGTCGCCGATGCGCAGCACCACGCCGTTCTCCAGGAACGCCGTGTTCAGCGCCACCAACGCATGGCGGTCGAATGCCGCCAGCCGGGCCAGGTGCTCATGCATCAGACCTGGCCGCTCCCGCAGTGCCTCTTCGAGAGTGCTCCACTCGACGCCGGGAAAATTCGGCAAACTCCCCGCCGGGCGGCCGTTGACCACCAACACGCGATGCGCCGCCAGACCACTCACAAGGTCGCGCCGGCCAAGTCCGGACAGATCGGCCGCCGAAGCAGCGGGCGCCGTCTCGAACGCCGTGCGGGCCAGCGGCGCCAGATTCGTGTACTTGAATTCCTCAACCCGCGTCGTAGGGAAGCCCAGTTCCCCAAACCGGGCCAGCGCACTGCGCCGCATCGCGTGCAACCATCCCGGGCCGACCGCTGAGAGTTGCCGCTCGCGCGCGGCAAACTCGGAAAGGTAGCGCTCTACTCCGAGTGCCGTGTTCAGAGCCGCCGTCGTCATCGTCGGTCCACCTGCGCCAGGGCGTCCTCTTCCTCGAGCCAGGCGTAACCCAGCCGCTCCAGCTCATGAGCCAACTCTTTGCCGCCGGAGCGCACGATCCGCCCGTCGGCCATCACGTGGACGAAGTCCGGCGTCACGTACTCCAGCAGGCGCTGGTAGTGCGTCACCAACACGATGGCCCGCTCGGGATGGCGCATGGCGTTGATCCCGGCCGCCACGGCCTTCAGGGCGTCAATGTCCAGGCCCGAATCCGTCTCGTCCAGAATTGCCAGCCGCGGCTCCAGCACGGCCATCTGAAGGATTTCGTTCCGCTTCTTCTCCCCCCCTGAGAAGCCCTCGTTGACGGAGCGCTCCAGGAGCGCTTCGTTCATGCCCAGCAACTTGATGCGATCCTTCACCAGAGCGGTGAAGTCCATGACGTCCAGTTCTTCCAACCCGCGATGCTTGCGAATGGCGTTCAGCGCCGTGCGCAGGAAGTAGAGGTTCGAGACGCCGGGGATCTCCACCGGGTATTGAAAGGCGACGAAAATGCCCTCCCGGGCGCGCTCCTCCGGAGACAGCTCCAAAAGGTTGCGCCCCTCGAAGAGCACTTCACCTTCGGTGACTTCGTAGCTCTCTCGACCGGCGAGCACTTGCGCCAGCGTGCTCTTGCCCGAACCGTTGGGCCCCATGATGGCGTGCACCTCTCCGGCTCGCACCGTGAGATCTACGCCGCGCAGGATTCGCTTTTCGCCCACGCTCGCGTGCAGATTCTTGATTTCCAGCATTGTGACTCCTGATTGATTTGAAACCATCCTCAACCCACGCTTCCTTCCAAACTCACGCTCAACAGCCGCTGCGCCTCGACGGCGAACTCCATGGGCAGCTCCTGAATGACCCGACGGGTGAAGCCGCTCACGATCATCGAGACGGCGTCCTCGGTGGACAGACCCCGCTGCCGACAATAAAAGATTTGGTCCTCGCCGATGCGGGAGACCGAAGCTTCGTGCTCGACCTGCGCCGTGGGGTTCTTCACTTCCAGGTACGGGAAAGTGTGCGCGCCGCACTGATTGCCGATCAGCATGGAGTCGCACTGGGAGAAGTTCCGCGCATTCTCGGCGCTCTTCATGATCTTCACCATGCCGCGGTAGCTATTCTGCCCGTGCCCCGCCGAGATGCCCTTGGAAACGATCGTCGAACGCGTGTTGCGTCCGATGTGGATCATCTTGGTCCCCGTGTCGGCTTGCTGGTAGTTGTTGGTGACCGCCACAGAGTAGAACTCGCCGACCGACCCGTCGCCGATCAACAGACAACTGGGATACTTCCAGGTGATGGCCGAGCCGGTCTCCAGTTGCGTCCAGGAAATCTTCGAGTTCTTCCCCAGGCACTTGCCCCGCTTGGTGACGAAGTTGTAAATGCCGCCGCGACCCTGTTTGTCTCCCGGATACCAGTTCTGCACCGTCGAGTACTTGATCTCCGCGTTATCGTGGGCTACCAGCTCGACGACCGCGGCGTGCAACTGGTTCGAATCCCGAATCGGCGCCGTGCAACCCTCCAGATAACTGACGTAAGCGCCTTCATCAGCGATGATCAGCGTGCGCTCGAACTGCCCGGTATCCTGCGCGTTGATGCGGAAGTAGGTCGAAAGCTCGACCGGGCAGCGGACGCCCTTGGGCACGTAGCAGAACGACCCGTCGCTGAACACGGCAGAGTTCAGGGCGGCGAAGAAATTATCGGTGTAGGGCACCACCGATCCCAGATATCGCTCCACCAGCTCGGGATGTTCCTGAGCCGCCTCCGAAAAGGAGCAGAAAATAATGCCCAGCTCCGCTAACTTCTCCTTCAAGGTGGTGATCACCGAGACGCTATCGAAAACCGCGTCCACGGCCACACCCGCCAGCCGTTCCTGCTCGTGCAGGGGAATGCCCAGCTTCTCGTAAGTCCGGATCAACTCGGGATCCACTTCCTCGAGGCTGCGCGGCCGCTCTTTCCAGTTCTTCGGGGCCGCGAAATAAACGATGCTCTGATAATCAATGGGCGGGTATTTCACGTTGGCCCAGGTCGGCTCCTTCATGGTCAGCCAGTGGCGATACGCTTTCAAGCGCCACTGAAGCAGAAACTCGGGCTCGCGCTTGCGGGCCGAGATCATGCGGATGATGTCCTCGTTCAGACCCGGTGGAACCGTCTCGGCCTCGACCGGCGTGACGAAGCCGAATTTGTATTCCTGCTGAGTCCAATCGTGAATTACTTGCGTGGAAGCGCCCATTGGTTATCCTCCTTCGCGCTGAAGCGGTCGTTGAGGACCGCCTCAAGGAGTATGGTAGCCAATCTGTACTGAAAAGTCAAGATTCGAGTTCTAAATTTCTTGCCACCGCGATAGCACGCTCGCAGCCCCTTGATATCGTGGGTCTTAGCGCCTCGGCGTGGTTGGCGCGCCATGCCGTCCGGCGTCCAATCAGCCCGCCGGCCGCTGCTAACCCGTTTGCGCCTTACGCCGTGGGGCTGGTTTGCAGAACGGGCAACCGAAGTCCGATCCCGGGTCCCGAGCAGCGCCTCTTCGGTTCGTTCGCTCCACACAGTGTATACGCTTGCGGCGTGCTGTTGAGCTAGCGTTACCGAACCGTTACCAGATCATGAGCGCCTTGATTCGCGCAGGCCTTTCCCCGCACGCTGTCATGCAAGCCTTCTCGATTCCAGCAGCGCCAGTGCAGAGAACACCCAAACGGAGTTGCAAGCGGCGGCGCCGGGCAGTGATGAAGCTGCGCCGCAACTCCATCCAAGACGACCTGTCACCCGGCGACGGTCAACATCATGTTTGGACCCGGGTCAGCAACGGCGTTGGGCGCAGCCCTGTCGGCACATTGGCGCACCGCGGCCGCCGTCCCCGGCGCGGAGCCTCCTCCAACATGCCTGAAGGGCCTGAGGTCATCTGGGCCGAAAGGGCTTTCCGCGGTCGCAATCTCAACCCGGGCGGCAAGCCACGCTAAGGAGGCTGTCGGAGGGTGCATCGGGCTGAAAGTCTCGTGTCAGCGGGCTGCAATAGCTAGAGGTAACGCGAACCACCGCTGTCGCCTTCCCGACTCCAGCCGGGTCGCTTGGACCGCGGGCGGTTGTCGGCTCGTATGCGCGAACTCGGTCCGCCAAAAGCGAGTTCACCAGAAGGTGGATCCACGGCCTGCCGCTGTGGTGACCGCCAGTCCGGCGCGTGGAACTGCTGCACCCCCGCCGTGACGAGAGGGGCGTGCCCTGCGCTGACTGCCTTATTGAGGCATCATCGGGTCGCCGGGTCACCGATGGGCGTTGGAACTCGATAAAGCCGCTGCCCTCGAACAACGGCCGCCGGGTACCTCGCCTGCGCGTCAGGCGATAGCCTCACGACGACTGTCCGATCTGTCTCCGGATTCCAGGTGTCGCCCGCGTAGAAATAAAGTGTGTAACTGCTCCGGATTCTGTCAATACAATCCAAAACCAATGCCCGATCGAACATGCCTAACACCAGTTCGCCACCGGTCTGCTCGATAAGACTCTGCACGGACTCGGGGGGCGGCTCGCCTTCACCAGCCCGGATGACCCAAGTGGCGACTGGTCCCCGGGGCGACCCGATGTGCATCTCAGGCGGAGCTGGATCGGCTGGGTCCGGAACCTTGACACCGAAGATCACCGCCCGCTTCTCGAACGCGGCTTCAACGACTCGTTCCGGCTTGGCTCGGGACCCACGCTCACCTCGATCAAACAACAGAAGCACGACGCGCCTCCGGCCACGATCCGGGGCGCCCGGAAACAGTGCCAGGGCCGCCAGGAGCGCATCGTAGAGGCGCCAGTTTCTGGCGAATGCGCGGGTTCTCAACAACTGCCGCACAGCTAGCTTGAGTGCGAACCGGTCGTTGCAGAACCTTAGCGCCAGCTTGGGCCGGAAGCCGAAGGAGATCACACTCACCCGGTCTTCAGCGCGCAGTTCATCGAGGGCGTCGAAAAAAGGCCGCCTGGCAAAGATCGGTGCGTTGTCTCTCCCGAGATCGGGGTTGAGCTGGAGAACCACAACGATATCCAGAGGGGCGCTTTCGTCCGATAGACATGCCACGACCGGTCGGCGCGCTCCGTTTTCCTCCACGATGAAATCCCACGCCTGCAAAAAGGGAATCGGCCTGCCGTGGCGGCCATCGAGCACCTCGACGGCAACCGACACCATCACGACGTCAGTGCGGAATAACGGGGGCTGCGCCTCCAGGACGCAGGCCAACACTGCGCCCGTTACCACCAGAAGGCGCATCCTGGGACGCCGGATGTTTTCCATCCCTTTGCCTGTTCCTGCCGGAGCCGCCGGGCCACCCACGGCCGCTGTGCTTTCACCTAGCGGCGCCCAGCTCACCGATTTGGCCGAATCCCTCCGGTACTTTGAACAACTCAGGGGCGATCGCGACGCTCTTGTGTACCTCAAAGTAGCGGTGCCTCGTCCGACCATTAACCGGATCGCTGATCTCCACCAATAGCGGCAAAGCCAGCTCCTTGCAGGACCACATTTCTATCCTCTGCTCGATCCGCTGGCGCCGCCCATCAGGCATGCTTACAAATGACGTCACGACGTATTCAACACCCTCAGTCTCGCATCCTTCAATCGTACGACTGCCGATCCGTCTAGGCGAACTGGCCTCATTGGGTTTCGCGTCCGCAACTCTGCGCCTGCCACGAGACACCCCTCCGGCCCTCAGAGCGTCCTTAGGTACGCGATCAGGTCGTCCTTCTCCTGCTCGGAGAGCATGTCCCGGAAGGCCGGCATGCCCCGGGCCCCCTCGTCAATCACAGCACGAACATTTTTCTCCGTCACCGGCTTGCGGTTCAAAAGCCGCGCGCGCTTGAACAAGCCCTTCAGCCCGGGACCGACTTTCCTTTCGGCGCTTGCAGGATCGTGGCAGGCGCTGCACAGCTCGAAGAGCGCCTTGCCCCTAACGGCATCCGCACCAAGCGCAGGCCGCGCTCCCGCCATGCCGACCAGAAGCACGAAGCAAACCGCCAATCGCCTCATGGCTTGAAGGAATCCTCGCTTGCGCTGGAGCGCAGAACCCTTATGGTAGCGCGGCGAGGGGCGCCCGACGGGGAGCGGGCGCCAACGGCCCGATCCTCAGCTCCTCGGGGACGCCAGCCCGCAGCTCGGCCGGCGATGCCGACAATCCCGACGAGGCGTCCTCACTGCGCGCCGGGCGCATTCGTACCTCACCCGGCTGCGCCCTGCGACCGCCGACCGGGCAGCGGTAACCTGCCGACGTCCCCAAGCGGCTATCATAAGGGGTCAGCCCGCAACCGGCGGCGCTCGGTTGTCAGCCGCGGGTACGGGCGAGTCTGGTCCATGGGAGATTTCTATGGGTGCATTGAGCAACCTCGTGCCCGCATTCGCGTTGTGGCTGCAAGAGGCTGAGCCGCAGCAGCAGGTGGATGACACCTGGGTGAAGGTCGTCTCCGGCGTCCTGGCGCTGATCCTGGTGGCGATCATCATCATCCGGCGCAAAAGGAAGAAGAAGACCGAGGAGGAGTTCTGAAGCCCGACCCGCGCGAAGCTCCATCAGCAACGCAGGGCAGCATATCGAACTCCCCGAAGCAAGCAGAGCGAGTGCGCCTTGAAGCCGCCCTCTCGGCTTGCCTATAATCGAGCTACTTGACGCTCGCGAGGCTTCGCCGCTGGTCGCAGATTCTCTTCCTGGCGCTCTTCGTCTTTCTGCTCGCGCGGACCGAGTTTCGCGGCTCCTTCCGTGCCGCGCCCGACGACATCCGCCTCCCCTACCCGGTGAGCCTCTTTCTGGAGGCAGACCCCCTCATAGCCCTGGTCAATGCGCTGGCCACGCGCTCGCTCTACAAAGATCTGCTGTGGTGCCTCGTCATCTTGATCCCCACCTTTTTTCTCGGCCGCTTCTTCTGCGGCTGGATCTGTCCGCTGGGCACGCTGAATCACTTCTTCAGCAGCTTGAAATCCGAGCGCAAACGCGGCCGCCGCCTGATTGAATCCAACCGTTACCAGCGCTGGCAGACGCTGAAGTACTACATCCTGCTGGCGGTGCTGGCCGCGGCGCTTTTCGGCTCGGCCCTAGCGGGGCTGGTTGACCCCATCGCGCTGTTGGTGCGCTCCCTGGCTCTGGCGGTGCTGCCGGGCCTGGGCTATGCGCTCAACGCGGCGTTCGACCTGTTGTACAGGACCGATGTCTGGGGCCTGCGCTATGTAGCCTTCGGCTTTCAGTTCGTTTTCAGCCACCTTCTGATCGGCTTCCAACAACCCCACTACCGGCAGGCGTTCTTGCTCGGCCTGATCCTGGCGGTGATCCTGGTCCTCAATCTCAGGATCACCCGCTTCTGGTGCCGGGCTCTGTGCCCCCTGGGCGCGCTGCTGGGAGCGGCTTCGCGCTGGTCCATTCTGGGACTTGAAAAACGGCCCGATGATTGCGGCGATTGCAACCGCTGCCTGCTCGGCTGCCAGGGCGGCGACGATCCCATTCCTGGAGCCCCGTGGCGCAAGGCGGAATGTCATCTGTGTTTCAACTGCGTGGCCGATTGCCCGCAAGGCAGCTTGCGCTTCCGGTTCTTTCCAGAAACCAGCGGCGTCATGGCGCGTCCGAATCTTCAGCGGCGGCGCGCTCTCGTGAGTCTGGCGACGGGCGCCGGCTTGCTTCCCTTGCTGCGCAGCAACACCGGCCTGGCGGTGGGCAACGACGAGCGGCTGATCCGGCCTCCCGGCGCTCTGGAAGAGAAGGAGTTTCTGGCGCGTTGCATCCGCTGCGGCGAGTGCATGAAGGTCTGCCCCACCAATGCGCTGCACCCCACTCTTACTGAAGCGGGCGTGGAAGGCCTCTGGACTCCGGTTCTGGCGCCCCGCATCGGTTACTGCGCGCCGAGCTGCGTGTTGTGCAGTCAGGTCTGCCCTACGGGCGCGATCTGGGAGATCACGCCCCGGGAAAAGGGCTGGAGCGGCTCGCAAGGCGACAACGGCGCGAAACCCATCCGCATCGGCACGGCTTTCATTGATCGAGGCCGTTGTCTGCCCTGGGCGATGGCCACCGAATGCATCGTATGCGAAGAGTGGTGTCCCACTTCTCCGAAAGCCATCTATTTGCGCACCGCGGAAGTGGCAGACGCCGGCGGCGCGATGAAGACCCTGCGCCAGCCCTGGGTGAACCCGCAACTGTGCGTGGGTTGCGGAGTCTGCGAATGGGCCTGCCCGGTGCTCGGTCCGCCGGCGATTTACGTGACCAGCGTCGGCGAGAGCCGCTCGCACACCAACCAGGTTCTGCTTGAACGACGAAGGAAGCCTCGAACATGAACCTGGGATCGGCTGTTCTGGCGGGCCTCGCTTTTGCGGCAGTGCTGGGCTGCGACAGGCGCAGCTTTGATCCCTTTCCTCACGGACAGGAGGCCCCGGAGTGGACCAGGGGCCGCGTGCGCGTTTTCGAAGCGGGACGGCTCTGGGAGTACGTGGACGGCGACGCCGAACGTTACCTTCAGGCGGGCGTCGAGCGCACTTTCACCGCACAGTACCGCTTTCGTCAGAAAGCCGACGCGGTGGTGGACGTCCACCAGATGCGCGATCCCGCAGGCGCCCGCACGATTTTCGAGTCCGAATCCGAAGCCGGAAGCCGCCCCGTAGCGGTCGGTGAAGCCGGCCGTTTCTACGGGATGAGCCTGACGTTCCGCCGGGGCCGTTACTTCGTCCGCCTCACTACCTATGAGGACTCCCCCCAGATGCACGAGGCCTTGATCGCGCTCGCCGCGGCGGTGGACAACCGAGTGCGGCAAGCGCCTCCCTAAACCGAGCCCGCCCGATTCCGAAGTGCTATAAAAGAATCGGGGAGATTCACGGGGGCCATGCAGGGCCGCAGGAATCCGACGCGGCGGCAGCTTCTCGGCGGCCTGGGCGGACTGCTCAGCACTGCCTGCGGTCAGACGCGAGACTCCTCACCCGACGTCCACAGCCGGATCCCGCCGCCGCGCGTGGTGATCGCGCGCGATGCGGCGTTGGGATCGGGCAGCGCGGTGGATGCGGCGCGACTGGCGAAGCTGCTCGATCGCGCCATGCAGGCCTTCTTCGGCGTGGACAACCCTGTAGAAGCGTGGCGCAAGGTCGTGCGGCCCGGCGAGGTCGTAGGGTTGAAGGTCAACTGCCTGGCGGGCAAGGGCGCTTCCACGCGCCCGGAACTGGTCGAAGCGGTTTGCGAACGGCTCCAGCAAGCGGGCATTCGAGCGCGAGACATCTTGATCTGGGATCGGCTCAGCGAGGACCTGGAGAGCGCCGGCTTCCGCATCGCCACAGGGCGCGATCGCATCCGCGTCATGGGCAACGAACTGATCGGCTACGAGGACGAACTGAGCGCCTGGGGCAGCGCGGCCAGCTTGCTGGCTAAAGCCCTGACGCGCGTCTCGGACGCCGTCATCAGCCTGCCGGTGCTCAAGGATCACGGCATCGTGGGGATCACTTTAGCGCTCAAGAACATGTTCGGCGCGGTCCACAACCCCAACAAGTATCACCCCAACGCCGGCGATCCCTACGTGGCCGACGTCTACATGCTGCCGCCCATCCGGCAAAAGGTGCGCCTGGCGATCTGCGACGCCGTGAGCCCCCAGTATGAAGGCGGCCCCTCCTACATGCCGCAGTGGAGCTGGCGCTTCAACGGCCTGCTGGTGGGGCGCGATCCGGTGGCTCTGGACGCCAGCGGCTGGCGGATCATCGAACAGGAGCGCGCCCGGCGCGGCATGAAACCGCTCAAAGAGGTCGGGCGCGAGCCAAAGTGGATCGCGACCGCCGCTCGCCGCGGGATCGGAACCGACGACCCCGAGCGCATCGAACGCCTGGAGGTGTAGGTCAATGGTCGGCTCACACGATCGGCGCAGCTTTCTGAAAGCTGCGGCCGCATTGCCATGTCTGGCGGCGGAAGCCGGCGCGCGACGCGGCGAAGACGAGGCGCGCTACGTGGCCGAGGCCCGTTATTACGAGAAGCTGCCTCACCGCAAGATCAAATGCACGCTCTGTCCGCGCGAGTGCGTGATTGACGACCGCGAGCGCGGCTATTGCGGCGTCCGTGAAAATCGCGGCGGCGTCTACTACACTCTGGTTCACTCCCGGGTCTGCGCGGCCAACATTGATCCTATCGAGAAGAAACCGTTCTTTCACGTGCTGCCGGGCTCGACCTCCTTTTCCATCGCCACCGCCGGCTGCAACGTCAACTGCAAGATGTGCCAGAACTGGGACATCTCGCAGGTGCGTCCGGAGCAGGTGCGCAGCCTGTATCTTCCCCCGCGCGAGGTCGCCTCGTTGGCCCGGCAGAATCAGTGCGCCACCATCTCCTACACTTACAGCGAGCCCGTGGTGTTCTTCGAGTACATGGTGGACACCGCCGAAGCCGGGCGGGCGGTCGGGGTCCGCAACGTTGTGGTGACCGGAGGCTACATCACCACCGAGCCGCTCAAAGAGCTTTGTCGCCGCGTGGACGCGGTCAAGGTGGATCTGAAGGCCTTCTCCGAGAAGTTCTACCGCGAAGTGGTCAACGGCGAGCTCAAGCCCGTGCTTCAGACTCTGGTGACCCTGCGCAAGCTCGGCATGTGGACCGAGATCGTCTACCTGGTGATTCCCACGCTCAACGACTCGGATCAGGAATTCCGCGGCCTGGCGCGCTGGGTCAAAACAGAATTGGGCCTGGATGTTCCGCTCCATTTCACCCGCTTCCATCCCCAGTATCTGCTCAAGAACCTGCCGGTCACTCCGGTGAAAACGCTGGAGCGCGCCAAAGCCATCGCCGACGCCGAAGGGCTTCGCTACGTTTACCTGGGCAACGTGCCCGGCCACCCGGCCGAAAACACGTACTGCCCGAAGTGCCGGCGCACAGTCATTCAACGGGAAGGCTTCTTCATCCGGGGATTGCACCTCAAGCGCGGACGCTGTTCCGGCTGCCAGCAGCCCATCCCCGGCATTTGGGAGATCTGATGAGAAGACGGCGCATTGCACTGCTGGCCGGGCTGGCCGCATGCCTGGCGGTTTGCTCCGCTCAAAAAACCAAGACCCGACCGCCGGCGGTGGCCGGCGGCTTTTACCCGGCGGACGCCAAAGAGCTGGCGCGTACGGTGGACGACCTTCTGGCCCGCGCGCAAGTGCAGCCCCTCACCGATCCGCCGACGGCCCTGATCGTTCCCCATGCCGGGTACATGTACTCGGGCGCCGTGGCGGCTCACGCCTACGCGTTGCTGAAAGGCCTGAAGTTCGAGCGCGTGGTGGTGATTTCGCCTTCCCATATTGACGCCTTCCCCTTTTCGGCGGTCTACGACGGCGACGCCTACGCGACGCCCCTGGGCACGATCCCCGTGGACAAAGCCTTCGCCGCGCAGTTGGTCAAGGCGGGCTCCGGGATCCAGCTTTCCAGCCGCGGTCACACCATCTCGGGAGATCGCGGGGAGCACGCCCTGGAGGTCCAACTGCCGTTTCTCCAGCGCGTGCTGGGCGAGTTTCGGCTCGTGCCCATCATCATGGGAGATCAGCGCTACGAAAGCTGCCGCGCGTTGGGAGTCGCACTGGCCAAGACGATTCAAACTTCGCCCGCCCTCATCGTGGCGAGCAGCGATTTATCGCACTTCCACTCTTACGAAGAAGCCGTGCGGCTGGACCGGCGCGTGCTCAAAGCCATCCAGGAGTGGGACTACTACACGATGGCCCGCAACTTCGAGCAGAACCTCTGGGAGGCTTGCGGCGGCGGTCCCATCGTGGCTGCTATGATCGCCGCCGAGCGGCTGGGAGCGCGTCAGGCGCGCTTGCTCAAGTACGCCAACTCGGGCGACGTCACCAACGACCGCAGCCGCGTGGTGGGCTACGGCGCTGTGGCTTTGGTGAAGGCCGCCAGAGCCGGCGCCGAAGGCAACGGCCTCAGCCACGCCGATTTCGCGCTCAGCGAGAAGGAGCAGGAGGAGTTGCTGTGGCTGGCGCGCAAGTCCGTGGAAACCGCGGTGCGCGAGCGCAGGCTCTACGAAGGACCTGCACCCCGCTGGCCGTCGCTCACCGAAGACCGCGGCGCCTTCGTCACGCTCAAGAGGCACGGCCGGCTCCGCGGCTGCATCGGATACATCTTCCCCATGAAGCCGCTGTATCTGACCGTCCGCGACGTAGCGGCCATGGCCGCGCTGCGCGACGAGCGCTTTCCTCCGGTGGTCACCGCCGAGCTGGACCAACTCGAGTACGAGGTCTCGGTGCTGTCGCCCCTGCGCCGCGTGCTCGACGTCAAAGAGATCGTCACCGGACGTCACGGCCTGGTCGTCAAACGCGGCGCTCGCGAGGGTCTGCTGCTGCCGCAGGTCGCCACCGAGCAGAAGTGGGATCGCATGAAGTTTCTCGAACAAACCTGCCTGAAAGCGGGCCTGCCGCCGAACGCCTGGCGCGATCCGGAGACCGACATCTTCGCCTTCACGGCCTTCGTGTTCAGCGAGCACCGAGGCGCCTCTACGACTCACGCCAAAGAACGACGGGCGCGCAGACCTTAGCCGCAGGGGCGCCGCATACCGTCATCCACACGGCGCGAACTTCGTCCGACTCGACATGTGAACCCGCACGCCATCCGCGTCAAACCGTAGTCCCATGAGCGAAACAGCCGATCAGCGGCCGGCAAGCCGCAGAGCCGCCACAGCCGGGAAAAGGTTCAAGATCGCGAGCAGACACGCGGTCTTCAGAAAGCCCAATACAGGAAGGCAATAAGCGCTCACCAGCACCGCGCCCAGACACGCACCCACCAGATCCAGTGCGTAAACTGCGCCGAGGCCCCGGGCGCGTTCCCCGTCAAAGTACGTCCTGCTCGCCACTGGGAATTGGTAACCGCCCATGCAACCGCAGGCCGCGGCGAGTGCCGGGAACAACACGTGGCTGACGACCCACAAACCAGCGCCCGTCGCAACTCCCCCGGCCGCAATACAGACGCCGTAAAGAGCCAGCGCCGCAATTGCCGCCATGATTTGCAGCGCGGCCAGGCAGCGAAGATTTCTCGGCCGGCCCGGGTCGGCGAGCGCCAGCCGGCTTCCCAGGGCCATGCCCGCCATGAAGGCTCCGATCAGGATCGCGAGCTGATGATACACGTAACCGTAGAGCACCTGAAATCCGATCAGCAGCAGCACTTCCAGTGCGATCAGAGTGAACCCCATGGCGGCCGCCGCCAGCCCGGCGACCGCTCGTGCGCCCCGCCGGCTCGCCAGCGCGCTCAGCGCTGCCAGCAAAGCCGCGGTCCCCAACGCCAGGCGGCCGAAGCCTACACCGGCCGCAGCCTGAAACCAGTCGCGGTAGCGTGGATCGAACTGCCCTCCCCACAACACCGTGTCGAAGTAATAGGCGATGGGCGTGAAGTCACGGTTGACGGGCGCGGCGGCCTCCGCCGCCATTTGTTCCTCGAGGGCCGCGACGCGCAGCGGCGTCATGCGAAAGCGGAAATAATACTCCCGGACGTAGCGCGTCTGGATCCCGCGGGCGCGCAATCGCTCGAGCAGCGCCTCCGCATCACGAACCAGCACGCCGGCCCGCATCGCGGCGAAGAAATGCACGGACTCGCCCGGCAGCACCGTGACCTCCGCGAACACTTCCGCCAGCGTGCGGCGCACGGAGGCCAGCAGACGCGCCAGCTCCGGGCTGATGTAGTTCTCCGAGGCCCGCAAGCGCAGCGACAGAACGCCCGTAGGACTCATCTTGCGCGCGGTCTGGCGGAAAAACTCGGCGGTATAGAAGCGATTCAACTGCGCCGTCTCGGGCTCGGGCAGATTCACAATCACCACGTCGAAGCCCGCCGGAGCCCGTTTCAAGAAGAGCCTCCCGTCCTCCGCGTGAACGTGTACGCGCGGATCGGCTCGAACCGGCGCCCACTCTTCGGAGAAGCGCTGCGCGGCCAGGTCCAGAATCGTCGGGTCCAGCTCCGCGTAGTCCACGCGCTCGAGCGTGGGATGCCGGAGCGCTTCGCGCAAACTCCCGTTCCAGCCACCACCGATCAGCAGCAGGCGGCGCGGAGCCGGATGTTGGAGCAGGGCGTAGTGCACCGCCTCCTCGGCCGCTGCCGGGTCAGGGACTGTGCCCACCGCGAGGCCGCTCGCATAGAGCGTGCGTGCGCCTTCCGTTTCCGCCACAACCAAATTCCCATACGGAGAATTGCGAACCTCGTTGACCCGCAGACCGCGCCACAGCCATTCTAGCGACATGGCTTCCAAGCGCCGAGCCGCGGCCGGCGCAACCCACGCAGCGATCGCGACGCCCACCGCCGCAATGCGTCTTGCGCGGCCCGAAAGCGCCAGGGCCGCCGCTGTGAGCAGGTTCAGCGCGCCCACCAGCAGGGCGATCCGCACCGCGCTCAGATGAGGAACCAGCAGCAGACTGGCCAGCACCCCACCGCCGCCCGAGCCGACGGCCTCCAGAAGGTACACCCTGGAGGTCGCCCGCGCCGCCGTATCGCCCCCCGCTCGCTGGGTCATGCGGCTGGCGGCTGCGAACAGCCAACCGGAGAGCGTGCAAATCGGCCCCAGCGCCACAAAGGAGACCAGGAGCATCCGCCCGGGACTCAGAAGCTCTCCCGCCACCGGCTGCAACAGCAGCTTGGCGGCCCGCACCGCCAGAATCGTCAGCGGAAAAACGAGCGCCGTCGCGGCTTCGAGCAGGGCCACCGCCTGGCGGGGTCGGCGACGCGCCGGAGACCAGCGGCCCAGCAGACCGCTGCCCGCCGCCGTCCATAGCAACCAGTTCGCCAGCATCAGTCCCAGCGAAAGCTCGTTCCCGTAGAAGATCACCATCAGCTCGCGCAACAGGACGATTTGCGCGACCGTGGCGCTGAAGCCGATCAACAGCAGAGCGAAGGTCATCGCCCAGGCATCGGCTGCGCGAGGTGTGGGTTCTGACGCCGACATGCCCGTCGGGATTAGACTTTGATTATGGCGCTCCATGGGCGGCCGGTGGCGCGGCGCCGCGCATTGGTGGATTTGTTGCGCGTCAGCGGGCTCAGCGCCGGCGTCGCCGCAGCGGCAGTTTGGTTGCGAGGCCGCAGTCGCCGTCCTGAGGAACCCCTGCCCCTGGGCTTGCGACGCGACCTGCGCGTACCGGCAGCTCCCGAACTCCCCGACCTGGTCGTTGCCCACGGCGAAAACCCGCGCGAACTGGTGCGCAGGGCCATCGAAGCTCTGGGCGGCATTCGGCGTTTCATCGCACGCGGCGACGTGGTTGCCATCAAGCCTAACATGGCCTGGGATCGCACGCCGGAACAGGCCGCCAACACCAACCCTGAGGTCGTGGCGGAGCTCGTGCGGCTCTGTTGGGAAGCCGGCGCCGCACGCGTTCTCGTTGGCGACGTCTCGACCCACGACCCTCAACGCGTCTACCAGCGAAGCGGCATCGCCGCCGCCGCACGCGCTGAAGGCGGGGAAATCGTCCTCCCCGAGCATCGCCGATTCCGCGAGGTGGATTTGCGCGGGGAAGCCTTAGGTCCCTGGCCGGTCTTCGAGCCCTTTCTGCGCGCCGACAAAGTGATCAACGTTCCCATCGCCAAACACCACAGTCTGACGGGCGCGACTTTGGGGATCAAGAATTGGTACGGGATACTCGGCGGGCCGCGGCATCAACTCCATCAGCGAATCCACGAGAGTCTGGCGGACCTGGCGGATTTCATGCGCCCGACGCTGACCGTCATTGACGCCTGGCGCGTCCTGGCGCGCAACGGGCCCACGGGAGGCAATCTCGCCGATGTGGAGTTGCGGAAGACGCTCATCGCCGGAACCGATCCGGTGGCCCTGGACGCCTGGGCGGCGAAGGCTTACTGGGATCTCGATGAACGCCGCATGCGTTACTTGAAATTGGCTGCCGACCGCGGGCTGGGCACGCCGAACTTCGAGTCGCTCCGCGTGGCGAAGGTTAGCGTCTGAAGCGCGAGGCGCGCGTCTCAAGCTACGGCTCTATTCCTTCAACCCGGGCACGCCGCCCAATGTGGGCGCTAGACGAACGGACCTCAGGATGGCCTCGGAGACGGCCTCCGCAGCCGCCACGCCCAGAGCGGTTAGCTCAGCTCTTTCACGGCCCAACGAGAGCGCGATGACGACGTCGCCGTCGTAGGGAGTGTTGACCGGACGAATGGTGCGCGCCACGCCGATCTGCGCCAGGGCCGCCAGCTTGCGCGCCTCCGGTTTGCTCAGCGCGGCGTTGGTGGCCACCACAACCAGTGTAGTGTTCGCGCCCCGGAATCCGCTGCGCGCCCCGCGCTTGATCTGGCGCGCTGTGTCGGCAAACTCACGACTCTCAGGGGCGCGCCGCGTCCCGGCCACGATCTTGCCGGTCTCCGGCTCGATGACGTCGCCGAAGGCGTTGACGGCCGCAAGAGCGGCGACTTTAACGTCACTGAACGGCCCCTCCAGCGCCACGGTGGCTGAACCGATGCCGGATTTCATCGCCTGACGGATGCCGAAGAGCTTGCCCACGGTGGCGCCCGTTCCCGCTCCTACCGCGCCTTCCTGCACCGGAGCGTCGGAAGCCGCTGCCGCGGCGGCCTCCCCCATCTCGCGCGTCGGCCGCACGCCCGGCTTGCCGATCGCCAGGTCGTAAAGAATGGCGCAGGGCACGATGGGCACCCGCGTGACGCCGGTGTCGAAGCCCACGCCCTTCTGCTCGAGGAACCGACGCACGCCCGAGGCGGCTTCCAAACCGAAGGCGCTGCCTCCGGCCAGCACGACGGCGTGCACCACGGGCGCCAGGTGATCGGCGTCCATCACCGGGAATTCCTCGGTGCCGCTGGCCGAGCCGCGAATCTCGGCCCCTGCGATCGCGCCGCCCTCGCACAGCACGACGGTGCATCCGGTGAGTGCTTCCCAATCCGAGGCGTGGCCTACGCGAATGCCCGGAATGTCGGTCAGACCTTTCATGGCGTCCAGAACGCGGAACCTGTTATGTTACCATCGGGATTCAGGGAGCGACGGTTTGCTGGATTTTCTGAAGTCGCCCGTCATTGGGGTCCAGGAGTTCGTCTTTCTGGCGGGCCGGACCTTCCGGAATTTGTTCCGCCGTCCCCATTACGCCGCCGACATTTTCATTCAGATGGACGTCATCGGGGTGGGGAGTTTGCCCATCGTGGCCATGATCGGATTCTTCACCGGCGCCGTCATGGGGATGCAGATGTCCAAGGCCCTGATGCAGTACGGGGCAGTGGGGCAAACCGGGCAGTTGGTCGCCATCACCATGGTGCGCGAACTCGGTCCGGTGCTCACAGCCGTGGTGGTCGCCGGGCGCAATGCGGCCGGGATCGCCAGCGAGCTGGGATCCATGAAGGTCACCGAACAGATTGACGCCATGCGCGCCCTGGGCACCGATCCCATCCAGAAGTTGGTCAAACCGCGTCTGATCGCCACCTGCACCGTGCTGCCGCTGCTGACCATCATCGCGGATTTCTCCGGCTTGTTCGGCGGCTTCCTGATCGCCTACTTCATGCTGCATCTGACGGGCGCTCAGTACTGGAACAACGCCTGGCAATCCCTGGAGTATCTGGATGTCAGCTTCGGGTTGCTGAAGCCTTTCGCCTTCGCCTTCGTGGTGGCGCTGATCGGTTGCCACTACGGTTTGAGCACCACCGGCGGCACGCAAGGAGTGGGCCGCTCGACCACGCAGGCGGTGGTGGCTTCGATCATTTTGATCTTCGTGATGAATGTCTTCATCACGCGAATCTACGTGAGTTTGTGACCCTCGGATGCAGGCGCGAGACGGCACCTCGCTGGCGGAACCGACTCTCTCCAGCGACTTCTCCCGGCAGGTGCGGGGCGAACCGGTCCTGCGATTCGATCGCGTCACGGTTCGCTTCGGTGACGTGTGCGCGCTCGATGAGGTGAGCTTCCAGATGCAGGCCGGCGAGTCGCGCGTGATCTTGGGCTCGGCGGGCAGCGGAAAGACAGTGCTGTTGAAAACGGCCCTGGGGCTGATCAAACCCGACAGCGGGCGCGTGTGGGTCTTCGGCCGCGACATCACGGAATTACCCGAGCACGAGCTATTCCCCATCCGCGCGCGCATCGGCGTGCTGTTTCAGGAGGGCGGCCTCTTCGATTCTCTCACCATCGAGGAAAACGTCGGCTACCCGCTGGAGAATCAGCCCTCCTTGCGCTGCCCTCCCGACGAAATGCGACGGCGCGTGGAGGAAGCTTTGCGCTTCGTGGAGCTGGAGCACACGCTGGAGAAATTCCCCAGCGAGCTGTCCGGCGGCATGCGCCGCCGCGTGGGCATCGCCCGCGCCGTGGTGACCGAGCCCGAATTGGCGCTTTATGATTCGCCCACCGCGGGCCTGGACCCCATCACTGCTTACACCATCATCGCCCTCATCATCAAGGAGCGGGATTTGAAGAACGTCGCCACGGTCGTGGTGACCCACCGCCCGCAGGATGGGCGTCTGCTGGCCAATTTCCGTTACCAGCCGCAGACCGGGACGCTGGAGCGGGCTGAAGCCGAGCAGACCGGTACTCGTTTCCTGGTCCTGAAAGAAGGTCGCCTGGTGTTTGAAGGATCCCAGGCGGAACTGGATGCTTCGCAGGATCCGTATTTAGCCAAGTTTGTGAGACGCGAGCAATAATATGCCATCGCCGAGACGAGTCCGTTGGGCCCAGCTTCGCGTGGGCCTGATGGCCATCGTGGCCATGATCATCCTGGGAGTGCTGATCTTCCTGATGACCGGACAGAAAGCACTCTTCGTGCGCGAAGCCGTCATCTACACCTATATGGATGACGCCGCCGCGCTCTCCAAAGGCGCACCCGTGCGTCTGAACGGCATCCTCATCGGGAACGTGGATCGCGTGGAGCTTTCCGGCTCCACCCAACCCAATCGCGTGGTGCGCATCGCCATGACCATTCCGCGGCAGCGACTTTCGGAGATCCCCGTGGATTCGGTGGCCGCCATTAGCGCGGAGAACGTGCTGGGCACCAAGTACATCAACATCAAGATGGGTGTCTCGACGCAGAGGATTCAGCCCGGCGGCGAGCTGCGCAGCCTGGACGTGCGCGAGTTCGAAGAAGTCGTGCAGGCCAGCTACAACGTCGTAGCCTCACTGAACAGCATCCTCAAGCGCGTGGATGCTATCGTCAGCCAGGTCGAGCTCGGCAAGGGCACCATCGGGAAGTTCCTGGTGGATGAGGGCTTCTACAACCGCGTGCTGGCGGCGGTCAACGAGATGCAAAAGGTGACCCAGCAGGTCGCTAGCGGGCGCGGAACCCTGGGTCGGCTGGTCTACGATGACGCGCTTTACGAGCAACTGCGCGTCTCGCTGGCGCGCCTGGACACTGTGATCCAGGATCTCCAGCAGGGTCAGGGAACCGCAGGCAAGTTCCTGCGCGATCCCGCGCTCTACGACGAGGCTCGCGCCACGGTGGCCGATTTCCGGCGCCTGGTCGAGGACTTGAACGCCGGCAAAGGCACCGCGGGCAGGTTGCTCAAAGACGATGCGCTCTATCGGCGGGTAGAGAGCTTCGTAGCTCGCCTGGAAGACACTCTCGAGCGCGTGAACACCGGCCAGGGAACCGCCGGCCAGCTTCTGGTCAACCCGCAGCTTTACGAGTCGCTCAACGGCGCCACCAACGAGCTGCGCGCCTTGATCAAAGACATCCGGGCCGAACCCAAGAAGTACCTGCGCATCAAGCTGGCTCTGTTTTGATGATGCGCCCCGCGCGCAGACTGCTGATTGTCAACGCCGATGATTTCGGCTTCACGCGCGACGTCAACGAGGGTATCCTCGAAGCACACCGGCGCGGCATTCTGCGCGCCACCAGCCTGCTGGCCACCGGACCGGCCTTCGACCACGCGGTCGAGTTAGCTCGACAGACTCCCTCGCTCGACGTCGGAGCTCACCTGGCGTTGGTCGGCATGCCTTCGGCGCTCGACGGCCGCCCCCTGCCCGCCGGCATCCCCGAGCTGCTGCGAGCTCTGGCAGCGCGTCGCCTTTCGGCCTACGATGAGCTGGCGGCGCAGATGCGCCGCATCCTGGCGGCCGGGATCCGGCCCAGCCATCTCGACACGCACAAGCACACGCACTTGATCCCCACGGTGCTCCGTGCTGTGACGCGCGTCGCGCAGGAATTCCACGTGCGCTGGATACGGCGCCCCTTCGATTTCCGCTGGCCGGGGGAACCCCCGACCTCCTGGCGCCTGCGTCTGGGCTCACGCCTGCTGGGTTCGATGCGTCCCATCTTCGATCGGCTGCTGGCGCAAAGCGGCTGCCGCTCGACGGATCACTTCATCGGGCTCCGCATGACCGGGCGCTTCGACGCGGCGGATCTGGTTCGACTGATCCCCGCTCTGCCGCCCGGGATCACCGAGTTCATGTGCCACCCGGGACGGTGCGGGCCGGAGCTGGAGAGCGCCCGAACACGGCTCAAACCCAGCCGCGAGCGCGAGCTGGCCGCCCTCATCGCCCCGGAAACACGAGAAGCCCTACAGAAGTTCCAAGTTAAGTCGGTCGGATTTCAGGATCTGGAACGAACAATTTCTAGTCCGGTAAATCGTAAGGTGTTCTAGTACTCCCATGAATCTGATTGGTTCTTGACTCGCCGCGATTAGAATGTTAGCTTCTCTGTATTCTGGCATTTTGCAGTGGTTGTTGTGACTAACGGAATCGGAGGTGGGGATGCTTACCTTGAGAGGCAAGTATGTCGGTTGTCTCCTGGCGGTGGGACTTACGCTACCGCTGTTTGCCGGCCCGATCAGCTTTAGCGGACAGTTCGATCCGTCTCTGGCCACCGTCAGCAACGGAGGCGGGAGCGGCTGGTGGGACGCTTCGGCCGCGCCGGCATCCATAACGCTGTGGGGGAGCGATGGGACTGCTCCCGGAACCGAGCAAGCCATACTGACCTTAGTGACCTGGACCCTGACAACCCCGGTCACCAACCTTTCCTTTGGCTGGTCTTACATCACTTACGACGACGGACCAGTTTTTGACCCCGCAGGCTACTACTTGAACGGTGTCTTGTTCCAGCTCAGCGACGATTCCGGCGATACCAGCCAGAGTGGTGTGGTCTGGGGTTTGAATCTCTCCAGCGGTGACGTCTTCGGTTTTTACGTGTACTCGGAGGACGACACCGGAGGACCGGCTGGAATCACGATTACCGGCGCCGAAGCGGTGATCCCCGAACCAGGGACTCTGGCGCTGCTGGCTCTGGGCCTTCCGGCCATCGCCTTACTCCGCCGTTCAAAGCGCCGCTGATAAGCGCCTGGCCCCCGACTCCGGCTCGGCCGAGCCCCGTTCAATTTCCTCCGCGCTGATCCGATAAGTTCGTGGATGCCGGTTGCCGAGCCGGGTGTTTGGTGCGCTAAAGCCTGCCTCCGAACCGCCGGGCAGGCAATTCGCGGGCTGGCAGACCTGCTGCTTGAGACTTCTTCCGAAGTCCCCCGCCGCAGGTTGCTGTTCTGGCTGCGCCATTTGAGCCGGGAACTGCTGGCGGAATTGCAAGAGGAACGGCAAGCTCTGAGCACGTTCGATCTGTTGAGCACCGTGGACGAAGCAGTACGTGCCGCTGTATCGCAGGCCGGCCGCCCGAACCTGGTTCTAGCCCTGATAGCCGATCAGCCTCTCCCCGGCCTTGCCTGCGGCCCGCGGGCGCGCTTGCTCGGGTTGATCCACGGCCTGCTCGATAGCGCAATCCGCACTACCGACAGCTCGGAGCTACTGCTGGAAGCCACCGTCATGCGAGAGGACGTCGAGCACGTCGAGCTTTGTTTCCTGGTCACCGAGGACTTCACCCGCATCGGCTCGCGCACCCTCGCGCCGCTCTCACCCGGTTCCTTCGAGAGCGCCGAAGGTCAGCTCGTCTTCATGACCGGCCTCGGTATCGAAGCGGGCGATCCGGCCTCGCTGTGGGTCTCCGTTCTCCTGCGAAAGCCTTCCCCCTCCGCCAGAGTTCCCGGGGCGTAAGACGTCGAACAGAGTGGAGCACGCCTCATATCGTTACCCCGTCTTTGCCGCCTCTCAGGCGCCCCGAGCTGATCAACGCGAAAGCAGCAAGGCCGGGGACAGCAGTCGGCGCTGAGCGAAATAGTTTTGCTCGAACAAACGCCGATAGACCGCGCCCGCTATCTCGGCCGCCGTCGGGCCGCTGACGCCGTGACCGCCGGTCATCAGGACCACCACGACCAGCTTGCTGGGGCCGAAATCCCCGTAGGAGCCGAACCACCCCAGGTGCGTGGTCTTGTCCGTGCAGGTGCCCGTCTTGCCGCAAATCGGGGCCTCCGGCGCATAGAAGGCGCGCCGTGCGGTTCCATATTCCACCGCGGCTGCCAGTCCCGGCCGGATGGCGGGAATCCACCGGGCGATGTCCAGACGGCGTTTGACGCGCGGCACGAACTCCTCGATCTCCCGTTCCGAACGCGGATATTGCAAGTAGTACAGCGTGCCGCCGTTGGCCAGCGCCGAAAGGAAGGCAGCCAATTGCAGTGGCGTCTGGGAGATCCCCTCCCCGAAGCTCGCCATCATCCACATGCCCCCGTTCTTCGGCGGGCCGTCGGGAAACACCCCTGGGTTCTCGCCCTCCAGATTCAATCCCGCAGGCTCCCCGAGCCCGTACAAACGCGCGTAATACGCGAAGCGCTCGTAGCCCAACTTCACGCCCAGGACGCCGAAGTAGGGATTGTTGGAGTGCGCCATGGCCTCCGTCAGATCCATGCGCACCCGCCGGGAAAGCCGCAGTACGCTGTCCCGTCCGATGAGGCCTTCGCTCAGGGCGGCAAGAGCGACGTAGATTTTCACGGTCGAGCAAGGCTGGAAGCTGCCGGTCAAAGCCAGCTTCTGATTCACCATGGTGAGGATGCGCCCGGTCGAAGGGTCCACCGCCACGACCGTGCCGTTGTACGGCCCCAGAGCCTCCACGGCCGCCCGCCGCACCACCAGATCCTCCCCGTCCACATTGTCGCCGTCCGTCGAGGGCGCGAACGTGGGTACCGTCCAGGGGCTGTACCGCTTGCGGCTCCGCCCGCTTTTGGAGGTCCTGCGGTTCGACGCCCGAGCTGCCGTGCTGCGCGAAGCGGTCGCCTGACGCGGCTGCACCGCAGCCTTGCGGACCGTCGTGTGCTGCTTCTGCACACCGGACTCCGCGTCTCGAGCCGTCCCCGTCGTTGTGCGGCCCGAGCTCTTCACCGCGGCTCTCGCGTTCTGTTTCTGAGAGCCGGTCCCGGCGGCTTTGGCCGTTACAGCCGTCGCACGCGTGGACGTCTTCGTCGTACGCGTCAGAGCGGAGGAAGCGCCGGCATAAGCAGCCGGCCAAAAAACAGCAATCAGAAGGCAACCGATCAGGACGCGGGGCATCACAAGAATCATTCCCTTATCGATCTGCCGCGGGCTGACAATACTCCTCCACCCGCCATTGTCATAGGATCGGCAGATGTAAGTCAAGATTGAAGACCGGCGCCGCCGCACACAGTGACGCCACCGCAGTCGCCCACCCCGACCCGGAACCCGCGCTCCGTCGCGCAGCCCTACTACAATGGAATTTCCCATGCGCATCGCGCTGGCGCAGATCAACACCACCGTGGGCGATCTTGAGGGCAATCGCCGGCTCATGGTCGAGGCCGCGAGCCGGGCGTTTGCGGCCGGTGCGGAGCTGGTGGTTTTCCCGGAACTCTCCCTGACCGGCTACCCGCCGCGAGACCTGGTCGAGAAGCAGAGTTTCCTGGAGCGCACCGAGGAACAGTTGCACCGGCTCGCCGCCGACACCGCCGCCTTGAACGTGGCCCTGATCTGCGGCTACGTAGCGCGCTCGCAGACCCGCGCCGGCAAGCAGGCCGCCAACAGCGCCGCGGTCATACAAAACGGTCGTATTTTGTTTCGGCAGGACAAAGCCCTGCTGCCCACCTACGACGTCTTCGACGAGGCCCGCTACTTCGCCCCTGCCGAAGCCCAATCCCTCTATCGCATCGGCGGACGGCGCATCGCTTTGACCATCTGCGAAGACGCCTGGAACGACAAGCAATTCTGGGAGCGCCGGCTCTATAGCCGCGATCCGGTCGAGGAGCTGGCGCGCGCCGGCGCCGAACTGCTGATCACCATCAACGCTTCGCCCTATCACATGGGCAAGCGCGCCCTGCGCCGCGAGGTGTTTTCCAATACCGCGCGTCGGTACCGCATTCCGGTGGTTTACGTCAACCAGGTGGGCGGCAACGACGAGCTGGTCTTCGACGGCTCCAGTTTCGCCCTGGATGCGGACGCGAACCTGATCGCCGCCTGCCCGTCGTTCGCCGAAGATCTGGCGCTGGTGGATCCCTTTGCCCGGTCCGGCGACTTGCGCGATAACCTGGCCGACGAACACGAAGCCGTCTATGAAGCCCTGGTGACGGGCGCGCGGGACTACATCCGCAAGTGCGGCTTCCGCAGCGTGCTGCTGGGCCTGAGCGGCGGCATAGACTCCTCGTTGACGGCCACGATCGCCGTGGACGCGGTGGGGCGCGAGAACGTTGTGGGGATCGCCATGCCCGGTCCGTTCTCCTCAGCCGCCAGTCTGGAGGACGCGCAGGCCCTGGCCGCCAACCTGGGCATCCGCTTCGAAGTGCTCCCCATCACGGAGATCTACGAAGGTTTCCTGAAAGTCCTGGCGCCCGTGTTCGCGGGCGCTCCACAGGACGTCACCGAAGAGAACATCCAGGCTCGCATCCGCGGCGTGATCCTGATGGCGCTCTCCAACAAGTGGGGATCGCTGGTGCTCACCACCGGCAACAAGAGCGAGCTGGCGGTGGGCTACTGCACGCTGTACGGGGATATGGCCGGAGGCCTGGCGGTCATCAGCGACGTGCCCAAGACCCTGGTTTACGAATTGGCTCGCGTGGCCAACCGCCGCCACCCCGGCGCAATCCCCGAGAGGGTCTTTCTGAAACCGCCTTCGGCGGAGCTGCGGCCCAACCAGCGCGACAGCGATTCGCTGCCTCCTTACGAGGTGCTGGATCCGATCTTGCGAGCTTACGTCGAGGAAGCGCAGCCGGCCCAGCAAATCGCCAACCAGATGGGCCTCAGCCTCGAGTTCGTAAAAGGCATCATCAACAAGGTGGATCGCAATGAGTACAAGCGCCAGCAGGCGGCCCCCGGATTGAAGGTCACCACCAAGGCGTTCGGCAGCGGGCGGCGCTTCCCGATCGCTCAGAAATTCATGGAATGAAACATTTTCTTAGTATTCTGATTTTGTTGGCCGCGGCCCTGCTTCTCCTACAGCCGGCGCTGACGCTGCAAAGCGGCTCCGGGCGCGAGCAAGTCGGGGCGCTTTCTGGAGGCGGCTTCTTGCTGCCCAGCGGCTGGCGCATCCGGCCTGCCGGAACCCAAGTGCCCGTAGACACGCTCCCTTTGGCCCTGGCGGCGGCGCCCGATGGCCGCCACCTGTTGGTCCTCAACGGAGGATACAATCCGCCTACCGTCAGCGTCCTGGCCATCGCGCCTCCGCGTGAGCTGGCGCGCGTCCGCGTTCCCGACGGCTGGTTGGGTCTGGCCTTCGCGCCCAAAGGCGACCGCGTTTATGTGGGCGGCGGCTCGCAGGCCGCGGTCTTCGAGTTTCTGTACTCGGCGGCTAACCTCACCGCCGCGCGCACCTTCCCCGTGGCCGCGCCCGACAAGCGCACGGTGCGAGACTTCATTGGCGACGTGACGTTCTCCCCGGACGGGCGCATGCTCTACGCGGCGGATCTGTACAACGACGCCGTCGTCGTGATCAATCCCCAATCCGGCATGGCCGTCGAGCGCCACAAGACCGGCCGGCGCCCCTATCGCATCCTGTTTCATCCCGACGGCGGCTCCTTCTTCGTGACAAGCTGGACCGACGGAACGCTGCTGGTTCATGATACGCAGACGGGCGGCGTGCTGACCCGCATGCGGCTGGGCGCGCACACCACCGACATGGTGCTGGCCCCCGGTCCGCCACCCGATCAAGAGGGCGAGAGCGAGTTTCCCCATCGGCTTTTCGTGGCGGCGGCCAACACCAACAACGTCTACGTGGTGGGCGTCTCGGCCACCAGGCGATTGCAGCTTTTGGAAGTCATCAACGTCGCCATGACCCCGCGCCAGCCCGCCGGCATGACGCCCAGCGCCCTGGCCCTCAGCCCCGATCAGAAGCGGCTGTTCGTGGTCTGCTCGGACGCCAACGCCGTGGCGGTGGTGGATGTCTCCGAGGCCCAAAGTCGCGTGCTGGGTTTCGTCCCTACCGGCTGGTACCCGACAGCGGCCCGCGTTCTGCCTGACGGAACGCTGGTAGTCCTCAACGGCAAGGGCCTGCGCTCTTATCCCAATCCCCGGGGACCCAACCCTACCCGCCGCCTACCCCCCGAACAGCAAGCCTTCGGCGAGCCCCAGTACGTAGCCCGCATGCAGACCGGGACCGTGCAATTCGTCCCTCCCTTCGACAACGAGCAACTGGCGGCCTACACCGCCACCGTGCTGGCCAACTCCCCCTACCGCGATGCGAAGCTGGTTGACGCCGGCACGCCGCCCGGCAATCCCGTGCCCGCGCGTCCGGGTGATCCCACGCCCATCGAGCACGTCGTCTACATCGTCAAAGAGAACCGCACCTACGACCAGGTGCTGGGCGACATGAAAGAGGGCAACGGCGACCCCTCGCTGTGCCTGTTCGGTGAGGAGGTGACGCCCAATCACCACAAGCTGGCTCGCGAGTTTGTGCTGCTGGACAATTTCTACGTCAACGCCGACGTCAGCGCCGACGGCCATCAGTGGTCTGCGGCCGCCATTTCCCCGGATTACGTGGAAAAGCTCTGGCCCAACAGCTACGCCCGCCGCCGGCGACTCAACGACTACCAAGGACTGGAGCCCACAGCCACCCCGCCGGCCGGCTACATCTGGACCAACGCCGCCGCAGCCGGCATCTCCATGCGCAACTACGGGCACTTCGTCACCAACCGCACGCAGCCGGCAGAGGACGGAACTCAGGTCCTGGTGGTGCGCGACCCGGTGCTGGCGCGGGTCACCAATCTGCATTACCGCGGCTTCGACGTAGATTACCCGGACGTCGAGCGCGCCCGAGTGTTCCTCAAGGATCTGGCCGAGTTTGAGCGCACCGGGCAGATGCCGCGCCTGATTCTCATGCGTTTAGGCAACGACCACACAGCGGGCGCAACGCCGGGCAGGATTGCGCCCCGCTCCGCCGTGGCCGACAACGACTACGCCCTGGGAATGATCGTCGAGGCTATTTCCCGCAGCCGCTTCTGGCCCAAAACCGCCATCTTCGTGCTGGAGGATGACGCGCAGAACGGGCCCGACCACGTGGATTCGCACCGTTCTCCCGCCTTCGTCATCTCACCTTACGTCCGCCGCCGCGTCGTGGATAGCACCATGTACAACACCACCTCGATGTTGCGCACCATCGAGCTGATCCTCGGCCTGCGGCCCATGACCCACTTCGACGCCGCCGCCAGACCCATGGCCTCCGTCTTCCAGTCCACGCCGGACCTGACGCCCTACACCGCCGAAAAGCCCCGGATTCCCCTCGACGAGCGCAACCCGGGGGCTTCGCCTCTGGCGGCCCGCTCCCTCCGCCTGGACTTCAGCGAGGCCGACCGCATAGACGACGAAGAGCTCAACCAAATTCTGTGGGCCATGCTGCGCGGCACGCCGCCGCCCGCGCCCACCCGGAGCTTTTTCTCGCGATAAGCCCATGCCCAGGATTTATCTCTGCTTTCTCTGGCACATGCACCAGCCCTTCTATAAGGACCTGATCTCAGGTCGCTACAAAATGCCCTGGACGCGCCTGCACGCGCTCAAGGACTACTACGGGATGGTGCGCATCCTCGAGGAATTTCCCGAGATCCATCAGACCTTCAATCTGGCGCCCTCGCTCGTCGTGCAGATTGAAGACTACGCCGCCGGCAAGGCCTCCGACCCTTTTCTCACCTGCGCCCTGAAGCCCACCGAGCAACTCACGCCCGAGGAGCGGGAGTTCATCCTCCGTCATTTTTTCCAGGCCTCGCACCGCTTGATTTACCGCTTCCCTCGCTACGCCGAACTCTACGAAGCCTGGCGGGCCGCCGGACGAGACGCGCCGCGGGCCGCGCGACTGTTCGGATCGAATTCCTTGCTCGATTTGCAGGTTCTCTCCCAGCTCGCCTGGTTCGACGAAAGCTGGCTCGCTGAGGATGCCGACCTGCGCGCACTGGTTCAGAAGGGACGCAATTTCACGACCGAGGACCAGGCCCTGGTGGGCCGCAAGCAGGCCGCCTTGCTGGCTCGCGTCTTACCGATCTACCAGGAGTTCGCCGGGCGCGGGCAAATCGAGATCTCCACCACGCCCTTCTACCACCCCATCCTGCCGCTGCTGTGCGATTCCGACATCGCCGCCCAGGCGCATCCCGGCGTGACGTTGCCCACTCGCTTCCGTTATCCCGAGGACGCCAGAGCACAACTGGAACGCGCCCGCGATTACATGGCTCAGCGCTTCGGATCCCCGCCCGTAGGCTTGTGGCCTTCCGAGGGCTCGGTCTCCGACGAAGCCCTGGCCCTCGCCGCCCAGACAGGCTTCCGCTGGGCGGCCAGCGATAACGGCGTGCTCAGCCGCACTCTGGGACGCAGCGCCGGCCCGGGCGACACTTACCGTCCTTACTTGTGGAGACGCGAAGGGCGCGAGATCCGCCTTCTGTTTCGGGATCATTTCCTGAGCGATTTAATCGGCTTCGTCTACTCGCGCATGGGCGCGGCCGAAGCGGCGCGCGACTTTCTGGATCGCATCCGCGAGAACTGCCGCTCCGTCCTGGCTTCCGGGCGCGACGCTCTGGTCCCCGTGATCCTGGATGGCGAAAACGCCTGGGAATACTACGAGCACAACGGGCGGCCTTTCTTGCGTGAACTCTATCGGCGCATCGGCGAGGATCCCGCCATCGAGGCCCTCACGATCAGCGAGGCGCTGGCGCGGATGGAGCCCGCTCCGCTGGGGCACATCTCTCCCGGCTCCTGGATCAACGCCAACTTCGACATCTGGATCGGGCACGAGGAGGATAACCGCGCCTGGGAATACTTGCTGCGGGCGCGGCAAACTTACCAGGAGCGCGCCGCTCATGTCCCGGAGCCCGCGCGCCGCCTGGCCTTCGAAGAGATCCTGATCGCCGAGGGCAGCGATTGGTGCTGGTGGTACGGTCCGGAACACGACTCAGCAAACCGTCCGGAGTTCGACGAGCTCTACCGGGCGCATCTGGCCAACGTCTACCGCGCGCTCCAGACGCCGCCCCCGGATGAGCTTTCGCAGCCCATCCTGAAGGTCACGGTGGCGGCGCTCCACACGCCTCCTACGGGGCCCGTTCGCCCGACCCTGGACGGGGTGGTCAGCTCCTATTTCGAGTGGCTGGGCGCCGGCCAGTACCGCGTGGACACACGGCAGGGCGCCATGCACGGGAGGACCTCGCTCATCCGCGAGCTATACTACGGATGCGACCAGGAAAACCTGTACCTGCGGCTGGACCTGGCCTTGGAACAAATCGCCCGGGACCTGGAACTGAGCCTGCTCGTGCAGGGCCAGAGCTCCGGCGAGGTCCGAGGATATCGCCTGGCCCTCGGCGCCGGCCGGGTCCAACTGATCGAGTCCCCTACGACCGGCGAAGACGCCCAGGCCGAATTCGCTTTCCAGAAGGTTCTGGAAGCGCGCCTGCCGCTGAGCGCCCTGGGAGTCGCCTGTGGGGAGTCGCTCCGCCTGCAAATCTCGGTTTGGGAGCAGGGCTTACCGCTGGACGCGCTGCCACCGCAAGGCTGGCTGGAGATCTCCACGGCCGAGCCGATGGAGTGGCCGTTGTGAGTGGCCCTCCGGCGACGCCGTTGCCGCCGGTGTTGAACCCGAAGCCTGCGCCCGGCTGGGCGGGTGCGTCTGTCGCCGGATGATGAACGTGCCGCGGGCCCGGGTAGCTCTTGCGTCGCCGTGTAGCGAGAAGGCTTGCGGCTGCCGCCGGCACACCCTCGCTGCGGCGCCAGTGGCAGTCCCTACGGCGGCGCTTGACCCACCAAAGCCGCTTCAGCTCTTGCGGCTGGAGTGCTTGTTCAACACGTCAATGAAGCGCTTGGCCGGCGCCGGAGGCGGCAACTGTCCCTCGATGATCTGGCGGTTCTCCAACCGCTTGCCGTAGATTCGCCGGTTCACGTCCAGATCCTGCCGCAACGTGGCCCCTTGAAGGGAAACGCCGGCAAACAGGCCGCGCGACCGAGACCAGGAGAGAATTTCTGCGGTCATGAAGGCGTCGGTCTGAGCGGTGGCCGAGCGCCCCACCGGTCCGGCTGCCACCGTGGCATCTCCTCCTAACGTGAATTTGCTCGAGAGCAAGCGCTGGGCGCCCCGCTCGTTCATCACCAGCAGGATCACATCCGTCTCCGTGCCGCCAACCTGAAGGCCGAAGCTGCCGCCCTCGATGCGCACGGCGGCCGGACCGGTCCAGCCCACGCCGTCCCGCTTGCGGCAGGAGAAAAAGCCGCGGCCGTACTTGGCGCCAAAAATAAAAGCGCCTTTCTTCAAACCCGGCACCACCACAGCGCAATGCGCCTTGTTCAGCAACTCCTGGGGGATGCCCTTGTCAGGTGACTCCATGATCTCCTGGAACACGATGGCCGCTCGGTCCAGTCGCTCGGCATCCTCCTTGCTTTCCTGAGCCCAAACTCCGGACGTCGTCGCCCAGGCGCTCAACGCCACAGCCAGCCCAATTCGTCGCACCATGCTCCTATTCTATGCCCGGAAGCGCGCCGGTGCTCCGGAAGTTGGTCTGCTCCCGTTTCCACGCGCGCCCTTGGCCGCGGGCATAATGGGTAGCCGGAGAAGCAGCCGATGATAGAAGCGGAACGCCGTCCTTTGCAAGCCACTGTGATCGGCGACGCTCATCCTGCCCCGGAGGCGATCTCCGTCGCGGAACAAGTGGGCCGCCTGCTGGCGCGCTTGGGCATCACGGTGGTCAACGGAGGTCTCGGCGGTGTGATGGAAGCGGTCAGCCGCGGCGCTCGGCAAGCCGGCGGGCTCGTGGTCGGCATTGTGCCTTCCAATCGTCTGGAGGAGGCCAACGCCTGGTGCAGCGTGGTGCTTCCCACCGGCATGGGCCATGCACGAAACGTCCTGACAGTGCTGGCCGGCGATTTCGTCATCGCTATCGGCGGAGGCGCGGGTACGCTGTCGGAGATCTGCTTCGCCTGGATCCACGGCCGCCCGATTTTCACGCTGGCAGGCTCTGGCGGCTGGGCGGACCGACTCGGAGATCAACCCCTGGATCACCGCGCGCTCTCCCAAATCCGGCGCTGCTCATCCCTAGCGGAGCTCGAGCAGGCTGTCCGCGAACTGATGGGGAAACTCAGCTCGCGCTGATCGGCGCGGTCTCAATGGTGGCCGATCTCGGTGTCGGAACACCGAACCACCAGCAGCGTCAAATCCCGAATCGCCGCGACGCGCACCCTCGAGCCCGCAGGGATCGGACTCGGTTCCGCAGCCTCGGCGCGCCACAGCTCGCCGCGTATGCGAACATAGCCGATCGGCGCCAGCGTCTCTACGGCGACCCCATCCTCTCCCACCAGTTGGGCCGGGCCGTGCGGTGCGGGCTCGTAGCTTCGCCGCGTCACGGGATAGAGAGCCAGATCTTTGAGCACCATCACGGCTAGGGCCGCCGCAGCAGCCACCAGGGGCAGACCGACCCACTCCGTCAGGAGTCCCAACACTGCGGCTGCCAGGACCCAGCCCGGAACCTGGTAGAGGAGGTATCGAACCAGGGGCTTCACGGGCATTCCACAGCGCGAGCGCTCGAGGACAGATCGTCCCGCCTGATCGCACTCAGCACCCGCGCCACGGACTCCTCGATCGGCGCCATCCCGCTCAGCACCAGGTCCGCAAAGGCACGCGTGGGCCAGACGTAACGGTCGGCCATCGGGCGCACCGTGCGCTCGTACTGTTCAACCACCGACTCCGGCGTGCACCCTCGCTCGCGAACGTCCCGCTCCAGTCGCCGCTTCAAACAGACATCGTGCGGAGCCTCCACAAAAATCTTGATTCCTAACAGGCGGCGGATTGGCTCCCAGTGCAGGGTGAAAAGGCCTTCGAGAATGACGAATTCCGCGGGCGCCACGCGCTCCAACTCCGAGGTCCGCACGTGCTGCTTGAAATCGTAGACCGGACGCGCGATTTCGCGCCCCTCGGCCAACAGGCCGACATGGCGGATCAGCAGACGCTCGTCCAGCGCTTCGGGGGCATCGAAGTTCACCCGGCAGCGCTCGGCCATCGGCAGGTGCGACAGGTCGCGGTAGTAACAGTCCAGGGGCAGGATCTGCGCCGCCAGCCTCTCGGCCAATCGGCGGGCCAGCTCGCTCTTGCCTGCGCACGAGGGTCCGGCGATGCCGATCAGAAAGGGGATCAAATTCCCATGATAGGGGAGGTTCGTCGTCACCGGGTGGCTCGCGGGATAGGAGGCGGCAGGCTGAACATGAATGGAGCTTAATGATTTGCCGCTACAGCGAGGCCTGCTCGCGGTGCTATCATAGACGTACTTGGGGCATCTGTTTCCGCAAATCTTTTTGAGGGTTAACGATATGAAACGAGCTTGGGCTGTTATGTTGCTACTCCTGTTGCCGGCTTTTTTGCTGGCGCAGGAAACCACAGGTGGCATCCGTGGCACAGTCACCGATCCGTCGGGGGCCGCCGTACCCAACGCCCGCGTTGAGGTCAGCGGTCCTGCGCTGGTCCGGCCTTTGACGGTGACCACGGACACCACCGGGACATACATCTTCGGTGCGTTGCCGCCCGGTGAGTACACGATCACGGTGACAGCCAGCGGGTTCCGGCAGGTGAAGCAGGCGGGCATCAACCTCCAGGTTGGGCGACTGCTGACTGTAGACATCCGCCTGGAAGTCGGCGCCATCACCGAGAGCGTGACCATCACCGCGGCGGCGGCCATGGTAGACGTCTCGCAGAGCGCCAGCCAGGCCAACGTCAGCCGAACGTTCTTCGAGTGGCTGCCGAAGGGTCGCGCTTTCGACAGCTTGATCGAGCTGGCGCCGGGCGCCCGGCGTGAACCCAAGCAGGGCGGCTATCAGATTGACGGCGCCAGCGGCGCAGAGAACGTGTTCACCATTGACGGCGTGGAAGTCACCGACCTTCAGCACGGCGATCTGCCGCGCAACAGCCGCATCCCCATGGAGTTCCTCTCCGAGCTTCAGATCAAGAGCAGCGGCTTCGAGGCCCAGTATGGGGGCGCGACCGGCGGCGTGGTCAGCACCGTGATTCGCAGTGGCAGCAACGAATTCCACGGGCAGGCCTCCCTCTATCTGGAGCACGATTCGATGAACGCAGCCGGCCGTCCCCTCCTGCGCCTGGACCCGCTGGATGACAACCGGGCCAGTTACTTCCACTTCAATTGCCAGAAGCTCGATCCGGCAAACGCCTGCGGAGTCAAGGACGGCTACAGGTTACTGAACCCGGGGTTTGCTCTCGGCGGTCCCTTCGTCAAAGACAAGCTGTGGTTCTTCACCAGCTATTACCCGGCGCAATGGCGTTACGAGCGCCCGGTATACTTCCTGCGTGAACGAATTACGAATACCTACGTCCGAAAAGATCGCCAGGATTGGTTCACAGGCAAGCTCGATTGGGCTCCTGCGGATAAAATTCGAACTTACTTCTCCTATGTCTATTCGCCCTATAAGGTGAACGGGTTGTTGCCCACGCAGCAAGGCACCGATACTTCGACGTCTCCCTGGGCCGACTTAGGAAACCGGACGCCCGGATTCACCACGGCAGCACGCGCGGATTACACTGCAACTCCTAAGTTGTTGCTCAGTGTCTGGGGCGGCTACAATTACCGCAACTATAAGGACTACGGCATCCCGCGCGGTACGCCGCGTTTTCGCTTCATGACTTCAAACATCAACATGGTGCATCCGGACGGCACCCCCTTGCCGGTTCCCGCCAACCTCCAAGGGCCCGTCGGCAACTTTACTCCGGACAACCGCCAGACGGTGCGTGACATCCAGACTCGGTGGAACCTGTACGCCGACGGCAGCTACTTATTAACCGCAGGCGGCCAGCACAACTTGAAGTGGGGCTACCAGATCAATCGCCTCCACAACGACGCCCTGGCCGGCACCTGGCCGGACGGTTATATCCTGCTGTATTGGAACCGCACTCGCACCGGAATCACCCGTTCCGGGACCATGCGCGGTCGCTACGGCTATTACATTGATCGGTACTTCGCCACCACGGGTGACGTGGCCAGCGACAACATGAGCCTCTACATTCAGGACGGCTGGAACGTTCATCCGCGCTTGCGTCTGAATCTGGGTCTGCGGACCGAGCGCGAGTATCTGCCCTCGTTCCGCGTGGCTGCGAACATTCCCTCGCGCGCCATTGAGTTCGGCTTCGGCGAAAAGCTGGCGCCGCGCCTGGGCTTCGCCTGGGATGTATTGGGCAACACCAAGGTAAAGGTCTACGGCAGCTTCGGTCTGTTCTACGACCTGATGAAGTACGAAATGCCGCGGGGCAGCTTCGGCGGCGATGTCTGGCTGGACGTGGTCTACCCCCTGGATGATCCCGACTTCTTCAAGATCAAGCCCCTGAGTCCGCAGAAGGGCCCCAACGCCTGGGAGACGGTGGATTGGCGCATCCCCTCGAACGATCCGAGCGACAACACCATTGATCCCAACCTCAAGCCCATGCGGGAGCGGGTCTACGACTTCGGCGTGGAGTACGCTTTGACCGACACGCTGCTGTTCAACGCCCGTTACAATCACAAGAAGCTGGATCGAACCATCGAGGACGTCGGCGTCTTGACTCCGGCCGGCGAGAAGTACTACATCGCCAACCCCGGCTTTGGCTTGACGGCCGACCCCAAGACCTTCGGCCCCGGCATTCCCGTAACGCCCAAAGCCAAGCGTGTCTATGACGCCATGGAACTGCGTCTGGACAAGCGCTTCAGCCATAACTTCACGTTCCAGGTCAGTTACACGCTCAGTCGGCTTTATGGCAACTACGGCGGCCTCGCCAGCTCTGACGAGGACGGGCGGCTGAGCCCCAACGTCAACCGCTACTTCGACGTGCCCTGGATGAGTTACGACGCCAGGGGTAGAGTCGTCGAAGGCCGGCTGGCTACCGACCGTCCCCACGCCTTCAAGTTCTTCGGCTCGTACTCGCTGAAGTCCAAGGCCGGCGAAACGCGCTTCGCGCCCGTGTTCTTCGCCATGAGCGGCACGCCGTTGACCACCGAGGTCAACATCATCAGCACGACGCCCGTGTACGTGAACGGACGCGGAGACTACGGCCGTACGCCCGTTTATTCGAATATGGACTTCGGCATCACGCACGACTTCAAGCTGGGCAACCTGCCCGAGCGCTATCGCCTGCGCGTGGGCTTTGAGTTCTTCAACCTCTTCAATCAGAGCACGATCACCAGCCGTTACATGAGTTACGTCCATGCGAACGACGGCCAGATCCAGTTCGAGCATGAGGCCGACGTCTTCAAAGGGTTCGACTACCAGGCCCTCATGAAGCAGCAGAAGCTGCGCGTGGATCCGCGTTTCGGCTGGGCCAGCGCCTTCCAGGGCCCGCGCACCGCGCGCTTCGGCCTGCACTTCTACTTCTGAAGCCCCCTGCCCCGGCCCGAGACCGTGCCGGGGCCGGGCGCAGCAGTCCCACTTTTGACGAGGACCTCTCGCCGGAGAACGCGAGGGGTCCTCTTTCCTTCTTGGCCGGACTTGCTGCCACGTCGCCAACGGCTCCCGTGATCAATCGGCATTCCACGGCTACCGGAAGAGCCCGGCAGGGCAAACTCCCGTCACGACACCAGCCTTCCGGACTTGAAAGGTAGGCACTACGCAAGGGCGCGCAGGCTCGCTAAGGCTCTGAGCGGCTCCGCGGGCAGGCTGCACCACCCGAGGGTCACTGACACCACCCTGGCGATCACCTGCTGCCGATCTACAATGACCTCATGAACAACTACCAGCGTTGCCTTGCCTGTCTGGCCCTAGCCGCTATGCCCATTTCGGCGCAGCCTTTGAGAGCGAAGCCGGAAGTCGCGGCCGCCCTCCAAGTCCTCGACGCATGGGTTGCGGCTAACGTGGCCTCCAGGGAACAGCCCGGCCTGTCCATCGGCGTGGTGTACGATCAGGAACTGATCTGGGCCAAAGGCTACGGTTTCGCCGATCTGGCTCGCAAGATCCCGGCCACACCGGCCACCCTGTACCGCATCGCTTCCATCTCCAAGTTGTTCACGGCCACCGCAATCTTACAGTTGCGCGATGCCGGCAAACTCCGACTCGATGATCCCGTAACCAAGCATCTACCGTGGTTCAAGCTGCGGCGCGCGCACCCCGAACCGGTCATCACGATACGCCACTTGATCACCCACACCTCCGGCCTGCCGCGCGAGGCGGCTGGCACCAGTTGGAACGAACCTGCGGCGCCTGGACGCGAGGAACTGATCCGCCGTTTGAGCGAACAGGAATCCGTGTTCCCGCCCGACACGCAGTGGAAGTACTCCAATCTCGCGGTGGCTCTGGCCGGCGAAGTGGTGGCGGCCGTTTCAGGCCGGTCCTGGGCCGACTACGTCGAAGAGCACATCTTGCGTCCCTTGGGGATGAAGGCCACTCTGACGGTTCCCACGCCCGAGAGCCCGGGTCTGGCGCTGGGCTACGGTCGTCGGGTTCCGGGCGCTGCACGCCAGTTGGAGCCCTTCATGGACTTGCACGGCGTTCGTCCGGCCGGTAACATGGCTTCCAACGTTGAAGACCTCGCACGTTTCATCTCCTTGCAGTTCCGGGATGGCCCCGCCGGAGGCGCTCAGATCCTGCGCGGCTCCACCCTGCGCGAAATGCACCGCGTACAGTGGCTACACCCGGATTGGCGCAGCGGATGGGCCCTGGGTTTCTCCATCCGGCGCGTGGGCGACCAAGTGCGCCTCGGACACGGCGGCAGCCTTCCCGGACACCGGACGCAAATCGAGTTCGCCCCCGCCGACAAACTGGGTGTCATCGTGCTAACCAACGCCAACGATGGCGAGCCCCTTCGCTACGTCAACCAGGCCTTCGAGCTTCTGACTCCCGCCGTCCGTCGAGCCACCGCTCGCCCTGAACCCGCGCGCACACCCGATCCGGCATGGCAGCAATACGTGGGTGTCTACACGTGGAAACACAGCGAGGTGCACGTCCAGATCGCGGAAGGTCGCCTGGTGCTGATCTATCCCGATAGCGAAAACCCGTGGGAGTCGCGGTTGGTCCTGGAACCGGTAGGGCCGCATACGTTTCGGATCACTGCTCCCTCGCCGAGCTATGGGGCGATCGGCGAGCTGATGACGTTCTCGTTCGGGCCTGATGGCCGCGTAGCGCGCATGAACCTGCCGGGCAGTTACTGGCTGCGCAAATAAGGGAGTCGCCCCTTGAGCGCGCACGGGCAGCAGACGAGAATAGAGCCCATGGGACCTGAAGTTCGCTTGCTTGCCTTGCTTGCCGCAGTTTGCCTCCCACTAACTGCGCAGAAATTACCCGAGCTCAACGACGGAGAAGACCACGGCGATCCGCCGTTCCTTCTAGAGGAAGGCTGGAAGCCTCTGTTCAACGGGCGCGATTTGAGCGGCTGGCGCCCCCAGGACGATCGGTTGAAGAACGAATGGTTCACGACACGCGGGGTGCGTTGGGAGCGGCTGCTCGCGCCCACCCGCTTGTTCGCCGTCCCCATTCCCGGAGACCGTCTGCTGAACGGACCGAACGGGCGCACGGTGAACCTGGTCACCGAGGAAAAGTTCGGCGACGTCGAGCTGTATCTGGAATTCATGCTGGCCAAAGGCTCTAACTCCGGCGTCTATCTGCACGGGCTCTACGAGGTGCAGATCTTCGACAGTTGGGGATCCTGGGAACCCATGAAGACCTCCGACTGCGGTGCCATTTATCACCGCTGGATCGAAGGTCGGGGTGTGGGCGGCTCGCCGCCCTCGCGCAATGCCAGCCGGCGTCCCGGCGAGTGGCAATCGTTTCACATCTGGTTCCGGGCCCCGCGCTTCGACGCGTCGGGCCGCAAGATCGAGAACGCACGATTCATCCGCGTGCTTCACAATGGCTTGTCGGTGCAGGATAACGTGGAAGTGGACGGTCCCACACGCGCCCACATGCCGATTCCGGAAGCGCCCGCTAACCCCATCATGCTCCAGGGGGATCATGGGCCGGTGGCCTTCCGCCACATCTACGTGCGGCCCCTGCGGCCCATCGTGAAGCGCTAGCTCCAGCGGTTCATCGGTGCTTCATCGGGGCACGCGGACTTGCCGCGCTCGCGCGCACGTCCGCAGCCTCAGACGCGTCTTCTCTCTCGCCGGCGACGTCTCACGTTGAAGCGCGGGAACGGCTCAGGCCGGCGAATTGGCCGCAAGTCGGCCCAACGCCTCGCACAGCTTTGATCACTCGCTCGAGGCAGGCTCAGCGGTTCGGTGATGCGAACGAGATAGCCGCCCACCGCTCCGGGCGACCCACGCGTCAGCGCTCGCCGGGAGCCTGGGGCGGACCAGCCTCCGATTCCGCCGACGCCACCTCGCCGGTTTCCTCCTCGGATTCGCGCTCGCGGTACTTGTAACTGGAGTAGTAGTAAGTGTACTTGCTGTACAGCTCGCCCGCTCTGGCGCCGTTGACCACCACTCCGAGTACGTTGTTCTCGCACAACGACTGCATAGCGCGGCTGACCGTGTCAATCGTCGTTTGCCCGATGCGCACCACCAGGATCGTGCCGTCTGTAAAGGTGCCGATCAGGTTGGCGTCCGCAGAGAACAACAGCGGCGGGCTGTCGAGGATCACCCAATTGAACAGCTTGGGCAGCTCGCGCAGCAGAGTGCGCGCCTGTCGCAGGTTCAGCAGCTCCAGCGGATTCTTGACCGAGCTGCCGGCAGGCATCAGGAACAAGTTGGTGTTGGCGACCCGCTTGATCACCTCTTCCAGCGAGGCGTTGCCCAGCAGGTAGTCGGTCACGCCCGGGCTGCGCGGGATCTGAAACAAACTGTGAATGACCGGACGGCGAAAGTCAAAGTCGGCTAACAGAGTCAGATTCCCGGTCAATTGCGACTCCGCTAGAGCCAGATTGGAGGCCACAAACGATTTGCCCTCGGCCGGCGAAGCGCTGGTCACGACCACAGTGTGCAGCGGCTGCAACTTCTGCAAGTGATTCAGCTTCGTGCGCAAGCTGCGGAACTCTTCGTTCGGGGCCTCCTGCGGCTGCGAGAAATCAATGAGCAGAGCCTGCGGCGCGGGCCGGAAGGGAACCTCCTCCACACGGTCCAACCAGCTCTCGGCAGCGACCAGCGCGGAGGTGTCCAGCAAATCGGGAGGTTGTAGAGGGGAAGACTGCGTCGCGTTGACGGAGGACGGCGCGGCGGCTTCCCCTAATTGCTCGGCGCGTCGCAAGGCATCGTGAATCCGACTCATATTCTCTCCAGCGATCCCTCTGAGTAACTCACACGCGGGTCGAATAGTAATAGAAAACCGATCCCGCCATGGCGGCCAGACCCAGCAGCGAGGCAGCCGACCAGATCAGCCAGGTCAACCGTCGCTTCCGCCGCACCACAAGATCGTTCTCCAACAAGGGCACCGTGCCCAGCACCGCCAGCTTCGTGTAGGCGCGAACGTCTTTCAGGTTCTTCAGCGAGGTGTCCTTCATCTCCCGCGCGCCAACCAGGAAGATCCCGAGCGTCAGGCCCAGCCCCGTCCCCATCAAAACGATGACCAACCGGTTCGGCTGCGCCGGCTTTTCCGGCAGTGACGCGGGCTCCAGCAATTCCAGCCGGTCGCCCTGCCCGCGGCTAACCAGGTCCGTCGCCATCTCCGACGCCGCCGCCTTGCGCACCAGGTCTTCGTACTTGGACTTCGCCAGCTCCAGGCTCCGCATCAGATCCGCATAGTCTCGCTGCACCAGCGGGCTGGTCTCAATGCGCGCTTGATACTCCTTGATCAACCTTTGGAGCTGCTGCTGATCCTTGACCTTGGCTTCCAGCTCCAGGTTCTTCGCCTCGATTTGACTCTGAAGGCGGGCGATGGTGGCCTCGGCGGCCCGCAACCACTTCACTTGTTCGGCCGTCAGCCGCTGCGGCTTCGCGGGCTCGGTCTCCGGATTCTGCGGCTGGTCGAGAAGCCGCTCGCGCTGCTTGCGCAACCCCGCCAGTTGGGCTTCCAATCGCTGAACGTCCGGGTGATTCTCCCGATAGCGCTGACGCAAACCGCTCAGCGCCGTCTCCAGACCCAGGATCTGACGCTCGATCTCAGTCAGCCTTTCATTGCGCGCCGTCGCAGCCACGGCGTCTGTGCCCGGCGTCATCAGTGCCGCCTGATCCTTCACCACGCGGATCTGCGATTCCAGCAGCAGCTTCTCCTGAGCGATGCGACTGATGGCGTCATTCACTCCCGAAAGCTGAGTCTGGAAGGCGTTGATCGCCTGGAGATTGCTCTGCAACTGATCCGGCAACCGGCCGGCGTGTCGGACGCGAAACTCAGCGACCTTATTCTCCAGAGCATCGAGTTCCCTCTTGGCCTGCTGCACCTGGTCCTTGAGGAACTCGGTGGCCTGAACCGACTGGCTCGAGCGAGTGCGAATGTTCTCTTCGATGAACCGTCCGGCTAAATCCGCCGCCACCTTCTGGGCCAGGATCCGGTCGCGGTAGGCAAAGGAGATGCGAAAAGCAGCCAGCTCCGCTCGACTCCGCCCGTAGACCCGAGTCACCGGACTGATCGCGATGTCGCGCGTGCGCATCTCCTCGATGATGTCTTCCATCGGGCGCCGGCTCCGCTCCTTCGGGTATAGGTTGTAGGTCTGGACGATATTGGTCAGCGTGGGCCGGCTCAGAATGTTGGAAGCCATCGTGTTGATGCGCTGGGATAGCTCCATGCTCACGTTGGATGGCACCAGGCGGTCGGGCACCTGCGGCGGCGTTACCTGGATGCTGGCCGTCGAAACGTATGTGTCCGGCCACAGGAAAGCCGTCACCACCGCCACGACCAGCCCGGCAAACGCTGGCCCCACCAGCCAGGCCCATCGCCGCCGCACGATGTCAATATAGTCCTCCAGATCCAGCGTCCTGCGGCGCGTCGCTATGGGTTCCGCAACCGGCTGCATATCCTCCCTCTGTTCTTATCGGCCGCCCCTTATGGAACGATGATGTAATCCCCGTGCTGCAAGGTAATGTTCTGCGCCATGTTGCGGCCCTTGATCACCTCGTTGTAATTGAACTTGAAACGCTGGTTGCCGCGCAGCACCGTGATATTCTTCTTGTTGGCGAAATCGCGAAAGCCGCCCGCCAGCGTCAGGGCCTCCAGCACCGTGATGGGAGTCACCAGCGGATAGGCGCCTGGACGATTCACCTCCCCGGTGACGTAATACCGCTTGCTGCGCACGGCCTGCACGGAAACGATCACATCCGGATTGTTGATGTACTTGGACAGGGCCTCGGTGATCGCCGCATCCAGCTTGTCGGGCGTGAGTCCCGCCGCTTGAACGTCGCCCAGCAACGGCAGCGTGATCTTGCCGTCGGGGCGCACGGTCACAAGGGCCGAATGCTCGGGTTCTCGCCACACCCGAATCAGCAACACGTCCTCGACGCCGATCAGGTAAGTTCGAGGATCCACAGCCGCCGGAGGCGCCTCGGCTAGAGACTCCTTGACCGGCTCAGCAGCCGGTTTGACGGCCTCCGGCTCCCTGGGGGCCGGTTGTTGCCCGGCCAGGCCTGCACACACGACCCACACCCACGCCAGCCAGGTTCCGCTGGTTACGCTGCCACGCATCCTCTCCTCCCGGTGAAGTTGAGCTCCGGCGACTTACGGTCGGGCCGAGCGATCCCGTACACCTTGCCTTTCAGTCCACGTTACTTCGACTATTCTACAGCAATCTTAATCCTCCCGCCGCAGCTCTGCCACTGGCTTGGTCCCTCGACCGCTTCACAGGCCGGTTCGCCCGCGCCGCTCGGCGCGAAGAATCCCGCAGGGCCGATTCGCCGACGCGGCGCCGACGAGAAGCGCCGCCGGAGGCGTCCCCACGCACGGGCTGCGTCGCCCGGAGACTGAGGTCGGGCGGATCACGAATCAAACAAAAAATACCAAAATGTTTTGATCGCTCGCCAACCGTATCCGCGGGCTGCACGAGAACCAGATTGTACAATGAAAGCGATGGAAACCCGCCGGATGTGCCCCCACTGCCGGGCCTTCATCTCCACCCGAGACCGCGTCTGCCCTTACTGCGAGACCGAAGTGGGCCCCCCGGCGATCCAGCGACGCAGCATGCAAGATGCCCTCGGCGGATGGATCCCCCACGCCCGCTTCACCACCACCATCATCCTGCTCGTGAATTTCGGACTCTACATGGCCACCACGCTGGCCAGCCTGCGCGCCGGCCACCAGGACCTCTGGACCATTGACGGACGGACGCTCTTCGATTTCGGCGCTAAGTACCGTGACGCCATCTTGCTCGGGCAGTGGTGGCGCCTGATCACCGCCGGTTTCTTGCACGGCGGACTGTTTCACATTCTGATGAACTCCTGGGTGCTGTTCGATCTGGGCGCGCTGGTCGAAGAAACCTACGGCGCCGCCCGCCTGATCGTGATCTACTTCCTTGCCACGGTGGCCGGCTTCTGGGCCAGCATGCTCTGGCATCCGGGCCTCTCGGTGGGCGCCTCGGCAGGCCTGTTCGGTTTGATCGGCGCCATGATCGCTCTGGGGGTGCGGCAGCGTTCGCCTTTAGGCGCCGCACTGCGCGGCTTCTACATCCGTTGGGCCATTTACGGACTGCTTTTGGGACTCTTGCCCGGCCTGCGCGTGGATAATGCCGCGCACATCGGCGGCCTCGTGGTTGGGTTCGGCGCCGGATATCTGGCTGATTTACCCGCTCCCGCCAGGACGCTGAAAGAGCGGCTGTGGCGCATCGCCGCCGGCGCAGCGCTTCTGATTACGGTTCTGGCGTTTCTTCAGATGTATCTCTGGTTGACGCGCGCAGTGCAGTAAGCTCTCAGCGCGCCGCAGGCCCTTTCTGCAGAACCTCGATCGCCGCACGGCAGAAAGCGGGTAGATCGTCAGGCTTGCGCGAGGTGACCAGATTGCCGTCCACCACCACCTCGGCATCCTCGTAAACCGCGCCCGCGTTGACGACGTCGTCTTTGATCGCCGAGAAACAGGTCGCCCGCCGGCCTTTCAGAATATTGGCTGAGACTAACACCCAACCCGCGTGGCAAATCGCCGCTACCAGCTTGCCTTGCCGGTCCATCTCGCGCACGAATTGGTTGGCCTTCTCGTACCGGCGGATGATGTCCGGCGCGTAACCTCCGGGAATGACCACCCCGTCGAAATCCCGCGCGTCGGCCTGTTCATAAGAGCGATCGCAGACCAGCGGGTAGCCGTACTTACCCGTGTAGGTCTCGCCGGCTTTGGCCCCCACTGTCACCACTTCCGCGCCCGCCTCCCGGAGGCGATAATAGGGATACCACACTTCCAGATCCTGATAAATGTTGTCCACCAAGATCGCAATGCGCTTACCCCGTAGCTCGTCCATACCTACGATTGTAACCACCGCCGCCGCCTTTCGTCGCCGCAGCCCGCTTTAAGATACCATCTCAGCTATGAGCCGAAGGGAGTGGTTGAAACTCACAAGCGCCCTGGCTGCGCCCGCACGCGCCGTCGCCGCTCAAGCGGATTTCCCCAATCCGGACCTGGTCAATTTGCACCCGCTCGTGGAGTGGCTGGCCCGCGAAAACGCGCCGCGCCTCTCTTTTCTGGACCGCAAATGGCGTTCGCTCGAAGCCTGGAAACGCGAAGCCCGCCCCCTGTTTCAGCGCCATCTCAGCTATGATCCTACCCCCGAGCCGCTGGGCGCCGAGGTCCTCAGACGCGAAGAGCGCGACGGCTTCACGCTGGAAACGGTTCGCATCCGCGCCACCCCCGCCTACGATATCCCGGCGCGCCTCCTGATCCCCAACCGCCGCAGCGGGCGCCTCCCCGGCGTGCTCGCCCTGCACTGCCACAGCGGACGCTATTGCTGGGGTCACGAGAAGGTGATCAGTCGTCCGGACGAGCCCCCAGCGCTCACTGAGTTCCGCAAACGGGCTTACGGACGCCCCTACGCCGAGGCTCTGGTTCGCCGCGGCTTCGTGGTCCTGGCGATTGACGCTTTCTATTTCGGCGAGCGCAGGCTGCGCCCCGAACAAATGGATCCCGCCGCCACGCCCGGTGAGTTCCGCGCTGATTTGCGCAAGCTCCCCTCCTTGAAGCCCGATACGCCCGAGTGGTTCCAGGCCATTGACAGTCTGTGCAGCCGCTTCGAGCATTTGACCGCCAAGACGATCTTCGCCGCGGGCGCCACCTGGCCGGGAATCCTGGTCTGGGACGATCGGCGTAGCCTCGATTACTTGAGCAGTCGGCCGGAAGTGGATCCCAAACGCCTCGGGTGTGTGGGCCTTTCGCTGGGCGGGATCCGAACCGCCTACTTGATTGCCGCCGACCCGCGCCTCAAGGCCGCTTGCCTGGCCGGCTGGATGACGGTCTTCGCCGAGCAACTCCGCAATCATTTGCGCAACCACACCTGGATGGTCTACGTGCCCGGCCTGTACCGTTGGCTCGATCTGCCCGATGCCGCCGCCCTGTTCGCGCCGGGAGCGCTGCTGGTCCAGCAGTGCGCGCGCGATGCGCTCTTCCCCATCTCCGGGATGAAGGGCGCCGCCCGGAAGCTGGAGAAGATCTACGCCAAGGCGGGCCTCAGCGAACGCTTCCGCGCCTCCTTCTACGACGTGCCCCATTCCTTCAATCCCGAAATGCAGGAAGAAGCCTTCCAGTGGCTCGAGCGCTGGCTCTGAAAGACGTCTCCACCTTCCTGCAACCCACTGGATGCGGACCTGCAACTCAACCGTTGCGCCGCTGCGCTAACATAGACAGGCCATGCCCCTCATGACACGCCGGAGCTTCCTGGGCGCCGCTGCCTCGAGCGCTTACTCGAGCCGCGCCAGCCGGCCGCCGAACTTCATCGTGATTCTGGCCGACGACCTGGGCTATGGAGACCTCGCCTGCTACGGACACCCCACGCACCGCACGCCGCATCTGGACCGCATGGCGCGCGAAGGCGTGCGTTTCACCGAATTCTACACGCCGATGCCCTTCTGCGCGCCCACGCGCAGTTCGCTGCTCACCGGCCGCTACCCCTTCCGCACCGGAGTGGTGGCCAACCCGGCTCCGGACGCGGGCATCAATGACCTGGGTCTGCCCGCTAGCGAAATCACGATCGCCCGGGCGCTCAAACCCCTGGGCTACGCATCCATCTGCATCGGAAAATGGCACCTCGGGCACACCGAAGAGTTCCTGCCCCGCAAGCGGGGCTTCGACGAGTACTACGGCATCCTGTACTCCAACGACATGCGCCCGGTGCAGATCGTGCACAACGAGCAGGTGGTCGAATACCCGGTCGTGCAGGCCCACCTGACGCGCAAATACACGGATAGGGCCCTGGCCTTCATAGAACAAAATCGCCGCCGTCCGTTTTTTCTCTATCTGGCCCACGCCATGCCCCACAAGCCTCTGGCGGCCTCCGAAGAGTTCTACACGCCGGAAACGCCCGGGGACCTTTACGCCGATGTGATCCGCGAGCTCGATCACTCGGTGGGACGCATTCTGGCGCGACTGAAGGAGCTGGGACTGGATGAGCAAACCCTGGTGCTGTTCACCTCCGACAACGGTCCCTGGTTCGGCGGCTCCAGCGGCGGCTTGCGCGGCATGAAGGGCAACACCTGGGAGGGCGGCATCCGCGTGCCCCTGATCGCCCGCTGGCCGGGCCGCATCCCGCCGGGACGGGTCACTCGCCAGGTGGCCGGGATCATTGATGTTTTTCCGACCCTGCTCGGACTCGCCGGCGCCCCGCTGCCTGCCGACCGCGTCATTGACGGCAAGGACATCTTCCCTGTGATGAGCCGCGACGCCCCCAGTCCTCATGAGGCCATCTACGCCATGGCGGGGCCGCGTTTGGCGGTGATCCGTTCGGGGCGTTGGAAGTTGCACGTGCGCTCGCCCGGCCCCGAAACCCGCTACATGAAGGACGCCGGCCGCTGGGTGGATCCACGCGGCCCTGACGGCGTTACCCTGATCGCACCCTTCGAGCAGCCGCGACCTGACCAGTACCCCGGTCTGCTCGGCGGAGATCCGCCACGCGAGATGATGCTCTTCGATCTGGAAACCGACCCGGGCGAGCAGCGCGATGTGGCGGCGCAGCACCCGGAGATTGTCGCGCGCCTGAAGGCTTTCTTCGACAAGCTGAACGCAGATGTGCCGCCCCCGGCGGCGCGCAAGGGCGGCGGTCCGATCCGCCGACTGACAGGCGGACAGCTTCGTTACGATCTGGAGCCCACCCGCCCCCAGTAGCAGAACCGAGAATCCCGGTCAGACTTGCCCGGCCGCAAGCTGCGCCTGCATGCGCTCCACGTCGCGGCGGACGAATAGCAAGATCCCGGTCGTCAGCACCAGAGCCGCCAGAACATACACCAGGGCCGCGGAGGCGATGGCGGCGCTCAGTCCGATGCGCTGCGCCAGAAAGCCGATCACCAGCGGCGCGGTCCCGCCCCCCAACCAGCCCACCATGTTCATGAAGCCGGCCGCCGTGCCCCGCGCCTCCGGACGCACCACGTCGTAGACCGAGGCGAAAATGTTCGCGTCGTAAAATCCTTTGCACAATCCCCAGCCCACCAGAGCCGCAATCAGCAGAGCCACCGAGTTCGTCGTTCCGCAAAGCAGAACGAAGGGCGCACCCGCCAGAACCGCGCCCGCCTGCACCATCATGCGGCCGCCCGCCCGCGTGCGGCGCAGCGTATCCGCCAGCCAGCCGCCCAGCGGCGATCCCAGCATGCTGGCCATCTGCACGAACAGGGTGGCCATCAGCCCGGCCATGGCCAGCGAGAAACCGAACTTGTCGTAAAGGAACTTGGGCATCCAGGACAGCAGCACCGTGGCCACGAAGTTCGCACACACGAACGCGGCCATGAGCGTGAGCACCGTGGGCGTCCCCCAGATGAGCTTCAGGAAGCGGCCCAGAGGCATGCGAGCAGACAGCCGCGCCCGCTCGCCCAACTCCGTCAGATCCGCCGCCCCGCGCTGCGGCTCGACCAGGTAACGATTCAAGAACAGACCCAGCAGGACCCCCAGTCCCCCGAAGATGATGAACGACCAACGCCACCCGTAGCGCTGTCCGATCAAGCCGGCGAAAAAGCCCCCGCCGATGGTGCCCACGTACACGCTGGTCTGGTGCAATCCCATGGCTCGCGAGCGAGTGCGCTTGCCGTGGTAATCACTGATCATGGACATCGAAGCCGGGTAGTAGAAGGTCTCTCCCAGACCCTCCGCCGCACGGAAGAACAACAGGTGCGCGAAATTCCGCGAGAGCGCCGTCGCCATGCAGATCAGGCTCCAGGCGTGCAATCCCGCCAGAATCGCGGTCTTGCGCCGCACGCGGTCAACCACCATCCCGGCCAGCGGCGCCGACAATCCATAGACCCAGGCGAAAGATGACCCCAACAGCCCCAGTTGCACGCTGTTCAAGCCCATCTCCTTCTCCAGCAGCGGAAACACCGAGAAGATCGCCTGGCGGTCCGCATAATTGAAGAACGAGATCCACCAGAGCATGCCAACCAGGTACCACTTGTAATGGGGACTCATCCGCAAACCGGACACCGTTGCGCCTCCGTGGGACCGAAACGATTCGAATCTGTCATCATGCCTCACTGCGCGGTCGCCGTGCTTGGGTATGGTCTCGGCTCAGGCGAGACGAGGAATCGCGATCGTGTCGCGGCTGCTCGAAGGCCGGGCGCCTGAAGCGGCAAACCGCTCGCTCAGGCGTCCACGTGATGGCGGAAAAAGCGATCCAGCTCGGCGCGCCGGCCCGCTAAGCTGTCAGAGAGCTCTCGCATCTCCGAGGGCGAGAGCGGCTGGAAGTTGTGCGCCAGTTGCGTGTTGAACTCCACGTGCTCCGGCTTCGGCATGCCGATCACCGCGGCGGCCACCGGCAGCGACATGGCATAGCGGATCAGCTTGTCCGCCGGCGCAGCGCCCGTCAGCTTGTCCTGGGCGAAAATCTTCATAGCCGTCACGCCCATCTTCTTGCGCAGCGCTACCGGCAGAGCCAGCTCTTCGAAGCTGCCGCCGGGTCCGAACACCGCGGGAGATGCCTGGCCCATCCGCGCCGCGTTCAGCGCCATCTGGGTGCAGTCGAAATCATGGCGCTCCAGCGCGGTTTTCAGCACCGCGGGATCCGTGTGGCAGGTCACGCCGATGAAACGGCACACTTTCTGATCGCGCAGTTTGTAAAGCAGGTTCAGCACCCCGTCTTTGGCCTCGATGGCGGCCAGATCTTGTTCGCCGCCCAGACTGTGAATGTGGATCAGATCGGGGTTCCGTCCCAGTCTCTTGATGCTGGATTCGATGACCCGCATCGCCTCCTCGGCCTTCCGCCGGTTCACCTTCGTGACCAGGAAGAAGCCCTGGCGTCCTTGAAGGGCTCGGCCGACCCACTCTTCACTGCGGCCGTCGCCGTACGACGCGGCGGTGTCCACGTAGTTGACCCCCAGATCGAGTGCGCGATGCAGAGCCGCAATCGCCTTGTCTTCCTCTTTGTAGCTCAGAAAACGACTGCCGCAGCCGAATCCCAGGATCGAAACCCGCACGCCCGTGCGGCCCAGAGTCCGCATGGGCATCCGCGCCTGCGCAGCCCGCAGGCTGACGGCGCCACCCAGCGTTGTGGTCTCCAAGAAGCTTCGTCGTGTAAGCGTCATACGGCCAAAGTAACGCAGGCCGTCGCGGCTGTCAACGCGAGGCTGCCGGCGCCCGCCCCTATTCTCCCACCAGGTGCAGAACCACCGAGCGAGTGTGCGGAACCGAGCGGTGCTCGAACAGGTAGATGCCCTGCCAGGTTCCCAGCGCCAGGCGCCCGGAGGCCACCGGGATCGAGAGACTGGTTTGCGTCAGCGCCGAGCGGATGTGGGCGGACATATCGTCATCTCCCTCGATGGTGTGGCGATACCACGCCGCAGCATCGGGGGCCACGCGGGCGAAGAATTCATTGAGATCCCGCACCACATCCGGATCGGCGTTCTCCTGAATGACCAGGGAGGCCGAGGTGTGCTGCACGAAGACGGTCAACAGGCCGGCGGCAATGTTCTGCTCGCTGAGCCACTGGGCCACCTGCGCCGTGATCTCGTAGAGTCCCCGGCCTCGCGTGCGTACGCTGATGCGGTGCAGCGCTTGCTTCATTCCACGGTCACGCTCTTGGCCAGGTTCCGCGGCTGATCCACATCGCACCCGCGCCGCACCGCGATGTGGTAGGCCAGAAGCTGTAAGGGGACTACTTCCAGGATCGGCAGCAACAGCTCATCCGTGGCGGGAATCTCGATGACGTGGTCGGCGATGCGCCGCGCCTGCTCGTCACCCTCGGTCACCAGGGCCACCACGATTCCTTCGCGAGCCTTCACTTCCTGGATGTTCGATAGCGTCTTCTCGTAGAGCACGCGGCTGGCCTGAGAATTGGGATCCCGCGCCGCCAGAATCACCACCGGCAGGTTTTCGTCAATCAGAGCGTTCGGGCCATGCTTCATCTCGCCCGCCGGATAACCTTCGGCGTGGATGTAGGAGATCTCTTTCAACTTCAGCGCGCCTTCCAACGCGATGGGGAAGTGCACGCCGCGACCGAGAAATAGAAAATCCGAGGCCCGGAAGAACCGCCGCGCCAGCTCCTCATACAGGGCGTCGCGCGAGAGCACGCCCTCCAACTTGTGGGGCAGCCGCAACAGCTCTTGGACGCGAGCCCGGGACTCCTGCTCGTCGAGCCGCCCTCGCACCTGCCCCAGGTGCATGGCCAGCAAGTACAGCGCCGCCAGTTGGGCCGTGAACGCCTTGGTGGAGGCCACGCCGATCTCCGGACCGGCATGGGTGAGGATCGTGCCGTCCGCCTCGCGCGTCACCATCGAACCCATGACGTTGCAGATGGCCAGCGTCTTCGATCCCTTCTGCTTGGCTTCCCGCTGCGCGGCCAGCGTATCCGCCGTCTCGCCGGATTGCGAGATCACCACGGTGAGCACCTGCTCGTCCAGGATGGGGTCCCGGTAGCGGAATTCGCTCCCGTAGTCTACTTCCACCGGCAGCCGCGCCAGCGCTTCGATCATGAACTTACCCGTCAGCGCCGCGTGCCAGCTCGTGCCGCAGGCCACGATCTTGACCTCGCGGAAGCGCCGGAACTCCTCCTCGGTGATATCCATTTCGCCCAGGTAGATCTTGCCGGATTCCTGGCTCAGCCGGCCCACGATCGTGTCCCGCACGGCCCGCGGCTGCTCGAAAATTTCCTTCAGCATGAAGTGCTTGTAGCCGCCCTTCTCGGCCAGGATGGGATCCCACAGCACGTGGCTCACAGCGCGCTTGATCGGGCGACCCTCAAAGTCGCTCAACTGCACGCCGTCCGGCGTCAAAACCGCAAGGTCCCCGTCGGCTAGAAAAATCACGTCGCGCGTGTGACTCAACAGGGCCGGCACATCGGAGGCCAGAAAGTACTCGCCCTCTCCCAAACCCACCACGATCGGAGGGCCGGAGCGCGCCGCCACGATCTTGTGCGGGTCCGCTTCGGCAATCACCGCCAGGGCGAACAGGCCGGTCAGCCGGCGCACCACCTGCCGAACCGTATCTTCCAAATTCCCCTGAAATTGTTTTTCCACCAGATGGGCGATGACTTCCGTATCGGTCTCGCTCTGCAACCGGTGCCCCTCGGCTTCCAGCTCCTGCTTCAACTCCAGGTAGTTCTCGATGATGCCGTTGTGCACCACCACGAACCGACCGCTGCAATCCCGGTGAGGATGCGCATTTTCTTCCGTGGGCCGGCCGTGCGTCGCCCAGCGCGTATGCCCGATGCCGTAGGAGCCGTCAACCGGGTGCAAGCGCACCGCTTCTTCCAGATTGCGCAGCTTGCCTGAGGCCCGGCGCACCGCCAGGCCCCCGTTTTCGCCCAGCACGGCCAGCCCTGCGGAGTCGTAGCCGCGATATTCCAGGCGCCGCAGTCCGTCCAGTAAAATCGGAACCGCACGCCGCGGGCCGATGTAACCCACGATGCCGCACATAAAACTATTCTAAGTCCCCCGGCAGGCCCGGCCCTCAGCCGTTGCGTAACCGTTCCCCGATCTCGATGCCCAGGGATCGCATTTTGCGGTACAGGTGGCTGCGCTCCAGCCCCAGCAACTCGGCGGCCCGGCTGACGTTGCCCCCGGTTTCCTCCAGCTTCTTGAGGATGTACTCGCGCTCGGCGGCGCGCCTCACCTCTTCCAGGCTGGCGAACTGCTCCAGTCGCCGCTCCACCGGCGCGCGTCGCGTGGGAGGCAGCGGTATGTGCCGGGCCTCGATGCGCGTCTGCGGATGCATGATCACGATCCGCTCCATCAGGTTCTTCAGCTCTCGCACGTTGCCCGGCCAGGAGTACTCCTGCAGGACTCGATAGGCCTCGGGCGTCAACTCCTTCGGCTTGCGCCCGTACGCCGTGGTGAACTCCTTCAAGAAATAGTCCGCCAGTAGCGGGATGTCTTCCCGGCGATCGCGCAGCGGCGGCACATAAAACGGAATCACGTTCAGACGATAAAAGAGATCCTCGCGGAAGTTGCCGCGTTCGATTTCCTCCTCCAGATTCTTGTTCGTGGCGGCGATCACGCGCACGTCCACCTGCACGGACTCATTGGCGCCCACCGGCTCGAAGCGCTGCTCATCCAGCACCCGCAGCACCTTGGCCTGCGTCTTCAGGCTCATGTCGCCTACTTCGTCCAGAAACAGCGTCCCGCCATCGGCTCTTTGAAACTTGCCGATCTTATCCTCGGTCGCCCCGGTGAAGGCCCCCTTGCGATGCCCGAACAGCTCGCTTTCGATCAGCTCCTCCGGAATCGCCGCACAGTTGACTTCCACGAAGGGCTCGGCGGCGCGCGGGCTGAGAGCGTGAATGGCGTGGGCCACCAGCTCCTTGCCCGTGCCGCTTTCCCCGTAGATCAGCACACGCCCGTTGGTGCCGGCCATCAGCGCGAGTTGCTGGCGCAGAGCTTTCATGGGCACGCTCTCGCCGATGATCCGGTAAGGCTCCGCGGTCTCGCGCAGCCGCCCGACCTCCAGCGCCAGCCGACGATGCTCGATAGCGTTCTTGGCCACCACCGAAACCTTCTGAATGGTGAGCGGCTTCTCCAAAAAGTCGAAAGCCCCCATCTTGGTGGCCTTGACTGCCGTCTCGATCGTGCCGTGCCCGGAGATCATCACCACCACGGGCCGATCCGCCTCCGGCAGTTCCTGGATCCGCGCCAGGGCTTCCAGCCCGTCCATGCCCGGCAACCAGATATCCAGCAGCACTAACTCGTAAACCTGCCGCCGGATTTGCTCGAGCGCTTCCTCCGCGGTGGAGACGGCTTCCGCCAGGTAGCCCTCATCCTCCAAAACGCCGCACAGGGACTGCTGAATGCCCGGCTCATCGTCCACCACCAACACACGCACGCGTCTCACGGGCGAACCTCCCCGGTCGGCGCCTCGCTTTCGCCCACCGGTATCTCGATGATGAAGCGCGCTCCGGCAGGCTCGTTGTCTTCCACCCGAATCGTCGCCTTGTGCTCGCTCAGAATCTGGCTGACGATCGCCAATCCTAATCCCGTGCCGTGCCGCTTGGTCGAAAAGTAAGGAAGGAACAGCTTTTGCTTGTCTTCCGGGGATATGCCGCAGCCGGTGTCGGCGATCACCAATTCCAACGCCTCGGCCGATGGCGCGTAGGTGGCCACATACAGCCGCTTCAGCGGCGACTCCTGCATGGCCTCCGCGGCGTTGTCCACCAGGTTCACGATGGCCCGCTTGAACAGCTCACGGTCCAGCCGAACCGGCGGCAGGTCCGGCGTCAGGTCGCGCACGAGCTGGATGCCGTCGAGTCGTCCTGCGAACACGCTGAGCGCCTCTTCCACCACCTCGTTCAGATCCGCCGGCGCCGGATGGGCGGTGGGGAAACTCGCCAGTTGCGAGAACTGGTTCACCAGCGTCTTCACCGATTCCACCTCCCGGCTGATGGTTTGCAGACACTCGCCGGCGATGCGCCGGAACTCGGGCGGCACCGGGTGCCGTTCCAGTTGGTTGGCCACGCGCTCGGCGCTGAGCGCGATGGGCGTCAGTGGGTTCTTGATCTCGTGGGCCACGCGGCGAGCCACTTCTTGCCAGGCCAGCGCCTTCTGCGCGCGCAGCAGCTCACTGGTATCCTCGAGCACCAGCACGAAGCCCGAGCCGACCTTATCTTCCAGAGCAGCCACGGTGGCGGCCAGGTGCCGCACGCCTCCCGCGCTCTCCAGCTCGAACTGCCGCGAAGCCGTTCCTGTGCGCCGCGCGCGCTTCATCATGTAACGCAATTCCGCCGCGTGCTCGCGCGAGAACAGGTCTTCCAAGCGTTGCGCCTGCGCCACACGCTCCGGGCCGAAGATCTCTCCCAGGGCCCGATTGACGCGCTGAATGCGCCCGTCGGAAGCCACCGAGATGACTCCCGTGGGAATGCTCTCCAGAATGGCCTCCGTGAAGCGACGCCGGCGCTCCAGCTCGCGACTGTTCACCTCCAGATCCCGCGTCATCTCGTTGAAGGCCCGCACCAGCGTGGCCAGCTCGTCAATGGCCTTCACCTGGACGCGGTGCGCCAGATTGCCCTGTCGCACCTGAGCCGCCGCGTCCAGCAACGCCGAAATGGGATTCGAGATCTGACGCGCCAGGAAAAGCGCGATCCAGGTGGCCACGAACAACACGAACAGCGTGATCAGCGCCAGCAGCATCAAATAGAAACGCCGGGCCTCCTTGCGCCTGATGGCCAGTTGGTCGTACTCACGGATGTAGCGCTCGATCTCCTGTTGCTTTTCCGCCAGCCAGGCGGGGCCGAGCTGCCCCGGCTGCGTTCGTTCTCGCTCCAGAGCGCGCGCCACTTCCAGCAGGTTGACCCGTACGTTTTCCGCCGGCCGGCTGAACCACTTGTCCAGATTGCGGTTCAACACCGACACGCTCCAGAGAACCAGGAAAAAGACCGGCAGGAAGCTCAGCGCCAGCGCCCCGATCACCAGCTTGGTCTTGATGCGCGACCCCTCGCGATTGCTCCGCCGCTCGACATACAGGCGCAGCCCCGTGCGCACCAGCATGAAACCCAGCGTCACGGTGAGCAGGAAGACCAGCGTCGAGATGGCCCAGTACAGAACCGTCTGCTCCGGACTGGTAGGCGCGAATTCGCCGAAACTGAAGGATCCCTGCCAGATCACCAGTCCGGCGGAAACGATCAGCAGCACCAAGCCGGCGATGTGGAGGAACCGCCTGGACATCGAAGGTCTGAACCTGATCCGATTATACGGCTCGGCGAGCGGGGAACGACACGCCCGCCGCGGGCTGCTGCATCGTCAGGCAGTGCAGGGTCCCCAATCCCAACACCAAATCGCGGGCGTAGATTCCGACCACCCGGCGGTCCGGGAACAGCTCCGCCAGCCTCTCCATTGCCAGGCGGTCGTTCGGATCGTTGAAGGTGGGCACGAGCACCAGGCCGTTGGCGACATAAAAATTCAGATAACTGGCAGGCAGTCTTTGCCCTCCGAAGAAGACCGGCGCGGGCATGGGCAGCTCGATCACTCGGAGGCGCCGCCCGGCTTCGTTCGTCATGGCGCGCAGCCGGCGAAGGTTGTCGTGCAGCGGCTCGTAATTGGCATCCGCAGGGTCGCGCTCCACAGCCGCTGCCACCGTCGCCGGGCCCACGAAACGCGCGATGTCGTCAATGTGGCCGTGGGTGTCGTCGCCCGCGATGCCCCGCCCCAGCCACAGAACTTTCCTAACGCCCAGATATGCCGCGAAAAGGCGCTCCAGATCCTCGCGCGCCAGCCCGGGATTGCGCGCCTGAACCCGATCGAGCAAACACTCCTCCGTCGCCAACAGCGTGCCGCGGCCGTTGACCTCGATGGCGCCGCCCTCCAACACAACGCGACGCCTGCCGACTACGGGCCTCCACACGCGCGATCCAAACTTCCTGGCCACCAGCTCTCCCGCCGCATCGTCGAGCTCCCAGTCGTCGTATTTCGCCCACGCGTTGAACCGCCACTTGACCGCCGCAACCGCGCCCTCGGCGTTCTTCACGAACAAAGGGCAGTAATCGCGGGTCCAGCTTCGGTTCGTCGCGACGCGGAAAAACTCCACGGCTTCCAGCGACACGTGCGCGCGCCGCAATGTCCGGCGCGCTCGCTCCTCAGCCTCACGGTCATTCACCAGAATCCGAACGCGCTCCGCCTCCGCCAGGTGGCGCACGATTTCGCAATAGACCCAGGGTATGGGCGCGAACTTGCCGGGCCAGTCGCTGCGGTTGTGAGGCCAGGCCAGCCAGGTGGCCTCGTGGGGCTCCCATTCGGCCGGCATGCGAAACCCCAACCCGGCAGAGGTCGGACGGCGCTTCAGCATCGCTCCAGCCAGCGTTGGCACAGGCCGGCATAGGCGTCAACGCGGCGGTCGCGCAGAAAAGGCCAGTGTCGGCGCACCTGCTCCACTTCCGCCGGGTCGCACTCGACCACCAACGTCGCCTCCCCCTCCGCAGGCGCTAGCTCCAGGACGCGCCCGAGGGGATCCGCCACGAAAGACGATCCCCAGAATTCCAGTCGGCTTCCGGGCGGCCCTTCGCAACCCGTGCGGTTGACCGCCGCCACGTAGACGCCATTGGCGATGGCATGCGCGCGCTGGATGGTCAACCACGCATCGCGCTGCGCCTCGCCTTCTTTCTGTTTCTCAGCGGGGTGCCAGCCGATGGCGGTAGGGTAAACTAACAGCGCCGCGCCCGACAGGGCTGCCAGGCGCGCGGCTTCGGGAAACCACTGGTCCCAGCAAATCAGCACCGCCACGCGGCCGAACGGCGTGGCGAAGCTGGGAAAGCCCAGATCCCCCGGCGCGAAGTAGAACTTCTCGAAGTAGAGCGGATCATCCGGGATGTGCATCTTGCGGTACAGGCCCGCCAGGGATCCGTCGGGCGAGATGACGGCCGCGCTGTTGTGATACAGGCCGGGCCCCCGGCGCTCGAAAATCGGCGCGATGATGACGACGCCCAGCTCACGCGCCAGTGCGCCCAGCGCCTCGGTCGTCGGACCGGGGATCGGTTCGGCCAGTGCGAACATCTCGTGGTTCTCTTCGCGACAGAAATACTGAGAGCGAAACAACTCCGGAAGGCAGATCAACTGCGCGCCACGCGCCGCCGCCTCACGAATGCGCCACACGGCCTTCGCCAGATTTTCGCCGGGATCGGCGCCACAGGCCATCTGGATCAGGCCCACGCGGAAGGGGGAGCCGCTCGGATGCATAATAGGTCTTTCCGCAATGGTGCGAAGACTTCTCATTTTGACGCTTTCCGCAGCTTGCTGGGCAGCCCCGGTCCCGACGCCCAGAGAGCACTTCGGCTTCGATCCGGGAGACGACTACAAGCTGGCCGATTACACGCAACTCGCCGCGTATTTCCAGAAGCTGGCCCGCTCCAGCGATCGCCTCCGCCTGGTCGAGTTCGGGCGCAGTTCGCTGGGCAAGCCCATGTACGCGGCCTTCATCTCCGATGCCGAGAATTTGCGCCGGCTGGAGCGGTATCGCGAGATCAGCCGCCGCCTGGCGCTCGGAGAGGCCACTGCCGAGGAGGCGCGACGCCTGGCGTCGGAAGGCAGGGTCATTGTGTGGATTGACTCCGGCCTCCACGCCACCGAAACCGCTCCCTCGCAACACGCGCCCCACCTGGCTTACCGCATGCTCACCGACGAAGGCGAAGAGGTCCGCCGCATCCGCCGCAATGTCATCTTGATTCAAGTGCCGTGCATCAATCCGGACGGCTTGGATAGGGTCGCGGAATGGTACCGCCGCAATGTGGGCACGCCGCATGAAAACGCGCGTCTGCCGTGGCTCTATCAGAAGTACGCCGGACACGACAACAACCGCGACTGGTTCATGATGAACCTCGAAGAGACTCGACATGTCGCGCGCCTGCTGTTTGAAGAGTGGTTCCCGCAGATCGTTTACAACCAACACCAGTCGCCCCCTTTCCCCGCGCGCATCTTCGTGCCCCCGCATGCCGACGCGCTCAATCCCAACATCCCGCCGGCGGTCAGCGAAGGCATCACCCTGATCGGAGCCGCCATGCGAGAGCGCTTCGCCCGCGAGAACAAGCCGGGCGTCATCTCCTTCATCACCTTCGACGCCTGGTGGAACGGAGGCCTCCGCACCGCGCCTGTGTTTCATAACATGCACGGCATTCTCACGGAGACCGCCGGTTTCGCCTACGCCACGCCGCGCACCTACCAGCCCAGTGAGTTTCCCGAGCGCTTCGCCAACGGCGTCCCCACACGCCAGCCCAGCATCTTCTACTCGCAGCCCTGGATGGGCGGCCGCTGGACGCTGCGCGACGCCATCGAGTACATGCTCACGGCGGACTTCGCCATTCTCGATCTGGCCGCCGTGCGCTCGGCAGACTTTCTTTTCAAAGCCTGGCAGATGGCGCAGGCGGCCATGGAAGCCGGCCGCAAGGGCAAACCTTACGCCTACGTGCTGCCTGCCGAGCAATGGGACCTCTCCAGCGCCCTGGAAATGCTGGAGCGGCTGAAACGTGGTGGCTTGCGCGTGCTTCGAGCGCGGCGCGACTTCCAGGCCGCAGGCAAATCCTTCGCTGCAGGCGCGTGGGTGTTGCCTGCCGCACAGCCGTTTCGCGCCTACTTGATGGACCTGATGGAACCGCAGAGGTATCCGGATCTGCGCGCCGGTGATTCCGGCCCCGCGCGGCGGCCTTACGATATCGCCGGCTGGACTCTGCCCTTGCAGATGGGCGTGAGGGTGGAGCGCATCGAGGATCCTTTCGAAGCCGACCTCGAGCCGGTCACTGACTTCAAGCCGCCCGCCGAGACGCTCGACGCGCGCCAGAACGCGTCCTTCCGCACCGTGGCGGAGTTGTTGGAGCGCGGAGTGCGCGTGCGCAGGGCCGCCGACGGCGCCTTTCTGGTGGAAGGCCGCGCCCAACCGGATGCGCTGGCCAAAGCCAGATGGGAACTGCGCCGCCCGCGCGTGGCGCTCTATGAACCCTGGACCGCCAACATAGACACCGGCTGGACCCAGTGGCTTCTGGACTATTACAAGATCCCACATACGTTGCTGCACAACGACGAAGTGCAGAGGGGCGGGCTGAACGACCGCTTTGACGTGTTGCTCCTCGCCTCTCAAAGTGCGGCCTCTATCCTCCACGGCACACGCTTCGCCGAAGTCCCGCCTGTCGTGCGGGAGGGTTCCGCGGCCCCCGCAGAACTGCGCGCGCTCCAGCGCCCCGAATACACGGGCGGCATCGGGGTGCGTGGCTTAGCGAACATCGAAGAGTTCGTGCGCGCTGGCGGCACGCTGATCGCTTTCGACGCCGCCACCGAGTTGCCGATCGAGCACTTCCCGCTGCCGCTCCGCAACGCCATTCGCCCCGGGGCCGGTGCGTTCCAGTGCCCCGGGTCCCTGCTGCGCATTACCGTTGAGATCGCGCATCCGCTGGCTCTCGGCATGCCCCGCGAAGCCATCGCCTTTTCCACCGGCGGCCAGGCCTGGGACATCACGTTGATGGAGGAATACAACCGCGACGAGCGTGAAACCCGCGCGGTGGCGCGCTACGCATCGGAGAAGTTGCTGGCCAGCGGCTGGGTGTCCGGCGAACGGCAGGTGCTGGGCAAAGCCGCCTTGGTGGAGGCGCGCTACGGGCGTGGACGCGTCGTCTTGTTCGGATTTCGGCCGCAGTTCCGCGGGCAATCCTTTGGCACGTTCAAGTTCATTTTGAACGCCGTCTACTTGGCCTCCGCCCGCGAGCTGTCCGGCAGCTCAGTACAATGACCCGAAAAGTGGGAGGGCAAAGCATGAGCAAGAAAGTCAGTGGCGCTATTCTTGGCCGCCGCGCCTTTCTCGGCACGATGGCAGCCGGGGCGGGCGGCTTTTGGTCCGAAGAAACGCTGGAGTCGCTCCTCCAGCACACGCGGACGGCCTCGAAACCGTCTGCGCTGAAAATCACCGATCTGCGGGTGGCGGTCGTCGGCAAGGCGCCCATGCGCTGCCCGATCGTGCGCATAGACACGAATCAGGGCATCTATGGACTGGGCGAAGTGCGCGACGGCGCCAGCAAAACCTACGCCCTGATGCTCAAGAGCCGCATCCTGGGCGAGAATCCCTGCAACGTGGACAGGATTTTCCGCAAGATCAAGCAGTTCGGCTTTCACGCGCGGCAGGGCGGCGGCGTCTCCGGCATCGAAATGGCGCTATGGGATCTGGCGGGAAAGGCCTACGGCGTGCCGGTTTATCAAATGCTGGGTGGCAAGTTTCGCGATCGCATCCGATTATACGCCGACACGCCGGAGTCGCACGACCCCAAGGTCTACGCCGAGCGCATGAAGAAACGCATGGAGGCCGGCTTCACCTTCTTGAAGATGGACCTGGGTGTGGACCTCGTCGAGAATGTCCCCGGAGCTCTCACCAAACCCCTGGGCACAAGCACTCGCGACTTCGCCCGCACCCAACATATGTTCACCGGCATGGAGCTCACCGACAAGGGCATCGCCCTGATGGCGGACTACGTGGCCGCCATCCGCGAGGTCATCGGCATGGATATCCCTCTGGCCGCAGACCACTTCGGTCACATCGGCGTGAACTCTTGCATCCGCCTGGGCCGCGCACTGGAGAAGTACAACATGGCCTGGCTGGAAGACATGATCCCCTGGCAGTACACGGATTTGCTCAAACAAATCACCGACGCCATTCAAGTTCCCACCCTCACCGGCGAGGACATCTACCTCAAGGAGCCGTTCATCGAACTCTGCCGACGGCATGCGGTGGACATCATCCACCCGGACTTAGCCACCGCGGGCGGCATTCTGGAAACCAAGAAAATCGGGGACGCCGCGCAAGAGTACGGCGTGCCGATGGCCATGCACTTCGCAGGCACACCCGTTTCCTGCATGGCCAACGTACATTGCGCAGCGGCGACCGAAAATTTTCTGGTCCTCGAGTTCCACTCCGCCGACGTGCCCTGGTGGGAAGACCTCGTGGAAGGCATCGAAAAGCCCATCGTCAACCGAGGCTTCATCAAGGTGCCCGAGACCCCCGGCTTGGGCATTACCTTGAACGAGGAGGTCGTCAAGCAACATCTGGCTGAACCCGGATATTTCGAGCCCACCCCCGAGTGGGACAAGGAACGCTCCTGGGATCGGCTCTGGAGTTGAGCCATGCGACGCCGCGATTTCTTCACCGCCTTGGCCGGCGCATCGTTGCCGGCCAGGGCGCTGACGGCCGCCGCCCGCGCGCCGCGCGATTTGAAAATCACCGACCTCAAGGTTGTCGTGACGAATCCCGACCGGGCGCCCAACGGCAATTTCGTGCTCGTGAAGATCCTCACCAACGAGCCCGGCCTGTGGGGCTGGGGCGACGCCACGTGCACAGGCAGCGAGCTGGCGGTCGCCACATTCTTGCAAGAACACATGCGGCCCGCGCTTTTGGGCCGCAATCCCATGCGCATCGAAGACATCTGGCAGACCCTGTTCTTGCACCCTTACTACCGCTCCGGGTCGGTTCAGATGTCGGCCTTGAGCGGCGTGGACATGGCGCTCTGGGACATCAAGGGGAAAGTAGCCGGCTTGCCGGTCTACGAGCTGCTGGGCGGACGCTCGCGCACGAAGCTGCTGACCTACACCACAGCCAGTGGACGCGACTTCCGCCAGGTCGAGGAAAACGCACGCCGCATGATCGAGCGAGGCTACAAGGTCCTGAAAGTCCAGGTGGCTGCGCCAGGACTCGAGTCCGGCTACGCCGTGCCTGCCACCGAGCGTCAGCGCGCCGCAACGCAACAAGCTCACCAGGCCGGAGTGCCGCCGGTTGAAATCTGGGAGCCCGGCCCCTATGTCCGCACCTTGCCCAAGCTCTTCGAACACCTGCGCAAGACTCTGGGCGATGAGATCGAGTTACTCCACGACGTGCACGAGCGCGTCACGCCCAGCCAGGCGCTCTGGCTCGCCAAAGCCCTGGAGCCTTACAACCTGTTCTTCCTCGAAGACCCGCTGCGACCCGAGCACCTGGATACCTTCCGTTTGATTCGTCAGCAAGCCGCCACGCCGCTGGCGATGGGGGAAATCTGGACCGGACAGTGGGACGGCCTCTTCCTGATCACCGAACACCTGATTGACTACGTCCGCCACGATCTGTGCCATTGCGGCGGCATCACCACAGGCAGAAAGATCGCCGCGATCGCCGAGCCCTACGGCATTCTCACCGCCTGGCACGGACCGAGCAACATCTCACCCATCGCACAGATGGCCAACTGTCACGTCAGCCTTTCGGTGCCGAACTTCGGCATCCAGGAGTGCGCCACCAACTGGTCGGCCGCCGCGCGAGAGGTTTTTTCCGCCGCCCCGACCTTTAGCGAAGGCTACGTGAACATTCAGGATGAGCCCGGGCTGGGCATCGAGGTGAACGAGAAGGCGGCCGCTAAGTTCCCATACCTGGCGCGCCACCGCCCCACCATTCGGCGCAGCGACGACACGGCGTGGCCGTATTGAGGCGCGTCCGGCGCACACAGAAAAGGCCCGCCCGCCGGCGAGGCGAGCGGGCCTTGCCAACTCGGAACTTAGAAGTTGTAACGCAAGGCGAGCTGCACGTTCCGGTTGCCACCCTTGCTGGTGACTTTGCCGAAGGTGCCGCTGCGCGGGTTGGAGTCTACGCCGCCCCAGTTGGGGTGGTTGGGGAAGTTGAAGAACTCGGCCCGGAACTGGAGCGTCTGGCGTTCAGCAATCCGGAAGTCCTTGAAGACCGCCAGGTTCCAATTCTGGAAGCCGACATTGTAGAGCATGTTGCGCGTTTGGGTCTTCGAGAAGGTGCCCGGGGCAGGCGGCACAAACAGCGGGGAGCCGTCGGGCAGCTTGGTCCGGAACCAGAAGTTCTGATCCGCGGCGCCCTGCGAGAATTTCCTCTCGCTGCGCGGCAGCTTCGGATCGCCCAACATCTCCCAGGCCTGGCCTTCGCCTACTGCTCCGATACCCGCGAAGTCATCGCTGGTGGCGACAGAAAAAGGTGCGCCGGTCTGGAACTGGGCAATGCCCGTAACCTGCCAGCCGCCCAGCGTCTTCTCCAGAATGTCGTTGCGGCCGCGCAACAACGGCAACTGGTAGATGAAGTTGACCACCGCAATGTGCCGCGTGTCAAAGCTGGAGGCGCCCCAGAAGTTACGATCGTCCCAGGGGTTGTTGATACGGTCACGCCGGCCGGACGCGTTGTCCATGCTCTTAGAGTAAGTGTAGGACAGCCCGTAGCTTAACCCCCGCGTGAAGCGACGGTTGACTTCGAGCTGAAGACCGTTGTACTCGCTGCGCGCGGCGTTCTCGCCCAGAGCGATGATCGCAAAGCCCTTGTAAGGCCGCAGCACGTTGGGGTTGAGGCCCTTGTTCTCGGGCTTTTGCAGTGTGCCCAGAGGCAAAGCGTTCAAGTTGCGCTCGCGCTCCAGGTGCACCCCCACGCGACCCACGTAGGCCACCGAAACCAGCGTGTCGAAACCGACCTCGCGTTCGTAGGTGAAGTTCCAGGTATAACCGCCGGGGATCTTGAACACCGGATCGGTGGTCATGAAGAACAGCGGGAAGCGTGAAGGCCTGCCGCCGGCCGGGTTGTCGGCCTGGCCGTTGGCGATGGAGACCATGGGCTGGAGCGGCGGGTTGCCGCCCAGGAAGATGTTATCGCTCACCCCGGGCCGCGCCATGAAGCGCCCGAAGCCGGCACGCAAGGCGTCACGGCTGGTAATAGAGTAGGCGATGCCGACCCTCGGCTGGAAGTTCAGCCACTGCCGCTCGCCCCAGTAGTTCGGCCCGCCCGAGAACAGCCGGTCGAAGCTGCGGTCATCGGCTAGGCCCACACGGCCTTTGGCGGCCGCCGGCCATCCCTTGCCCGGGATGACGATGCCGTTATAGGGATCGCCGCTGAGGATATAGCCGGTGGCGGGATCCTGCACCGCCGCTTGAGCCGGGTTATAGCGCTTCGGATCGAACACCGCAATGTTCCCCCACAGACTGAAGTAATACGGGGTCATGTACGTGTGGCGCACGCCTAGCTCCAGGCGGAGCTTCGGTGTGACCTTCCAGGAATCCTGCACGAACCACTCGAACATGTTGGCGCGATACGGCGTGAAAGCTCGCTGCCCGATCTCCGCGTAGGTGTCGAACAACCCCATGGCGGCGTTAGCCACCGCCAATCGGGTCGTGCCCGCCCCGGCGCGGCTATCGGTAAATACGAAGCGCCCGTTTTGGTTGTTGGTGCCGCCTGGCACGCCGGTCACGTTGATCTGATCGAAGTCGTTCTGCCCGCTGCGCTCGTAGGATACGCCCCACTTAAAGGTGTGGTTGCCCACGATCTTCGTCATGTTGTTGGAGAAAACGTAGATCGGCCCGGAGGAGAACGCCGGGTACGGCCCACCGTCCACCGTGGCGAAGTTCGCGATAGCAATCGTCGGGATCTTATCGTAGATCTCTTTGCGCTCCGGGAAAATGTAGGGATAGTTGATCCCGTACTTGGATCGCGCGTACCGCTCGCCAGGACGATACACGCCGATGTAAACTCGGTCCACGCTGGCCGTCACCAGCAGCTCGTTCACCATGGTCGGCGAGATCGTCCAGATGTAGTTCAGCGAGGCGGTTTTGTTGGGACGGTTCCAGTCCGTTACCGCCCGATCGGTGCCGCCGCGGAACGCGTCAATGGCGTTCCAGTTGTAATTCTGGTGGCGCAGGCGGAAGGTGTGCGAAGCGCTGGGAATGAAATCAATCGAGATCGTGTCCTTGCGCTGATTCTGCGGGTTGGGCCGCGTCTGGATGAAGTTGTTCCGCCCTTGCAAGAACCCCGGCACCGGCTCCGGATAGGCGCGCAGGAAGCCCAGCCCGTTGGGACTCAAACGCGAGGGCGGAATGATGTTGTTGGGGAACGGTACGTTGGTGTCCGGATCGTAGACCACTCGCGTGCCCGTAAAGAACGGGTTGGGGCCCAGCAGTTCCGAGAAATCTCCGCGCCGCATGGCCAGTGAAGGCACGGTGATGATGGAAGTGGACTCCTGCCGGAACTTCACCCACTCCTGGCTCCAGAGGAAAAACAGCTTGGAGCGGTCCGTGTTCCACCTCTTCGGGATGTACACCGGTCCGCTGAAGATATAGCCGAACTGGTTGTACTTGTTCGCGGGACGCGGAGAACCCGCCCGGTTCAGCGCCCAGGTATTGGCGTCCAGCTCGCGATTCCGGAAATACTCGTAAAGGCTGCCATGGAATTCGCGGGTGCCGCTCTTGGTCACCAGGCGGATCTGTCCGCCGGCCGAACGCCCGTACTCGGCGTTGTAATTCGCCGTGAGAATCTGGATCTCCTGCACGGTATCCACGTCGGCCACCCCGATGGAAGTGCCGTTGGCGCGTGTGCGCACCGCCACCGCTCCGTCGAAGTTCATGACGAAGTCCTGGCTGCGGCCTCCGTTGATGCTCAGGCCCGCGGTCGTCAACCCGAAGCTGAAGCTGGCCAGCGACGATCCGCTGCGCACGCCGGCTTTCAGTAGCGCCAGCCAGATCGGGTTGCGCCCGTTCAACATCATGTTCTGAATCTGCGAACTCTCCACCAGCCGACCCACCGTGGCGGTGTCCGACTGCACCGCCACCACGGAAGCCGTAACCTCCACGGTCTCCGTCACCGTGCCCACCTCCAGGGTGATGTCCACCGTCCTGGGCAGGTTGGGCTCCAAACGGTTCTGGGTCCGCACCGATTTCTTAAAGCCCGTCGCTTCCACCGTTACCGTGTAAAAGCCGGGCGGAAGGTTGGAAATCACGTAGTAACCGGTTTCGTTCGTGGCGGTCTTGCGCTCCAGTCCGGTGGCCTCATTGGTCACCGTGACAGCGGCGTTGGGCACCACGGACCCGGTAGGATCCTTGACGAAGCCCGAGATTTGCGCCGTGTCCGACTGCGCGAAGACGCACGCCGCGACGACAAAGATCGCAACCACCAACCGCCACACGGCGGCCGGATACCTGCGACTCAACTTCATGCCTTTCCTCCTGAAGCGTACGTTCGATCTGCAATCCCCGCCGGGCGGGGAAGCGGCCTGGCCGGACCAGGCCGGGGATCGCCCACTAACCCCGAGCGGGCTCGTTCCCTCAAATGAGCATGAAGCAAGCATCCGGTGGCTGTCAAGCCCACCCGAGCACCCCAATGTCCACTTCAGGGCCCGATCCTCTCCTCGGCACACGCCGGCCGCTGCGTGGAATGGGAACCCCGGCGTGAGGAAGCACTCCTGAATGGGTGATGCGCCGCTCCCGGAATTTCACCCACGAGCCGCGGAACTACTCCCCGCAACCCGGCGCGGAAGTTAACCTACCAAACCCACGGAGCGATTGCTCGGGAATCTGCTTCGCGCCGCCGAAGGAACCCTTGCCCCGCCGCCTGCCTTTTGCCAGAGACCCCGTAGTCCCCCTAAAAACGGAAGCGGACGCCGCCGTTGATGACCCGACCCTCCAGCGGAGCCCAGGCGTCCACCGTCCATCGCCCGTCCACAGCCCGGCGCGGACGCAGCAGGGACTCCCAGCGCGTTTGCCGAACGTTGGTGAAATTCTCCAGGTTGAGGAACAGCGAGGCGTGTGCGCTGATGCGGCGCTCGCCCAGCAAGCCGAAAACGACGTAAGGCTTGGAGTACTCGCGATACGGATGGAATTCCAATCGCTGGCGGCCGGTGTAGTAACATTCAAAACCCAAACGAGCTTTCCCTTCCTTCTCCCACACGCCGACGAACCCCAGACTATGACGAGGCGTCAGGGGAAGATCCGCCCGCTCGCCGCTTACTGGGTCCAGTTCCCGCGTGCGAACGTAAGTGTAGGATGCTGTCGCCGCAAAGGCTTCCTTGCGCCAGGTTGCCAGCAACTCGACGCCGCGGGTGGTGGTCGGCTCCGGGAGGTTGACGATCTCATAAGCGTTGCCGCGGTTCACGTACAGGGGATTCCGAACATTCGATGCGAACACCGTCGTGGTGAGGGAGAGGCCACCCCAAGCGCGCGTCAGGTCTACGGACGCGCTTCTCCCTCGTTCCGCCTTCAGCGGCGCGGGCATCGTCAGCCGACTTAGTCCCGCAGCCTCGGTTTCTTCCGTCAGCGGCGTCGCCGCAAAAAAACCTTGCCCTGCGGACAAACGGCTGATCCAACCTCCGTGGCGCAACACCACGGAGAGCCTCGGGCTCAGGAAAGCGCCGAAGCGATTATGAAAGTCAGCCCGGGCGCTCGCCGAGACCGAAAGCCACGGCGCGACGCTGATGTCGTCTTGAGCGAAGATACCCGGCGCAAAGTAGGCGTAAGCCAAGCGGGAAACATCCCACGGCCGATAGGCGTCGCGCTCAGCCGCAACCCCCGCCACCCAACTGTGGCGGCCGGCTGCTCCCCGCAACGCGATCTCCCCGAACAAGAGCTGATGCCGATCCCGCTCCCACTCCTCTCCGAACTGATGCACGTGTTGCTGAACGGAAGCCGAAAGACGGCCTGTCACCACGTACCGATTCGCCAGCATCCCTTGAAGGCTGGCTCCCAGATCGTAGCGACGGGTCTCCACCGCTTCGCGGTACGGCCGACCCGTGGCGAGCAGAACCGCACCAGGCATCGTGCCGCCGGACCGGTTCTCATGCAGGACACCGCCCGTCAGAAGCACCGTGCCCCCTTCGCCGTTGTCCCAGTACCACCGAGGCCGCACGATCCCGCGAGAGTAACTCGCCAGGTCCGCCCACCCATCCCCATCTCTGTCTCGCTGCGACTGCCAGTGGCCCGAAGTGAGAAGGCTCATTGCCCACCGCTTCGGCAACCGCGACGCGAAGAAGGAGGAAGCATCCGTGCCGCCGAGCGATGTGCGATTCAGTAACAGCTCGCGAATCGGCTCCGATCTGGGGCGTCGAGACACGAGATTCACCACCCCGGCCATGGCGCCCGCTCCATACAAGGCCGAGGTTGTCCCTTTGATCACTTCCACCTGTCCCAGGTCCATCGGCGGAATTTGTAAGAGCCCCAGACCCGGCGCCTGTTGGCCGAACAGAGGTAAACCGTCGGAAAGGAAGCGTGTGTAACGCCCTCGCATGCCTTGCGTGCGGACGCTGGCTGCGCCCAACGACGCAGACGTCGTCTGCACTCGCATGCCCCCCAACTCGTTCAACAGCATCGCGATGTCCCCGGGCGACATCAACATCTTCTCTTCGATCTCTTCGCGCTGAACCACCTCGACACGCACCGGGGAGTCCTGAAGCCGGACGTCCCTGCGCGTCGCATAGACGGTGATCTCCTCCTCGACCTTCTCGGCCGGCTGGAGCTCCACCCGGACCACCCATTCTTTAGCGCTATCTACGTGGACAGTCGTCGAGGCGGAGAAGAAACCATCCTTAGAAACCGACACCTTCAGCGGACCCAGCGGGACCGCGGCCGTTGCCGCACCATCCGACCCCGTCCACGCCTTCCGCCCGTTCAGCGTCACTTCCGCTCCTGGGACCGGCCCGCTTTCCGATACCACTTCGACTCGCACGGTAGCTTCGGGCGCCTGCCCCAAAAGGCCGATCGCCGCCAGCCCCAACATCAACAACCGCACGCCCCGACCGTCGGCGACTCGACACTCACTCCTGCGATGCCCCCTCTCTTCGCCGGCCGGGCGCATCCCGGCGCAGACGCCTTCGCAGGCGCTCCGCCCCGGCGCATGTTCCTGCCCGAGCTCCACCGCACACCCGCCGGTAAGCTTTCCTTCCCTCTCGAATGGCGGCGCCCACGCGCCTCCGCAACGGATCACCAACCCCCACGGCCACTCCGACCCGGAACGCCCGCTGTCCTTGCCGAGCCGATCGAATCCCGATCCCGACCACCTGGCCGCGCCCTGGCAACTCCCCATGCCCCACGCCGCGTCCACGCTCTCAATCCCCTGGCCCCTCATTGCTCCTCCCAGGCGCCGACCGGCCCTCCGGCGGTGTTAGGACCGCCGCCCACTGGCCGCCGCGCCGCCAACTGGCCGCCACCTCCCACTTCAGCCGCTGCGCCGCTTCCTCCGGCGAGATCTCGCCGCCGAACCCGTAAAATCGCTCCCGGAAGCGCTGCAATGCGGGCAGCCACTCGAATAACGGCCCCGGATTCCAATCCCGACGGTATAACACCAGGATATCCGCATCCTCCCATTTGCGCCCTACCAGGGTCTGCAAGCTGAAATCCGGAATCTCGCGCACCTGCAAGGCCCTCCGCACGTAGCCGAAATCCGCGCTGCGCAGCGCTTCCGACAACGGCCACGCTGTAACCACACGACGTCCGGCCGCGTGCTCCTCCAGATAGGCCGCCGTTTGTTGGCCCAATCGGATGAAGTCCACCATCGCCAGGTTGTTCTCGAGCGGCGAAGGTAGCGGTCGGGTCCAGAACAGGCACACAACCAAGCCTCCTAGAGCGGCTGCCTGATTCAGGCGACGCGCCCGCTGAGAATAGACGGCCCACCCCGCGGCCATCGCAATGTACATCAGGGGGAGAACAGGAAGCAGATAGCGTTCCAGAGTGGCCCCACCCAACACGGTGACCGTCAAGGTGTGAACCACAGCCAGAGCTTCCATCACCCCCCAGGCGCGCTCCCTGTACAGGCCCCCGCCTCGCCATGCTCGCCAAATGGCAATCCAGCCCACGAAATGGAACTGATCCACGAAAAGATAAAAGGCGCGCCGCAGCAGCGCCAGTGCGAGCCTGACCGGATGCAGAGGATACGCGACATTGTACCGGGCGAACTCAGGGTTGCCCGACCAGTGCCCCGTCGCGGCGGTCAGCACTGCCAGCCATCCGACCAGCGCCGCCGCCGGCAGCAGAAACCAGAGTGCCTCCCGCCGCCGGCCCTCCCGCCATAGCCATGCCCCCAGCACCAGCGCCACCGCGACGCCGGTCTCCTTGATCAACACCAGCAGCACAGAAACCAGGGCGCTGCGACGCGGGCGCTCTTCGAGGAATTCCACCAGCGCCCATAACGTCAGCATGGCCGCCGGCAGATCCAGTTGCGCCAGCAGCGCTTGTGTGTAAAACAGCGGCGAGACGATCAGCAGCCCCGTCGCGATCCAGGCCGGCGAACCCGACAGCCCCGCGCACAGCCGTCGCGCCAGACGCCATGTCAGGAACACGGTGATCCCCGCCACCACGAGCATGGCCGCACGCGTCGCCGGAATCCCGTAGCCGAACAGGCTCCAGACCACGGCCAGATACGCCATCAGCCCGGGCGGATGAACATTGGGCGTCGTCGAATGCGGTACCCAGCGACCCTCGCGGTACAGGTCCAGGGCCGCCGGCACGAATTGCCCCATTTCGTCCCAGAACAGGGGCAGGCTCAGGTAAGGCAGGTGCAGCAGGACGACCAGCAGCGTCCAGGCCGCCACGGCGCAAACAGACCGGGCGCCGCAGCCAGGCTTCGCAGCCGGCTCTGGATGTGTGGAGGCCGCCAACGTTTACTGGATCAGAGCGCTGGTCTGCGGCTCCAGACGAATCTCACCGAAGGCCGCTTCGTATTGCGTTATGTGCTGCTGGAGAACGTTCAGAAGCGCCTTGGCTTGCTGCGGGCTGATATAAACGCCCTGGAAGTTGTGGATGGTGACGGCGTCCGGCGCGGTCTGGTCCACACGGCCGAAGATCAGGAAGAAATCCCACAGATTCGCGCGCACCTGCACGCTGTTGGCGTACTCTTCGCGGTAATCGTCGCGTTTGCGCAATTCGATCCGGGGCTGCTGGGGTTGCGACAATGACATGTCTCCTCCGGTTCCGGTCAGCTCCTGGCGCCCTTGGCCCGGTCAATGTACTTCAGGCCCGCTACGTCCAGCCGGATCACGTCGCCGGTTTTGATGAACTGCGGCACCATGATCTCGATCCCGTTCTCCAGCTTGGCGGGCTTCCACACGCTGTCGGTCTGCTGATGCGTCGGCGGAGCCGTGTCCGCCACCCGCACTTCGAGAATCTCGGGAAGAATCACGTTCACCGGCCGGTCCTCGATGAACTCTACCGCAACCCGCATGTCAGGTTGCAACAGACGAGCCTGTTCGCCGATCACGGCGGTTGGGACGCCGACCTGTTCGAAGGTCTCCGGGTTCATGAAGTAACACTGCTCGTCGTCGGCGTACAGATAATCCATGGGCGCCTTCTCGACCGTGAGATCCTCCAGCTTCAAGTCGGACCGGAAACTGTGCTCCCACAGGGCGCCGGTCGTCAGGTTCTTCAAGCGCGTGTGCGTCACACCGCCCATCTTCCCCTGTCCCGGATGGTACTCCGCGACCAGGACGCGATAAATCTGTCCCTCATACCGAATCGCCATTCCGGGGCGCAATTGCGATGCTGCAACCATCGAATCCTCCGGCTGGTTTCATCCAGAATGGTACTACACGCCGGGCCTGCGCGCACGCGGCCCCCAGGCCCGAAGCTACCCCGCCGCCTCAGCTTCAGCGCCGGCGGGCCAGCAGATCCTCCAGGGCCGGCCGCAGCTCGGACCAGCGGAACGCGAAACCTGCCGAAAGGGCGGCTTCCGGCCGCACGCGTTGCCCGCCCAGCAGCATGCCCGCCATCTCCCCGTAAGCCAGACGCATAGCGAACGCCGGCACGCGAAACAGCGCCGGCATGTGCACGAGGGACGCCAGCGTGCGGGTAAATTCCGCGTTACTGACCGGATTGGGAGCCACCGCGTTCACCGCACCACGGAGTCGCGTTTGATGCATCGCGAAGCGAATCAGCTCGACGACGTCCTCCAGGTGAATCCAGGACATCCACTGGCGACCCGTGCCCAACACGCCCCCTAACCCGTAACGGAACAGCGGCAGCATGCGCGCCAGCGCGCCCCCGTCACGTGCCAGCACGATGCCCAGCCGCAGGCGCACCACGCGCACGCCGTAGGCTTCCGCCCCTTCTGCCTCCTGTTCCCACTGGCGGGCCACCTCGGCCAGAAAGCCCTCGCCCGGCGCCGAGGTCTCGCTCAACCACTCGTCGCCGCGATCGCCGTAAACGCCCACGGCAGACGCCGCTACCAATACCTCGGGCTTCTTCGCCATCCGACCCAGACTGTCCACCAGGCGGCGCGTTCCCTGCACCCGACTGGCGCGAATCCGCTCTTTCACCTCCGCCGTCCAGCGCTGCGCCACGCTCTCCCCGGCCAGGTGAACCACCGCGTCGCTGCCTTCCAGGCACTCCGGAGGAGGTGCGCCTGCGGTCACATCCCACGCCCAGAAGTTCACTTCAGAATCCAGCTCCCGCGGCCGCCGCCGTCCCGTCACCCGCACGGGATCTCCGGCCTCCCGCAGTCGGCGCGCCAGCGCCCGCCCGATCAGGCCCGTCCCGCCTGTAATCGTCACTTGCATGTTGTGTTCATTCTATGGGGTCCGGCAACCGCCCGGTGCGCTCCAGCTCTCGGATCTGCCGCAGGTAGGCCGGAACGTCGGTCTTGCGTTCCATCCCCTCCCGGGACAGGTACCGCAGCGTTCCCAGCACCGGGCGCTCGCGCCACGGACGATCGTGCAGACCGAAACACCACAGAATGTTCGTGTACGTGTTCGGATCCCGCCCGTCCAGAGCGAAGCGCTCGTGCAGCGTGATCATCGTGTCCAGCGCCTCTTCGTAACTGGCCGACCACTCGATGATCTTCTTACCCCAATACATCCGGTAATATCCGTGGATCTTGCCCGTCAGAAGCAACTCTTTCTGCGTTGCGTTCCACAGCTCGTCGTGCGTCGCGGCGTCGCGGAATTGCTCATAGCGATAGAGAAACTCGCGGCGGTCGCGCGCGTGGCGCGCCAGTGTGGCTCGGGCCCAGGCAGGTAACTCCTCGAGCGAATCCACGCGCGAGGCAAAGCGGCAGAAGTTGAACGCCAGCTCGCGCCGGACAATCAGCTCCTCGAGAAACTCATCGGCGATCAGGCCCTCCTGCTCGGCGTGCGACTTTACTTCCCAGGCGATCTCCAGCGCCGAGATCTGGCCGAAGTGCAGGTACGGGCTGAGATCCGAAGTAGCCCGCGCCTCCGGCTCATTGCGCAGGCGCGCATAGCGACGGAGGTTGTGGGTGAGGAACCGGCGAAGTCGCTTCTCGGCCTCCGCCGCGCCGCCGCGAAACGTCAGCGAAGGAGCGATGGTGTGATCCGTGGCGCACAAACTCACCAATCGCGGAATCTCCCAGCGGTTCACCGGCGTGTGCCGCGGATCAGGCGCTCCGCTGTAGCGCCTGCGAACCCGCACGGGCGGCAACGGCTCCAGGTACATGGGCAGCCATCGCCGGATCTTAGGCCGGATCGAGTAGGCGGCGTACTGGCGCTCGCTGATCCGACTCATCGGAACCACGCAACTGGAATCTACGGCCAGAACCGGTAGCCACGAATTCCCCGGCAAACGGGCGTCATGACGAGCCGCCACGGCATCGGGATAATCGTCGGTAACCAGAGCCGCCGCCTGCTCAACCAGCCGTTCCAGAGTGTCTCCCGCATCCGAGGCCTTGGGCACGAGGTCGAAGACATACCCGATGCCCAGTTGTTTCAAACGCCGTGCGGTTTCCGGCACGCCCTCCAGCACGAAAGTGTGCAGCCTGTCGTTGGCGTACCGCGTCGAAGCACTCAGACGTTCGTAATAAAGCAATGGCAGGTTCAGTTCGTTCGCCAGCTCGGCCGCTACCAGCAGGCCGTGATGGAATGTCACACGGCGGTTGAACCGCGCCCAGTAAAGCACGTACCGAGCGCCGCCTCGCGGGGCGGAGTCGTTCAGCTTCCGAATTCGCTCGTCGGATCTGAACATCCCGCCCACATCCCAGTAGATGACAAACCGACGCCGCCCGCTACAATGGGAACATCCCATGCGGGCTTTGAATCGCTGGCGGTTGCTGTGGGGTTATCTGCACCGGAAAACGAAGCTCGGAGGGCTGCCCGTCGAGTACATCGTCGAAACGACAGCTAAATGCAACCTCTATTGCCCGATGTGCCCTCGCGAGATCTACCGGCAACCCAAAGAGGACATGACGGAGGAGATCTTCGAGCGCCTGGTCCGCGAGGCGGCGCCCAGCGCCGAACACATGATGCTGATCGGTCTGGGCGAGCCGCTGCTGGACGTGAGGATCTTCGACCGCGTCGAGTACTGCGCGCGCCACGGCATCGCCACCCTGCTCTCCACCAACGGAACTCTCCTGGACGAGAAGGCCGCCGCGCGACTGCTGGATTCCCCGCTCGAACACATCACGCTGAGCTTCGACGGCGCCACCAAGCAGACCTTCGAGTTCTACCGCAAGGGCGCGCGCTTCGAACAGGTGCGCGACAATTTCGTGCGCTTTTGTCGGATGAAACACGAGCGCCGCGCGCGGGTTCAAATCGTGGTGCAAATGGTTCGCATGGAGCGCAACGCCTGCGAGGTCGAGGACTTCCTGCGCTTCTGGAGCGCCGTGCCCGGCGTGGACCTTATCCGCATCAAAGAGGATGAAACGCGGCTGCTGCGCCCCGGCGCCGCTCATCCGCCCGACGCCTGGAAACATCCCTGCCACTACCTCTGGCGCGGCCCGCTCTACGTCAAGCACAACGGCGACGTCTATCCCTGCTGTCAGAGCTACGCCCTCGGCGGGCGCCCGCTCGGGCGTCTGGGCGAGCGCTCCCTGTCCGAGTTGTGGAACAGCCCCGAGATGCAGCGCATGCGCGAGCTGCATGGGACGGGCCGGGCCGGCGAGATCGAAATTTGCGCGCGCTGCTGCACCACGATCCCTCACCCCGTGTTGGTGCTGGGAAGCCTGTTGCTGCCCGGCCGGTGGGTCCGCCGCGTGCTGCCGCGCGTCGAGCGCCTGGCGCGCCGCTGGCTGCGCCCCCCGATGCAGCTCACGGAGAGCCCGGCGAAGACGCCTGCGGAAAACGTGCGGTCGGCGCAGTGAGCGGGTTCTTCAAGCCGTGCTCGGCATAGTAGCCGGGACGCACGCGCTCAACCACCTGCGCCGTAGGCCGCTCCAGCACCCGGAAGAACGGCCGCGGATACAATCCGATCCAGAAGGCCCACAGGATCAGCGGGGCGAAGTAGGCGATCTCGCGAGCGCTGAGATCCGGCAGCCCGGCGTTCTCCGGAGCGATCTCGCCCAGCATGGTGCGCTGGAACAGCCAGATCAGATAGGCCGCGCCCAGCGCGATCCCCACGACCACGAACAACGCCCAGTGGATGGACTTCAAATAGGCCCCCTGAAGAATGGTGATCTCGCCGATGAACCCGTTCAGACCCGGCATCCCCATCGAGCTGAGCGCAGCGATGAAAAAGACGATGGTGAACACCGGCATGGCCTTCAGCAGTCCGCCGTATGCCGCGATCAGTCGCGTGTGGCGCCGCTCGTAGGCCACGCCCACGATCAAGAACAGCATGCCGGTCGAGATGCCGTGGTTGATCTGTTGCAGGATCGAACCCGCGATGCCGGCAGGGTTCAGCGTGAAGATGCCCAGCGTGCAGAATCCCAAATGGCTGATCGAAGAGTAGGCGATGAGCTTCTTCCAGTCCTTCTGCATCAGGCACACCAGCGCCCCGTAAACGATGGCGACGATCGAAAGCCCGGCCATCACGCTCACCACCGTCGGGTCCCGGGAAGCCTGCGGCAGCAAGGGCAGCGAGAAGCGCAGAAATCCGTACGTCCCCATCTTCAGCAGGACGCTGGCCAGAATCACGCTGCCGGCCGTCGGCGCCTCGGTATGTGCGTCGGGCAACCAGGTGTGCAACGGGAACATGGGCACCTTCACCGCGAAGCCCAGAAAGAAAGCCCAGAACACCCACCACTCCAGCCCCGCCGGCAGATTGGTGCGCATCAAATCGAAGATGTCGAAGCTCAGACGCTGAAACTGCCGGTAGTGCTCAAAATAAAGCGCCAGGATGCCCAGCAGCATGAAGACCGAACCGATGAGCGTGTAAACGATGAACTTGAAGGCCGCGTAAACGCGGCGCTCGGCGCCCCAGATGGCGATGATGAAATACATGGGAACCAGAGTCAGTTCCCAGAACACGAAGAACAGCAGGAAGTCCAGCGCCATGAAGACGCCCAGCATCCCGACCTGAAGGATAAGAAAGTTGGCGTAATATTCCTTCAGCCGGTGCTCGATGATCCGCCAACTGGAGAGGATCGAGATGAAACCCAGCAGCGCGGTGAGCACCACCAGCAGCATGCTGTAGCCGTCCACGCCCAGGTGGTAAGATGCGCCCAACGACGGGATCCAGCTTGCTTTCTCGACGAACTGAAAGTCACGCGTAGGATCGAACCGGAAAACCAGCGGCAGCGTAACCAGAAACCCCAGCAGCGAGGCGATGTTGGCCCACAGACGGATGGCGCGGGGCTTCGAGGAGGGAATCAAGAGCAGGATCAGGAAGCCGACCAGCGGCGTCCACAGGATGACCGACAAAAGATGGTCCATGGCAGGGGGACAGAGCAACCATCTTAACGGAACCACGATCGCGCGGGCAATTCTCGCCGCGCGCGATTCGGGCCGCAGCCGGGCCCGTCATTCAGGGCTTGCGCGGCGCATCCGAGTGCAGCAGCTCGATCGTCACGCCCAAGGCCGCCTGGCTGTCCAGGTACACGTAAGTTCCATTGTCCTGATCGTAGCGCCCCCGATGCAGCTCGGCGAAGCCCAACCTCCGGAGCGTCTGGAGGGACTTCTCCAAATCCGCTACCTGAAACCCGATATGTTGCACGCCTTCGCCGTGCTTGTCCAGATGCTCGCGCCAACTGGTGTTGCCGCCCACAGGCTCGATGAACTCCAGCACCACCTGCCCCATGCGGAGGAATGCTAACTTCGCTTGCCCGTCGGAGGGCTGCCCGCGATAGATGAGTTTCACCTCGCGGCCGGGCCGCGTCAGGCTGATTTTCGGAGGCGCTGTCCCGAGTAGCTCCGCCCAGCGGCGGGTGACGGTCTCGATGTCTTTGGTGACGATGGCGACCTGGACGATGGTCTTCATCCCCGGGTCACGGTAAAGATCCTGTTGCGAGGACGGTCCCGCAACGCCAACCAGCAACAGAAAGGCCGTGATGGTTCGCTTCATGCCGCGATCATAGCGCAAAACAAGAGAAGCCGCCCCGCTCCCGTCGCGGGGCGGCCTGTCAGGTGGGATGAACCGGACCCGAGTGGATCAGTAATCCATGTCGTGGCTGTGACCGCCGGGCGCGGTCTCTTTCTTCTTCTCAGGGATCTCAGCCACCAACGCCTCGGTGGTGAGCATCAGAGCCGCGATGGAGGCCGCATTCTGAAGCGCCGTCCGAGCCACTTTGGTCGGGTCAATCACGCCGGCCGCCACCAGGTCCTCGTACACGCAGGTCTCGGCGTTGAACCCGTAGTTCAAGTTGTCGTTAGCCCGGATGCGCTCCACAGCGATGGCGCCCTCGTAGCCGGCGTTGGCCACGATCTGCCGCAGCGGCTCCTCGCACGCCCGCTTCACGATGTCCACGCCGATCTGCTCGTCGCCGGTCATCTTCAGGCTCTCCAGAGCGGTGGAAGCACGCAGCAGGGCCACGCCGCCGCCCGGCACGATGCCCTCCTCGACCGCCGCCCGCGTGGCGTGCAGCGCATCCTCGACGCGCGCCTTCTTCTCCTTCATCTCGGTCTCCGTGGCCGCGCCGACACGGATCACCGCCACGCCGCCGGCCAGCTTCGCCAGCCGCTCCTGGAGCTTCTCGCGATCGTAGTCCGAGGTGGTCTCCTCGATCTGCGCGCGGAGCTGCTTGATGCGGCCCTCGATGGCCTTCTGGCTGCCCGCGCCGTCCACGATGGTGGTATTGTCCTTGTCCACCGTGACGCGCTTGGCGCGACCCAGGTCATCCAGCCGCACGCCCTCCAGCTTGATGCCGGTCTCTTCCATGATCGCCTTGCCGCCGGTCAGGATGGCGATGTCCTCCAGCATGGCCTTGCGGCGATCCCCGAAGCCCGGCGCCTTCACCGCGCACGCGTTCAACGTGCCGCGCAGCTTGTTCACCACCAGCGTGGCCAGAGCCTCACCCTCGACCTCCTCCGCGATGACCAGCAGCGGCTTGCCAGAACGCGCAATCTGCTCCAGCAGCGGCAGCAGGTCCTTCATGTTGGAGATCTTCTTCTCGTGGATCAGAATGTAGGGCTCCTCGAGCACGCACTCCATCCGGTCCGGATCCGTGATGAAGTAGGGCGACAGATAGCCGCGGTCGAATTGCATGCCCTCCACCGTGTCCAGCTCGGTGTGCATGGTCTTGGACTCTTCGACCGTGATGACGCCATCCTTGCCCACCTTCTTCATCGCGTCGGCGATGATGCGCCCGATGTTCATGTCGCCGTTGGCCGAGATGGCCGCCACCTGCGCGATCATGTCGCCGGATACCGGCTTGGAGAGCTTCTTGATCTCCTCGACCACCACCTCCACCGCCTTCTCGATGCCGCGCTTCAGGGCCATCGGGTTGGCGCCCGCAGCTACGGCCTTCACGCCTTCGCGGAAGATGCACTGCGCCAGAATGGTGGCCGTGGTCGTGCCGTCACCCGCCACATCCGAGGTCTTCGAAGCGACCTCGCGCACCATCTGCGCGCCCATGTTCTCCAGCGGGTCCTTCAGCTCGATCTCCTTGGCCACCGTCACGCCGTCCTTGGTGATGGTTGGACCACCGAATTTCTTCTCCAGGACCACGTTGCGGCCCTTCGGCCCCAGCGTGACCTTCACGGCGTCCGCCAGTTGGTTGACGCCGCGCAAAATCGCCTGCCGGGAAGATTCGCTATAGACTATCTGCTTGGCTGCCATGTTCCATCCTCCTCAAACTTTATGCCTTCGCCTGTTCAGCGGCCCCTTCGATGACGCCGAGGACCTCATCCTCGCGCATGATCAAATACTCGACGCCGTCCACCTTGATCTCATTGCCGGAATACTTCCCGAAAAGGATCCGGTCGCCGACCTTCACATCCAGCGGCACCAGCGTCCCGTTCTCCAGCCGCTTGCCCCGACCTACGGCTACCACTTCGCCCTCCTGGGGCTTTTCCTTGGCGGTGTCCGGAATGATGATGCCGCCCTGGATCTGTTCCTTCTCTTCGATGCGCTTGACGACGATGCGATCGTAGAGCGGACGAATGTTCATGAGCTGAATCCTCCAACGGGTAATTGGAATTCAGGGTTGTGATCCGGAAGCCAGCCGAGCGCCGACTCCCATTCGAAATTATTAGCACTCTCAGCCGAGGAGTGTCAAGTCGGACATATAATACCAGCCAAATCAATAGGTTACGGGATGCCTCCCAAAAGGCCGCCTCCCGCCGTCAGCCCCCGCACATCCCAGCTCGCCTCCCGCTGAATCTCCACGTTCTCCTGCCCCCATTCCGCCCGCACCTCGCTCTCCTCCAAACGCCGTCCGGCCGCATTCACCGCCCCCGCCAGAGTCACCCGTCGTGGCGCCATCATCGCCGCCAGATCCGGCAGATCGAACTCGCGCAGCACTCCGAACAAGAAGTTTCCGAACGGGTGAGCATAGTTCTCCGTCTCGACAAGACTGCGCAAGGACACCAACCCGCCCGCTAAATACAGATGCGCGATCCGCGTTTCCAGCGCGGCCGCGAACAGCGCCGGTACCGTCAGCGCGCCGCGCGCCGCCAGATGGATGGCTCTTCCGCCCAGCGCCGGATGAGCGCTCAGCGCAGCTGCCAGCGCCAGAATGTCAGTCACACGCTGGCCCACCAGCGGACGACCCAGAATCAGCGAAGCCCAAGCGTAGTTCTCTTCGTCGTTGTGCGAACGAGCGTAATGCGCCGCGCCGCCGGCGAACTCCGGCGTCAGATCCCCGATTCCCCGCAGGTCCGCAGCGCACACCGGCCAGCCGGCAGCCGCCAGTTGCTGGCACAGCTCCCCTTCCCGCCAGCGCGCATTGCGGCCCGCCGGATCCAGCAACAGCAACACGGGCTTGCTACCCTCGTCGCCATCCGGCAGAAACAACCACGCGGGCAACCAAACTCCGGCTGCGGAAGTCGTCTCCGCCGCCTCGATGCGCAGGCCGTTCCCCGGAACCCGCGCTAAGATCCGGAAGCGGACCGCGGAATCCGGGCGCTCGAGCGCCAGCAGCCGCGTCAGAGTCTCTGCGGAGGGCCGCCGCGGACTCCGGGCCGGCAAATTCCGACGGTTTAACTCGAAGGGCGTCAGGCTCGCGAAACTCTTCACCACGCTGCCCGACTCCGAAACCCACAGCGCCTTCTCCGGCTCGGGCGCGGTCGGCGGCTCCTGTTCGATCGGCTGCCTCTGACCCTTCAACCAGCGGTTGAACCAGTTATAGATCTTCAGGCGCGTGTCATAACTCAACCCGTGCGGCAGCGGCGTCGAAGTCCAGGCGAGTTGCTCGGCGTGTCCTAGAATTTCATAAATACGCCGCAGCTTGCGGAACTCTTCCCAACCGCTTGAAATGTAACTCGGCGAGTAAGTGCCGAAGAAATCCTTATCGCTTGCGCTAATCAGAAGCGGCTTGGGAGCCAGAGGATAAAGTAAGTCCCAGCGGTCGAATCCCGCCGGCGCGGAAAAGAGAAAGTTCTGCTCGGCGTCGTCGGTCGAACCCGGCGGATGGAAGTCCGCGCAGGCGAAGTTCTCCGTGTTGCCGCTGGCCACGGCAGCCGCCGCTAACCTCTCATCGGCGCAGGCCAGAAACATGGTCAGAGTTCCGCCGCCGGATTGACCGGTGGAAGCCAATCGCTTGGAATCCACCAACGGATGCGAGGCCAGATAATCCAGGCTCCGGATCGCATCCCAGACCTGAAGACGCGTCGCCGTGTCGCCCAGCAGCAACATCTGCCTGCCGGGCACCGTGTGCTCGTCGTCGGCCGAACCCAGGCGGGTCCGCATTCCTGTGGCGTCCGGGTAATACACGCGCTCGCCCTGTCCCATAGGATCGAAGGCCAGCACCACGTAGCCCAGCCGGACCAGGCCCTGGCAGCAACGCTGATAGGCATCGGCAGCCTTCCCGTTCAACGAGTGCCCCATTTGAAAGAGCACGCCCGGCAGCGGCGCCCGGGCTTCTGTGGGGATGTACAGGTTCGCGCTGATGTGGAATCCCGGACGGCTCTCGTAAACCACCTTCTCCACGCGGTAGCCGGGGCGCTCGAAGCCGCCCAGGACGCGGGCGTTCAGGGGTGTCCGCTCCGGCAGGCCTCCGATCAGCTTCCAGAAGGTCTCGCGTGCCCACTGCTGGCGGCGCCGAACGTCCTCAGGCGATTTCAACTCCGCCAGGGCGCGATTCCGGCGCTGATAAGCCTGGAGCGCCAGAGTGCGCAAATACCCCGGCAGGCAGCGTGAGTACTGGCGATAGCTGACCCCCGGGTAGGCATCAGGTTTTGCCGCCGGCCGCGCCGCAGAGGCGGCCGCCGAGAGCCAGAGAAAGCCACGTCGCGTCACGCGGATAGTGTAACGCGCCGGGGCGCTATCCGCTTCGGTCGGCGCTTCCTGGCCGTTCACCGCGGCCGCAAGGGGTTCGTCTTGTAAGTGATGGGAGCGCGGAGCCTGGGCAGCCGCTGGAGCTTGCGCAGGTGTTCGGGCGAGCTGGCCTGCGACGGCCTTTCGTTCAGTTTCATCGGCGGCGCGGGCTCGCGCACCAGGGCGGGATCAGGCTTAGGCGGTGGAGGAGCCGCCGGGACCACCGGCTTCTTGACGACCGCTTTCTGGGTCTTGCCGGAGCCACCCACCACGCGGGCGCTACGCGCCTGAGACCCCAGCTCGGTCTGTTCGTCCCCGAGCCACTCCAGGATCGGATTCTTCTTGTGCTTCTCGGGATTTCCCATGCCCTAGCCTCCTCGACAATGGACTTATCGGATGCCGGAGCCGGCATCACGCCGTCCTGGTTCGATTCTAGGCCGGAAATTTGCTGCTGGCAAGCGAAAACGCCGGCCCACCGGACGTCGCTGCCCGGGGCGCCGGGGCGCCGCCGGCGCGCTACGGAACCACCGGCGCAGCGGACGCGCGGGATGCCGCAGACCGCGCCTCGGAAGCTCAACAGACCTTGCGTGCCCCGGACCCGGGAAACCCCGCTTTCGCACTCCGACAAATACCCGATTCTTGTTTTTATCAGAACCGAGCCGAAATGATTCGGCCGTCAAACCCGCCTGCGGCCTCCGCCCGATGCCGCGCGCCCGGAAGCAGAAACAGCCGCCGGTGGCGCTGCGCCGCTCCCCCTCATCGCTTGGCGCCGCCCGCCGAGTGGTAGTTCGGGTAGGCCGGCTTCTTCGGAGTCGGCAGCGGCGTCTTCTTCAGCGCCGCCAGCACCACTTCGATCGCTTTCTCGAGCTGCGGATCGCGGCCGGCGCGCCAGGCCGCCGGATCGAACTCCACTTCGATATCCGGCGCCACGCCCCGGTTTTCTACGTCCCACTCGCCTTCCGGATTGAAGAACGCCAGATTGGGCGCCGTCACGAAGCCTCCATCCAGTAGAGGCGGAAACCCGAAGATCCCCACCAGGCCGCCCCAGGTGCGCTTGCCGATCAGCGGGCCGATCCGCGCGCGTCGGAAGTACCACGGCATGGCGTCCCCGCCGGATCCCGCGTACTCGTTGATGATCATCACCTTGGGCCCGAAGATCGAAGCCAGCGGGGTCGTGAAGATTTCGCCGTAACGCGTGGCCCAGTAGTTCATCAGCGGCCGGCGCATGGCGTCAATGATGTAATCCGCCGCCATCCCGCCGCCGTTGAAGCGCTCGTCAATGATCGCCGCCTGCTTGTCCACCTGCGAGAAGTAATAACGGTTGAAGTTGGCGTAGCCGGCCTCGGCCGTGTTCGGCAAATAGACGTAAGCCACCCGGCCGGCGGTCGCCTGATCCACCTTGCGCCGGTTCTCCTCGATCCAGGCCAGATGCCGGAGACCCATTTCATTTTCGATCGGCACGACGGTGACTTCGCGTGAGCCGGCCCCCGCAGGATCCGGACCCACGCGCAACCGCACCTGCTTGCCCGCCGTGCCCTCAAAGAAGCTAAACAGGTTGGCGGGCGGACGCACGTCGCGCCCGTTGACCTCCAGCAGATGCTCGCCGGCCTCCACGTTGACTCCCGGCTGCGTGAGCGGCGCGCGCAACTCCGGATTCCAGTTCTCTCCGCTGTACACGCGGGCGAAGCGATAGCGCCCGTTCTCGATGCGATAGTCGGCCCCCAGCAGGCCCACACCCACGCGGCGCGGTTCCGGCATCGCGCCTCCTCCGGCCCGCATGTGCCCGACGGATATCTCGCCCAGCATTTCCTGGAAGAGGTAATTCAAGTCCGCGCGGCACGCCACGCTCTCCAGGTAGGGCTCGTATTTCTTCACCGCCGACTCCAGATTCAGGCCGTGCAGCCCCGGATCGTAGAGGAAATCGCGCTGGATGCGCCAGACCTCGCGATACATCTGCCGCCATTCGGCGCGCGGATCCACACGCACCTCCATGGCTTCCAGCCGCAGCACTCCTTCGCCCGGCTTCGGCGGTTGCGCCGCGCCGGCGATGGCCCACTGCTCGCCCTTGCGATACAGAACTTTCTCTCCGTTGCGCGAAACCTCGAAGGCTCGCACCTCCTCGAGAAACTTCTCGGTCTTGCGCGTCTTCAGATCGAACTTATGAATGGTCGCGGTTCGCCGCATGCGTCCTGCGGTGGGATCGGCCTCCGACAGGTACAGCACGCCTGTCTTGCCGACCGCCAGGCCCACGTAGTTGCGCGCCGGAATCGGCAACGCCAGAATGCGCTGCGAGATGTTCTCGAAATCAATGCGCACCGGACCCGGCCTGGCGGCCTCTTCTTTCTTGGGAGGCTCCTTGGGCTTGCCGGCCTCCTCGGGCTTCTCTTCGTCGCTTTCGGGCGCCAGGGGCGAAGGCAGATCCTTGCGCAGCACCACCAGATACACACTGCGCGTAACCGGGCGGTTGAGGCTCGACATGTCCAGCCAGCCGCTGGTGGGACCCGCGTCGGTGGACGCTGTGAAGTACAGCCGCTCGCCGTTGGGATCGAACGCCGCGTAGCGTGCGTCGCTCATGCCGTCGGTGATCTGGCGTGCCTTACCCTCTTCGAGCGAGTAAATGAAAACCGCACGGAAATGATTACGGAGCTGCCGTGTGTAAGCGAGCCAACGACTGTCGGGCGACCAGGCCGGATCCAGCGTGCGCTCGGGTTTTGAGTAAGTGTCGGTATCCACGCGTACCGGAACCCGTTTGTCTAATTCCACATACCATAAGTTGAGCGCCGCATCCGTGTAAGCGATTTTCTTGCCGTCCGGCGACCAGACCGGCGAGTAATAAAAGGACGGCGGCTTGCCCAGCTCGATCTTCTCCACCGGCCCGAGGCCGCTCTGGTCCCGGATATGCAAAGCATACTCGCCGGACTCGTCGGAGAAGTACGCGATGCGCCGGCCGTCGGGCGACCACGCAGGGTAGCGTTCAGCCACGCCCGGAGTCGCCGTCAGGTTGCGGATATCGCCTTTCTCCGCCGGCACGGTGAGGATTTCGCCGCGCGCCTCGAAGACCGCCCGCACGCCGGTAGGCGAGAGACCTGCGTCCCGAATGCTGCGCGCCACGCGCTCGAAGCTCGGGCGAACCTGCGGCAGATCGCCGGCCAGCCGAATCTCGATCTTGCGCGAGCGCCCGGACTTCAAATCATAGAGATAAAGTTCCCCGAATTGTTCGTAAACAATGGCGTCCTGCGCCGCGGAGGCGGATTTGAAATCCAGCCCGGCGTTCGCCACGAGCTCTTTCACTTGCCGGGTCTGAGTATCATAGGCGAACAGCGAGAATCTCCCGTTGCGATCCGAAAGAAAGTAAATGCGGTTGCCCACCCACATCGGGTAATAGTCGTTCGAGTTATCCCGCGGGATTTTTTCGATGCGCGAGTCTTTCAAATCCGCGATCCAGATAGCCGAGGTACGGCCCCCGCGGTAGCGCTTCCAGGCCTCGAAAGCCGGCGCCAGCGGCGTGTACGCGATGCGCGCGCCGTCGGGCGAATAGGATCCCTGCTCCGCCATCGGCAGAGGCACTTCCTCCGGAAAGCCGCCCTCTACCGGCACCGTGAAGAGCCGGTTGAAGCGTGAGTAACTGTTGCGCGGCGAGCGAAACAGGACGCGCTTGCCGTCGGGAGTCCAGCCCACGGCGTGGTCCGCCCCCGGGTGCCAGGTCAGACGCCGCGGCACGCCGCCGGCGGCAGGCACGACGTAGACGTCCACGTTACCGTCGTACTCGCCGGTGAAAGCGATCAGCGCGCCGTCGGGGGAAAACGAGGGCTCGGTTTCGATTCCGATGCCCGTCGTGAGACGGCGGGCGTCGCCGCCCTCGCGCGGCGCGATCCAGAGATCGCCTCCGTAGGAGAACACGACATGGGTCTTGCTGAGGGCCGGTTTCTGCAACAGCCGCGGACGGTCGGTTTGCGCAAAAGCCGCCCAGACGAAAAGGTTAATTACTAAAGAAAGTCGCCACATGGGGATTCACTCCAGCACGATGATGGTGTCCACCGGGTCGCGGGCCGCCGCCGGCAGCTTCAACACCATTCCACCTTCGATCCGACGCATGGCAACAGGCGCGCCGGTAGAAAACAGCCGCGCGGAGCGCACGCCCTGGATCTCGGGCAGGGCGAGCAGCTCGTCGGGCCAGTCCAGCACATGCACGTAAACCTTTCCGGCTTTCCGCGTGGTCACGCCCCAGGGCCGCGGCGGGATCGGCCCCCCGCGAGTGCCGTAGATCGAGTCGCCGTTCTTGCGGAGCCATTCGCCCATGCCGCGAAGGCGCTCCACGAATTCCGGCTGGATTCTGCCGTCCGGCATGGGCCCCACGTTGAGCAGGAAGTTGGCGTTGTAGCCGGCGGCGCGAACCAGGTAGCGAATCAGCTCGGGAACGCTCTTGTACCGGTTATCTTTAGCGTTATAGCCCCAGGATCGGTTGATCGTGTCGCAGGTTTCCAGCGGCAGTTGCCCGATTTCGGCCTCGGCGTTGAAGCCCGCGGTGTTGTGGCCCGGCAAATCCTTCTCGAACATCTGGAAGTCTTCGCCTTCGAAAGGACGGCGGTGATGGTTGTTGCCGATGAGCGCGGCGGGCTGGAGCCGGTGGATCAGCGCGTAGGTTTTCTGCAAGCGCCAGTCGGCGTCCGGGCGATCCCACCAGCCGTCGAACCAGATGCCGGCAATCGGCCCGTAGTTGGTCAGCAGCTCGGTCAACTGAGCATCCAGGTAATCCAGGTAGCGATGGAAATCGCCGCTCTCCGGCCTTCCGGAGTACTGTCCGGTCCTGCCGCGGGGATAGTAATCGGGATGATGCCAGTCCAGGTGCGAATGGTAGAAGAAAAGCTTGATGCCCTGCTTGTGACACTCATCCGCCAGCATCTTGAGAACGTCTTTGCGGTACGGCGTGGCGTCCACGATGTTCCAGCGACTCTGGCGCGTATGCCACATGGCGAAGCCGTCGTGGTGCTTGCTGGTGATGGTGATGTAGCGCATGCCGGCCTGCTTGGCCAGGGCCACCCACTCGGCGGGATCGAAGCGGACGGGATTGAAGCGCGGGGCGAGCTTCTCGTATTCGGCGATGGTCATCTTGCGGTTGTGCATGACCCACTCGCCGTCCCCCAGGACGCTGTAGACGCCCCAATGAATGAAGAGGCCGAACTTGGCGTCTTGAAACCACTCACGGGCTTTGAGGTTTTCCGGCGACGGACGGTAGGTCTGGGCGGCGGCCAGGGCCGCCAGAAGCGAGGACATCAGAACCAACAGGCGCATGCCCTTGATTATCCCGCGGCGGCGAGGCCCGCCGGGCGACCCCTCAATAGCCCCGCTTCTTATCCACGACATTGCGCAACGGCTCGCCGTTGCGGAAGCGCTCGAAGTTTTCCAGGAAGAATTCCATGGCGCGGCGTTTCCAACCGGGGAAGTGGTCGGCGCAGTGCGGTGAAAGCAACAGGTTGTCGCATTCGTAGAAAGGGTGTCCCTCAGGCAGGGGCTCGGTATCGAAGACGTCCACCGCCGCGCCGCGGATGCGACGCTCGCGCAAAGCGCGCACCAGAGCTTGTTCCCGCACGACGGGGCCGCGTCCGATATTGATGAGCACTGCGGAGGGTTTCATGGTTGCGATCTCCGCTTCCCCGATCAGGCCGCGCGTGCGCGGCGTCAGAGGCAGGGTGAGGACCAGATAATCCGCCAGCCGCAGCAGCTCGCCGAGGCCGTCGGGACCCAGCAACCGATCCACCAGCGAATCGTGGCGGCTGAGTTCCGGGCGCTGCCGCAGCGCGGCGATTCTCATGCCGAAGGCGCGCGCCCGCTGGGCGATAGCGCGCCCGATGTCGCCGTAACCGAGGATGCCGAGCCAGCGGCCCTGGATCAACTCGCTGTCGAAGGGATCCCAGCGCCCAGCCTCGCGACTTCGCAGCATGCGCGGCAGGTCTTTCGCAAAGAGAAGGATGGCGGCCAGAACAAATTCCGCCAGCGCGTCGCTGAACAAACCTCGGGAATTGGTGACCGGGACGTCGCTTTCGACGAGGGCCGGGAACAGGATGTTTTCGACGCCGGCGCTGGCGCTGTGGACCCAACGAACTCGCGGGGCCATGCTCCAGACGCGCTCCAACAGTTCACGGGGCGCAAACCAGGAAAGGATGACTTCAGCCTCCGGCGCCGCCGCTTCAAAGACCTCCGGCGTGAGACCCGTCGCAATGCGCGTGTCCCCGGGCAGGCGTTCGAGCAGCGCCAGCTCCGCATCCGTGGGATCGGCCAGGACCAGGACTGAAGGAGACGTCATGCCGGCGAATTTAGCATGAAGCAGGCATGGGCCGCGAGGGCCTGCGGGCTCAACTTACTTTCGGTAGTGGAAAGATTCGCCCCAGGTCATCACCAGGAAAGGATACGGCGAGCCGAACAGGCGGTTGTAGGTCTGCGTATAGTCCTCGCGGTGCGCAACGACGTGACCCATTTCGTTCTCGTGCCCGGTGATGATGAGCCGGGGATTGACGCCGCGCGCCATGCGGTGGATGTTGGTGGTCCAGCAGTTGGGAAGAAGCACGTCCACGGCGTGCTGGTAGCCGATATGCGCAATCCAGTCGAAATCCCCGCCCGGCTCTTCAGACCCCGACTGATCGCCGGTGTGGACGACGGCGAATCCCTCCGGCGCCCGGACTAAGTAGACATTGTTGATCACGCGGGTTCCCTGATGGCCGGGGTAGGCGACGACACTGAGAGCCCGCTGCCCATTCTGCACCGGAACCCGATGGATTTCGGTGGCGCTGCGCCTGGGATAGGTGAGCCGCTCCGCCAAGCCGGAGATGCCTTGCCAGAGTTCCTCGGGCACGATGACCGGCTTGCCGCGCTCCAGAAACAAGCGAGCCACAGCCGTGTCGGCGTGGTCGCCGTGCACGTGACTGACGAAGAGAGCATCCGCCTGGTCGGCCAGGCGCGCCAGCAGCGCTCGGTCCACGACGAAGTTCTCGGCCGGAACGCCGGCGACGATGTCGAAGGCGAAAGAAACAGTCGGCGTGCGAACCAGGAAGCCGTGGTTGTACAGCTTCCAAATCCGCATGCCTTCGCTCACGCGAGTTTGCTCGATCTCGCGCACCGCCTTTTCGATCCGTGCGCGGTAGAAATCGCGAACCAAAGCCTTGCGCGGGGCGGATTCGATGTGCAGGATGTCGTCCAGACGGATGAGCGCCGCGCGACGCACAGGATGCTCGGGCAAGGCAGGCGGGTACTTAGCGAGGATGTCGTCCACCCAACGCAGGGAACGTTCGATCCACTCGTCAGGCGCGTCGAGCAGCTCCGGCGCCGTGAGCGCACGCCTGGGCGAAGAAATGAAGGGTTTCTCGGCCTGCGCCGCGAGCGGCGAAGGTCCGAGGGCTGCGACGAGCAGCCCGGCCAAAAGGATGCGAATCCGGATGCGGGGCCATGCGGTCATCTCATTCTCCTGACCGTAATAAAGAGGCGGCCACCGTCACCACCGCGGACCGGCCGCCGCGTCGAGAGTAATCTACCGCAGGAACGACAAGCCGCGCGAGGCGGCGGCCCGCTCATCCCGGCTCACTCAAACCGCCCGCGGAGGCTTGGTCACAACTTTGAAAGCTTTGGGATCGAAATAGAGGATGCGACCCTGGCGATAGGAGAGCACGGCCATCGTGATGAGCACCTGAGCACAGGCTGCGGTCTCCACATCCAGAGTCGGCTTCTGGCGCGTGCGCATGCACTCCAGGAAGTTCGTGGCGTGGGCCGTCATGGCGTCCTTGGGATCCACCGGGACCTTAACTTCCTGATCGCCGAATCTGGCCTTGTAGGCGTCGTCAATGACCCGGCGCTCGGGGCGCAGAGTGATGTGGTCGGTGCGCCCTTCGAACATTCCGTGCTCGACCATGATGATGGTGCCCAGATGGCCGCGGATCAAGCCGGGGATGTGCTGGGAGTTGGCCATCGAGGAGCTCAGGACGACCGAGTGGCCCTTGGCGTATTCCGCGATGAGGTGGAAGGTATCGGGCACCTCGCGTTCGTCCTTGAAAATGTAATTGCCGCCTCCCGCCATTACTTTGTAGGGATACTGCGGCTCGCTCCAGCAGATGTTCAAGGGCGCGGCGACGTGGAAGAACAGGTCGGTGGCAGTGCCGCCGGAGTAATCCCAGTACTTGCGGAAACGGAAGAAGCGATCGGGATTCCAGGGACGCTTGGGCGCGGGGCCGAGCCACATTTTCCAGTCCACGTAATTCTCGCCGCTCTTGTCGGGACCGGCCTCCGGATCTATCTTCCAGTTCCACTCGCCTTCGCGGGAGTTGCGGTGATAGGATCCCTGGCTCATGATCATAGGGCCGATGGCGCCGTCGGCGATGAGCTTCTTGGCCTTCCACCACTGGTCGGCCGAGGTGGTCTGCGATCCGACTTGCAGGACGCGCTTGGTGTCGCGCACCTTCTGGATCAGTTGGCGGACCTCCTCGATGGTGTGGCACATGGGCTTTTCCAGGTAGACGTCCTTGCCGCGATCCATGGCCTCCAGCGCCATGCGCGCGTGCCAGTGGTCAGGCGTGGCGATGATGACGGCGTCCACATCCTGCCGATTGAGGACCTCCCGATAGTCCAGGTAGCCGTCGCACTTGTGAGCCTCTTTGGCGGCGTTCACGCGCTTCTGGTAGACGTCACAGACGGCGACGATCCGGCAAGAATTGTTCTGCTGGCCGATCCTGGAGAAGACGCGGGCCAGATAGGAGCCGCGTCCGCCGACGCCGATGACGCCCAGGTTGATGCGGTCGTTGGCTCCGATGACACGCCCGGGAGCAAGCCCCGTACGCCCCAGGGCCTGCCCGGCCAGACCGATGGCAGTCGCGCTCATGATGAAATGTCTGCGGTTCGTTTCCGACATGACTCCCGTTCCTGTGAGAAGATTGGCCGCCGGGGGAAATTGGCCGCCGGGACCAATCCTATTGTAGGTGGCGATCCATGAGCTGGTCAAAGAGGGGCGCCGGGGCGGAGGTGTGGCTAAAGTTTCTCCGGCGCTCAGTCCGCATGTGTGAGCAAGACGCTCGCGCCGGTGGCCTGAGGGCGAAAAGCTACCCTGGTTCACTGGTTTCTCGGAAGCAGCTCGCCTTATGGATTCCCCTCGGTGATTTCCCGCGCTGCCAGAGCACCGAAGTTGCCTGACCTGCAGTTGCAGTCAAACGCGTAAGCGCGGCCGCGCGGAGCCGTGAGAGTGGGTTGAAAATGGTTCGGTTCAGCAGCTCCCCGCGGAGCTGGGAATCGCACTAGACGAAGGCGAACGGCGCGTGTGCGTGGCGCAGGGGCTGCGCAAACAGCTTCGGGAAAACATGTCCGGAAGCGCTCCAGACCCGGATCCGCCGCGCGGTGGTCGGCAACTTTCAGCCTCCGGACGGCAGGTCGTATCACATGCCGCCCGTCCCAAACTCCGGCCGGTCTTTTGCGGGGCAACGGTGCTCACCACTGTGCTTGTGCTCGCCGGCCGGCGGGTCCTGGCTTCCTCGGTGGTGTGCGTTCCACTCGTGGGATCCCAGGGCGAGGCTGCGGGCTGATGTAAGCCCGGCTCTTCGACGCTGTGGTCGGTGGGCTCCGGGTGGTGATCGTTAGAGCAAGCGGTGCAGGAAGCCAGCGCGGGAGTTGCCGGCCTACAACACCAGGGGGGCGCTCGTGACCAGTGAGATGACCAGCCTTGAGGGAGCGCGCCGCGCGGCGCGCGAAGGGGTCTCAAGTGAAGGAGCGGCGCGTGCGGTCCACTTCGCCGGAGCGAGGTTGTTGGGTTTTCGGGGGTTAAAGAATTGTTTGAACAATTTTCGATGGCAGAGGCGACCGCTTCCCCTCGACCGTTGAGTGAGAAAGGCGGGCTAGCTTGGGGAGGACGTGCAAGGGCTCGCAATTTGGCCCGTTCTTCGACACCCGGCGAGCGGGGTTCGCATCCTGGGTGACACACGCGAGTCAGGCGAGCATCGTTGAATTGTAGAGGCCGTCTGCCTGGAACTCAATCGCGAGCCGGGGCCGGGGCATTTCGAGAGCCGCTCAAGGCCGGCGTACCATGATCGCGCCGCGCCGTGTCCGGCGAGGTGTGAGTTCCTTGCGGCGGAGCGGAGTCCTTCTAGCCTCGGCGCAAGCTTGGAGTCGCGCACTGCCAGTACCCGAGCCGGCAGCCCCTAACCGACCGCGGAGCAGCCGTGTAAGAGCAGGAGCAGTGCGGACAACATTCGGTCGTCGCGCCGCGCCGACACATTGCTCGAGGCGGCTGGGCCGGCAGCCGCCGTGCCGCCCCTCTGCGGAGCGAGACGTTCGTGACACACGGGCATGGAGTAAGCTGCAACTTCCCTGCGGGACGGTGCGGGAGCCGTAACGGCGGTCTCTTTGTCGAAGGCCAGCACCACGACACGGCGGACTGCTTGGTCTGGTCAGCCGGTCTTCTCGACCTTCGAGAGCCCTTGACTCGTGTTATAGCGGCTTGCAGCCTGGAAGGGAGCCTACGCCCTAACAGCCGGATACAGCGGCGCCGGCGGAAACCTCACTCAATCGCCTGCCGTCCAATCTCCCGGCCCTCCAGGTCGAAACCGACCGCCAGGGCGAGAGCGTTCGAGGCCAGGCCGCCAGCTTGCATCGAGCCGTCGTAGCCGCTATGCCGAAACAGCACCACATGCCGACCGGCGGCGGTGCGGATTTCCGCCGCCCGGCAACCAGTGCCTTCAAGCAAGCTCGCCTCGATCGGGCCTGGAGGATCATTGGTTTGGTAAGGGACGAGAAGAGTGAGAAACTCGCCCCGCTGGGCTGGGGCCACCGTACTCGCCGTCAAATGCCACTGAGGTCGCCAGCCTCGCTCGAAAGCCGGGTCTGGGTCCACATCGAAATTCCCTGACTGCTGGAACTGCAATCGGTCTGGCGTCAAGAAGAGAACTTGCACAGCTGCGTCCCCGGACCGTACCGTCACACCCCGCGCCTCCTCGTCCACTTCCATCTGCTCGAGAGCATGGAGAAGCCACTGGTAGGTGGATGCTGTGTAAGCCATCAACTCGTCAAAGAGCAACACCAGAACTCGTCCCTCCGGGGGAGTAAGGAAGAAAACGTGACGCTTGAAAGCCGCCAGAGTAGCAGGCGGATAAGCTTCGGCGGCATCCCCGAGGGCGTAATGAGCGTACTCATTCGTGGCGAAGCGGAGGATGCGGCCTCTGGCTGTGAAACTGCGGACCACCTGCCCCTCGCCGTTGACCAGGATGGTGTTATGCGCTTTGGATTGTCGCGTCCAGCCGGCGTGATGAGGACTCCCGTAGTAGTCGTAATAGCCGGAGGAGATCAATAAAGGCTCGCCAAAGGCGTTGAGGACAAAGCTGTTCTGGTCGGCATAGGCGTGACTGATGGAGCCGTACGGACTGCTGCGGAGCAGCAACTGCACATTGCGCCGGGCGTCGGCTAACGCCGAGTGCATGGCGACCACACCGACGTCAAAGAAGGCGCGCGCTTGCGGCAGATCGGTGGGCGGCACGGCCTCCCAATCAGGCGGAGGGAAGAGGTAGGCCTCGAGGCCGCGCGGCGCAAAGTTGCCCTGCTGCGCGTACCATAGGGCGTGGGGATTCCGCAGGAAAATCGCGAGCTTGTACATCGTCTCGAATCCCACCGGCGCCGATTCGTGAGCGTCCCCAAAAGGCGACATCCGGCTGTAAGGGGGATTGACGTAAAGCTTGAAATACGGCGTCCCCCGGAACCACGCCCGTTCCCACAACCGCAGGCCGGTGAAGCGCTCGATCAGGTGTGCCGAGTTAAGGATGCGTTCTGTCGTCCAATGCCAGTAGCTGGGTCCCTCCGACCAGCCGCCGTCGTCGCCTCCCCAGGGCGGATAATAGGGAGACCAAAATTGTAGCAGGGCGTACTCCAGCATCTCCTCGACGTCGGGATCTTCGGGCGGATCTCCGGCTATGGCCAACAATCCCGTCAGGAGGTTGTTTAAATAGGAGCCCACAGCGTGGCTCTCGAAGGGACGACTTTCAAAGGGCCGCTTACGAAGCGCACTATAGAGCTGACGCAGCCGCACAGCAAGCACGCGGCACACATGCCGGCGCTCGTCGTCTGTCAACAGAGGGTACACATAGTCGTAAGTCAAGGCAGCGTCGCGGGGAATCTGCATTCCGGGCTCGTCGTTGTGGAAGAGATTGGTACTGCCTTCCGGATCCCAACTCATGAAATGCAGCAAGCGGCGACGCGCCTCTTGTCCGAACCGCTCGTCGGCTGTGAGTAGGAATGCCTCGGCGCTGCTCACCATGCCGGCATAGAATGGGCGCAGCATCTGAAAGATGCGGGTGTACTCTGCGCCTCTGCGGGGATCGCCCGGCGGTGGTAGAAAAGGCGGCTCATCGGGGAGCGTTTGGCCGATGGCTTTTTCCGCTGCCACCACAACCCCTTGCACCGCGGCTTTCAAATCAGTGCGCGCACGCTCCCGAAGATCCGCAACCTGGGCAGCTCGCACGCGCAAGCGCGGATGGTCCCCTGCGATCTCTTGCAGCAGGCGCTTGACATCCGGGAACGGCAGATTAACGGCGTCGGCCGTTAATTCGAACCGGCGCACACGGCTGAAAACGGGAGCACTCTCACCCGGACCGCTGGCGCCGTACCGCCAATACCACACGCCCGGCGCCAATGCCTGCCGCAAGGCCTGCAGACTGATGGAGCTTTCGATCGAGAATTCCGGGGAGCGAAACTCCGGATCGCGGCTGACCTGGAGCAGGTAGCCGAGAGCGCCGGCGACGGGAACCCACACGAAGACGGGCGGATTCACCTCGACCCGGGCGCCGTCCGCGGGATAATAATCAACCTGGTCGGGCCCCGGGGGCAGGTCCACTCGCAGTGGCGGCGCGGCCAACAGAGTGGCCGCTGCCGCCATCAGAGATAGCCCAAGCATCATCCGCAACATGGGGCAAGCCACCTACCAGCTCAGCCGCGCGGTGAGCTGCAACTGCCGCGGAGTGTTGCCTGAGTTGCGGGTGCTCAAAATCCCGTCGCCGCCGATAGAATTGGGATTGCCGGATATGTTCAGGACATTGAAAAAGTCCACGTTGATCCGCAACCCCACGCGCTCGGAAATGGCAATCGTCTTGAATAGCGAGGCGCTAATGCCCCACTGGCGCACGCCGGGGAAATACTGGTTTTGCCAGGGATGGATTACCGGGTTGAATGTCGTCCGTTGGACCGTTCCGTCTTTGAGCGTCACCCACGTGGTGTTCGAGCCATAGAAGGGAAACATCGGATCCGCCGGGTTGGGATTGGCCGGGAAGGGAATCAGCGGCTGTCCGGCTGGTTTATAGTCTGCGGGCACGCCCATCACGCCGTTGGGACGGCCTTGGGCGTCATAGCTGTTGATTCGATTCGCGGGGATGTAGCCGTTCCACCAGAGGTATCCCGGCCAGCAGGTCCCGCTCCGGCAATCCTGGATCGGGTATTTGTATCCGTACAGCTCGATCTTCTCACCCGTGGGAAAGATGTTGGTTGGCAGAGCGAAGTAATTCGTACGAACACCCCCGGTTCCCGCGATCTGCCAGCCACCGATCAGTTTCTGCCAGGCGCCTGTCATATTCCGGCCCAGCAACTTCCCACGACCGAACGGCAGATCAATCAACCAATTCCAGTGAACCCGATGCTTCGGCAAACCGATATCCCTCTGATAGTTGAGGAAGTTCGCGCGCTCCTTCGGATCCTTCGGCACCGTGCCAGGCAGATAATACTCGTAGGGATAAATCGTCAAGTAGTCGTCCACGTCCTGCCGGCTGGTACCCAGCGCATTGCCAATGATGTAATAAAGCTGATAGCCGACACCGGAACTATATCGGCGCTCCAACTCAAATTGCACGCCATTGTAGTTACTGCGGCCCCAGCGGACGTACTCCCGGATGTCGCCATAAGTGACGTTGTCGAAGGGGCGCCGCGCCACGGCAGCGTACTCACCTGTGGGTAGACGGGTACCCGTCGTCACGTACCAAACATATTCCGGGATTTGTTCGTTGAGGAAGTACAAGCCCGGTAGACGATCCGCATGGTTGCCGACATAACTGATGCGACCGACATTGTCCCCGGGCAACATCTTCTCAAAAGTGAGGTTCCAATCCTGGACTCGAACGTCCGGCTGCTCCCGCGAGAAGAAGCGGACGTTTTGTGAACCTCGCACGATGCCGGCCGGTTCGTCCAACCTCACGGCGTTCCGGCTGTTGAGGCCGGCCACGATCGTCGGCACGGAACGCATGCCGTAAGCGGGCAGACCGTCGGGGGCCTGCGCCGGGTCGGTGAGGTAATTTCGGAACGATGCAGAGAAGGGTACGGCGGTGTCGAACTGGTGGATCCAGTGAGAGAGCGGGAGGCTCGAGTAGCTGATGCGATAGCCGCCTCGAATCACCCCTGACCTGCACCCCTCACCAAGGCAGTAGGCCGCACCCAGACGTGGCCCGAAGTTCTTCCAATTCTCGTAACGCAGGGATTTGGGCCATTTCGCCTGCTCAGCGGTGAGGAAGCGGAAACCGATCTGCTCCAACCGCTGGATTACGACGGGCATGGTTGCTTGTCTCCGGTACAGTTCCTCGAGTCCCGCCCCTAGAATGACCGCTTTCTCGTGCGTGTCGAATGCGCTAAAGATGCCGTACTTCTCCCTGTACCCGGGCCATGCCTCCCAGCGTAATCCCAAGTTGAGCGTCCAGCGGGGCGTCACCTTCCAATCGTCCTGGAAGTAAAGGGCGTATTCACGGCTGCGAAGATAATAATTGGGGCGGCGAAACCCAACGCTGTAGTTGGCGATGCCCAGGAAGAAATTGCCCAGGTTGTGGCCTGTGTATGGGGCCGCCTGCGGGTTGAGGCGGGAGCTGCGCGTGTCGTAGAGCGCGGTGGCAAGCGTGGCGAAGGTATGGCTTCCTGCTTTCGGAGAAACATCCGTTAGGTTATTCAGCTGCTCATAGCGCAGGTGCCCGCCGAATTGGAGTTGATGACGACCCACGATCCGTGTGAAATTCGGATCGAAAATGATGTTGCCCTGCCGCTGGAACCGCACGTTGCCATAAGCGAACTCATAGCCTGTAAGGCCCAAGCTGAAAAGCAGGGGAAACACGTCGGCTTGAAATGGGTTCGGCAGACCCAGCTCGTCGGCCCAATTGCGCTGCGCCCCGGTGTTGCGGCGGTAAGGAATGCGGGTTCCGCTCAGCAGGAACTCAGCGAAGAAGGTGGGCGAAAAAATCTTGGTATAGGACAAAGCCACGGTATTGGAGTAAGTGGTATCGATATAGGCCCCGACGTTGGGTTCCACCAAAAGCATACTAAAGCGCGTGCCTGGCATCTCCCGGTCCCGATCATACATGCGGGAGAAGCGCACGAAAAGGCGATCGTTTTCGGAGAAGCGGTGGTCAACCCGAGCCGTGTACATGTCGGCGATAGCCCAAACAGGTGCTTGCGTCCACAAGTTGTAATCGAGGAGAGGATTCACATGCGGGTGCGTCGGCTTGGGAGTGATGGAAAAAATCCAGCGTGCTAAGGGGCTGAGCCGTTTTGGGTCAATGACGTTGAGTTTGCCGCCGTAGGCAAACGGCTGCCGCGACCAGGTCTGCGTATTCGTAGTCCAAGGGTCGTATAGCACGTAGAGCCGCCCCTGGCTGTCTTTCAGTTCGGAGAAGTCCCCGGCCCGCATGGGCTCGCTGGGCACTCGAAAGCCCATGGTTCTGGGATTGGTCAACCGCGAACCTTCGTAGCCGAAAAACCAAAAGGTTCGATTCTTCCCGTGGTAGAGTTTGGGAATCCAGACCGGACCGGACGCCGACGCCCCGAACTCGTTGCGGATCAACAAAGGCGGCTTCGACCAGAAATCCTGTCTGGCTCGGGCCGTCCCGATGGCACTGTTACGGTGCGTTTCGAAAAGCGTTCCGTGGAACTGGTTGCCGCCGGATCGGGTGGAAACAATCAAATTTACCGGGCGGGCGAACCTAGCGGAGGAATTGTTCGTTTCAACCTTGAACTCCTCCACCGCATCCAGGGCGATGCGTCCCTCCCAGAATCCCCAGGTTCGATTCGTGGTCGCCGCCCCGTCCACCAACACCTCACCTGTGCCCGTCCTCAAGCCGTAGGCTCGGCGCGCGTTCTCCACCCCTGGCACGGTCGCCAACAGTGTGCTGAAGCCACGCCCGCTCATGGGAAGTTGCTCGATGCGGCGACGGTCAATGACCCGGCCAAGCACCGGCACATCGGTAGTGATCCGCGGGGTCACGTCGGAGACCACCAGGGTTGTGGCCACCGTAGCCACCTTCAGGATGACGTTGACCACTGCCGGCACCTGCACCTGGACCGTTAGGCGTCCCTCGTAGGATTCCATCCCGGCAGCCTGGATCTTCAAGAGATAGCGCCCCGGAATCACCCCCGGAAACGCGTACAAGCCGGCGTCATTGGTCGTTGTTTCAAAAGCCTCGTTCGTGGCCTCGTTGAGGAGGGTCACCTTCGCGGTCGGGATGACAGCGCCGCTGGTATCGCTGACCACGCCGCGCACGGTGCTGGTACCGGCCTGTGGCAAAGCAGCGCCACAGATTAACAACGCAAATCCGATGAGGATCGCAATGCGGTGATAAAGGCTGTTAATCATCATGCGCCCGTTCCTGTTTGGTTGAAATTCGATCGCGGCTCCGAGCTGGGGTCCGGGCAGCACAGGAGCCTCCGCTTTGGATTCGCTGTAACAGAAGAAACTCGCGACCCGAAGTTGGAACCACGGCATGTATTGTAGCACGATCTTATCTGTTTTGTCAAGATCGAAGACTTGGAGGCCAGGAATTTCGCATGACGCGCGGGAAAGGCGGTTGCCGGTGCGTGTGCGCGTGGGTTTAGTAAGTGGAGA
>FWWM01000541.1_pt1 | contig 125091 bp, 115 predicted proteins | sample 2228351 | NCBI WGS metagenome assembly FWWM01 (sample SAMEA103939774, study PRJEB20133) | metagenome
CCGGTCAGGTTGATGACCACATCCACCTCTTCCATCAACTGTCCCCAGCCTTTCGCCGATCGAGCATCCCATGAGACGCCTATGGTACCCGCTGACAAATTCGCCGCCGATCCGCTCCGGCTCAGGATGAACACTTCCTGCCCCTTTTGGACATAATGACGGGCCAAAGCAGAACCAATCAAGCCCGAACCGCCCGCAATAAGAATTTTCACCATTTACCTCCTATAGCACAACTCTTTACAATATTAACACTTCTTAACCCGTTTCTCATAGCGATTGTAGAAAGGTGGTGCTATAATTTTGCAGGTGAGGTCGCAATGGCGGATAATGTGCTGGTACTCAACGCCAATTTCGAGCCAATCAATGTCTGCGACTTACGCCGTGCGGTTGGTTTGATTTTGACACAAAAGGCATCCATGGTGATGAATGGACGGGGGGAAATTCACACCGCTGGATCTTCATTTCCGCGTCCCTCGATTATTCGATTACAGCACATGGTGCATCGCCCGCGCCCCAAAGTGAAACTGACCCGCCGGGAGGTGTTCCGTCGGGATAATTACACCTGCCAGTACTGCGGTAAACGCACTGGCGATCTGACCATAGACCATGTCATCCCGCGCCATTTAGGCGGCCAGCATATCTGGACGAATGTGGTTACTGCCTGCCCACAGTGCAATCACCGCAAAGGCGGCCGCACCCTCGCCGAAGCCGGCATGCAATTGCTGCGCCCCCCTGCTGAACCGCCTGCTTCAGCCCTGTATATTTTCGGACGACACCTGACGGAATACACCGAATGGGAACCTTTCCTGCTCGGCTGGTGATCTATTCACTTCCGGTTAGGTCAATTCCCATAAAATCTTCACATACATAAACCGGCCCGTCAAAGGCCGATTGTGCCTCGCGAATCAGTTCCTCTTTGGTGATATTGGCCGGGTAGTGAATCAGGTAAAGGCTTTTCGCAGCGGATTTCCGCGCCACTTCACCGGCTTGACGCGCAGAAGAATGCCCTACCGACTGACCGGCCGCTTCATGGATCAGCACATTTGCATTCTCCGCCAGACGCACCACCTCATCACAGGGTTCACTATCACTGGAATAGCTAACGACTTTTTGAATGCGGTTGAAGGCAATCCTCAGCCCCATCGTTGGAAGCAGATGCCTGACCGGAGAGGATACGATCTCCAAACCATCCAATCTGAGGAGATCTGCTCCCTCCACCTCGGGTATGATGCGGTATTCAAGCGGGAAAAAACCCGGCCAACTGCGCCAGTCGTACAATTCCATCATGGTTTGCAGCCGACTGAGGGTATGTTCCAACCCATAAACGTACATCGGGCTCTTACGCCCCATCAGCCACAAATCCATCAAGAACAAGGGCGCGCCGGAAACATGATCGGGGTGAAAATGGGTCAGAATCAGGTGATTGATTTGTTGAGGATTAAATCCGCCCCGCTGCAAGTGAACAATCGGATTAGAAGCACAATCCACTAAAATTGCTTCTTGCTGATGGCGAATAAGAAGGTGCGTATTCTCCCGACCGATAGCAGGAATGGCGTTTGCGGTGCCCAGAAAGACAATTTGATCCATGCCGTTCCCCTTCCAGAAAAAAATTTTTATCCGTGCTTGAATCAGCCAAAAAAGCGGAAAATAATCAGCGGCGTAACCCAGGATTCGATCACCGCTGCCAGGAGCAATAACGGCACAACCAGCCCAATCATCACCTGCAGCCAGCCGGCAATGGCGATCAAAAATACTTCGCCGACCGTTTTATCCTTCATTGGAGTTGCCAGCAGAAATCCAATTCTCAAGACCGCCGCTGTGGAAAGCAGAATAGCTGGAACCTCCACAATCCCATGCGGCACAACTCCCGAAAGGATGAGTTGAGCAGCCGGCAATTGATTGACCTCCATAATGCGGGTAAAGTAGCCCAATAACCCAAGTGTTGCTAATAGAGGCAAGGTGCCCAAAACACCAAACGAAAACAAGCCGAGCAGCAAACCAACTATCAATGCGCGCACATTCTGCAAAAAGATCTGCTGAACGCTTCCAACGCCGCCAACCGGAAAATTGAGGCCTAATTCCCGAACCCGTTCCTGAAACTCACCTTGCGGCAAGATCAGAAGAAAACGATCCGCCTGCTGAGCGCCGAGAATAATGACAATGATTGCCAATACCACTGCCGCCAGCAGGCTGCCGCGCAATTCAAGCAATGTTTTACCCAGCACATTCCGGTACCAATCCGGTACATTGCGCGCCCCCCCGCGGAAACTATTCCAGAAAATCCGCCAAATCCAGCGGATATTAAGGACATCAATTTCTCTGCCCAACAGTTCTTCCCGCTGGAAATGAGCCAGCCCAACTCGAATCAACAGCACCGCCAGCACCAATAAGCCAAACACAATCCACCACAATGAGAGAGTATCACGACCCCAAAACATGACCACGGCCTCAGCCTGAATCAACAAGGCCATTGGGATGATGATAAAACTGGCTAGAAGATTGGCGGCGCGTACCGAAGTCGCTTGCGTGGAAACCACCACCGCACCGCTGACCATCACCACCGCTTGAGTGATCGTTAGAATGATGATTTGCAGCATTGTTTCCGCATCCGGTAACGGCACACGGTTGATGACCAACCCGCCGATGTACACCGACATCCCCAAAAAACTTCCCATCAGCGGCGGCACGGTAGAAGAGAGCAATTTACCCAGATACAACTGCCAGTCAGCCAGAGGCGAGGTTAACAGCGGTTCGATGCTGCCGCGTTCTTTTTCACCCACAAAACTTTCCAGTGCAATGACCAAAGAAACACTGATGGGAAAAAAACCCGTAATCAGCAGCAAAAATGGGATCAACCGTTCACCAATCAGGCCCGCGCCGTATTGGTTGACGAAATCCAGCAGTTGCCGTGCCGTAAAATTCATCAGGAATGGGAAAAACAGCGTCAGGATTACGATTGGGAAAATGATTCGCCAATCCCGAAACTGATCGCGCACTTCACGCTGAGCGATGATCAAGGCTGGGCGAATGTCAATTGTTTTCATCGCCATTCTCCTCCTGCAGGCTGACTGCTCTCAGGTAAGCCTCTTCCAGACTGCGTGGTACAGGCGCGCAGGAAAGCACGGGGATTTGTTGATCCAAAAGCCGCTTCAGCAGCAACGGAATTTTTTCCTCCGGTTGGTCAATCCGAAACACATAGCGACCGTTTTCTTGCCTGTTTAGTGAAACCCCAACCGGCAGGATTTCAGCCGGAATACTAAAGCCATTGCGAAGGGTGATCTCGTACTCCTCCGGCCCAAGCAGAAACAGCTTGAGCCGCTCCGGCACATCATTCAAAATGATCCGTCCCCGGCGGATGATCGCAATTTGATCAGCGAGCATTTCCGCCTCGGCAAGGTTGTGGGTGCACAGGATCACCGCCCGCTGATCCGAGCGCAGGGCGCGGATTGCATCCCGTACAATCCTCGCGCTTTCCGGGTCCATGGCCGAGGTTGGCTCATCCAGCAGCAACACCGGCGGATTGTGCAGTAAAGCCCGCACCAGCGCCAGTTTTTGGCGCATTCCCTTGGAATACTCGCCCAATTTCTTTTTACGCGCCTCCCCTAATCCAAATTGCTCCAGCAATTCCTGCTTACGTTGCTCGATCGCCGACTCCGGCATTCGATAGAGACGCCCGTAAAAAGTCAGGTATTCATCAGCATTCATCCGGCTATAAAGGCCATGATGTTCAGTAAGAACACCGACCAATGAACGCACCTTCTCAGCCTCATGGACCACATCATAACCAGCGATTTTGGCCGTTCCGCTGGTCGGGCGCAGGACGGAAGTCAACATGCGGACTGTTGTGGTTTTGCCGGCCCCGTTAGGCCCTAATAACGCTAAAATCTGCCCAGCCTGTACATCCAGATGAATGCCCTGCACCGCAACAAAATCGGCAAAGTGCTTGGTTAAATTTTCCGCGTAAATCATGTTTCAATCCCCTCAAAGTAAACCACCAAACGCTACACCATTATCCACGAACGGGTTGGGGCGGCTTGCTGCTTTGGCGATGCCGCCAGAACAAGCCAACCGCCGCACTGACCGCAATCACCGCCATCAACATTTGATTGACGTTTAGGCCTGCTAAAGGTGAAGGATCTAATCGCAGAAATTCCAGGAAAAACCGCCCAACCGGATAAATGATCAGGTAAAGCAAGAAAATATCACCTTTCTTCAAGCGGTCGCCGAACTTTCGCCCTACCCAAAGCAGAAATGCCATGTTGAGCAGGTTGTAAATGGACTCGTACAAGAACAACGGGTGATAGTAGGCTACATCCTTGAATTCAGGCAGCCGGTGAATTGGATCAATGAAAATTGCCCATGGTAAATTGGTGGGCGCGCCGTAAAGTTCCTGATTGACGAAATTTCCCCAGCGACCAATGGCTTGTGCCAGCGCCAGTCCGGGGGCAATGATATCCGTCCATTCTGCAAAACTCTGTCCCTTCTTTCGGCAGTAGATATATAACGCCAACGCCCCACCCATCACAGCTCCGGGAATGCCAAGCCCGCCGTTCCAAATGGCAATCGCATCCAAAGGATGGGTCAGATAGTACCATGTCGTAATACCGCGCTCGACCATCGAGGCCGGTGGTGTCAGAATGTGCCAGATGCGAGCGCCTACCACACCCGCAATTAACAGCCATGGCAGCATATCCCATACCAGATCAGGGTTCATGTTGCGTTGCTTGACCTGACGAGCAGACAGCCATGCAGCCATGATCGCCCCAAACATGATGATGACACCGTAAAAGTGAATCGTAATTGGGCCTATATTAAAACTATTCGGCATCCTCTCTCCACCTCATCGTAATCTCATGCCTTTGGCAAGTCTTCCTCTCCCCGGCTCTGCTGATACACCAGCCATAAACGCTGTAAAGCAGTGAAATTCGCTAATACCGCCAAAATCCACAACGCAATCAACGGCTGACCGAGAAGCAGTAACGGGATGAGTACCAGGAAGCGCTCCACCCGGGTCAACAACCCGCCTTTGACATTGAAACGGGCCGCTTCGGCGCGCGCTTTTACATACGATACCATCAGCGAGCCGCCAGCTGCCGCATAACCGAGCAGAACCGGCAGCCATTCGTTTTGCTGTAAGTAATAAAACACCAATCCGCCGATTAAGATTATTTCTGCAAAGCGATCAACGACCGAATCAAGCACACCGCCAAATCGGGTAGGTTTCCCAAGCAGACGCGCCATCGTCCCGTCCAGCGCATCCAACGGTGCCATCACCAACACCACCAACCCGCCCCAAAAAAATTGTCCGCGCGCCAGTAAAATCGCCGCAGCAAAAATGCCGGCCAACCCCAAGAAGGTAACGGTATTGGGAGTCAATCCCGCCTTGATGAAGAAAGCGCCAACAGGATCAAGCACCCCCTTGAAACGGGCGCGTAAAAAATCGGTAAAAGTCCCTTTTGGGGGTTGTTTTTCTGTTCGAACCACACTTCACCAAAATTCAGTTGGATACAGTTGCGGAAACTTCCGCAGCCTTTCTGGTTTGTATCCTATCTTACCTGATGCAAACTGTCAAGCAATCCCCCATCCAAAAGATTAATCATCATCCTCATCGGTATCGTCCTCCAGCGGATCAATCAACACTTCGCGATCTTTTCCGCCGCCTTGCGCCGGCCCAACAATGCCCCTTTCCTCCAATTCATCCAGCAAGCGGGCAGCCCGCGGAAAACCGATCCTCAACCGACGCTGCAATAAACTGGCGGAGGCTCGCTGAGTTCGGCGTACCAGTTCAATCGCCTTCTCGATAAGGTCATCCCCTTCATCATCCTGGTGGACCAATTCCTCCCACGGTACGGTCTGCTCGATCTGGTCGGCCAATTTTTGTTGCCAAAAGGCGATGACCCGCTCAATTTCCTCATCCTGCAGAAGAACTCCCTGCGCTCGCAGCGGTGTACCGGATTCCGGGTTCAGGAAAAGCATATCCCCTCTTCCCAGCAATGATTCAGCGCCGTTTACGTCCAGAATGACCCGGGAGTCAATGGATGAGGCCACATTAAAAGCAATCCTCGCCGGAAAATTGGCTTTGATTAAACCGGTGACCACATCCGTACTTGGACGCTGGGTGGCAATGACCAGATGAATACCGGTTGCGCGCGCCATTTGAGCCAGCCTGACCAGACTGTGCTCGGTTTGATCGGGCGCCGACATCATCAAATCGGCCAGTTCATCAATCAGCACGACAATGCGCGGCAGAGGCATCGCGCCGCGCCGCTCTGCTTTACGGTTGTAGGCATTCAAGTCGCGCGCTGCACTGGCTTCAAACAAACGGTAACGCTGCTCCATTTCAACCAATGTCCAGCGCAGTACCGCCAGCATCCGCTCGATTTCCGTTTCCACCTTTCCCAGAATATGCGGCAGTCCGGAAAAACGCGCCAATTCGACCATTTTTGGATCGAGCACCACCAATCGCAAGGTAGTCGGCGAATTATTCATCACCAGACAAGTGATGATCGAAGCCAGACAGACCGACTTACCCGAACCGGTCGTACCGGCTACCAACAAATGCGGCATCCGCGCCAAGTCGGCTACCACCGGCTGACCGGAAACATCCCTCCCCAGCGCAATTGCCAGAGGGGATTGCAATTTCAAAAATTCGGTGGACTCGAGAATCGGACGCAGTCTGACCAATGTGGTACTGCTGTTTGGCACCTCAACTCCAACATAAGAATGTCCCGGGACTGGCGCTTCGATTCTCAATCGCTCGGCAGCCAGTGCCAGCGCTAAATCTCGCGTCAGAGCAGAAATCTGGGCAACCCGCACTTTTTGACGGGTGATCTTACCATCCGCGCTTGGTTTTTCCACATAACCGGGTTCCACCGCAAACTGGGTTACGGTCGGCCCCTTACGGTAACCAACCACCCGGCTGGGCACCCCAAATTCCGCCAGCGTTTTTTCAATCTGGCGGGCGATTGCCAAAACCCGTTCCTCGTCCAGACCGTTACTTTCCTCATTCGCCAGCAGGGAAAGTGGCGGCAGGTTCTCCTCGCGTCGATAAGCAACTACAGGAATGGGAACGCCTTCCTCGCGGATAGCAGCGGGGCTGCTCTCGCCTTGCTCAATCGGCTTATGTTGGGTTTCAGCAGCCGATTCGACTGGCAACGATTCGATCCATGTCTGAATGCGCCGGCCGGCCCAGTGATGAAAACCGACCGCGCCGGAGAAAAACCACAACCCTAGCAAAATCAACAAAAGACTGCTCCATGGAAGTGGTAAAAACTGGGTGATTAGATAGGCCAGCCCCCAGCCAATCACCCCCCCATCCAGCCCGGCTTCTGCCCGCTCCACCGAAACTCCCCCCAGCAACGCCAGAAATGCCATCGCGGTAAAAATCAATCCTTCCCAGGCAAGAATGCGGCCTAACGGAAACCGGCGGTTTTGGGCTGGATTGCTGCGCAGCAGGGAAACTCCGGCAACAGCGGTCAAAACCGCCAATGGGATACTGGCAATCCCCAGCCAGCGCTTTAACCAATCACCGAAAGGGGAGATAAAAGAACCGCTCGTCCATCCCAGCAATACCAATAGGGTGAGCAAACCTATGGCAATCAGCAAAACGCCAGCAATGTCTCGCCCATAGCGTTCCAGACGTACCATAGCCCGCCCCATCCCCTCTAGCAGGGAGGAAGCCTTAAATTGATTCTCTGAAAAGCGCTCTTGGACGGATTTGCCCGCCTTTTTTCTGGAAGGACTCATTCGGTTTGTACTAATCCCAATCCCAGCCGGCGGCGCTCCGTATCCAGATGCAGAATGCGGACATTCACTTCTTGCCCAACACTCAGATAATGATGAATGTTTTTACACTGCGGGGGCAGCCGGATCGAGGAAACGTGAATTAAGCCTTCCACCCCTTCCTCCAAACGGGCAAAAGCCCCAAACCGCGTCAGCGAAGTTATCCAGCCTCGCACAACATCACCAGGTTTGTAACGCACTGCCATGGTTTCCCACGGGTTAGGCTGTAACCGCTTAAGACTGAGAGCAATCCGCGAGGTGTCTTCGTTTACCTGTAAAACCAGTACCTGCACTTCCTGATTGATCTCCAACAGTTCGGCAGGATCCTGCACACGCCCCCACGAAATCTCGGACACGTGAATCAAGCCCTCTACTCCACCGAGATCAACGAATACACCAAAATCGGTGATATTGGTGATGCGCCCCTTCACCACGGCGCCCTCTTTCAAGGTGGAAAACAAAGCGCGCCGTTGACCTTCACCTGCTAGGGCAGCTCGTTCGGAGAGAACAACCCGTTCACAGCGCGGCTCACATTCGATGACCTTCAGCCGGATGACACGATTGACATAACCCGCCAAAATGTTGCGGCGTTCTTCTTCGCTTGCATCGGTTGGCATCTCCACCAGATGAGAAACCGGCACAAATCCCTGAATGCCTTTGCCTTGAACCAGAACTCCTCCCCGATTAAACCCATGCACTTTCAGAGAAACGATCTCATCCTGTTCAAAAATCCGTTGGACATATCCCCAGTCGGTCGGAGCAACTACCCCCTGGTTTGCTCCGCCTGAATGGATTCCTTTTTTGGGTGGCGCATACATCTCCTCATCCGCAAGGACCGCAGCCCACCACCCCTCATCAATCGGATCTGCCTGTTGTTCCCCCAGATCCATTTCAGTTTTTTTGGCAACCATCCTTTTACCTCCCTGCAATAAATACAAATAAGTTAGATTTATTGTATATCAATCACTCCGATTTTGGCAATTCGTTGGTATGCCCATTTTGGGATTCCATTTCCAGAATTGCCTTAGCAACTGCCTCAATCGCCACGCGCTGCTTGCGGTACAGGTCGGCTTCGGACATTGCCAACCGCATGGCAATTTCTCTCACCTTCTTCCCCTCCAAAAATTTCATTTCCAGAATATTATACAACACCCATTCACCGGTGAAGCGCCTTTCTCCCTCCGGCCGGACACGTTCAATGGCTTCTCTTAGGATTGCCCGCAGCGCATTGGACGTATTACCGTCATAGCGGCTCAGCATGGCCTGCACAATCTTCAATTTGGTTAATGGGCTTTCGGTTAGTTTAGGGCCGCCCCAGTAATGGGAAAGAGCATCCTTCACCCATTGCGAAAAATCGGCGGCTGCCAGCGGAATCTCGTCCCTTAACAGGCCGGACTGATCGTAACGGCCGGCGGCCTGCAACTGTTGAATGTAAGCTGTCTTGGTGGTCAATTCACTGATCGAGCGGAAAACCCCTTCCTGCAAGCGACGGTCTTTTAGGGCCAGCAAGACTCGTTCACGAAAACTGTTGATCGCTTGAATCTGATCCTCGTCCAGCGCCATTCCGGCTGCGCCGCTGATCCCCAGCAATCCAATCAGGTCAGGAGCGCCCTCCTCGTTTTGATCCACCAACGGAATGAGAATGTCATCCCCCCAGTTGAACATATCCACCGATAGATGGTTGGCACGAATCACACTCTCTAACTCGGTTGGATTTCGATCCTCCTCAAAAAAAGTCTTTCCAACCCGCACCAGGATTTCCAATCCATCTTTCTTTAGCGCAACCACATAAGCGCCCTGCACCTGCAAACGGTCACACACCGCCGCAAGAATCATCTCCAAAAATTGGCGCAGATCATTGCGGGTGATCAAGCGCTGTTCGAGTCTGCGAAGAACTTCGATCTCCTCCTTATCGTTCCCATGAAACAGCCAGCGTTCCAGCACAGGAAAGGTCAGCGTAACCAGATACTGCCCGGTCAGAATGGAGACAACCATCACAATGGGTACCAGAGCGTTATGCGGCAGACCGTACATTTCCCCCGCCCGGCGGGTGATCGTCGTCAAAGCCAGCGTAATGGAAGCCGTTACCGGGCCGCGTAATATCCATTTGAAAAGGCGGCTTTTGACCATACGATCGGGCAGCGCAACCCCGAAAAACGCCACCGAATAGGACATCATCACCACCAGCCCGCCAACCAGGAAATTCGTCAATACCGAAATAAGCCAAAAAGTCAGGCGATGTTGAGCGGCAAAATTGGAGGAGAACAGCAAAAACGGGAATGATCCCAGCACTGGAGCAATCGAGCCGACCAGCAGGTAGCCAATCCGCCGCTTGCTGGTGCTGGTAGTGGAACGTTGGAATGCCCGTACGAAGTTGTACCACGCCATGCCAATCGAAACAAAATACACCAGCATGAATAAATCCGTGCCCCAAATCGGTTGGAGATATGGCGCAGGTTGGGAATCAACCGCCAGTTCCCCCACCAGCAGTCCCATCGGCAGCATGACCAGAAACAAGACCGCCAAAGCATACGAAAGGCGAATCGCCCAACGGCGTTTACCCCGGCTGGGTTTTCCGGTGGTCGCCAGTAAAGCATCCGAAAAATGTAAATAGGCTGAAGGGAGAAAGACAATCCCAACCCATTGAAGACGCAACCATACTTCTAGTTCTTCAATTCGAGGGGCTACACTGGCAAGCGACTCGGCTGAATAAATGACCACCAGACAGAACAAAATCATTGCAAACGAGCGGGCAACCCGTTCACGCAGGTTGAAAGTCAGCGAATACAGCAGCAGCGAAAAGGCCGTAATCGCTACCCCTGCCATCAGAATCTGGTTGATGGTGATCAACACTCCCATTGAGTCACCCTCATCGTCATCATCTTAACATACTGCTAAAAAACAAAGCGATATCCTGATTGGCATAATATTGATCATTGTATCCGCTGAACTCAAATCCCAATTTAAGCGCCATGCGGATAGCGGGAGCGTTTTTGGAATGCGTTTCTAGAATCATCCGCCGCAATCCTCGCCGGCTGGCCCACCCCTGCGCTGCCAGCAACAACGCGCTGGCAATTCCTTCGCGCCGGCAGTGCGCCGCCACTGCCAGATGCGCTACCCAGGCTGTTCTGGTTGCCAAGCGTTCTTCCACCCCAATATAACCCACAATTTCCCCGTTCAAGACAGCCGCCAATAAAATTGTCTGCTGCCGCAGGCGTTCCGGCAGACTCTCCATGCTGTACGGATATTCCACCTTCACCGAGCGGGGTAAACGCACCTCACGAAAGGAAACCGAAAGTTGAGTTTCCTCAACATGTCGTTCCATTTGCCATACGTAATCGCTTTTTCCAAAATGTTCAAGAGAGATCAAATCCGGAATTTCACTGATTTGCGCAGGTCTAACTTCTATTTCTGGCATAATCCTCCATGTTTTACGGTGCGGAAATTCTCACAGGAATGACGCAGGCAGGAAATACATTATTGACATTGTCGGTCACAACCAGTCGCAGGCGGTAATCGCCCGGCGTCAGCGCAGAAGTATCCCACTGCCCGCTCCCCTCTCCGCCCAGTGGTTGATCAACAATGACCCGATCCCCTGCCGCAATTGTGACCCACAAGTTGGATGCCATCTCGCTGTATTCATATTTGTAAAAACCAAGATTAGGAACACTGACCGTTCCCCGCAGGGTGACCAAACCCTTCAGCGTCTCGCCTGCCTTTGGGAAAGTCCACTCAATCACTCCCGGTATGCAGCCATCCTGATCGGTCACATCCAGCGTTGGAATGCCAATTTCCTCGATCTGGGGCGTTTCCACGGTAAGGGGTGGCAAAGTGGCAGTCGGGGTTGATAACAGGTCGGCAGTGGGGGTTGCCATCGCCTGAACATTCGGGAAATCGGGAAAGACAATCGCAGTCACCACGAATTCCGCTGCCCCCAACAGTAAGACAAAAAGAAACACCGAGAGAGATGAGCGGAAACGACGTTGGGCGCTTTCTTTCTCTAATCCAAACACCGATGTTCGCAATTCCTGCAGGGCTGCCAGCATGCGGCGCATGGCAAACAAACCTGTCCCTGCCAGAAGCAGATAAATCCAGGGCTCATATGTTTTTAAAAAGCGGAGAACATCCTCCATAGTCCGCCTTTATTCACCTGTTGAATTCAACACTTCTTCCGTAGAATCACACCGTCATCCGTTGCAGTACGCCCCGAATCAGGGCAGTCAGTTTGGGAACCAATACTTTACCGGCTTCTAAAACCTCTTCGTGAGTGGTTACCGTGCTGCCATCCAAATTGGCTTTATTGGATATACCCGAAATGCCGAGGACTCGCATCTTTCCGTGTCGGGCAACGATGACCTCGGGAACAGTGGACATACCGACTGCATCCGCTCCAATCGTGCGTAAAAAGCGTAACTCGGCCGGCGATTCGAACGACGGGCCGGCCAGCCAGACGTAGACGCCCTCGCGGAGAGGTATGCCGGTCACTCTGGCCGCCTGCCGGCAATAGCCCATTAAATTGCGGTCATACGGTTGACTCATATCTGGAAAACGTTCGCCAAATTCATCCAGATTCGGCCCCCGCAGGGGATTCATACCCGCCATGCCTACCAGATTGATGTGATCTACAATCAGCATCACATCCCCCGGCAGATAATCCGGATGAATGGCACCAGCAGCATTCGTCACAATCAGCGTATCCATGCCCAGGCGCTGCATTACCCGGATGGGAAAACCAACTCGGCTGATCGGATAACCTTCATAAAAATGGGCACGCCCCTGCATGACCATCACCGATTGGTTTTCCAACCGTCCCACAATCAACCGCCCAGCGTGACCGGGGATGGTTGAAACCGGCCAATGAGGAATTTCTGCGTAAGGAATGACCACCGCATCTTCAACCTGTTCAGCCAGTTCCCCTAACCCTGAGCCCAAAATGATTCCGATTTGGGGTTTTATTCGGATATTTTTTGCAATGAAGCCGGATGCTTCATCAATTTCAGCCAGCGTGATCCATTCAGACAATTGAGCACCTCCATTGAAGCATTCATGATTCCCTTCTGAATTATAACCGCAGTTTGCCTGACCCGTCTTCTCATTCTGATCCCCATTAAAACCTTCATTCAGTACCCGCTTGTATCCATTTTTCAAACATATTTGATCCATCCACTTCCGATGTTCTTTTTCAAAACTGTAAACAAACTGTATGGCAATTAACCTCAAGAAATTTCTATAATAGGCGAAAATAAATTGGCAAAAATACGCACTGGAATGATGAGATCTCTGCTTTCAATTCCCGCCAAGCAACAACAGGCGCTGGTTTTCCCAGCCATCCTGGTTGCTTTTATTCTCAATCTCTTTTTATTGGTTTACTCCCTGATTGCGGGACTCAATTTCATCGAGAATCAAATCAGCTTGGGAATTGCCTTCCTGAAATTAGCCTATCTGGCTATTTTTTATTTCCACCTTATTCCTGTCCTCAACCGATATCCAAATCGAGATTGGGTGATACTGGCGGTCAACACGGTAGTTGCCGTTTCTGTCGAGTTTTTGGATCATATTTTACCCACAGGTTATTCCTTTGTCTGCATTATTCTCATGACCGCCATATCATCGCTGATTTTCAGACGCTGGTATGCCTATATTTTTCTTGCCTGTGCTTCGGTAGCCCACATCGTCACAATCGGGCTCAACAACCAGAATGTCACCGATTCCATTTTCCTTGATCTCTTCTTTTTGCCTTTGGTAGGCATTGCCACTACCGAAACCCTGCTCCGGCTGCAAAGTTCTCTGCAATTTGAGATCAACCGCCAGCAGATCATCAATAAAGTGTCGCGCAGCTTGTCTTCCTCGTTGGAAATTCATCAAGTCATCACCATGGTCACAACTGCTGTTCAGAGCGCATTGGATGCGGACACATATTATTTTGGTTTAATCGAGGACGACAGCGTTCACTTAGAACTGTTCTACGATGATGGAGAATTTTTCCCATCCATGAATGTACCCATGGATGGCACATTGGCTGGCAGGGTCATTCAATCCCGGCAACCGCTCCTGATTTGCGACCTGCCTGAAGAACGCAAAAAATTGAATATAGACTATCGGCTGGTCGGTAAAAATAAGGTCAGCCTCTCTTGGCTGGGGGTACCGCTTATCTCCGGAAAGGAGGTATTGGGCATTATCGCCGTGGCTTCTTACCAGAAATCTGCGTTCGATCAGCGCGATTTGGAATTGATGGAAAACATCGCCCAACGGGCGGCCATGGCTCTGGACAACGCCTATCATCACTTGGAAGTAGAGACCCGTTCACAAATGGATAGCCTTACTGGTGTGCTGAACCACAACACCTTCCTCGCCCGCCTAGAACAGGCGGTACAAACCGCTCTGGTGTGCGGTCAGCCGATTTCCCTCATCATGGTAGATATCGATCACTTCAAGAAATACAACGACACCTATGGTCACCTGACCGGCGATAAAGTTTTGGTCGAATTAACCCAAACCATCCGTCACAACATCAAGAAAGATGATTTGGTGGGACGCTGGGGCGGCGAAGAATTCATCATCGCTCTGCCGGACACTCAACCCGAACAGGCTTTTCTGGTAGCGGAACGCATCCGCTCGGCTTGTCAAAAAATTGTCATTTTAGACCGGCATAAAAAAGTCATCCCCGCTCCTACCATCAGTCAAGGGATTGCCTGTCTGCCCAAGGACACTGCCTCACTTGAAAAATTGATTGACATCGCTGACCAGCGTCTTTATCTTGCTAAAGAACGCGGTCGCAACCAGATTCAAGCCCAAACACCGGTGAATAATTCTGTGGTGTCTAAAAATTAACTCAAAACTTCAGCAAATGCCGCGATGGTTTGTTCCACATCCTCATCGCTGATCCAGTAGTGCAGAACCAGACGGAAGCTTTTTACACCCGTGACCCCAACCCGCACACCATGTTGGAATAGTTCTTCCGCGACTTGTCTGGCGGTCTTTGAAACCTCATCCCGCAGCGAAACAAACACCATATTGGTTTGAGGCATCCCAAAGGCAGGCTGCAAAGCCGGAATTTGAAACAAACCTTCGGCCAACCGGTGCGCGCGGTGGTGATCTTCTGCTAATCTCTCTGTCATCTGTTCTAACGCCACAATACCGGCAGCTGCAAAAACGCCGGCTTGGCGCATACCCCCACCCAGCATTTTGCGAACCCGGCGCGCTTTCACAATAAAATCTTTCGAACCGCACAACACCGAACCCACCGGTGCGCACAGCCCTTTGCTCAAACAGAAGGTTACCGAATCGGCCGCTTCGGTCAATTCGGCGACCGGCACCTTTAAAGCAGCCGCAGCGTTGAAAATGCGCGCCCCATCCAGATGCAATTTCAATCCATTGTGGTGGGCTAATTCCCCAACCTGGCGGGTATACTCCACATCCAGCACGGTACCGCCGCAGCGGTTATGGGTGTTTTCAAGAATAATTAATTTAGTGATCGGCTGGTGAATGTCTGCACCGCGGATGGCATTTTCCAGATCACCCAGGTCAATTCTGCCATCCGGCTGATTGGGCAGGGTATGGACAAAAACTCCCCCCAATGCCGAAACACCTCCCCCCTCAAAGAGAAAAGTATGCCCCAAATGCCCCATGATCGCTTCTTCACCGCGCTGGCAGTGAACCAGCGCTGCAATCAGGTTGCCCATCGTGCCAGAAGTAACCAACAAACCGGCTTCCTTACCCATCCGCTCGGCAGCCATTTCTTCCAGCCGATTGACGGTCGGGTCTTCACCATACACATCATCACCCACCTCGGCTTGTGCCATTGCCTGACGCATGGCAGGAGTGGGATGAGTAACCGTATCCGAGCGCAAATCAATGAATTTTTCCATGAAATCCGCCTCTTTTGTCAACTTCAGGATTTTCGCAGTTGCTGCAGAATCTGCTCCAATTCGGGAGGAAGAGGAGATTCAAAGGTACGCGGTTGTTCTTCACCGGGCAGCCTCACGGTCAGACGAGCTGCATGTAAGAAATGACGGCTCAACGGCAGGCTGACTTTCCTCCTGCCATAGACTCGATCGCCGGCAATTGGACAACCAATGAATGCCAGATGCAAACGGATTTGATGAGTTCTGCCCGTCAAAGGATGGGCTTCAATGAGGGTATGTTCGGGGAATGATTCACGGGTGTAATACTCCGTAACGGCCTCCCGTCCCTTTCCCGCCGGCACAACTGCCATTTGTTTACGGTGAGCCGGATCGCGGGCAATCGGCGCTTCTATTCGACCGTTGGGCGTCGGGGGCTTGCCATCCACCAGCGCCAGATAGACCTTCTCAACCTGCCGCAGACGGAATTGATCCTGCAAAAAACGATGTGCGCGTTCGTTCTTGGCGATCAGAATCAAACCCGAAGTGTCTTTATCCAAACGATGTACGATACCCGGTCGAAGTTCTCCCCCGATCCCTTCCAGGTCTGGCGTTAATGCCATGACAGCATTCACCAGTGTACCGCTTTCATGACCCGCTGCCGGGTGTACCACCAATCCGGCTGGTTTATCAATGACCAGCACATCGGGATGTTCGAAAATCACCTTCACTGGGATTGGCTCGGCTTCCAGCTCGACCGGTTGGACAGCCGGTAAATGCACTTCGATGGTCATGCCGCTTTCCACCGGAAAACCAGTTTTACGGATCACCTTCTGATTGACCAGCACAAATCCATCTCGAATCAATCCCTGCATGCGTGATCGGGAGTGTTCGGGAAAACGCCCGGCAAGGATTTTATCGAGGCGCTCGCCGCTTTCGCCTAGATATTCAAAGCGAACAATTTGTTCACTCATTGGCTTCGCTGAAATTCATCCTTTCAGGTGGTTGTTCGTTCTCAACCTTTTCCTGCTTTAGAGCTTGTTTTTCCCGACGCTCCTGAAGCCAAACTCCCAAAATCAAGACCAACACGCCAATCGTGATGCTCGAGTCGGCAATATTGAAAACGGGAAAAGTCCCTACAGATATAAAATCCGTGACATGCCCCACGGTCAGGCGATCAATCAGGTTGCCAACTGCCCCACCCAACTGCAAGCCCATTGCTGAGCGCAGAGTCCAATCTTCAGCCGGAACACGCGGATAATAATAAATAATTCCCAACGCAATCACAATCGCCAGGATGGCAAACCATTCACCGCCGTTTTGAAACAATCCAAACGCCACCCCGCGGTTATACCAATGGACAATCCGCGCATACGGCGCGAGCCATTCGAACGGCATCCACGATTCGCCCAAAGCCAAATTTTGGCGAATAATGGACTTCGTCCACTGATCCAAAGCAATGATCGTCCCCGAAACCAAAGCCAGAATAAGATAATCCCGAATGAACTTTTTCAAAATTCAGACCTCCCGGTAACCAACCTGCCTCCCCCATTTTACCTTATTTCTCAGCAAACGAACTTGACATGCTTAAACCCTCTCGGTATACTGACCCATAAGTGATGTTGATTCGCGCTTTTTTCGCCATCGAATTATCCCCACAAATCCAGAAAGAACTGGAAACCATTCTGATCAACCTGCAGCAAAGCGGGTTGCGCAATGTAAAGTGGGTAAAACCCAATGCAATTCATCTCACCTTGAAATTTCTGGGTGAATCTTCCCCGCAGGAACTCAGCCGAATAGGGAATGAGGTTCGCTCCATAGCCAGCTCAACCTCTCCTCTGGAATTACAGGTGCAAGGGATAGGAGCTTTTCCAAACCTCAGGCGTCCACGGGTGGTTTGGGTAGGTGTGCAGGCGCCGCCAGCCTTGTACCGATTGCAGCAAGCCCTGGAAGACGCGGCTGAACGGGCAGGTTATCCGCGTGAAGATCGTACTTTCTCACCGCATCTCACATTGGGGCGCGTCAGGCGGGAAGCCTCCCCCGCTGACCTGGCACGGCTGGGTGAAACAATCGCTCAAAAACCGATTGGCATGCTGGGGCGTATGACGGTTAACCAGTTTGTCTTGTTCCGCAGTGACTTAAAACCGGAAGGCGCGATTTATACGCCACTGGCGCACTTCCCATTGAGTGGATAAAATAGACTTAAAATCAACTGGAGAGGTGAATTCTGAAACCAATTGAACTTGCCCGAAGCATCATCAACACCCTGGAAGATAAAAAGGGTGAAAACATCCTGTTGATGGATATTCAGGATATTGCAACATTTACCGATTACTTCATCCTTTGCTCAGGCACCAGCGAAAGGATGATCGAAAGCCTCGCCGATGCCGTGCTGGAAAATGTCAAAAAAGAATTTCAAATGATTGGTAAAAAAGAAGGCTACGCCCAAGGCGGTTGGGTGCTGGTGGATTTGGGAGATGTCATCGTGCACCTCTTTTCCCCAGAGCAACGAGAATATTACCGTTTGGAAGAGTTGTGGAGTCAGGGTAAAATCTTACTACGCCTGCAATAACATCTTTCCATGACTCCGGGGGGAGGCAGGAAAGAGCCTCGTTGATTTCCATGTTCGGGGAGGGGAAATGAAAGCCAGTTTTTCGCACTTACTTGCTATGGTCAGCCTGATCGTGGCAGGATTGTTGGCTGGTTGTACCGCACCCATACCATCTCAACCCACACCTGCCACACCGCCAGCGATGATTGAAACCGGTCAATTACCGCGAATGCGCGGGGAATTCTTTTCGGCCTCCGGCGAATGTGGCTTCTGTCACACGGCATTGAAAGACAGCAACGGAAATGATGTATCCATTGAAAGCGCTTGGCGTGCCTCGATCATGGCAAACAGCACCCGCGATCCATATTACCGCGCTTCGCTGCGCTCCGAAGTTCTCAACAAACCGGAATATGCAACTGCCATTCAAGAAAAATGCGCGGTCTGCCATATTGGCATGGCGCACCACACTTCGCTTCTCAGTGGAGAGTCCACTGCTGTGCTTGCTGATAAGGGCTACCTTACCCCCACTCACCCGCTTTACCCGCTGGCATGGGATGGTGTTTCGTGTACCCTGTGCCATCAAATTCAGGGAGAGAACTTTGGCACAGCCGATAGCTACAGCGGGGGATATCTGTTCGAAAAAGAACCAAAAACCAGTGAACGCCCCGCCTACGGACGCTTTGCAGTGGATGACAACATGGCGACCGTCATGCGCAACGCCTCCGGCTACCAGCCAGTACAATCGGATCATGTGACGCAATCTGAGTTGTGCGCTGTTTGCCACAATCTGTACACTCCCTACTTTACCAATGACGGGAATCTAAGCAGCGAACTCTTTCCAGAACAAACCCCTCATCTTGAGTGGCTGGCTTCAGAATTCGGACATTCGTCGTCCTGTCAGTCGTGCCACATGCCGGCTGCTGATGGCGAAGCGCCGATTGCCAACACTGGCAGCCCCAAACGCAACCCGTTAATGCAGCACACGTTCATTGGCGGTAACCGTTATATGCTCGAATTGTTGGCTGCCAACCCGGATGCTTTGAAAATCTCCGCTACAACGGAACAATTGGAGCAAGCCCGCCTGCTCACCCTGCAGCAGCTTGAGCAAAACACCGCCCGTTTGAATGGTCACGTCCGTCAGGAAGGTGACGAATTGACGGTTGAGGTTCAGGTTGAAGTCCTGACCGGTCACAAATTCCCCACCAGTTTCCCTTCGCGTCGCGCTTGGCTGCACCTAACCGTAAAAGACGCCACTGGAAAGGTAGTGTTTGAGTCAGGCGGCTGGCAGGCAGATGGCTCAATCATCGGAAATGACAACGATCTTGACGAACAGAAGTTTGAGCCGCACTATCAGGTCATCACCAGCCCTGATCAGGTGCAGATTTACGAGCCGATTATTGGCGACCCGGATGGAAAAGTCACGACCACCCTGCTCCGCGCCCAGCGCTATCTCAAAGACAACCGCCTGCTGCCGCGCGGCTTCGATAAAAACACGGTTTCGCCAGATATTGCGGTTTATGGCGAGGCTGCCGACGACCCAGATTTTCTAGGCGGCGGCGATACGATTCAGTATCGCATTTCTACGGCCGGTTTCACTGCCCCCTTTGCCATTGAAGTGGAGTTGTTGTATCAATCCTTTGGCTACCGCTGGGCAGAAAAATTCCGCAACCAACCCGATAACCCGGAAGCAATGGAATTTTATGGCTATCTCGACGCGCTCCCCAACAGCCCGTCTTTGGTAGCTCGCGCTGAACTGAGAAGTCCTTAAATCAGCGCATCTACGACCAGCGCCAGAAATATGAACGCCAAATACATGCTGGAATAACGGTACATCCGCCAGGCTACTTTATTGCCCGGTTTGCGCAGCACATTCCACGCAGTGTGGATCAGCCATAAGCCCAACACCGCTGCAGAAATCAGGAAAACACTGCCACCCACTTTGAAGACCGGCATGAGCAACGTGAGGGCAACCAGTTCCAGTGTGTAAATAAAGATTTGCGTGCGAGTTTCTTTCTCGCCGCGCACCACCGGCAGCATCGGAACGCCAGCGCGGGCATAGTCTTTGGCGCGCACCAACGCCAACGCCCAGAAGTGAGGCGGCGTCCACATGAATACCAGCGCAAACAAGAAAAGCGAAGGCACATTCAAGCTGCCGGTGGCTGCGGCCCAACCGACCAACGGCGGAATCGCTCCTGCCCCTCCGCCAATTACAATATTCTGCACAGTTAGGTTCTTGAGCCAAATGCTGTAAATCAAAACATAATAAATCATTCCGGCAACGGAAAGCAGCGCTGCCAAAAGGTTGACCATTCCTGCCAGAATGAAAAATGCGGCTATGCAAGCGCTGGTCCCATAAGCCAGCCCTTCCGCGGGGGTAAGAATTCCGGATGGAATCGGGCGTTTAGCCGTACGCTGCATGGCCCCGTCAATTTGGCGATCAATATACTGGTTGAGCGCACTCGAACCACCCGCCGCTAATGCCCCTCCCAACAAAGTCCAAAGGGTCAGTTCCAATGAGGGAATTGTTCTTCCGCCAACCACCATACCCGCATAGGTGGTCACCAGAAGCAAGGCGACAATAATTGGCTTGTTCAGCATCAAGTAGGCTTTCAGCCGCCGCTTTCCCCCGACCCGAGGTTGAATTGCCGATTGCCGTTCTTCCATTTCGCTTTTGCCCACTCGGACAACCGCAACCCAAAGCACAACGACGGTCACCCACACTGCCGCCGTAATCGCCGCGTGAACAACCACAAGATCCAGCGGATAACCTCGCTGGACTTTAATAGCGCCGATCAAGGCTTGTCCGGCAAACAGCGTCATCAATGCGCTGGCAGAACTCAACACCAGCGGCTGATCGAAATAGGAGCGGCGTGCCTTGTTGAACACCCCAAGGACTGCCAGGCCTGCCAGCGCAGTCAAAAGGCGATGCCCCAACGCCAGCCAACCCAGAGCGCTGGAAGGCAACCCGCCGCCACAGAAAGGAAAACCCGCGCAAGCGCTGCCAGCATCCAGCCGCGCAACCAGCATGCCAGAAATCATCAAGCCAAAAACCAGCCATAAGGCAAGGGCGGCGTTACGCCGTAACGAGGAACGGAACGAGATTGCTCCGATTGGCAAGTCTTTGGCAGAAAGAAACGAAAGCGTCACCGCCCCGCTGAGCAGAGCCATGGTGAGAAGAGCCGCAATTAAGTGGCCTGCTGCCAGCCAAACCATTCCTGTCCGGTTAACCAACCCTGCGCCCAGTCCGAGTTGAATTAAGAACAAGAACGAAGCCATGCTCAGGCTGATTTTCAGCCATCCGCCCAGCCGTCTTGCCCAAACCCAGCCGGTTAGAAACAAGGTGATCAAACCGCTGACCGCGGATAACAAACGATGCGCCATTTCCACGCGGGCAGCGGATTCAGTCGGAACTGCCCACTGCCCAAAACAAGTCGGAAATGCCAAACAGCCCTGGTCAGCCACGCTAAGTCGCAATCCGTAGCCGATCATGAGGGAGATGAAAGTCAAAATAGCCGCAGCAAGCAGCCCGTAACGCAGACGTCGGTTTTCAACACTCATAAATTTCCTCCCCGGGATTGACGGTTTCTTCATCCTCTGGATTCGTATGCGTTGAAGTTGTATTTTCCAGTTGTTTGCGCACAAAAAAGGGATAGCCGATTGCCAGAATGGCCGCAAAAGCAAACCATTGAAGAGCATATCCCAAATGCGGACCTTCTGTGATTTCAATTTCAGGCAGGGCTGGATACGGCGGGGTTGAAACTGGGCCTTGCGGCGCTTCTTGAATCCAAACAGGCAGCAGATTCAAGCCGGTTTCAGCGCGCCAGCGTTCCAGGTCAATCCAGTTCCATGCCTCAGGTCGGGGTTGAGCAGCGTTGGGTTGTGGATCAGCCACCCCTCCGATAGCCGGTTTGGGCATTGGGCGTCGTATCATTCCCGTCAGCGATACCAAACCGTTCTTGCGATATTGGGAGCGGCTTTCCGTATCCGCCTCACCGAGAGGAATCCAGCCGCGATTAATGTAAACCACCCAATCTGTGCCTTCGATGCGTAAAGGGATAAAAAGATGGTAGCCCGGTTGATTGTCCCAGACCTGATTACGCCACAGAAATTCGTGTTCAAAATCAAACTCACCGCGAACCTGAACCATGCGGTATTCCATCTCAAACAAGTCATAGATTGGCAGGTTCTGGTTCAAATCCAAAGGCGGTGAGTTTACCTGACTGAGGATTCGTTGATTGAGTTGCCGCCGCCACTCCAGGCGATCCAATTGCCAGAAACCCAGTCGAATCATGATTGCCACAGCAGCCAGAACAAGCAGCGTGGTCACAATCCAACGCAGGGTCAACAACTTGCCACGCATAAGAAGTTATCCCGCCTCATTCACGATGGGTTCAGGGTCACTGCCCGGCAGGGGTTTGACCACCAATGTATACAGCCACAACAAAATCCAGGTGGGAAGACCGATTGAGATGATGCCAAACACACGATCCGAAGCCTTGGCGCGCGGAAGCACATCTATCCCCAGTGAGCGGGACTGCTGAAAACTGCACTCCATCGTGTACTGGCTGGGCCGGTCGAGAGTCATTCGACTGGTGGAGTCCGGCAATACCCACAGCGGTCCTAACTGATGAGAGACTTCATCCAAATTGCGGACAAGCAGCGTATCCCCCTCAACAAATCGCATTTCCGGCAAGGAAGGACCTTCTTCGCCATTGGCGATTCGTGCCGCTGTTCCGAGAGGAATAATGATTTCTACCGTCTGGGGGGGACGCTCGCTCCGATCTTTGACCAGTTGATAGGAAATTTCGCTGACCGCGAAGGCAAACACGCAACTGATCAGAAAACTCCACCACAAACGCCTTAGGGCTGCCTGAACCGCAGGAGACATCTTACTTCTCCTTTAAAATCTGACGAATATCGGCGGCAATATCCTGGGGGGGTGTACCGTAAGAAAAAGTCAACCGCAAATTACCGGAAGGATCAATCAAATAAACCCGCGTCGAGTGATCAACCAGATATCCTAATGCGCTTTGTCCCTCTTGAATCTGACGGTAAACTCCATAAGCCTTCCAAATCGGGGATAATTCTTCCTCGCTGCCGGAAAGGCCGATGAATTGCGGGTCAAAACCGGTTGCGTACGCGTGAATCCGTTCGGGTGTATCCCGTTGCGGGTCAACCGTGATAAAAACCACATCCAAACGATCCGCAAAAGCAGCCAGGTCGGCCTTGACCCGTTTCATTTCAGCCATCGTAGCCGGGCAAAAATCCGGGCAGGTCGTGTACCCAAAGAAAATCAGAATTATCTTTCCCTGGCGATCACTCAAGCGGTACATCGTTCCGTCTGCGCGGTTCAATTCGATAGGCGGAGCAGGAATGGGCGGCTCAATCACCGAGCCGTGAAAGGAATATGGCTGGGAAAAGGCCAGCAGCCATACAGCCAGCAAGCCAGCCAGTACCGCCACACTAACCAACCAAATCGTTCGTTGCATTCCTGCTCCTCATGGCCTTACAGAGAACCGATCAGGTACAGCGCGGGGTAGAAGAAAATCCACACCACATCCACAAAGTGCCAATAGTTGACCGATGCCTCAACCGCCCAGTGTTTTTCCGGGCTGTAATGTCCCTTCAATCCGTTTCGATAAACGATAAACAGGAAGATCACACCCGTCAAAACATGAAAGGCGTGCATACCGGTCATCATGAAGAATACCGCCCCTTCTGGGCCGTCTGCCGGACCAAATGGCGCCAACCGCCACTCAAAACCAACCACCCCCACCAAAAAGGCAATCCCCAGCAGCATGGTGATCAGGATACTGGTCAGAAAACCTTTGCGGTTACCTTTGGAAATTTGCACTTCTGCGCGATTGGCAAAAAATGAACTGATCAGCAGCACGGAGGTAACGATTAACCCCAGCTCCTGTTCCAAATGCGGCCGCTTATCTCCCAGAAGGTAAAAACGGGTTACCAATAACGCGGCGAACACGAAAGAGTCAGAGAGAAGAAATAGCCACAAACCAAGCCGGTTATTGGCTAATTTTTGCTTGTAAGTCGTCAGGGCTGCTTCCGGTGCGGTCATTTAGTGTTCTCCTTCCGAGCGAAAGACCCGCCCAATGTGCATAAAGTACACCAGCACCAAACCGGCTTTCAGGAGAGCCACAATCCAAAGGAAGATGGCTGCCGCCTCATGAACGCCGAGATAGTATTCAATGACGGTAAGAACCGCCAACGCCAGAAAAACCAACACGCCTCGTTTGAGCTCGTCTATTTTCGCTGTTTGCATTTTTCTCCTCCTTAATCACCCGCCTGCTGTTGTAAGACTTCAACATAACGAGCGCCTTTCAAACCATAGTCATACGGGTCGCCCACCACCCGGATCGGCTGGGGGTAATTGTGCATCGGCGCTGGCGTGGGCAAAACAGCCCATTCCGGTGAACGAGACTGCCACACGTTCTCGGTAACCACCTCGCCTCGTCGGGCGCTGACAAACAGATTGATCAGGAAAATCAGCACTGATAGGGCTACCATGAAACCAGCAATCGTGATGATCAAATGAGCCATTTCAAAACCCTGTGCGGGGTCATAATCCGCAATGCGGCGGCGCATTCCTAATAGCCCAATCTGCATTTGCCCAAATGACATGATCAGGAAACCCGGCGTGAGCAAATAGAAGTGAATCTTGCCCAGCAAGTCACTCATTTTTCTACCCGTGACCTTGGGATACCAGTAATAAATAGCCGCAAACAGTGGGAAGATAAATCCGCCAAACATGGTCGCATGGAAATGCCCCACCACAAAATAGCTGTCGTGCATATGCAAGTTGGTGGAAACCGTGCCCAGCGGTGGCCCGCTCAGCCCTCCCATCAAAAAGACAATAATCGCGCCAATGAGGAAAAGCATGGGAACATGAAAACGGATGCGTCCCATCCACATGGTGGCTACCCATGAGAAAAACTTAATCCCGGTTGGGACGGCCACCAGTAAGGTCGAGTACATGAACGGTACCCGCAAATATTCTTCCATGCCGGAAGTGAACATGTGGTGCGCCCATACCAGAAAACCTACTAAGGCAATCCCCATCGAGGACATTGCTACCCACTTGTAGCCAAACAGGGGTTTGCGCACAAATACCGGCAGCAATTCACTGATGATTCCCAAACCGGGCAGAACAAAGATGTAAACCGCCGGGTGGGAATAGAACCAGAACAAGTGCTGGAACAGGATGGGGTTTCCTCCTTTGGTGGCATCAAAAAATCCCATTCCAAACAAACGCTCGAAACTGACCATTTGAAACGAAGTGCCGATCAATTGAGTGGCCGTCAGAGCAATAATAGAAGTCGCCAAAGTAGCCCACGCAAAAATCGGCATGCGGAACAGGCTCATGCCGGGTGCTCGCATCCGCAAAATCGTTACAATCAAGTTCAACGCCCCAAGGATGGAGGACCAGCCCGCGAAGAAAACAGCCACGAAGAACATTTGCATGCCCATTGGAGCGCGAATGCTGAGAGGCGGGTACCCCGTCCAACCCGTGTCAAAACCGCCGGTGAAAATCGCCGAGACCAGCACCAGCGAGGCTGGCACAGCCAGCCAGAATGAGAAGGCATTCAGGCGCGGGAACGCCATATCCTTTGCGCCGATCAGCAGGGGTACAGCGTAATTCGACATGGCCGCAATGCCCATCAGGATCGAAACAATCAGGGTCATGCCGTGCATCCCAATCAGCGTATTGAAGAAGTTCAATGTAACCCACTGCATCCCAGTTTGCACCAATTCGACGCGAAAGATGAGCGCAAACGAACCGCCCACCACCAAAAGGAAGAGAGAGAGGAATGCATATTGAACGCCAATCACCTTGTGATCCAAACTAAACCCAAAGTAACGCTTAATTCCCGGCTCTTCATGCATCTCCTCCGGATCGGCTGTTTCTTCACCTTTTGCCCATGCAAACCAATCTCGAAACGCGCCAATGCCTATCAGAAAGCCGATAATCCCCAATGCCGCGCCGACAACCCAGGCCGGTTCGGCTTTATAGGCCAACCCCATCACCGCGCGGATACCAGTCACCAGGCCGATACCGGCAGCCCAGCCAATCATCTGCCCGATCAAACCCCTGAGAATACCATAAGAAAAAATACCTTTCATAAGTCTAACTCTCCTTTAGGATTATTTGAGCGACTTGATGTATTCGATAATTTCCAGAATTTGCTGCTCTGGAATGGTGTCCTTGTAAATTTGCGGCATAACTCCCGGAACAAATCCTTTCGGAACTTGCGCGTTGGGATTGATGATTGCCGTGAGTAGATATTCATCATCTACGGTAACGACTGAGCCGTCTGTGAGTTCGTGGGTCAGGCCGTACAACCCCTTCCATGTCGGCCCCACATTTGGCGAACCATCCACGGAATGGCAGGAAAGACATCCATTGTTCCGCGCCCAAACCTCACCGCGTGCCACCGGGTCGCTGCCAATGGCTGCCAGTTGATCCTGAACCCATTGGTCAAACTCGGCTTGAGTGACCACCTTGACCGGCGACTCCATGTAGGCGTGTGAGGTGCCGCACATCTCTGCGCAACGCACCTTGAATTCACCCAGTTCCGTGGGGGTTACCCGCAGTTCGCGCACCAAATTTTCGCCCGGTAAGGTATCCTGCTTGACCCGAAATTCCGGCACCCAGAACGAATGGATGACATCCAAGGAGGTGAGTTTTAGCAAAGCCTGTTTGTTCACCGGCATCACCATCGTACTGGATACAATCCCATAATCCGGGTACTCAAACCGCCAAAACCACTGCCCAGCCACCACCTTGATCTCAAGCGCTTGTGGATCAGCCCGGCGCGTCTCCGCCAGTGAAACCGAACCCAAATAGGCAAAATAAATCACAATTCCCAGCGGGATTACCGTCCAGATGATCTCGAGGGGATTATTGCCCTTGATATAAGCGCCGTCCTCCTCTTCTCCCGGTTTATGGCGGAAAACAACCAGACTGTAACCCAGAAATACGACGATCAAGGAAAACAACAACGAGATCATGAAGAAGTGCAGGTTGAAAAGCTGGTCAATTGGCTGCGCTTGCTGGCTGGCAGCAATTGGCAGCAAGGGGATATTGCTCAAAAGGAAGTAAATCAATGCGGTGAACACTGCGATGAGAACACCAACAATTACAAAATGCTTCATAGATGATCTCCTCTGTATGGGGGGATGCTCGCTGGAGGTTGACGAAACCTTTGGTAAATTCAACCAATCCTCCGCCTGGGCCGGTGTGAGTGTGCGCCGGTCATAGACCACCACCGCGCCGCTGGATTTCAACGACACCAACATGACCTGCATGGGCTGTTCGCCTGCAACAAACTCCTGTAAAAATTCAGCGCGGGAAATCGCCTTATCGTCATAATCCAGAATGATTAAGTCTGGAGACCAGTTTTGCATTTCACTCAGGGCGGCCTCGTTGGAAGCCACCCTTCGGATTTCCAGTTGCGGATTTTTCCACTGGCGCTGAAGCATTTTTTCCAATCCCTGTCCGAACAGTGGATTGGCTGAGGCAATCAACACCCGCTGATAAGGCGTACTGGTTTCCCGACTCATAAAATTCCCTGAAGTGTGACTCCTGAAAGTACCTATTCTTAATTTACACAAAAATTGTCCGATTTTCTACGCTCGGACAATTTTTTATAGGTTAAATTGAATTTTCTGTTGGGGTGATTTTCAGCTCACCCGCTCATCACTCTCTTTTTTGGATCAACCCCAACTGTAACCCTTTGCTGACGGCTTCAGTGCGGTTAGAGGCCTCTAGTTTTTCGAGAATGTGGCGGACGTGGGTCTTGACCGTGTTCTCCGAAATGAATAAGTTGGCAGCAATCTGACTGGTGGTTTGACCAGCAGCCAAACAGTCCAAAACTTCCAATTCGCGGTCACTTAACAAGGGTTGAGCCTTGATTTCCCCCTGTTGTGCGAGGGCACGCAAGACCATTCCGGTTACCTCCGGAGACAAAGCGCCATCCCCTTCGGCAACCCGCAAAATGGCTTTGCGTAAATCGTCCGGTTCTATATTCTTCAGCAGGTAACCATCCGCGCCCAATCGGATTGCGGAAAGCAAATCCTCTTCCTCTTCCGAGATGGTCAACATCAGCACGCGTACCGGCAAATTCATCCGCCGAATTTGGTTAACCGTTTGAATGCCATCCATTTCCGGCATGTTCACATCCAGCAGGACAACATCCGGTTTTTCACGCTGAATGACCTGCAACGCATCTTGCCCGTTGCCGGCCTCTCCAACCACCTGTAAACCGGGCAAATCGTTGATCAATCCAATTAGGCCACGACGAAAGAGAGCATGATCATCCACCACAACCAATCGAACAGGGAAAGCAGTCATACCGGTTCTTCCTCTTGCTTTAAGGGTAAATGAATTCTGACGGTTGTCCCTGCCTGAGGTTTACTGATCACTTGAAAATCAGCCCCGATCAATTCTGCCCGTTCACGCATTCCGCGCAAACCGTGCCGAGAGAATTCAGGCACATCCTCAGCGCTGAAGCCCACCCCATTATCACTGATTTCTAAGATCAGCACACCTTTCCAATTGCGCGCCTCGATGCGAACCTGACTGGCTTGAGAATGCTTGCGCACATTGCTGAGCGCCTCCTGGACAATTCTCAGCAGCTGCGCCTGAATTTCGGGTTCAATTTTTGGCAACGAGGATGGAAAATTGCGTTCTACCCGCATTCCGCTGTTTTTCTCGAATTCATCCGAGAGCGGTTTGAGCCATAAAATCATGTCTTCCCCCGGGCTTAATCGCAAACTGTCAATTACCTGCCGGGTTTCCAGATAGGCATCCGCAAGGGCTTGATGCGACTGGTGAATCATCTGTTCCAGACGCTGCAACTCGCCATGCGCCAATTGGGTTTGCATCTGCGCAACGGTCAGTTTGAGATAAGCCAAGGTTTGAGCCAAGCTGTCATGAATTTCGCGCGCCAGACGGATACGCTCCTGCAACACGACCCGGTATTCTCGCTCCTGCTGCATCCGTTCACTTTCAACTAACATCGCCAGTTGACTGGCGAGGATGGTCAGCAATTGGCGGCTCTCTTGCGATATGGAATGATCTCGAGCCGCGCAGAACAGAATCACGCCGATCAGCACACCGCCGGGAAGACAGCAGGGTAAAGCCAGATAAGTCCTGTCTTTTGCTTTGGCTGGGTGTTTGGGGACTTGATGGAGCATGCAGTTAGCTGGCTGAACCTCATTCAGCAATTCCATGATCACTTCATCGGCTTCCTGCGAGGTCAACCACGCCTCCTTACCCACCGCCAGGCGCATTCCTAGAAAATGGGGTAGGGATGGCTTAAATTCCACTCGCCCGGCATTGAAACCAAATATCGTACACAAACGATCCAGCAAGTGTTGGGCGTAATTTTCTGTTGAGGAATGCAAATCCTGCGGTGAGTGGGATTGCCGTAAAGCGGCTTGTTCCTGCGTTTTTAGGCGGATCACCTCCAGCGCGGAGAGCATCTCGCGCAGCAGGGTTGAGAGAAATTCGTGCATCTCTCCATTTAACCGCTGATCGGGCAGCAGGTACACATTCAGCATCGCCAGCGTTCGAGTGTCGCGCTGCAATGGCAGGCAATAAATCCGCACCGATTGATCAAAAGGCGCTTCCAACAAGGGACACGACTCACCCACGGTGGTTTCCAATTTTTGACAAACCCGACAACGATTGCGAACTCGCGGCTCACTCAAATGTTCGGCCCAGGCTTTCAACACCGGCGCAGGATAAGCCCCCTGCGTCAAAGGATTAAGTGGTTGGCCCCATTCATCAAACGGCATAAAGGAAACTCCAACCGCGCCGGTCATTTCGCTAATGATCACTAAGGAGCGTTCAATTAATTCCTTTTCGGTTTGCGCCTCCAGCCAGACCTGATTAAGACGAAGCATCCCATTCAAACGACGCTCTAAGTCACCGCCCACCTTTCGGGTTTCTTGCAAGGTAATTTCCAGCATTTTCTGGCGTTTGCGCCGAGTCCACCAATCCGCTAACAATAAGGAAATTGCGCTTGCCAACAACATTGCTGGAATCCAAAACGCCCAGCCATTCGGTTGGTTTTTGAGGAACCGTTCGAATCCCAGAACGAGGGTAAAACCCGCAAGCAGAAGGATCAGCAGGGGCAGATCAACCGGTTTTCGATGCTTGCTCATCAAAACAAATTTTACCCTGAAAGTATCATCTTGCCATATTTCGTATAACTTTACTGATTCATCTTGATCCATGAACATACTATGGCTCATAAAAAAGATGGGCAAATCTCAGAGATTTGCCCATCTTACGCCGTCGGTCAAAAATTTTTTATTTGAAGGTTCTGACGTAGGAAATCACCTGCCAAATTTGCTCATCGGTTAGAATGCCTTTTTGAGCCGGCATGGAAGAGTTGAACGGTGCCATTGAGCCGCCTTCAGCAATTCTCCAGAAAAGGTAGTCATCACCCACCTGCGGGGCAACTTCTCTTAAGGCTTGCGGTTTGGGGTCTAAGCCAGCCGAGGCAGGTCCGTCTCCCCCACCGGTAGGCCCGTGGCACGAAGCGCAGCGTTCTTCATAAATGGTTTTGCCAGCTGCAGCCGCATCACTGCCGAGGGGATTGGTTTTGCCCGCATACTCCGCCGGCACCGCAGGTCTCTGCGAGGTAGTTTGTTCGCCGCCTCCGCCGCAAGCAGTCAAAATAAGCGCGCTGAGCAAAAAAACAGCAATCAGTATTGGAAATACTTTTTTCATATATTCCTCCTTTGGTGTAGTGAACCTTTTCACAATTCTTATTATAATACGCCAAATTTGAAAATAAACCCCCTGCGCAGCATTTGTGGGGGTGATTTAAGAATGAAAAATAGATTAATTCAAAATACACCCCGCCGTTAAAATCACCAGTCTAAAAATCTTGATTATGCCCTATAATTACCTCATGCCATTTCGCAGGTTTATACCTTTCCTTGTTTTGATCCTATTAGCAGTAGCCGTCCAGCCTCTTACCGACGTTCGGGCTGAAGACCTGCCCAAAAATCTACAGGATGGTGAGGTGACTGCTTACGACCTCATCCTCGCCATGAACACCCTGCGAGTTTCGAATGGTCTGCCCCCCCTCGTGGAGGATGCGATCATTAATGCAGTCGCTCAGGCAACGGCTGAAATTATGGCCGCCAATCAAATGTCCTGGCACATTGGCAATGTGTCCGGCCGTCTGCAGGCAGCAGGTTATGGCGGAGGCGCCAAGGTGTGGGCAACCGAGAATTTTGCCGTTGGCACAAGATACACCATTGACCAGATTATGTTAGCTTGGGCAGATCCGGATCACATGATCCCGGCTGTAAACCCGGCTTACTGTCACGTAGGTGCCGGCGTTGCAAAATCAGCCAACGGGATGACCTACTATGTCCTTCAGGCTGCTTATGTGTCAGGCAAATCCTGCGGTGATTACCGCCCGCCGGCCAATTTTACACCGCAGCCCGGCAGCAGCAACCCTGTCGTTCCCCAAATCATCATACCGGTTAAAGTCGCCACCCCCGATGAGGACGGAAAAGTTTTCCATGTCGTTCAAACCGGTCAATCTCTGTGGGCTATCGCCGTGGCATACAAAGTGACCATTCGGGATCTGGAGGTGTGGAACAACATCTCCCGATCGGTTCCCCTTCAAGTCGGGCAAAAACTGTTCATTCCCAGCAGCAATACAGAGGGGTATGCAACCCCCACTCCTGTAGGCATGGTCAAGGTTTCCACACCCGATGCAGACGGGAGAATTATCCATGTTGTCGAACCGTACAATACACTGATTACCATCGCTAACGCCTACGGCGTTTCAGTAGATACCATACTTAGATACAACGGCATTCAGGCTGACTGGCCTCTTCAAATCGGCCAAAAACTGATCATTTATCCGGGCAACATCACCCCCAGCCCTACCCCGCGTCCGCTCACACCAATTGAAAAACTGACCCCCGCCAGTGACGGCAAATACTACCATACCGTTCAAAGCGGCGAAACGCTGGTATGGATTGCCAAATTATATGAAGTGAGCATCAACGACCTGCTAGGATGGAACGGGCTGAACTGGTCTTCGATCATCCATCCCGGAGACCAGATTCTCTTACAGGTCACACCGCCGATGCCGCCGACCTCTACGCCCAGCCCAACCCTGCCACCCACCATGACTCCTCTACCCCCAACGGCAACGCGGAGTCCCACGCCAACCATGTCTGCCGCTGCTGAAACGCCATTGGTTGAAGAGGGAGAGCAAAACTCTTCTACCCTTCTTTTTCTTCTGATTGGACTTGCCTCAACCGGTACAGCGCTGCTCGTATTGCTCACAAGAAGAAACAAGTGAAGCATGATCGCTTGCCCTCACGAAGAGGTTGAACCAAATCAGTGAGCGTGCAGGGGCTCGAATAACATCCCCTCACGGGGACGCTGAACCAAATCCGTGAGCGTGCAGGGGCTCGAATAACATCCCCTCACGGGGACGCTGAACCAAATCAGTGAGCGTGCAGGGGCTCGAACCCTGAACCAATGGCTTAAAAGGCCACTGCTCTACCATTGAGCTACACGCCCGCGCTCAAAATTTTATCACGCACTTACAAGTACGTCAACAAATTTTGCCAAAAATCATTCGTTTTCAGGAAATCCATCCTCTCCCCTTATGGTAAAATAACATATCCAAATCTGCCTCCCATTACGGGACGGTTTTTTGCATCCCTGGAGAAAAATATGACACCTGTACTGGAACTTCGTGGGATCACCAAACGCTTCCCCGGTGTACTGGCAAACGATCATATTGACCTCACCCTCGAACAGGGCACAATCCATGCCCTGTTGGGTGAAAACGGCGCGGGCAAAACAACCTTGATGAACATTCTCTACGGGCTGTACAAACCCGACGAGGGAGAAATCTTTGTCAATGGCGAACCTTTCCATGTGCATTCCCCATCGGATGCCATCGCGCGTGGCATCGGCATGGTGCACCAGCACTTTATGCTCATCCCGGTCTTTACCGTAACCGAAAATGTCATGTTGGGGGAAGAAAGCCTCAAACCGGGTGGATTTCTCGATCGCGAAGCTGCTGCCAAGCGCATTCGTGAAATTTCAACGCAGTATAGGCTGGAAGTCAATCCGGACAGTTACATCAAAGACCTGCCGGTTGGTGTTCAGCAGCGGGTTGAAATCATTAAGTTACTTTACCGCAATGCCAACATCCTCATTTTCGACGAACCTACCGCCGTGCTGACGCCGCAGGAAGCCGATGAGTTGTTCGAAATCATGCACTCGCTCACAGCCCAAGGCAAATCTATCATCTTTATCACGCATAAATTACGCGAAGTGCTGGAAGTTGCCGATATCATCACGGTCATCCGCCGCGGCAAGGTAATTGGTTCAGTTACCCCCAATGAAGCCGATCAGAGCAAACTGGCCGCCATGATGGTCGGGCGGGAAGTCAAACTTGAGCTGGAGAAAGAACCTGCCAAACCCAAAGAAACTATTCTCAGGGTTGAAAACCTGATCGTAACCGATGAAACCCGTCAAGTTGCTGTGGATGGGGTTTCCTTCGAAGTGCGCGAAGGAGAAATTTTGGGGATTGCCGGGGTGCAGGGCAATGGTCAAACCGAACTGGTTGAAGCCGTCACAGGAATGCGCGACGTAGAGGATGGAAAAGTCTTTCTCATGGGGAAAGATGTAACTCACGCTGTCCCGCGTAAATTTACCGAAGCCGGAACGGCACACATCCCCGAGGATCGCCAGCGAGACGGGCTGGTACTGCCGTTCCCAGTCATGGAAAACCTGATGCTGTGCACCTATTACCTGCCACCCTTTGCAAACGGTGTCATTATTCAATGGGATTATGTAATGGATAATGCGACCCGGCTGGTACAGGAATACGACATTCGTACTCCTTCCATTTTTACCGCCGCCGGTTCGCTTTCGGGGGGTAACCAGCAAAAAGTCATTGTCGCCCGTGAACTCTCCCGCCCAATCCACTTGCTGGTAGCCGCTCAACCAACCCGCGGGTTAGATGTTGGCTCGATTGAATATATCCATTCTCAAATCCTCAAACGGCGCGATGAAGGGGTAGCCGTCTTGCTGGTATCCACCGAACTGGACGAGATCATGCAGCTTTCTGATCGGATCGCGGTGATGTATCGCGGCAAAATCATAGCAACCGTCCCTGCCGAGGAAGCCACCAAGGAATTGATCGGCCTCCTGATGGCGGGAGTACCGCTGGAAGAAGCCCGTCTGCAAATCCAGAAAAAATCCAAGCAATCTGAAAAGATCGGGGGTGCGAATTGACCAGCAATTCTGAACAACCCAAAAAACCCGGTTTTGGACAAATTCTCCTCGAAGAACTCAACAACCGTTTCAAACCGCCCGAAAGAGACGAGAAAAAGAAAGTCCGCATCAGTCAGACCGTCTTAATACCGCTGCTGGCAGTCATTACGGGCCTGATCATAGGCGGCATCTTCATTATCATCACCACGGAACAAGTCTATGCCGCTTTTGGACAGTCTTTCGGCGCTGGACTGGCGGCAGCATGGGATTCGGTATCTAAAGCCTACTCTGGCTTGTTTACCGGCGCTTTCGGTGATCCTGCCCGAATGATTGCTGCCCTTCAATCGGGGGATGATTTACAAATTCGCCGTGCTTTCAACCCCCTCCTAGAAAGCCTGGTAACCTCAACTCCTTATATCTTTGCCGGGTTAGCAGTGGCTTTGGGCTTTCGTGCTGGCGTGTTCAACATCGGCGCAGAGGGACAAATCTTTGTCGGCGCCATTACGGCAACCTTCGTGGGTTATTCCGTAACCGGCCTGCCCGCCATTATCCATGTCCCACTGGCCCTGCTTGCCGGAGCAGCTGGCGGCGCCTTATGGGGGTTCATCCCCGGTTGGTTGAAAGCCAAGACCGGCGGACATGAGGTGATCAACACCATCATGATGAACTACATTGCTTTCCGGTTGAGTGATTTTCTGCTGACCGGCCCGATGAAACGGCCCGGTTCGTTCAACCCGGTCAGCCCTGAGATTCTGCCCAGCGCATGGCTGCCGCGTTTCTTCCCCGACCCCATTCGTTTTCATTTGGGGTTCTTTATTGCTTTGGGAATTGCCTATTTGGTATATTGGTATTTGTTCAAGACCACCTGGGGTTTTGAACTGCGAACGGTCGGGACGAATCCAAACGCCGCCAAATATGCCGGCATGAACGTAACCAAAAATATCATTCTGGCAATGAGCCTGTCTGGCGCACTGGCTGGTTTAGCCGGCGCCAATGAAGTGCTCGGCGTGAACCGAAACCTGGCCATGGCATTTTCCTCCGGCTACGGTTTCGACAGCATCGCATTGGCGCTTCTTGGAAACAACCATCCCTTAGGAGTGGTACTTGCCTCACTCTTATTCGGGACACTACGGAGTGGCGCCACCAGAATGCAATTGACTGCCGGTATTCCAAATGACATCATCTCCATATTACAGGCCGTCATTCTGGCCTTCATCGCTGCTCCGGCGATCATCCGCACCATCTACCGCCTACGCAAACCAACGGTTGAAGAAGCGGGCGTCACCATTCGCGGGTGGGGAGGTTAAACCAAAATGGCAACCACAACCAACAGTCAAATGTTCCACAAAACTTTTGTACGCGAATCCCCAGTCCGTCAACGGGTGATGGGCGCATTTTTCCTTTTGCTTGGGCTATCCATCTGGTTCTTCTTTGCCCGCTCGGTTGACGGCAGCGCCATTGCCAGTTTTGGGTTAAGTACTTTTCAGGCCAAAACCCAACTTGACCCCTGGAACCTGCCTGCCCTCAACACCCTCTATGTGCTCGCCATTGTCTGCGCAATCCTCGGAGGAATCCAACTCTCGCGTGGTTTCAGGAAATACACCAATGCGGTTTTAGCCGTTGTGGTGGGAATCTTCGTATTTGGCTTTCTGGTTTGGGCAACCGCAGGCAAATCCCTCAATCTGGTGGGGCTGTTCAATACCACCCTCAGCAAAGCAGTGCCGATTACGCTGGGCGCCCTCTCCGGCATTCTTTGCGAGCGTTCCGGCGTGGTCAACATCGCCATCGAAGGCATGATGTTGAGCGGTGCGATGGTTTCGGCGCTGGTTGGCAGTATCACCCAAAACGCATGGATCGGGCTATTGAGCGCTGTTGTGACCGGAGCTTTGCTGGCCTTTGTGCACGGCATCTTGTCAATTAAGTATAAGACCAACCAGATTATATCGGGCACGGTGATCAACATTTTTGCTACCGGTTTAACTTCCTACATTTCGGCAAAATTTATGCAGGTTTATCCGGCGTTGAACAATCCGCCTACGTTTGGCGCCATTGCGGTGCCCCTACTGGCAGATATTCCGGTGATTGGCGAAATTTTCTTCGTCAACAACCTTTTTGTTTTTGCCATGTTCATCTTCATCATTATCTTGCAAATTGCCCTGTTTCAGACCCGATGGGGCTTGCGGGTACGTTCGGTGGGCGAACATCCCAAAGCCGCCGACACTTTGGGAATTGATGTGTTCAAAACCCGTTACACTTCGGTCATTTTAGGCGGTATGATGGCCGGATTCGCCGGCGCCTACTTCACCCTCGGCTCAGCAGGTCGTTTCGACGAGGTGATGACCGCCGGCCGTGGCTTTATCGGCCTAGCAGCCATGATCTTTGGCAACTGGATCCCAACAGGCGGGTTTGCAGCTGGCCTGTTGTTCGGTTTTGCCGACTCACTCGCTTCCCGCATGGCCATTCTCGGCATTGCCATCCCCTCTCAATTCCTGCTCATGCTGCCCTACATTGCCACAATGATTGTTCTGGCAGGCGTCATCGGCAAAGGCCACGTCCCGGCCGCCGACGGTATTCCGTACGAGAAGGAATAAAGCCAAAACGATTGACAACCGATAAATTCAAGGCAAAATGTTCCCAAACGACGTTTTGCCTTTTTTGTTTTGTTATAATCCATTTCAATTGAGCTCCTCTTGGCGAAACCGCCAACCAATTCGTTACGTAAATATATTGTGCACGAATCCCACAAAGGCGGAAATCTTATGTCTTCAATCATTGTCAATCGAATCTGCAAACGCTTTGGAAGTCAGCAGGCAGTTGATCAGGTTTCCTTTGCGGTTGAACCCGGTGAAATTTTCGGCCTGCTCGGACCGAACGGCGCCGGTAAAACCACCAGCATCCGCATCATTCTGGATATTTTCAAACCGGACAGCGGCGAGGTGGAAATCCTCGGCGGTAAGATGACTGAGGAGAAAAAGAATCGGATTGGTTATTTACCTGAAGAGCGCGGGTTGTATCAGGATATTACGCTGGAAACCTGCCTGAATTATTTGGCACGCTTGAAAGGACTAAAACCGGCTGATGCCGCTGCACGGGTTGAGCAAATGTTGAAACGGTTTGATCTGTACGATCATCGTAAAAAGAAAGTCAAAGAACTGAGCAAAGGGATGCAGCAGAAGGCTCAGTTGATCATTACCCTTGTCCATGATCCCCAATTGATCATCATTGACGAACCTTTCAGCGCTCTTGACCCGGTCAACACCCAGATGGTTAAGGACCTGCTTCGCGAAGAAAGGGATATAGGGAAGACAATTGTCATGTGCAGCCATCAAATGCATCAGGTGGAAGAATTATGTGACCGGCTCGTGTTGATCAACCACGGAAAAGTGATGTTATATGGGAAACTGAGCGATATCCGCCGACAATATTCGGGGCAGGAAATTATCGTTCATCCATTGAATGATCTGCCCCCTCAAATAGCCGGTGTGAGCCACATCGAACGCGTCAACTCCGGCTATATCCTCCATTTAGCCGATCAAACCACCCCTCAGATCGTTTTGAAGTATCTGGTGGATCAGGGCATTGCACTGGAACGTTTTGAGGTGGCTCTGCCTACGTTGGATGAAATCTTCATTCAGGTGGTTACAGCCCGCGGAGAAGCCAGATGAATAAATTTTGGATTGTGTTCAGCCACGAATACCTGCGGCATGTCAAGCGGAAAAGGTTTATCCTCGGCATGATTTCCATTCCGCTTTTTATGGCGGTACTCATGGGAGTCAGCATCCTGGCAGCCATCCTGAGTGAAGATACTCGTCCGGTGGGATTTATTGACCAGTCTGGCATCTTCGAGGATGCTCAACCTCAACCGCAGAAACGGTCGGGGCTTTTTGTGGAGCGAGTTAAGATCATACCCTTTGGCAGTGAAACAAATGCCAGAAAAGCGCTCGATGCAGGAGAGATTCAGGCTGTCTACATCATTCAACCGGACTATCTTGCCACCGGTAATGTCAGGATGATTGCCAAAGACTCCGTTGATTCGGGTATTCATCGTGATTTTTCGGAATTTTTACTGGGACACCTCCTTAAAGACGAAAATCCGACCATCCGCGCTCGCATTCTGGAAGGGCCTGACCTGACCCTGCGAACCATTGGCAGCGACCAACAATTTAATAGCCGCAACCCGTTCGGATTCCTCGTCGCACTCTTTTCCGGGGTGATCTTTCTGCTGGCGGTCAACACCAGCGGTGGTTACCTGCTTCAGGCAGTGGTGGAAGAAAAAGAAAACCGCACCATGGAAGTCGTGCTGACCTCCCTCTCTACGGACGAGTTCATGGCAGGCAAAATCTTCGGCAATTTGAGTGTGGGGTTAACCCAATTACTATTCTGGGTAATCATGGCTGGCGTTGCTGTTCTCGTTGCTTTTCGTGCTTTCCCCGACCTGAGCGAGGTGGGGATTGGGTTTTCCTTTTTCGGATTGATGGCCCTGACATTTTTGCCGGCCTTTGTGATGATTGCCGCTCTGATGACCATGGTGGGAGCAACTGCCACCGAATCCCGGGAAGCCCAGCAAATTGCCGGTTTATTCAGTCTGCCCATTGCCATTCCCTTTTGGTTCATTGCTGCCATCATCGAAAACCCCAATGGGCCGCTAGCAATCGGTTTCACTTTCTTCCCCTTTACGGCGCCGATGACCCTGCCGCTTCGTTCTATGGTAACCAATATACCCGCCTGGCAGATTGGACTTTCGCTGTTTACCTTGTTTGTTGCTGCCGCAGCATCCATCTGGCTGGCAAGCCGGGCATTCCGGCTGGGAATGCTCCGCTACGGCAAAAAATTAACGCTGGCAGAGATCCTGCGTCCCCGCTAACCTTTCGAGGCAACTTCAATGAACAAAATTTGGCTTGTCCTGACCCACGAAATTGAAACCATCATACGCAGCCGTTCCTTCATCTTGACCCTGATTCTGGTACCGTTGGTTGGCTTCATTGTCCTTGTGGTAGTGGGTATCCTTCAACGCAACAACCCCAGCCCGGATATCACCAGCCTGCTGCTTCCAGAACGCCCTCCCCTGAAAGGTTTTGTAGATCACAGCCTCATTATCCGGGATGTGCCCACCGAATTAGGCAGCGTTGTTCGAGCATACCCCGATCAGGAAACCGGTCTGCAAGCCCTCAAAGAGGGTGAAATTGCGGTTCTGTATGTCGTCTCGCCCGATTATCTTCAAACCGGAAAAATTGAACTATTCGCGCAGCAAATCAGCCTCTTTGAAGATAGTGGGAGTGCCTATCCGGTGGACTGGCTGATTGAATACAACCTGCTCAAAGATAAACCTCAACTTCTCGATCGCGTGGTTCAGCCACTCAACCTCAATGTTGAATTCATTGCCACCGAAAAACCGCCCCACGATCAGAATGACATGCTGACCTTTTTCGTGCCTTACGGCATCACCTTGTTCTTTTATATTTTTATTCTCGGTTCCGCCTCGCTCTTGCTCAGCAACATCACCACGGAGAAGCAGAACCGGGTCATTGAAATCCTGCTGACCTCGGTTACTCCTACCCAGATGATGACCGGTAAAATCATCGGGTTAGGGCTGGTCGGATTGTTGCAAATGGTGGTGTGGCTGGTTTCAGCGTTATTGCTGCTGCAATTCAGTGGAAGAACATTTACAGCGTTGCAGGGCATTGAAATTCCGCCCACCATTGTGGGTTGGGGCGTCCTCTACTTTATTTTGGGCTATACCATCTTTGCCGCCCTGATGGCAGGGATTGGCGCATTGGTACCCAATCTCCGCGAAGCCTCCCAGGCTACCTTTCTGGTCATTCTGCCCCTCATCATCCCGCTGATGTTCATCTCCCTGCTCATCAACCGCCCCGATTCGGTAGTGGCGCTCGTTTTGAGCCTTTTTCCGCTCACCTCCCCGGTGGCAATGATGACCCGCCTTGCAGCGATGCCGGTGCCATTCTGGCAGTTGGGACTGGCTGCCATGCTACAAGCCCTGACCGCTTTGGTCATCGTTCGATTGGTAGCGGGTATGTTCCGCGCACAGAATTTGCTTTCCGGACAGCCATTCAGTCTTAAGGTTTTTCTGCGCGCCTTGGCCGGCCAGGCCTGAGAGGAAGTTGTCTGATCCTTTTAGAGGACGGCTTGCATCGTATACAAGGGAATGTTATAATTTGAGCAAGCCAGAAACAGGGCTTTTGGATTTTGGTTCAGTTCGCCGGAAAGATTTTCTTCCCCATTTCTTCTAAAATTGGCCCTCATTTTGAAATCAGGACAAACGCGCCTGTTGGTCTGGCTTGACCCCATCCCAAACAATCACGGAAGAGAATAATGGAAATTCTCGAACTTGAAAAAGCGCCTCTGGCAACTTTGCGCGAAATCGCCAGAGAGTTGGAAGTACCGAATGCCTCACGGCTTAAAAAAGAAAATCTGATCGTCCGCATCCGCCAAATGCAAGCCGAAAAAGAAGGACTGGAAGTGCGCGGCGGCGTGCTGGAAATTCTGCAAGAAGGCATCGGTTTTTTGCGCGCCAATTATCAAATTGGGCCGGAGGATGTGTATGTTTCTCAGGCTCAATTGCGCCGCTATGAACTGCGCAGCGGCGATATGGTGATCGGTGTCGTTCGGCCGCCCCGCGAAGGCGAGCGGCACTATGGCCTGTTGAAAGTCGAAACGATCAACGGCATGACGCCGGAAGAAGCCCGCGACCGGCCGGTTTTTGAACGCCTGACCCCGATTTTTCCCGACAAACGCTTTGATCTGGAAACGGAGCGGAACATCCTATCCACCCGGCTGATCAATCTGATTGCTCCGATTGGGCGCGGCCAGCGTGGGATGATCGTTTCACCGCCGAAAGCCGGCAAGACGACCATTCTCAAGCAAATTGCCAATGCCATTACCGTCAAGAATCCGGATGTGCATTTGATCATTGCCCTGATCGGCGAACGCCCTGAAGAAGTGACCGATATGGATCGTTCAGTAGATGCGGAAGTAGTCGCCTCCACCTTTGACGAGCCGGTTACTGCCCACATTCGCGCCGCCGAAATCACGCTGGAACGTGCCAAAAGATTGGTCGAAATCGGACGAGATGTGGTAATATTGATGGACTCATTGACCCGGTTGGCACGAGCGTACAACCTCGTAGTCAACCCCTCCGGGCGAACCTTATCAGGCGGTATGGATCCATCCGCATTGTATCCGCCCAAGCGCTTTTTTGGGGCAGCCCGCAATCTTGAAGAAGGCGGTTCGCTGACCATCATTGCCACTGCGCTAGTGGATACCGGTTCACGTCTGGATGATGTCGTCTATGAAGAATTTAAAGGTACCGGCAACATGGAACTCCATCTTTCACGTCGCTTGCAGGAACGGCGCGTCTACCCGGCCATTGACATTGAACGCTCCTCGACCCGCCGCGAGGAACTCCTCCTCGGCCCGGACATCCTTCAGCGGGTTTGGCTGATGCGGCGGATGTACCTGCAAATGATCTCCCCGCCCCCGCAGGGAGCGGGCATGGATCCGGCCGTCGCCACCGAAGCCATTCTGCAACGTATGGCAAAAACCAAGAACAATGCGGAGTTCCTCGAAAGCCTGACGGAGGATATGTGAATCGAACCAAACCAGAAACACCAGCAGGCGAACCTTCCTTCGCTGCTGGCTCTGGATTAGCCTCAATCCTTCTCTGGTTGGTGGCAGCGATCATGGTCGGTTTGGCCGTTTTCATGGCCTATCAGCGCCTGTTTGAGCGCCGCACCACAGCAGGAGTGGCGGTTGCAAACGCACCGCTGGATCTGCCCGCTGCCCCGCAGCAGGTTAGCCTGCCACTATTCCAACCCGAAACACGGCCGGTTACCTTGCACCGTTGGGCTAATCTGCGCACGATATTGCCCACCCGACCGCGCGAGCAGGAAATCATCTACCGCGTCCAAGCGGGCGACTCGGTGTTTGGAATTGCCCAATCCTTCAACCTAAAACCCGAAACCGTACTTTGGGCAAATTACGATATTCTCAATGATGACCCCCACATGATCTCTATCGGTCAGGAATTGGTCATTCCCCCCACCGATGGCGTTCTATACAAATGGAAAGATGGCGACACCATTGAAAAAATTGCCGCTACCTTCAAGGCAGATCCACAGGATATTTTGCTTTATCCCGGCAACCGACTCGATCTGGCTAACCCGGTCATTGAACCCGGCACCTATGTCATGATTCCGGGTGGTTCGCGTGAATTTCGCACCTGGGTCGTGCCAACTATCCCGCGCGGCCCGGCCGGGGTGAATAAATCCATCTACGGTCCCGGTGCCTGTGATACCAGCGCAGGCGGCGCATTTGGTACCGGCACATTTGTTTGGCCAACCCGCAACCGAGTGCTATCCGGCAATGACTACTGGCCCGGACACCTGGCAATTGATATTGCCTCCTATACCGGCGACCCAATTTACGCTGCGGATAGCGGCGTGGTGGTCTACGCCGGCCCGGTTGGCGGCGGCTACGGCAACATGGTCATGATTGATCACGGGAACGGCTATCAGACCCTCTACGCCCACCTGTCAGCCTGGAGCGTCCGCTGTGGCGCAAGCGTCTCGCAGGGACAGGTCATCGGGCAGGCGGGCAGTACCGGGCGTTCGACCGGGCCGCACCTGCACTTCGAGGTGCGCTATCTGGGCGGGTTCGTCAACCCGTGGTACGTGCTACCGTAGCGGCTAGAGCAAACTATACGGGTCAACCTCCACCCGCCAATTCCCCCAGTCTTTGCCGCGCAAAACACTGGCAGGATCCATCCCGCGCAGGACGATCTGCCAGCGATATTGCCCGCCCTCTTTTGCAAAGAAACACGGCACCGGCCCGATGATTTCGGTTGCCGGGTAAGAACTCTCCGCAATCCAGTCTGCCACACGCTGCGCCATTTCGTGAGCAGCGGTTTCAGCCGCTTTCGCATTCGAATGACGGTATTCCATTCTGACAAGACGGGCAAAGGGGGGATACCCCATCTTTCGGCGCTGTTCCATTTCATATTGGTAAAAACCCGCATAATCATGCCGCGAAGCCGCCTGAATGGCGTAATGGTCCGGCTGAAAAGTTTGCAGAACCACCCGCCCCCCCAGCGGACTGCGCCCGGCCCGGCCGGCAACCTGAGTCAACAATTGAAAGGTTCGCTCGGCTGCCCGAAAATCATCCAGATTCAAACCCGCATCCGCCAGGACCACCCCTACCAGCGTAACCCTCGGCAAATCCAGCCCTTTTGCCAGAATTTGAGTCCCAACCAGAACGTTGGCTCTACCTTCTGAAAAGGTATCTAAAATCGCTTCGTGCGCGCCTTTCCGGCGGGTCGTTTGCGAATCCCAGCGGATCACCTTGGCTTGTGGGAAGTGATTACGCACCTCCAGTTCAACCTTTTCCGTGCCGGCGCCAAATTGCCGGATGTGAGAACTGCCACACTGGGGACAGGTGCGCGGCATTTGCCGCCGATAGTTGCAGGTATGGCAGATGAGCAGCCGATTGGATTCGTGGTAGGTCAGGGGACGATCACAACGCGGACAGCGCACCGAAACGCCGCACTCCCTGCAAAACACATAGGTGGCGCTTCCTAAACGGTTTAGATACAAAATGGCCTGCTGATTGTGTTCCAGCGCTTCCCGTAAGGCCTGCTGCAATGCCCGCGAGAACATCGAGCGATTGCCGGCTTTCAATTCCTGACGCATATCCACCACCTCTACCGGCGGAAGAGGGAGAAATGCCGATTCCCCCTCGGCTTCCACCTGCAACGGTGTAGAACGCCCATGATCTAGAAACGGCTGAACAGCCTGCCGGTGCGCCATGATGCGTTGGGGCAATCTTAAGATTCGCCAGCCAGCGCGTTGGGCATGAGTCATCAGGCCGATCTCCGGCGTGGCGGATCCCAAAATGATGCCAGCGCCGAGAATCCCGGCATAGTGAATAGCCGCTTGAACGGCATGATAGGCAGGCGCAGGTTCAGATTGATAATAGGACGGATCATGAAACTCATCCACCACGATCAAGCCAATATCAGGGAGCGGCGCAAACAATGCGCTGCGCGGCCCAACAATGACCTGCAACAAACCTGCCCTTGCTCGCTGCCAGGTATCATAGCGCTCTCCCGCCGACAGCCGTGAATGGATTACGCCCACCCTCCCGGGAAAACGGCTCTGGAAACGTTGAATCGTTTGGGGGGTCAGGGCTATTTCGGGCACAAGCACAATGGCTTGTTGACCCTGTTCAAGCACATGTTGCACCGCCTGTAAGTAAATTTCCGTTTTTCCCGAACCGGTTATGCCATGCAAGAGGATTGGTTTGCGCTGGATATTGTTCAGGTCATCTAAAATGGTTTGCAGTGCCTGCTGCTGATCCGACGTCAAGACCGGCGGCGGCAAGGGTTCAATGGTTAAATCTGCCAACGGATCGCGCCAGGATTGCATGGCTTGAAATTCAATCATTCCCAGTGATTCCAGCTTTTTCAGATCTTCCAGTGAGGCGCCACTGGCAGCCGAAACCCAGTGAACTGCCACCGGTTGAGACTCATTTGCCAAGAACTGGAGGGCTTTCTTGCGCCGCTCACGAGCCGGGCTGCCCGCTTTGCCCAGCCTGCTTTCCACTTTTTCGATCTCATCCCCGCTAATTTTCAGCCGTACCCGTCTCTCATAACGCGGCCTCAAGTGCGGTTGTGCCAGATAGGGCTGGCTGACTACCACGCCCCGTCTGACCAGGCTCTGCAAGGCTGCTTTCCAGTTCACATGGCGGAAGGCTGCCTCGATTTGACGGCCCCGCAATTCCCCCCGCTCGTTCAATAATTCAATCAAACGCCTCTGCAAAGGGCTGAGCCGCTCAAGATCAACAGCCCGGCCTGGATTCAGGCGTATCAGGACATCCGCTGTCTGCGCCAGACCGGGGGGCAACATCAAATCCAGACATATACCCAGCGGGGCAAGAGTCTCATCGCTCAACCAGCGCGCCAATTGAATTTGTGCAGCCGTCAGCGCCGGTAAAGCGTCCACCAGCGATTCCACCGCCCGCGTTTCGGGAACGCTGGGCTGAGCGACATAGCGTAGGACAATCCCCTGCACCCGCTGCCCCCCCAATGGAACCACCACAAGACTGCCGGTTTGGACTTTTCCTTCCAAATCAACCGGCAGATGGTAATCCAGCGGACTCAGTCGAACCGGGATTAGAAGGGCAACCTCAACAAACTGTGCCAATCTTCAGTCCCGTCGCAACACCACCGCTGCGCCATAACCGACAACGGAAGTGGAATCCAGTGTTTCTTCGGCAGAAGTGCTGTAATGCAAAATTTTGACCTGATTGCCACCCAATTCCCGGGCTGCAACCAAAACAGCTGCGACCGCCCCGGCTCCACAGGCAAATGCCGTACCGGCTTCTTCCGCCTGCAGCACACCCTGCGGCGAAAAGGCCTCAATCAAACTCAGCATTTCGGTATCAAACTGGTTGGCGATGGTTAAGGGATAAAAATGGGAAAGGTCAGTGCTGGCAACCAACAGAGCATTGCGGTGCTTCAATACTTTGGCAAGCGCATTGCCAAGAATTTCCGCCATACGCCAGTCCTTACGGCGTACCATCACCGGCAACAGGGTAAACGGTTGGCTCAGTGCCCGCTGGAGGAACGGAAGCTGGATTTCAAGAGAGTGTTCGTCATCGTTGGCAATTGGGGTTAACCCGATGGTTTCTTCTGCCAGCAATTCCGCCAGCAGGTCGGTCGACTCGCGGTCAATCGGTACTTCCCCCAGCGGTGTAAAGTAACTGCTGTGAGCGCTGGTTAATACCGGAGCCGGATAATAGGCGTGCATCGGCGAAACAATGGCTACCACGTCAAAAGCCTGCCCGAGGACGGCCTTGTAGGCATGGCCGGCAGTTCGGCCGGAGTAACGGTGTCCGGCATGAGGCGCCACCAATGCAATGACTTTGCCTTGTAGGGGCGGAACCTGGGCCTCAGCAAGATATTGGTCAATTTGTTGCGCCAGTTTTTCTTGATCTGCGCTGTACCACAAACCGGCAATCGGTGAAGGTCGAACAGCAGAAATTTTCCCCATTCCGATCACTCCTTTTTCTGACTTTCATTATACAACCAACCCGCCGATTAAAAAATTCCCCCGTGCCATAGAATCGCATCTAGCTGCACCGCCGCCGCCCCCCATTCCAGAGCTGTAAAAGCATCCTGCCGACAAAAAACGCCGCAGCCTAAAATGATTGGGATACCCCGCCCTTGCCAGTGCAGCAAAGCCTGCAGGGCAAGGGGGAAGAGCGCCGGTCCATATATCCAGCCAGTACAGACTCCTCCCCGGTCATCCGGCAAACTGCCGCGCGGTGCGCCAATGGTCAATCCGCTAAATCCTGTTTCGGACACCTGGTGCGCCCATTCCTTCATCGCCTGATCGAGCGGTACTCGCAGGACAAGCGGCAATTCGCAACGCAGTGTTCGGATAAGATGCACTTTTTGATCATCATCCAATTCGGGGAGCAGACTGACTTCAACGGCTGAAACCCCCTGGCAGGCTTCCACCTGAGTGAGCATTCTCTCGGCAGATTGAGCATCTTCCAGCAACAAGTGCACCCAAACAGGAATTCCGGAACGATCCCAGCGCCCGCCATACTCTTTCAAAGCCGCTCGCAGGCCGGGGTTGTAATCGCCATTGTGCAACAAAAATCCACCGGTAAAGCGGATAAGCCGGCGGTTACCTGCCGGTGGGCGGGCTTTTTCGGTGAGAGGAGGTGTCAAGTAAGCCAACGGGGCTTGACTCTGCCAATAATCAAACGGCGGGTTCAACCCTAACGAGCCGGCGCTGTTCATCCAACCCTGTTCCAACCCTAATTCGCGCTTTGAGATCAGTTCCATCGCTGCTTACCCGTTCATCTGCCCTTCGACCGCCGACCAATCCACCTGAGATGCATCCAACACCGCACCATTTCGGCAGGTCAGCAACCAATTCCGCCGAGTTGGGACAGCGCACAAACCACATTCCGCCATACCGCCGCAAATGACTGTTCCCGATATCATCACCTCCACCATCACTCTTCTCGAACGCAGGAGAGAATTCTCCTTGATAGTTTTGAAAAATTTACTGGCCGCCGTTATAGAACCCTGCACGGCAACATAATCGCTCCATTCCCACCATTCTTTCCATTGATCCAGAGCAAATACCTCTACCAACTCAGGCAGGCGCAGTGGACTTCTGACACCACAATAGACCACTTCGGCTGCTTGACGAAAGGCAAGGCGCATCAGTGGGATCAGGTAATGAACTCGCTGATCCAAGGACACACACGCAACCCTGCGGCCGGTTCTCGGCAGTACAAAACCGCGCCCAATCGGCCCTCGCAAACTCAGCCGGATGCCTGGCTGCCAGCCGGCAGGGATAGAACCCGCCAGATACCACTGTCCGTTCTCATCCATAGCCGGGTATAGAGCAGTTGGCAACAATTCGATCACGGGTTCAGATACGCCCAACCACAACTGACCGGCCGCTAGGGGTATGGGCTCACTCCCTGCCAGCCGGATAAACGCTTCACCCTGAACGGGAGAAGTCAGAATTTCATCCAGAATAAACTCTAAATTCATTGTTCCCTGATTGGAGAACCTGTTCTTGCTAGTATAATACAAGAGGTTGGACATCTTTCAAGGAGATTATGATGAACATCGCCAATTTATTTCAGGGATTTGCAACACTGGCATGGTTGTTATTCTTCGGGGTATTGGTGCTGGTACTGGTACGCGCCAGCCGCAACCGCCCGATCAAAAACGCTTCGGTTACATTGTTGAGTGTCTTGGTTTTAGCCATCCTCTTTACGGTTGTTTCAGCCGGTTTGGTATTCATCGAGCCGCAAGAGCGGGGGGTGGTCATTTCGGCCCTTTCTCCCCTCGGATATCGGGAACAGGCGCTTGAACCCGGTTTGCGCTGGATCATCCCATTCGCGGAAAGAGTGGTTCGCTACCCCATCTCTCGCCAAACCTACACCATGTCCGGTACGCCGCAAGAAGGAACGGTGATCGGAGATGACTCGATTGCAGCGCGCACAGCCGACGGTCAGGTAATCTTTGTGGATGCCTCGGTCATCTTTGAGATTGATCCCGCCAAAGTCGTTCAGGTTCACATTCTTTGGCAGGATCGCTATGCCAACGAACTTGTCCGCGCTTTGGCTCGCGGTGTAATCCGCGATGCCGTTTCCCAATACGGCGTGGAAGAAGTTTACAGCAGCCGACGCGATGAAATGGCTCAATGGGTGTTTGAGCAACTCTCCATCAAGTTGGCAGAAAACGGCTTGCGTTTGGTGGACTTCGTGCTGCGCAACATTACTTTTTCACCGGAATACGCCGAGTCCATTGAACAGAAGCAAATTGCCGAACAGCGCGCCCAACAAGCCCGTTTTGTGGTAGAACAGAGACGGCAGGAAGCCGAACAAGCCCGGCAGGTTGCCCAAGGACGTGCTGATGCTGCCGTCATTGAGGCCAAAGGTGAAGCCGAAGCTCGTTTGATTCAGGCTGAAGCCGAAGCCAAAGCCTTGCAGGTAATCTCCGAAGCCCTCAAAGATAACCCCGAGTTACTCACCTATCAGTACATCACCAAACTTTCCCCCAACATTCAAGCCTTACTGCTACCCAGCAATGCTCCCTTCATCTTCCCGTTACCGGACTTGAATACACCGACAGTTTCTCCAACCCCTGCGCCGCAAGTGGTTGAACCAACTCCCACCCCATAAGGAGATGCAACCTGAAATCTCATGACCTCGCAACCCGCTAGTCCGCCCTCTGGCAAGCAAATCCGCCTGACCAGCCTGTCATCTTGCGCCGGTTGAGCATCCAAACTGCGCGCTGAAGCGCTGACGCAGGTTCTGCGTCCGGTTCGGGATATTTTCCAGCCAGCCGATTTTCCCAATCTGCTGGTGGGTTTGGATTCGCCCGATGACGCTGCTGTTTGGCGATTAGATGACCAGCGCAGTCTGGTGCTGACTACTGATTTTTTCACCCCCGTCGTGGATGATCCCTACGACTATGGCGCTATCGCCGCAGCCAACTCCCTCTCGGATGTCTATGCCATGGGCGGTACCCCCTTCCTCGCGCTCAACATTGCTGCCCTGCCGCCCGACTTGCCGACTGAAATCAGCAGTGAAATCATCCGTGGCGGCGCTGAAAAAGCTCGAGAGGCCGGGGTGGTCATCGCCGGAGGGCACACCATTCAGGATAAAGAACCGAAATACGGTCTGGTCGTTTTGGGCTGGGTTGAAAATGACCATCTCCTCACGAAAGGCGGGGTACATCCCGGTGACTATTTGGTACTCACCAAACCGCTCGGCTTTGGGGTAACTACCACAGCGCTCAAACGCCAAATGGCGACCGAGCGAGAAGTGGAAGAAGTCGTTGGATGGATGAAGCAACTCAATGCCGGTGCGGCTCAACTGGCGCATGAATTCGACTTGCAGGCCGCTACGGACATCACCGGTTTCAGCCTGTTGGGGCACGGTTTGGAAATGACCCGCGCCAGCAATTGTGCTTTTCGGTTGGACTTTTCAGCCATTCCCTTCGTTTCCTGCGCACGTAAATACGGCGAACAATGGACTTTTCCCGGTGGAGCGGCCGACAACCGATTGTATTTCAGTGAATGGGTGCGCTTCTCGCCGACATTGGATGAAGTCAGTCAAATGCTGCTGTTCGACCCGCAAACCTCCGGCGGTTTATTGATAGCCGTACCTCGCGAAAAGATTGACGCTGTGATGAAACGCGCTGAGCAGATTCAACAACCGCTTTGGGTGATGGGTGAAGCCATCGAAGGAACAGGCATTGAGGTTGTTTGAGTTCAATCATCTGGACGAATTAGCCTTCGCCTCCCGCCGCTCACCAGTGTTGGGCAGGCAGGGGATGTGTGCCTCCTCGCAACCGCTAGCAACCGCCGCCGGATTGGAGATTCTGAAACGGGGTGGCAATGCCGTAGATGCCGCAATTGGCATGGCTGCCGTGTTGAACGTCACCGAACCGGGTTCGACCGGATTGGGCGGAGATTGTTTTGCGCTGGTGTACGATAACCGTTCCCGTTCCGTATATGCCCTGAACGGCTCAGGTCGAGCGCCAGCCGCCCTGACGCTGGACCGGTTAGTGCGGGAAGGGCTGGGGGAACAACTCCCACCGCTGCACCCCTATACCATCACCGTCCCTGGCGCCTGCGCGGGCTGGTGCGATCTAAACGAGCGGTTAGGTCGTCTGCCAATCCACAAGGTGTTAGAGCCAGCCATTCGTCTGGCAGAAGAGGGCTTTCCGGTTGCGCCTCTCACCGCTTACTATTGGCAACGCGGTGTCGAAAGATGCTTGAACAAAGCCCTCAACGGAGAAGAGCTGACCATTGAGGGGCGCGCTCCACGTCCGGGCGAAATTTTCCGCAACCCCGGCTTAGCCCGAACGCTCAAAAAAATTGCCGAAGAGGGGAAAAAACCGTTCTATGAAGGCGAGATTGCCAGCGCCATCGTCCGGGTTGTTCAACAGGCAGGCGGCTGTTTGAGTGAGGCAGATTTAGCCAGCCATCAAAGCGCTTGGGAAGAACCCATCGCTGTGGAGTACCGCGGGGTTCACATTTGGGAATGTCCACCGAACGGTCAGGGCTTAACCGCGCTGCTGGCTCTGAATTTGTTATCCGGCTTCAATCTCTCCGACTTGCCTCCGTTCAGCGCTGAACGATTGCACTTGGAAATTGAAGCCCTGCGACTTGCCTTTGCGGATGCTTTTCACTACATTGCCGACCCCGCTTTCTACGACATTCCATTAAAAGCATTGCTCAGCCCGGAATATGCCGAAAAACGCCGTAAACGCATCAACCCGCGGCAGGCTGCTGAAACCGTGCAACACGGTCAACCGCTGGCTGCCAGCGATACCGTATATCTATGCGCAGTAGATGGTGAAGGAAATGGCTGTTCCTTCATCAACAGCAATTACATGGGATTTGGAACGGGTATCGTCCCGCGCGGCTGGGGGTTCTCCCTGCAAAATCGTGGGCACAATTTTCGTTTGCATCCCGATCACCCGAATGCTTTGGCGCCCGGTAAGCGTCCTTATCATACCATTATACCGGCGCTGGCTACCGATTCCAACGGCGACCTTTTTGGCGTTTTTGGGGTGATGGGCGGCTTCATGCAACCTCAGGGGCATGTACAAGTGGTGACTGGGCTGCTGGATGACCACCTTGATCCGCAAGCAGCCCTTGACCGCCCGCGCTTTTGCATTCAGGCTGATCGCAGCCTCGCGGCAGTGGCTTTGGAGGAAGGCATGCCTGACCAGACCTTCCGGCAGCTTCAAAACATGGGTCATACGCTGGAATTGGTCAGCGGCATGGGGCGCGCTCTGTTCGGGCGGGGGCAAATCATTCTGCGCGATTCGCAATCTGGGGTATTGTGGGGCGGCAGCGATCCGCGTGCGGATGGTTGCGCAATGCCGCTCGGCTGAAGTAAAATATAGAACAAATGGTTGAATTGGACGCCCATCTTCAGGGAATTTTGGACACCCTGCCGACCAAGCCCGGCTGCTACCTGATGAAAGATGCCGAAGGGCAGGTCATTTATGTCGGCAAAGCCATCAACCTGCGCAACCGCGTGCGTTCTTATTTCCACAGCGGTCAGGATCAGGACTTAAAAACCCGCCAATTAGTGCAGCGTATTCGCGATATCGAGTGGATTGTGGTGGGTTCCGAACTGGAAGCCCTGATCCTCGAGATGAACCTGATCAAGAAATACCGCCCGCGCTATAACATCCGTCTCAAGGACGATAAGCGTTACCCGTATATCAAAGTTCACTGGGCAGACCCCTTTCCAAAAGTAACCGTCACCCGCCAGATGGTACGGGATGGTTCACGCTACTTTGGCCCCTACACCAGCGTTTGGGCCGTACATCAAACCTTGGATGTGTTGCGGAGAATTTTCCCTTACCTGACTTGCGACCGGGCGATCACCGGCCAGGATGAACGCCCCTGTTTGTATTACGACATCAAACTGTGCAGCGGGCCTTGCATCGGGGCGATTGATCAGGCATCTTACCGTCAGATGATCAGCGACCTGTGCGAATTTCTGGAAGGACGCACCGCCCCAATTGTCGAACGCCTGCGCAGCGAGATGGAACAGGCTGCTGAGGAGCTGCGTTTTGAACGAGCGGCTGCTTTGCGCGACCAGATTTACGCCATTGAGCGAGTGGTGGAAAAACAAAAGGTGATCAGCAACGAACAAATTGACTCGGATGTGATTGCCATTGCCCGCGATAACGGAGAAGCCTGTGTCCAGGTTTTCTTCATCCGTTCGGGCAAATTGATCGGTCGCGAGTATTTCATCCTGGAAGGTGCGTTGGGAGAGCCAGATAAAGAAGTCATCGAAGAATTTATCAAACAGTTTTACTCTGAGGCTGCCAGCATTCCTCAGCAAGTATTACTGCCGCAGGAAGTCGAAGAAGCCCAGATTATCAGTCAATGGTTGCATAAGCGTCGCGGCGGCGAAAAGGTGGAATTGGTTGTGCCGCACAACGGTCCGCCGCAAGAATTGTTGCAACTGGCAACCGAAAACGCCCTAGAGACCCTGCGGGCGCTCAAAGCCCAGTGGGAGGCCGATACTCATCGCCAATCTCAGGCGCTGGCCGAGTTACAACAAGCTCTTGGATTGCCTCAACCACCCAATCGCATCGAGTGTTATGACATCTCCAACATGCAAGGAACGGCAGCCGTGGGCAGCATGGTGGTATTTGAACAGGGTGTCCCTCGCAAGGCGCTCTACCGCCGCTTCAATATTCAAACTGTGAGCGGGCCGGATGACTTTGCCAGCATGGAAGAAGTCCTCACGCGTCGTTTTCGGCGCTATCAGGCTGCTCAGCAGGAGCGCGAAGCGCCAGGCGCAAAACTCGACCCGGCTTTTGCCTTCCTGCCGGATTTATTGATCGTGGATGGCGGAAAGGGGCAGCTATCTCGCGCAGTAGCCGTGCTGCAAGCCTTTGAATTGCAGGACAAAGTTCCGGTGGTTGGTTTGGCAAAACAGCAGGAAGAAATCTTCCGTCCCGGTTACAAAGAATCGCTTCTACTTCCCCGTCACTCGCAGGCTTTGTTCCTCATTCAGCGTATCCGCGACGAAGCTCACCGATTTGCGATTACCGCCCACCGCAATCGGCGCGGTAAAACCGGATTGGCTTCTCGATTGGACGCCGTGCCGGGCATTGGGCCTGCGCGGCGCAAAGCCCTTTTGCAGCAATTTGGCAGCATCGAGGCGATTCAGCAGGCCAGTCTTGAAGAATTAATAAGCGTCAAGGGCATCAGCGAAGAAACGGCGATAGCCCTGAAAACCATGCTGGAATGAAGGCTGGTCATTCGACCTGTGCAGCGCGCGGTGCAGGCAAAGCCAGTTCTTCCTGCAAATTGAGCAGACGCGCGGAAAACGCCCACGTGATCAAACCCAGCGTTACCCCAAACCACAGAGTAGCCAGCCGGATGATCACCGTGGCGGCTGAGGCAATCGCTGGAGCCGCCCCGCCAACCAGAACCAGCATACCGGCAATCGAGGCCTCCGAAGCGCCCAAGCCGCCCGGCAGCGCCGAAACCGCCCCAACGACCGTTGAAAAAGCCAGAATAAAGACCGCATTGGAGAAAGTTTCCAGCGTAGCCGGCATTCCCAGCCCGGTCAAAATGAAGTAAAAACCGATTCCCTCCCCGAACCAGGAAACTGTCCCCAATCCAACCCCCACCAAGGCAGCCCGAGGACGAAAAAGAACAAAACTGCCTTCGTAAAACTCCCGCAAAGCCGGCACAGCCTTGCCGATCAGCGGCAAGCGTTCCGCAAATCCCAATATTCCCAATGCCAGGGAGCGAATCTGAGAAATGGCAATCCCAGCCAGCAGAATTCCCAAAATCACGCTGAAAGCCGGCCAGTACTGCGGGTGAGCAATCACCCCTAAAACGGAAAGCATCAAAACGGCTAAACCATCACTGACCCGCTCTGCGACAATCAAGGAAACGCCGCGCGCTACCGGCAGGCCGGTTTGCTGTTCTAACCAAATCCCTTTGAAAACCTCGCCAACTTTACCGGGGGTAACCGCCAGTGGAAAACCGGCCACAAAAATTTGCAAACTGCGCCGCCAATCGAAACCGCGCACCCCGACCTGATGCAGGTAATACTGCCATTTGAGAAAACGCAGCGTGTAGTTGAAAAGCGTAAACAGCAACGCCAGAGGGAAAATCCGCCAATCAAAGGTTTGCAAGAGAGCGCCTACTTCCCGCACATCACCCAGCAGGGTCAACCCAACCATCACCACAATCCCCAGCAAAAGACCGGGAACCATCCGGCGAAGCACGGAATTTTTCTTAGTGGCTTGATTTTGATTAGCCAAATCGGACATGCCCCCGATTATACCTGAACTACCCTTCGAGTGACAAAGGTAAAACTGGACTGTGGACTGCCAGACCAGCATGGTATAATAAAAAGGTATTCTCTGGCTACCATGAAATTCAACATCACTCTCAAGCCGATATTCCCACATCAACAAATTGCAGGAGGAGAAACGTGAAACGCTCAGTCTATTGGATTCTGTCCGCTTTGTTTGTGGCTGCGCTGGTGTTAAGCGCTTGTCAGCCAGCCGCTACCCCTACCGCTGCGCCTGCTCCCCAGGATGGATACCCTGTCGAGCCGCAACCCCAGCCAACCGCTCCACCTCAGCAGGCATATCCTGCCCCCTCCACGACCACCGTGCGGGTAGCGACGGACGCCACCTTCCCGCCCTTTGAAATCGTGGATGAAGCCACGAAGGAATTAACCGGTTTTGACATTGAGTTGTTGAAAGCCGTCGCTGAAAAAGCCGGCTTCCAACTGGAATGGAGCAATCTGCCGTTTGATTCGGTGCTGGCAGGTCTGTCTCAATGCCAGTTTGATCTCGCCATTGCCGCCATCACCATCACGGATGAACGCAAGCAGCAAATGCTATTCTCCGATCCCTACATCAACGCCGGTCAGATCGTGGTCATTCGCAAGGGGGATGAAACCATCCAATCCAAAGATGATTTGGCAGGTAAAACCGTGGCGGCTCAGTTGGGCACCACCGGAGAAATTGAAGCCCGCAAAATCCCGAACGTTACCTACAAACCCTATGACACCTACGATCTGGCATTCCTCGACCTGGCTAACGGTCAGGTGGATGCCGTCATCGCCGATTATCCCACCGCGCTGGGCTTCATTGGTCAAAATCCGGAAAAATTGACCACTGTTGGTGAAGTCTTCACCGATGAATCCTACGGCATTGCCATTTGCAAAAATCGGGAAGACCTGCTCGCCCCGATCAACGCCGCTCTGGCCGAACTCAAGAACGAAGGGGTCATTTCCGAACTTGAAATGAAATGGCTGGCAGGTGAGTAAACCTGACTCTCGAAACCGATGACATGCACGGGCAGATGGCAGGATGATCCAAAACCGCCTCTGCCCGTGCTTTGTTGATGGTTTTACAAGGTCCTTTTAGGAGGCGTCTAGGCATGCAAACGGCTAATCCCCTTCAAGCCAGTTCAACGGCTCGGAAAACCCAAATTGATCAATGGTGGCTGCTGGTTTTTGCCGTCATCGCGCTGATTGTTTTTCTGGTCATCAGTCAGCCCGATCCTTATCAGCGCATTCTTGTCTTCGTTGAAGATGGTGTGTGGGTCACCCTGCGCACCACAATGATTTCATTTATTCTTGTCCTGATCCTCGGCTTGCTGGTAGCGTTAGCTCGTCTATCCAAATTTTGGCTACTGCGCGGCATTTTCACCATTTATGTCGAAATCATCCGCGGTATTCCGGTGCTGGTACAACTCCTCTTTTGGTATTTTGCCTTTCCTCCCATCATTCAAAATTTGGGAACTTCTCTGAACAGCCCGGCGTTAATCAACTACAAAGCCGACCCCAACTTCATGGCGATTCTTGGGCTGACGATCTGCTACGCAGCCTACATGAGCGAGGTGTACCGCGCCGGCATTCAAAGCATTCCCAAAGGTCAGATGGAAGCCGCCCGCAGTTTGGGTATGACCTACGTTCAGGCAATGCGCTATGTCATTCTTCCGCAAGCCATCCGCGTCATCCTGCCGCCCGTGGGCAATGAATTCATCACGCTGCTCAAAGACACCTCTCTAATCAGTGTGGTCGCCGTTTCCGACCTCACCCGCCGCGGTCGCGAGTTCATGGCATCCAACTTCATCCCGATTCAGCCGTGGATCATGGTATCCTTACTATACTTGGTGATGACGCTCATTTCGGCGCGGGTTGTTCACTACATTGAGCAAAAAACCAAAATCGAGAGGTAAGCCCAATGACCTCTGAACCCATTATTCACATTGAAAATGTCCATAAACGCTTTGGAAGCGTCCACGCTTTGCGCGGGGTGAATCTGGATGTTTATAAAGGTGAAGTGATCGTGATCATCGGTCCATCCGGCTCGGGTAAATCCACCTTGCTGCGCTGTATTAACCGTTTGGAAGAATTCGATGAAGGTAGAATCGTGGTGGACGGCATTCCCCTGGATACAGCGGCCAACATCAATGCTGTGCGCACCGAGGTCGGTATGGTTTTCCAGCAATTTAACCTTTTCCCGCATCTGACTGTTTTGGAAAATATCCTGCTGGCTCAGCGGATCGTGCGCAAGCGCAGGAAGGAAGAAGCCACCCGCATCGCCATGGATTTACTGCACAAAGTCGGCATTCCCGACAAGGCTAACAATTACCCGATCCAGTTATCCGGCGGGCAGCAGCAACGGGTGGCCATTGCCCGCGCGTTGGCGATGAACCCAAAAATCATGTTGTTCGATGAACCAACCAGCGCGCTCGACCCGGAGATGATTCAGGAAGTGCTGGATGTGATGCTGGCTTTGGCGCGGGAGGGTATGACCATGGTCGTCGTCTCGCACGAGATGGGCTTTGCGCGGGCGGCGGCTCATCGCGCGATTTTGATGGATGAAGGACAAATTGTCGAAGAAGCGCCACCGAACGTCCTGTTCACCAATCCCAAACAGGAACGCACCAAAGCTTTTTTGAGCAAAGTCCTTCACTAAAACCACAGGAGCGCGGCTTTCCCAACTCATCAAAATCCCCCCCATTCCCGTTTGATTTTTGTCTGTCCCGAACGGTATAATCAAAACAACCTGCCCCAGCATTATCCATTGACTTGACCTGCAAAACCCATGATGAACCATCCCTCACCCGCAATCACATCTTCCCAGCGCTTCGATCCGCGTCAATGGGTTGTGCGAGTTCTGGTGGCAGCCCTATCGGTTTTGTTCATCCTGAGTTTGCCCCAATCCACCCGCGCCCAATCCATTCAATCCACCCAATTGACCCTGCAATCGCCGGCTGCCTGCCCAGCCAGCGGCTGCGCCGCTGGCCAAACGCTCAACCTGCGCGCTTCCTTTGACCTCACGGCTTACCTGTCCCCGCCAGACCCAAACGTTCAAGTTTGCATCTATACCCCTATCAACTGGTCGGCCACAGCCTTACGCATGGGGTTGACCGGTGGTGTGACCGGCAGCCCTTACCAAAGCGGCATCAGCAACTGCTCCGCCGCGCCGACGGGTTATACCTTGTTAGGTGGAGCTCAAGCCACACTGGCTGCCGGCGCCTTTGGGGATTGGCTGGATTTCTCCTTCCGCATCGGGAACACCGCCACCGCCAGCGGTTCCATCCTCATGCGAATACTGGAACGAACAAGCAGCGGTTGGCAGCAAACCAGCCAGGCCTTTTTGGGCATTGCCGTTACGCCAACCGCCGATGTCGTCTATGTCGCCAATGATGCGGCCACTTGCGGAGCGAGTTCGCCTTGTTACGTCAACTCCGCTGAAGATTTGCCTGAAGGTTTGGGCACCGGTTTGAAGGATGCAATTGACTCGCATCCCTTGCCCTCCCAACCCGTGACCATTCGGATTGCGGGCAATTACCTGATCAAAAATAACGCCGTGGTCTTAGATAAGCCCCATACCATTGAGGGGGTTAACAATGCTCAGATAACCTATCTCGGCGCTGAATGCAGTCAGCCAATGCTGCGGGTCAGCGCGGGAGCAACACTGCGGGATTTGAACATCAACGACGGAACTTGTGTCACCACGAACCGCACCCTCATTCAGGTAGAAAGCCCGGATACGGTGCTCATCATCTCCAACAATCTGACCGACGGTCAGGATGCGGTTCGGATTTTAGACAACAGCGGAGAAGTGAAATGGCATTTCAACCACATTACCGGAAACGCTGGCTATGCCGTTTGGAGACAAGCGGGCACGGGCAGCGGCAGCGTTCAAGCGGTTGCCAACAATTTTTATGCCAACCGCAGTAGTATTCAAGTGGAGTGCAACAATAAGGGCCGCGTGGATCATAATTTCTGGGGCTTCGGCGTTGACCCACTCTCGGCAATTTCACAATGCGCCTTTAGCCGCGGCAAGCAGCTGGGCGCGCCGGCTCTGCCGCGCAGCAATGAGCCTGGCGTCAGCGCCGAAAAAGTGACGGTCACTGCCAACAAAACCTACAGTAGTGATGGCCGGCTTGCCTTTCAACACGGCGCAGACGATAACGACTTTGATCTCTTCATTGTCAATCATGGCGCGGGCGCGCCTGAAAACGTCCCCTTTACGGGCGGGCTGCCGGGCAGCCTGACCGCCTGCTCCAATCATTACGATATTTTCCTTGCCAGTGAGGGTATCACCCCGCCTGCGTTGTTGGATTTGTTTTTCCGCTACGACTCGACCAGTGGCTGCGTCGCCACGGTTGAGAGTGCAGCCTACTGCGGAAGCGGCAATATGGCCTTATTCCCACTTTGGTGGTATGACCCGGCTGGAAATGTTACCGATGGCTGGGATACAACCGGTCAAAACCCGGCCGGCAGCGGCGCGGGCGGAGCAAGCGGTCAAACGACAGTCTGCGACACTGATTCGAAAGAAATCAAAGTATCCCTTCAGGCGGGTGGACGCCCCAACGCCATTTTAGATTTGAATTACACCCCCTTCGTGGTGGGGCTGTTGCCGCTGCCCTCCAGCGTCATTTTCAGCCAATTCACTGCCATCGCCGGAGACACCCAAGCAGCAATCCAGTGGACCACTGTTAGTGAAGTCAATACCAGCGGTTTTTATCTGCTGCGCAGTCAAAGTGAAAGCGGCGGTTTCAGCCGGGTCAGCCCGTTCATCCCGCGGCGCGGGTCGGGGATTGGCGGCGCCTTTTACGAGGTCGTAGACAGCGGTCTGACCAATGGTACAACCTACTACTACCGCTTGGAAATCGTCAGTTCAAGTCAGGAGTCTTCCTTCAGCGGCGTAATCAATACGATTCCGCAGCAAGCCACCCCGACGGCCACTTTCACATCCACCCCAACTTCTACATCCTCTCCCTCACCAACGGAAACTTTTACATCCACGCCCACGCCCACCGCCACGGGGACGCAATTCACCCTAACGCCAACGGCCTCAGCAAGCCCAACGCAAACGCTTACACCTACCATCACACCGACCGGCAGCATTACCGCCACCCCCACGGTAACCTTTACCCTCATCCCCACCCGCACTCGAACCCGCACACCAGTCATTTATCCGACGGCGGTTTACCGCTCACCCACCTTACCCCCCACCCGCACCCGTTTCCCGACCCGCACCTTTACGCCGTTTGGCGGCACGCCCGGCACTAACACCCCCACTTTGGAAGGTTACCCCGCCCCGGGGGGCACCGACAGCATAACCCCGAATCGAACCCTCAGCCCGCAGCCAACCCTGCCGCCTCAAGGCGGTTACCCGATAGGCGAAGACACACCCATCCTGCCCACTGGCGATGGATACCCACCGCCCGAACCGAACCAAACCCAATCAACCAGCACGGCGGAAAACCTCCCCCCCCAACCCACCTCCTCAACCCTGACTGCTTCAGCCACTTTTTCTCCTCCCCTGCCGCCGTCTGGAAGCGCCAATCCGCCCTTTGTGATCTCCTTCGTTAGAGAGTATTGGCAGTACTTTTTAGCAGCGCTGATTGCGGAGATTCTGATCCTCGCGGCGGCAGGCGTTTATTTATACCGTAAAGGTTTGCTGCGGTTTCCACTGTTGACAAAGAAAAATCAGGCAGATCAATAAACCATCCTCTTCTAACAGCGGGGATTTTGACATTTGGCTTCTTTTATGCTATTCTTTGCACCTGTAATACAAATCATGAACTCTCAATCAATTCTTTGGAGCAGGTATGCAGCGCGAGCGCATCTCAGAAAACGTTTACTGGTTTCAAAGTGAAATTTACGCCCAGGTTACGGCAGGCGCAATAACCGGCCCTCAATGGGCGGTGGTGATTGATACGCTGGCAATCCCCGAGGAAACGATTGCCATGCGTTCCTTCATCGAAGAGACCTTGGGCGTGCCGGTGCGCTATGTCATCAACACCCATCACCATGCCGATCATACCTGGGGAAATTGCTTCTTTCCGGGTGCGACGGTGATTTCTCATGCTCTCTGCCGCGAATTGATGGAACTGCGCGGCCCTGCCTCTCTGGAATCGGCACGCCGCCAAAATCCGGCTTTCAAACAGGTCAAATTGGTTTTCCCCCACCTCACCTTTGAAGGCGGTGATCTTTCATTGCGGATTGGTAAAAAGAACCTGATCCTTACTCACATGCCCGGTCACAGCCGCGATGGAATCGCGGTTCTGGTCGAAGAAGACCGCGTTCTATTTGCTGGCGACGCTTTTTTGCCTTTGCCCTATGTGGTGGATGGCGACCCGGATGTTCTGAGTGAAACCATCCGCAAAATTGGCAAAATGGGATTGGAAAATATCATACAAGGCCATGGAGACATCATCCTACGCGGTGAGATTGACGATGCCGTACAGGAAAACCTGAATTACCTGAACAATGTGCGCAAAGCCGTCCGCACCGCTGTCCGCCGTAAAAATCCTTTAGAGGCGCTTTCGACCATTGACATTGAATCGTGCGGAAAAAGCCGCGTCTACCTTGGCGGACTTGCTGAGGAACTTCACAAACGCAATGTGCGCTTCCTTTTCAAACAAATCGCTGCCGAAGAGGGAGTGGTGATCACCCCAGCCGATTAAAGGGGTTTTCCAGCATGTTTTTGGCGATGACGGTTTGCTTGGAGCGAACCGTTTTCTTTTTGCTGCTCCTTGCGTTTTTGCAGATAGGCCCGCAAACCAACCGCTCGTTCTGTACCATTCCGCAGCCGCTGGATGTTGGGACGCAGTGACCACATCACCGCAGCCAGCGCTCCCACCCCAAAAGCCACATATTCCCACGGCGAAAGCCCTTGCACGGATCGCACCAGGAAGATGATCGTTGCAAAAAAGGCGATGCTCATGGTTGTTATCGAAGCATATCCAATTCCAACATATACCAGTAAGCCTAACGGGAAAATGATTAAGGCTGCCGGTGGGAAAAGAGCAAGAGTAGCCCCGAAAGCCGGAGCGCCACCTGCTCCGCCGCGCAATCGAATACCTCCCTTTGCGCGCGACTCGATTAAAAAGACGGAATAGTTATGTCCAAGGATTGCCAGTAAACCTGCGGCAGCGCGCACCCATACCTGCTCGGGGAACACATAAGCGGCCAGCCATACGGCCGCCGAGCCTTTGAGAATATCAAAAATCGCTGTAAAAAGCCCCGCCAGAAAACCAGCCGCACGCATGGCGTTGGTGCCGCCCGTTCGGCCGCTTTCAATTTGACGCAGGTCTTTGCCGCGCGCTATCCAGACAATCACCAGGCCAAACGGCACTGACCCGATAATGTACGCCACCAGTAAAACCAATCCAACAGATAACCATCCTTCCATGTATCTCTTCCTCCAGCGTTTATAACCCGTAACTTTCCATTGAGTTACGGTTCTGACAGGATTAGAGGAATTTCTCGATAATCCTCTCCCTCAATTATAAATCCTTTGACGCCCCAATGGTTTTCGTCCATTGGCGACCAGATCAGCATAGCCGTGCCGGGGTAGGCAAATTCCCGAATATCCGTTTCTGAGGGATGATCCGGCCCCATCGGGTGAGAATGAAATGCGCCGATCATCTCCAGCCCCTGCTGCTCCAACCACTCGAAGGCTTTGAGCATCTCGATCGGCTCCATGTAATACCGAACCGGGCTGTGAGCCTGATTGGTGATGGGTAAGACGACCTCAACCTGATTTTCTTTCCCACCCAGCATCCCACAGGCTTCTTCGGGCAGGTTTTTAAGAATATGGTCTTGCATTTGCTGCAAATGCCGGGCTAAAAGGTGCAAGCGTTCCAAAATTAAGCCCTCACCAACAAAGACACCCCAACCAGTAATACGGCCATCACCAGCGGTTCAATCCACACAAAGCGCAATCCGCGGCCCTCCTCCAAACCGGCTGCCAAACTGGTAAGGCCGTACGCGGCTGCCAGCAAAAACAAACCAAATCGTAATGGCGTAAGCGGCAGGTAATGCAGGCCAACCGCCAATTGGCTGACCACCAAAGTGATGCCCGCAGCCCAGGCAGGATACCATCTTCCACCGCTGCGCAGATAGAGAGAACGCAGGCTGATTAGAAAAAGAGACGGCGCAAGGGTCAAGATCAAGGTATAAAGTCTTAAGCCGGCGGCGTGGACACTCACCGCCAGCACCAGATACAAGGCGAAGGATACAGCAGTCAGACCAATGGACGCCGGGGCATGGCGGATGTCCTGAGCATCTACCACAATGTATTCAGCCAGCACGACCATCAAAAAAAGCACCCCGCCCAGGGTGAAAACCACCCACCATTCTACCCCAACTTGAAGGGTGGTTAGGGGCACACCAATCGCCCAAGCCGTCAGGGCTGGCAGTAACCAGTGGGGCAAACGGACATTACCTTCCAAATGAGGGTGAGACTGAATCAGCCAGTCGGTACCGGCAGCCGCGATGAGTGAAACCAGTACAGCCACGATGGTGGAAAAGTTCAGGCGCAACTCGAACAGAAAGCCGGGCAGTTGTAAACTGACCAGACGCTCCGGCAGGGAAACAAAGGGCGTCAGGACATATCCCAGCAGGATGACAGCTGCGACAACGCTCAAGCGGTCTGCATCGGGTAAGTGACGATGGGATTGCATATTCCGATTTTACCGCCGAGCGGCAATCCCTGCCAGATAAGATGAGTATGGTAAAATAAATCTTGTATGGCATCCGAAGCAGATATGAATTTGATCAGTCCACCCCGCCTGATTCCAGCGCTCAGCGCGGGGTTCAATACCGTTGCCGGAAAAGTTTATCTCATTTTGTTGCCGGTATTGCTGGACGTATTTTTGTGGCTCGGTCCTCAATTCCGGGTTGACCGCTTGTTTACCCCTTTGTTGACCGAATACGCCCATACCATCAGCCGTTTCGCCTCGGCAGAAATCGCCCAGCAGGTGAACGATCTGACGGAGCTGTGGATTGAAAATTTGAAGACCTACAACCTTGCCAGCGCTTTGCAAACTTTTCCCATCGGTCTGCCCAGCCTGATGGCAAACCGCACGGGTGATGCGACGCCGTTTGGTCAGCCCGCTGTGCTGGAGATCAACTCCTTCTCGGCCGCTTTGGGCTGGTGGCTGCTTTTCCTTGTGGTTGGTTTTCTGATGGGTTGTCTTTTCCTGAATACCTTGGCGCGTTCATCCGGCGATACACCGATTAAATTTGAGTTCAAAGCCTTTGCGATTCAATCCCTTCTGTGCGCTGTATTTATTCTGACCATCCTTTTAGCGATTATTCTGGTCAGCCTGCCGGCCTCGGCAATCATATCCCTTCTGGCAATGATCAATGCCAGTTTAGGTAGCATTGCTTTGCTGGCAGCGCTCTTCTTGATGGTGTGGATTTTCATACCGTTGATTTTTACCCCCCACAGCATTTTTCTCGGCCAGCGCAACCTGATGGTTTCTGCCCTGACTAGTGTCCGACTGGTTCGCAATCATCTGACAGGCAGCAGCCTCTTTTTGGTTGCCGCCATCATAATTGCGCAAGGCATGGATATTTTATGGAAGATTCCGCCCGCCAATTCATGGTTGACACTGGTTGGTATTTTGGGCCATGCCTTTATCTACACCAGCCTGCTGACCGCCAGTTTTATTTACTTTCGCAACGGTTTGCGCTGGCTGATGGAATTAATCAAACAACAAAGTGCAAGAATGGTGCAGGCATAACCACTCAAACCCTTCCCTTCACAAATTCAGGGGGAAGGTCAAGGTGTTAAGTTATTTGGAGGATTATCCGTGGCTCAATCTATAGACCTCTCTTCGTATGGCGCAAAAGACATTCAGGTGCTGGAAGGCCTCGAAGCCGTCCGCCGTCGTCCGGGTATGTACGTTGGCGGTACTGACCTCAAAGCCCTCCATCATCTGGTTTATGAAGTGGTGGATAACTCGATTGACGAAGCCCTTGCCGGTTTCTGTGATCGGATCATTGTGACAATCCACCCCGATAGTTCGGTAACGGTGGAAGACAATGGTCGGGGTATTCCGGTGGATATTCACCCCGAAAAGAAAAAATCGGCGCTGGAAGTGGTCATGACCACCCTGCATGCCGGCGGTAAATTCAGCCATTCCAGTTATAAAGTTTCCGGCGGTCTGCACGGCGTTGGGGTTTCGGCGGTCAATGCCCTTTCGGAGTGGTGCGAAGTGGTCGTCTGCCGCAACGGTCAACGCCACTTCCAGCGATATGAACGCGGCATCCCCCAGGAAGCGGTCAAGGTCATTGGCAAATGTGAACCGAACCGAACCGGAACAACCACCACCTTCAAATTCGATCGCGAAATTTTCAAAGATGATGTAGATTACAAATTCGAAACGCTCAGCCAGCGCTTCCGCGAGATGGCCTTCGTGACCCGTAAGGTGCTGATTCGCTTGGTGGATGAGCGCAACAACCGCGAAGCGACCTTCTTCTTCGAAGGTGGCATCATTTCGTTTGTGCGCTATCTCAACCGCAATCGCACCACCCTCCACCCCGTGTTTTTCGTTGAAAAAGAGGTGGACAACATCGGTATCGAGGTTGCTGTACAATATACCGATGCCTATGCCGAGTCGGTCTATTCCTTTGCCAATACCATCAACACCATTGACGGCGGCACGCACATGACCGGTTTGCGCACGGCTATCACCCGCGTCATCAACGATTATGCCCGCCGCAACGGCCTGCTGAAGGATGCCGATCCCAACTTCACTGGCGACGACACCCGCGAGGGCATGACCGCCATTGTCAGTATCAAGCACCCCGATCCGCAGTTCGAAAGCCAGACCAAGGTCAAGTTGATGAACCCGGAAGTTCAGACCTATGTGCAGCAGGTAGTGGGTGAGGCATTTTACGCTTTCCTCGAAGAAAATCCCTCCGCCGCCCGTGCCATTGTTCAAAAATGCCTTACCTCTGCTCGTGCGCGGGATGCCGCTCGCAAAGCGCGCGATCTGGTCATCCGAAAATCCGCACTGGAAAGCCTGACACTGCCCGGCAAACTGGCAGACTGCTCTGAACGCGATCCAAACAAGACTGAACTGTACATCGTCGAAGGTGAAAGCGCAGGCGGTTCAGCCAAACAGGGACGTGACCGCCACTTTCAGGCAATTTTGCCGCTGCGCGGTAAGATCCTCAATACCGAACGCGCTCGGTTGGACAAAATCCTCTCCAACAACGAAGTCAAAGCCCTCATCTCTGCTCTCGGCACAGGTATTGGTGAGAACTTCGATCTATCCGGCCTGCGCTATGGACGAGTGATCATCATGACCGACGCCGATGTGGACGGCAGCCACATCCGCACTCTTCTGCTGACCTTCTTCTTCCGTTACATGCAGCCGCTTATCGAAGCCGGTCATCTCTACATTGCCCAGCCGCCGCTCTACCGGATTGCCTACAAAAATCAGGTGAAGTATGTCTATACCGAAGCGGAGAAAGACAAGGTTTTGAAAGAGTTAGGGGTTTCTGCCGATAAGGTTTCCATTCAGCGTTACAAAGGTTTGGGTGAAATGAACCCGCAACAATTATGGGAAACCACCATGAATCCCTCCAACCGCACTCTTCTCTCGGTCAGTATCGAAGATGCCGCAGCAGCCGACCGCACCTTTGACATGCTAATGGGCGAGGCCGTCCCTCCCCGCACCCGATTCATTACCACGCATGCTCGCAATGTCCGTAATTTGGATGTCTGATTCTGATTCAAATTTCACCAATTTTGGAGGAGTCCGATCATGCCGCTCGCTCAATTATTCCGTGCCGAAGACCTTAGAGATTACATTATCCGCTTCTTTACCCGCCTGAATGTCACCGAAGAACACGCCCGCATTGCTGCGGACGTGTTGATTTCTGCGGATTTACGCGGCGTCAGTTCTCACGGCATTATCCGCCTGCACAGTTATTACGGAAGCCGCATCCTGAAAGGGTTGATTGATCCCGCCTCCCCCTACCAAATCGTGCGTGAAACCCCCACCACCCTGTTGGTGGACGGCGGAAATGGATTGGGCATGGTGGTCGGTTACCACACCATGCAGCGGGTCATTCAGAAAGCCAAAGAAAACGGGGTTGCGATTGCTTCGGTACGCAACAGCAACCACTATGGAATTGCCGGCTACTATGCCATGATGGCCTTACCACATGAGATGATTGGAATCTCCTTCACCAATGCCCAGCCGCTGGTAGCTCCCACCTATGGACGAACCCGCGTCCTCGGTACCAACCCAATTGCCGTGGCTGCTCCCGCGCTCAACGAACAACCCTACGTGCTGGACATGGCTACCAGTATCGTCCCGATTGGAAAAATCACCGTGTACGACAAAGCCGGCGAAAAGATTCCCGAAGGCTGGGGAATTGACCAGAACGGTCATGTGACCACCGACCCGAAAGCCGTACTGCAGGGCGGGGCGCTCCTTCCTTTGGGCGGCACCGACATCATGCGCGGCTACAAAGGTTATGGTTTGGCCCTGTGGGTGGACATTTTTTCTGGGGTGCTTTCGGGAGCAGCCACCGGACCATTCGTAGGTTCGATTGGAAAAGATCAACCTGCCAACGTGGGTCATTTCTTTGCTGCCATTCGCATTGACGCCTTTCGTGACCCCCAGGAATTCAAAGCCGACCTGGACCGCCTGATCCAAACCCTCAAAAACGCCCCCAAAGCCGAAGGGCAGGAACGTATCTTCATTCATGGTGAAAAAGAATTTGAATTGGAGGCGCTGAACCGCCAGCGCGGTATTCCCTTGCTGGTCGAGGTGGTCAAAGGCTTGCGTGAAGCTGGCGAACAGGTAGGTGTGCCATTTGACCTAGAAGTGCTGGGAGAAACTGCCGGCGAGGAAGAATAGAGCCAATCAGGTTTCTTGCAGCAAAATGAGAACTTCGTAACCTTCCAGTGGCAACAACATTCCATCTTTGAGTGGCGGAAGATGGTCACGCCGATTGGATAAAAGCAACTTCCAGCCCGCCCGTCGAACCATGCTACCCATAGCAAACCGCACCGGACGTTTACCAAAGTTGAGCGCAACCAGAATGGTCTGCTCAGCATTCTGTCGCAGATAAGCCAATAAGCGCTGGGGTTCATACGTTAGAGGTTGGAAAAAGCCATTTCTCAACGCCGAGTGTGTCTTGCGTAATTGAATCAGCCGGCGGTAAAAGTGATAAAGGGAGTCCGGTTGATTTTTCTGAGCCAGTACATTGCGCTGGCGGTAGTTTGCGTGTACCGGCAGCCACGGCTGGGCCGAGCTAAAGCCAGCGTTGGGACTGTCATCCCACTGCATTGGCGAACGACAGCCATCGCGCCCTTTGTAAAACGGCCAAAATCGCTTTCCCACCGGATCCTGTACCATATCACGAGTAATCGGAATGTCACGCATTCCAATTTCCTCACCGTAGTAGAGGAAAGGAGTACCGTGCTGAGTAAGCAGTAGCGCGGCGGCTACTTGGAGGCGGTTATCATCCTCCCCTTGCCCGTGGCGAGTTGCCGAGCGCGGGTTGTCGTGATTATTCAACACATACGTCGGCCAGCCTTCTGGCTGCAAGGCTTGCTCCCAATCCTGAATAGCCTTCAGAAAGCGTGCCGGTTTCCATGGACAATGAAGGAAGGTGAAATCAAAGGTGGCGTGCAGCAAACCAGCTGCGCAGTAAGAGGCGGCTTTTTGAGGGGTAGAAAGAAAAGTTTCCCCCACCGCAAACCGCTCTGGATAGGAATCGAGAATGGCGCGAATCTCGCGCAGTAAGGGGAACATCTCTGGCTGATCACAATCGTAAATGTGTTTTTGCCGGTCAAAACCGCGCAAGCCAATCGCTGGTGGATTATCGGGGAAATCAGGATGCTTGAAATACATATTGAACACATCCAGACGGTAACCATCCACACCGCGGTCGCACCAAAAACGGAACACATCCAGCAGAGCTTTTCGTACCTGCGGGTTACGCCAGTTGACATCCGGCTGCTCTTTATAGAACATGTGATAGTAGTACTGGCCGGTATGAGAGTCCAGTTCCCATGCGCTGCCGCCGAAAATGGACTGCCAGTTGTTGGGAGGGCCGCCATCCGGAGCAGGATCACGCCACAGGTAATAATCGCGGTAGGGACTCTCGCGGCTGCTTCGCGATTGGACAAACCAAGCGTGCTGGTCTGAGGTGTGATTCAACACCAAATCCAATACAATCCGAATCCCCCGCTGATGAGCTTCAGCCACCAGCGCATCAAAATCAGCCAGCGTGCCGAACTTTGGGTCAATGTCAAGATAGTTGCTGACATCATAGCCGAAATCTACATCCGGCGAGGGGTTGATCGGCGAAAGCCAGATGGCATCCACACCCAATTCAGACAGATAGTCCAAACGGCTGCGGATTCCGTTCAAATCACCGATGCCGTCGCCGTTACTATCCGCAAAGGAACGCGGATAGATTTGATAAATGACACCATCCCGCCACCAAACATACTGATTATTCATCCTCTTATCCTATCCTTTGAATAGTGCGCTATATCAGGAAGAGTGCAGAAAATCGAGCAAAATACGATTGAATTCATCCGGCTTTTCACGCTGCGGCCAGTGACCGCAAGCCGGCAAAATTTCCAAGCGCGATCCGGGCAGATTGGCATGAGCCTCTCGGGCGCATTCCAACGGCACCAATCGGTCCTGCTCTCCATGAATGAATAAAGTCTCTGCCTGAATTTCACCCAAACGATCCAAATAATTGGTTCGTAAACGGTCGCGAAGCGCTTCATGGCGCTGAAAAGACCGAAAAGCCTTGCCCGCCTGTGGACGCCGAATTTCTTCATACACCTCATTGACCAGCGTTTCTGAAAGGGCATTTGGATCGTAAAAAATCTGTTGTAAGGATGCCCGCGTCAGGGCTTTACTGCGCCCCAGCAGCCACCATGAAAATCGGTTCAACCATTCCATCCGCACCAGGTAGTAACCCCACACCCCACCGGGATAGTGGCGTTGAATCCCGTAGCTATCCACCGGCACAAGCCTATCAACCCGTTGAGGGTAGGACAGTGTGAACCCGATTGAAATTCCCCCACCCATGGAAACTCCAACCAAGGTAACCCGTTCCTCTGCCAAATGATCCAGCAATCCTTTGACTGTGTTAATGTAGTAATCCAGCGTATATTCCACGCGGGGAGTATCACTTTTACCATAGCCGGGCAGGTCAGGAGCAATCACCCGAAAACGAGTAGAAAGCGCCAGAATGACCGGCTGCCACGAAAGCCAAGCCGAATCGGTGCCGCCGCCATGAAGTAGCACAATCGTATCCCCCTCTTCACCGGCAGTATATAGGTGAATGTTGGTATTTTCAATTTTGATCCAAAAATCTTCGATAATCGTCATCGCTCCCTCCCACGTCATAAATAAGCATACCCGAGAGATGGGATTTTTGTCAAAAGTTTTAATCGAATCATTAATTAAATTTCTTGCTTGTTAACAAAACCTGTGATAGAATTAGATCGCAAGGCAAAAGAAAGAGGACCGCATCGAAAAGTGGGCAACCCCCACTTTTCTGCTTAGTAACCGCAACGATCTGGAGAAAGTGGAAGCATGAAGAACGAATTTACACTGGCGTTCAATGAAGTATTGGAAGAAAAACAACTTCCAAAAGAAGTGATTCTCAAAGCGCTCGAATCAGCGATGGTTTCGGCTTATCGCCGCGCAGTGAACGCTTCCAATGCTCAACATGTGGAAGCCAAAGTAGACATTGAAACCGGCAAAGTGACCATTTATGCCGAAAAAGAAATCGTCGAAGAAGTGGAAGACCCGCGCACCGAGGTGAGCCTCGAAGAAGCCCGTAAAATCAACCCGGATGCGCAATTGGGCGGCATGATTGTGGTGGAAAGTACCCCGCGCGATTTTGGGCGAGTAGCTGCCCAAACTGCCCGTCAGGTGATTCAGCAGCGCATCCGCGATGCTGAACGTCAGGCACAGTTGAATTACTACCAGAAACAGCTCGGCGAAATTGTCAGCGGGGTAGTGCAAGCCGTCAGCGCCCAAGGGTTGACCATCGGCCTCGAAATGAAAGCCGAAGGCACCATGCCGCGCAAAGAGATGATCCCCGGTGAGCGTTTCCGCATTCACGACCGTGTCCGCGCGCTGGTAGCCGAAGTTAAGGACAACAGCCGCGGCCCGCAAATCATCCTTTCACGCACTCACCGCAACTTTTTACGCCGCCTGTTGGAAAATGAAGTACCCGAAATTTACCACGGGGTGGTGGAAATTCGCTCGATTGCGCGCGAACCGGGCGAACGGGCTAAGGTGGCTGTTTCGGCCACTCAGAGCGGCATTGACCCGGTCGGCGCCTGCGTGGGTATCCGCGGCGTACGCATCCAGGCCATCGTTCGTGAATTGCACGATGAAAAAATTGACGTAATCGAATGGAATCCCGACCCGGCCGTCTTCATCGCCAAAGCCATCAGCCCGGCACGCGTCAGCGGAGTGTACCTCAATGAACAGCAATCCAGCGGCAAAACGGCCACCGTTGTCGTGCCGGAAGACCAGTTAAGCCTTGCCATTGGGCGAGATGGACAAAATGCACGGTTGGCCGCCAAACTGACCGGTTGGCGCATTGACATCAAAAGCCTGCCCGAAGCTGCAGCCGATGCGCTCTACAAATTGCAGAAAGACGAAAGTCTTGCCGAATTGGCCGCTCAGGAAGCCGAAACAATGCGCAAAGTGGAAGATATGCTGGCCCGCAAAGCCGAAGGACGTCCCCTGCAGCCGGAAGAATACGATTGGATGGCGCGTTTCGTTGACCGGGTTGAACGCCGCATCACCCGCCGACCCGAAGCCGAGAAGGTCAGCGAGGATGAATTTGCCAAGGCCAAATCTCAAGTGCCGGCCGATTCGTTCAACATCAACATTTTGGACAGCGGCCTGCCCGAGCATGTTGCTTATATCCTGCAGGAAGCCGGCTACAGCACGGTCGGCGAAATGGCCGTTCAGATGAAGATTGCGCCGGATGAAATCCTGCGACTGAACGGCATCGGCCCGCGCGCCATGCAGGAAATTGCCAAGTTAATGGAAAAACTGGACGCTCAAATGGAAGCCGAGAAGGCTGCCCAAGCAGCGGTGGAAGAAATGCCGCAGCCCACAGCCGAAACCATGCAAGCGGTTGAAATGGTCGAAACCGTAGAAATCACGCCGGAGCGAGTAACGGAATCAGAGCCGTTCATTGAAACGGCTGAACCCGCGCCGGAAGTTGAAACTTCAAAAGTTGAGGTCGAAGCGGAATCCACCCTCGAAGAGACGATGGAGGAAGAAGAACCCTCCTTTGAACAGATCTTTGACCTAAAATTGGCGCCGGTGGACGAAGCGCTCTTTGAGGAAGAGGAAGAGAGCGAAGAAATTCCCACCCGCAAAGAGAAGAAAAAGGGTAAGAAGAAGAAAAAGCACACCCAAATTGAGTATGACCCCGACCGCGATACCATCATCATCCGCAAAAAACACCGCCGCGGAGATGGCGGTTGGGATTGGGATGAATAATTCGGTGCAGATGATATTAGAGTAGGAAAGGTGGCCAAAAAACCAGTCCAGCGAACCAAACACATTCCCCAGCGCACTTGTGTGGGTTGCCGTCAGGTTATGCCCAAAAGAGCGCTCACTCGGATCGTTCGAACTCCGCAAGGTGTTCAGATTGATCCAACGGGAAAACTAGCCGGTCGCGGCGCGTACGTTCACGAGGATCGCCAATGTTGGGAACGCGCTCTCAAAGGAGCCCTTGCCCACGCCTTAAAAATTGAGTTGACCGAACAGGATCGGATCCTTCTTTCCGAATACGTGCAATCCCTGCCGGAAGAAAGCCATGTAGCCTGATCCGAGAGTCCTGTTTTTAGAGGAAAGAGCAAACGAGAAGGTTAATGTAAAGCGACCCTTCTAGCGCTCAAAAAACCAAGCCCTTTCCCCGGTCAACCCACTCACCAACCCAAGGCAACGATCCACAGGGGAAGCAGGGAGAAACTACATGAAAGAGGTGTACTATGAGCGATAATGGGTCCAAAACAATCGAACTGCCAGCCAGTATCACGGTTCGTGACCTTGCGCAGCGAATGGAAGCCAGCCCCATTCAGGTCATCAAGATTCTGATGTCCAATGGGGTAATGGCCAACATCAACCAACAAATTGATTTCGATACCGCAGCGGTGGTGGCTTCGGAACTGGGCTATGAAGCCCAGCCGGAGGTTTATGAAGAAGTTGAAGAAAAAGAAGTCGGCGAAATTCCACTCTGGCGGCAATTGATTGCCAAAGAGAAACCGGAAGCCCTGCAAGACCGCCCGCCGGTTGTCACCATTTTGGGACACGTTGACCACGGTAAAACCACATTACTGGATGCCATTCGGGATACCAATGTCGCCGGCGGCGAAGCCGGAGGTATCACCCAGCATATCGGCGCTTATCAGGTTGAGCATAAAAATCGGCTGATCACCTTTCTGGATACTCCCGGGCATGCGGCCTTCACGGCGATGCGCTCGCGCGGCGCTCAGGGAGCGGACATCGTCGTTCTGGTGGTGGCAGCCAATGACGGTGTGATGCCGCAAACTCGCGAGGCCATCGCCCATGCCCGTGCCGCCCGTGTGCCGATTATCGTGGCCATGAATAAAATTGACCGCCCGGATGCCAATCCGGATTTCACAAAAAAACAGTTAGCCGAAGTCGGTCTGGTGCCAGATGACTGGGATGGCGACACGATGGTGGTGCCGGTTTCAGCCAAACTCCGCAAAGGCATTGATGATTTATTGGAAGCCATTCTACTGGTGGCAGATACCTTGGACATCAAAGCCAATCCCGATGGGCGGGTTTTCGGCACGGTCATTGAAGCCAAAGTCGACCGCGCAAAAGGGGTCGTTGCAACGCTGTTGGTTTACAACGGGACGCTGGAAACGGGCGCCATCGTTGTCGCTGGCAAGGCATACGGGCGCATCCGCGCCATGTTCGATTTCCGCGGGCGGAAACTGCGCAAAGCCGGCCCTTCAACCCCGGTTCAAATCATGGGGTTGAATGATGTGCCGGATGCCGGCGATCTTTTCCTTGTATATGAAAATGAACGCGAAGCCCGTGCCGTAGTGGAAGAACGCATTCAGCAGCAACAGAAACGGCTGGCCTCTGCCCCCAAAATCAGTCTTGAAGAACTTTTCAAAAAGGTACAATCCGGTGAAGACCACGAACTGCGGCTGATCATCAAGGCCGATGTGCAAGGCTCCTTGGAGCCAATCATTTCCTCTTTGAACGAATTGGGTAAAGACGGTGAAATCCGGATCAACATCTTACATGCAGAAACGGGAAATATCAGCGAAAACGATGTGATGCTGGCGGCGGCTTCCAATGCCCTTGTGGTAGGTTTCAATGTCCAGGCAGATGCAGCTGCGCGCCGATTAGCCGAAAGCGAAGGCGTTTCCATCCGACTGTATGACATCATCTACCGCCTGACCGAAGACATCGAAAAAGCCATGAAAGGCTTGCTGGAACCCGAAATCAAAGAGGTGGTCGTCGGCCATGGCAAGGTCTTGGCAACTTTCCGTATTTCAAAGGTGGGTGTGGTGGCTGGCTGCCGTGTACTGAACGGGGAGTTCCGTCGCAATGCCAAAGTCCGCATTCGCCGTGAAGGAACAATTATCTACGAAGGAGAATTTGCCTCGCTCAAGCACGAAAAAGAGGATGTCCGTGAAGTCCGCTCCGGTTTTGAATGCGGGGCCGCCTTCAAAAACTTCAACGACATTGCGGTCGGCGATGAAATCGAATGTTATGTTTTTGAAAAAAGGAGTTGATTGTGCCATCAACTCCCCAAAGAGGATAGAGAACAATGCCCTCCAATCTTCGTCTTCAACGAATTGCTGATCGAATCCGACAAGATCTATCGGAGATGCTGGTCATGGGTCAAATCCGCGATCCACGCCTGACCGGTATCACCATTACCGATGTGAAAGTAGACCGCGAACTGGCTTTCGCCGATATTTATGTTTCGGCAGTGGAAGGTAGCCAGCGCGCGCAGGAAGTGCTGGACGGATTGCAAAGCGCATCCGGATACATCCGCCGGACACTGGCCGATCAAATTGAATTACGGGTATTCCCGCGTTTGCGTTTTCACTGGGATCCCACTCCAGAGCGTGCCGACCGAATCGAACGCCTGCTGGCTTCCTTGCGCAGTGAAAGCCCTTCCACGGACGAAATCCATCGAGCGGAAGAAGAAAATGATGACGAATGACCCCCAAACCCTGATCGCCATACGCAACACGCTCCAAGCCGCCCAACGCATCCTGATCACATCCCACATCCGACCGGATGGTGATGCGATTGGTTCGATGTTGGGGTTTGGACTGGCGCTCCGCCACGCCGGCAAAGAAGTGGTCATGGCCTTGAGTGATTCCGTTCCACCCAATATGCTCCACCTAACCGGCAGCCGGGAAATCGTCCGCGCACCCCAGGGTAAATTTGACGCCTTCATCATCGTAGATGCTGCCGACATCAAACGAATTGGGGCAGTTTTCAATTCCCATCAACCGGATATTCAGGTGGATCACCACATTACCAACCCCGGTTATGCCCGGCTCAATTGGGTGGATCCCCAATCCGTAGCAACCGCCGCTATTCTGGCTGAAATCCTGCCCGAATTGGGGTTGGAAATAACCCTGCCAGTGGCAGAAGCCCTGCTGACCGGCATCATCACCGATACAATCGGTTTTCGCACCTCCAACATGAACCCCAAAGCCCTGCGTATTGCAGCCGATTTGATGGAAAAAGGCGCAAACCTGCCGGAATTATATTACCGGGGGCTGGTTCAGCGATCCTTTGAAGAGGCCCGTTACTGGGGCGTTGGCCTTTCCACGCTGCAAAAAAAAGGACGCATCATTTGGTCAACCCTGACTCAAGCAGACCGACGCACAGTCGGGTATAATGGCAATGATGACGCTGATCTGGCTAATCTGCTCTCCAGCATCAGTGAATGTGATATTGCCATTCTGTTCAACGAACAAAAACATGACCATGTCAAAGTTTCTTGGCGCGCTCAGCCGGGTTGGGATGTATCCAAACTGGCGGCACAATTTGGCGGTGGCGGCCATCCGGCTGCAGCCGGAGCGGAAATCAGCGGCAGTCTGGAAGAGGTGCAGGCCAGAGTGCTGGCAGCCACAGAAGATTTCATGAGCAGCATTTCAAACTCCTGACGAAAAAGGGGAAAGATTCTTCGCAAGGAACTGCAAAAAATGAACGATAACACGAACCCAAATAACACCATCTCAGGCGTGCTGGTCGTGGATAAACCCGTCGGATACACCTCTCACGATATCGTCCAGATAATTCGGCGGGGAACCGGCATTCGCCGCGCCGGTCACACCGGCACTTTGGATCCGAGAGCCTCCGGGGTGCTGGTTGTCCTGTTAGGCCCGGCCGTCCGCCTTTCGGAGTATGTTTCTGCTTCAGACAAGCGCTATCAGGCGGTCATCCAACTGGGCACCACAACCGATACCTACGATGCTGACGGCGAGGTTTTAACCAACAATCCGGTCAACATCACCGAAGAACAGTTCGTGGCAGCCCTGCAATCTTTTATTGGAGAAATCGAGCAGGTGCCGCCCCCCTACTCCGCCGTGAAGGTAAAAGGCCGCAAAGCCTATGAAATAGCCCGCGAGGGTGAAGAGATTGACCTTCAACCCCGTAAGATCAGGGTATACAGTCTGGAACTGCTGGAATGGGCTCCTCCTGAGGCTGTGATTGATGTCTATTGCTCCAGCGGCACGTACATCCGCTCACTGGCAAACGATTTGGGCAAAATGCTGGGGTGCGGAGCGCATCTGGTCGGTCTGCGGCGCACCAAAAGCGGCCGCTTCACCCTGCGGGATGCTGTCCCGCTGCGGAAACTCAAGGAAGCCTTCGAACAGGGCAACTGGTATCAGTATGTCATTCCGGCTGCCGAAGCCCTTTCGGACTGGCCATCGGTAGACCTGACCAACGAACAGGTGGATGCCGTGCGGCACGGTCATCGTATCCCCGGCAAGGCCGGCATCGGCAAGATGGCGCGTGGCATTAGCGAGCAGGGAGAATTGATTGCTTTGCTGGAATTCGACCCGGCCACAAGCGAATGGCAGCCTAAAAAAGTATTCTATCAGTAGGCAGAGGGCGGATCGTCTTTCCTCGTTTTCCGGCTTTCCCCTTCCATCTGCTTTTTACAGGTGACCATGCAGCATTATTCCACCATAGAAGAAGCCTCTCCATCGCCCGTCTGGTTGACCATTGGGGTATTTGACGGGGTGCACCTTGGACATCAAGCCATCCTGCGCCGGATGGTAGAAGGCTCCCAAAGCGACTCGGCAACCAGTTTGGTGGTTACTTTCCACCCACACCCGGCGGTTGTCCTCGGCAAAATCGAAAATCCTCGTTACCTGACATCCCCTCAAGAGCGCGCTCGATTGCTGGGAGAAGCGGGCGTGGATGTTGTGATCACCCTGCCTTTCAGCCTGCAAACCGCCTCGCTCAGCGCAGAAGAATTTATGCAGTGGCTTTCTTCTCGATTCGAAATCCGGAAATTACTGGTTGGAACGGACTTTGCCTTGGGAAGAGGCAGGGAGGGCAACCTCACCCGCCTTCGTCAGATTGGCGAACAATTGGGTTATGCTGTTCAGGTGATCGAACCGGTGTTATTGGAAGGTGAGCGGATTTCTTCCAGTCTGATTCGTGACTATTTGCAAAAAGGAGAAGTACGGCAGGCAAGCCGTCTTTTGGGACGCTACTACCGAATCACGGGCACTGTCATTCATGGAGACGGGCGTGGTAAGCAACTGGGCTTTCCAACCGCCAACCTGCAATTTTGGGAAGAACAACTCCTGCCGGCTGGGGGGGTGTATGCCACCTGGGCCTGGGTCAATGGCATTCGCTATCCGTCCGTTACGAATTTGGGTTACCGCCCAACGTTCGACCAGAACAGCCCCCGCCCTCATTTAGAAACCCACCTGCTCGACTTCCAACAAAATCTTTATCATCAAACCGTTGAACTGGAATTTGTGCAGCATCTGCGCTCAGAAATTCGCTTCGGATCGGTGGATGCCCTCATACAACAGGTCAATCAGGATAAGAAAACGGCGGAGGAGGTACTCAAACATGCCCCCTAAACGACAGGTCTATCTGCTCGACCCAAAACATTTGTCACCCGAAACGATTGCCGTTACGTTTGCGAAAACCTCACGTTCTCCCCAACGGTTCATAGAAATTGCCGCTGAACTGACCGATGAAAAAAGCGCTGAATTTCATGAGAAGTGGGTTGTCGGTTACGGCCATGCCTCGGTTGCCGAACATGCCATATTGCATATTGCGGTCGAAAATATCTCCCGCCTGGCCGTTGAAAGCCTTGAATCCTGCCGGCTGGCATCCTACACCGAAAAATCTACCCGCTATCAGAAATGGAGCAAAGAAGACTATCATTTACCGGCTGAACTGGAAAACCATCCGTTGCAGTCCTTGTATCAGGAAACCGTTTTGGGGCTTTTTCAGGCCTATGAAGAGGCGTTACCTAAACTCCGCACTTTGATTCAACACCAATTCCCCGCTCGTGAGGGTGAAAGCGAAAGCGCCTGGGAAAGGCGCATTCGTTCAAAATATGTGGATATCGCCCGCTTTTACCTGCCGGCGGCTGCGCTGGCCAACGTTGGGGTTACCATCAACGCCCGTGCGCTGGAACACACCCTTACGAAAATGCTCTCCCATCCGCTCAGCGAAGTGCGGCAAACCGGAGAAGAGATGAAACGGGTGGCTCAGGAATGTGTGCCGACGCTGGTCAAATACGCCAACCCCTCACCCTATCTGCAGAATGCGCGCCAGCAATTACAAGCCCTGCTTGAACAGGATGAGACAACCCCGCCACCCTCTGATTGGTGCAACCTGATTTTCTGGGACGCCCAAGCCGAAGATCACATACTGGCAGCGGCTCTCTACCGGGTTTCTTTGATGGACTATGCGCAATGCCTGCAAACGGTTCAACATGCCGATGCCGCCCTGCGCCGTCAAATTGCGGATACCCTGCTGGGCGGTCTGGAAAAACATACCATTCCCCTGCGTGAATTGGAATATTCCACTTTGATGTTTGATCTTTATCTCGATCAGGGGGCTTATTTCGAATTGAAACGTCACCGCATGATGACGCAAACGCCCCAACTATTATCCACCCATTTGGGTTATGCAATCCCACGCGGAATTGTGCTGGCAGGCCTGGAAGATCACTTCCGCAACGCCATGCGAATGGCCCATCTCGCCTATCAGCAGGTGGCACAATTCAACCGTGAAGTAGCCGCTTATGTGGTACCCAATGCCTACAACCGGCGCGTCTTGTTGCAAATGAATATGCGCTCCGCCGATCATTTGATTTCACTGCGCAGCGCGGACAATGCTCATTTCTCTTTGCGGCGGGTAGTACAGCGCATGGCTGAGCAAATCAAAGCCGTTATGCCGCTCTTTGCCCCCCTGCTGCGCAACAATCCCGCCGAAACCTGGCAGAGTATCCAGCAAAATTACTTTTACGATACCTGCGTGATGGTGGAGGATGAATTCAACTCGCGGGGCTGATCGCTTCCAGACCCAGCAGTTCTACGATTTCACGCACGGTTTCTGATTGCAGTCCTTGAGCGTACCACTCTTCCATTTCGACCAGCAACTGATCGAGCACGTCTTTGAGCATCTGCCGTTTTTCTTCCGAAGACAAGTCCGCTCTGCGGCGGATTTGTTCTACTTCGGGGTGGGCTAATTTCCATTCCGCCAAGCGGTGATGCGCTGCGCGCGGTCGTTCGATCCACGTGACCAGTGGTTGGAATTGTTCGTCCAAAAATGTTGCAACCGGTATGCTGGGGATATCCTGACTTTGATAGAACGAGCGCAGACTTGGCCATTCCCGTCGAATGAAAACCCTCACCTCAATCTTGCCGGATGCTTGCGCCAGTTTGACCAGAATCGGCAGAACCATCAGACAGTCGGAACACCAGTCTTCGGTCATCACCGCCAGATACAAAGGCCTGTCCAATTTTTGAATTTGGGCAATTTCCTGCGGCTCAAGCCTGACCTGCTGTAATCGCCTGCGCATCGGTTCTTGATGCTGGGTCATGCTTGAAACAAATTCTTCAACGGTCAAACCTTGCTGCCATATCTGGCGATCAATTGGAAAGTTGGACACGAATTTCCTCCGGAATTTGGTTAACGGTGATTTTAACCGATATTCAGTGCTATACTGAGGAAAATCAGAAATTTTTTGAGGATACGACGGATGAATTCATCAACGATTGACCCGCACGACTTAATTCGTTCGCTCAAAGAAAGCCATCGCGCCATGCTCGATTTCGTGGAGGGGCTTTCTCCGGAACAGCGTTTGCAAAGCGGGGCATGCGGTTTCTGGTCGGTCAAGGACATTCTAGCCCATCTGCTTTTATGGGAGTCGGAAACCATTAAGCTGCTCTTTCAGGCACGGCAGGGAATCAAGCCATCCACCGTGCATTTCAAAAAAATCAGCGCTGACGAACAAAATGCTCTCTGGTACGCCCAATTCAAAGACCGGCCTTTGGACCGCATCTGGGGCGATTACCAGATTATCCGCGATCAAACCATCCGCCGCATCAAGGAATACACTCCGCAGGAATTGAACGATCCGCGCTTGTTTGGCTGGCTGAAAGGAAAAAACACGCTGGCGAAGATCATCGCCAGCGATATTCTTGATCACGAACAGGAACACCTGCAGGGGTTAATCGAGTGGCGGAAAACGCTTTCCTGAACAGTCAACTCCCGTAGGCTTCGTCATAATCCGCAATGGCTGCCTGAATGACCTTCATGGCATGTTCGGCATTGTAAACGGAATGGATAAAAGTTTGGCTCTCTTTACCGGGTACCAGTTTATAAGTGCTGAAATAGTGCCGCAATCGTTCTACCAGCACATCTGGCAGGTCATCTACATCGTGAGCATTTTCCCAAAACTTATCGTTATGAAGCACGGCAATGATCTTGTCATCCGCTTCGTTGTTGTCAATCATCAGCAGACCGCCAACCACCCGCACGGTTAAAATGACCTCCGATTTCGTGATTGGCCGTTCGCTAATTACGCAAATATCCAGCGGGTCACCATCGCCGCGCGCTGCCATAGGAGTCAGGTCACCAACCCGTTTACCACAATAAGTACGCGGAACGAAACCGTACAAAGTAGGCGGTTGGGATGAACTGCGCTGCGGTCTGTCCACTTTGAGATAACCGGTGGTTTTTTCGACTTCGTACTTCACCAGATCGAAGGGGGTGATTTCAATATAGGCATGAACCAGTTGAGGGGGATTGGGGCCGATTTCCAATCCATGCCAGGGATGTGGACGCCAGCGGTAAAAAGGATTCGGGAATGCCAAGGGAGAACTCCTGCTGCGAAAATTTTATATCGTCTTTCAAATTATAACCCCCAAATTCATGCTTGACAAACCGGATAAAATCATTATAATCTTCCAAAATAAATCCAAAAAAGACGATGAAGAGGACGAGTAATCGCTGAATAGGCGGTACAGAGAGCAGGAAAAGGTGAGAGCCTGCCCGTACAGCAGCGACGAATGGACCTCGGAGTTGCAGGGCGAACGGATTTACCCAAGTAGTCTGCGCCGGAGTTGCCACCGTTATCAGGGCAAAGGGTATCGCCAAAACGGCCGTACCCGCAACGAGTGAGGCTGGCTTCTTTCCCCTGTGTGCATCACCGGGGAAATTTTTTTACCGGCAGCCTAACTGGGGTGGCACCACGGACCTGTCGTTCGTCCCCACGAACAACAGGTCCTTTTCTTTTTTAAGTCCTGAAATAAGGAGGCTCGAATGATCCACTTGAAAACCCATCGTATTCTCACCGGACACCGTCCAACCGGTCCGCGCCACTTGGGGCATTTGGTTGGTACTCTCCAAAATTGGGTGCGCTTGCAGGATACCCACGAATGCTTCTTTCTGGTTGCCGATTTACATGTGCTGCCCACCGATTATCGGAACCCGGCCGGTATCCGCGCCAACACGCTGGAGGTCGTTGCCGACTGGCTGGCAGCCGGCATTGATCCTGAACGCAGCACGCTGGTACTGCAATCGGCCGTGCCGGAACACAGTCAACTGGCCATGCTGCTCAGCATGCTGGTCAGCGAAACACGCCTGCATCGCATACCCACCTATAAAGAACAGGTCAAACAGTTGGGCATTCAGCCCTCCCTGGGGCTGTTGACCTACCCCGTATTGCAGGCAGCCGATATTCTGCTTTATAAAGCCTCGCTGGTACCGGTTGGTGAGGATCAACTGCCGCACATCGAACTCAGCCGCGAGATAGCGCGCCGATTCAACAGCCTGTATGGTGATTTATTCCCTGAGCCGCAAGCCCTGCTTTCCACCATGCCGCGCCTGCCGGGCGTGGACAACCGCATGATGCACACCTCATACGGCAACGCCATCTTTCTGCGTGACTCAGAAGAAGAAACCACCCGAAAAGTGATGAGCATGTTCACCGACCCCCACCGCATCCACCCAACGGATCCCGGCAAGATCGAAGACAATCCCTTGTTCATTTATTTAGAACAGTTTGACGCAGACCGCGAACAAATTGAAGAATATAAAAACCGTTATCGGTTGGGAAAAATTGGTGATGTTGAAATCAAGCAATATCTGTCGAAGAAACTCAACCAAAGTCTTGAACCTTTGCGCGAAAGGCGCGCAAAACTCATCGCACAGCCAGCCTATTTGCGCGAGATTCTATTTCACGGCAGCAACCGCGCCCGGCAGATTGCCCGGCAAACGCTGGAGGAGGCATTGTCGGCCATGGGCCTGACGCTTGGACTGGCGCTTCAACCAGAAAGCAGGCAAAGTAATCCCGCCACTGGCGCATTTTGCTAAGGCGCATCCACTCATCCATCTCAATCATATAAAGGAGGTTTACCATGTCTGAATTAACCCGTTTCCTGCTGAATGAAAGTGATCTGCCGCGCTACTGGTACAATGTGTTGGCAGACAGCCCGGTGAGTATGCCACCCGTACTTCATCCGGCTACCAAAGAACCGGTTACACCGGATTTTCTCAGTGCGCTCTTCCCGATGGAATTGATCTTGCAGGAAGTCAGTACCGAGCGGTACATCGAAATTCCAGAAGAAGTTCGTGAAGCCTATAAACTTTACCGTCCCACTCCGTTGATTCGCGCTCGCCGGCTGGAAAAAGCCCTCGCCACACCGGCGCACATTTATTACAAGTACGAAGGAGCCTCTCCCTCCGGCAGCCACAAATCGAACACGGCGCTGGCACAGGCCTTTTACAACAAGGCCGCTGGCACGAAAGCCCTGACCACTGAAACCGGCGCCGGACAGTGGGGTTCTGCGCTATCTATGGCTTGCGCCTTTTTCGATATGGAACTCGAAGTTTACATGGTCAAAGTTTCCTACAACCAAAAGCCCTATCGGCGCTTCTTGATGGAGACCTTTGGCGCCAAGGTTTTTGCCTCCCCCACCAACCTCACTCATGCCGGGCGTGCCATTTTGGAACAAGACCCCGACAGTCCCGGTTCGCTGGGCATCGCCATTTCCGAGGCAGTTGAAGTAGCGGCCACATCCAACGGCGCGAAAAAGTACTCGCTCGGTTCCGTGTTGAACCATGTTCTGCTGCACCAAACTGTGATCGGGGAAGAAGCCCTCAAACAAATGGATTTAGCCGGAGAATACCCCGATGTCGTGATCGGCTGTGTTGGCGGCGGGTCGAATTTTGGCGGGATCGCCTACCCCTTCCTGCGCGAAAACCTGCGCAACGGGCAGCGCACCCGACTGCTGGCGGTTGAACCCACTGCAGCCCCCTCCCTGACCCGCGGTATCTATGCGTTTGATTTTGGCGATACGGCTCAGATGGCGCCCATCGTTAAAATGTACACGCTGGGGCATTCCTTCATTCCACCCTCTATTCATGCCGGCGGCTTGCGTTACCACGGCATGGCACCTTCCATTTGCGCCCTTTACGATGCCGGTTTGATCGAAGCGGTTGCTGTACCCCAACGGGCTACCTTTGAAGCCGCTGTGATGTTTGCCCGTCACGAAGGAATTGTGCCTGCGCCCGAATCGGCTCATGCCATTCGCGCTGCAATTGACGAAGCTCTGCTTGCCAAGCAACAGGGCGAAAAACGCGTGATTTTGTTCAATCTGTCCGGACACGGTAACTTCGACCTGACCGCTTACGACGCCTATAACCATGGGCGCTTGGAGGATTATCAGCTGCCGGAAGAAGCCATCCATTCCATCCGCGAGCGGCTGCCCCAGGTACCTGAACAAATTCAGGCTTGAACGGACGGTTTTTAATCTCTTCTCCTCCTTAGAAAGGTCAGAGGTGCGCCCGTGTCGCGCACCTCTGACGGTTTCACTGGTTTGCAGTCCCCTCTTTTTGATCCAATTCTTTCAATAGGGCTTCGTCCTGCTTCAAATTGCGCCAGCGGATGATCAGACTGGCCAGGTAAAAAATCATCACCCCAAAAATTACCACATAACCGGCAATAAAATAAGACAATGTGTTAGCAGGTTGTTCCATAATTTACCTTCCTTCAGGCTTGTAATTTCAGCCGCAGGGCTTCCACCCGCTCGGCCAGCTTACCCAGCCGAATGCGGTGCCACAGCAGGTCGAAGTACACAATCGTAAATGCCGCCAGGCTGAACAGGAATACCTGTGTCATGCGAGGGGTCATATCAAAAGCGCCCATTGCGCCGGGATCGTTGCTGCCAATTACGACCGGATGAATGGTACGGAACAGGCGAATGGAGAAAAAGGTCAGCGGCACACTGAGGAAACCCACAATGGCGTAAACCGCCCCAAAGCGGGCGCGCCGTTCAGGTTCTTCAATGCCCGAGCGCAGCATCAGGTAGGCAAAATAAACCAGTTCCATGATCGTTGCCGTGGTCAGGCGCGGATCCCATGTCCACCAGGTATTCCAGATGGGACGCGCCCAAATTGCCCCCGTGACCACGTTGATCAGGGTAAAGGCAATCCCAATCTCGACTGCGGCAACTCCAACCGCATCCCACTTCAGGTCTTTACGAATCAGGTAAACCACCCCCACAATTGCCGCCACCAGAAAACTAAGCATTCCCACCCAGCCGGAGGCAACATGAAAATAAAAGACTTTTTGGACGGCTCCCATCACCCGTTCCAGCGGGGCATAAAAGAACACCAGCGCCGTCGCCGCAAGAAACGAAGTAATGGCAGCCACATCCAGTATCGTTAATAATTTGGGTTTTTGAAGCATGTTACACCTCCAGAATGTTTATTGATTTATTCTTCAACAACCGAATCAAACACCATAAACGCCACTGAAGTAAAAATGACATCATAGACCACCAGCAAGGTAAACCACGGCTGGATTTCCGTCCACTCTAAACCGGCTAAAAAGCCGCCGGTGGCTTTGACCGCCGAAACTACCACCGGAACGGCAACCGGGAAGAGCAAAATCGGCAGCAAAATATCGCGGGTACGTGCCTGCACGGCCATACTCGCCAGCAGGGTGCCGACCGCAACATACCCCTCACTGCCCAGCAAAATCACCACCAGCAAGCCAGGGAGGATCATATTGGTATTGTACAAAATGCCATAAACCGGCAGAACAATCAGCGCGACCAGCAGCATAAAAAGCAGGTTCGCAAATGCCTTACCCAGATAAATGGCAGCCCGGTCAACCGGCGCCAACAGCAAGCCATCCAGACAGCCACGGTCTTTTTCCACCGCCATAGATCGGTTCAATCCCAATGTGCCGGCGAAGGCAAGGGTCACCCATAACACACCCGAAGAGATACCCGCCCGAACATTGGGCTGTAAATCCAGCGCGAAGTTAAAGATGAGAATCACCAGCAGTGCAAACACCAGCATGGCCGATATGACCTCGCGGCTGCGCCATTCTGCCCGCAGATCCTTCCAGATGACCGCGCCCATCGCGCTCATAAAAGGCGTCAATCCACTCATCGGGCTGCTCCCTGCGGGTGGCGCTGGGTTTCGAGCGCCTGCCGGTAGAACGCCAGCAGACCGTCACGCGGCAAACCGTCTGCTGGTTGACTGGCCGTGATTCGGCCGCCGGTCAGCACATCAAACCGCGAAGCAAGGTCTTCCACCCGCGCCAAATCATGACTGGTCATCACAACCGTGCGTCCCTGGCCAGCAATTTGCCGCAGAACACCATCCAGCATGTCACAGGCATCCTGATCCAAGCCGGTGTGAGGTTCGTCCAGCAGCAAAACATCCGGATCGTGTAAAATGGCCCGACCAATGGCCAGCCGTTGCTGCATCCCGCGTGAAAAGGTGCGCACCAAATCCCGCCGACGAGCTGCCAGACCAACCAGTTCCAACACCTCGTTGATACGAGGCTCCAATTGTCTAACGGCGTACATACGACCGTAAAAGCGCAGATTTTCCTCCGCGCTCAAATCACCGTACAGCAAGGGTTGATGACTGACCACCCCCAACCGACGGCGGACATGGGCTGCCTGCTGAGGCAGCCGATAACCAGCCACCCAAACCTCTCCCAGTGACGGCCGCGCCAGCGAAGCGAGGATTCGTAAAAAAGTGGTTTTACCGGCTCCATTCGGCCCCAAAAGAGCAACAAACTCACCCGCCTGCACGGTAAAGTTCAATTGGCGCAGGACAATTTTTGCCCCAAAGCGTTTGACCAGCGAACGCACTTCAATCAGGAAACTCATCCGTCCTCAATTCAATAGCGCTCGCAGGCGTTCTTTCAGTTCAGCGCGCCGCTGCTGGTAAGTTTCTTCGCTGATCTGACCGGTTTTGTACAGATCGTCCAGGGCGATAATGGCATCCATCAACGCTTCGCGGCTTTCGCTCTCGACAGGCGCCGGTTCTTCTACCGGCGCGGCCGCTTTCTGCTGACGCAGATACCAGTACACTCCCCAACCCGCTACCAAAACCAATGCCAGCGCTCCTGCAATCAAAGCGCCGGTCTGTCCGGTTTGGAGATTAATCGGGCTGGTCATGCGCCCGCTGAGGGTCATTTCCAGCGTGCTGCCGGCTTGTAAATCGGTTGTGCTGAACAGATCAAGGGTTACCCCTTGAATTTGACGCTGTCCCATTGGTTGGAGTTGACTGCTCTGTAAGGTCATACCGCCGTGGGGAATCATCACGATGGCTGCATCCACCGGTAAATTAATCGGGATGCGCACGGTCATTCGGCGGGAAAGCGGCAGGTCATAGGCAAATAAAATCTGGCTGCCGCCTCCCGGTGGAATTGGCTGGGTATCCGCAAACCCTTTTTCGGTCATCACGAACCGCCCGCCAACCGCCCCGCTCTGGAATTGCAAATTAGAAGCGCCTTGCGGCAGTTCGAATTCAACGACCGGCTGGCCGGGCGCTTCACCGCTGATTACCTTATTTCCGGTGTTGTTCAAAAGGAACAGTTCGGCAACCTGAATGGCATCGGGATTGGTGAAATCGAAGAAAACATGCAGGCGGTCAACCCGCAATGCCGATAAATCGGTGGTGGTATCGTAAACCGTCACCGGTAACTCAATCGAATTGCCAACCGGCTCACCCAGATTGTGGAACACATCCGAGTTGAAGGTAAAACCCTGATAATTGACCGACACGATAAAAGCCCGGCCGGGGACAATTTCGACATCCGGGAAAGTATAGGTACCATCCGCGGCAACTTCGGTTTCTGCCCCAACCACCTGTACCATGCCATCATATCCAGCCAGTTCCGCCGTCAAGCCGGGGGGTAGTTCACCCCCAGAGCCATGAACGACCTTACCCCGAATGACAAGGCGAAATTCCGTCCCCGCCTGATCTTGTTCGGTCTGGTTTTGATTGGCCGTGCCGGGGATGATTTCCTCCAGAGTGGGGTTTTGAATCACAGGAGAGGTTTCAAAACTCAGCCTGCGAGAAAAGGCGGCCAGCGCCAGAATTTGGGACTCGTTGAATTCACTGCCAAACGCCGGCATATTACCCTTTCCCTGCCGGATGATGCCGCTCATCTCCACCAGCGAAAGCGACGCCAGCCTTGAGGTATCATCCCGCCAGCCGGGCGCCAGTGAACTTCCCTCGCCTTGAGAACCGTGACAAGTCTGGCATTTTTGCTGGTAAAGTTCAGCGCCCTGCGCCAGCAGATCCTCGCTGAGAGAGAGACTTAACGCGTAAGCCACCACGTCCCAGCGCTGACGTTCATCCAGCGAACGGAAAGGCGGCATAAACCGCTCGATATTGCCATTGGTTACAATTTGGTACCATTCCACGGGTCTGACGCCTTGCGCCAGTGAGAGATCCCCCAAAGGCGGAACGGGCACTGTCAACTGAGAAGACTGGGCGCCATCCCCCATGCCCCGTTCCCCATGACAGGCAGCACATTTTTCGGCATAAATTTGAGCGCCGCGCTGCGGGTCGGGCGGTACGGTGGGATAAGCTACTTCACTGGTAATGGAGGGTTGCTCAGCAACAAAAGATTGAGCATTGGGCGGCGGCGTCACGTCAGCCGCCAGTGAAACGGCACATCCACTTAATGCTAAACCAACCAGTAAAATCAAGACACCGCGAACATAGTTAATTCTCAGATTTCGAGGCATGGTCATCCATTCTAAAATGATTATTCAACGGGATTTCCGCACTTGGAGCAAAAACGGTCGGTTTCGATAACCGGGTTACCGCACTGAGGGCAAAAACCGGCCGGACGAGCCTGTTGCTGCCGTTTGCGCTCCAGAATAGCCAGTTCAATCTCGTCCAATTCTCTGGCTACAGCCGAGCGGGCTGCCGCCGCATCTGCCCGCCGCGCCGCCACCGCCGCTTCAATCCGTTCTTCAGCCGATTTCTGCCTGCCATTGAACGGCTGAAGAGCATCCAGTTGGCGGAGAACCTCCGCCCCGTGCTGGAGCAGGGCAGCCCGTTCGTGGGGATAATCTTCGGCGGGAATCTTCCCCAGCGTATAATCAAATTCCAACTCCTGCAGGGCTGAGAGCACACGCTCCTGTTCAGCCAGCAAAGCAGAACGAATATGATCTTTTTCCTGAGAAGTTTTGCGTTCCTGAACCAATTTTTCGGTTTCTTTAATCCGCATAAATGGCTGTGTCAAAATCATGCCCACCAATAAAGCCAGCGCAAGGATGAGCAAAACTGAGCCTAAATCCATGAAATCGTTTCTCCTCGCCTCAAAGTTTAGGGCAGCAACGGGTCAACCGCACTGCGAATTTCGCTTACGGACAGGAACGGCCCTTTTTTGACATACGCCAACCTTCCTTCACGGTCAATGATGTAGGTTTCAGGTACGCCTTGTATCCGGAACATCTGCGAAATTCGAGTGCGTAAATCCGGGCCATTGGGGTAAGTCAGGCCAAACTGCTGAATGAAGGCTTTGGCTTCCGGTTCCGTATCTACGTAGTCCACGCCTAAGAAAACCACATCGCCACGCGGTTTGTAGAATTGCCAGGCTTCTTCCAGTTCAAACGCTTCCTGCTCACAGGGTTTGCACCACGAAGCCCAAAAGTTCACCACAATCACTTTGCCCTGCATCTGCTGAGTGTCATACACTTCCCCATCGAAGGTCTTTAATTCAAAATAGGGCACTTTCTGACCAATGACAATCGGGCCTTCCTGAGTTCGGCGTAGCCCCAGGCCAACCAACGCCAGAAAACCAATCAGCGCCAAGAACACCAGCCCAACCACCCAGCGCGGCAGGGACTGATGATTTGTTTTTTCAGACTCGTGGATTTTCTCTTCGACCATTCAAATCTTCTCCTCGTTTCATCCACTCACAGAGAACTGCTTAGCGGCCCTCGCGCTCGCGGCGGCGCAGTTCCTCTTCGATTTTAGCCATGTAAGGGTCATCCGCCGGATTGGGAGTTGATTTCACTTGCGGGGATTTTTCGCCAGGCGCTGTTCGGGGTTTGATGGTCGAACGGAAAACCCGCGCCACAATCCAAACTCCACCCACAATAAACAACGGCGGCAGCACATAAACCAGCCAGTTCAACCCCCGCGCCGGTGGCACATCCAGCACCCGGTCACCATACTGTTCGGCAAAGTACTGGCGGATCTGTTCATCCGTCAGTCCCTCGGAAAGTTTCAGGCGGATCAACTCGCGCCATTGAGCGCACGCCTGAGTGGGGCAAACATCCAACGGGATGTTCTCGCACACCGGACAGTACATTTGTTTTGCCACCCGGTTGACATCGTCATCCGAGGGGGTTGGCTGCTGGGCGGCAACCGGATAAACGCCAAACGCCAGCACGCCCAGCAACGCTGCCAGGAAGGCGAATCGCATAAACAAGCCTATTTTTTCGTCCATCGGCATTAATCTCCACTCGATCGGCTGGGAATCGCCTGACCTCGCCGCACCGTGACCGGCACAGGCTGCGGATCTTTATCCGGCCAGGCAGCCACCAGCATGCCAAGGATAAAAACAAAGCCGCCAATCCATAGCCAGTTGATGAGGGGATTGTGATAGACCTTGAAAGTTACTCCAGCAGAGGAAATTGGCTGCCAATCCACCAGCAGCACATACAGGTCATCCTCTATCGTGCTTCTCACGCCGGGGATGGTCATGGGCTGCATCGAGTCAAAGTACAGGTCACGGCGGGGATGCAACTCACCCACCATTCGGCCGTCCTTGCTGACCAGCACGGTGGCGCGGGCAACGTTCCGCCCATCGTTGGCATCGAAGATATCCAGGCGGGTAAATGTGACCTCATACCGACCCAAACGCAATGAACCTCCCGGCGGAATTGTCCCTTGCGTTTCGGTCTGGAACATTTCGATGCCGATGATCCCCAGCGCCATCAGCACCACCCCCAGATGAATGATGTACCCGCCATAGCGGCGGCGGTTACGCGCCATCAGATTGAAGAGAGCGGTCAGCCAGTTTTCGCCGGTGCGTCGTCGGCGGGCAGTCACCCCACGCCAGTACTCAAACACGGTAATGAAAATAACCAGAGCAACCAGCAAAAAGCCGATTAATGCCCACGGGTTGCGGATGCCGCCGGCGAAAGCCGCTACCACCACCGCCAAAGCCGCCAAAGCCGGCTTCCAGAGGGCTTTGCCGAGCGTTTTCACGGTCGAGTGTCCCCATGCCGAAAGCGGCGCAATACCCATGAGCAGTAACAGCGCTGCGAAAAGTGGTCCGGTAGAGCGCTCGTAGAAGGCCGGACCAACCGTTACCTTTTGTCCGGTAATCAATTCCGAAATCAGCGGAAAAACCGTACCCCAAAAAACAACCACCAGGATGCCCATGAATAAGAGATTATTCAGCAAAAACAGGGCTTCGCGGGAGAGCAATGAGTGCATGTTGCCTTCTGCATGCAGAATCTGCCAACGCCAAACCAGCAGCCAGGTCGAGACAATCATCGTCAAGGCAATGAACCCAAAGAACATCGGGCCAATGGCGCTTTGCGCAAAAGAATGCACGCTGGAAAGAACCCCGGAGCGGGTCAGGAAAGTTCCAAAGATGACCAGCGCATAGGTCAGGATGATCAAAATCATGTTCCAGCGCTTGAACAAGCCGCGCTTTTCCTGAATCATCACCGAATGCAGGAAGGCCGTGCCGGTCAACCACGGCATGAAAGCCGCGTTCTCAACCGGGTCCCAGGCCCAGTAACCGCCCCAGCCCAAAACATCATAGGCCCAGCGGCTGCCCAACACCAAACCCAGTGAAAGAAACAACCAAGCCACCAGCGTCCAGCGGCGGGTGACACGAATCCAGCGGTCATCAGTACGACCGGTGACCAGCGCCGCCACAGCAAAGGCATACGGAATGACAAAGGAAACAAATCCAAGGTAAAGCATCGGCGGATGAATGATCATGCCCGGATGGCGCAACAAGGGATTTAAGCCGCGTCCATCGGCTGGAATCAACGGCGCTGCCCCAGCAGGCGGAAACATGGCGATGATCTGATTACCGGCTGCCGTGACCCAAAAGCGCACAAAAGGATTTTCAAAAAACAGGATCAAAGCCAGGAAAAAAGTCAGGGTGACCAGTCCGACCAGAATCACCCAGGGTAAAAATTCCCGGTCACGCTCCCATTTGCGCAGGGTGACAGCGGTTGTAAACGCTGACATCAGCCATGCCCAGAAAACCAGCGAACCGGATTGTCCGCCCCACAGGGCTGTAATCTTGAGGTAGAGGGGCATGGTGCTGCTGGTGACATTATAGACATATTGCACCTGATACTGACCGGTGACCAACAGCAGAATGATTGCCAAAGCCACGACACTGATCAAAGGGAAAGTGATCTGCATGGCTTTGCGTGCGCTTTCCACCCAGGCCAGCGAATTTTTGCGCACACCGATAATTGAGGCGATAATGCCGTACAACGAGGTGATGAAACTCACGACCAGCACGCCAAAACCGATATTTGCAAGCATACTCTCTCCTCAACAAGACCTAAGGATATATACAGCAAACAGCCGGGCAGAAAATTTCCCGGCAAAACAATTAAGAATCTCTCGCGCCAGTTGCGGGTCAGCCATCCATCGCCTGATCGGGGACAGCCTCCTCATAACGGGTGGGGCACTTCAGCAATAATTCCTCCGCATAAAACACGCCATCCTGCCCCAATCTGCCCGTCACGATGGCCTGCGCTTCATCGCGCATCAAGTCGGGCATCACTCCCGTGTAGACCACCTTCAAGCGCGGTTGAGAGGGATCATTGACTGCCGTATGAAGCACGGCTGCCAGCCCACCCTGTGCCGTGATCTCTTTCTGGTCACCGGGAATGTGAGCAATAGTAAATTCCAGCCGCAGAGTGCTGGGATCATACTGAATCGAGTCACCAATCACTGCCCCAGAGATGCGCAGTTCACGATCACCAATCATTTCAGCTCTTTCTTCCAATTCTGCCACGGTCATAAAATATTGAGCGCTGGCCTGAATTGAAGAGGCAATCAAATACACGACCGCCGCCACGATCAGCAACCCGCCAACAATGAATTTGATTCGGCTTCCTGAGGGCGTGCGTGCGGTGGATTGAGAGTCGTTCATCTTACCTCCTGTAAAGAATAATCGCGTCGGATGAAACATGCTTCGTTTTCAATTTTCCATGAAAACATTAATCGAAAATGAGAAATAGCGAAAACAGGGATGAGAAAGTCCCGTTGCTCAGGTGAAAATTGGCACAATCTCATTCGGGGGTATTATAACCTGTTTTGTCGCATTACAATTTGCGCCAGCACAAACTGGACATTTTACGTGTCAATGGATGACAATTGACAGCACGACAACCACTCAGGTAAATGCTGCCAGAGATCATTCATTACCCTGCGGGTTGCCTGAGCAAACACCTCCCAGCGTCCATAGGCTTCTCCATTGCAATCATCCACCAAATCAGTAACACCGCGTAAAATCAGACAGGGTGTTCGGTTACGCTGAGCCACCCAGGCAATTGCCCCGCTTTCCCAATCCCCGGCAATCCCATTGAATTTTTCAACAAGGTTCGGAATTTCAGCGGGGTTAAGGTCGCGGTCTGCCGAGAGCAAAGCAGCCCGACGCACTGCTTGCGGATAGGGCTGAGCCAGCCAGTCCAGATTCAGTCGGACATGATAGGCTTCCAGAGCCTCCCAGCCATCCCCCATCCGCTCCTCAATATCGTACATCCAGGTTTCCTCAACCAGAATGATCTCACCACGCTCAACCCTGCCGAAAAATCCGCCGCAGGTTCCCAGATTGATGACCACTTTCGGCTGCCAGCATTGAAGGGCATACTGCGCCGAAGCCGCCGCAGAAGTCTTGCCCCAACCGCCATGGAACACCACCAGAGGTTTATTTTCGAGGGTGTAAAAAAGATATTTTCCAAACGGCGAATCGTGCAAAGATATCCCTTCAAAATGAGGGCTAAGCGCTTTCCATTCCTCATTTGCCGAGATAACGATCACCCCCCAAAACGAAGAACTCATCTCTAATCCTCGGTCAAAGCCTCATCTTCGCGCGGGAAGATTTGATTATTGATCAGCAAATCCAACAAAGACTTTCGGCGAGAAGTTTCCAGCCGGCGGGTCCCGCTATGAGCAGCCTGCCAAACCCATTCAGCCACTTCATAGGCGGCTCTGGGTTTGCCAAGCCGGCGCGCCTGAGCAGCCCGTTTTTTCAGCAGCGCCTGTTGGTTGATCCACAGGTGTGAAAGCGCTTCTAACATCTCGATCGGCGATTCAACCCGTTCGCCAGCGCCGTTGTTCACCACATATTCCATGTTTCCGGTTTCCTGTCCCGGCAGCACATCCACCAGAATCATCGGCAAGCCACACGCCAGCGATTCGGTTACAATCAACCCGCCAGCTTTGCAGACAATCAGGTCAGAGGCGCGCATGAAAGAGGGCATCTCACTGGTGTATTCGTACAAATGTACCGGCACATGCCAAATGACCTCATGCAATTCGCGAAAAGTTTCGCGGTCTTTCCCACATACCACCACCAGTTGAAGCGGCGCGCCAAAGTGATTAACTACGTGCAAAGCATCCATCAATCCGTTCACCCTCCGGCTGCCCACTGCCAGAATGGTGAAAAGATCGGGCTGCCACCCCAATTGGCTCCTCAATTCTAGGGGGGATCGTTTTTCTTCCGCAATTTGAGGATGCACCGGGATGCCGGTTATGCGAATCTTATCGGGCGCTACCCTGGCTTCGATTGCCAGTTCACGGACTTCCTGCGTGGGCACCAGCAGCATATCCACGTTCTCATGAAACCAAAGCCGATGAACCGACACCAGATCGGTTACAACCGTGATGAGCGGAACAGAGGTACGAAAAATCGAAAAAATAGCCGACAGCGGGGCCTGATACAAGGGATAGGTGGTCAGAATCACGTCCGGTTTGTACTTGCGCAACAAGTCGCGCAAAACTTCAAACAGCATTACCGTCAGCGCACTTTCCAGCAGCAGGCTGGTGATGGTTGTATCCGAAGCATCGTAGCCCAGTTTGTACAATTCGGGCGCCTTGCGCACCAACACATCGTAATCCGATTGACTTTCGCGCAGCAAAATGGGAGTTTTCTTATCATCCAGAGGATTGACAATATCCACCTGCACCTGATCGCCGTATTGTCGCTGCAAGGCTGCTGCCACAGCATTGGCTGCGCTGCGATGCCCAAATCCCGCATCCGCAGTCAAAATCAAAACCTTTTTCTTGCTTCCCTCACTCATTACTCACCCTGCCTTCCCACATGGAGTGATCCTTGCAAATAAGCCAGCAAGACCTCCAGCGCGCGTTGCGCTGAAAAGGCTTTATTGTCCTCCCGGCTGCCCTGCCCGTAAAAATCGGCGGCCCAGTCCCCCTCTGCGGCGCTCAAGCCAATCCAAACCAACCCCACCGGTTTACCGGGTTGAGCGCCACCCGGCCCGGCTATCCCGCTGATGGCAACCCCAACCAGATTCTCTGCCGGCATCTGCGCGGCAAAGGCACGGCGCACACCCTGCGCCATTTCCAAGACCGTCTCACGGCTGACCGCGCCAAACCGAACCAAAGTATCCGGTTTGACTCCCAGCAGGGATTGTTTGGCTTCATAGGAATAGGCAGTGATACCGCCCAAAAAATACTCTGAGCAGCCGGCAACATTCGTAATCAGATGACCCAATAATCCGCCTGTGCATGATTCGGCAATAACCAGTTTCAGGCCGCGTCTTAATAACAATCCGCCTATCCGATATTCAAGAGGTGTATCCATGTATCCGATTATAACCGAGTATAATTTTCTGGAAAGGCATCTTCAACCCGCTGGAAGGAGACTGTCATGCCGCAAGCCACATATCATTTTCCAAATGGATTCTTATGGGGAACAGCGACCTCTTCTCATCAGGTAGAGGGCAATAATACCAACAATAACTGGGCAGCCTGGGAAGCCGAAGAAGGACGCATTAAATATGGGCATAAAGCCGGTCTGGCCTGTGATTGGTGGGGCGGGCGCTGGAAAGAAGACTTCGACCGCGCAGCGGATACCGGACAAAATGCCCATCGCCTTTCCATCGAGTGGAGCCGCATCCAGCCCAAACCGGATGGGTGGAACGAGGAAGCTCTGAATTACTACCGCGAGATGATTCGCGGCCTGGAACAGCGCAACATTACCCCGCTGGTCACTCTCCATCACTTCAGCGATCCGCTCTGGCTGGTGGAACTGGGCGGTTGGGAAAATACGGAAGTTCCCGGCCTGTTCGAAAAGTATGTTGCCAAAGTAGTTGAAGCGCTCAAGGAATATGTCAGCCTGTGGGTGACAATTAACGAACCCAATGTGTATGCTTACGGCGGTTATTTGGGTGGGGGATTCCCGCCCGGAAAAAACGACTTAGGCGCCGCATTCAGCGTGTTGAGTAATATGGTACGCGCTCATGCTTTGGCTTACCGCACCATTCATCGCATTCAAAAACAAGCCCGTGTCGGAATTGCGCTCAATTACCGCAGTTTCGCTCCAAAACGCGCCGCCTCGCCGTTTGACCGCTGGATGGCTGGATTTTTGCACAGCAACTTCAACCTTTCTTTCATTCGCGCCATTACGGACGGCGCCTTCCGCTTCGCCCTGAAAAGGACAAGCATCCCCGAGGCAGCCAAAACGCAGGATTACATCGGGATCAATTATTATTCCCGCGATTGGGTGGCTTTCAAACCTTTGGCTTTCAATTCTCTCTTTCACAATCTCTCCTACCCCCAAAACGCTGATCTGAGCGACACCGGATTTATCGCCAACATTCCGGATGGGATGTTCGAAGCGCTCAAATGGGCTAATGGTTTCAAACTGCCGATCATTGTCACCGAAAACGGCGTAGAGGATGCCGATGATCACCTGCGCCCGCGCTACACCATTCAGCATATCCACCAAATGTGGCGGGCGGTCAATTTCAACTATCCTATCAAAGGTTATTTCCACTGGTCGCTGGTAGATAATTTCGAATGGGAACGCGGCTGGACGCAGCGATTTGGCTTGTGGGGGCTGGATCCCGAGACTCAGGTGCGCACTCGCCGAACCAGCGTGGATGTGTATGCCGACATTTGCCAGCGCAACGGGATCGCTTCCGAGATGGTCGAAAAGTACGCGCCAGAAGTATTTTCCGCTCTCTTCCCAGCCTGAGCAAGACTGAAAAGATAAACCAGCAACTTCTGTCTGATGATCAACTTCAGATGCCCTGCCTAAAACCATTCTGAGGTTTTTGGGTAAAGGCATACAGGGGTATGTTCGCATTTTCGTAAACCGATAAGCAATCTGCTAAACACAGGTTCACGCCACCTTTGGAGAGATTGCCGGCTAATTCAGGATAGATTTGGCAAAGTACGGCCAAAAGTTTTTTCCTTCTACCTACACAACTCGACTCGCTACTGAATCACCTGTATTTATGCAAACAACTTATCAGGTAACTGAATGTCGAAAAATTGCCTATTGACAAATTAGAATAAATGTTCTATTATTTAGAAAATCATGGATTTTCCCCATCATTGTTTAAGGAGAAAAGATAAAATGAACCTTTCTACTCACTCCGATCATTGGTCTTTGGCCAAACTGTTTTCCGGCGTTCGGCTACGGCCCGGACTGCTCTTCGGTCTAATCATCTTCTCCGCGTTGATTGCATTCGAGATCTTCAATTACTCAACGACGGACTTTGCTTTACGCGATTTGCTCGGAGACCTTCGCTTCGCTGGAATCCGCTGGGCTACGATCCTTTCCATTGCTTTTTGCGGCATTGATTTTGCCGGCATAGCCCGCCTGTTCACCCCGGAGCAAGGGCGCGACGAGCCCAAAGAAGTCTGGTATTTGCTGGGCGCCTGGCTGCTGGCTGCCACGATGAACGCCGTCCTCACCTGGTGGGGCGTCTCGATGGCGATTGCCAGCCACCCCGTTTCAAGCACGGCAGTCATTGATCAGGAAACCCTGATGAATGTTGTGCCGGTCTTCGTAGCGCTGATGGTCTGGGTGATTCGTATCCTGATTATCGGTTCTCTTTCGATTGCCGGGGAACGCATCTTCTCCAGTGGTTCAAATCGGCCGGCTTACAGCGGCACGACTTCCCGCGCCAGCCGTTCCGCCACCCTGCCAACCGCCACTGCCTCGCCGGCGGGTTTGAACAGCGCCAACCTCAGCCCACGCCGCACAGTCCCCCGCCCCGGTTTGGGCAGTGATGGTCTGGCCTCCCGTCCCGAACCCACCTATCACAACATGCAGGCTCGTTCTTCATTGCGAACGCCCACTGCTTCACAAAATTCCCCATCTTCACAGACCAATTTGAAATTGTGATCGGCAATCTCTTCCCTATGGGCAGGGTCGGACATTCCTCCGCCGTCCACCTGCCCTGATTTTGTTTAACCCGCCAGTGGCAGCCAGACGGTGAAGCGTGTTCCCTTGCCCACCTGCGACTCCACCTCGATTTGCCCGCCATGGCGATCCACGATCCACTTGGCTATGGACAAGCCCAATCCAAATCCGCTGTCCTCGGTACGCTTGCGGGATGGATCGCCGCGGTAAAAACGGTCAAAAATGTGCGGCAGGTATTCCGGCGGAATACCCGGACCGGTATCTTCCACTTTCAAGCAGGCTCGCCCATCATCTTTACTGAGTGACAAACGAACTTCCCCTCCCACCGGCGTGTAATTAATGGCATTGGCAACCAGATTGAGAATGACCTGTTTGAGCCGGTCTCGGTCTCCGTTGACCATCACCTGATCAATCTCTTCCAGACGCAGGTTGACCTTCCCGCTGGCCAAAACCTGCATTTGCTGCAAGACGTCCAACAGAAGGGTATCCAATTCAACCGGTTTCAGATCGAGCGGCAGCTGACCCGACTCAGCCTGTGCCAGCAGCAGTAAATCCCCTACAAGGCGGGTCAGTCGGTCAACTTCCTTTTCGATATTTCGCAGCGATTCTTCGTCCAATTCATTGGTGAGGCGCATCAGTCCTACTTCACCTTTGATAACCGTCAGCGGCGTACGCAATTCATGGCTGACATCGGCTAAAAATCTGCGCTGGGTATCAAACAACTTCTCCAACCGTTCCAAAGTCTGGTTGAAGGCCCGGATCAAACGGCTGACCTCATCCTGATCAGTAGGCGCAACCGGAATACGTCGCGAAAGATCGTCGGCTTGGGTAATCTGGGTGGCTACCTGTGTGACCGTTTCCAATTGTGCCAGCGCCTCACCGGTCAAAGCCCAGGTGGTCACCAGCACCACCACCATCAGGGTAATCGTCAGAGCAATCAACACACTCGCCAGCGTATTTTGGGTAATTTCGACCAGCCCAAGGCTCAATCCTACCTGCAAATACCCCACCGGCCCGCGGGTAGTGCGCAGCGGCACCGAAAGCACCCTCACGCGAATACCGTTGATGGACTGGGAACTATAGAAAACCTGCCCCAATCGAACACCCGCATCATCCAAAGGATCGCTAAGTCCGATTGGACGGCTGAATTGCAAACGACGTTGGGTATCCCAGACCTGAAAGATGAGGTTTTCGGTCGGCTGATAAGCCGATAACTGGCGAATATCGAACTGATTATTAGCGCTGACCCGTAACCGTTCGATGATCTGGTTGGCGGACTGATTGAGGCGGCTGTCAATCTGTTCCAGCAGCACCTGACTGACAATCGAAAAAACCAGAAAGCCAAATAATAACAGGACTACGCCAACCAGCGCGCTGTAGGTAATCGAAAGGCGCAGCCGGAGGGACATTCCTTATTCGTCTTCTCGCAGGACATAGCCCACACCGCGCACGGTGTGAATCAGTCGGCTTTCCCCCTCGCTTTCCAGTTTTTGGCGTAAATAACGAATGTAAACATCCAGAACATTGCTTTCGCCACCGAAATCATAGCCCCACACCCGATCAAAGATCATTTCACGGGTCAACACCTGACGCGGGTGGCGCATAAACAACTCTAACAAATCATATTCTTTGGCTGTCAGGGAGATGGTCCGACCTTTGCGCATCGCCTGACGGGTTGAGGTATCCAGCACCAGATCAGCAAAGTTCAACACCGGCACCCGCTCCGGTTGAGTGCGGCGCAGTAAAGCCCGCACCCGTGCCAGCAATTCTTCTAATTGGAAAGGCTTGACCATATAATCATCTGCGCCGGCGTCCAATCCCTGCACGCGGTCACTGACCGTATCTTTGGCAGTCAGCATCAGAATGGGCACATTTCCGCCCGCTCGCAGCCGCTGACAGACTTCCAGCCCGTCCATACCGGGCAGCATCCAATCCAAAATCACCAGATCGGGATGGGCATCCCGTGCCAGAGCCAACCCTGTTTCCCCGTCAAAAGCGGCATCCACCGTATAACCCTCGTAAGCCAAACTGCGACGCAACACCCTCACAATCGCTTCATCGTCTTCAATGATCAGAATTCGCTCTTTCATAGCCCCTCCTTGTGATTACTATATCATAAAATCTCATCCTCTGGTTCTGTACCTGACCCCTCTGCCGGGGCTTTATTGAAGAAATTTTAATCCAAAGCCGCCATTTTTACTCGAATTTTAGGCCGCCTATTTTTAGAGAACGAAAATCGGCTATAATCCACACCATGACCGATAACCCATTGCCGCCGCCCGTTTGGGTGGACACATCCACCATGCTTGCCCAGATGGTAGATGACCTGTCCGGCTTCGAAAAGATTGCTGTGGATACGGAATCCAACAGCCTGTTTGCCTACCGCGAGCGGGTGTGTTTAATCCAATTTTCCTCACCCGAGATTGATTATCTGGTTGATCCATTAGCCCTCAGTGACCTATCGCTGCTCGCCCCGCTTTTCGCCAGTCCTCACATCGAAAAAATCTTTCACGCCGCCGAATATGATCTGATTTGCCTCAAACGGGATTTTCACTTTGAATTCCACCGCATCTTCGACACAATGCAGGCAGCCCGCATTCTGGGCAGAAAGAACATCGGACTGGCAGACATTCTGGAAGAGGAGTTTGGCATCCAACTGGAAAAACGCTACCAGCGCGCCAATTGGGGAGAAAGACCCCTATCCCCGGCGATGCTGTCGTATGCCCGTTTAGACACCCACTATCTTATTCCCCTCCGCGACCGGCTGGCTGAAGAACTGGATCAAAAGGGACTGATGCCGCTGGCGCAGGAAGATTTCGACTTTCTGGCTTACAGTACGGCTCCTAATCCGGAACCCCAGCCGTTGAACGCCTGGAAAATCAGCGGCGGTAAAGACCTGACTCCTCAGCAACATGCCATTTTACAGGCGCTGATCGAATACCGCGATCAGCAAGCCCGCCTTGCCAACCTGCCGCCGTTCAAAGTTCTCCCCAACGATGTCCTGATCCGGCTTTCCGAAACCGCCCCCCAAACCACTGAAGAATTGTTTCACCTGCATCTGCTTTCCCCCGTTCAATGGAGGCGTCACGCCAGCGGCGTGATTCACGCCATCCGCAGCGGATTACACACTGCCCCCCCACCGCGTAATTCCAATCACCGCCCGGATGAAGATGTCCTGGAGCGGATTGAAATTCTCAAGGAGTGGCGCAAGAAAACCGCCCGTCAAATGGGAGTCGAGTCGGATGTCATCCTTCCTCGCAGCGTTCTGGAAAAAATTGCCTTTTCTCCCCCGGCTTGCCAGGCTGACCTTGACATTCTCTTGAAAGATTTTCCGTGGCGGCGTGAAAAATTCGGTCATCAAATTTGGAAACTTCTCAGAAACAAGGGGTAAAACAATGCGTATTCACTTCAACGGCGCTGCCCAAACGGTTACCGGCTCTCAGTTTCTTCTGGAAGTGAACGGCGACCGCTTGCTGCTGGAATGTGGTTTGTTTCAGGGCCATCGCAAGGACACCTATCAAACCAACCTGCATTTCCCCTTCGAACCCGAACGGTTGGATGCGGTCATCCTCTCACACGCTCATATTGACCACAGCGGTAATCTACCCAACCTGATCAAACAGGGCTTCAACGCCCCCATCTATGCCACCCCTGCCACCGCCGATTTGGCAGATATTATGTTACAAGATTCGGGTCATATTCAAGAAGCAGATATCCATTTTGTCAACCGAAAACGAGTCAAACGTGGCGAACCACCCATTGAACCTCTTTACACGCTGGAAGATGCCGCACAGGTTGCAGCCCATTTCAGAAGTGTCCCATACGCCCAACCGTTTGAGCCGATTCGCGGCGTTCAGGCGCAGTTTGTGGACGCCGGTCATATCCTTGGTTCGGCTGCAATTGTGCTGGATATCGAAGAAAAGGGCCGGAAGACACGCCTGTGGTTTTCTGGGGATATTGGCAGAGAGCGCTTGCCACTCATGCGCGACCCCGTTTTGCCGCAAAAAGCCGATCTGCTCATCATGGAATGCACTTACGGCGATAAACCTCACCGCAACCCCGAAGAAGCCTATTTCGAGTTACGCGATACGATCCGCCGCACCGTTGCACGTAAGGGCAAAATCATCATTCCGGCTTTTGCTGTGGGGCGCACGCAGGAATTGGTTTACTGTCTGAACCGCATGGTCAGCCAGGCTGAAATTGAACCTTTACCGGTCTATGTGGATAGTCCGCTGGCAGTCAATGCCACCCACGTGTTCCAAAAACATGCAGACTTGTTCGATGCCGAAACGCAGGAATTTGTGCGCAGCGGCACTCATCCCGCATTGAACTTTCCACAACTCAAGTACATTCAATCGGTAGAAGAATCCAAAGCCCTCAACGAACGCCACGAGCCCATGATCATCATCTCGGCCTCTGGTATGGCGGAAAGCGGGCGCATTCTGCATCACCTGCGCAACAACCTGCAAAATCCGCGCAACACCGTCCTGATCGTTTCCTGGCAGGCGCCTAACACCCTTGGTCGTCGGTTGGCAGAACGTGAATCGGTGGTGCGCATTTTTGGGGAACTCTGCGAGCGACGCGCCGAAGTGGTCACCATTGGCGGATTTTCTGCTCATGCCGGGCAGGATATGCTGGTGAAGTATGCACAGGCCAGCCAGTCCACCATCCAGAAATTGTTTTTAGTTCATGGTGAAGCTAACGCTGCCGGAGCATTGACCGAAAAATTGAAGGAAGTCGGTTTCCGAGATGTCCGTTACCCCGCGAAAGGCAGTTTTTTTGACCTGTAAAAAGACATCCATCTATACATAAATAAGCCTATTTCTGCTATAATACCAGCACTTGGAGAGGTGCCAGAGCGGCCGATTGGGGCGGTCTCGAAAACCGTTGTGGAGGCTTCCTCCACCGTGGGTTCGAATCCCACCCTCTCCGCCACCAAAAAAATTTCAAGGATCGCTCAGGGATGAGCGATTTTTTTCTCTAAGGCCGTTTCCGAACAACCATTACTCAATTTTCCTGTACAATTAAACCAATAACAAACCGTAGTTCAGGAGGGAGAACCATGGCTGAAATTGTTGGCGAGCTGCGAAGAGAGGCAACCTACGGCGAGAAAGAAACTCTTAAATTCTTAAGAAACAACCTGCCAAAAGAATTTACGGTCTATGTAGAAACTCCCATCCAGAAAAGTCGCGACCTGAAATACCCCGACTTCACCATCGTAACCAATTACGGTGTCATCGTACTGGAAGTCAAGGATTGGGTTCAAATTATTCAAGCTAACCCGCATCATGCCATCATTCGAACCCGCAACAATCAGGAAAGAAAAGAAAATAATCCGGTAGACACTGCTCGCGGCTATGCCATCACCCTCTCGAATGAAATCAACCGAAAGAGAAACAGGGGGTTACCGGGCGAAGCCGTTCCGTGGAGCTACGCCGCTGTGTTACCCAACCTGCCCAGCAGCGTAATTACCCGGCTGCAAGCCGTTTGGGGTGATGAATTTGTACTGGGGAAACATCATCTGGAAAACCCCGACATCCTGCTTGACCGTTTGAAAAATTTATTTCCTGCGGAGAGAATGCGCCCGCTGACCCGCGATGAGCTCGATCATATTCGCGCCGTCATTTATCCCATTGTAGAAATCACGACCGAGGATCAGCGTGTTTTCGTGCTGGATGAACAGCAGGAGAAACTGGTTGCCGAGCCAGTTCATACGGCAGAGACCCAAAAACCGCTGCGTCCCAGCAAACAGGAAGAACAAGCCCGACAGGATGCCCTCTTTCAACAACTGCTCGAAGCGCCCGAGGCTGAAGAGCTGCCCCAAGAGGGCAAAAAATTGGTGCGGAATTTTGCCATTCGGCTGGTGCGCGGTTTTTCGGGCAGCGGAAAAACGCTGGTGATGATTCAGCGTGCCAAATTTCTGGCGGCCCAATACCCAGAATGGAAGATCGGCGTATTTACCTACAATAAAGCCCTGCAGCAAATGCTGGAACGATCCTTTCAGGGTACTTCGATCAAACCGCTCACTTTCGACGCGCTGTGCCGTTCCATCACCCGTTTGGACGACCCGCAAAAAATTGACCTTCAAAAATGGCTCAAAGAAAACCGATCCGCAATACCCGAGATTGCCGAGTTCAAATCGAACGACTTGGAAAGCGAAATCAACTGGATTCGAGAAATGGGGATTGACCAACTCGAAGCCTATCTCAAAATTGAGCGGCGTGGCATTGGACGCGACCTGCGCTTGAACCATGATCAGAGGAAAAAAGTCTTTCAAATTGTCCAGAAGTATCAGCAGTACTTGCAGACAAACAGCCTTTGGGACTGGCATGAAGCCCATCGCCTTGCTTTGGAAAAACTGGAAAATGGGCTGGCAAATTTCGAGCCATACGATGCCATCCTGATTGATGAAGCCCAGGATTGGGCGCCTTTCTGGTTCAAAGTCATTCAGGCAATTTTGAAACCGGAGGGCTTTCTCTTTCTGGCGGATGACCCTTCCCAAAGTATTTACCGTTATTTCAGCTGGAAAGAAAAAGGAATTCCCGTTGTCGGGCGCACACGCTGGCTGCGTGTGCCGTACCGCAATACCTATGAGATTTATCAGGCAGCCTATCGTCTGATCGAGGATTATGAGGAAATTCAGCAATCCCTGGCGGAAGAAGGCGAACAAGTCACCCCTGCCTTGAATCCCCAAGCGATGCGCCACGGCCAACGTCCACTGCTCAGAAAATGTCGCGGCGCAATGGATGAAATTAATTTCATTGCAGAGACCATCCAAACCCTGCGCAGTCAGGGTTTACGAGACGAGCAAATCGGTATTTTAGTCCGCTTCAAAGAGGATATCGAGAAGTTGAAAAACCGATTGAAAGGCTACAATGTTCAAATCAGTACAATCCATGCTTTCAAAGGCCTGGAATTGGAAGCCGTGTTCATCCCGCTCCTGAATCGTACCTTTGACTTTGCCGAATACGATCCTCAGAAGCAGACCAAAGAAGCCCAGGAACGCCGGCTGTTTTACATGGGGATGACCCGCGCGCGAAATTACCTATATCTTAGTTTCGTCCATGAAGCGCCAGCCATATTTCAGGACATGCAAAAACGCGGGTTGGTAGACTTCGTCAGTTAAAGTTTCTCCAGAACCGTTTTTGCCAGAAATTCCAGGCCTTCGAGGTCGTCTAAATCCAACCATTGCAGCATCAGACGCTGGACACCCGCATCGCTCAGGATACGGATTTGCTCCAGCGCTTCCGCAGGCGCACCCACCACTAGCCCGCGAGCGCGCAAATCCTCCGCTTTCAGGCTGCCTCCTCCATAGGCCTTTAGACGTTCTTCCACATCGGATCGATCTTTGCCAAACACTAAGCCGGTCATCATGGAACGCTGGACTTGCTGCGGCTGACGGCCGGCTTGCAGGATCAGATCGTCCAGGCATCGGTTTAGCTCTGCAAAGGCCGCCGGTGTCAGAAAGATGGCATTCCATTCGTCGGCATACTTCGCCGCCAGAGGCAGCGTACGTTTTTTGCCGTTTCCCCCGATCAAAAGGGGCAACCCACCCCGACGTTGAGGAACCGGCAACACCTGCGCCTCCCTGACGCGAAAATACTGTCCATGAAAGGTAACCGGCGAACTGCTGGTCAGCAGCTGCTTTAGGACAATTACACCCTCTTCGAACCGCTCAAAACGTTCCCGCGGCGGAAGGAGGTCGAACCCAAACAACTCGTGTTCCCGTTCCTGCCAACCAGCCCCCACCCCCAGCGTCAGCCGACCGCCCGAAAGATCATCTACAGCAGCCGCCATGCGCGCGGTCAGCGCCGGATGGCGGAATGAAAACGGCGTCACAAGCGGTCCAAATCGGATGCGATTCGTGTGATCCGCCAACCACGTCAGCGATACCCACAATTCCAACGAGTCTTTATCCGGCGGACGCGCATTGGTAAAGTGGTCCGATCGGTATAAGCCGGAAAAACCCAATTCCTCCACAGCGGTAACGATCCGCTGCCAGCGCGGCCAGTTGAGACCATTTTGCCCTTCGATCATGATCGCTAATTCCATATATTCTCCTCCTGGTAGACCTGTCTCCATTCTACCAGACCTGCCGCTGCGCCAACCAACAGCACCGCCAGATGAAAACGGGCGGTGCTGCAAAAGGAATTATTCAATTGTTCTGGAAAACCGTGATTACTGTGAAACCACCTGCTTGGCAGCCAATTCCCTCACAATCACATTGATCACTGGCTTGCCGCCCACCAGGCGCGCCTGGAAGATCACCTTGGTGCAGCCGGGAACTTCAACCGGGCCAACTGTCATGGATTCCACAAAATCCTGCAATTCCACCGAGTAAACTTTGATGAGGTAGGTTCCTCGTGGAAGTTCTGCCGTAAAGCTTTCTTTGTACTTCAGATCAATTTTATCCAACAGTTTTAGGTTAGGCCCAATGTAGACATACACAACGACCGGGAGTTCCTGTGATAAACCCAGCCTTGTGCCATCAATACCGTGGGTAATATGAGCAATAAAGGTGGGACACTTACCGCCCGCCTCTACCGGCGTGTAGGAGAAACCCACCAGCAAGCTGAGAAACACGACGATTGAAAAAAGCCGAACAGTTGTTTTCATGATTTGACCTCCGCTGATTGAAAAAGAAGAAAAATTCAATCCACACCCCCTTGGATAAGGAATTCTTTGGGAGTATTCAGATGGATTGATACCCACGTTATTAGTTTATCATATTTATAAACAAAATCAATATATCAGATTCAAAACAGCCAACAATCACCCCATAAAAAAAACCGCCAATCAAAGTGGCGGTTTACAGACCGGAGGGAAAGGGTTGTGATAATCAGTAACTACCGGCTGGCGCCTTTGAAAGCCAGTTCACGAACCAGCACGCGAATGGTGGGTTCCCCTTTTTCTCCCAAGCGGGCCAGCAGGTTGACCTTGACACAACCGGGAATTTCCACCGGTCCAACCTTCATGGAGTCAATGAATACTCCCAATTCTTCGGAGAAAACCTCAATGGTGTATTCGCCAACCGGTAATTCAGCCTGGAAAGTTTGTTTGAATACCAAAGGGATCTTGGCCAATAGATCACCATCTTTGTATACATAGGCGATTACCGGCAAGTCTTTGGACAAGCCCAGTCTGGTACCATTAATACCATGGCTGACATTGACAAAGAAGGTTTCACACTGATCGCCGTTGGTTTTGGCTTGCACGGGGCTGATGGCGAATCCGAAGAACAACGCCACAAGAGCAATCAAGGACACAACTTTTGCAAATGGTTTCATTTCTCATTTCTCCCTAACAATCGTTTGGATAAGGAATTGGTTCAGTTGAACCCTTTCTCCGTCTGTGGAAACGTCCTGAATGAAATCGGTCTGCTCTTTTATATTACGTTATACATTATACGGATACAATCAATTGTATAATGTTTTTGTCAAGATTTTCGGTGGTCTTTTTTATGCGATGAGAATATTTTTATAAGAAGCCTATAAGAAATATCCCCTTGACAAGCGAATTGTTGACTTGGATAATCTATAAACAGAATAAAAATTGTCGGTTTTAGCGAAGGGCAGGTTCTTATGCTGGATATTCCATCTCACTCGAGGATTTTAGTTGTGGGCGGCGGCCCCGGTGGGGCAACGGCTGCCACCTTGCTGGCCAGAGCCGGTGTTGAGGTCACCCTTTTGGAAGCCTCTCGCTTCCCGCGCTATCACATCGGCGAATCACTGCTCCCCACCATGATTGATGTGATCAACCTGCTGGGGATGCGTGAAAAAATGGAAGCCTTTGGTTTTCAGCGCAAACCCGGCGCCTATCTGGAATGGGGTCGCGATACCTGGTCGCTCAATTTCGGTGAACTGGCAGGCGATACCACCTACAGTTTCCAGGTCACCCGTGCCGAATTCGATCATTTGCTGCTCGAACATGCTAAAAGTCAGGGGGTAAAGGTATTCGAAGGCGTCGAAGTTCGCAGTCTTGAATTTAAGGGAGAACGTCCCGTTTCCGCCTCTTATCTGGTGAACCACCATGGTAACGGCAATGCCGGGCAAACCGGTAGTATCTCCTTTGATTACCTGATTGACGCCAGTGGACGCAACGGCATCATGTCCAACCGTTACCTGCGCAACCGGCGTTACCATCAGGTTTTCAAGAATATCGCTTTATGGGGCTATTGGAAGAACACAGATCGTCTGGCCACCGGACGCGAAGGCGATATAGCAGTTGGCTCGATCAATAATGGCTGGATTTGGGCAATCCCCCTCCACGATGGCACGATGAGTATTGGGGTAGTCATGCACAAAGATGCGCTGGCTGCCAAACGCTCGCTGAGCATAGAAGAAATCTACCAGCAGGCGCTGCTCGAATCGCCCTTGATAGCCCGCATCGTTCGGGAAGCCGAACTGGTTTCTGATTTGAAGACAGAAACCGATTACTCCTACACCGCCGAAAAATTCTCCGGGCCGGGCTATTTCATGGTAGGGGATGCTGCCTGTTTCCTCGATCCCCTGCTTTCCAGCGGGGTGCATCTGGCAACCTTCAGCGCCATGCTGGCTGCTGCCGGCTTAATCTCCATGTTCGAAGGCGAAATCAGCGAAGAGCAGGCCGTTTCTTTCTTTGAAAAAGCCTATCGGCAGGCATACCTGCGGTTTTTGGTGTTCCTTTCAGCCTTTTACGACATCAATCGCGGGAAGGAATCCTATTTCTGGGAAGCCCAACGCCTGACCCAGGAAGATGTAGATGAGAACAACCTCAAAATGGCGTTTTTGAATCTGGTGACCGGTGTAAAGGATTTGCGAGATGCCCAAAGTAACACCCGTCATTTTATCCTGAAAGAAATGACCGACCGAATCAATGAAAACTTAAACTTCCGCAAAGATAAACAAGCCCTTGCCAGTTTGCAGGGCGAGGACCTGAAGGCCGCCCGTGAAAATGCGCGTTTCTTTTCCTCAGTGGAAGGCTTGTTCGCCCTCAATCAAGAAGACGCCATTGACGGATTGTATGTTCAAACCAAACCACGCCTCAAACTGGCGCACATCTAAACCACTCATTGAAGCGGATAAAAAACAAGCCCGGTTTGGGTTGCGCCGGGCTTGTTTGGTAGTTTGAACTTTCGTCTTGCTACGGGTTATTCACCGGCGCTGCCAGCATATTCTCCAGAACAATCTCAAGAGCCATTGTATGGCTGCATACCCCGCGCGTCTTAAAGAAGTCGCAGTCACACTGCCAGCGTCCGTTCTCATATTGAATGTGATGCGGATTGTTGTTCCCATCCATGGTTACTGTAAAAGAATGGAAGTGAATCCGCTCTCGTTCCTGCGCATACCGTCTGGCTTTTTCCCGCTTCCCGATCATCCCATAATCCATCTGAACTGATCTCCTTTCGATTTGAAATTTACAAAAAGGCACGCGTCACCACGCGTGCCCCGAAAATGAGCTAATCTTTGAATATGTCGTAACAACAGGCATTTGGATGCGCCTCGTTTCCTTTCTTTACTATATTATACCGACTCATAGGCAAAGTCAACGACTTGGCCTAAATTTTAAGAAACCTCTTAACTGACAACAATCTTTTCCAATACCAGCGCATCTTCTCCACCCTGATAGTAGTTTCCCCAGGTAGTGTACACCACATAACCTTCCTGCTGATACAACTTCAAAGCCGTCCAATTGGACTTGCGCACACAAAGGCGGATACGCTTGCTGTTCAACAGGCGCTCACACTGCCGCAGCAGCGCCTGTCCAATCCCCCTGCGGCGGTATTCCGGCGAAACCCCCAAGGTGATAATCCAGCCAGCCCCGTCCCCCCTACGCAGTTCCCCGGCTGCAAAGCCGATCATGCCTCCTTCATGGACTGCTTTCAACCGCACAAAACCGGGAAAAGTCAGAACGATCAGCAAATCGAACCATGGCCAGGCATCCTGTTCAAACACCGTTTTTTCCAAACGGTACAAGTCAAAAAAATCCCGCCAGCTGGCTTTTTCGATGAGATAGTCCATAAAGGATAAAAGTAAAGAAGAAAAGCGCCCACCCGACCGAAAACGAGGGTTCAGCCGGGTGGGGTCATTTCGTTGGTGAGATTACTCTTTATTTTCTGGGGTATAGCGTCCTTTGAGAAAGTCGCCCAGCAGGCTGGTGAATTCCATCGGGAAAATGAATTTGGTGGACTGACCCATGCCAATGGTTTTGAGAGTTTCGAAGTACTGCAGGGTCATGGTCTTCTGGTCAATCGTGCTGGCTACTGAGAAGATTCGTTCGAGCGCTGCAGCGAAACCTTCTGCTCGCAACAGCTGCGCCTGTTTTTCACCCTCGGCTTGTAAAATGGCAGCCTGCTTCTGCCCATCCGCCCGCAAGATGGCCGCCTGTCTTTCGCCTTCAGCGATATTCACGGCTGCCTCGCGCTGACCAGATGACTCGGTCACCACCGCGCGGCGGGTTCGCTCTGCCGCCAACTGGCGGTTCATTGACTCCTGCACATCTCGCGGCGGAATGATCTCGCGGATTTCCACATTGGTTACCTTGACGCCCCATCGTTCGGTGACTTCATCCAACCGCACGCGCAAAGCCTGATTGATCTTTTCGCGCTCCGAAAGCACCCCGTCCAGCATAATACCGCCGATTACCGAGCGCAACGTTGTGGTCGCAATACCCTGGGCGGCCATTTCAAAATTTCCGACCTGCAGGACACTTTGCACTGGGTCAAACACCTTGTAGTACCACAAGAAGTCAATCGAGATGGGAGCATTATCCGCCGTGATGGATGTTTGAGCAGGGATTTCACGCACCTGTTCGCGCAGGTCCACCCGCACCGCCCGATCAATGAACGGGATCAGGATGATCAAGCCTGGCCCGCGCGCGCCGATGCAGCGCCCCAGGCGGAACACCACCAACCGTTGAAATTCTGGCACGATTTTGAGCGCCGTACCGAGGAAAATCAACGCCCCCAGTACGACAATCCCTATGAGACAATAGATAACTTCCATTTTTTTCTAACTCCATTTCTCTTGGTCGGCTGTGGGAACACAGCCCTTCGAATTTGATGATCCCTTACGGGATAAATTACTCTTCGTTCACCTTTTCAACCTGTAAAATCAGCCCCTCCCGCTTGACCACCCGCACCTTGCTGCCGGCTTGAACCTCTTCCTCGCTCCAGGCTGACCATTCTTCACCCATCACATACACGGCACCGTCGCGGTAAATATCGGTCTTGGCTTCTCCAATGGCCCCAACCAGACGGGTTAGGTCAAAATCCTTCCCGCGCCCAATCGCTTCTATTCCTTTTCGTCCTACAATCCAAAGGATGGGGATAACAATGCTCGAGGTTATCAGCGCCAGCCAGAAATTAACCGCCGGTTTACCCTCGGCGGTTTCGAAGAGAAAAACCGAACCGGCAATTACGGCTGCAATGGTGAGCAGCAGAAAAATCCAATGGCGGGAGCGACGCAACGCCAAGTAGAATGGAACCACGCCAACCACCAAAATCCCGAGCGCCCAGGGGTTGATCCGCAGGTTGAGCGCGCCAATCCCGGCTAGTACAATTGCAAACAATGCGCCAATTTCCAGTAAGCCGGTGCCGGGTGAAAAGAGTGCCAGAATCCCTAAGACCAGACCGAGCACGAGTAGAACATACGCAACATTGGGATCCATCAGCGGATTCATGGCTACCTTCCTTGTCCAGAAAAGCAACGGGGAGAAAGTGAGGCTTTTCTTTTGTTATAAAAATTATACCTGACAAAGCCCCCACCACAAAACAAAATGTATCACTTCCGGCGCTTTCTACATGCCATTCCACTGGATCAATTCCACCCCTTAAACGGATAAGACAGCCTTCTCAGGCTGCCTTTCCGTCTCTACCACTATCTTATCCCTGTATCACCTACCCACCAGGAGCACGACTTTGCCCGGAGGAATGAGCAACGACTGCCTGATATGATCATATCGAATTCGAATTAAGATTACTCAAACAACAGGTTAGCAATTTGTTAAGAAGAATCACTCCAATTCCAGCCGTTCAAACGCAAAACCGCCTGCCAACCAGACTGCCACACACAGCCCCCCTAATACCAGCAGATTCTCAGCCTGCGTTGAGCCAGTCAGCGGCCATTCTTCCACCACATAATACAGCGGAGAATAACGGATCACCTCTGTACCCGAATTCATTCCATAGGGCAGATACAGCAAAAACAAGAGCAGGAGTCCCGCCAGGCGGTCGAGCCAGAAGGACTTGCTCAAAGCGCCCAAAAGAACGCCGACTCCGCCGAGAAAAAGGATGAGTAAAAACGAAGCAGGCAGTAATCCCAGAAAGTCCGCCGGAAATGGATTGCCGGAAAGAAGAATCATCCCCGCCCCACTGAGAAACGTCACGATCGTCAACAAAAAACAACCTGAAACGAGATAAACCAGACGGCTGAGAAACACCTGCCATCGCGGCAGGGGGTATGCCAGCAAAAAAGCAATCGAATTTCGCACCGCCCGCCCTTTGAACAAAGTGACCCCTTCCCAAAAGGCATAGCCGCCGCCAAGAATGGGAAAACCCACCCCGGCAAGGATCAGCAGCCAGTAACCCTGTTCCAAATTCACGAGAGGGTTAAACCTTGCCAGAATCTGTTCAACCCAAATTTCATCCACCAGAGCGGGATAAAGCGCCCCAGAAATGACATTCCAGCCCATAACGGTCATGCACCAGAAGGCAAACCGACGCCTTCTTTCAATCCACAAGTCTGTGAATAAGTCAAGCCGCATAGGCTGGAATGCCGTAAACGGTTTGATAAACCTCTTCGAGGCTGGGCTGCTGGCTGATAATGTCCAGCACGCGGAACTGACTGGCGGTTTTCAGCAAAGCATCCGGGTCTCCCTGCACGGTGCAGTAGACTTTGTTCTGGTCACAAACCAGTTGATTGATATTGGTCAACCCCATGAAAATTTGCGGGTTGACCGGATTGGCAAAGCGCATTTCAATTTTGCGGATGGCGCGGGCGCGCAATTGAGCGCCGCGCTCCACCGCAATGACCCGCCCCTGATGAAAGACGGCAACCCGGTCACAAATGCGCTCCATCTCAAAGATAGATTGAGAAGCAATCACAACCGATCGTCCTTCGGCGCGAAATTCGGCAATCAACCGGTACAGTTCCATTTGTGCAGCGCTATCTAAATCACGCGAAGGCTCGTCCAGCAGAATCAATTCCGGGCGATGCATGAACGCCTGCACCACACCGATTTTGCGGCGTTCGGTGGGAGAGAGCCGTTCACAAGGCAAATCCAAATTTAGGCGGAAACGAGTCGCCAAATCCTGCGCAAAGGTCATTTCCACGCCACCGCGTAAAGCCGCAAAGCGTTCAAGCAGCTGACCGGCCGTGACTCCCTTGGGCAAAGTCAGGTTTTGAGGCAAATAACCCACCAGCCGCCGCACTTTCAAACCGTTGCGCTGGCAATCCATCCCTAATACCAACGCCTGACCATGGGATGGGCGGATAAAGTCAAGCAGGATGTGAAACAGGGTAGATTTACCAGAGCCGGACGGTCCAAGCAAGCCAAACACTTCTCCGGGGTCAACTTCCTGGGTAACCCCAACAAGCGCTGGACGGCGGTGAAATTCTTTGCTTAAGTTTTCGGTACGCAATACGAGGTAGCGCATCTTCAACCTCCTTGTCCGTCAGATACCGGTAAAAAAACACCGGCTGGTGTCGAGATACCAGCCGGTCAAAGAAGGCAGTTAAGTGCGCTCTCAAACTTCAGGCTGGTATCTCTCGGCGGGATTGCCATTCTTGCAAGACTTTCTCGTACGACTTTTCCAGCAGCGCCGTCCATTCGATGATTTCATCCATTCGCTGGCGGGCCGGGTGATCTTCTGCCAGTCCTTGCAGACCTTCTTCCGCCATTTCGCGCAGATTCTGAACACTCTCCAAACGCATCTCCAGCGAATTTTCCCAAGCTTCGTCGGAGAATATGTAATAATCACTGCGCTCTCCGGGCAGAGAAACCCGTTCTGCCAGGCCGGCCATCATCAGCGTGCGGAGATTCGTGGAGATACTGCTGCGGCTGACCTGCAACACTTCAGCCATCTCTTCCGGCGAAACCGGCCGGCTGGCAATCAGCAGCAAACCGAGGATCTTTCCGCCGATGCGAGGAATGCCGTACTCCTCAAAGTGCAATCCCATATTTTCAATGAACTGGGATAGGGTGGATGGGTCTCCCGATATGGGAGGGGTACTATCACCACTATCCGTTTCGTCTGAAACCATACGATTCTTCACTCCTTGAATGAAAAAAGCCACGTCCGACATCTTCGGACACACTTCATTCTACAATCATTGGTCATTTCTGTCAAGACTGAAATAAATAAACTTTTTTGTAAGGTGTAAATCAATCATCCATTGATTAAACAATTACTGGTTAATAAAACAATAAAATCGCAACAAGCTACAACGGGAGCCCAAACGCCATCCAGTCGCAAACCGCTTATTCAACACAGGAAAAATTCAGGGATTGAAGCCAGGTTGACAGAGCCAGCATCAGCGCTTACTTTCAATACTCAGCGAGAATAATTGGTGATTGAATCTGGCGATCGAATGGGCTAGAATATATTGGGGTTGAATCGGCATTTTTAATTTCGAATTCTATCCGGAGAGGAGTAGGGAATGAATCAACAACCGGGTGAGGAAATCCAGCAAGCCTGGATTGCGTTTGTCACCAATCACATCGTATTGCCTCAGGTTCGCCCGGTGATTGCCTCTTCCTGGGAACGCTGCTGGGCACGGGTTGATCCTTACTCCCCTCACCGCCCCCCACATCTGTCGGCCGAGCATTTACTCTCCATTCAAGTCAACCATTTCGACCTGATGGCGATCGCGCGCCCGGTCATGGAAGATGTGTATCAATATATCGAAAACTCCAATTCGGCTGTGTTGTTCGCTAACAGTGTCGGTTACCTGCTGGATGCAGTCGGCGATGCCAATATCATGGCTGCCCTGGAAAGAATGGGCATCTCTCCTGGTACCCTGCTGGCCGAGGGAGAAATCGGCACAAACGGGATTGGATTGAGCCTGCTGGAAAGAATGCCCCAATACGTTCAGGGATTTGAACATTTCCGTCAGCCATTTCACCAGTATGATTGCGCGGCCGCGCCGGTTTTCGACACATCCGGTAAATTGATTGGAGCGCTGGGGATTATCATGCTGCGCGGTCATCTGCACCCCCACTCACTCGGCTTGGTCACCGCCGCGGCCAGAGCCATTGAGGCTCAGCGGCAGGCTGACCAATTGCTTGAAGAACAGAATAACCAACTCACCGGCCTGAACGCCATTCTTTCCAGCATTCAGGAAGGCATCCTGGTGTGGAATGCGGAAGGCACCATTCTGCACGCCAATCCGACTGCCGCCAATATCCTGCGGGTGAAACCGGATAGTTTGCTTGGCTCCAAACTGGAAGCCTACATCCGGTTTCCGCGGGCAGTCCAGGATGCGCTTCAAAAGCTCATTCCCATCACCGATCTTGAGGTTCAGTTGACCGCTGCCGGCGAACCGATCAACTGCCTGCTCAGTTTGCAGTACATTCACGGCCGGCACGGTATGCGCTCGGCCATTGCCGTTCTGCGTCCCGTCAAGACCCTCCGCGAATACGTCCAAAGGCAGGTCAGCTCCCCCACTTTTGACCTGCAAAACCTGATTGGCGAATCTCCTGCCATCCGCCGGGTGCGGCGCATGGCGCGCAGCGCTGCAGCCGCCCGCGGCTGCGTTCTGATCCGTGGCGAACCGGGCACCGGCAAGAACCTGCTGGCCCGTGCTATTCATTACCACAGTCAGCGCAGCCAGGCGCCGTTTGTTGTATTCGCCTGCACCGCCGTCCCCAGCGAGCTGGCTTTGACTGAACTGATCGGAAGCGAAAAGGGAAGCCATGACGGCGCGCCGATCACCAGTAAATTTGAACTGGCTGCTGGCGGCACATTGTTCTTGCAAGATGTTGATCAACTGCCGTTGGAGGCGCAAAGCGTCCTGCTCAACTTTTTGGAATTGGGGATCATTCAAAAGATCGGCAGCCGCAAACCGATTGAAGTGGACGTGCGCATGATTGCGTCCAGCTCCGCTCCGCTGGAGCATCTGGTACGCGAAGGCAATTTCCGTGCCGATTTGCTCTACAGGCTCAGTTCCTTTGAAATTGTGCTGCCGCCCCTGCGCGAACGAAAACAGGATTTAGACCTGTTGATCGAACAGATTCTCCAACGATTGTCCAAACAGGTTGGGCATCCATTCACCCTCAGCCGCGAAACGCTCAGCCTGCTGAAAGCCTATCACTGGCCCGGTAATGTGCGCGAACTGGAGTCGGTACTGACCCGCGCTGCAGTGCAGGCCAGCCCTGCCCGTTTGATCACCCCTGTTCACCTGCCGGTGTTGCAGCCTATAACCGATTTTGAAACTTCCATCGGCAGCCATGATGGAAAAATCTTACCGCTGGAAGAGCTGGAACGGCGCGCCATTCTTCAGGCAGCCCAGTACTGTCAGGGAAATGTCACCCGCATGTCCGAGATGCTGGGCATTGGCCGTACGACCATTTGGCGCTACTTCAAACAAATGAATTTATCCCCGGAGGAATTTCGGCTTCGCAACGCCAAATCACCCAATGTTTCAAATTGAAACGATTATTAAGATAACCGTTTCATTTCGAACCAAAATTTTCACAAAAGTTGACCCTTTCCTCAAGTGCCGTACAATTAAGGGCGATGTTTAATTTTCCGGATATCCCACGCTATCATTGGCAGGTCAATTGTTCATGGATGATGGGTTGGCAGATTGCAGCCCAAGGGTCAGTTGTTTCTCCCCTCTCTTCAGGCAAAAGGTACCGCTCGTAAAGGAACTAACCAATACAGCGGTATTTTTTTGCAAGCTCCTAGCGGTATTTTCTCCACAATTCAATAATTGACTCAAGGAGGTTACACGGAAAGAGATACATTCATCCGCTTTTCATACTCTGTCGTTTACCCAATTTTTCAAATTCCTGAAAGGAGAGATCGAAGATGAAATCAAGAACAATGAACGAATTCTTGGGCGAAGTCATCGGAACATTCACACTGATCTTGCTGGGTGATGGCGTGGTTGCCAATGTCGGTCTTGCGCCGCGTCTGGCTTCTCCCGCCTACAACTGGAATACCATCACCATCGGATGGGCCTTCGCGGTGATCGTGGCGGTGTATGTGTCGGCCGGCGTTTCCGGCGCGCATCTTAACCCCGCCGTGACCATCGCCTTAGCTGTCAAACGCGGTTTCTCATGGGGTAAAGTGCCCACCTACATCCTCGGCCAATTCGTTGGCGCTTTCTTGGGCGCGCTGGGTGTGTACCTGGTCTACATGGAAGGTCTGCAGGCTGCGGGTATGCCCAACGTGTGGTGCACCGGTCCGGGTTCAGTATTCGGTCAGGCCTTCTGGGGCGGAACAGGAGGTGGCTCGGTTGGAGCCTATTCACTGGTCAACGCCAGCATTGCGGAAATTTTCGGTACCGCTGTGCTGTTGATGGGTGTGTTGGCCAGCGGTGACGAGCGCAACCTTGGCCTCAAATTCAACATGGGCCCGTTCCTGGTTGGCGGTACGGTGCTGGCAGTCGGTCTGAGCCTTGGCGGCCCCTCCGGTTACGCCATCAATCCTGCCCGTGACCTCGGTCCCCGCATCTTCGGTGCGCTGGTTGGAACTCAGGGCTTGTTCGATGGCATTTACTGGCTGGTCGCTCCGGTGATTATGCCGATCATTGGTGGTATCCTTGGCGCCTTCCTTTATGACGCCTTGGTCACCGCTCAACTGCCCCCCAAGAAAGACTAATCTGGTCATCATCAGGGCCTGCTTTGCAAGTTGAAGCAGGCCCACTTTCGCCCCGCTGACTAGTGGTACTCCGCAAAAGTTTTCTGTAAAGAAAGGAAATTCAGCATGAAAAAGTTAATCAACAAACCTGAAGACGTAGTGAAGGAAGAGCTGGAGGGGATTGCCGTTGCTCATCCGGATCTCGTCAAAGTACATTTTGACCCGAACTTCATCGTCCGCGCAGATGCGCCCATCCAAGGAAAAGTGGGCATTGTCTCCGGCGGCGGATCTGGCCACGAACCGATGCATGGTGGTTTCGTCGGCTTGGGGATGCTGGATGCGGCCTGCCCGGGTGCAGTATTCACCTCCCCCACCCCCGACCAAATGCTGGAAGCCACCAAAGCCGTCAATGGCGGGGCGGGTGTGCTGCACATCGTCAAGAACTACACCGGCGACATTATGAATTTTGAGATGGCTGCCGATCTGGCTCGCGCCGAGGGCATCGAAATTGAATCGGTCGTCATTGACGATGATGTGGCCGTGCAAGACAGCCTGTACACTGCCGGACGCCGCGGCGTCGGCACCACGGTTCTGGCAGAGAAAATCTGCGGCGCCGCCGCTGAACAGCGCCGCTCTCTCAAAGAAGTTGCCGACATCTGCCGCAAAGTAAACGGCTGGGGACGCAGCATGGGGATGGCGCTCACATCCTGCACCGTGCCTCACGTGGGCAAACCCACCTTCGATCTGCCGGAAGATGAAATGGAAATCGGCATCGGCATTCACGGCGAACCAGGCCGCACCCGCATGAAGATCAAACCGGCCGATGAGATTGTCGAAATGCTGATGGAACCGATCATCTCCGATCTGCCCTACAAAGCCGGTGATGAAGTGCTGCTGTTTGTCAACAGCATGGGCGGCACGCCGTTGATCGAACTGTACATCATTTACCGCAAGGCCTACGAAATTGCCACCAAGCACGGATTGAAGGTTGTCCGCAACCTGATCGGGCCTTACATCACCAGCCTGGAAATGGCCGGAACCTCCATTACCCTGCTGAAGATGGACGAAGACCTGATTAAATTGTGGGATGCGCCGGTCAAAACTCCCGGGCTGCGCTGGGGTGTCTAAAAAATCCTGAACAGCCAGGTTTACCCGCTGGTTCTGCCTGGCTAGCCTAATGGAGAAGTCTATGGTGATTACACGGGATGACGTTCTAGAGTGGATTACACGCTACGCTGAAATACTGGCGGAGAATCGCGACTACCTGACCCAACTGGATGCCGCAATTGGCGATGCCGACCATGGCGCCAATATGGACCGCGGCTTTCAGGCTGTAATGAAAAAGATGCCCGAGATGCGCGATAAGGACATCGGCACCATTTTCAAGACCGTGGGGATGACCCTTCTCTCCACCGTTGGGGGAGCAGGCGGACCGCTTTACTCCACCATATTTCTCCAGGCTGGGATGAAGACCACGGGTAAGATGGAAATGACGCTCCAGGAGTGGATTGATGCACTAGAAGCCGGCATTAATGGCGTCAAAATGCGCGGCAAAGCCGAATTGGGTGACAAGACCATGATTGATGCCTTAGTGCCGGCTCTGAACGCTCTCAAACAAGCCGCCGAGAACGGCACCACCCTCAGTGATGCCCTGGAGCGCTCTGCCCGCGCCGCCGAAGAAGGCATGAAAGCCACCATCCCGCTGGTTGCGCGCAAAGGACGCGCCAGTTACCTCGGCGAACGCAGCGCGGGTCACCAGGATCCCGGCGCCACATCCTCTTATCTATTACTGCGCACCGCCGCAGAAAAATGGAAAAACAACTAGTTTTGTACGTTCAACCAAACCCATACCCAAAATATTCAAAGGAGGCTTAAGATGGCAAAATATGCTGCTGCAGTAGATCAGGGTACGACCAGCACCCGTTTCATGATCTTCGATCATAGCGGGCAGGTAGTCGGCGTTGATCAGAAAGAACACGAGCAGATCTACCCCAAGCCCGGCTGGGTCGAACACGACCCGATGGAAATTTGGACCCGCACTCAGGAAGTCATTGAAGGCGCGCTGCGCAAGAGCGGCGTCGATCCCAAAGAAATCGCCGCTGTGGGTGTCACCAATCAGCGCGAGACCACCGTGGTTTGGGAAAAAGCCACCGGTAAACCGGTTTACAACGCCATCGTCTGGCAGGATACCCGCACCGACAAAATCTGCAACGAATTGGCTGCCGATGGTGGTCAGGACCGCCTCCGCCCGAAGACCGGTCTGCCGCTGGCAACTTACTTCTCCGGCCCCAAGATCAAGTGGATTCTCGACAATGTGCCCGGTGTGCGCGAAAAAGCCGAAAAAGGCGAAGTTCTGTTCGGCAACATTGACACATGGGTCATCTGGAACCTGACCGGCGGCCCGCAGGGTGGTGTTCATGTCACCGATGTGTCCAACGCTTCCCGCACCATGCTGATGAATCTGGAAACGCTGGATTGGGATGATGAAATCCTCCAGCTGATGGGCATCCCGCGCGCCATGCTGCCCGCCGTGCGCCCCTCCTCGGAAGTTTACGGACATGCCCGCGGGCTTCTGGAAGGCATCCCGGTTTCTGGCGACCTTGGTGATCAACAGGCCGCCCTGTTCGGCCAGGCCTGCTATGACCCCGGTGAAGCCAAGAACACCTACGGTACGGGCTGCTTCATGCTGCTCAACACCGGCACCAAACCAGTTCCCAGCAAGAGTGGTTTGCTGACCACCCTGGGCTACAAGATCGGCAATCAGCCGGCCGTCTACTGCCTGGAAGGCTCCATCGCCATCACCGGCGCTCTTGTGCAATGGCTGCGCGACAACCTGAAGATGATCGAAAACTCCAAGGACATCGAAGGTCTGGCCCGCACCGTGGAAGACAACGGTGGTATCTACTTCGTACCGGCCTTCTCCGGCCTGTTCGCTCCGTACTGGCGCAGCGACGCCCGCGGTGTGATTGTCGGCCTGACCCGCTACATCAACCGCGGTCACATTGCCCGCGCTGCGCTGGAAGCCACCGCCTACCAGACCCGCGAAGTGCTGGATGCGATGAACAAGGACTCCGGCGTGCCGCTGACCGCCCTCAAGGTGGATGGTGGTATGGTCTATAACGAATTGCTCATGCAGTTCCAGGCCGATATCCTCGGCGTGCCGGTCATCCGCCCGAAGGTTGCCGAAACCACCTCACTGGGCGCTGCCTATGCGGCCGGCCTGGCAGTGGGCTTTTGGACCAACTTCGATGAATTGCGTGCCAACTGGGGCAAGGACGCCGAATGGCATCCCAAGATGTCCGCCGAAGATCGTGAAAAACTGTATGCTGGCTGGAAGAAAGCCGTCGAACGGACTTTCGGCTGGGTCGAAGTTTAATAACTCCATATCCGGGGGCAGGCAACAAACCTGCCCCCTCCTCTCTTCCTTTGCGCAGGGGCGGTGGGTCAGCGGTCTGGTACAGTCCACAAGACCTGTACCGCCCTTTGTAATTTATCTCGCGCAGAGGGTGATTTTTTGTCCCGCACTTCTTCACTAATGATAAAATCTCTACCTCGAAGACCAATCACGGAAAAACCATGTCCAAAAACAAACCTTCCTCCTCCAAAGACAAGCCCCAAGACCTGACTGCCCAACCCTGGATTCCCTTTAAAACCGGCTTAATTGTGGTGGGTGTAGTCAGTGTCTTGCTGGCGATTTGGACGGTCATCACCAGCAATCCAGAACTGCCCCTGCTGGAACGCATCCTTTGGGGTGTCGTATTCGGGTTTAGCATCTGGCTGGTCTTTTTCTTCTTCCTGCTCATCAACCGCCTGCTTCGCAGAAGGAAATAGTCCACCTGAAAATTTACGCGCTTAGCCGCGATCGATTGCACGCTTAACTTTGTGAAAATCGCCACGATTGTGGCAAATGCTGAAACAGGAGAAAGAATTATGAGTAAACTCCATGCCATTGTGATTGGCGCCGGTTTCACCGGTGTCGCAATCGCCCATGACCTTGCGCTGCGCGGTTTTGCTGTGACCGTCGTAGAACGAGGTCCGATCGTCAATGGCACATCAGGCCGCACGCACGGGCTGCTCCACTCCGGCGCACGCTATGCCGTCAATGATCAGGAATCAGCCATCGAGTGCATTCAGGAAAATCAGATCCTGCGCCTGATTGTGCCGGATGCCATTGAACCGAACGGCGGCCTGTTTATTGGCATCACGGATGAGGATGTAGCCTACCGTGAAAAATTCATGGAAGGCTGCGCCGCCTGTGGAATTCCAATCAAGGAATTAACCCCTAAAGAAGCCCTGCGGCTGGAACCCAACCTGAACCCCAGATTGCAAACAGCCTTTACCGTGCCGGACGGGACTTTTGATCCCCTCCGATTGGCATTGGCTTTTGCCGCTTCTGCCAAGTCCAATGGCGCTGTTTTCCATCTTTACACGGATGTCGTTGATCTGCTGACCGATGGACAGGGCAATATCGTCGGCGTAAAAGCTTGGGACCGCGCCGCTGACAAGCGATTTGAGATCCACGGCGATATTGTCGTCAATGCCACCGGCGCGTGGGTGGGCCACATCACATCGATGGCCGGAATTTCCGTTCCAATCACCCCTACCCCCGGTGTAATGGTGGCCTACGACAAACGTCTGACCCAGCGCGCCATCAACCTGCTCAACAAACCCGGCGATGGCGACATCGTCCTCCCTCAACGGCGCATGATGGTGGTCGGCACGACTTCCTTCACCATCGAAGACCCCGATTACGTGCCCGTGTACGAAGATCATGTCCAACTGATGATCGAGCGCGGCTCCAATCTCATCCCAGCCTTGCGTCAGACCAAAGAACGCGGCGCCTACATGGCAACCCGTCCTTTGATCGGCGCTTCAGCCCCCGGTCGCAGCATCTCGCGCACCTTCAAAGCCTATGACCACAAAGAAACCGATAATGTCGAGGGACTGGTAACCATCACCGGCGGTAAAGCCACTACCCTGCGCTTGATGGCAGAAAAAACGGTGGATTTGATTTGTAAGAAATTCAACTTGAACATTCCTTCCGTAACCGCAGAGACGCCCCTCCTCTCTTACCGCAAGTTCTACGTCAACTGACGCAGGTGAACTGCTGATCGAACTCTACCTGTACGGAGTGAGCAATGACTGAAGAAAAATGGACTGTAAAATTTGTCATCTATCGTAAGAAGGGAGACCAACCTCCCCGCTACGACAGTTATGTGCTGGAAGTTGATCCGGAAGAATATGTGATTGACGGCGTGGAACGCATCTGGGCTTTCCATGATCGCTCGCTCATATTCGCCCATGCCTGTCACCATTCCACATGTGGAGCCTGTGGTATGCGGGTTAATGATGTCGAAAAACTGACCTGCATCACCAAAATCCGCGATGTGACGACCAACGGCGGCACCCTGAAGATCGAACCGCTGCGCAACTTCCCCATCGTTGGCGATTTGGTTGTGGACATGACCCGCATGTACGCCGCTTTGGATCGCGTCCATGCCAAAGCGGTTCACCCCCTCTCGGCAGCCCCGCTGGAAGGCGAAGGCATTCGGCCGCCCAAAGACGTTCCGCGCAACAACGGCGATGAATATCTGCGTCTGGCAGACTGCATTGAATGCGGCTTATGCATCAGCGCTTGCCCGGTAGCCGGTACGGCCGAAAACTACCTCGGGCCGGCAGTGCTGGCAGCCGCTCAATTGCAAGGACTAAAGCACAACCCCGACCTGCTCGATCTGGTGGACTGTGCGGATGGTTTGTGGCGCTGTCACAGCGCTTATGAATGCACGGCTGTCTGCCCCTCGAATGTCGATCCCGGCTGGCGCATTATGGACTTGCGCCGCCAGGTCGTGGGAGAACGCATCAAACGCTGGTTTGTAAAAGCCTAGAAATTTACAGGAGAATGTGAGAATGGACACTCCCAAAAAACCCAATTCCCGCGGAATAGTAGACTGGTTTGACCCGCGCGGCAGGAACGTTGGCGGCTGGGGCTTCATCATCAACCGCCTGTCTGCCATCGGGTTGACGGTTTACCTGTACCTGCATCTTTACATGCTGGGCAAACTGGCACAAGGCCCCGAGGCATTCGACGCCTTCATTGAAACCGCCAAGCAGCCCGCCATCATGTTCGGGGAAATGCTGGTGATCATCGCCGGTCTGTATCATGGCCTCAACGGCCTTCGCATCGCCCTCAACAGTTTTGGAATTGCCGTACCGGCTCAACGACAGTTGCTGTATGGTGTGGTCGGCATCACCCTGATTGGGACGGTCGTTTTCGGCGTGCGAATGCTCACTACTCACTAAAACGGAGGTGATCTCATGCAAAACACGCTCTCTCAACCCAAACCCGGCGAAAGCTATCTGTTGTGGCTGATCAAAATTGTCAGCGGGGTCTTGATTTTTGCCGTGCTGATCATCCATTTTCTGGTCAATCACCTGCTGGCGCCCAACGGTTTGCTCAGTCATGCCGAGGTTGTAGCCTACTACCGTAATTACCCGATTGTCCCGGTCATGGAAGGCTTCTTCCTCGTTTTCGTCGTATCGCATTCCCTGATCGGCTCGCGCAGCATCATCCTTGACCTCCGTCCCAATCCTGCCTTGTTGAAAGTCCTCGATTATCTCTTCATCGCCCTGGGTCTTTTCGCAACTGGTTATGGCATCTGGTTACTTTTTGCGGTAATCAATTTCGGCCTGTAACAGGACGAGGGGAATACCCATGGTGAGTCTGGTTTTGGTTTCGCACAGCAAACTGCTCGCCGAATCATTGGTTCATCTGGTGCGCCAGATGGCCGGTGAAGAGGTAAAAATCGGTGTGGCAGCCGGTGCAGGGGAAAATCACGATGATTTTGGCACCGATGCCACCCAAATTGCGCAGGTCATTCAAGAAGTAGACAGTCCCGACGGGATTGTGATCCTCATGGATTTGGGGAGCGCCATTCTTAGCGCCGAAATGGCAATGGAATTATTGCCCGATGAAGTGCGCAGCCGGGTACACTTCTGCCCCGCCCCACTGGTAGAAGGCGCTATCGCTGCCGGTGTTCAGGCCAGTTTGGGAAATGATCCAGAAACGATCTGCCGCGAAGCCTGCCAGGCTCTCCAGCCCAAAGCCGAGCAGCTGCATTTCAGCGAACCTGCGCCGGCTGCCAAACCAGTTGAAGAAACTGCTCCCGCCCCGGCCGGCGGTGAAATGCACACGGTTGTTCTGGAACTGACCAATGCGCACGGTCTGCATGCTCGGCCG